>Ga0209607_1000011_pt1 | contig 204735 bp, 188 predicted proteins | sample AD_UKC117_MetaG_FD_184413 | JGI IMG/M metagenome (GOLD analysis project Ga0209607, IMG submission 184413) | Active sludge microbial communities of municipal wastewater-treating anaerobic digesters from Hong Kong - AD_UKC117_MetaG (SPAdes)... | ecosystem: Engineered > Bioreactor > Anaerobic >... | reverse complement strand
CATAGCCGATGCTGCCCTGGAGGAAAACATCCCTGCCGAACTGCAGATAGCGGTGCGGATCCCCCAAGTTTTGGTGGATGGGGAAGCGGTGACCTCGACGACCAACCCCCAGTAGCACAACCGATTACCGATCGTTGGCCGTCAAGGAGAAAAACGCATTGACGGGAATCCCAAACACTTCCGAAAGTTTTAACGCCAGCACCGTGGAGGGCACGTAGCGGTTGGCCTCGATGGAATTGATGGTCTGTCGCGAGACCCCGATGCGCTGGGCCAGTTCTTCTTGGGTGAAGTTGTGGATGGCCCGTTGGACTTTGATGGTATTTTCCATTAACGGAAGCGTTTGAGGTTGTGGTAAAACAGCAGTTGGATCATGAGCATGAAGAGCAGCACCTGGAAATCGCCCAGATCCTTTAATACCTCCCCGCCTTGGTGTACCACGCTGGACACCCCAAAATCTACATAGGGCATCACCAGGGCATAGACGACCCCTACGATAAAGGCCATCATGTAGGACTGCGCCCGCAGTTGCACCAGCATTTCGTCTTCCTGTTTGTCCTTGGCGATGGACATGAGGAGGAGGCCTACCAAGAGTGTTTTTTGCAGCACATGGCGGAGTCCTTGGGTATCGCCGTCCAGGGCAAAGGCCCTTACAAACATTAGTATAATGGACACCCCCGCAATGATGCCCCCGATATAGAGCCAGGAGTGGGGCAGGCGGAAGGCCAGGATTTTGTTGAGGCGTTTGCGCTCGCAATCGATAAAGGATTCTTTGTTCATAGAGTGGTGTTTGTGGAAAGCAAGGCTTCCAATTAGATAAATATGTTTTACAATATGACAAATATATTTTACATTTCTTAAATATGCAATATTCAGCTAATATTTTTCTAAATAGTAGTTAGATAATTAGGGAATTACTTCATTTTCACTATTTTTAACTAATTACAATTGGTTATAAATAATTGTAAATGTATTTCTGGGTAAATCAAGGGAAAACTTATAAAGAGGAAAAAGAAGGTGGTTACCTATGGGCTCCCATTAAAAATTCGAAAGGAGATATTCCTTTTCATTGGGTAACAATGAAAAAGTTAAACCCTGGAGATATTGTTTTTAATTATCGTAAAGGATTCATTGTTGGATATTGTAATATATTATCTGAAAGTTATGAAGCATCTCAACCTGATTTCAATACTGATGCAGTATGGGAAAATAGTGGATATATGGCAGATGCAAATTATGTTGTTTTCTACCAGCCAATTCCATTAGAATCCGTTTATAAAAAAATTTCAAAATTTTTGCCGGAAAAATATAGCCCTATTTACGGAAAATATAATGACGGCAAGCTACTTGTTAAGGCTAACCAAGGCTATCTTTATAGTTTGGATAGAGAACTAGGTGAAGGATTAGCTAAGTTGGCAAATGTAAATGAAGTCACTGGTTTTGATGAGCCAGGAATTGAGAATAGGAAAGGAGAAAATTATTATAATAAACCAGATAAAACTTCAAGTGAAGGATTGGTTACTTCTAGAGTTGGTCAAGGTCAATACCGAAGACGGATTCTTGAAAGATGGAATTATCAATGTGCTGTCACTGGCTGTAAAATAGTAGAAATATTAATTGCATCCCATATTGTTCCTTGGCGAGATTCTTCAGATGAAGAGCGATTGGATGTTGACAATGGGATATTATTGTCTCCTGTTGTTGATGCACTATTTGATAAAAACTTCATTTCTTTTGAGGATGATGGGAAAATTATTCTTTCTAAATTTATTAAAAAGTATGAATTGGAATTGATCGGAATATTTGGTGATGAGAAAATAACAGGATTGACCCCAGGAAATAAAAGATATTTAAAAAGACATCGAAGCAAACTTTATAAACTGTGATTCAGGTTGTATGTGGTTTAATTTTAAACAATAATGGAAAGATTTTAATCTGTAGGCGAAAACGTGAAAAATTTCTAGAAGGCTATTGGGAATTCCCCGGCGGAAAAGTAGAGGAGGGCGAAACGCCTCAGAAAACTTTAAAAAGAGAATTGAAGGAGGAATTAAAAATGGAGGTTGAGATAGATATTTTTTTTGCAACAAACATACATGATTATAGTGATTTTACAATTGAGTTGATTTCATATCTATGTACTTTTATCGAAGCCGAATTTGAAATGACCGACCATGATAGATTCGAATGGGTTTTACCAAAGGATTTGCTTAATTGGAAATTAGCTCCTGCTGATATACCAATTGCGAAAGAATATATTAAAAAGGTTGTATAACCCCCTCCTTTTCCTAATTAGTGATATATGCCCTATGTAATGCGTTCACTATTTGAGTTCTAATTATATTATTAAAAGGAGTGTTACTTCTTCACCTTGTAATACTCCACCACCACACTCTTCCGTCCCACCGTCTTGGTTATCACATCCTTCTCCAAATCCCAGCCTCGGGCAGGGGAGTACTCGCGGCCGTAGTAAATGATCTGTAGGTGGAGCTTGTTCCATAATTCCTTAGGAAATAGGCGTTTGGCGTCCTTTTCGGTTTGTACCACGTTTTTACCGTTGCTGAGGCCCCAGCGGTACATGAGCCGGTGGATGTGGGTATCCACGGGGAAAGCCGGCACCCCAAATGCCTGGCTCATCACTACGCTGGCGGTTTTGTGGCCCACACCGGGGAGGGCTTCCAGCGCTTCGAAGTCGGCGGGGACGTTGCCATCATACTTTTCAATGAGGATTTGGGAGAGGCCATGGATGCCCTTGCTTTTCATGGGCGACAGCCCCACGGGCTTGATGATGTCCCGGATTTCGTCTACACTGAGCTTTACCATGTCGTAAGGATTGTTGGCCTTGGCAAACAGGAGGGGGGTAATTAGGTTCACCCGGGCATCGGTACTTTGGGCAGAGAGCAATACGGCGATGAGCAGGGTGTAGGGGTCTTGGTGCTCGAGGGGGATGGGAACGGTGGGGTACAGTTGCTCGAGGGTTTTGATGATGTATTGGGCTTTTTCGGATTGGGTCATAGTAAAAAAAAATAATCGTTTCGTTCATTTTGCCTTGATGCAAAACGAACCAAAAAATCAAGAAGATTTTAGGCAATTTTTGCACACAAGTGCAAAACCGCAGCTGTCTCTAGCGCTGCATGCTCTTTTTTTGCTGGCACTTTGTGCCCAAGACGCAAAAACGCAGTTTCGCTTGAGCCACTGCTATTGCTTGAAAATCTTCGCTCTTTGGGGTACTTTTAAAGCGTACGATACTAACAAAGAGCCATAAAGATACTTAGATAAAATAAAAAGACTTTAAAATCTTTCGTGGAAAAGATGGCGGTGCTTACAGAAAAGAAGTTTCATGCTTGTGCCTGATAGGTATTGTATTGAGGGTTGATGCGATTGTGTTTGGGCTCAGTTTTATGAAGTGATTTAACGCAATTCTAACACGGTTTTATTTTTTACCGCAGAACTTATTGTGTAAGTTTGTAAAGTAAAGATTAAACAAAAAACGAGTTATGAAAACCCTCAAATCGGGCGATAAAGCCCCTCAATTTAAAGCCCTGGACGAACAAGGAAATACGATTACGCTCGACGATTACAAAGGAAAGAAGTTGGTAGTGTTTTTCTACCCGGCGGCCAATACGCCTACCTGTACTGTGGAGGCTTGTAACTTGCGAGACCACTACAAGGATTTGCAAGCAGCAGGGTATGAGATCTTGGGTGTGAGTGCCGACTCGCAGCGAAAGCAGACCAATTTCAAAAAGAAATTCAATTTTCCTTATCCTTTATTGGCCGATGAGCACAAAGAGGTCATCCATGCCTTTGGGGTTTGGGGTCCCAAAAAGTTCATGGGCCGCATTTTCGACAGCATTCACCGGATTACGTTTGTAATTGACGAAAAGGGGGTTATCGAGCGGGTCATCGACGATGTGAAGAGCAAGGAACACGCTGCCCAGATTTTGGCTAGTTCGTGACCTCCTTCGGCGATTGGTGGTAATTGAACAATTGCTTGTCCTTGATGAGCTGTGCCACGCCATCCGGTAGCATTTCTTCCCAACCCTCCTGATTGTTTTCAATTTTATCGAGCACGTCCCTGGAAAAGATGTCCAGATAGTCGCTGTTGAAATTTTCAATGTCCACCAACTTCCCGTTGTATTTGAAGAACTTGTAAAGCTCCTTCATACGGGGATGCACCTTGAGGTTGTCGGAGTTGATCAACTGTCCAGTTTCGGGATCGGACATGGGGTATAGGTACACCTTCAAATCCTTAAAGAACAGTTTTCCAAAGGCTTCCAAAATACCGCCACTGACATGGCGGTAGTATTTTTCGTCGAAGATGGCTACCAGGTTGTTCACGCCCATGGTGAGTCCCATGCGGCTGCGGGTGTAATTGGAAAAATATTCCACCAAACGGTAGTATTCCTGAAAATTGGAAATCATGACGTTATGGCCCAGTGAACAGAGGATACGGGCACGGTCCATAAAATCCTGCTCGTCGATTTCCCCTTCGGCCCTAAGGTTGGACAGGGTAATTTCAAATACGGTTACCGTATTTTCTTCTTCCACCCGGGATTCTTTCAGGAAGAGTTCCAAGGATTTTTCATACATGTCCATATTCACCTTGGTTACCGGGCGGAAACTCCCACGGAGTGCCAAAATGTTTTTCTTATAGAACATGGCAGCAGGAAGGATCATGTTTCCATCGGAACCAAACACCACGGCTTCGGTCATGCCATTCTTAATCAACTGCAGGCTCATCAATCGGTTGTCTACATTTTCGAAGCGGGGGCCACTGAAGTTGATGGTATCGATTTCAATTTTATCCTTGTCGATGTGATCGTACAGGTAGCGTAGAAGTTTTTTGGGCTGATCGTGCTTGTAAAAGGCACCATAAATGAGGTTCACCCCCAAAATTCCCAACGTTTGTTGTTGCAGAATGGCCTCAGTTTCCTTGAAGCGGATGTGCAATACAATTTCGCTATAGGCTTCGGTGGGATCCAATTGGAATTTGATTCCAAGCCAACCGTGTCCTTTGTATTTTTTGGCAAAGTCGATAGTGGCCACCGTATTGGCATAGGCAAAGAACATTTTGTTGGGATGCTTCTTACGGACGATGCGTTCCTCAATCAGTTTGATTTCGTAGTCCAGCATCCTTTTCACCCGTGATTCCGTTACGTACCGGCCGTCGGGCTCCACACCATAAATCGCATCGGAGAAATCCTTATCGTACGCACTCATGGTTTTGGCAATGGTTCCGGAGGCGCCACCTGCCCTGAAGAAATTACGCACTGTTTCCTGCCCGGCGCCAATTTCGGCAAAGGTACCGTAGATGTTCTCGTTCAGATTGATCCGTAGGGCCTTGTCCTTGATGGAAGGAATCGTTTCAAACTTCTTATCCCCAGGAATGATTTCCGGCATAGCAATTTCCTTATAAAAGAATTTGCCGTAAAGATAATAAATCGGCTAGGGAATCCCTTCAAAAATACGTTAATAAATCTTTCCCTGATAATAGGTGTTGGTGCCGATTCCCCGATGAGCCTATGCCTACATCCCTTTGATTTCGGAGATGAGTTCCTGTATCACTTTCTTGGCATCCCCAAACAGCATCGAAGTTTTTGGGTTGTAAAACAGTTCGTTTTCGATACCGGCATAACCCGGCTTCATGCTACGTTTGTTCACAATGATCTTTTTGGCATTTTCCACCTGCAAAATGGGCATGCCATAAATGGGGCTGGAAGGGTCGTTGTGTGCTGCAGGATTCACCACATCGTTGGCTCCGACCACAAAAACCACATCGGTATTGGCAAATTCGGGGTTTACGTCCTCCATTTCGGCCAGTTTGCCATAGTCCACATTGGTTTCCGCCAACAGCACGTTCATGTGTCCTGGCATGCGACCAGCCACGGGGTGAATGGCGTATTTTACCTCCACACCTTTACTTTCCAGTAGTTCTTCCAACTCGTGGATGGCATGCTGGGCCTGGGCGACGGCTAGACCATACCCAGGAACAAAAATGACTCGGTTGGAGTAGTTCATGAGGATGGCTACATCGCTTACGGTGGTGGTCTTGATATCGCCTTGAATGCTACTGCCGGTACCCACGGCCGCCGTAGTGTCGCCAAAGCCACCAAACAATACATTGACCAAGGAACGGTTCATGGCATTGCACATCGCAAAGGTAAGGATGGTCCCAGCGGAGCCTACTAAAATCCCTCCGGTGAGCATCACCATGTTTCCATAAAGGAAGCCACTTAGTGCAGCGGCCAGTCCTGTAAAAGAGTTCAAAAGGGAGATAACTACAGGCATATCCGCTCCACCAATAGGAAGCACGAAGATGATTCCATAGAAAATAGCCGCAAAGAACAATAGGTATAGCAACAGTTGGCTGTCGGTTCCCGACCAAATCATGAAAGCGGCAAAGGCCAGAATACCCAATAATACTAGGTTGTTGATGAGGTTGTATTTTGGAAGTCGGATGGGTTTTGAAAGGGTGCCGTTCAATTTTCCCCATGCTATCATGCTTCCCGAGAAGGAAACACTACCAATGACGATGCCCCCAAGAATGGTCATGATGGAAAGGCGGTGGTCGGTATAATGGGCAAACTCCACAAGTCCGATTAAGGCAGCACTGGCACCTCCCATTCCGTTGAACAGCGATACCAGTTCGGGCATTTTGGTCATTTTCACCTTTTTGGCCACCATCCAGCCGCTTACGGTTCCAATGGCAATGGCAATGCCAATCAATGCATAGATGAAGGTGGGCACCTTACCGGGATACAGAAAGATGGTTCCTAAAATGGCGGCAGTCATCCCTGCAGCAGCAATGAGGTTTCCCCTTCGGGCAGTTTCGGGATGTCCTAACATTTTCAATCCTAAAATGTAGGTGATTGAGGCAACCAAGTAGATTAATTCGAGGCCGATAGGATAGTTCATTGCTTTTTCTTTTTAAACATTTCCAGCATGCGATCGGTGACTACAAAACCGCCCACTACATTGAGGGTCCCCAAAATGACGGCTACAAATCCTAGGGCCAGGGCCAAATAGTTTTCGGGATCTACACCCAACATGACCAAAATGGCCCCGATAATGATGACCCCGTGTATGGCATTGGCGCCCGACATCAATGGGGTGTGCAATACTGCCGGAACATGACTGATTACTTCAACCCCCACAAATACCATCAACACGATGATGTAAACCATTTGGAGGTGTGAGGTGATGAAATCCATAAATTCTACCATAACTAAGCTGTTTTTCCGTTTTGCCGAATCGTTCCGTTTTGGACGATGAGCGTTGCGTTGGTTATTTCGTCTTCAAAATTGTATTCAAACTGGGAATCCTTGGTGAGGTTGTTGATGAAATTGTACATGTTCTTGCCAAACAATTCACTGGCGTTGGTAGAAACACTTTCTGGGGATATGGTCGTACCAATAATTTTCACTCCATTTTTCACTACGATTTCGTGTCGTTTGCTTAGCGTACAATTGCCTCCTTGATCGGCAGCCAAGTCAATGATCACCGAACCGTTTTTCATGTGGCTTACCTGTTCTTCATCAATCAACACTGGCGATTTGCGTCCGGGGACCATGGCGGTGGTGATGACCAAATCGGCTTGGTACAGCGATTTGTTGACGGCTTCCCTTTGCTTGCGGGCATAGTCTTCCGAGGCTACTTTGGCATAGACACTGGCTTCTTGGTTTTGGTCGTGTTCCACCTCGATGAATTTGGCTCCCAACGACTCTGTTTGTTCTTTGGTTTCGGGACGAATGTCGGTAGCCTCAACGATGGCACCTAGTCGTTTGGCGGTAGCAATGGCCTGTAACCCTGCTACTCCAACGCCAAATACCAATACCCGTGCGGGGGTAATGGTACCGGCCGGGGTCATCATGAGGGGTAAAATTTTGGTCATTTCGTAAGCGCCCCGGATCACGGCCTTGTATCCAGCCAAATTGCTCTGGGAGCTCAATACGTCCATGTCTTGGGCTCGGGAGATCCGTGGAATGGCGTCCAAAGAGAAAGCCGACGCACCGGTGGCAGCAATTTTTTGAATGAGATCGGGGTTGGATTTGTGGAATAACTGGCTGATGAGCACATGCTCTTTGCGAACCAGTTTCAAATCGTCGGCATCAAAAGGATTGATTTTAATCAGCACATCAGCGTCCTTGAAGATCACGCCTCGTTTTTCAATGACGGCACCCGCTTCCCTATAATCCTTGTTTTTGAAGGAAGCCGTTTCGCCGGCATCTTCTTCAACAAGTACTTCAAAACCTAGATCGATTAGTTGTTTGGCAATTTTTGGGGTAATGGAAACACGAGTTTCCCCTTTTTGTGTTTCCTTTAGAATTCCTAGTATCATACTATTAAAGTCTGATTTTAAGTCGTAAAAATAGGATATTATTCATAAATCAATCTGACGAATGTCATTATTGGTAAAATTATTTGAAAATTTGAAGGTTTGCTTCGGATATTTCAAACTTTAGACGCTTCAAAGTTACAGAAGGCAAGGAAGCGGGGTAAAAATTCATCAAATTGAGCCTCCATACCCTTTCAAAAACAATAAAAAGTACGAATTTTGTTTTGCGAACGCTATGACAGTTACATTTTTAGGTACTGGTACTTCACAAGGCATTCCCATTATTGGGAGTCAGCATCCTGTTTGCTTGAGTAACAACCCCAAGGACAAACGTTTGCGGGTTTCCGTGCTTTTAGAATGGGAGGGAGCTTGCTACGTCATTGACTGTGGTCCCGACTTCAGACAGCAAATGCTTCGGGAGGGCGTACAGCGCATCGACGGGGTGCTTTTTACCCACGAGCACAACGACCATGTGGCGGGACTGGATGACATCCGTCCTTTTTATTTTCGGCAGGGAGATATCACCTGCTATGCCTACAAAAGGGTTTTTGATGCCCTGAAACAGCGTTTTGCCTATGTTTTTGAAACCATCAACAAGTACCCAAGTGCCCCTACCATAAAGGAAGTGGAAATCGAGAAGGACCATCCATTTACGATTTCGGGAAAGAAAGTGATACCCGTAGAAGCGATGCACGCCGATTTGTCGGTATTGGGATTTCGGATTGACAATTTTGCCTATATGACCGACGTTAAAATAATCGAGGATTCCGAAATGCAGAAACTGATGGGATTGGACGTATTGGTGCTGAATGCCTTGCGCATTAAACCCCATGAGTCGCATTTAAACCTGGAAGAAGCTTTGGCCATCGTAAACATCCTGAAACCAAAAAAAACCTTTTTCACCCATATTAGCCATTTGCTGGGCTTTCACGACGAAGTGGAAGCCAATTTGCCGGAAGGCGTGCATTTGGCCTACGATACCTTAAAAATTACCATATGAAGTCTAAAATTTTCATGTACCTTTTTTTCTTTGCGCTATTGTTGGTGCTTTTTCAATACATGAACCAAAAGTCCATTTTTGAGTCGCAGGAACAGCATATAACCAGTTTGCAGGATAAAATGACCCAAGCCAACGATTCCATTGAAAAACTCAACGATCGCGTGGCCGAGCTCAACTATTTTACCTTGATGGGGAACGATAATGCGATGACCTATTTTGAAAAATTGGGTATGGAAGCCTCTCAGGTAGAAGCCTTTGTTTCGGATGCCATTTATGAGCAGAATTTTGAATCGGGCGGCAATCCTTTGGTGCCTTTGGAGCCCATGTATGGAAAATGGATCGTGAACAAGGTAAAGTTTTTGAACCATCGCTGGGTCCTAGCCGATTTTAGTGACGGCAAGTACTGGGGGGACATGGTTGTGGAATATTTTTTCGACGAAAACAACCAGTTGCAGTTAACACCCTTGTCTTCGGTGTTGTATCCACAATAGAAAAGATTGAAGATTGAAGATTGAAGATTGAAGATATAAAAGGCATTCCACTTACAGCTAACAACTCACAACGTACGTTTCAATAGCCAATTTTTGAATTCGTAAAAATTCTGTGGGGAAACGCCATGGCCCATGGGGAATTCGGAGTAGGTGCAATCGATGCTTAGATGTTGCAGAAACGGTTGTGTTTCCCGGGCCCATTGTACCGGAATCACTTGGTCCACACTGCCGTGGGAAGTGTAAACATGTAGGTTGCTGAAATTGTTTTTCTCATAACCCACTTTGAGGATTTCTTCATTAATGTACCCACTAAGTCCAATAACGTTGGCGATTTTTTCGGGATAGCTCAGCGCTACGGCAAAGCTTACGATGGTACCTTGGCTGAAGCCCAAGAGGGTAACCTGTTTGGGGTCTACAGGGTATCGCTCCAAAATTTCGTCCAAAACCCGAACCACCAACTCCCTCGACTGCATGGCTTGGTCGTTATCGCTCCATTTTCCTTGTGGGGCATCAAAATGAATGGCATACCAGGCATGTCCGAATGGCTTTAGGGTATAAGGAGCTTCAAGGGACACTATGGCGTATTCGGTAGGCAATTCCGAAGCAAAGGAAAACAAATCGTGCCGATCGCTCCCGTAACCGTGTAGCATCAAAATAAGCGGGGCATTTTTTGGTAGGCTGCTGGGGCGGTATTCGTGGGAAAGGGAAAGTTGCTGTTTCATCATAAAAAAAGATGCCGTAAACAACGGCATCTCAAAAATACGGTTTTAGGGGTTTTATCCAATACCTTTAAACCAAGCTTGAAATTTATCGCCCAATAGCGGCACTGGTTTTTTCTCCCCTTGAATGGCACCGATGAATCCTATGACCCAAAGGACAAATACGGCCAGGTAAATGATCCAGCTAATGAATCCACCGTAGTAAAATCCAACCATGATTAGGGCAAAGGTAATCACCCAAACCACAATAGCACAGGCCAGAGAAGTAACCAAGAGCCCAAGTGCTTGACGGATATGGAAGGCACCGAAATCTGTTTTTTTGTCGTTGTGCATGACCAAAGCAATGATCCAACCAATAAGGGTAAGGTACGCGATGATGCCTATTGTTTTGCCATCATCAGAAGCAGTTTCTGTCATAGTTATTGAATTTTGGTTAGTTAATAACCCTAAAGATACATTTTTCTATCCCAAAAAACGAAACCAAGTCTGAAATTTTTCACTCAGCCAAGGGATGCCTTCCTTTTTGCCCATCAATGCCATGGTGAACGACCACAGCCAACACCCTGCAGCCAGCAGGTACACATAAAAGCCTATTTGGGGGGAAGGGATGACGATGGAAACGAATAGCAGGACCAGTAAGCCAAACATATTGCGGATGTGCCAGGTGGCAAACTCCTGTTTTTTATCGAGGTTCATCGTAAAAGCAATTAACAACCCGATGAAGGTAAGGTAGGCAATAATGCCTGTATTCTTTCCAGGCGGGTTATTCATGCAATACCAATTGTGCGTTATTGTAAATGCCGTAGGCTTTTCCTTGAAGGTTTTGACCCAAAAGGGCTGCATTTTTGGAGCTGGAAAGGATATTTTCCGTTTGAAAAGTCCAATCTACCGACGGATTGAAAAGCGATAGGCAAGCCGTATGGCCTTCCTCAATAGTGGAGTCTGGAATACCAAAAACCGTTTTCAGTCCTGTAAGGGCCCTAACGGCTGTTTCCAGATTGGTTACTTTACAGAGAGCGCCAAATCCGCTTTCGAGACCAATGCTTCCAAAAAGGGCGTAATCAAACTCGGTGCGTTTGTGCTCCACATCGATGGGATTGTGGTCGGTCGTTACCCCGTCGATAATTCCATCTTTCAATCCCTTCAATAAAGCCTTTCGGTCTTGCTCGGTACGAAGGGGAGGCATGAGCTTGTAATTGGTGTCGAAAGTGTCCAAAACGGCATCGGTAAGGACCAGATGGTGAATGGCCACACTGCAACTTACTTGCAGTCCTTTTTTCTTGGCTTCCCGAATGTGTTGCACCGACGCAGCTGTGGAAATGGTTGGAATGTGCAATTTACCGCCAGTGTACTCGAGGAGGGAAAGGTCCCTGGAAATTTGTAGTGCTTCCGAAAGCGCAGGGATGCCCTTCAATCCTAGCTTGGTGCTTTCAACGCCCTCATTGACCACTCCCATTTTGGCCAATGACCCTTCGAAGGGGAACGATTGGACCAACCCTTCAAAATTTTGCGCATAAAGCAATGCTAGTTTAAGCAGGTTAGGATTTGCAATGGGCTTTTGATAGTCGTAGAAAGCGACGGCACCTTCATTTTGCATGTCGAACAGTTCGGCCAGATCCACGCCCTCGCTCGCCACCGTCAAGGCTCCTACCGGATAGACGTCGACGATGCTGTTGTGGATCTTGGATTTCAAAAATTTAACATCCGCCTTGGTGTCGATTACCGGCTGTGTATTGGGATTGATGGCTACCGCGCAAAAACCTGATTTTGCTGCAGCTTGCAGTCCGTTTTCCAACGTTTCCCGATCTTCATAGCCGGGTTCCCCGAAAGCGGTACTGCTATCAAACCAACCTTGGGAAAGGTGCAGGTTTTTTAAGGAAATAATCCTGGCTTTGGCATCGGTTACGGTAGGGGCGATTTTCTGAATGATTCCTTTGTCGATTAAAACATCCCTTTTTTTCAAGTGGTGCTTGCTCTTGGGGTCGACAATGGTAGCGGATTTCAGTAGAATCTTCATTGCAGGAATTTTAAGATGAACATTTCAAACATCAGGAATGCTATGGCAAAAATAACAAACCATTTCCACAATGCGTGCAATTGGTTGGCATCAGCAATGGCATCAAAAAGTTTTACTACAGAATCGTAGGCCTGGAGACCGTTCCATTGGTCCAAATCGATATAATTGAGGCTGCTTTCCTTGCGGTTGTCGTTGAAACTTACGGTTTCCAAAACTTGCTCTTTGTGGACCACTTCGTAATTGCCCGCCCGTGAAAGCTCATCGCCGGTAGTAATTTCAACACTTTGGGCTTTGGTTAATTGCAAAGGGATGTAGGAAGCAATGCTATCGCGGAGGGTCAAGATATCGTCGGGTCCCATCGTTACAGGGACTGCAAACGTATTGTTAGTTCCAAGGTTGTAGTAAAGCTCGGGCAAAGGCAGGCTTTGTTGGGCCATATTGATAAACGTAGGCACAATGAGTGGGGAATTTTTGAAATTGGAATTCCCTTGGTCAAAAGCAGCTGTCCAAAGGTAGGCTTTTCCCGATTGCACCAAGAAAGGCTTTCCATCTTCAAATTGTAGGGCTTCCGAGCCCACGGTCTGTAGCGGAAAGTACGATTGCACCGTTGGGTATTGGAAATTGGTTACTTCCTTTTCGAATACATTTCGATAGAGGGGGTGCGAAAATTGGATTTTGGTAATTTTCTTTTCCTGAGGAATGGCTGCTTCGGAAAAACTTCCCAGGTGAAGCGCATTTAAAAGCGTGTTGTATTCTGAAAGGGTTGCCTCCTTGGAGGGAATGATGCAAATACTACCACCCTGTTCCAGGTAGGCACTTAGGGCGGTAACAAGGGATACGGGAATGTGCTTCAGTTCATTCAGGACAATGAAATGCTGCTCTGGGATGATACTGAAATTAAGGGTATTGTACCTTTCCTGAAGGTAGTCATAGGCCTCGCCGTCAAATAAATTTTGAAGAAAGGCAGCTTCCCCTTCATTGATGGACAGCACTTTGATTTTGGTTTCCTTTTTCAAACTGAAGTACAAAGCATTATCGTACTGCAAGTACCGGTCATCAATCTGAAGGGTCCCCACAAATCCATAAGGATCTTCAATATCAAAAGTTACCGAGTTTTGTGGTATTTCTGAAAAATCCACAGCGGTTTTAGCCGTCAGGGTTTGGTCTTTGAACAATGAAACCGAAGTGCTTTCCGGGACGTCTCCTGTGCCAGAAAGTGCAACAGCCAGTTGCAAGCTGTTCACATTCCTTGAAACGATGTACGCAGTATCTATAGCCAGGTTGTTGACCACCGTTGGCTTAAGCTGCACCGCATCGACGTTCCAGAGGGAATCGATGATGGGCAATGGCCCTTGTTGCTGAAAATCGGAAACCAAGATCAGGCGTTTTTCGGCGGTCTTACTTTCTGAGAAAAGCTGTGCTGCTTTTTGAAATACGGTTTCCCAAGGAAGTTGGTTTGGTGCATAGCCCACTGAGCGTACCTCATTCCTGAAATTTGCATGCGTTACCTGTTTCCAGGTATGGTCGTTGGTAAACCAACTGATGCGGGCTTCGCCTTCCAGCTGATCGAAAAGCTGTTGTTGTACCCTTGCCAATAAGGGGCCATTGGGGCCTTTGGCCTGCATGCTGTAACTATTGTCCAAGAAAAGCACGGTTTCTTTTTCGGTGTTCAGGGCCGTTTTGGAGGCCGTAAATGGTTGTGCGAAGGCAATAATCATGCAGCCTAAAGCCAATAAACGGGCCATGAGGGTAAGCCATTTTTTAATTTGCGAGCTTTTGCGTGTTTGCAATGTGGCTTTTTTAAGAAAGGCCACGTTGGTAAAATCTACTTTCTGAAAGCGGCGAAGTTGAAAAAGATGGACAATGATGGGAATGAGCAGTAAAAAGAGGAAGTAAAGAATTTCGGGGTGTTTGAACTGCATTCCGATTTTTATTTGCCAAATATACTCATTGATTTTGAAACGAAACCCATTTAATAAAAGTTTACCATTTCAAAAAAAAACGCCTTCCGAAGAAGGCGCTAAACTTTAAATTTCAAGTTTGGGAATTATAGGCATACCTCAAATCCCATGGCCCAGCTATTGCCGCCCATAGGAAGTCCAGCAGCCCATGCGGTTTCGGTTTGCCCCGAGGCCGTGTTGGTCACAACGGCATGTGCAGCGATGTAAACGCAGTCGCCTTCAGCCAATTCAGGACCTACGTAGGAAACGGTGGTAGTGCCTCCTCCGTGACTTCCGGAATAAGGAAAATGGCCAATTTTAGGGTTACCACTTGGGGTAGTGGGCAGGTCCTCCAAGTCGCCAATGTAGAGATGGGTTTCGTCAATTTGCCAATCTCCATCCGAAGTATAGGTAACCACAATGTTGCCATCCACAACAGAAACGGTAACCGTTCCCGCATCCAGATTTTGTCCGGCAATCAGGTCGTCCTCATACAGATTTTCCTCATTGCCGACGGTTCCGTCATCAACTTGACCAGGAACCCCAATAATAAAATTTTCAAATGTACTTGAGGTAGTGTCCTCTTTAGAACAACCGGCCAGTAGGGTGGCCGCCACCATAAATAATGTAATTTTTTTCATATAAGTAGGTTTTAAATAGCAATGACAATGTAGGAAAATATTTACAAATAATCGATAAAATACATTAATTATCGTTAAAATGCATTTTTGAACCTAAATAATGTTAAATATTTGCTATTCAAAAACCTTCATGAACCCCAAGGCCAAATAATGCGAAATCGTATTTCACAGGGTCTTTTGGATCCATCTTGCGTAGGGAAGCATCAAGTTCCTTTAAGGCTTTGGCGTCGTTCTGCTTGCGTCGCAGTAAGTTGAGTTTTCTGCCCACATTGCCCGTATGAACATCCAATGGGCAGGATAATTGGGCGGGGCGCAGGGATTTCCATAGGCCAAAGTCCACCCCCGCAGTATCGTTGCGCACCATCCATCGCAGAAACATGTTGATTCGTTTTGCAGCCGATTGTTTCATGGGATCGCTAATGTGTTTTTGGGTGCGGAGGGGATGGGGCAGTTCAAAAAACTGTTTTTTGAATTCATGAATGGCCAGTTGCAATGATGAAGCGGTCGCATGTTGGGCAAAAACAGATTCCAGATTTTCATAGCTATTGTAAAGGTTCTGGAGCGCTTTAATAAAATACTTGAGGTCTTCACCATTGAAAGTACGGTGTACAAAAGTTGCACAGGCTTCCAAGTCTGCTTTGGAATGGTGCATCACAAAATCATAAGGGGCATGGTCCATCAGTTGCAGGATCCGTGTGGCGTTGTTGATGATGCTTTTTCGGTTTCCCCAAGCAATTGTGGCCGTGAGAAATCCTGCTATTTCAATGTCTTCCTTTTGGGTAAAGCGATGCGGTATTTGGATGGGGTCGTTTTCGATGAAATTGGGTTGGTTGTATTGCAACACCTTTTCATCCAAGAAGTCTTTCAATTCGCTAGTGGTCATTCTTTCAAAATCGTTCCATCCTGCATGATCAACTTCCGATCGGCCATTTCGGCCAAGTCCTCATTGTGGGTTACAATCACAAAGGTCTGTCCAAATTCGTCCCGGAGTTTGAAAAACAACTGGTGCAGTTTTTCAGCACTTTCGGTATCCAGGTTGCCACTGGGTTCGTCCGCGAGAATGATAGGAGGGTTGTTCATAAGGGCCCTAGCCACAGCTACCCGCTGTTGCTCGCCGCCGGAAAGCTCATTTGGCTTGTGATGCGTACGATTTGAAAGGCCCAGAAAATCCAATAATTCCTTGGCCCTAGGCTCGGCTTCGGCTTTTGATTTGTTTTGGATGAAGGCAGGGATGCAAACGTTTTCCAAAGCGGTAAACTCTGGGAGCAATTGATGGAATTGAAAAATGAACCCCAATTTATCGTTTCGGAATTTAGCCAAGGCTTTTTTTGGTAAGGACGCGATGTCTGTTCCATCCATTTGAAGACGGCCCTCGGAAAAATTATCCAAGGTTCCTAAAATCTGCAATAATGTGGTTTTTCCTGCACCAGAGGCCCCAACGATCGAAACTATTTCCCCAGGGTTTATGGACAGGCTTACACCTTTAAGTACATGGAGTTCGTTAAAATATTTATGAATGTTTGTGGCTACAATCATGCATGGCGATTACCGCGTGAAAATAGCATATTCATGGCGATTGCACAAGAAAGCGCATTAGGAGTTTTGCTTCCAAAGGTTTTTTAGGTTGTTGTAATCGATGTAATACACCAAGCGCAAAGAAAACGTATGTTCAATGGGTTGCTTGAAAAGCTTGTTGAGACTTTCGAAATAAGTGATTTCCGATTCGCTATTGGAACTGAACAGGGTATTTCGATAGAGGGCGGTAAGCTGGCTTCCGGGGGCAAACTGCCAGGAGTATCCAAAATCCAGGTTCCAGGTATTGAAGTTAATATTGGGATCGTTGACATCGTTCACGTTGTATTGGTCTTCCTTAGAGAGCGATCCATCTTCTTGCAGCACAAATAATTCGTAATCGTAGGTTACGGTCGACCAATAGTTGCGAAAAGCCAAGGAGAGGGCGTGGAACGGATTGAAATTGTAGTTCCCTGTAATGCCGTTGACAATGGTGTGTTGTTTTCGCTCGCCAAAAACAATCTGGTCGTTTAGATTGGTTACGAACCCACGGGCTCCATCGCCATTTTCAAAATAGAGGGAGTAGCTGATGTTGAATTTGTCAGTAAAGCGCATCCTTGGCTCAAAATTAATCCAATAGAAAAAGACATCGCGCTCGGGGTCAAATTGCGTTGCCATGCCCACGTTTCCGGATGCTGCAAATTTTTTGGCAAAATTGGAGCCCACGTAAAAAGAGGTGTTAAATTCGTTTTTAAAGGTGAAGAAACGATCTTCCGTTCTAGGTTCGAAGTAATCGTGTTGCTTTCCAATTTTGTAATTGGTATACCAGTCGTATTCCCAAAGTTTTTTACTGTAGGCATAAAATTCGACCCCCACATTGTTTCCCGTATAGTTACCGGGATCGAACCGCAGTTGGTATTCGGCCCAGGAATAGACATTGAAATTATTCCAAGTTTTGGTAGGCTCAAAAATACGGTAGGAACCGAAGGCCCTAAAATTATTGTAATTGTTTCTAAATGACACCCCCAGGTCGTTGATGTCGTAATTGCGGTCTGCTTGGGTGTTTTCGATTCCATAACGATACTTCCCACTTACTTTTTCAAATTCCAAAGACGAACTGAACCCCGACTTGGCCCCTTCTGGCAGTTGGAGGCTGCTTACTTTTAGGGTGCCATCTACGTTCCATTTGTTGGCTTTGTCGGTAATGTCAAAAATGGCGGCAATTACATTGGCATCCCTAAATCGGCCTTCGCGGGTTACATTGGTATTCACCAAACTAATGGAAGAGTTTTTGTTGAATTGCTGATCGAGCACAAAGATGTTGTAATTGGCAAGAGGCTCTACCAATTCCTCACGAACACTACCCGTATTGAGGTTCTTTACCTTGGCAAAGGTCTTTTCTGTAATGGCGTTAAAGAATCCAATTCCCAATCCATTTTTGGTCCGCCCCGATACTTTTATGGCGTTCAGCATGGTTACTCTTTCCGGATAATCGATCACTTTTTCAGTTTCGTCATCAATATCAGGATAGCTGGAAGGGCTGCCACCAATTCGCCGGGAATAAAACAAATCGCCCTTGGAGAACAAATCGACCCCTTCCGTAAAAAATTGACGTTGTTCCGTGAAAGTTTGCTCAAAAGGCCCTAAATTCAGACTCACATTATCAAATCCTGTTTGACTGAAATCGGGGATCAAAGTAGCGTCCAGGGTAAAGTTTTCAGTAAGACCGTACTTCAAGTCCATCCCAATACTGTAATCGTCCGAAACCACCCCATCGAAACTTTTTACTACGGTTGAAGCGAAGGGATAAAAACTTAATCGGGTAGGAGGGGAAATGTTGTTTATGCCTTTTAGTAGCCCATGGTACAGGCCAATGTTTCCTTTAGTGCGGTCGATTGGATTCCAGGAATACTGCGAATTGTCTGTACGAAATCTTCTATGGAACTGAAGCCCCCATGTTTGTATTTCCTGATTGGAAAAGCGCAGGCACGCATAGGGTATTTTCATTTCCACAATCCAGCCATCGTCCACAATACGGACTTTACTTTCCCATACCGCATTCCAGCCAAAATCTTCCCCATTGGTAGGGTTTGCTACGGCATCTGCTTGGGTTCCAGAGCTGAATACAAAAAACTCGGTATCGTTTTGTGCATCATTGTTGGGGTTAAGTATCACCCCAAAAAAATCGGATTGCCCAAAGTTGTCCCTACTGGTAAATTGCTTCATAATGTCCTCAGGTTTGTCGAAGAGGTAAGCACCCACATAAATGGCATGATCGTCATACACCATTTTTACAATTGATTTTTGATGGGGTTTTTCGGCAGTACCCATTTCGGGACGGAATTGCGTAAAATCTTTGGCTTCTTCGGCACCTTTCCAGGCATCATCGGTTAATTCACCATCTATTTTTGGTGGAGTTGAAGTGCGTTGTATGGAAAGGCTTTTCTTTTCCTGTGACCAACAGAAGGATACGGAAAGTATCAAAAGGAACAAAAATGAATGCTTCATGCTATGGGCTGGTTGTTTGGTCTAAAGACATTAAGTTTTCCAGAATGTTGCAATCCATTCAAAAAAAACCAATTTTAGACAAAGCTAACGTGTAGCTTTTTGAAGCATACTAATGAAACGTTAAAGTGAAGGGCATCTGTAGTGCGAATCTGTTAATGTTGTAGATTTGTTTAACCATATATGAAAAAGATAGAACAAATTGTGTTGGCTGGAGGCTGTTTCTGGTGTACAGAGGCGGTTTTTCAGCGATTGAAAGGGATTCAGTCCATTGTCTCAGGATATACGGGGGGGCATATCAAAAATCCTGCATACCGCGAAGTGTGTTCGGGAAGAACCGGTCATGCCGAAGGTATTTTGGTTTCATACGAGACCGAAACTATTACCTTGAAGACCTTGCTAGAGGTGTTTTTTACTACCCACGACCCAACCACTTTGAACCGACAAGGCAACGATGTAGGTACCCAATACCGCAGCGCAATTTTTTATACCTCAGCAGCACAAAAAATGGATTGCAGTGCATTTATTGAAAATTTGCAATCCGAAAAGGTTTTTGAAGATCCAATCGTAACGCAATTAGCCCCATTGGAGGTGTTTTATCCTGCGGAGGACTACCACCAGAACTATTACAACGATCATCGCGATCAACCTTATTGCAGCGTCATTATATCACCAAAGTTGCAGAAATTAAGGGACAACTATGCCAATCAACTGAAAACGGAATAAATGGGAAGTTATCACTATTTTGAAGAATACCACCAGGAAACCACCGATCATTTGAAAGATCAGTATGGTGAAATCCTGAAAGGAATAGGTGAGGATATCGCCAGGGAAGGGATTACAAAAACCCCCGAACGGGCTGCCAAGGCCATGCAGTTCTTAACCTCCGGTTACTGCCAAGATCCTGCTGAAATTTTAAAAAGCGCCATGTTTGCCGAAAAATACCACGACATGGTCATTGTTAAGGACATTGAGTTGTACTCTCTTTGCGAGCACCATGTATTGCCCTTTTTTGGAAAAGCCCACATTGCGTACATTCCCGATGGCTATATTGTGGGTCTAAGTAAAATACCTAGGGTGGTCGATGTTTTTTCAAGGCGATTGCAGGTTCAGGAGCGACTCACTCACGATATTTTAGAATGCATTAATACGACCCTTCAACCCAAAGGAGTGGCTGTTGTAATAGAGGCCTCGCATATGTGCATGATGATGCGGGGGGTTCAAAAACAGAATAGTGTAACGACGACTTCGGGCTTTCGCGGGCAATTCGAAAAAATTGAAACCCGAAACGAATTTTTAAAATTGATTGATGCTAAACTTTCATAATTTTTGGTATGTTTCTTGCGTTATGGGAATACGTCATCAATCCATAAAAACATGAAAAAAAACAAATTCAAACTCCTTCGCAAAAGCATTTTCTATGATTTGGTGGGGATGTCCACGATGTTCATTCCGATTCTCGGCACTTTCATTGACTTTGTATGGGCACCTTACGCAGCGGTCAAGATGAGCGAAATGTATCCCGGCACCAATGGTAAAATTGCCGCGGTGGTTGTGTTCTTGGAAGAAATTTTACCTTTCGACTTTATCCCTACCTTTACGTTAATGTGGTTGTACACCTTTGTTTTCTCCACACAAGAAGAAAGACCCCTGCCACAAACCATCGAAGTAGAAGTTAACAAATAAAAAAGCCCCGTTTGGGGCTTTTATTTTTTATAGTTGTACGGAAAGGTTGCAGTTAATGCTCCTGCCCGCATTTGGAATAGCGTCGGTTTTTAAACGCGACAAATGGTCTATATAGACTTCGTTGGTTAAATTGGTGATATTCACATTCCAACCAAGTTGTATTTTTTTCAGGTCCCAAAGACCCCCAACCCCCAAACTCCAGAGGGAATAGCCCTCTGTTGGGGTTTCAAAAGCGCTTACCCTATTTTGCTCGAAAGTGTGCTTAAAGGTGACAAATGCAAAAGGTTTCTGCAACGTTCCCACTTGCTTGCCCTCAAAGCGAAGCGTATTTTTCCATTGGTTTGCAGGGATTAACGGCAATGCACCGCCCTTGCGTAATTCACCTGTAACGGTCTCAAAACTGCTTTCCCAGTGGAGCCAGTCCAAGGGGTGTGGGTGCCAGTGAAATCCCGCTTCGCCACCGTATAAATTGGCGTCAAATTGCTCATAAGCAAAGACAGGGGTGCCGTCGACAAAGTCTCCTGTTGGAGCAATGAAAATGTAATGGTTAACGGTATTGTAGAACCCATTTACAAACATTTCCAGGTGCTCGCTACGGTATTCAAGGGCCAAATCGGTTTGGATGTTTTGTTCATTTTTCAATTGGGCGTTTCCAATCTCGTACCGATTGGTGCCTTCATGCACTCCATTGGAAGCCAGTTCTGCCAAATTGGGTGCCCTAAAACCACTGGCCAAATTGAGTCGCGCGGTCCAATGGTTGCCCCAGTCGTACTTTACGCCTAGTGCGGCATTGAAACTATGGAACTGTCTTTCGATCCTTGGGATAAAATTACTTTCATTAACACTTCCAGCTACCTGGGTAATTAATTGCCGGAAATCATACCGAAGCCCCCCTTGAAAGTCCACTGCATTTAAATGCAGGTGAGTCGTAGTAAATACTCCAGCATCTACCTTCTGTGCATCGGGGATGAGTAATTCTTCGCCATAGTTTTTGTTTTCCTGAACCATTCCTTGAACCCCCGAAATTGTTTCAAATTTGCCCAAGGATGGCCAATGGTATTTTACATCATAGTTAAACGTTTGCAGTTTCATCTGAAGGGCCGGCAATTCAGCGGTTTCCTCGAACTCATTTCGATCGTTGAACAAAAACCCAACCTTAACATCCAAACTCGAACGGTCAAAATAGAGGTTATTTTCCCAGCTCAGGATGTGATTGTCAATTTTTTGGAATGGCAACATGGGTTCCCGGTCGGTATTCTGAAGTCCTATTTCCTCTGGAATTCCGATGGTATTCCGGTTGAAATTGTACCGAAAAGTCGACTTCCAGCGGTCTACTTGGTAGCGTAATCCCACTTTGTAATCGGATTCCTTATAACGCGAATTGGTGACCAGCGTCCCGTCGCCGGTTTTATAATCGGCAAAGGTGTTGTAGGAGCCTCTAAAAATGTACTTGAACTTAGTTCCCGAGCCCTTTACTGCAGCGGTTCCGGTTAGCCCTTGTGTGTTGGAGGCATAGCCTCCGGAAAAATCCACTTCCTGTTTGTCGGCCTCTGCGAAGGCTTCAGGATTTAGGTATAGCACCCCACCAAGGGCATCACTTCCATACAAAAGGGAGGCGGGCCCTTTAATGACCTCAACACTTTCAATACCAGCTCCACTAATGCCCAGACCATGCTCATCTCCAAACTGCTGGTTCTCGAGGCGAACCCCTTGTGCATAGGTTAGGACCCTGTTGGCGCTAAGTCCCCTAATCACCGGTTTTCCAATACCGGTTCCTGTAGTAATGGCGGAAACCCCCGCAATGTTTGCAATTCCTTGGGAAAGGTTTACGGCACCTTCTTTGGTAAGGTCTGCGGTACTTACGCGTTCTACTTTCATCACATTGTCACTTTGTAACTGGTGAAAAGGAGTGGAAATGATGACTTCTTCCATCTCCACGACGCTTTCTTTCAATTGTAAATTCAAAGGAATGGTGGTATTTCCTCCAAAGAGGATTTTTTGCGAAACGGTCTCAAACCCTAAGGACGAAACCACTACGGTATAATTTCCGTTGGGGATGTTCGGCAATGTAAAATTTCCATTAAAATCCGAAATCGTCCCTTTTTCCAATTGCGGAAGGTAAATAGTAGCTGAAATAGGTTGTTGCATGGTGTCGGTTATGGTTCCCGACAACGTATTTTGTGCCGAAAGGATTGTATTGAAAAGGCACAATGCTGCTAAAGGCAGCAAGTATAAAATTCTCATAAAATTCTTGATTAAAGTTAAAAACTATTGAAGGAATCAAGAATTTAAGGGAGGCCCCCTTAGGAAGGCTGTTAGGGGTTTTTGTGTATAAAGAACAGAAGTGTACCCATAATATGGGAAGGTATGCGGAGGAATGGCAAAAATCTCCCAATTTGGAAGGGTTTCAAAACTAAAAGTAGAAAAGTGAAAAGCCTGGATGTTACAATCCAGAGGTTTTTCATGCAGATGCACACTGTAATCATTACAGGGCTTATGATTGTGGGATTCAAAAAGGTGTTCAAACTGGACAGCAGTAGGGAAGAGGAATGCTAAGCTCAAAAATAAGCTTATGGCAAACAGCGCGATGTTTTTTTTCCCGATCATTTACGCCTTAAATAAAAAGCCCACTCCTATTCGTCTTAGGATTCGTTTTACAAAGTTCCAGAAAAAATTGAATTCTCCAAAAATCCAACCGAAAAACACCAAAAGGAATTGATAAACCACCAAAGTGGCTATCACATAGAAAATGGCATACTGCCAATAGGGCAAATCCACAATCCAAGAACTGGCCTTTAAAATAGGCCCTGTGAGCTTGGCGGCGCTACTTCCGGTTATGGCAAATACCAAAAAAATAACCCAAAACTGGAAATTGTCTTTTACCTGCCAGCGGTTCTTTAACTTTTCGAACATCAACTTCTCCCTCTTCCCCCGATAAACTTTTGGTTATAGGTTTTTTGAAAATAGATGAAATAATTGTAGAGCAAGTAATTAACTTCATAGCCATAATCTAAGGAAAAATCGTAATTGATTTCCTGAGGGTATAAATTCCGATCGTATCCCTGAAAGTTTCGCACGCGGTTGTTGTACTCCGAAACAAAAAGACGGTTTTTTGATTCGAGGTAATTTTGCCCATAAAAGCCCCTTGGTTTTTGTGTAACCAACCAATTATTGAAGCCCGGTTCGATGATGATAATTTCATATTCCAGGCTATCGTTTTTGATGGCTAGGGTATCGTTTTCCGAAGCATTTGCCATGGAATCGTTCACAGTCGATTTGTACGAATCGCAACTTGCAAAAGCCAGGATACTCACTAAAACGATGATAAAATAGTTCATAGCATGAAATTTTAACAAAGTTAAAAAAAATACATTTTGTATGGCCGCGCTTTAACGCTGTTTAACAAAAAAGCCCCTGATTTATAGGGGCTTGCGGTTATTTTTAATCGATGTTATTTTCTGAAAAGGCCACCGAGCAATCCGCCCAAGGCACCACTTTTTTTGTTTCCGCTACTCAAAACCATTCCGGCCACATCGTCCAGTATGCTTCCGTCGTTGTCTCCATCCAAAAGGGATTCAATCAAACTTTGCTGTTTGTGTTGTTTTTTTCCGGCGCCCATCATCCCTCCAAGCAATCCTCCAAGGGCATCCGATGATTGCACGTTTTGTTGCTGCTTTTGTTTGCCTAAATAGCCAAGGACAATTGGGGCAATTACTTGCAATATCTGCATCACTGAATTGGAGTCCATCCCCGATTTTTGGGAAAGCGCCCCTACAACATTGTCCTGGGAGCCTCCCAAAACATGCCCCAAGATGCCCAAACCATCTATTTTTTGGTCTTCATCCACACCGCCACCAAAAAAGCCCCCCAAATTATTAAGAATGCTTCCATCATGTTTGGAGTTTAACGCATTCATGAGGCCTTCTGCCCCTTGTGGGTTGCTAGCATTCCGTTTCATGGCACCCATCAATAAAGGCAAAGCCATCTGAACAACCTGCGCGGTTTTATCAGCAGGTTGATTGGTTTCATTACTGGCACCTAGAACAATCTGGCGTCCCATATCACTATTTAAAAGGTCTAAAATTCCTGACATGATTTACTTTTTTAATTCAATTAAAGGTAAGGAAAAAACTAGGGTTTATCCCATGATTTCAATGATTTGTGCAGCCAATTCGGTACCGATCCGGTCTTGAGCTTCATCCGTGGCGGCCCCTATGTGCGGACTAAGGGATATTTTTTCGTGCATCAAGACTTTAATGGCTGGAGTTGGCTCGTTTTCAAAAACATCCAATGCTGCAAAAGACAGCTTTCCATTTTCCAAAGCTTCCAACAAGGCTACTTCGTCAATAACACCCCCACGAGCGGCATTGACGATACCTGCCCCATTTTTCATCATCGCGATTTCATCAGCACCAATGATGTATCCTTTTTGCGCCGGAACGTGCAAGGAAATAAAATCACTTTGCTTAAGGAGGCTTTCCATGGACTGACTTTCAAACGAAAATGAAAGTTGTTGCCCATCGTAGAATTCCAAATCCACTTTAGCCGTTTCCACATAACTGTCGCTGTAAATTACCTTCATCCCACAGCCCAATCCAATCTTGGCCACTTCGCGTCCAATGCGCCCAAAGCCAATAATACCTAAGGTTTTTCCGCGCAGCTCGCGCCCTTTGGCATAACTTTTTTTCAAAGCACCAAATTGCGTATCCCCATCCAAAGGCATATTGCGATTGGAATGGTACAAGAATCGTACTCCCCCAAAGAGATGGGCAAAAACCAATTCGGCCACAGAAGCCGAAGAAGCAGCAGGAGTGTTAATAACCTTCAATCCTTTTTCCCTGGCATAGGCAACATCAATGTTGTCCATGCCTACGCCGCCTCGGCCAATAATTTTAAGGCTGGGACAAGCATCGATAAGTTCTCTTCGGGCCTGTGTGGCACTGCGTACCAGCAGCACAGAAATATCGTTCTCGTTAATGTAGTTAATTAACTGTTCTTGGGCTACCTTAGTAGTAACAACTTCTATACCAGCAGCTTCCAAAGCTTTAATGCCACTTTGGGAAATGCCGTCATTTGCTAAAACCTTCATTGTATTTAATTTTTTAGGATTTTGATTCAAAAGTTTTCATCACCTCTACGAGCACTTCCACACTTTCCAATGGCAAGGCGTTGTAGATAGAGGCCCTGTAACCACCTACACTACGGTGCCCATTGAGGCCACTAATGCCGGCTTCCTTCCAAAGCAGGTCGAAACGTTCTTTATCGGCACCTTCACTTAAATTGAAGGTGACATTCATTTTGGAACGATCCTCTTTGTTTGCAAATCCGATAAAAAGTGGGTTACGGTCTACTTCTTCGTAAAGCGCAGTCGCTTTTTGTTCATTTATGTGTTCAATGGCAGCAATGCCACCCAAATTTTTCAACCATTTCAGGGTAAGGAGGGAGGTATAAACTGCAAAGACAGGGGGCGTGTTGAACATACTTTCCTTTTCGATATGGACCTTGTAATCCAACATCGATGGAATGGCCCGACTCACTTTTCCTAAAATTTCTTCTTTGATGACCACAAGAGTGGTTCCTGCAGGGCCCATGTTTTTTTGGGCTCCGGCGTAGATCAAATCAAATTTTGAAAAATCAAGTTGCCGCGAAAAAATATCGCTACTCATATCGCAAACCACGGGGACCGAAGTTTTGGGAAATTGATGAATTTGTGTCCCGAAGATCGTATTGTTGCTAGTACAATGAAAATAGTCGATATTGGTGGGAATATCGAAATTTTTTGGGATGTAATTGAAGTTCTGATCTTTGGAAGATGCCAGTTCCAATACTTCCCCAAAAAGCTTGGCTTCCTTAAGGGCTTTAGATGACCAAGTTCCAGTATTGAGGTACCCGGCTTTTCGTTCCAACAAATTATAGGCTGCCATCAAGAATTGGGTACTGGCTCCTCCTTGAAGGAAAATAGCTTTGTAGCCTTTGTTTTCCAGCCCCAAAAGTTCGAGGGCCAACGCACAGGCTTCGTCCATTACCGCAACAAAATCCTTGCTTCTGTGCGAAATTTCTATAAGTGACAGGCCTAAGTCGTTAAAGTTGATCACCGCTTCTGCAGCTTTCTTAACAACTTCTTGTGGCAAAATACTGGGACCTGCACTAAAATTATGTTTTTTCATGGGTAATTTTTTGTAGTACAAAGATGTAAAATCTCTTCCCAAATACGGTTAATTTAAAGACAAATTATTCATAGGATTTCAACAAAATTGAAGGGAATAACAACGAAAACCTTTTCGGTGTAAAGGGATTTCAAAATCCTACAAATTGGCCAAAAAAAGAAGCGTGTCCACACCGTCCGCATACTCCCAAAGTTCCGGGCTTTGGGTCTTGCCAAAGGGGATTTCGTTGGGCAATCCGGAATTGGCAACCACGCATTGTATCTCATCCTTCATCCCTTCGAGTTTTGCTTGCAGTATTTCCAGGGATTTGTAGTATTCATAATAGACAACCGAAATAGGCGATGCCAATCCTTGGTCTTCTTTTAGGAGCATGAATTCATTGTCCAAAAGCGGAACATTGCTCATAAGGTAAACGGCCTTATTGTAATCGTAATTGTTGATGTACTTGTGGTGATGGATGGCTTCCCGCTGGGAATACATGGCCTCGAAAAAGGTTTTAAAATCGTAAGCTTCCGGCAGGTATACTTTTGAAACGCTTCTACAACCCAACCCAAAATAGGTAAAGATATCTCTTGCCAATTCCGAGAGCGTTTCAGGGGTTTCTTTTCCATTGAGGACGGCGATGCCATTTCGGTTTTTCCTAATGATATTGGGATATTTTCCGAAGTAATGTTCAAAATACATGGCAGTATTATTGCTGCCCGTTGCAATGACCGCATCAAATGGAGGCAGTTTGTCTTCCGAAAAATGAATGAATGGTTCGAATCTGGGTTCAATTTCAATCAATTTTGAAGCAAGATAAGGCAATAGGACCGTATCGTTGGAGGAAAGCTTGGCAACTATTCTATGCCCTGAAATAAGGACGGAAAGAAAATCGTGGAACCCAACCAACGGGATATTCCCTGCCATGATGACTGCGACCATGGCACCGCTCTTCCCTCCAGAGGCAATACGGACGGTCCATTGCGTTAGGGATGCTTCACTCAGCGTGCTTCCCCAATAGTCAAGTGCTTGGCATATAGCAGCTTCCGTGAACCATCCGTTGTGTTCTTGTGCTTTTTGAGCCAGTAATTGGAAGGTCTCTTGGTTTTGTGGAATTTCCTTCAGAAAGGCCCCTAATTTTACAAAAGCGTTAATTCTTTCCTGTAATTGCATTCTTTGTTTGGAGTTGCCCCGCCTAGGCATTAAATTTGCACAAATTTAGAAAAAGAATTGCGATGGCCATTATTATCACGGACGAATGTATAAACTGTGGAGCCTGTGAACCCGAATGCCCCAATACTGCTATTTATGAAGGAGCGGACGATTGGCGCTATGCAGATGGGACCGACTTAAAAGGAAGGGTAGTTTTGCCCAATGGGAAGGAAGTGGAGGCCGAAGAGACCCAAGAACCCGTAAGCGATGAAATTTACTACATCGTGCCTGATAAGTGTACCGAATGTAAAGGATTTCATGATGAGCCGCAATGTGCGGCAGTTTGCCCGGTTGATTGTTGCATACCAGACGATAGCCATGTGGAAACGGAGGAAGAGCTATTGGGTAAACAGCGATTCATGCACCACGGCTAGGCAACCTAATTTGTTGCTTTAATAATCGAATTGCACATCATTGATTTCAATCCAGTGGCCATCTGGGTCCTGAATGTAGACTTGTTTGATCCCATCGGGACGTAATGCAATTTTATCTTTTTCACCTAGCCAATCCCAATAGGGAATTTCATGGGAATTTAAATAAGAAACAAAAGCTTCAATGCTTTTCACGTGGAGGGCCAGGTGGGTGGCTTTTTCCGTGTCCGGTTTTTCAGAAACCTGAATTAGATGTAATTGATACGGGCCTCCCAGCGAAAACCAACGGATGTTTGGGTTTAGGTAAGGCACTTCAATTTCGTTCAGCTGCAGGACCTCTTTATAAAAAAAGGCACTTTGGTTCAAATTGGTAACGGCGACCGAGGTATGGTCGTAGCTCAGTTCAAGGGACTGTGCAAATGTGAAACTCCATGTAAATAGGAAAACGACGGTAATGGCAAATGGGTTTTTCATGAAAGAAGGGTGTAAAAAAACCCCCATTGGTGATGGGGGTTGGTATGGGTAACTTAGGAAAAAATTAATTATCTTTTTTCTTCTTTTCAGCTTCTAAGGCTTTATTTTCCTCGTTGGTTATTTGAGGTTTTCTGGTGTTTTTTACACGTTTTTTGGTTGTGTTGTTGCTGGAAGAAGCATTTTGATTGGCTTTCTTTTCAGCTTGTTTGGCCTGAGCTTCTTTTTTTCGTGCCTCGTATTCTTTTCTTTGCAAGGCGGCATCAGCGTCATTAATTTGCGCAGCATCGGCATTGGTGGTATTGGTGGCTTTTGCTTCTACTTTGGTCTCAGCAGATTTGGTAGCGGCAGCATCGGCATCAGCACCTCTGCTTTGAGCTTGAGCAAATGCTACGGTGAGCAACATCACACAGAGGGTGGTAAAGATTTTTTTCATAAGTATTGAATTTAATTTGTTGTTGTATGTTCTCAAAAATAAGAATTTAATTGGCAAGTTCGCTTTTTTTTTGAAAAATATTAATTGTGCTTCTTTTTTTGAAGTTTGGTCATGCCCTTAGGCCTACTTTCCAGTTTTTTTCGATTTTCTTCCATCATTTTGAGGCGCTCTTCGCGCTGTTGTTCCAATAGCTTGCGTTCCGCTTCTGCTTTGGCATTTTGGGCCTCTATGGATTTTTGCAAAGCATCTTCCTGCTGTTTTTTCTCTGCTTCAATTAAATCCTCATTGTCCTGGTCGATGATTACTTCATCCTTTACTACTTCTTGATCTTTGTCTACATTTAAATCTTCCGAGAATTCCTGATTTTCGTTTTCATTCCCTTCAACCATCACGGAGCCCTTTTCTTTCTCCACGTTTTTTACTTCTTTAACGATAACCTGGCTCCCTTCCTTGGTGACCACTTTTTTGATGGTGGTTTCTTCTTTAACAACCTTATTTTCCTGAGCCTGGAGGCTGAAAATGGCAAGTAAAGCAATGGTGGTAAATACTATTTTTTTCATAATTATAGGTATAGATTCTTTCACTAAAGTTAAGCAAAAATCTGCTATTTGCTCTAAAAGCTCCATGAAATACAGTTGAAGCGATTTTGAACGTGTATATTTGCAGCCTCAAAACTTAAAATGCATTCATGAAAGCTGGAATTGTAGGATTGCCCAACGTGGGAAAATCGACCCTTTTCAATTGTTTGTCCAACGCCAAGGCCCAAAGTGCCAATTTTCCATTTTGTACCATCGAACCCAATATTGGGGTGGTCAATGTGCCCGACACACGCTTGGTGAAACTGGAGGAATTGGTAAACCCCGAACGTGTTGTTCCTGCTACCGTTGAAATTGTGGACATCGCCGGATTGGTAAAGGGGGCCAGTAAAGGCGAGGGGCTTGGCAACCAATTTTTGGCCAACATACGGGAAACGGATGCCATTATTCATGTATTGCGGTGTTTTGATAACGATAACATTGTGCACGTTGATGGCAGCATCAACCCTATTAGGGATAAAGAAACCATCGATATCGAATTGCAGTTAAAGGATTTGGAGACGGTGGAAAAGCGTATCGAAAAGGTGTTCCGTGCAGCACGTACGGGTAACAAGGAAGCCCAGAAAGAACTTCAGGCTTTAGAAAAAGTGAAAGCTGGCTTAGAGGCCAGTATTTCGGTTCGTGCCATTGATTTATCAGAAGAAGAACGAACTGAATTTATAAATTCGGTGCAATTGATTACCGACAAACCGGTCATGTACGTTTGTAACGTGGATGAAGCAGCAGCAGCTTCAGGAAATGCCTATGTAGATCGTGTAAAAGCAGCTGTGGCCAATGAAAATGCTGAAGTACTGGTATTGGCCGTGGCCACCGAAGCCGACATCACCGAACTAGAAACTTTTGAAGAGCGCCAATTGTTTTTGGAAGACATGGGACTTGATGAGCCCGGCGCCTCAAAGCTTATTCGAGCCGCTTACAGCCTATTAAAGTTACAAACCTATTTCACTGCAGGGGTGAAAGAGGTCCGCGCCTGGACCATTCCGGTAGGAGCTACTGCCCCCCAAGCTGCGGGCGTTATCCATAGCGATTTTGAAAAGGGCTTTATCCGTGCCGAAGTAATTAAATACAACGATTACGTTACCTTTGGTAGCGAAGCGAAGGTACGTGAAGCAGGGAAGCTAGGAGTGGAAGGGAAGGAATATGTGGTTCAGGACGGCGATGTGATGCACTTCCGTTTCAATGTGTAAAAGGCTCCAAGACTAGAGCTCCTTGAACGATTGTGCGATCGTTTCGAACATGGCTTTGTGTTCGGTTTCCCGATCGTCCAGGGTCCATTCCAACATTAAATACAGGTCATCCGATCCTTCAATAAAGGTCATCAGGTAATAAATTCGGTAATCGATTCCTTTTACCCAACCTATCATCTCCATTTGTACTGCAGGCATCCCATTGATGGTTAGGTTTTTGGGTTCCCCCTTACTTTGCAGCGTCATAACTTCGGTAAGGTATCCCATTTGTATGATTTGGTAATTTTCTACAGGCGATTTGTTTTCGTCGTAATTGCCGTTTTTTTTGTAGGCATCAACAAACTTCTTTTTGGGCTCGTCTATCGTTGCAATATAGGCTTCCTTTTCAAGGTTTTGGAACTGCAAACTAGCATCTGGATATAGCCCGTTGGTAGACTCCATGAAATCGGGTACCGCAATCTGGTAACGTCCAGTTACGCTTTCCGCACGGTAGTTTTCGGGTGTTTTGAAATCGCTTCCATTACGGCAACCGCCCATCAGAATTGCCATCACAAAAAATAAGCTATAAAAGGTCGTTTTCTTCGTCATTTTGGTATCGGGATATTTGCGGGTTGAAAATACATATTTCTGAAGCAAAGCTAAGGCCCTTGCAGCAATTTTCTTAACAATTTGCCCCTTTTTTTGTTAATTACTTTAGGTGTGATTGGTTTCTATTTTTGGACTGAAATTTTATATTAGCCGTGATATACCTGGCATTATGGCGGAAACTCAATATACCGAGGATAATATACGATCGCTCGACTGGAAGGAGCATATCCGGTTGCGTCCTGGGATGTATATCGGGAAATTGGGAGACGGTTCATCTCCCGATGATGGCATTTACATCCTCCTGAAAGAGGTCATTGATAACTGTATCGACGAGTTTGTAATGGGTGCCGGAAAAACCATCGAAATACGAATCAAGGACCAAGAGGTGAAGGTTCGCGATTTTGGAAGGGGAATCCCGTTGGGGAAAGTAGTGGATGTGGTTTCCAAAATGAACACTGGAGGAAAGTACGACACCCGTGCGTTTAAAAAATCGGTAGGATTGAACGGTGTGGGCACCAAGGCCGTGAACGCCCTTTCATCTTTCTTTTCGGTAGAATCCATTCGGGACGGAAAAATGAAAATGGCCGAATTTCAGTTTGGGGAACTTACCAAAGACCCAGAACAGGAGGAATCGTCCAAACGACGGGGAACCAAAATTATTTTTGTTCCCGACGACAGCATATTCAGGCACTACAAATACCGCAAGGAGTATGTAGAAAAAATGCTTAAAAACTACGTGTACCTGAACCCGGGACTGACCATCGATTTTAATGGGGAAAAATTTTTCAGCGAAAACGGCTTAAAGGATTTGTTGGAGGACAATATGTCCCAAGAAGACATGCTGTATCCCATCATTCACCTTAAGGGGGAAGATATTGAAATTGCCCTCACGCACAGCAAATCGCAATACAGCGAGGAATACCACAGCTTTGTAAATGGGCAAAATACCACACAGGGAGGAACCCACCAAGCAGCTTTTCGGGAATCTTTGGTAAAGACCATCCGCGAATTTTATGGTAAAAATTACGATGCCAGCGATGTGCGGAAATCCATCGTTGGGGCTATCAGCATCAAGGTCATGGAACCGGTTTTTGAAAGTCAGACCAAAACCAAACTTGGCTCCACAGATATGGGGGGCGATTTGCCAACGGTTCGGACTTATGTAAACGATTTCATCAAAACGCATTTGGACAACTACCTGCACAAAAATCCTGCGGTTGCCGAAAAAATACAACGCAAAATTATTCAGGCTGAAAAGGAACGTAAGGAATTGAGTGGTATTCGAAAGTTGGCTCGGGAACGTGCCAAAAAGGCCAATTTGCACAACAAGAAATTACGCGACTGCAGGGTACACTTGGACGATTCCAAAAACGAACGCAGTCTGGAAACGACTCTGTTCATCACTGAAGGGGATTCGGCAAGTGGGAGCATTACCAAAAGTCGGGATGTCAATACCCAAGCAGTTTTTAGCTTGAAAGGAAAACCATTGAACAGTTACGGGCTCAGCAAAAAAATTGTGTACGAAAACGAGGAGTTCAATTTACTTCAGGCGGCATTGAATATTGAAGAGTCCATGGAGGACTTGCGGTACAACAACATCGTCATCGCAACGGATGCCGACGTGGACGGCATGCACATCCGTTTGTTGTTGATTACTTTTTTTCTCCAATTTTTCCCGGAATTAATTAAAGAAGGACACCTCTATATCTTGCAAACCCCGTTGTTTCGGGTGCGCAACAAAAAGGAAACCATTTATTGCTATTCGGACGAAGAGCGTTTGGCCGCCATCGAAAAACTAAAACCTAAGCCAGAGATTACGCGTTTTAAGGGTTTAGGGGAGATTTCTCCGGACGAGTTCCAGCATTTTATCGGGGACGACATGCGTTTGGATCCTGTAATGCTTGATAAGGCGATGAGCATCGAGGAATTGCTCAGTTTTTATATGGGTAAAAATACACCCGATCGGCAGGAATTTATCATCAACAACCTGAAAGTGGAATTGGACAAAGTAGAGGAATAATCGATGAGCGAATCAGAACAGACCCCAGAAGAACTAGAACACAGCCTACCTTCCGAAGACGCCAATTCTTCCGAAGAAACCATTACACGTGTTACGGGCATGTACCGCGACTGGTTTTTGGACTATGCCAGTTATGTAATTTTGGAACGTGCCGTGCCGGCCATTGAAGACGGTTTCAAACCCGTCCAAAGGCGTATCATGCATTCCATGAAGGAACTGGATGATGGCCGTTACAATAAAGTGGCCAACATTGTAGGCCATACCATGCAATACCACCCCCATGGAGACGCCAGTATTGGCGATGCAATTGTGCAACTGGGCCAAAAGGATTTATTGATTGATACCCAGGGAAACTGGGGCAATGTTTATACAGGCGACGGTGCCGCGGCACCCAGATACATCGAGGCGCGGTTGTCGAAGTTTGCCCTGGATGTAGTTTACAATCCAAAAATTACGGAATGGCAGGCCTCCTACGATGGGCGTAAAAAGGAACCCATCAACCTACCCGTGATGTTTCCGCTGCTCTTGGCTCAAGGGGCCGAAGGAATTGCCGTAGGTCTTTCCACTAAAGTCCTTCCGCACAATTTTCTCGAACTTATCGAGGCTTCCATCAAGCACCTTCAAGGGAAGAAATTTAAGCTGGTGCCCGATTTTCCTACGGGCGGACTTATGGATGCAACCCAATACAATGATGGGGAACGTGGGGGAAAAATAAGGTGTCGTGCCTTGGTCAACCAGATGGATAAAAACACCTTGGTTATCAATGAAATTCCATTTGGAACCACGACCACCAGTTTGATCGATAGCATCTTAAAGGCGAATGACAAAGGTAAGATCAAAATCAAAAAAATTGAGGACAATACCGCAGCTGAAGTTGAGATTTTGGTGCATTTGCCGCCTGGGATTTCTCCAGACAAAACCATTGATGCCCTGTACGCCTTTACCAGTTGCGAAACGTCTATTTCGCCATTGGGCTGTGTTATAGAGAATAACCGCCCCCTTTTTATTGGGGTGTCCGAAATGTTGCGGCGTTCAACCGAACGCACGGTTCTATTGCTTAAAAGTGAACTGGAAATTCAGCTGGACGAATTGGAGGAGCAGTGGCATTTTGCTTCCTTGGAGCGGATTTTCATTGAAAACCGCATTTACCGCGATATTGAAGAGGAAGAAACTTGGGAAGGGGTCATTGCTGCTATCGACAAAGGGTTGCAGCCACACATCAAACATTTGAAGCGAGCCGTAACGGAAGAAGATATTGTCCGCTTAACCGAAATCCGAATCAAGCGCATCTCTCGTTTTGACATCGATAAAGCACAGCAAAAAATTGATTCACTGGAAGATAGTATCGCTCAAGTAAAACATCACTTGGAACACTTGATTGAATATGCCATTGACTATTTCAAACGACTTAAGAAAGATTATGGTGATGGGAAAGAGCGCAAAACGGAAATACGAATCTTCGATGATATCGAGGCAACCAAGGTCGTAATCCGTAATACCAAATTGTATGTGAATCGGGAGGAAGGTTTTATCGGAACCAGCATGCGTCGCGAAGAGTACGTAACCGATTGCAGTGATATCGATGACATTATTGTGTTTACGGAAGACGGGAAGATGATGGTTACCAAGGTAAGCGACAAAACCTTTGTGGGCAAAGGAATCATGTACGTAGCAGTTTGGAAGAAAAAAGACAAGCGGACCATTTACAACATGATTTATAAAGATGGATCCCGTGGCGCCACTTACATCAAGCGTTTTGCGGTTACGTCGATCACCAGAGACAAGGAATACGATTTAACAGCGGGTTCTAAGGGGTCCAAAGTACTCTATTTTACTGCAAACCCTAACGGAGAAGCGGAAGTGGTTACGGTGTTGTTGCGTCAATCAGGAAGCATTAAAAAACTGAAATGGGATCTCGATTTTGCCGATATTTTGGTAAAAGGGCGCGATTCCAAGGGTAATATTGTAACCAAGTATGCGGTGAAACGCATCGAGTTGAAAGAGAAGGGGCTTTCCACCTTAAAACCCAGAAAAATTTGGTTCGATGATACTGTACAGCGTCTCAATGTGGACGGTAGAGGCGAGCTTTTGGGGGAATTTACGAGCGAAGACCGCTTGTTGCTTATTAAGCAGAGTGGGGTTGTACGCACTTCCATCCCGGAGTTGACCATGCATTTTGATGATGATGTGATTGTTTTGGAAAAATGGGAACCCAAAAAGCCCATTTCATTGATTTATTGGGAAGGAGAGAAAGAGCTTTTCTATGTAAAGCGATTTTTGATCGAAAATCCCGAAAAGGAAGAAAGCATCATATCAGAGCATCCTAAATCCTATCTTGAGAAAGTGTTTACGGATTACCGCCCTGTTGCTGAAGTAGTTTTTGTAAAAGAGCGAGGGAAAGACCGCAAAGACAATTGGGAGGTAGATTTAGAAAGTTTTATTTCCGTTAAAGGTATTAACGCGATGGGGAACCAACTTACCAAAGAAAAAGTGCTCGAAATCAATGCGTTGGAGCCATTACCGTACCAACAACCCGAACCCATGCCCGCCGAAGAAATAGAAGTGGTGGACGAAGAGGAGCTTCAAGATACTGATGCAAGTGCATTGGATGAAGAAAACGATACTTCAGGTGTCTCAACGAATGATGACGATCCCCCCACGGTTGATGGGGAAGGGCAAATTACTCTGTTTTAGCGGCAAGCAACAATTCGTTTTCAGCAACAAACGTTTCAATTACTTTAAAGAAATTAAGTATATCCTCAGGCTCGTTTTGTACGTTGATGGTAACCAATCGAATAAATTCGTTATTCCCAAAAGCGCCATAGCCCACCAGCAGCTTGGACTTTTCATAAAGCTGTGTGCAGAGTTCCCTAGCTGGGATTCCTTTGTAGTTAAAGCAAACCGAGATCGAATCCTTAAAACTATAGAGGATATAATCTGGATGGTTTTCAATATAACTGCGCGCTACCTCGGCCAATTCAAACTGCTTGTCCACAATTTGTTCCAGCCCCTCGGTACCAACACTTTTCCATAAGGTCCAAAATTTCAGGGCATCGTTGCGCCTTCCACATTGTAGCGAGGTTTTGCCTGGGTTGAATTCGTCTTCGTCGGTTTGGTATAGATAATCAGCTTCATTCGCAAAAGAATGGAAGAGTTTGTTTTTATCCTTCACCAGAAGAAGCGAGCAGGTAAGGGGGGTGCCTATCATTTTGTGGGCATTGAAACTAAATGAGTCCACGGCTTCAACACCCTTAACAAGGGGTTTGTATTTTTTGCTGAAAAGAACAGCGCCACAATACGCTCCATCCACATGAACCCACACCCCATATTTCTTACCTAGGGCCACCAGTTCGGGAATAGCGTCAAAAGCACCCAGGACTGTAGTTCCAGCGGTTGCATTGATTAATGTGGGCAAATAACCCTCTGCCAAATCTTTTAAGATCCTGTTTTCCAATTCGATTGAAACCATTCGTCCCCTTTCATCGACAGGGATATACCGTACCTGTGATCTCCCGATTCCAGAAAATGCAGCATTTTTTGGAATGCTGTAATGGGATTCGGTCGAAGTGTAAACCGTCATTTTCCTAGACACCCCGGTTTTTCTAACCGAAGCGTCTTTCGAGTCCCGGGCCATTAGCATGGCCATGAAGTTGGTCATGGAGCCACCAGGGGCTATGGTCCCAGCGGATTCCCTTCCCCATCCCATCAATTCACAAACTTTTTCAAGCACAGCTTTTTCAACACCTACCTGAGGCCCTGCGGCTTTGTAAGTGTACATACTGTTGTTGAGGATTACCGCCAGCAAATCGCCCAAAATGGCTTTTTCATTGCGCCCTCCAAACAATTGATTGAAAAATGCTTGAGTGGCAGTTCGTGGAGATGTAAGCACCAGCTCGCTCAATGATTTTACAAAATTTTCCTCCAAGGCTGGCTTTTCCTGTAATGAAAGATCTAAAGTTTCGAACAAATTGTTTGAAGGTATAAAATTGGCTACGGGCCGATCTTGTTCATCCTTCAAAAGTTGAGTGACAATTTGCTGGAAAAGGGCTAATGTATGCTGCATAAATCGGTTTTTCTTGCATGGAAATAATCCAAAGGATACACTATTTCGTAGATAGCATTATGAAACAACTCAATTTTTGTAAAGCTAGGTTTTTATTCGCAACTAACGAAAAGATTGTTTAAGTTTACGCATGGAATCCATTAGAAAAGTATCTACGCTCATACGTCATTTAAAGAATGCCGTACCCGAGGATTTCCCTAAGATTTTAAAGGCACTCAAGATTCCTTCCAAGGAATTTGAACCCTTCATGAGTTGGAAGCCCAATGGGTATTCCCGAAATTGTATTAGGAGGGAGGCCCACTTCGAGTTGGTACTTTTATGCTGGAACCCGGGGAATGCAACACCCATCCACAGTCATTCCGGCCAAAAATGTTGGGTATATCAGGTTTCTGGCAAAATTTCCGAAAAAAGATTCCTGCGACAAGATTCTGGAGATCCACGAGAAATTTCAACCAAGGCCTTATACCCAGGGACACTTACCTACATGGAGGACCGGATGGGTTATCATGTGTTGGAAAATGACAGTGGGTTGGCGGCAACAACACTCCATCTTTATATGTCCCCAATTGATTCGTGCGAATATTTTTGTAAAGACGAGGCTGTCTTTAAGGAGAAAAAACTGGCCTACGACACCATCCATCATTAGGAAGCTATTGCTGTTTCGTCGCTTTTCCGCGCTGCTTCTTTTTTTCGTTTACGATATTGTATTCAAAAGTGTAACTATCCCCTTCGGTGCTTAGAATTTTCATGTGGATGGCTTTTCGATCTGCACGATTTTTTGGGTTGGCTTTTTGGACAATGAATTCGCAGTCATTGATCCACCGAATGTAGGAGGTGTCCGCAATTCCTCGGAAATAATCAATTTCAATACTGTCGTTCCTTACGAAGGTGGTGGTTTCCATTTTGGTGCCCACCAGTGCTTCAAAACGAAAAGTACCTGTTTTGAAATTGGAGCAATCCCGTTCCGATTGCATACAAGAAGAGCAGCAAAATAGGGAAAGGGCGGCTAATGCAATGGGGATGTCCATGGCATGCAAAAGTCTTAAAAATTGCCGAAACAAACTAAGAATACGATTTAAAGTGCCCATTTTTGAAGAAAATAACGATACGGTCTATTTCATCCTTTTTATTGGAGTAAGCTGGGGCTTCAGTAAATTTTCCTTCCTCTTGGTTTAAAAGATCCTGCGGAAGGTCATTTTCGTTTCCTTGAAATAATTGTTCGGACTTTCCCGTGGAAGAAGGGAAGGTTCCTTTACCGTTCATCAACCAGTACAATTCTACCTCTGGAAACTTTTCCAAAACCTTCAGCACAAATTCCAAACTCGGCTTGTTTCGACCCGAAAGTAGGTGTGAAATGGTAGAGCGGTTAAAGTCAATGGCATCGGAAAAAGCCGTTGCGGACAAACCGTAATAGTTCAACATTTCCTGCAATCTTTGTGCAAATTCAGCGCTGTTTACCATTGTAAATATTTTTTTACAACCAATAGGTGTTACAAATGTAATCATTTCAAGAGTACCATCCAAAATTGCGCAAAACGAACTATCATTATTCAATTTAAAACTTTATATAGCGATAATTATTTTATTGAAAATAAACTAGTTAATAATATAAAATTAAAATAATATTCTACTTTTTGTATTTCGGCACCAAAACCATCACGTCTTGTTTACAGGCATCCACAAAAAAAGCGTATTTTTCTGTTTACAAAAGTAAACATAGCATTGTTTACCTTTGCAAATAGTGCCGTTTCCGATGAATCTAACTGAAGTGTACAAGCAATGTTTTGAGCCCCAACTTAAGGGGCGCTACGTATGTGCAAAACATCTTTCTCCTATTCTTAACGAACTGGAAAAAAAAGGAACTGCTACCGTTCTTGGGTTTTCTGAGGAAGGACTTCCCATTCACCAAATTTCTTTCGGGAAAGGTCCAAAACGGGTTTTGATTTGGTCACAAATGCACGGAAATGAATCTACCACGACCAAAGCACTTTTCGATTTTTTAAATTTTTTGCAGCAGAACAACCCTTATTCAAAACAAGTACAAAATTTTGAGGAAAGCCACACACTGCTCATGATACCTTTATTAAATCCAGATGGAGCGGCTTTGTATACCCGCGAGAATTCCAACGGGGTAGACTTAAATAGGGATGCCCTGCTTTTGACCCAGGCGGAAAGCAGATTGTTGCGAAAGGTGTTTGAAACCTTTAAGCCCCACCTATGCCTAAATTTGCACGACCAACGCACCATCTATGGCCTGCATACGGGTAAACCGGCAACGATTTCTTTTTTGGCCCCTGCAGCCGATGAGAGTCGTTCCGTTACTGATTCTCGGAGGGATGCCATGGTGTTGGTTGCGAAAATGAACCACTTTCTGCAACAATGGATTCCGGGACAGGTTGGACGTTATGACGATACCTTCAATGAAAATTGTGTAGGGGATTATTTCCAGAAACAAGGCACACCAACCATTTTGTTCGAAGCTGGGCACTACCAAGGCGATTATGAACGTGAAAAGGTGCGAGAGTTCTTATTTTATGCTTTTTTGGCTCTTTTTGATCTTGTGGCAGTGCCAGAAGTGCCTCAGTTCTTAGTAGCTTACGAAGCCATACCGGAGAACAATAAGCAATTTCGTGATGTTTTGCTACGAAATGCGCAAATAAACAGCGTCATGCAGGATCTGGCCATTCAGTATACGGAAGTACTGCAGAACGATAAAATTCAATGGGTTCCAATTTTGGACGAAGCGGGTCAATTAAGGCACTTAAAGGGGCATTTGGAAATGGATTTGGAAGGCCATAAAGTTTTGATAAATTCTTACGAAAACGTTTTCGTTAATGAAAAAATCTCAACAATTTGGGATAAAACCTCAAAAAAATATATAAAATTTCAATAAATCCAAAGGATATTGAATGGTTTCTTCTTACTTTTGTTATGTAAACTACGGTACTAATGGCAAAATTCAAACTAGACGAAACCGACCACCATATTCTCGACATGTTGATTGAGAATACTCGAACTCCTTTTACCGACATTGCCAAGAAGCTGGGTATTTCAGCTGGAACGGTGCATGTTAGGGTTAAAAAGATGGAGGAAGCGGGTATTATTATTGGGTCTTCCTTGACATTGGACTACAAGAAACTGGGCTATTCCTTTATCGCTTATGTGGGCGTTTTTTTACAAAAAACTTCCCAGACTCAATTTGTATTGGAGCGAATTAATGAAATTCCATATGTAACCGTAGCCCACGTCACCACAGGTAAATTCAATATTTTTTGTAAGGTTAGGGCCAAGGATACCAGTCATGCAAAGGAAATCATCTACAAAATTGATGATATTGAAGGAGTGACCCGGACGGAAACGATGATTTCATTAGAGGAGAGCATTAACGATAAAAAACGTTTGATGCACTCCATTTTCAAGGAAATTTAAGATGCGTTACGTTCTTCCTGAATCGGAGTTTGCACCATTCTACAAGGGATACATAGACAAAACCCTGGATTGGAAGCTCATGGAAGGTTTGATTCAGCAAACGAATTTTGCCATGGACTTTTTCAGCACTTTTCCTGAAGAAAGGTGGGAGTTTGGTTATGCTCCCGAAAAGTGGACTCCTAAGGAAGTTTTTTTGCACCTCATCGATGCCGAGCGGATTTTCAGTACCAGGGCCCTTTGGATTGCCAGGGAGCCCGGTGTGGAGCTGTCGGGGTTTGACGAAGGAATTTTTGTAAAAAACTCCAATGCCATGCAGCGAACCAAAACCAGTTTGATGACAGAGTTTTTAAATGTTCGTAATGCTACGGTGAGTTTGTTTGAAAGCTATTCTGATGTGGACCTGATGAAATTGGGAACGGCCAATGGCACATCTATTTCAGTAAGGGCATTGGGCCGAATCATTGCAGGGCATACACTGCATCATATTGACATTTTGAAGGAACGTTACCTTTAGTCTTCTGCTTCTTCGTAATCGTCATCATCGTCGTCGTCATCGTCGTCTGCACCCTCCACGTCCAACCCCTCTCGTTCGTCTTCGCCTTCTAAATTTGAATCTGCAGTTTCTAAGTCGTTTTTATCGTCTTCATCCGAATCTTCATCCGGATCATTTTCCATGGCTTCTTTTTCTGGAAGTTCGCTGATGGGTTCCGAAAACTCATCATCGTTGTAATCGTCTTCGTCAAAATTGGCCATCGAAACTTCCAATCGGGCGCTAACCTTTACCAAATAGATGGTATCTTCTGTTTTAACTTCGACCGCCTCGATTAGTTCATTTTTAGCATTTCGGAACGTAATGATGTGATCATCATCGTAGCCATCGGGATATTTGGACACCAGAAGCGAAAGAATTTCGGGAGTAAGTTTTTTGTAATCAACGATAATACGTCTCATAGTTTTGGGGTGGTTGAACGAACTCAAATATAAAATAACTTTTTATTCAGCTACAAAATTTTCGTAAAATTTAAAGGCCGCTTCAATCAGGTTATTGGAAACTTCAAGGTTCCACTGAAATTGACCGATATCTTCCAAAAGTACAAATAGGACCTTACCCCCACGGTTCTTTTTGTCGAAACTTAACAATTTGATAATCTCTTCCACAGCCTCTTTAGTAAAGGATTGTTTTGGGAAAACCCCCAGTATTTTCGAGGTGTAAAGTGCGAGTTTTTTTAATGGGAAATGTAACAATTCATGGGAAATATACAATTCCAGTACCATCCCGATGGCAATGGCCTCTCCATGAAGCAGGCTATTTATTCCAGACTGTCTCAGGAAGTACGATTCGATGGCGTGCCCCAAAGTATGACCAAAATTTAGAATTTTCCGCAATCCTTTTTCGTTAGGGTCCTTGGTAATGACACTATTTTTGAAAACAATCGACTCCCAGATCAACGCTTCAACTTGTTGGGTGTTTTTAAGATTAAAACGGAAGGACTCATTTAAATAGTTTTCCGAAGAAATGAAACCATGTTTGATCATTTCGGCCATTCCCGATAGGATGTGATTGTTGGGAAGGCTGTTCAAAAACGCAGCATCAACGATTACGGCTTTCGGATTTTTAATAATTCCAATCTGGTTTTTAAGGGCTCCAAGATCCACACCGTTTTTTCCTCCAACTGAAGCATCGACCATGGCCAGCAGGGAAGTAGGTATGTTGATGAACGAAATTCCCCTTTGGTAAGTAGAAGCGGCAAAGCCGCCCAAATCCGTCACAACACCACCGCCCAGGTTGATGAGTATGCTATGCCGGTCAGCACCGAAATTGGAAAGGCCATTCCAAATATCAAGGCAGGTAGCGATGTTTTTATGGATTTCCCCCTGGGGGATTTTAAAAACATGATCAATGGTATGCGTAAAGTTGAAATTGAAATAGGGAAGGCAATGTATGTGGGTATTTTCGTCAGTCAATACAAATACCTTGGAAGGTTTTGCAGCGACCAATAATTGTTCTAATGCCCCCCAAGCCCCATTGCCGCAGTAAATTGCTCCTTGGTCCTGGTTGATTATTTTCATTTGGTTTCTTTTCCTAATCTGATTTCAAATCTAACTATATTTGTGATGATAATAGAATCTATGACGACAAAACGACTATTCGACAATACCGAAACGGCATTCAAGCTAAAGACAGACGCCCAATTAGAGCGCTCGTATTTTTTGTTTAAAATGATTGCCAATGAGCCTCTGGTAAAAATTGGGACTGCGGTTACCAAATTTGCTTTGAACGTCCACTTGCCAGTGGAGGGACTGATCCGCTCGACGGTTTTTGATCATTTTTGTGGGGGTGTCAACGAGAAAGACTGTATGCCTGTTGTGGACAATTTGATGGAAGCCCGGGTTTATTCGGTGCTGGATTATTCGGTGGAAGGAAAAGAAGAGGCGGCACAATTTGACGCAACCATGGAGAAAGTAGTTGAATTGACTCAATTTGCCGAAAAAAAACCAGCGATGCCCTTTTCGGTCTTCAAACCAACAGGTTTGGGCAAGTTCAAGATTTGGCAAAAGGTTACGGAACATCAGGACTTATCCAATTTGGAAGCTCAGGAATGGAAGCATATCCAAGAGCGCTATGAAACCATTTGTCGAGAGGCCTACGAACGAAACATTCAATTGCTGATAGATGCTGAGGAAACTTGGATGCAAGACGCAGCCGATGCGTTGTGTGAGCAAATGATGGAGCGATACAATTCCCAGAAAGCAGTGGTTTTTAACACATTGCAATGTTATCGTTGGGACCGTTTGGAGTATTTAAAAGCAATTCATGAACGCTCTAAAAGAAAAGGATACAAACTTGGCTTTAAAGTGGTTCGGGGAGCCTATATGGAAAAAGAGCACGATAGGGCAGATGAAAAAGATTATACAACCCCAATTTGTGCCAACAAGGCGGCAACCGATGTAAATTTTGACAGTGTAGTTGCTTACATTCTTGAGCATTTGGATGATATTTCCTTGTTTTTGGGTTCCCATAATGAAGAAAGCACTTATAAGGCCTTAGCGCTTATGGAGCAATTGGGCATTGAAAAAAACGACCCTAGGGTTTGGTTTGGGCAGCTGTATGGCATGAGCGATCATATTACTTACAATTTGGCCGAGGCGGGTTACAATGTGGCCAAATACATCCCTTTTGGACCGGTAAAGGACGTAATGCCCTATTTGATCCGCCGGGCTGAGGAGAACACCTCGGTGGCTGGGCAAACCAGTAGGGAATTGGAGTTATTAAAGAAAGAGCGGCATCGCCGGGGGCTCTGACTTACAACGTTTCTCAATGTACAATTTATAAATCCAAAGCACTTAAATAATTGTAATTATCTGTAACACAGCTATATAAAATATTGTCGGATCGCTCCTTTTCTTTTATGGGAACCGTCTAGGGATAATTAGTATCTTTAATTGGTAAGCGGGAGACGATGAAACATTTACCATATCTTTTTTGTTTTCTATGTTGTTTTTTCACAGGGAGGTCTTTGGGCCAAGCCCCCAAGCAATCGGTTTTGGACGGACTTGAATATGAAAAGCTGTTGGACTTGTTCAATGAGTTTGATGGCGATTCCATCGCTCAAGAGCGCATTGCCCGAACCTATCAGGACCGAGCTAAAAGGGAAGGAGATACTGTTAAAGTGGCCCGTGGCTATGATCGTTTGGCACAGGCCTTCAGTCCGCAAACCAATATCAAGTACGCAGATAGCCTGATTGAATACACCAAGGATTGGAGGCATATTACCTATCCTGCTTTGGGGTATATCCTTAGGGGACTTGGATATGAATATGTTGGAAATATAAAAAGACACTTTGAAGACTTCACAAAAGCAAATGAAATTGCGATTGAGAACGACAATAGGCCCAACCAACTTTATTTGCTTACATCTTTGTCGTTATCACGAATTTATTATGGGAGTCCAGAAAAAGCATTAGGAATGCTTGAGGAAGGAAAATCCATCCTCAATGACAAAAATTTTAAACATGAAGTATTAAAATCTTCAAGAAAAGAATTCAGGAGTGAAAAGAAAATAAATGAGTTCATAGCTATTCAAGAGATGAATTTAAACATTGTCTTTTCTGCATGTTTTATTGTTCTTAGGCAACCTGATTCTGCATTAGTTTACGTAAAAAAGAATTTTGAATTACTAAAAAACATCAATGAACTTAATAGAAAAGGAGAGTTAATTACTGCATTAGACTCAAAAATGGAGTGTCTTTTTTTTAAAAGTGAATATGATAACACTATTCGGTATGCAGATTCAATTCAAAAACTAGGCGGACTGAGGCAATATAATGTAAAAAATATCAATTTATTTAAAGGATTAGCCTATTTGAACCTTGGTAATATTGATAATGCAATTGTATACCTTAAAAAATCAGATTCTATTTTACAATTAGATAAGATAAATTCGGTTCCTTTTTATAATAAATTGCTTTTTGGGGGACTCTATTCTGCTTATAGCCAAAAAAAGGATTACAAAAACCAAATAAAGTACCTAGACAATTTAATTACAATAGATAGTGTTGAAATGGTTAATTACAAATACATAGAGCCTGAAATGGCCAAAACCTATGAAACCCCCCGCTTACTGGAGGAAAAGGAAAATGTTATTTCCCAATTAAAATCCCAAAGCAGAACCTCGCGCCTGTATGTTTTGGTGGCGCTTGGAGCTGGGGTTTTGCTATTGCTTACCTCCCTCTACTACTACCGCCAAAAAGTGGTGTATAAAAATCGTTTTGAGACACTAGTAGCCCATAAAAACGGGAAGGTTTCCAGCAATGGCGAAAGCCAATATGGGTTTTCCCAAGACCTAGTGGATGCCATCCAAGAAAAACTTGAAAAATTTGAGTCCACCAAGGGTTTCTTGGACAGCTCGCTTACCTTAAACAGCCTTTCCAAACAACTGGAAACCAACTCGAGTTACCTTTCCAAGGTGTTGAACGTTCAAAAAAAGAAAAACTTTTCACAATACTTGAATGAATTGCGCATTGGCTATGCCCTGCAATTGCTCAAGGAAAACCCAACGGCTCGGAAATACTCCATCGAAGCCATTGCCGCCGACTGCGGCTATAACAACTCGGCTTCATTTTCCAGGGCGTTTTATCGTATTGCAGGAATCTATCCCTCCTATTATATTAAGGAACTGGAGAAAAGGGCTACTCTTTAATTACCAAACCCTCAAAATAGGCTTTGGTTTCACAATTTTTTACCGAAATTTTTAACTCCATATTAGAGGAAACCCCTTCTATTACATAAACATTGCAAGAGTCCAAGTGGGTTTGGCTTTCGGAAAAGAGTACATCCCCATCCATTAACAATTGCGAAACAACCGAGGTGTCAAGCATGTTTTTTGCAAGTGTTTGCAGTACTTCATCAGAAAATAACCGTTCCTTGGATCGAATGTTCTTTAGGGTCCTGGCAGTGGGGCCGTAATCGCAGGAAGCCCTTTTGCCGCCCAAAAAGAAAAACAATAGGATAAGTCCAATCACAAAGCCTGATAGATAAAATCCCAACCGACGTACAATACCCAAAACCTAAAATATTAAAAGATTGATGTCGCTATGGGGCATGTCGAACCAGTTGCCCACCGCTTTATTGGTTAAAATGCCTCGATAAAAGTAAAGCCCATTCTTGAGTCCGCTATCAAACCGCACCGCACTTTCAATACCGCCACTTTCCGCAATATTGAAAAGATAAGGGGTGAAAATATTACTGATGGAAATGGATGCCGTTTTCGGGTAGCGCGCAGGGATGTTTGGAACGCCATAATGAATGACCCCATGTTTGGTAAAAGTAGGTTGGTCGTGCGACGTCATCTCTGAAGTTTCAAAACAACCTCCCATATCGATACTTACATCAATGATAATGGCCCCTTTTTTCATATTCTCCACCATGGTTTCCGAAACCACGATGGGCGAACGATTGCTTCCGCGAAGGGCCCCAATGGCTACATCGCAACGCCTAAGGGCTTTCAGCAAGTATTTTGGCTGTAAGGTACAGGTAAAAATGGGTTGGCCGGCAATTAACTGCAATTTTCGCAACCGGGTAATCGAGGTGTCAAAAACCTTAACGCTCGCTCCCAGACCTATGGCCGATCGTACAGCAAACTGTCCGACGGTTCCGGCTCCAATGATCACAACTTCAAGAGGTGGTACCCCGCTTATATTTCCAAATAGGAGTCCATTGCAATCGTTACCCGATGCCATCAACTCTGAAGCAATCAATACCGAAGCCGTACCGGCAATTTCACTTAAGGCTTTGACGGCAGGATAGGACCCGTCTTCATCCTTAATGAATTCAAATGCCAAGGCTGTAACCTTTTTCTTGCCAAGTTTCTCAAAATATTCCTTGCGTTGGGTTTTGAGTTGCAATGCTGAAATGAGTAAGGATTTGGGTTGAATCCAATCAATTTCCTGAAGGGTAGGGGGTTCTACTTTCAAAACGATGGGGCAGCCAAAAACTTTTTGTGCATCATGAGTCAGCTGGGCTCCAGCATCGTTGTAGTCCTCATCCTGAAATCCGGCTTCCACCCCTGCACCTTTTTCCAGCAGCACCCGGTGCCCTTGCGCCACTATGGCCGCAACAGCATCGGGAGTAAGGCAGATACGCCGTTCCTGAAAATGGGTTTCCTTGGGAATACCGATGAAGAGCTCACTTTTTTGTTTGGCGATTTCCAGGGTTTCTTCCTGTGGAATCAATTGCGCTTTAGTGAAAGGTGATGTGCCGGGCATGCCAATTAAAATTGCTTATGCCAAGATACGACGATTTTTTATAATATGGAACGCAGGGAAATTATTGGAAGAGGTCCTTGATTTGTTGCCAAAGATTTTGTGGCTTTCCTAAATCCTCTTCAAAAGCTTTTAAATCCTTTCCCCTAATTTTTGCAAAAAGCTTTGCCCTTACTAAGTAAACAGCTGGTATTAAAACCATCATCATAGGGATGATATAAATTAATTCAATCTCATCAACGGCTGTGTTTCCCCGAATAATACTCCAAAGCTGAAAGGCATACATGCCAATTGGAGCGATTATTATCCAATGCCACCAGTGCTTGCAAGTAAAAAACCATATTAATAATAAAGTTAAAGGAACAACCTTTGAAGTTACATACCACGCATAAGTAAACCAAGACCCATAATTTGTCCTCAACTTAAAAAAAGGAGTTTCCCAAAATTCTGTATCTGGGAAACTCTTATACAAATAAAATGATAATGTAACAATGGCAATTAGAAGAACTATCCAACCCCCTCTTGGTGAATATTTATCCGTGAACTGGGGGTCTGGTACTTGGTCCGTCAACTTGTTGGTCGGTTTGTCCATCGTTTATACTCTCTGGAGTACAGGAAACAAATAATGCAGTTCCAAACAATGCAACGATTAGGTAGTACTTAAGTTTCATATTACTAGGCTTTTTGTGAGGTTTATATTACAAACCTAGCCTAAAAAAAAACAAGTATATCAAATTGTTTCTGCGTAATTTGATAAGTTTGCCTTGTTGGGACTAAATTCATCCAAACAGCCTATATTTATTAGACTGAAGCTTAGTGAATATGATGTAATTAAGTACTGTCGTTGCTCTATTTCATTGGCATTATCATTATCGTTCTGGTTCCGTTTTGGTTTTTGGTTAATTGTATGGTTGTATTTTCGCTTGGCAATAAATTCTTGATTTTCTCAGGCCACTCGATCATGTTCCAGTGCCCGGCGTCCAAATAATCCTCAATACCAATATCTAGGGCTTCCTCTTCAGTTTGGATCCGATAAAAATCAAAATGGTACAGTTTATCCTGATCCAATACGTACTCATTAACGATGGAAAAAGACGGACTGCTTGCTTTATCTTCGGCCCCCATGCATTTTACCAACTCTTTTATTAAAGTGGTTTTACCTACACCCATATCCCCATAAAACAAAAGGGTTTTGGAGGAGGTGTTTTCCAGTACCAGAGTGGCAATTTCTGATAAATTGTTAATGTCGTAAGTTTTTTCCATGATTCAAGGGCCGAAACAAATATAGTATTTTATTCGACTAATGAAATAAAAATGCGGTAAAATGTCTTTTTATAAGGTAATTCTTACAAAAATATTATTTTGGATTCAATATAATAAATGGAACGATCATCTCTTCCAATGAAACGCCACCGTGTTGGTATGTATTCCTGTAATAGCCAACATAGTGATTGTAATTGTTTGGATAGGCAAAAAACAGATCTGACTTCGCAAAAATGAAGGAACTGCTCATGTTAATGGAGGGTAGCAGTATATCTTTGGGTTCCTTAAAGGCTAAAACGTCTTTATCTTCATACGATAGGCTCCTTCCCGTTTTGTACCTCAAATTCAAACTTGTATTCTTGTCGCCAATGACTTTCGACGGGTTTTTCACATTGATGGTCCCGTGATCTGTTGTAACAATTAATTTAAATCCCAAATTGGACGCTTGTTGAATTATTTCCAATAGCGGTGAGTTCTTGAACCAACTTTGGGTAAGGGAACGATAGGATTTGTCTGTCGAGGCCAATTCTTTAATCACTTCCATTTCAGTTTTGGCATGGGAGAGCATGTCAACAAAGTTGTACACCAAAACCGTTAGGTTTTCGTTTTTGTGCGCCTTAAAGTTTTCAGATAATTTTTTTCCTTGTTTTAAACTTGAAATTTTATGGTAGCTCCATTTGATGTCCTTTCCTAATCGTTTGAGTTGTGTTTCCAAAAACTCAGCTTCATAGAGATTTTTCCCGCCTTCGTCGGTATCGTTTCTCCAATATTCTGGATACAATTTTTCCATTTCGCTAGGCATCAGTCCAGCGAAGATAGCATTTCGAGCGTATTGGGTTGCAGTGGGTAGGATGCTGTAAAAAAGTTCCTCCTTGGTTTTTTTGTAACTGTTTGCTAACATGGGTTCAAAAGCCTTCCACTGGTCGTATCTTAAATTGTCTACCACAACCAGCAATGTTGGTCTATTGTCTAGTACTGGGGCAATTTTTTCCTTAAATAACGTATGCGACATGATGGGAGCCTCACCATTTCCTCGAAACCAGGATTGGTAATTTTTTTCAATAAATTTGCAAAATTGGGTGTTCGCTTCAACTTTCTGAGACTCCAAAATTTCAAACATCCCGGTATCTTCAATATTTTCAAGCTCCAATTCCCAATAAACGAGTTTCTGGTAAAGTTCGGACCAGCCTTCTGCCGTATTGATCATGGACATGTCCATGGCAATTTTTCGAAATTCCTGCTGGTAGTTGCTTGTCGTTTTTTGTGAAACCAAACGCGAATGATCCAAATTTTTCTTTAAGCTTAACAAAATTTGGTTCGGGTTTACAGGCTTAATCAGATAGTCGGCAATTTTTGAGCCTATCGCCTCTTCCATAATGTATTCTTCTTCACTTTTGGTAATCATAACTACGGGGAGTGATGCTTGCTGCTCCTTAATCTCGGCCAAGGTCTCTAATCCTGTAAGGCCCGGCATGTTTTCGTCCAGAAATACGATATCAAAAGCATTATGGCTAATTTCTTCCAACGCCTCTGTACCACTTTGGGCGGTAGTAACACGATAATTTCGGTTTTCAAGAAAAAGAATGTGTGGCTTTAGCAAGTCGATCTCATCATCTACCCAAAGTACTTTTATCTCGTTCATATACGTATATTTGTGAAGTTTAAATTTGAAACTTTTTCTAAGATACTATAATAACACCAAAAATGGTTCCGTAGTATTTGAATGGATAAAGTTATCTTCACAATTATCAGTTAAAGTTGGCGGCTAACAGCAAACTCAAAATTATCAACGATCCCATTTACGGATTCATCTCCATACCCAACGATTTTATTTTCGAGCTTATGGAGCATCCGTATTTTCAAAGGTTGCGTCGTATTACACAAATGGGGCTCTCTTATTTGGTGTATCCTGGAGCTCACCATACCCGCTTTCATCATGCGCTTGGCGCCATGTTTTTGATGCAACGTGCCATTCAGGTTTTAAAATTTAAGGGCACCGAAATATGTCTTGAGGAGGAAGAGGCACTGCTGGCAGTTATTATGCTTCATGATATTGGTCACGGTCCATTCTCACATACTCTTGAAAATAGTATTGTTGGGGGTATTGGACATGAAAAAATTTCATTGCATTTCATGAATTCGCTGAACCAACAGTTTGGAGGGCGTTTGGACTTGGCCATTCAAATTTTTCAAAATCGCTATCCCAGGAAATTTATGCACCAATTGGTTTCTGGACAATTGGATATGGACCGCTTGGATTATTTGCGAAGGGATAGTTTTTTTACGGGGGTGGCTGAAGGGAACATTAACTCTCAACGCCTTATAGCGATGTTGAACGTGAAAGCGGATCAACTGGTCGTAGAAGAGAAAGGCATTTATTCCGTTGAAAAATTTCTTGTAGCAAGGCGCTTAATGTATTGGCAAGTGTATTTACACAAAACTTCTTTGGTAGCAGAGCAACTTTTACTGCACCTCGTAAAAAGAGCAAAATACTTAATGTCTAAAGGGGAAAGCTTGCCAGCAAGTCATGCCTTAAAATATTTTTTAGAACGCCCAAGTACTATCGATGTATTCGATGCACACGATTTGGAATGTTTTTCAGTATTGGACGATTTTGATGTCATGGCTGCAGTAAAAGCATGGGCACTGGAAAAAGATACAGTTCTTTCGAGGCTTTCAACGATGTTATTGCAACGTAATCTGTTAAAAATAAAGATTAAAAATGAGCCCATACCGCTTGTTAAATTCAAAGAAAAACTGAAGGAAGTAATACTGCAACACAACCTTTCGGAAGATGAAGCATCTTATTTTGTGTTTCGGGGAGAGATTTCCAATCAGGCCTATCGCATGGATAAGGATAACATCAATCTTTTAAAGAAAAATGGAAAGGTAATTGATGTAGCTAGGGCAAGCGACCAATTAAATCTTGAAGCATTGGCCAAAGAGGTCGTTAAATATTATCTCTGTTATCCGAAAGGGCATTAGTGTCCCTTTTTTTTATATTTGCAGCACTCTAGTAAAGTACATGGAATTTACAGCAAGTCAAATAGCAGGAATTTTAGATGGGTCCGTAGAAGGAAATGGAGCGGTAACGGTTTCCAAACTTGCTAAGATTGAAGAAGGAACTCAAGGAAGCTTAACCTTTTTAGCTAACCCAAAGTACAAGCACTACATTTATACAACCAAAGCTTCGGTTACTATAGTCGATAAGGAATTTGTATTGGAAAATCCGATAGAGACAACACTTATTAGGGTAGAGGACGCTTATAAGGCATTTTCCAAGCTCTTAGAGTATTACAATCAGGTAAAAATGAATAAGATGGGCATTGAACAGCCTGTTTTTGTTTCAGAATCAGCCACATATGGGGAAAATATCTATATCGGAGCCTTTTCCTACCTAGGCGAAAATGTAAAAATTGGAAACAACGTAAAAATATATCCCAATGTCTATATTGGCGACAATGTGACAATAGGAGACAACGTCACTGTTTTTGCCGGGGCAAAGATCTATTCCGAAACGATTATTGGAAATCACTCGGTAATTCATAGTGGGGCCATTATTGGTGCTGATGGATTTGGTTTTGCGCCCAGTGAAAATGGAGAATACAACAAAGTGCCCCAAACCGGGAACGTCATTATTGAAGATCATGTAGATATTGGTGCCGGAACCACGATCGACCGAGCTACATTGGGCTCAACGATCATTCGTAGAGGGGTGAAGCTTGATAATCAAATCCAAATCGCCCACAATGTGGAAATAGGAAAAAATACGGTTATTGCAGCGCAAACTGGAATTGCAGGATCCACTAAGATTGGTGAAAATTGTATGATTGGCGGACAAGTAGGAATCGTGGGGCATATCACCATTGGGAACAATGTTCGGATTCAGGCCCAAAGCGGTATTGGAAGAAATGTAAAAGACAACGAAACCTTGCAAGGCTCTCCTGCTCTTAACTATGGCGATTATAACAAAAGCTACGTGCATTTCAAAAACCTTCCAAAAATTGTGGAGCGTTTTAATACCTTTGAAAAAAAGTTAGATAACCAATAATCGAATGCAAAAACAGCGTACCATTAAGCAGGAAATTTCCCTAACCGGAGTTGGACTCCATACAGGAAAGGATGTGACGCTAACATTCAAACCTGCCCCGGAAAATTTTGGCTATGCGTTTATCCGGGTCGATCTGGAAGGACATCCCATCATAGAGGCCGATGCCAATTTTGTGGTTAATACCCAAAGGGGAACCAATTTGGAAAAAAGAGGAGTGAAGATTCAAACCTCCGAACATGTTTTGGCAGCCCTTGTGGGGATGGAGGTTGATAATTGCATGATCGAATTGAATGCTTCGGAACCTCCCATCATGGATGGTTCTTCCAAGTTTTTTGTGGAAGCCATTGAAAAAGCAGGGGTGAAAGAACAAGAAGCTTTTCGCGAAGAATTCATCGTGGAAGAAGTAATCTCTTATATTGATGAGGAGACGGGCAGCGAAATTACCGTAATCCCCTCAGACGAATACCAGGTTACAACCATGGTCGATTTTGGCACCAAAGTACTGGGAACCCAGAATGCATCCCTGAAGCATATTGCAGATTTCAAAACAGAAATTGCCGATTCCCGCACTTTCAGTTTTCTTCACGAATTGGAAATGTTGTTAGAAAATGGTCTTATTAAAGGAGGAGATCTCAACAATGCCATTGTTTATGTAGACAAGGAACTTTCCGAAAACACGATGCAGAAATTGCGCCAGGCATTCAAAAAAGATAAGATATCCGTAAAGCCCAATGGAATTCTCGATAATTTAACCCTGCATCACCCCAATGAGGCTGCACGACACAAATTGTTGGATGTAGTGGGCGATTTGGCACTGGTGGGTATGCGAATACGCGGTAAGGTTATCGCCAATAAGCCCGGACATTATGTCAATACCCAGTTTGCCAAAAAGTTGTCCAAAATCATTAAAATAGAAAAGCGCAACAAAATCCCTAAGTTCGATATTAATAAGGCTCCGGTTAAAGATGTAAACCAAATTATGGCCATGCTGCCACATCGCCCACCTTTTTTGCTTGTGGATAAAATTTTGGAACTTTCCGATACCCATGTCGTAGGACTGAAAAACGTCACAATGAACGAGCCTTTCTTTGTAGGACATTTTCCAGGGGCTCCAGTTATGCCGGGGGTCTTGATTGTTGAAGCCATGGCCCAGACAGGGGGCATATTGGCATTAAGCACGGTGCCAGACCCAGAAAACTACCTGACCTTTTTCATGAAAATCAACAATGTAAAGTTCAAACAACAGGTAAACCCTGGAGATACCCTTGTCTTTAAATTGGACCTTTTAATGCCTATCCGGCGGGGCATCGTACACATGCAGGGAAACGCCTATGCAAATGATAAGTTGGTTACTGAGGCAGAATTGATGGCTCAAATTGTCAAAACTAAGGATATCGAATGAATCAACCATTAGCATATGTCCATCCCGGGGCTAAGATTGCCAAGAATGTCGTGATCGAACCTTTTACGACCATCCACAACAATGTGGTTATTGGGGAGGGTACATGGATTGGTTCTAACGTCACCATCATGGAAGGCGCTCGAATTGGAAAAAATTGCAATATTTTCCCCGGGGCTGTTATTTCAGCCATTCCGCAAGACCTTAAATTCCAGGATGAAGAAACTACGGCAGAAATTGGCAACAATACAACCATCAGGGAATATGTTACCATTAATCGCGGAACCGTAGATAGGGGAAAAACGGTGGTTGGGAACAATTGTTTGATTATGGCTTATTGCCACATTGCCCACGATTGTATTGTGGGAGACAATTGTATCTTTTCCAACAATAGCACTTTGGCAGGGCACATTACCGTGGGCGATTACGTGGTTTTGGCCGGCATGACTGCCGTACATCAGTTTTGTATGATTGGTAATCATGCTTTTGTAACCGGGGGATCCTTAGTCCGAAAGGACGTACCTCCTTACGTAAAAGCAGCACGCGAACCCCTTTCCTATGTAGGAATCAATTCCATTGGCTTGAGACGGCGTGGATTCGACTCGGAAAAGATCAGGGAGGTTCAAAACATTTACAGACTACTTTATCAACGAAACTACAACAACACCCAAGCCGTACAGATCATCGAGGCCGAAATGGAGGCCACGCCCGAGCGTGATGAAATATTGCAGTTCATCAAAAATTCCAAGCGCGGGATCATGAAGGGATATTTTCAGAATTAATTTCAAATTTATATATGGCAACGACTTCAGATATTCGAAAAGGACTTTGCATCCGTTATAACAGTGACATTTTCAAGGTCATTGAATTTCTTCACGTAAAACCAGGCAAGGGCCCGGCTTTTGTACGTACCAAGTTAAAAAGTGTGACCACAGGTAAGGTTATTGACAATACTTTTTCTTCAGGGCATAAAATTGAAGATGTGCGTGTGGAAACCCACAAATTCCAGTACTTGTACAACGAGGGAGCTACCTATCACTTCATGAACACCGAGGATTATTCCCAAATCCAGCTTCAGGAAAGCACTTTGGATCGTCCCGACCTTTTGAAAGAAGGTGAAGTGGTAACTGTTATTATCAATACCGAAGACCAAATGCCACTTTCGGTTGAAATGCCTGTTTATGTGGTATTGGAAGTAACAGCGACAGAGCCCGGGGTAAGAGGAAATACTGCCACCAACGCAACAAAACCCGCAACGGTTGAAACCGGTGCTCGCGTAAACGTACCACTTTTCATCAATGAAGGGGATAAAATCAAAATCGACACAGAAAAAGGCAACTATCAAGAACGCATGAAAGAATAGGTTATAGGCCCCTAAGAAAGATTCATCCCATCTCAACGGTATTGAGGTGGGATTTTTTTATATTTGAGATTAAATTTTCAAAAATTGAAATTTCCAAAACCCCAAACACTGGAACAAATTGCCCAAATCATTGATTGTGAGTTTGTGGGCAGCTCCAATTTTCCCGTATTGGGAATGAACGAAATCCATGTAGTTCAAGCGGGGGACATTGTTTTTGTCGACCACCCAAAATACTATGAAAAGGCCTTGGGCTCTATGGCGACAATCATTTTAATTAACAAAAAAGTAGCGTGCCCAAAAGGGAAAGCCTTATTGATTTCAGATGACCCCTTCCGGGATTTCAATAAATTAACAAACCATTTTAAACCTTTTCGCCCAGCAACAGCGGTCATTGCCAATTCTGCAAAGATTGGCCTACATACCATCATTCAACCCAACGTATTCGTTGGAAATAACGTGGTGATTGGCGATAATTGTCTGATCCATCCCAATGTAGTGATTTACGATGATTGCATTATAGGGAATAACGTTACCATTCATTCGGGAACAGTACTTGGAGCCGATGCATTTTACTACAAAAACCGACCTGAAAAATTCGACAAGCTTACCAGTGGGGGCAATGTGGTGATTCACGACAATGTCGATATCGGTGCTCTGTGTACGATTGATCGCGGCGTAAGTGCTTCTACAATTATAGGGGAGGGCACCAAGCTCGACAATCAGGTGCACGTAGGGCACGATAGCGTCATCGGCAAACGCTGCTTGATCGCTTCACAAGTGGGGATTGCCGGTTGTGTCTTGATTCAGGATTTTGTGACCATTTGGGGCCAAGTTGGGATTACGAGCGGGATTACCATAGGCGAAAAAGCAATCATCTCTGCACAAAGTGGTGTGAGCAAATCGCTGCCTCCTAACAAATCCTATTTTGGAACACCTGCGGACGAATTCCGCAAAAAGTATAAAGAAATAGCCTCCATCCGGTTAATTCCAGATATCATCGAAAAACTTGACAAATTAAAATGAGCAAAACAGCCAAGGAAATAGTTCGGAATTTTTATGTCTCCGATATCCTTCACGACAAAACCGTACTTAAAAAATTTTTTCATCCAGAATTGGTGCTTATTTGGAACAGCAGCGATGGGCTTTCCATCATGAATTATGACGACATTGTTAAATTCTTTTCCGAGGTACGACGTACTTACCACGACCTTCGGGTGGAGGTAAGCCACTTACTTCAGGATGACAACCACGTTACCATCCGTTACAAATACTACATACGTACCATGGAAAACCCCGACGAGGAATTGGGCATTGCCCATTTCATTGCCATTTGGGAAGTAAAGGACGAAAAATTATACCGTGGATACCAAGTAAGTCAGCCTGTTACGGATAAGGACGACACTACCGAATCCTACCATAAAGTTAAAGTGTAAATGCTTTTGTTTAAAAGGGCAAAAGGTTACCTTTGCGCCTTAAAAATCATACTTCATACGCAAGTGTCATGAGTGTTTTAGTCAATAAAGATTCAAAAATTATTGTTCAAGGATTTACAGGAAGCGAAGGAACCTTCCATGCCGGTCAGATGATTGAATATGGAACCAATGTGGTAGGAGGTGTTACACCGGGCAAAGGAGGACAGATGCATTTGGAACGTCCTGTTTTTAATACAGTGGCTGAAGCTGTTGCTAAAGTTGGGGCCGATACCAGTATCATTTTTGTCCCACCGGCCTTTGCCGCCGACGCCATTATGGAAGCTGCTGAAGCAGGGATTAAGGTCATCATTACCATAACGGAAGGAATTCCTGTAGCCGACATGATCAACGCAGCTCAATACGTCAAAACCCGCAATTGTAGGTTAATTGGGCCAAATTGCCCAGGGGTGATTACACCTGGGGAAGCCAAGGTAGGCATCATGCCGGGGTTTGTTTTCAAAAAGGGAAAAGTTGGGATTGTTTCCAAATCGGGAACTTTAACCTATGAGGCTGCGGATCAAGTGGTGAAACAAGGCTTGGGCATTACAACTGCCATCGGTATTGGGGGTGATCCTATTATTGGAACCACAACCAAAGAAGCCGTTGAAATGCTCATCAACGACCCAGAGACAGAAGCCGTAGTAATGATTGGGGAAATAGGGGGGCAATTGGAAGCGGATGCCGCCCAATGGTATCAAAAAAGCGGTAGCACTAAACCTATTGTTGGCTTCATTGCCGGCGAAACAGCGCCTGCGGGAAGAACCATGGGACACGCTGGGGCCATAGTTGGCGGTAGCGACGACACCGCCCAAGCCAAAAAGAAAATCATGAGGGCCTGTGGTATTCATGTAGTGGATTCGCCTGCGGAAATAGGCAAGAAAGTAGCCGAAGTGATCGCTTAACACGGACCATAGCTAACAATTTTAGCCTTGCAAATAGCAAGGCTTTTTTTATGGCAAAGCCAAAGGCTTTTGCTATCTTTGAAATCTACCTAACATAAAGCACATTCAATGAAATTACTGGAAGGAAAAACAGCCATTATTACAGGAGGTAGTCGTGGAATAGGTAAAGGAATTGTCGAAGTATTTGCCAAACATGGGGCCAATGTAGCCTTTACCTACAACTCCTCTGCGGAAGCTGCGGAAAAATTGGCGGAAGAAGTTTCAAAAGAAGGCATAAAAGCAAAGGCCTACCAAAGTGATGCTGCTAATTATGATGAAGCCCAAAAATTGGCCGAGAGCGTTCAGGAAGATTTTGGCAGCATCGATATCCTTATCAATAATGCTGGAATTACAAAGGATAACTTGTTGATGCGAATTTCAGAAGAGGATTTCGACAAAGTGATCGAAGTAAATTTGAAATCGGTTTTCAACATGACCAAGGCAGTGCAACGCACCATGCTCAAACAACGCCAGGGGTCAATCATCAACATGAGTTCTGTAGTTGGGGTGAAAGGCAATGCGGGTCAAACCAATTATGCAGCATCCAAAGCCGGGATTTTGGGTTTTACCAAATCGGTCGCACTCGAATTGGGCTCACGAAACATTCGCTGCAATGCCATTGCACCGGGGTTTATTGAAACCGAAATGACTGGAAAGCTGGACGAAGCGACTGTGCAGAGCTGGCGTGAAGCCATTCCGTTGAAACGTGGCGGCACACCCGAAGATATTGCCAATGCATGTCTTTATCTTGCGAGCGACCTGTCTGCATACGTTACAGGCCAGGTCTTGAATGTTGATGGCGGCATGCTCACCTAATCATCTCAAAAATAACTTACGTTGACTGCAGAAACCATTCTATACATTGTGATCGCTGCTGTCGTGGCTTTGCTTTTGTCGGCATACCTCTATGGTTATAAGACAAAGTATAGGTCTGCGTTGCGATGGTTAGTTGGGACCTTACGTTTTTTAACACTTTGGGCCCTGTTTCTGTTGCTTATTAACCCAAAATTCAGGAAGGATACCTATACCATCGAAAAGCCCAAGCTCCCGATTTTAGTCGACAATTCCAGTTCCATCAAAGAATTGGGGCAGGACGTTGCCGTACAGTCATTCCTTGGGGATCTTAAAAAAAACACGGCTTTGAACGAAAAGTTTGATCTTTCCTTTTTTTCCTTCGGAAAGGATTTTAAACCGTTGGATTCATTAAGGTTTGATGAAAAGCAAACCCAAATCGACAAAGCACTTTCTTCAACAAAAGAATTGTTCAAGCAAGAATCGGCCCCAACCATTTTGATTTCAGACGGCAACCAAACTTTTGGAAAGGACTATGCCTTTTCGGGACTTACTTTTGGAAATCAGATATACCCCTTGATGGTAGGCGATTCTACGCGCTATACAGATTTAAAGATTGAACAACTGAACACCAATCGCTATTCTTTTTTGAAAAATGAGTTTCCCCTCGAAGCCATTTTAGTTTATAGTGGGGAATCGAACGTGCGTAGCCGCTTTGTAGTGCGCCAGGGAGGGTTGGAAGTATTTAGCAAAACATTGGATTTTTCGCCACAAAACAACTCCCAAACCATCAGTGCAACCTTGCCTTCCAAACAGGTGGGGCTGCAACGGTATACGGCCCAAATTGAGCCTATCGACGGGGAGCGTAACACGAACAATAATTCAAAATTGTTTGCCATCGAAGTTATAGATCAGGCTACTAAAGTACTGGTGGTTAGTCGTATGGTACACCCGGACATGGGGGCCATTAAAAAAGCTATAGAAACTAACGAACAGCGTACGGTTACATTTATGAAACCTTCGGAGGCAGCCACCAAGCTAGAAGGGTATCAACTACTAGTCCTGTATCAACCCGACCGAAGTTTTTCTGAGGTCATCAAAACTGCGGAAACCCTTAAAAAAAATACGTGGATCATTGCTGGGCTTCAAACTGACTGGTTCTTTTTAAACCAAGCGCAACCCCTTTTTGATAAAGAAATTACCAATGCTAGGGAAGAAGTTGGCGCCACCTTAAATCTTAATTACGGGAATTATGCCTTGGAAGACTTTGGGATTGAAAATTTTCCACCCCTTCAAACAGAATTTGGCGATTTGTCCATAAGTGCCCCTTACGAAGTTTTGTTGCAGCAGATAGTGGATGGCTTTTCGACAGGATCTCCCTTGTTGGCTACTATCGAATTGAATGGAAAGCGCGATGCCATTTGGGACGGGGAAGGATTTTGGCGTTGGAGGGCACAAACGTACCTAGCAGCGGAGAGTTTTCAGGATTTTGACGATTTTATTGGGAAATTGGTGCAATACCTTGCATCCAACAAACAGCGTAACCGACTTGAAGTTCAGCATGAGAGTTTCTATTACAACAACAATCCTATCCAGGTGTCTGCCCAATACTTTGATAAAAATTTTGTTTTCGATAGCAGGGCACAATTGGAAATTCGCCTGTTGCATCAAACCAATAAAAAGGAACTGGTTTTTCCAATGCTTCTTCGGAATAATTATTATGAAGTCGATTTAAGCAACCTCCCGGAAGGGGACTACAATTTTACGGTTTCCGTGAAAGATGAAGCTCTTTCAAAAAGCGGAAGTTTTACAATTTTGGACTTCAATGTTGAACAGCAATTTTTGAATGCCAACACTTCAAAACTTGAGCAATTGGCAAGTCAGACAGGGGGAGAAGCCCTCTTCTTGAACGATGCCAATAAATTGATTGACTCATTGTTGAACAATGAAACCTATAAGGCCATTCAGAAGCGCCAACAAAAAATCGTACCTTTAATCGATTGGAAGTACCTCTTGGTTTTGATGGCACTATTGTTATCGGCCGAATGGTTCATCCGAAAATACAACGGACTGATTTAAACTGAATATCATGAACAAACTACCTAGAATAGGGATTCCTATTATCGTTTTAGTCATTATTTTAATCATCGTCATTGCAAAATCCGCCGTAACTATTGGTTCGGGGCGCGCTGGGGTACTCTACAGGACCTTTGGGGATGGAGTAGTAACCGATCAACCGCCCATGGGTGAAGGGTTTCATTTGGTGGCACCCTGGAATAAAGTATTTGTTTACGAGGTACGCCAACAAGAACTCTTTGAAAACATGAAAGTACTTTCCTCCAACGGGCTAGAGATACAAATAGATGCTTCTGCTTGGTACCAGCCAATTTTTGAGGACTTAGGCAAATTGCATCAGGAAAAGGGCGAAAATTACCTGCAACGGGTCATTCAGCCGGCCATTCGTAGTGCAGCCCGAAGCGTTGTGGGGCGCTATACTCCCGAGCAACTTTACTCTTCCAAGCGAGATGCCATACAGGATGAAATATTTCACGAAACCAAAAAAATATTGGATAAACAATACATTCAGCTGAATGAGGTATTGGTACGCGATGTAACGCTTCCCCCAACCATCAAGGACGCTATTGAAAGGAAGCTAAAACAAGAACAGGAGTCCTTAGAGTATGAGTTTCGATTAGTGACTGCCCAAAAAGAGGCAGAACGCCAGATTATTGAAGCCCAAGGAAAGGCAGATGCCAACCGTATCCTAAGTGCTTCCTTGACCGACAAAATTTTGCAGGATAAAGGGATTGAAGCCACCATAAAACTCTCCGAATCGCCCAACGCAAAAGTTATCGTAGTGGGTGCTGGTGAAAGCGGCCTGCCATTGATTCTGGGGAACAACTAAGACATGAATCTGAAGAATTTCATTGTTGTATTTGCACTCCTTACTATAGGCTTTAGCTTTGCCCAGCCAATTAAAATTGGGGTAAAGGCTGGGTTAAATCTTTCGAATTGCCACACGTCTATGTCGTTTGGAGAACTTTACAACAATAAGCTAGGATATCATTTTGGAATAATAGGTCTGTTAAATAGCTCCGAAACATTTGGGGTGCAGCCGGAAATTCTCTATTCGAGGCAGGGTTTTGTGGGAGGCAAAACTGAATATCGTTTTTATGCGGATCAAGCACCTTCTTATGCCACTCCGGTTTTTCACTTTGATTATTTGAACCTACCGGTCATGTTGAATTACAGCCCTATAGGAAAATTGAGCCTTCAAGCGGGTCCACAGTTGGGATTGTTGCTGAATCATTCCATCAACTTAAGAGAAGTTAGTGGGGATATTTCCGAATTTGAAGACGAGCTAACTTCCACGGATGCCAGTAGTTTGAGTACGTTTGATTTTGGGCTTGCTTTTGGCGCTCAGGTCAATTTGCAAAAATGGCTGATCCAGCTTCGTTATATTTTGGGAATTACGGGAATTGCTAAAAACGGTGAGGGTATCCAAAACAGAAATTTACAACTTTCGCTAGGTTATTTTTTAAAATGAAAATCATCATCATCAATGGCCCCAACCTGAATCTGTTGGGAAAGCGGGAAAAGGATATTTACGGGGACTTATCCTTCGAAGAGTTTTATACTACCTTGAAAAGTAAATACCCCAAAATAGCACTTTCCTATTTTCAATCAAACATTGAAGGGGAGTTGATAGATAAGATTCAAGAAGTCGGATTTGACCACGATGGCATCCTATTAAATGCAGCTGCTTATACCCACACCTCGGTAGGGATAGGCGATGCCGTTAAAGCCATTTCGGCACCTGTTATCGAAGTGCATATTTCCAACACTTTTGCACGGGAAGAGTTTCGGCACCATTCCTACATTTCTTCGGGAGCGAAAGGGGTAATCTTGGGGTTCGGGCTGCAGAGTTACGAACTGGCCCTACAAAGTTTTCTCAAATAAAAAAAGCCACAACTGCGGCTTTTTCTTCAGGTTAAAATATTTTATAAATGGATGACTTCGCCATAAGCATCGGCTACAGCTTCCATTACCGCTTCACTCATGGTAGGGTGGGGGTGAATGGCCTTCAGGACTTCGTGTCCTGTTGTTTCCAATTTTCGGGCAACTACGGCTTCCGCTATCATGTCGGTTACACCGGCGCCAATCATGTGGCAACCAAGCCATTCTCCGTATTTTGCATCAAAAATCACCTTCACAAACCCATCGGATGCGCCGGATGCTTTGGCTTTTCCGCTGGCACTGAACGGGAACTTCCCCACTTTAATATCGTATCCTTTCTCTTTGGCTTGTTTTTCCGTTAGGCCCACACTTGCAATTTCGGGTGAAGTATACGTACAGCCTGGGATATTTCCGTAATCGATAGGCTCTACATGCAACCCTGCAATCTTTTCAACGCAAGTAATACCTTCGGCAGAAGCAACGTGGGCGAGGGCAGGACCTGGCACTACATCCCCAATGGCATAATAGCCGGGAATATTGGTTTGGTACCAATCGTTCACCATAATCTTCCCTTTATCCGTAACAATGCCTACATCTTCCAATCCAATATTTTCAATATTTGAACTGATGCCCACTGCAGAAAGAACGATATCTGCTTCAAGGGTTTCTTCCCCTTTTTGGGTTTTCACCTTGGCTTTAACCCCTTTTCCTGAAGTGTCCACACTTTCGACCGAAGCATTGGTCATTACGTTGATACCACTTTTTTTGAAGCTACGTTCAAATTGTTTAGAAACCTCTTCGTCCTCCAAGGGGACTAGATTGGGCAAAAACTCAACAATGGTTACCTCGGTGCCCATGCTGTTGTAAAAATTGGAGAATTCCACCCCAATGGCACCACTTCCCACAACGATCATTTTTTTGGGTTGTTTGTCGAGAGTCATGGCCTCTCGGTATCCAATGACTTTTTTCCCGTCTTGTTTCAGGCTTGGAAGCTCGCGGGATCTTGCCCCAGTAGCGATAATAATATGGTCGGCACTGTAGTCTTTGCCATCCACTTCAATCTTCTTGCCTGGCTTCAATTTGCCGTACCCCTCAATGACATCGATTTTGTTTTTTTTCATCAGGAATTGAACCCCTTTGCTCATTCCGTCTGCAACACCACGGCTACGCTGAATTACTTTACCAAAATCCTTATCGGCATCTTTCACAGTCAAACCATAGTCCTCGGCATGCTTTAAATAGTCAAATACTTGGGCGCTTTTCAGCAAGGCTTTAGTAGGGATACAACCCCAATTAAGGCAGACACCTCCCAAATTTTCCTTTTCGACAACAGCTGTTTTGAAGCCCAATTGAGAAGCGCGGATGGCAGTAACATATCCTCCGGGGCCACTTCCCAAAACAATGATATCGTATTTGCTCATTATGATGTTTTAATGGTGGTTTTTAACGAAGCGAATTTACGAAATGTGTTGGGAAGTTTAAAGGAAAGATTGTTTTTTGGGACAATCACTTCTTTTTGAAATCGATGGAAAGGGAATTAACACAATACCGTTGACCGGTTTCGGTGGGGCCATCATCAAAAACATGCCCCAAATGGCTTCCACAGCTGGCACAGAGAATTTCCGTGCGAATCATTCCAAAAGAAGTATCCCTTACATATTCAATAGCCCCTTCCATTGCTTCATCAAAAGAGGGCCAACCACATCCGCTTTCAAATTTGCTATCACCTTTAAACAACGGGGTGTGGCAAGCTCCGCAAGCGTAAATTCCCTCTTCAAAATGCAGGTTATACGACCCTGAAAAAGGGCGTTCCGTACCCTTGCCTCGTAAAATGCGATACCGTTCTTCTCCTAGGATCTCTTTCCATTCAGCTTCTGATTTTTGGATAGGGTACTTATTCATGTTCCGGAATAAATTTCAACGCTACACCATTGATGCAATGCCTCTTACCTGTTGTGTTTCGTGGGCCATCATCAAAAACATGCCCTAAATGTCCGCCACAAATGGCACAATGTTCTTCTGTACGGGCGTAGCCAATTTTATAATCGGTAGAAAAGGCCACATTGCCCTTTATTTCCTGATCGAAAGAGGGCCAGCCGGTACCGCTGTCAAATTTGTGTTCGCTTTTGAAAAGCGGCGTATTGCAGGCAGCACATACGTAGACCCCTTGCTCATAGTTTTTATTTAAAGGGCTTGAAAATGCGGGCTCTGTTCCTGCTTTTCTGAGTACATAATACTGCATGTCGTTTAGCTCCGACTTCCACTCGGAATCTGTTTTATTGATCTTAAAAGTTTCGTTCCCTTCGTTTTGGTTTTTTGAATCCTGGGCTTTGGAATTGCAACCCAATAGCGTCATTGCCGCAATTAGCAACACTACCTTTTTCATATGTTATGATTTTTAGTTTCCGATAAATTCAACTTGTGCTGAATTTTCCAACTGTTCCATCGTGAGATTGGCATCTGCAAACTCGGCTGGAACGATGGCAATTCGGAAACTTTGGTCGTTGGTCCATTCAGGACCTAACACTGTTTGGTCGAAATTTGCATCCAAGAAAAACTCCAGGTCGTAGAAAGTGTGATTGAATGCATATAGAAACGTTCCCCCATCTTCTGTAAAATAGGTTACGGGTAGTGGCGTCCAGATGTCGTCGCCATTGAAAGAGCCTTCCCAGCGATAGACAAGGATGACATCGCTTTCATAAACCTCTATCGAAGAAGGGATTGTGACAATTCGTTGAAAATTATTACTGCTGTTAAGGTTGATGGTTACTTCGAAGACCTGTCCAAGTATATTGATTCCTGGTGGGCCTTGCGGTCCTTCAGGGCCTTCACAGGCGGTTAGGGATAGGATCGTAATGAGCGAAAGGGCAAAAAGTTTTTTCATATCATTTTTTTTCAAGTTTATCTCAAAAGTCATTCCAAAAAAACTATCTGGATTTGTTTTTGTTGCGGCATATTAATTGTAAATATCGTTATATTTAACCAAACTTTGAGACTCAAACTTCGCATCATGAAAAAAATTGTTTCTTCGGTATTTGTTATTTTTCTTTTTCTATCCTGCGCCACCAATCCATTTACTGGACAAAAAACCTTGGCGCTGGTTCCCAATTCGCAGCTTTTTCCGATGGCTTTTCAAGAATACAGCCAGTTTCTCTCCGAACACGATGTTGTTACCGGGACAAAAGAAGCCCAAATGGTCAAAAATGTTGGTCAAAAGATTGCAGCGGCAGCCGAAAAATATTTGAATGCCAATGGATATCCAGGCTATCTTAAGGATTATCAATGGGAATACAACTTGGTGAATGATCCTACCGTAAACGCTTGGTGTATGCCCGGGGGAAAGATTGTGGTGTATTCCGGAATTTTGCCTGTAGCACAAGGAGAAGCTGGATTGGCGGCTATATTAGGACACGAAGTATCCCATGCATTGGCCAATCACGGACAGCAACGGATGAGTGCTGCCGAGCTTCAAACCCTAGGCGCTGTTGCTGGAAATGTGGCATTGAGTAAGGATTCCAAAAACCAACAAATTTTCAATCAAGCTTATGGAATAGGAACTACGGTAGGTATCATGCTTCCATTTAGCAGAAAACACGAAAGCGAAGCAGATCAGATAGGGCTGTACCTTATGGCTATAGCCGGTTACGAACCCATGGCTGCTGCCGAATTGTGGGAACGAATGAAGGCCAATGCAGGAGGGAATGCTCCACCAGAATTTTTGAGTACGCACCCTTCCAGCGATACCCGCATCAACAATATTACCAGTTGGGCCCCTGCTGCGAAAGAGGAAGCGAAAAAATTTGGAGTAACCAGCTTTAAACGATAACCAATCAAAACCAAAGCTGTCATGTACAGCTTTTTTTATTATGACCAACTTACCAAAAGGGAGCAAAAAGCTCTTATCGGCTTGGGCTTTTTACGACTGGGCCAATTCTGTTTATAGCCTTGTCATTGCATCTGCCATTTTCCCACTTTTTTATGGGGCACTTTTTAGAAGTGCGGGGATTGAAGAAATAGAAGTTTTTGGTACTCTTTTTAGGCGAAGCCCCTTAATTTTTTACACCACTGCCATTGCCTTTGCTATCGTTTCGATAATTTCGCCACTCCTGTCCGGTGTTGCCGACTATTTAGGCAATAAAAAAGTATTTCTGAAATTTTTCTGCTATATGGGAGCTTTCAGTACCATTGCCCTTTATTGGTTTAGTTTGGAACACATTTATTTTGGGTTGCTTTGCTATTTGTTGGGTTTGGTCGGTTTTTGGGGGAGCATTGTATTTTATAATTCATATTTGCCTGATATCGCATTTCCGGAACAGCATGACCACATAAGTGCCAAAGGTTACTCCATGGGGTACATCGGCAGTGTACTATTACTGCTTGTGTGTTTGGGATTGATTTTGTTTTACGAAACTTTCGGTTTTGAAAGTGAAGCTTTTCCAACCAGATTGTCTTTCATTTTAACAGGGGTTTGGTGGATTGGTTTCAGTCAGTACACCTATAAATACCTCCCCAAGGGTAATAAGGCCGATGGTCCCTTAACCAAGCAAGTGTTATTTGACGGCTTTCATGAATTGAAAAAGATTTGGAGCGAACTTGGGAATCAACTCAAATTAAAACGTTACCTCATTGCTTTTTTTGTGTACAGTATGGCCGTGCAAACGGTGATGCTGGCAGCAGCCTATTTTGGAGAACAAGAACTGGAGTGGGGTAGTGATAGTGAACGTACTATTGGGCTAATTGTGAGTATTTTACTAATTCAGCTCATTGCGGCGTTGGGCGCATTTTTAATGGCGCGGGTTTCTGAAAAGGTGGGGAATATTAAGGCTCTAGTATATGTGAATGTGCTTTGGATGGTTATTTGTGTCTATGCTTATTTTATCGTTTCACCAACACAATTTTACATAGCAGCAATTTTTGTAGGATTGGTAATGGGTGGGGTGCAATCGCTTTCACGATCTACCTACGCCAAATTTTTGCCCGAAACCGAAGACACTACTTCCTACTTCAGTTTTTACGATGTTTCCGAAAAAATAGGGATCATCATAGGGATGTTCCTCTATGGTTACATCGAGCAATTAACGGGAAGCATGCGTTATTCCATTGTTTTTTTGATTGTATTCTTTTTGACAGGGGTCGTTTTGTTGTTTAGGGTGCCAAAGAAATAAGGGGAATACACATTTTTTACTTATGTTTGCGTTATTCTAGCAAACGCAATACTTACTTATGAAAAAGAATCGATTCTTACGCTGGATGCTCTCTGCCCTGATGGCATTCAGTTTTATTGCATGTCAAAACGAACCACTGGAAGGAAATTTCATAACCGATGACGGGAGTAATGCTGGGGATTTTACCGCAACAGTAAACGGGGAAGCTTTCGATGCCACTATTACCTCAGGCCAACTTAACGATGGGGTTTTACTGCTCTCAGGTCAGGATAGTAGCGGAAACCTTATAGTACTTACCATATCCAATGTTGGCGAATGTACCTTCGACCTATCGTTGTTTTCTGCTTTTGGGAGCTTTATCAAAGTGAGCGACCCTGGCAATGGTTTTGTATCTTCAGCCCTCTTAGGGGGCGGGGGTACGGCTACTATTTCAGCATACGACGCAGAGAATCAAACCGTAACGGGAACTTTTTCCTTTGTTGCGGTTCGCGAAGTTGATGACGGCTCTGGGGGTACTACTACCGAAACCGTAGTAATAACAGAGGGTGTGTTCAATGCCATTGATTTTGATGTTTTAAGCGGTAGTGTACAGCCTAACGATTGTACCATTGATGATGACACGATTTTGAACGATCCTGACGACAGTTTCTTTGCCAATGTTGATGGAACCGAATTTGTGGATATTGAATTTGCAGCGGAAGAAATTCTTTTGGGTACTGAACCACTTATTAAAGTTACGGCCGTGGATAGCAATGGAGGCCAGATTCAATTTTTCATCCCTCCTAACTTAGGAATTGGCACTTTTGCGTTTGAACCCATCCTGAACGGAGCAGTCCTAACCGGAAGTTATATGGCTGGTGATGGCTCTGGAACTTTGACCACAGGATCGGGATCTATAACCTTCACCGAGTTTGGATTTTATACAGGCAAATTAGCCGCCCAATTTTCCTTTACTGCAAGCGACCCTCTCAACAACGACCCAACCATCGTCGAAATCACTGAAGGGGAGTTTAATGTGGATTATTTGCCAAGTTCTGGGGCCGTGGAAAATTCGTTTTCCGCTTTTCTTGACGGAGTGGAATATATTTCAACTTCAATTACGATCCAACAAAGTCCTTTTGAGGGAATGACCCTTGTGAATTTAACTACCGAAAACGCAGATACTAACCAAAGTATAAGTCTGGTTTTTCCTATCGACATTGTAGCTGGAGATCATGAAATGGCTCCTTTTACGGTAGAAGGAACGGAGAGCGTTGGCATTGTAAATCCAGATATTGGGAATACCCCTGTATTGTATAAGTCCAATCCAGGCACACTAACCATTACTAGCTACGAATACAGCACTGGAGTCATAGAGGGTGTTTTTACTTTTACAGCTAATGACCCGTTAAGCAACTTTCCAGAAGTCTATCAAGTAACACAAGGACAATTTGTGATAAAGATTTAATCGACTAAAATGTAAAAAAAAGCCGCTCAATGGAGCGGCTTTTTTTTGAAATATAGGCTTATTTAAAAGAGTTGATGTCCCCAGATCCAAACGATTTGGTATCGCTGCGTTCAGGGTTTCCTTTGTAGGTAATATCGCCAGAGCCATTGACCCTAGCCTTGATCGTTTGTTTTGCTACTACTTTAGCATCTCCAGATCCGCTAACTTGTACATCGGTATTGTTGGCTTCCAGATCAAAGCCTGAAAAATCACCACTTCCTGTTACATTGACCTCTAGATTGTTTGCAGTGCCTTTAAGCGTTACATCGCCACTTCCGGTGATAGTAGATTCAACAGAATTCACATTCAACAGCAATTCAATATCTCCAGAACCGGTAAGGGTCACTTCAAATTCATTCGCACTGATAGGATCCTTGGTGTCAATATCTCCAGAGCCAACCAACTTTACCTCCGACAAATCCTGAAAGGGAACCGTAACATGAATTCCTTTGCGGGTATGCAAATTGTAATTCTTTTCAGTTTTAATTACCAATTCGTTACCTTCCACTTCTATCACTAAATACTCGTGCAAGTTGTCGTCGGTGGTCACGGAGATATTCCCTTCGGAACCTTTCATCAAATGGACGTCCATGGACCCTACCACTTTGATGGCATCGTAATTACCTGTTTTTACGGACTGGGTGGTTACGTTGCCGCTGCCCACAATTTTTTTATTTCCCCATTGAGCCTTGAGGGATTGCGTTGCACAAAGGGTGGCTAACGCCAATACTAGTGTTGCTAATTTTTTCATGGTGTTTAAGTGTTAAATTTTTCGGAGGGTTACGCCCCCATATTCAGAATTGATTGTAATGGTATTTCCGGAATTTTTAGAACCGTGATAGCCACTATAGGTTTTCTTTGAATAATCTTTTGAAGTCTTCATTACCTCCAAATCTTCCTCACCACTCAAGTTTGTGTAGGAGAGGTCGATAAAAAAGTCGAAGCTAAAACTACTTTCGTACCCCAGCTTAATGGAGGCATACTCCGAATCGATCAAGACTTTATTCACAGAGGATTTCATAAGGTCGATGCTTACGGAACCGTAATCGGTGTTTACATCAAGGCTACCGGTGAGCGTTTCAATTTTCAGCGGGATGTAGTCCCCACTTCCGGACAATTGTCCAACGGTACCAATGGAAAGCTTGCCATAATCATTATTGTACTTAATTTCTTTTACCTCTCTGATATCCGAGTGAGAGTAATCAGCGTTCAATTCCAGAAAGTCTACTTTTTCAAGAGTGAATCCGGAATAATCCGCATTGATTTTACCACTTTTCATGTACGAGATGGTCGAATTTTTGGTGTAATCGAAGTTTAGCGAATTGTTGTCGGCGTTGAGTTGCCCAATGTTGATTTGCCCATAGTCACAATTGATTTTTGCAGGGCCATTCAGCGTGGTCAAATTAATGCCCCCATAATCGTTGCTAAGGTTCACACTATTGCTTAGGGGCATTTTGATGGTGTAGTTGATCTCCATGTTCACGTTGTTATTGTTGTTGCCCCACCAGCTCCAGGAAGAGCTTTTTCGATCTTTGAAAACGGTCCTTGCAACTACCTTGGAGGGGCTGCCCGAAAAGTCGACATCGATGTTGTCCAGTTTATTTTGAACCTTTTCCTCGTCATTTCCGTTGGTTTTAATATGCACTTCGATCACGATCCTGTTTTCGTTCCAGGTCACAATATCGATGTTGCCATAACTGTTGTCCACGGTGAGTTCGGCATCTTTATTTACCGAATATTCTTTTTTGAGGGTCTTTTCCTTGGTGTATTTCCCGTTGGGGTTTGGATTGTTGGACGCTATTAGGGCCACAGGCAAGAATAAGGTCCATAAAATCGTATTAAATAGTCGTTTCATTTTTGTTTGCTTTAAGTGTTTTAATTTCTTCTAAGGTGGTTATTACTTGTTGAAGGATTTCGATTCGGCTCTGGAAATTGGCGATCATAGCGGCGATGACCCTTTGGTCGTTTCCACTCGACGCCAAATCGGCTTCCAGGGTTATGTAATCGTTTTCCAATACCTGAAGTCTTCGCAATGCATCGTCTACCAGCGCTTTGGACTCTTCATTTTCGAAGCTTTTCAGGGTTTCGATTTCTTGGTTGATGGTTGTGAGAAAAAAGGATTGGGTTTTTTCCATTTCTGGAGATACACTGGCCAAATCCATCGAGCTATCCTTGGAATCCATGCTATAGAAACCAACGCCCAAAAGGAGGGCAATAGTGGCTGCAATGGAAAGGGGTTTCCACCAAGAACGCGATGGTTTTGATTGCTTGGCATGAAGCTCGTGCAATTTCTCCATGAACCGCTTTTCATGCCCAATAGGAGTTTCTTCCAAATCGAACGTGCCTTTCAGGTTCTCGAATAATTGCGTTATGGAGTCTTTTTGTTTCATAGAGTTTCTAATTTTTTACGCAAACTGTCTTTGGCTCTGGAAATCAATGTTCTACAATTGGCATAGCTGATATTAAGAATTTCACACAATTCCTCATAGTCGTAACCTTCAATAAAATGCAAGGTCAAGACCGTTTGGTAACTGGTGTGAATCCCCTGCAAACCCTTCAGGACTTGCTGTACCCTTATTTGGGTATAATCCTCGGTGTCCATCGTTTCCTCGGTAGCTTCATCCTTAATACCATTTTCAGGAATTTCGGTGAAGCGTTGGTTTTTTCGGTACTGGACGATGCTGTTGTTCACCACAATGCGTTTCAGCCAGGAACCGAATGTTGCCGTACCTTTAAAGCTATCGAGCTTTTGAAATGCGGCGATGAACGATTCTTGCATGATATCCTCGGCTTCCGCAGTATCTTTTACAATGCGTAACGCGATGTTGTACATGGCTTTGTGATACCGATTGTATACCTCCAATTGGGCCAATTGATTCCCTTTTTTGCAAAGAGCGATTAACTTTTCGATTTGATGGTTGGCTAGTGTCAAAAAAACAATCGTTTACTCCATAGATGTGCCAGGCAAAAAAATGTTACACTTCCTACCAAAAACTTTCATGGCACAACTATTGTCTTTGATAAGGTGAAAAAGTGCTTCAATGCAGCATTTACCAGATTTATATAAAATTTTGAATACCTAAAATACAAAAGAAGATTGTTGCGGGCGTAGTGTTTGTGACAGTTTGTCTTATTTTATATCATGATGAAAGCAAAGCTTATGAATCTAGACAGTTTGTCATTACAGGACATGCATGAAGATGCCGAGTTGATTCCTTTGATGACTCCAGAAGATGAAGATGCCATTTCCAAAGAAGACTTGCCCGAGACCCTTCCCATATTGCCCTTAAAGAATACGGTCTTATTTCCTGGTGTGGTCATTCCTATTACGGCAGGGAGGGATAAATCCATAAAACTTATCAACGAGACCAATAAAGGAGGGAAGGTTATTGGTGTCGTTTCCCAAAAAGATGAGGCGCAAGAAAACCCCGGCCTTAATGACATCAATACCACTGGGACCGTGGCGCGGATTCTTAAGGTGTTGAAAATGCCTGATGGAAATACGACCGTAATCATTCAAGGGAAAAAGCGTTTTGAAGTTTCCCAATTGATTACTTCCGAGCCCTACCTAACCGCTACCATAAAGGAGGTTAAGGAAGCTCGCCCAGCTGAAGACAATAAGGAGTTTGCTGCAATCATTGATTCGATTAAGGATTTGGCCATAGAAATCATCAAGGACAGTCCAAACATCCCTACCGATGCGGCGTTTGCAATCAAGAATATTGAAAGCACTTCTTTTTTGGTGAATTTTGTGTGTTCCAACCTCAATATTTCCGTCGAGGAAAAACAAAAACTCCTTGAGATCAACGATTTAAAGGAACGTGCGATGGAAACACTCAAGTTCTTGAACATTGAATTGCAGAAACTGTCCCTCCGTATGGACATCCAATCCAAGGTAGAAAGTGATATCTCGAAGCAACAGCGGGAATATTACCTTCAACAACAAATGAAAACCATTCAGGAGGAACTGGGAGGGATGTCCTACGAAGCCGAAATCGAAGAGATGAAAGCCAAAGGGAAAACCAAGCATTGGAACGAAGACGTGGCCAAGCATTTTGAAAAGGAGATTTCAAAATTGCAGCGAATGAACCCTCAGGTAGCCGAATTTAGCATACAGCGCAATTATTTGGACCTTTTGCTGGAGTTACCATGGAATGAATACAGTACGGATCAATTCGACCTGAAAAGAGCCCGAAGAATCCTGGATAGGGATCACTACGGATTGGATGATGTTAAGCAGCGGATTATCGAATACCTTGCAGTACTTAAACTTCGCAACGACATGAAATCGCCCATCCTATGTCTGTATGGACCACCCGGTGTAGGAAAAACATCCTTGGGGAAATCGATTGCAGAAGCCTTGGGCAGGGAATACGTGCGCATGTCCCTAGGGGGGCTCCGCGACGAAGCAGAGATACGTGGTCACCGAAAAACTTACATTGGGGCCATGCCGGGGCGCATTGTACAAAGTATCAAAAAAGCGGGGACGAGCAATCCGGTTTTTGTATTGGATGAAATAGACAAACTTTCGGTAGGAAACCAGGGCGACCCGTCTTCGGCCATGTTGGAGGTGTTGGACCCGGAACAGAACCATTCGTTTTACGATAATTTTCTTGAATTGGGCTACGACCTTTCCAAAGTAATGTTTATTGCAACTTCCAATAGTTTAAGCACCATTCAACCGGCCTTGCGCGACCGTATGGAAATTATTGAGGTTACGGGCTACACCATTGAAGAAAAGGTAGAGATTGCAAAACGCCATTTGCTACCGAAGCAATTAAAGGAACACGGATTGGAAACCAAGCACTTGAGCATTGGGAAGAAACAACTTGAGAAAATTGTAGAAGGCTATACCCGGGAAAGTGGGGTACGGCTTTTGGAAAAGCAAATTGCCAAAATGGTGCGTTATGCCGCTATGAAAATCGCAATGGAAGAATCTTACGATCCCAAGGTAAGCGATGAACTTATAGAGGATGTTTTAGGCCCTGCACGAATGGAACGGGACAAATACGAAAACAACGACGTTGCAGGAGTAGTTACTGGATTGGCTTGGACCCGTGTGGGTGGGGACATTCTCTTTATTGAGTCGGCCTTATCTAAAGGGAAAGGCAATTTGACCATGACCGGAAACTTGGGCACGGTCATGAAAGAGTCTGCCACAATCGCTTTGGAGTACATAAAATCCAATGCAACCCAATTAGGAATAGATCCCGGTGTATTTGAAAACTACAATGTGCACATTCATGTTCCGGAAGGCGCCACCCCAAAAGATGGCCCAAGTGCGGGAATAACCATGCTTACCTCATTAGTTTCTTTGTTTACGCAACGAAAAGTGAAAAAGAGTTTGGCAATGACCGGGGAAATCACATTGCGGGGCAAGGTGCTGCCTGTAGGCGGAATCAAAGAAAAAATCTTGGCCGCTAAAAGGGCACGGATTAAGGAAATAGTGCTTTGTGAGGAAAACCGAAAGGACATTGAAGAAATCAAGGAGGAATACCTTAAAGGACTAACCTTCCATTATGTAAAGGAAATGAGTGAAGTATTGGAGGTTGCCATAACCCATCAAAAAGTCAAGAACGCAAAAAAGTTAACCTAAGCATCTGCTGATGTAACGGCAAACCTTTTTTCCCTCCTAAAAATAAATTATCATTGTACTCGTTTAATTCGAAGGAAGTGCTATTTGGTTGATGGTCCAGAAACTATTTTTTTTCATATTCCTTACCCTTTCCTCCTTGCTTACCGCACAGGTAGGTGGGAAATCGACCTATCAATTCCTCAATTTGGGCATTTCTCCACGACAAGTGGCATTGGGAGGTAAAGTGGTAACCAATTACGACTACGACCCCACACAAGCCCTTTACAACCCTGCGAGTATCAACCCCGAAATGGACAATCAATTGTCACTGAACTACAACAATTACCTTGGGGACGTGAGTTATGGCACAGCCTGTTATGCCTACCTGTGGGATCGAAGAACTCAAGTGCTTCACGCTGGGATTACCTACATCAATTATGGAAAATTTGATGGTTATGACGAGCAGGGAAACCCGACAGATAGCTTTGGGGGCGGGGAGGTGGCCGTAAGTTTTGGGCATGCTAGGAATATTGCATTTACCCGATTTCACATTGGTGGCAATGTAAAATTTATTTCTTCCAAATTGGAACAATATACCTCTATGGGAGTGGCGTTGGATGTTGCCTTAATGTACGTATACGAAGATTGGGACTTAAACATTGCCTTGGTTGGGAGAAATCTGGGAACTCAAATTTCGCCCTACGACAACACTTATGAAAGACTGCCTTTCGAATTGGTTTTTGGCATCTCACAAACCTTACAGAACATTCCAATTCGGTGGCATTTTACGCTTGAAAACCTGCAAACCTGGAATGTAGCCTTTGCCAATCCTAATAGGGATGAAATTGATTTGGAGGGAAATTCCACTTCAGAAAAGATCAATTTTATAGATAATACGCTGCGGCACATGATTGTGGGCATCGAATTGTTTCCCGAAAGCGGATTCAACATACGTTTGGGCTATAATTTTAGAAGAGGGGAAGAATTGCGTATCTTGGAGCAGCGTTCCTTTGCGGGCATTAGTGCCGGCTTCGGAATTCGATTGAACAAACTTCGGCTAAGCTATGCGTATTCCAAATACAATTCGGCGGCGGCCACCAGTTTTTTCGGTCTCAACATCAATCTGCAATAATGCATAAAATTACCATTGCCATTGATGGCCATTCGTCTACGGGCAAAAGTACGGTTGCCAGGCAATTGGCCGATTATATTGGTTATTTGTATGTCGATTCTGGGGCGATGTACCGTGCCGTGACCCTCTTCGCGCTTGGCAAACAATTTATCTCCGAAACCCATTTTGATAAATCTAGCCTTGTCAAAGCATTGAACGACATCCATTTGGATTTTAAACCCAATGCTGAAGGCAAACAGGAAATGTATTTGAATGGAGAAAACGTTGAGCGCCAAATCAGAACTCTACAGGTTTCCGAATTTGTAAGCCCTATTGCTACCGTTTCGGAAGTGCGCAAGAAATTGGTGGAACAACAGCAACTTTTGGGGCGCAATGGTGGGGTTGTAATGGATGGACGGGATATTGGTACCGTGGTATTCCCAAAGGCTGAATTGAAAATATTTATGACTGCTTCAGTGGATGTAAGAGCGCAAAGACGTTATGAAGAGCTGTTACAGAGAGGGGATTCTATAAATTTTGATGCGGTGCTCGAAAATGTAATGGAACGCGACCAAATCGATTCCACCAGGGCAGATTCACCCCTCAGGATAGCCGATGATGCAATAGTCCTCGATACTAGTGAGATGGATGAGGAGGATCAATTTCACGTCATTCTGCAACTGACCAAGGATCGAATCGCCAAAAGGGTATAAAAAAAACCGCTCATTTGAGCGGTTTTTTGTTCTTACAGTTGAATGGGTTCGCTCCATTCATTCCAGTCGGTGTGAAAATAAGGAGGGCAAATTCTTTTTAGGTAATGAAGGTCCTTCCGTCTTTGCTCACCTCGGTTCGTGCTGTGGATCTTCAGAAATCGGTTCATGGCTGTTGGTTTTAATTGTTTAGCGGTAACGTCTTTTGCTGTTCCACAAAAATCCTACACTGTTTTTAGGTTTTTCTGTTAAGGTGTTGCGATCTAAAGTTCTCATGGTTTTGTTCGTTTTTTGATTAATGATTGTACCCAATAGACGACAACAAATATATTTTGTTACAGTACTATGTATAACAAAGTAATGATTTAACAAATTTTAACTAAAAAAGGGGTATGGGTCATGAAATGTGCTTCTCAATGCGGCGATCTGGTACAATCCACATGATAGCTACAAGCACATAGAAGCCAATGGCCAGCCAGGTATTCCAAAAGGACAATGATAGTCCAAGGACATAAAAAACAAGCGACATTTTTCCTTTCCAGTCTTTGCCAATTTGTTTCTTCAAAATGAAATCATCCCCATGGAAGCGCAAAATGGCTCCTTGCAAGATAAAATAAGCCACGGCGCTCATCAATAAATTGAAGCCGTATAGCGCAACAGGGGTGGGGTCCAAATGGTTTTCGCCCAACCAGGAAGTGGTAAAAGGTACTAAGGAAAGCCAAAAGAGTAGATGCAGGTTCGCCCAAAGGATTTTGCCATTTACCTTTTCGGTAATTTGAAATAGGTGGTGGTGGTTGTTCCAATAAATCCCCAAATAAATAAAACTGAATAAATAACTGGCAAAAACCGGCCATTCATGGCTTAGGGCTTCCAAGGTAACTTCTTTTGGTGCTTTCAACTCCAATACCATAATGGTAATGACAATGGCCAGAACCCCATCACTAAACGCTTCAAGTCTTCCTGTTCTCATAAAAAACCAAAATTTATTAAAGATAGAACTTTTTAATTTTCAAAATCTCTTTTAAAAAACACCTTGAAATCAAAATTACAAAAGCAATCTATTTGCTGGCAGAAAATCTGAAAAACAAACAGTTAATCTTAAAAAATAATTGTGTCACTTATTTTGATTGGATTTCTTTACTATCTTGTATTGGTTTAATAAATTAGATATGAATAATCTAGTGTTTAGTCCAGTTGTTTTTCTATTGCTTTTCAATGTTTCAGCCATTTGTCAAAATGAAAAGGATAATGATTTTCGTGGCATATCCATCGATTCATTGGTAAAAAAACAATCCGAATTTCAAAAACAAAACAGAGATGCCAACACTTTAGTTTTTTTGAAAGATTCTATTATCAATTATTACTTTGATGATTTTATTGAACCTTGTGAGAACCAGCCTACAAAAAGTTACTATACTTATAATATAAATGGCAACGTAGCGACTAAAGAAACCAAAAACACGCCTGATGCTGGATGTGAGTCTGATGCTTATTATAATAGGGAAACCTATAGTTATGACGAAATCCATCTAAATAGCGTAAAAGACATTTTATTGGAAACTTTTGACTTTACTACAAATGCGTGGGTAAATAGCGCAAAGAAACATTACGAATACGATGCTTACTACAATAAGCTTGAAGAAATAAGGCAACTTTGGGACGGGAGTATTTCATCATGGCGCAATTATTTACGGTTTGAGAATACCTATGATGTTCATCTTCCGTTGACGGCTAATAGATATTCATGGGATTCAAATACTAATGCTTGGTTTTTGAACCAAAGCGATACTTACAATTACAATACCAATCGAAAACTTTTAGAATATATGCATGATTCTTGGAATTATAGCCTAAATCAATGGCAAACCCTAAGAAAGACCATTAATGAGTACGATGCCAATGAAAATATTGCCATGCATGCGGAATACCAAAAATATTCCAGTGAAAACCAATACGAATGGAATAGAATTAATATATCCTACTACGCTTATGACGCGAGTAATTTTATAATTGAAGAAATAAAATACAGCGACTGGAACAATACAACAGAAAATTGGGATACCAAGAAAAAGTATGACTATACAAACGATGCCAATGGCTATCCTGTGGAAACAGGGATCTATTTATGGAATGAAACAACGAGTCATTGGGATAACGATTCGCAACTTTTTACTACGTATAACGCACATCATGATATTGTTGAAGAGATTACTCAAGTATGGGAAACAAATGCTTGGATAAATTCAGAAAGAAAAACACTAACGTATAATACATCAAACCTTCTAACAGAAGAATTGCAGGAAATCTGGAACAGTGGTTGGGAAAATAAGGTGAGGGAAACAACCGTGTACAATGAATTTGATAATATATTAGAATACACCTATGAATATTGGTACAACAATCAATGGTTAACAGATTTTCACACTTTATTAGATTATGATGAACACCAAAATTTAATTCACTACATCTACAGTTATATATTTGATTATGCGGAAGGCTACATTTATTATTCAGAGTATGATGTAGAACTAGGACTTTCAAATTATAATGTTGATGCTGGCGTTGCCATAGTGCCCAACCCTTCAAATCGATTCATTTCCATACTCGGTCTAGATCAAGACGCCAATGTTTCAATTTATGATATAGCAGGAAAATTACTTTTGCAAACTTCTTCTAAAAACCAAATTGACGTTTCTTCATTAGCTCAAGGAATGTACATGGTAAACATTACTTCAGCAGAAATTGTTCTTGCAAAAAAGTTTATAAAACGATAAAATCAAGAACTTTTTCCAAACCCTTTGAATATCAAAACAAAAGTATTAATTTTGCAACCCTTTTTGGCGGCATTATCTGAAAGCAAAGAGGGCTAAAAATCAAAACCATAACCCTTCTGTGGGATGGTCGCACAACTTTCGGTAAAACCACAGGATACAAAAGAACGATTGTTTCAAGACCAAATTGGACAATCGAACTGTTTAAAGAAATGGCTGATAAAGCAAAAAAGATTGAAGCTACGGCTGAAGAGACTGTAGTTGAAAAACCGGTTAAGGAAGTTTCCTTGAAGGAGCAAAATCCCGAAAAATTCCTGAAAGAATTCAATTGGCACAACTACGAAGAAGGTATCGACCAAGTAGACGAGGGCCAATTACAGGAATTCGAAAAACTGGTGGCGGAAAATTTTGTCGATACTTTGGATGACGAAGTGGTGGAAGGGGTTGTTGTACACATCACCGACCGCGATGCCATCATCGACATCAATGCCAAAAGTGAAGGGGTAATTTCCTTGAACGAATTCCGTTACAACCCTGGTTTGAAAGTTGGGGACAAAGTGGAAGTATTGATCGACGTGCGCGAAGATGCCACCGGGCAATTGATCCTTTCACACCGTAAAGCCCGCACTATCAAGGCTTGGGACCGAGTAAACAAAGCGCATGACGAAGGAACCGTGGTGAACGGTTTTGTAAAATGTAGAACCAAAGGTGGAATGATTGTGGATGTTTTTGGAATTGAAGCGTTCCTTCCCGGTTCCCAAATAGATGTAAAACCAATCCGCGACTATGATATCTATGTGGGTAAAACCATGGAATTCAAGATTGTGAAAATCAATCACGAATTCAAGAACGTGGTAGTATCGCATAAGGCATTGATTGAAGCGGATATCGAAGAACAGAAGAAAGAAATCATCAGTCAGCTTGAAAAAGGCCAAGTACTCGAAGGAGTTGTGAAAAACATCACCTCCTATGGTGTGTTTGTAGACCTTGGAGGCGTTGATGGATTGATCCATATCACCGACCTTTCCTGGTCACGCATCAACCATCCCAACGAAATTGTGGAGTTGGATGAAAAACTCAATGTGGTTATCTTGGATTTTGATGAAGACAAAACCCGTATCCAACTTGGTTTGAAACAGCTGAACCCTCATCCGTGGGATGCTTTGGGCGATGAGTTGAAGGTGGGCGACAAAGTAAAAGGTAAAGTAGTGGTTATTGCCGACTACGGAGCCTTTATCGAGGTAGCCGAAGGTGTGGAAGGATTGATCCACGTGAGCGAAATGTCTTGGTCCACGCATTTGCGTAGTGCCCAGGATTTCGTGAATGTTGGAGACGAAGTGGAGGCTGTAATTCTTACCCTGGATCGCGACGAACGCAAAATGTCCTTGGGAATCAAGCAATTGACCCCAGATCCATGGACCGACATCACCAAGAAATATCCTGTGGGCTCTAAGCACAAGGGGGTTGTACGCAACTTCACCAACTTTGGAGTGTTTGTGGAATTGGAAGAAGGTATCGATGGCCTAATCTACATCAGCGATCTTTCTTGGACCAAAAAAATCAAGCATCCAAGTGAGTTTACCAATATTGGTGACCAATTGGAAGTTGTGGTTTTGGAATTGGATGTTGAAGGCCGTAAGCTTAGTCTGGGTCACAAACAAACTACCGAAAACCCTTGGGACAAGTATGAAGATGACTTTGCGGTTGGCACCAAGCACACAGCCAAAATTGACGAGATTGTAGATAAAGGCGCCGTTGTGAACTTCAATGACGACATCAGTGCTTTTGTGCCTAAGCGTCACTTGGAAAAAGAAGATGGTTCTGATTTGAAGAAAGGTGAAGAAGCCGAATTCATGATCATCGAATTCAACAAGGAATTCAAAAAAGTAGTGGCTTCCCATGCTTCCGTGCACAAGGAAGAAGAGGCCAAGATCGTGAAGCAAGCTGCCAAAAAAGCAGCCCAACAAGCGGAAGAGGCAAAACCTACCTTAGGGGATGCCAATGCCAAGCTTCAAGAGATTAAAGACAAAATGGAAGGCAAGAAAAAATAATGCCGTTCATTTAGCATATAAAAGGCCCTTCGTATTTGAAGGGCTTTTTTTATTATGGAAACGTAAAAGTGAATATTCACAAAAAACCCTTACATTTGTCCCCTGAACACGATTCAGAAACTTCCATGAGCCAGAAAGTGCTACTCAACGCTACGGAAATCAACATTGCGCTTCACCGTTTGGCTTGTCAACTAATTGAAAATCACGATACGTTCGAGAATACCGTTTTAATAGGCATCCAGCCAAGAGGCATTTTCTTGGCTAAGCGCCTGAAGCAACTCTTGGAAGCCCACTATAAAATCAAAAATATACGTTTGGGGTACTTGGACATCACATTTTACCGGGATGATTTCAGAAGGAGCGATAAGCCCTTGGAAGCCAATAAAACCAATATCGATTTCATTGTTGAAGACAAAAAAGTAGTTTTTATTGACGATGTTTTATACACCGGACGGAGCATTCGATCGGCCCTAACAGCAATACAATCGTTCGGAAGACCGCAGGAAATAGAACTCCTGGTACTGATCGACCGAAGATTTAGCAGGCACCTGCCCATTCAGCCGGATTATCGGGGAAGGCAGGTGGATGCCATAAAAAATGAAAAAGTCAAGGTGTGCTGGAAAGAGAACGATGGCGAGGATGCCGTTTATTTAGTTGAAAAATGATATGAGCGAACTAAGTGTCAATCACTTACTGGGAATTAAGTACATCACTGAAGCGGATATCCAGCTGATATTTGAAACAGCCGACCATTTTAAGGAAGTCATCAATAGGCCCATCAAGAAAGTCCCATCTCTTCGGGACATTACCATTGCCAACCTCTTTTTCGAAAATAGCACTCGAACCCGACTCTCCTTCGAATTGGCAGAAAAACGATTGTCTGCTGATGTCATCAACTTTTCGGCAGCATCTTCGTCGGTCAAGAAAGGGGAAACCCTTATTGATACCGTAAACAATATTCTTTCCATGAAAGTGGATATGGTGGTGATGAGGCATCCCAATCCAGGAGCAGGGGTATTTTTGGCAAAGCACATTAATGCCAGTATTGTCAATGCGGGGGATGGTGCCCACGAGCATCCAACACAAGCCCTGCTGGATTGCTTTTCCATTAGGGAGCGCTTAGGTGGAGTGGCAGGAAAAAAAGTAGTTATTGTGGGCGATATTTTGCATTCCAGGGTAGCTTTGTCTAATATTTTTGCACTTCAAAAACTTGGAGCGTCCGTTAAAGTATGTGGACCTAAAACACTTATTCCTAAGTATATAGGTGAATTAGGTGTAGAAGTTGAGAACAATTTAAATGCCGCTTTAAATTGGTGTGACGTTGCAAACATGCTTCGCGTACAAAACGAGCGCATGGATAGTAGTTATTTTCCTTCTACCAGGGAATACGCCCAGCAATATGGATTGACAAAAAAGCGTTTGGATTCTTTGAACAAGGAGATTGTGATCATGCACCCAGGCCCGATTAACAGGGGGGTTGAAATTACGAGCGATGTTGCCGACAGCAAACAGGCCATTATTTTGGACCAAGTACAGAATGGGGTTGCCATTCGGATGGCGGTCATTTACCTTTTGGCTTCAAAAATAAAACAATATGAAGATCACTGATCGAGGCACCTACACCATATTGGCAGACGATCGCGGCTCTTATACAGAATTCCTGCCCTTTTTGGAGCAACAAATGAGAACGCATTTTTATGAGCAAAATGTAGTGGTCGATTTGTTGAAATACACGCATATTTCCTTAGATGAACTACTTGATATACTGGTGCTCTCTAACACGCACCGTTCCGGTGGAAAATCGTTTATCATTGTGAATGACTCGATCAATCCTGATGACGTCCCAGATGAATTGATCGTGGTGCCCACCCTGCAGGAGGCAGCCGATGTTGTTGAAATGGAAGAAATAGAAAGGGATCTCGGATTTTAAAACACACCATTTGACTTTAACCATACTTGGATGCCATTCTGCAACGCCCCGGGTTGATCAAAACCCAACGGCTCAAGTACTGGAAATGAGAGGACACCTTTTTCTTGTGGATTGTGGCGAAGGGACTCAAATTGCACTTCGAAAGAACAAAGTGAAATTTTCCCGCATCAAGCACATTTTCATTTCGCACTTGCACGGGGATCATTTTTACGGATTGGTGGGCCTCGTTTCGACCTTCCGCCTCTTAGGGCGCGAAACCGAATTGCATGTCTATGGTCCAAAGGGCATTAAAGATGCCATAACACTGCAGCTTAAATTAGGCAGCAGCTGGACCAATTACCCGCTTTTATTCCATGAGTTGGACGGAAAGGATCCCGAATTGATTTTTGAAGATGAACAGGTGAGCATTTCAACAATTCCGCTTAGGCATAGGGTATATACCAATGGGTTTCTTTTTCGTGAAAAACCTGGAGAACGCAAATTGAATTTAAAAGCTGCCGTTGCGGCCAAAATCGACCAAGGGTATTTTTCAAAGTTGAAACAGGGATACGATGTTCCCAACAGGGATGGAACTATTATTTCCAACAGCCTAGTCACCAAAGATCCCGATCCACCCAAAAGTTATGCATTTTGCAGCGATACGGCTTTTGAACCCTCCATAGTGCCCCATATTAAAGGTACTGGCGTGTTGTACCATGAAGCCACATTTTTGGAAAAGCATGTGCATCTTTGTGAAGAAACAAAACACAGTACCGCAGCACAGGCAGGTCAAATTGCTGCCATGGCGCAGGCAGGCATGTTAATTTTGGGGCATTATTCGGGACGGTACGCCAATTTTGAGGATTTTAGGAAGGAAGCCCAATTGCATTTCGAAAATGTGGCTTTGGCCGAAGATGGGAAGCAATTCAAGCTCTAATTTTATACATGAGGCTTCCATTTGCAATAAATAACTATTTTAGGGTAATCGATCCAACTTGAAACGCATATATTTTTCTTGAGTACCACGACTACAATCATCATCATTATCATTGTCCTTCATCTAGTATTTGGATTCGGGTGGCTTGTCTATAAACTGGCCCCTAGAAAGGAAGATAGGGACGATGAATCCGATGCCCAGCAAAACCAGTGAAAGAACCCCTCTACATATTGGGTACGGGATTGTCCCACAATGGCTCATGTGTTTTGCTCAAAAACGGGGAAATAGTTTTTGCCATAGAAAAAGAACGCCTTACACGCATTAAGCACGATGGCGGTAACGATACCGATGCAATTCGGTATTGCTTGGATGCTGAAGGCATTACCCTCGATGAGGTTTCCTTGGTGGTTCAATGTGCCAATTTCGAAATTCCAAAACCCGATTATTTTCAGGGGAAAAGGCTCTTTTCAGAAAAAGGAAATCCTCCAGTGATAACGATTTCCCATCATTTGGCCCACGCCTACAGTGCTGTAGGCACTTCACCTTTTGATGCCTGCGGGGTGATGGTAATCGACGGATGTGGGAGTCCTTTGGATCAATTTCTGCAGCTTCACCCAAATGCAGCAAAGAGCATTTCAAAATCAATTCTGGAATTTCCCGAGATGCAGTGTGAAAAGGATAGCTTTTATCACTTTGATGGACAAAAAATGCAATTGCTGTGGAAGGACTTTAGTGTGATGTCCCCATACCAGGAGCACGAGTTATCGCTGCCAACCACGAAGCATTCTATTGGTGGATTTTACGCCGCAATGAGCCATTATGTATTTGGGAACATGGAAGATGCTGGAAAATTGATGGGTTTGGCTCCCTATGGAACCTCTGGGGCTTTTTTTGGGAACGTCTTCGAATTCAACAGCGACGGTCGATTAATGGTAGCCGACGACTGGAAAGCACAATTCGACAAGCCTTCAAAAGGGAAAGAAGATTTTTATGCAGATTTTCAATATTATGCCAATGTGGCTAGGTGGGCACAGGAACAGGTGGAACAGGCCGTTTTAAAGTGCTTTGAGATTCGGCTAAAAGATTTTCCCATCAAGAATGTGTGCTACTCAGGAGGCGTTGCTTTGAATGCGGTTGCTAATGCCAAACTGGTAAGGTCCAATCTTGCGGATGCTTGGTATTTTGAGCCGGCCGCTGCGGATAATGGCCTTGCGCTTGGTTGTGCTTTTTACGGCTGGCTGGAATACTTCAATAAGCCAAAAAAGCCGCACGATGGTTCGACCTGTTTTGGAAGGGAATATTCTAAAAAAGCTATCGAACTGGCCTTGAATGAGCTTCCGTCCAATACCTTCAATTGTCATCAATACCTCGAAGATTCCGATCTGTTGAAAGAAACCGCAACCCTCTTAAAAGCTGGTAAAACAGTAGGTTGGTTTCAATCGGGATGTGAATTTGGGCCTAGGGCACTTGGGAGACGAAGTATTTTAGCTGATCCCAGAAAGCAAGGGATGAAGTCACATATCAATGCACGCATCAAATTCCGTGAGGATTTTAGACCTTTTGCCCCCTCTGTGCTTGAAGAATTTGCCGAGGAATTTTTCGAATCAGGGAGGAAGAGTCCTTACATGATTTTAGTGGACCGCACCAAAAAGGACTATGCGCAGCCTTTGGCCAATGTGACCCACGTGGATGGAACTGCTAGGGTGCAAACGGTCACTAAAAAATGGAATCCGCGGTATTATGCCTTAATTCAAGAATTTCAACACCAATCTGGTTTGCCCGTATTGCTCAACACCAGTTTCAATAAGAAAGGCATGCCCATTGTGGAAACACCCAAAGAAGCCTTGAAACTTTTTTTGGAAACAGATTTGGATGCTTTGGTTCTTGATTCAAACCTGATAACAAAGAAAAAAACAGCGACTCAAAGCGATGTACTGGAAAAAATACTAAAATTCCTTGATGAAATTGGGGTTGAAGTGGTTAGTGCTCCATTGAAAGATCCTTGTGTACTTCCAGGCTTGGCGCTTCAGGGAAACAAAATAGTGATGGATGCTGCTAAAATGCTGTATCCAGGCGACTTACTTCACGAAGCGGGACATTTGGCCGTAACTTCGGCGGCAGAAAGGCATTTGATTGGCACCGACTTGATGGATCTTTCCTGGCCCAGTGATGGCGATGAAATTGCAGCCATCGCATGGTCCTATGCAGCTCTAAGGGCGCTGCATTTGCCAGCTGAAGTGGTGTTTCACCCAAATGGGTATAAAGACCAGTCCGAATGGATCATCAATCAATTTAATAATGATAACTTTATTGGCGTTTCCTTGTTGCAGTGGATGGGACTTTGTGATGCAAGGGATTATCCAACGATGATAAAATGGCTACGATGATGAATAAAAAAACAACGGCCTACCTCAAACTTCCTTTTCAATTTGAGGAATCCAAATTGTTGCGGGATCTTGATACGGTTTTGGAAAGTAACTGGGTTCCGCATTTCAATACCAATGGTTATGAAGGCGATTGGAAAGCGATTTCCCTTATTGCCAACGATGGAAATACCACCAACATTTTGGCCATGCCTTCGGAAGGATTCCGTCCAAAACCAACACCTCTATTGGAGCGGGCGCCGTACTTTCGTGAAGTATTGGGGACTTTCAAATGCAACATCTTATCGGCACGCATTCTGAAATTGGGGGTAGGAGCCATTATCAAGCCGCATCGCGATTACAAACTAGGGTATGAAGATGGCTGTTTCCGGTTGCACGTTCCTATCATTACCAACCCTGAAGTTTCTTTTGTGCTGAATGGGGACGTTTTGACGATGAAACCCGGTGAATGCTGGTATACCAATGTTAATTTTGAACATTCCGTTGCTAATCACGGCGACCGAGATCGATTGCATTTGGTTATTGACGCCGAGCGAAATGCGTGGTCCGATCAACTTTTTTTCTCCCTTGCGCCTAAAGAGCACTTTGAGCCAATACCGGTTATGGAAGATGTCGAAACTATTCGGAAAACGATTGAAAATTTGAAAATCAATAAGGTTCCAATTGCCGAATTCCTTATTTTGGAATTGGAACAAAAATTATTGAAATTGGAAAACTCAAAATCTACGGAGGATATTTAACCCAAATTTAAATCGCTTCAAAGGCTTCCTAAAATCCAAAACTCGTAACTTGCATCTTATAATACATTGGCCCTATGCGCGACAACCTTCACGAGTTTCGTAAAAACTATTCAAAAGGAGTATTGGACGAAACCACGATTGATGCAAATCCCTTGCAGCAATTCAGGACTTGGTTTTATGCCGTACAGCAGGCCGGAGGGGTGGACGAAGTAAATGCCATGACCTTAAACACCCTAGGAGAGGATGGTTTTCCTAAGGGAAGAGTGGTCTTACTAAAAAAATACGATGAAAACGGATTCTATTTTTACACAAATTACCAAAGCGAAAAGGCAAAGTCTATAGCGCTCCACAGTAAGGTTTCCCTTTCTTTTTTCTGGCCCAATATGGAACGGCAGGTCATCATTAAGGGGATTGCAGAAAGGACCACCGCTAATGATTCCGAAAATTATTTTTCCTCCCGCCCAAAGGGAAGTCAGCTTGGGGCACTGGTAAGTCCGCAAAGTGAGGTTATTGAAAATAGGGAGTTTTTGGAAAATAAACTGAAACAATTGGAACTGGAATACGAAGGAAAAGAAATTCCAAAACCTACCTATTGGGGCGGGTATTTGGTAAGCCCGGTTGAATTTGAATTTTGGCAAGGTAGGCCCAATCGATTGCACGACCGTATTCGATACCGATTGGATGGAATGGATTGGGTGATCGAGCGATTGGCACCTTAATAGGAAATGAAACTAACTAACCAACTGTTATGAAAACACTTTACATGGTACGCCATGCCAAATCCTCGTGGGAGTTTGATGTCATCGACCACAAGCGCCCCCTTAAGGAACGGGGAAAAAATGACGCTACCTTGGTTTCCCAATATGTAGTGAACCATTTCAAAAGGCCCGATCATATTGCGACAAGTGATGCGGAACGTGCATTGGCCACAGCACACTACTTTCAAGAGGTATTTAAGGTTGAAGGGGCACATTTTGAAATTACACACAATTTGTACGATTTCAGTGGCCATAAAGTGATGGAAACCGTAAAAGGCCTTCCCGATGACTGTGACACGGTCATGATTGTAGGGCACAACCATGCATTTACCTCTATTGCAAATATGCTGGGAAACAAGTATATTGATAATGTTCCTACTTGTGGATTTGTTCAAATTGAATTTGGCGAAAACCAATGGGGCAACATTACTACCGGTAAAACCATAGCTACCGTATTTCCCAGGGATTTAAAAAAATGAACGTGACCATTTCATCATTAAAAACGCATCATAAGTACATCAACCGCGATTTAAGTTGGTTGCAGTTTAATGCCCGGGTACTTCAGGAAGCCGAGGATCCCTCGGTCCCAGTTCTGGAACGCCTAAGGTTCTTGGGTATTTTTTCCAACAATCTCGATGAATTTTTCAAGGTGCGGTATGCCACAATCAAACGCATTGTGGAAGTTGGCAAAGGTGCCCGAAGTGAGTTGGGAGGGATTTCTGCTTCAGAACTCTTGGAGGAAATTACCCATACAGTTATCGATCAACAGCAAATGAGCTTGGACATCCTCGAAAAAATCCAAGAAGAGTTGCGGGATGAAAATATTTATATCATCAACGAAACCGAGATTTCACCATCCCAAAGCAAGTTTATTTCCGAATACTTTATCCGGGTCGTGAGCCCTGCCTTGGTTACAATCATGCTTTCAGAGGTGGAGGAATTTCCCTCCCTTAAGGACAGTGCGGCTTACTTAGCGGTGCGTATGGTCATGCAAGAGGGAGACGATACTTTTGCTTCTAAAATAAATTACGCCCTCATTGAGATTCCGAGGGTCGTCAACCGCTTTGTGGTGCTTCCCGAGGAGGATGGTCGAAAATACATCATCATTCTGGACGACCTGATCCGTCATTGTTTGCGGAACATTTTCAGCATTTTTTATTATGAAAGTATTTCGGCACACATGATCAAAATAACAAGGGATGCCGAATTGGATATTGATAGCGATCTTAGCCGCAGTTTCCTTGAAAAAATCTCCCAAAGTGTTGCCAAGAGAAGTAGTGGGGACCCCGTGCGTTTTGTTTACGACAGCACGATTGAGGAAGATACCTTGGCTTTCCTTATGAAAAAAATGGGGATCGATAACATGGACAGCATCATTCCTGGTGGTCGGTACCACAACCGGAGGGATTACATGAAGTTTCCAAGTTTGGGAAGAAAAGACCTGATGTATGAGGTAAAGGAGCCTTTGCCCATTCCTGGACTGAGCTTGCAAGGAAGTTTGTTGGATAAGATCGCAAAAAAAGACTATTTGCTTTACGCGCCCTACCAAACCTTTAGCTATGTAGTAAAGTTTTTACGGGAAGCAGCGCTGGACCCCAAGGTACAATCCATTAAAATGACCATTTACCGCTTAGCGGAAGTTTCCCACATTGCTAGTTCCTTGATTAACGCTGCGAAAAATGGGAAACAGGTTACCGTCCAGATAGAATTACGTGCACGGTTTGACGAAGCGGCGAACATAAGCTACGCCGAACAAATGCAGGAGGAAGGGGTAAAGCTTATTTTTGGGGTTGCTGGGTTAAAGGTGCATTGTAAGGCTTGCGTTGTGGAACGCCTGGAACAGGGAAAATTGAAACGCTATTCCTTCATCAGTACAGGAAATTTTAATGAGTCCACGGCAAAAATCTATACCGATTATACCCTGTTTACTGCCAACGAGAAAATTGGGAAGGAAATCAATAAGGTATTCAACTTCTTTGAGGTTAACTACCAAGTAAAGAAATACCGTCATTTAATTGTTTCCCCACATTATACCCGCAATGCCTTCTACCACTTAATAGATCATGAAATTGAGAACCATAAAAAAGGACTCCCTAGTGGTATTAAATTAAAGCTGAATAGTTTGTCCGACTTTAAGATGATCGATAAACTGTACCATGCTAGCCAGGCCGGTGTAAAAATTCAACTGATTGTCCGTGGTATCTGTAGCCTCATCCCAGGCATTCCTGGAATGAGTGAAAATATTGAAGCCATCAGCATTGTCGATAAATTTTTGGAACACCCAAGACTGTATATTTTCGAAAATGGAGGCCACCCAAAGTATTTCATTTCCTCGGCCGATTTTATGACGCGCAATTTGGATACCCGCGTGGAAATTACCTGCCCCATTTATGATGAAGACATTCAAAAAGAACTTCTGGAAACCTTCGAAATAAGCTGGAGCGACAATGTAAAAGCAAGGATCATTACCAAAGACCAGGATAATGCCTATTTGCGCAACGAACTTGAAGAGATGCGCTCCCAATTTGCCCTTTACGATTATTATAAAAAAAAATTGAACTGACTTGCTGAACATTGAAAAATATGCGGCCATCGATATTGGATCCAATGCCATACGCTTATTGATTACCACCGTCACCGAAATGGGCGAGAAACCGCCACATTTCAAGAAAACCTCTTTGGTGAGGGTTCCTATTCGGTTGGGAGCCGATGTGTTCCTGAACGGAAAAATATCGGAGGCCAATTATAAAAGGATGGTCGACGCCATGAATGCGTACCGTCTTTTAATGAAAACACACGGGGTGGAAACCTATAGGGCTTGTGCCACTTCAGCGATGCGCGAAGCTGACAACGGAGAGGCAATTGCCCAAAAAATCAAGCAAGAAACCGAAATTCATATAGATCTTATTGATGGAGCGGAAGAAGCTTCCTTGATCGCTTCAACCGACCTTAGAGACTTGATCGATTCGGAGAAAACGTTTCTTTATGTGGACGTAGGAGGGGGAAGTACCGAATTTACAGTGTTTGCAGAAGGGCGCGTCGTTGTTTCCCAGTCGTTTAAATTGGGGACAGTACGTATTTTGAATGACATGGTTCGTGAACCCCTTTGGGATGAAGTAAAAGATTGGATCGTTAAAAGCACCAAAAAATATGAACGCGTAAGCTTAATTGGTTCTGGAGGAAACATCAATAGCATTTACAAAGCCAGCGGGAAAAAAATAGGAATGCCTCTGAGTTATTTTTTCTTGGCCGATTATTATGAAAAACTCAAATCCTATACCTATCACGAACGGATTTACGAACTGGAAATGAATCCCGACCGAGCCGATGTCATCATTCCCGCTACGCGAATTTACCTTTCGGCCATGAAATGGAGCAAGTCAAAAAACATCTACGTGCCCAAAATCGGACTTGCAGATGGCATCATCAAAAGCCTCTACAACGATAAAATCCTGAAAAAATAAATTTGTTTTAAAGAAGCAATTGAATGATTTCATCCCAATTACAGACCCTTTCGTGCGAATGATCATTACTGTTTTGGTTGTGGGGCTGATCGAAAAGGAGCGTTCTGCCAGTAAATGAATCTAAGTTTTTAAAATGATCATCGATCATAATATTTCCCTGAACCACTTCTTTTGAACCGCAAAGCACTATTTGCTTCCAACTTAAAAAAGGGAAGTGCTCCTTGAGCCAATAATATTTTTCTTCGAGGCAGTTGGGAAACTCCATGGCCGATGAAACGATAAATACTTCGTAGGCCTTGTTAAGTTTTTCCAACGATTCAGTGGCACCTGAAATTACGGGTATGGTCCTAAAAAAACCACGTTCATGCACATGTATATTTCCATTGGGAAAGGCTAGGATTTCATCGGTGCCATGCACTTCCGATTTTTTCATGAGAAGGCCCGATTCCCGGAATTCAAACTGTATGAATTGCTCGTATACGTCGGCCAAAACACCATCCATATCCACAATAAGGCGAAGTTTCTTAGCCATGCACGGTTTCCTCCTTGCCCAAATCCTTCATGATTTCTGCTTCAAACGTCAGCAACTCCTGCCATTTTCGGTCTACTTCTTCTCGAACGCCATACTTTCGGGCAAAGCCCAAAAACATCGTATAATGATTGGCTTCGCTAATCATGAGCTTGTAATAAAATTTGGCCAATTTTTGATCCTGTAAAGCCTCACTTAACAATCGGAAACGCTCGCAACTTCGGGCCTCTATCAACGCGGCATAGAGCAACCGATGTATCAATTGCTCGTTGCGACTTCCTCCTTTTGGAAAAAAAGTCATCAATTTATTAACATAGGCATCCTTGCGTTCCCTTCCCAAATGCCAGCCTCTTTCCACAATTTTATCGTGAACCATTTTAAAATGACTCATTTCCTCTTGTGCCAGGAGTGTCATTTCGGCGACCAATTCGCTGTGCTCTGGATATCCAATAATTAATGAAATGGCTGTTGACGCTGCTTTTTGCTCGCAATAGGCGTGGTCGGTCAAAATTTCCTGAACATTTTTCTCTACGATGTTGACCCAGCGGGGGTCGGTTGGCAATTTCAATCCAAGCATTTTGATGGGTTCTTTCATCGGCATAACTATTTGATAAGCAGAAATTCGAATGTGCTATTTGTTCATTTTATGTGGGTTACAGAGGTACCAATGGACATTTCATGCTATTCATTTTTAAATATCTAGATCAAATTCCCTGCGGAGGGTGTCAATTAATGGATTTTTTTCTTTCAGCAACTCATACTTCTCATGCGGTTGGTAAGCATAGCGCTTCACTTCTGCCTCGTTTACTTCAATGGAGAGGTCTATTTGGTGATTTTTAAGATGGGCCCTTAGATACGATACCAAGTCGTTTTTTGCACTTTCAACTTCCACCTTGATGGTATTATTGGGAAAAACCAAATGGATCAATTGGCCTTCCAACTTGGGTTCTCCCATAGTAAGGTGTGAAAGCAAATTGAATTTTCCTTCCTTTTCAATTTCCTGAACATAGTTTTTCCAGACTTTCAGGAAGGCGTCTTCTGAAAAATCCTCGAGGGGAAGTACTTCGCCAGTAAGATGCTGGGCAACAAGTTCTTTTTGCAGTTCCTGTTTTTTTTGAATACTCTTTAACGACAGTGCCGAAACCTTACTTGCATTCCGTTCGGCCAAAATTTGTGGACGTTCTATAACTTTGGGAATGGGGTTTATAGGTTCTGAATCCTCGATGGGCGGACTTTTGACGACAGGGACTTCTTCGGGTTTTGGATCGCCAGACTCCTTGAGGGGATTTTTTGGTACCTTAAAGTGACTTGGCGGAATTACAAAGGGTTTACTGCTATGCTTTTTTTTTTCACCCTGAAAAGTGAGGGAGGCCAACTGCATCAGGCATAGCTCAACCAAAAGTCTTTGATTTCTACTGGTTTTGTATTTCAAATCGCAGGAATTGGTCAAATCGATGGCGTCCAATAGAATGCTTTGCTCTATTTTTTGGGACTGTTCCAGATAAAGTTGTTTTACTTGTTCCCCAACCTCCAATAACGAAATGGTTTCCTTATTTTTTGCAACCAAAAGATCCCTAAAATGTGAGGCTAACCCAGAGATAAAGTGTTGTCCGTCAAAGCCTTTAGCCAAAATGGCATCATAAAAGTTTAAGGTACTTGGGATGTCGTTGGCCATCAGCATTTCAGTAACCTCAAAATAGAAGGAGTAATCGAGAACGTTCAGGTTTTCTGTCACGGCCTGGCGCGTAAGGTTTTTTCCTGAAAAACTGACAACGCGATCAAAAATTGACAATGCATCCCGCATGGCGCCATCGGCTTTTTGGGCAATGATGTGCAGGGCATCGTCTTCGGCATCGATCCCTTCCGATTTGGCAACTTCTCCCAATTGTTGTTTGATGTCGCTTACGGTAATGCGTTTGAAATCAAATATCTGGCACCGGGATAGGATGGTCGGGATAATTTTATGTTTTTCAGTAGTTGCAAGAATGAATATGGCGTGTTTTGGGGGTTCTTCCAGGGTTTTCAAAAAGGCGTTAAAGGCAGACGAGGAGAGCATGTGCACCTCATCGATAATATACACCTTGTAATGCCCAACTTGTGGGGGTATGCGTACTTGATCGATGAGGCTCCTAATATCATCTACCGAATTGTTGGAAGCTGCATCCAGCTCAAAGATATTGAAGGCAAAATCTTCGTCTTCATGATGGGTTCCATCGTCGTTGATCTTTTTGGCCAATATCCGGGCACAGGTTGTTTTTCCTACACCCCGAGGCCCTGTAAACAGCAAGGCTTGTGCCAAGTGATTGTTTTCGATGGCATTCTCCAAGGTTTTGGTAATGGCGCTTTGGCCTACTACTTCATTGAAATGGGTAGGGCGGTATTTACGTGCCGAAACAATATAATGATCCATAGAAGAGAAACAAATATAACAAGCTCGTTATAGTTTTCTAGAAAATCCGTCTCCATAATTTTCGTTAGTTATTAACATTTTCAACTACTTTTGCTCAGCAGGCCGCCTTATCGCTTTCCATTTTTTGGGAAGAGGAAAGTCCGGACACCATAGGGAAGCATAGCGGCTAACGGCCGTCGTCCGCAAGGATAGGACTAGTGCAACAGAAAGGATGTACAGGTAATGCTGTAGTGAAATCGTGTAAACTCTATGCGGTGAAATGCCACGTAAACCTGCGCTTGAGGGTTCCCGCCCGATGTAGGAGGGTAGGCAGATGGAGTGCATGGGTAACTATGTGCCTAGATAAATGATAAGGGTCCACGAAGTGGATACAGAATCCGGCTTACAGGCCTGCTTTTTTTATGTATTCTTGTAATAATTCGTCTGCCCAAGCCTGAGCGGCTTTCATTGTAGGAAATATTTCGTACTTCCCTTGATAAAATTTCCGTTCAAATTCTGCAATCTTCTTGGACGATTCGTTTACATAGACAACGGCAATCCCCAACAGATCGGGGTGTTTACGCGATTTAAGCAAGTTGGGGTCTATGGTATAATCATTTTCCCTAAGGGCGATGGAGACAAAAGGCCTTCCTTTATAGTACGTATCAAAAACCCCAAACAATTCATCCAATTGATCTTTTGTGAGCGACACTCCTTCCTGGATGGAAGAAACGACATAATGCTCATAAAGTTTGAGATGTGCAAATTGCAAATCGATATCGCGGGAGCCTTTCATTAGCTAAAGTTACAAAAGAAGTTAGTGCTAATTACCTGACTAACAATATTTTTCTGGACTTATTGAAAAAAAGAAAAAACAGAGCTTCCATACTTTCTGGATTCCAAAAAATGAGGCCAGGATGCCAGGTCTTTTTGCTTTGGATGTTCAACAATAAGCAGCCCCTCCTCAGCAAGCCATTGGTTTTGAAAAATTGCGGTAATAACTTTTTCAAGTGCTCCAGAATCGATAGCATAGGGCGGGTCGGCAAATATGAGGTCGTAGTGCCCCATGGATCGATCCAAAAATTTTTGTACATCCGATTTGACCACGGCAATGTCAAAACCCAATTCCGTTGAAATTTTCGTTATAAACTTTGTACAACCAAAGTCTGCATCGACGGCTGTAATTTCCGTTGTGCCCCTAGAGGCAAATTCAAAACTGATGCTTCCGGTGCCGGCAAAAAGATCCAATACCCTTATTTCTGAAAATACCAAGCGATGGTTCAAAATATTGAAAAGCCCCTCCTTGGCAAAATCGGTTGTAGGCCTTACCGGAAGGCTTTTTGGGGCTACCAGCCTTTTGCCCTTGTGGGTTCCTGAGATGATGCGCATCAGAGAACCGTTTTTAAAATGAAATGTTCATGCGGGGCTTTATCCATATGGGAAAGCAGGGTGGCTTCTAGAAACGAAACATGCCTCACGTAGGTATAGAGCATGTGATAAAGTGTACTATTTTCATCAATTACCCCACACAATAGGGTCTTGATACTATTGGGGTTTAATTGTAATTGTTCTAGGCAAAAAAGAGTGAAGTAGATAAAATCTTCTGGAGATTTGTAGTGGTAATTATTACAAAGTAAAAGTTTTCCATTTTTTACTACAATCATGTCAAAAAAATCCTCACTAACTCTTATATAGGCTTTAGCCTCTTGGGCATGTTTCTCATTGTTTAATACATATTTTAAAAAGAGGGTGGAAGCGTGGTAGTAAGAAAAACTCCCAAAGGTGTCGAAGAGCAAGTTGTTGATATTCACAAAAGGCAAATAAACTACCTCAATTGCATGACCTTCAAGCGTGTCATGCGCTACAAAGTCGTTGCTTAGGATTTTGGTGTTGAACTTTAAGTATTCGCTGGCTTTATCCGCTACGAAAAGCACTTTGGGGACAATGGTGTAGTAAGGAGAGGAGTGGATGAGTGTTACTTCCTGAATGTTTTCAGTATAAGCCAATTGTGAGTTGAGTTCTTCCGAAAGTGCCAGTGCAATATCTTCGGGAGAAGCTAAAGTATCAAATGTTTTTTCAGAAAAATGCAAAACCTCCCGTTGTTGGGATGATACCAAAAAAGAAAGTCCGGTCAAAGCGACTTGAACGGACAATCTATTTGCTTGGTTGGTATTTACGTTATTGGTCTTTTGCAGAATCGTAGGTTTTGGGCCAGTTCCCGCTGGTATTCAGTTCGTCCATAGATCCTACTTTAATGTATTCCCCATTTACCTCGTCAACAGAGTTTACTTGCTTTTCCTGGGCAACAAGATCTTTGTCTAGGCCTTGTAAAACCACATCCTTGGATACCTTGGCTTCGAACACGGAATAGTTTGTGCCATTTTTTTCCAGCTTTCCGGCTTTTAACTCGAATGTAGCATCGGTGTCTGGAACCTTCATCATGGTCTTGTAGCGATCGGTTTTTTGATAGAGGGAATCTTTTATCGAAGTAAAACTCAACGTATCCACAATCACGTCCTCTATGTAATACCCACCCTTAAGAGGGTCTAGTCCAAACGCCTTGTTCTTCTCAACATCGGCAAAACTGGTATCCCTGCGTTCGGTGATGGCATATTGCGCAGTATCTAGAAACTGAACAAGACTGTCGAAACTTCCTGAAAATTTCCCATTGAGTTCTTGATAGGCCAATTGGCCGGCTTTAATGTCTTTTAGGTTGGCAATTACTTTTTGGTACCTTTCTTCCTTTACCTTTTTGAAATGAACTGGGCCAATGATGGAATTGTATAATTTCCATCCCAGGAAAATGATAAGAATCCAAAGTACAATTTGAATGATTAATTTCATTTTTTTGAGTTTAGTTACGGTGTTAAAGTAAAATGCACTATCGCAAATCTACAATTTTTTTTTATTCATTAAAGGATAATCCGAAAAAAACCTACCTATATTTGAAGGCTTACAGCTGCCTAGAAAAAATGGACGTTTCACAGTTTTACAGTGCCTTAAAAACCGACTTTCCCCATGTTCCCACACTCAAACAGGACATAGCGTTACAGCTCCTTGCACAATTTGTCCTAAGCACCAATTACAACGAAATTTTTTTATTGAAGGGATTTGCCGGAACAGGAAAAACAACACTTATCGGAACCTTGGTCACAAATTTGTGGAAGACTAAAAAATCTGCGGTATTGATGGCTCCCACAGGGAGAGCCGCCAAAGTCATGAGCAGCTACAGCAAACGGGACGCATTTACCATCCATAAAAAGATTTATTACCCAAAAAGCCAAAAAGGAGGTGGTGTGTCCTTCACCTTGCAGCCCAACAAACACCGCAACGTTATTTTTTTTGTCGATGAGGCTTCCATGATTGCAGATACCAATCTGGACTCGAAACTATTTGAGAATGGATCGTTGCTAGACGATTTAATGCAATACGTGTACAGTGGGCACCAGTGCAAGTTGGTATTGATTGGGGATACAGCCCAATTGCCACCCGTGAAATTGGATTTAAGTCCAGCGTTGGATGCTTCAATCCTTGAAAACAATTTTCAAAAGAAGGTCTGTGCCATTGAATTGGACGAAGTGGTTCGCCAGCAAGAAACGAGTGGGGTTTTGGCCTTGGCCACCCATATTCGGGAACATCTGGAAAAGCAAATCTTCCAAAACTTTAAATTGCCTTCTACGGACTTCCCTGAAATTATCCGGCCATCGGACAGCCAAGAAGTAATGGATGCCATTAACGAGTGTTTTTCTGAAAAAGGCGATGAAGATGCCGTTATCATTGTACGGTCCAATAAAAGAGCCAACCGCTACAATCAAAACATCCGCAATAGAATATTGTTTCAAGAGGAATCGCTTTCTGCCGGCGATTTTTTGATGGTGGTCAAAAACAACTACTTTTGGGTACAACCCAGTTCCGAAGCAGGATTTATTGCCAATGGAGACATTGTTCAAATATTGGAACTATTCGCATTCAAAGAACTTTACGGATTTCGATTTGCAGAGGTGTCGGTCAAAATGGTCGATTATCCTAAAATGCCTCCGTTTGAAGCAGTATTGCTATTAGATACCATCACTTCGGAAACACCCTCTTTATCTTATGAGGATGCAAACCAGCTCTACGAGGAAGTGAAAAAGGATTATGCCGATGTAACTTCCAATTACAAGAAATTTCTTTCCATAAAAAACAACAAATACTTCAATGCCCTGCAGGTAAAATTTTCATACTCCATTACCTGCCACAAGTCACAAGGAGGGCAATGGAATACCGTGTTCGTAGAACAACCGTATCTAAAAGAAGGACCCAACAAGGAGTACCTGCGTTGGTTGTACACAGCCATAACACGCGCCAAGGAACGGTTGTATCTTTTGGGATTCAAGGACGATTTTTTTGAAACCAAACTGTAAACGATTCAAAACTTTTTGCATCTTGTGTGCGTATGGGGCGGATAATATGCTGAAACTTTCTATTTTTGACGACTTTTAAAAAAATTGATTTGAAGATAATTGCCATGATCCCCGCGCGATATGGCGCGTCCCGATTCCCGGGAAAATTAATGCAGGACTTAGGCGGAAAGCCTGTTATCGTCCGAACCTATGAAGCGGCCAAAGCAACCGGTCTTTTTAATGAAGTATATGTGGTGACGGACAGCGAGGTCATTTTTAACGAAATTGAACTTAATGGAGGAAGGGCCATCATGAGCGTGAAAGAACACGATTGTGGTACCGACCGCATTGCCGAGGCCATCGAGCACATGGACGTCGATATTGTGGTCAATGTCCAAGGAGATGAACCCTTTACGAGCAGGGATGGTTTGGAACAGGTTTTGGGAGTTTTTGATGGTCCAGATGCCGAACAAATCGATTTGGCCTCCTTGATGACCGAAATTCACGACTGGAAAGAAATAAGCGATCCCAATGCGGTAAAGGTAGTGGTAGACAAAGATAACTTTGCGTTGTATTTTTCTCGATCCCCCCTTCCTTATCCCCGCGATAAAAATGCCTCTGTGCAATATTACAAGCACAAAGGAATCTATGCTTTTCGCAAAGCAGCCTTAATGGATTTCTATACCCTTCCCATGCGAAGTTTGGAAGCTGCTGAAAAGATAGAATGCATCCGTTTTTTGGAATACGGAAAAAAGATCAAAATGGCCATCTCCAATACCCAAGGCATCGAAATAGACACCCCAGAGGACTTGATAAGGGCCAATAAAGTGCTCAAGGAAGATAAGAAGGCTACGGTTAACAACAAATACCGAAATTTTCCAATGGTACCCAAAGTGGTGTTTGGTTCCGGTTGCTTCGACCAATTGCCCTACATCATTGCACCGCAGCGCAAGGACAAAGCACCATTTATCTTTTTAGTGGACGATGTCTTTAAAGGGAATAAAAAGATGATCGATCGCATGAACCTCAGGTTCAACGACAAATTGGTTTTTGTTTCTTCCGAAGAGGAGCCCAAGACGGAACAAGTGGATACCATTGTCAAAAACATCAAAAATGAATTTACTTATCGCCCCTCCGGAATTATCGGCATAGGAGGTGGATCCATCCTAGATCTGGCCAAAGCCGTTGCCATTATGCTTACCAATAAAGGAAGTGCTGCAGATTACCAGGGATGGGATTTGGTGAAGAATAAGGCTATTTACCATGTTGGGATTCCAACCATTTCCGGAACAGGAGCAGAGGTATCTAGGACTACGGTACTTACCGGACCTGAAAAGAAACTGGGCATCAATAGCGATTTTACACCTTTCGATCAAGTGGTGTTGGATCCCGATCTAACCGTGGGGGTTCCAAAAAACCAATGGTTCTATACTGGCATGGATTGCTTTATCCACTGTGTTGAATCCTTGAATGGAACTTTTTTGAACGAATTTAGCAAGAGTTACGGCGAGAAGGCGTACGAGCTTTGTAAGCAAATATTTTTAAACGGCGATCTTTCCGATGAAGAATCCAGGGGTAAGTTGATGATGGCCTCTTGGCATGGCGGAATGAGCATTGCCTATTCACAGGTTGGCGTGGCCCACGCCATGAGCTATGGCCTTTCTTATGTGCTTGGAACCAAGCACGGAGTGGGGAATTGTATCGTGTTTGATCATTTGGAAGAATTCTATCCCGAGGACGTAAAACTTTTCAAGGAAATGAAACAAAAGCATGGTATTGAAATTCCGCAAGGCATCTGTAGCAAACTTACCGATGTGCAAATGGAAACCATGATCAACGTTTCCTTAGGGATGGTACCCCTTTGGGAAAATGCTTTGGGCCATCAATGGGAATCCATCATGACCCGTGAAAAATTGCGTTCCATGTACCAAAAGATGTAGTACTTTTACTGCATGGGTCTATCCAAATTTGTTTTCCAAAAACTTTGGGGCTGGAAGGTCGAGGGCCGTTTTGATCCCGACATCAAGAAAGCTGTGGTCATTGTTGCGCCCCATACCAGTTGGGTTGATTTTATCGTTGGGCTTTTTGCCAGGAGGATTGTGCGCACCAAGATTCATTGGCTGGGTAAAAAGGAATTGTTTGTTTGGCCCTTTTCCTACTATTTTAAATGGACGGGAGGAACCCCCTTGGATCGCACTCCTGGTCAGGATAAAGTACAATACATTGCATCGCTTTTTTTGAAAAAAGAGGAGTTTCGACTGGCATTGGCACCGGAAGGTACCAGAAAGAAAGTTGAAAAGTGGAGGACTGGTTTTTACTACATCGCCTCTGAAGCCAATGTTCCGATTATCAGGGTAGGCTTCGATTATGCTTCAAAGAAAGTTTGCATTGCCGAACCATTTTATACCCGTGGTACTCTTGAAGTGGATTTGCCAAAAATTCAATCTTTCTACCAAGGAATGAAAGGCAAAAATCCCGAAAAAGGCTAGGAACTATAGCTTCAAAAATTTCAAAATACCAGTTTCTTTTATAGTGGAAACCGCTATAAAATAGAGCCCTGAAGCTAGGTGTGAAACATCTATTTGTGATACGTTTTCATACTGAATCATTTTAGTTCCATTGTATGAATAAACAATGACATTTCCAATAGATGTATTTGATTGAATGGTGATAAATTTATTAGTTGGATTTGGAAAAAGAACGAAGGAACCTGAGGTATTTTCCTCCAGTCCAAGCGTACAGTGTTCGCTGTAAATAGCAGCAGCGTCCTTGTGCCAAAAAGGGTTAGTGCTTGCAGCGATTACATCATCTACCTCAATGCATTCCAGATTTGGGTTGTTTACGGCATCCATCTCACTTAAAGGGGCGTTTTTAAGGTTGAGGCTTTCCATTTGCGTACTTCGGCAATAAAGAATGTCTAAAACTGTATTTTGGGTAACGTCCAACGAAGTCAATGGAGAATGGCTAACACTCAAATCTTCTAGCAAGGGGTTTTGAGAGACGTCCAAGGAAGTGATGTTGGTAAATGTAAGGTCTACGACTCTAAGTAAGGGATTTTGCGAAAAGTCTAAGTCGGAAATGGGTACCCCATCGGCTAACAGTACTTCTAGATTTGGATTGGAACTAACATCCAAATTGGCAATTGGATTTTGGCCAAGCTGTAAATGATAAAGAAGCGGATTATTGGAAAGGTCGATGGCTTCTATCGATGATGCGGCAGCCAATAACACTTTCAGATTTGGGTTTTGGGTTACATCAATTTCGGTAAGTTGGTTGTAGTCCATAAAAAGGAACTCCAAACCTTGGCAATTGCCGGATACATCAATATCTTCAATTTGCCCAAACGAAAGGTAGGCTGTATACAAACTGGGGCAGTTGCTAAAATCTACAGAAGTTAGTTGGTTGTTGTCTCCAAATACAATATACATATTCGTGGATTGCGAAAAGTCGATGAATTGCAAATCCGAATTTTCAAAGAAGATGTAATACATCTCCGGGTTGTGGGTTAAATCGAGGGTTAGGAGGGAAGTACTCCGAACATTGATTCCCTCCAATAAGGGGTTGCCAGACAAATCCAAATTGGTGAGTGGGATGTTAACAAGACTCAGGTTCAGTAAGTCTTGAAATTGACTGGTGTCGATCGAGGTGAATAAATTGTCATCGGCCGTTAAATTTTGAAGGTTCAGAAAACTTTCCAAGCCGGTTAGATCGGATATGTTCTTATTCCTAATCATCAAATTGATCACGGCCAAGGCTTCCGATTCCTGTATTTCTCCGTCATCATTGCTATCGGCATCCACATCGCCATTATAATCGCCATCCAAATCCACTACAGGGTCATTAACCAGGGCACTTTTAAAATTAGGGTCTGGAATGGTTACTATCTGGGCACTTAAGGTTATCGATATCCCCAGTAAAATTGTTGAAAATAGTGTTTTCATAGCATTCGGTTTAACTGAAAGTACAGTAATGGCATCTTAAATATATTAATTATGGTGCTTCAATGAAATTTTACGACTTAAATAATTAAAGGGTCGTGTCGCCAAACGTAAAACCTTTTTAATTTAGGTTTTTTCTATTAAAGAAGTTTAGATAGCTAATTTGATAATCGGATGGGTCATTTTATTTTTTGTAGCTTTATAAAAAATTGAATTTCATGAAAAAAATAGCATTCTGTGTTTTTCTAGTTTGCAACGGATTCATGGCCCAAACACCTTGCGAAAATGGTTTTGCGGGTTCCTTTCCCTGTGAAGGGTATGATTTGGTTTCACAAATTCCACTATCCGTATTCAACTCGGTAAAAGCCAATGATTCCTGGGGGTGGACCGACCCCTTGGATCAAAAGGAGTATGCCATTATCTGTTTGAATGAAGGGACTGCGTTTATTGATATTTCTGACCCCATCAACCCTGTGTACCTTGGACAATTGCCAGGTGAAAGCAGCGAGCATACCACTTGGAGGGATGTTAAAGTTTATGCCAACTACGCCTTTATCGTGAGCGAGGATTCCAACCATGGCATGCAAGTGTTCGATTTGACACGATTGCGGAATGTGGCAAATCCTCCTGAAGCATTCACCAATGATGCCTATTACAATGCTTTTGGAAGTGCACACAATATTGCTATCAATGAAGCGACGGGCTATGCGTATGTGTTAGGCACTGCTACTTTCTCTGGAGGGCCCCATTTTATTGATATTCAAGATCCCTTGAATCCAACACCTGCGGGAGGATTTGCTGATGAAGGGTATACCCATGATGCTCAAATTGTGGTTTACAACGGACCCGATGGGGATTATGCGGGCAGGGAAATACTTTTTGCTGCCAATGAAACCCGTATCGTTATTGCCGATGTGACCGATAAAAACGATCCCTTGTTCATCGCATCAATTGCGTATTCCAATGTGAGTTATACCCATCAAGGATGGTTAACCGAAGACCAAAAGTATTTTATACTGGGGGACGAAAGCGATGAAATTGATTTTGGGATCAATTCAAGGTCTTTGGTATTTAATGTGGAAGACCTAGACAATCCTGAGTTTTATTTTGCATATTCGGGCCCTACAGGGGCTACGGACCATAACGGCTACGTGAAGGGAACTAAGTTTTACTTGGCAAACAATGCAGCTGGATTGCGGGTGGTGGATATTTCCGATATCGACAGTGCAACAATGGTGCAGGAAGGTTTTTTCGACAGTTACCCCACTAATAATAGCGCCGGTTTTAACGGTTCCTGGAATGTGTACCCCTTCTTTGAAAGCGGCCACATTGTTATTAGCGATAGAGCACAAGGCTTTATGCTGGTAAAGGCATCGGAAGTATTGGGCAGCGAAGGTGTTGGTGAAATGGTTCCGTTTGGTTTAACCCCCAATCCGGTGACTGATAAACTTCAAATTGCCAGCAATTCTGGGGAAATTCAAAAAATTACGATCTTGGATATTTCAGGAAAAACCATTATTGAAATAAAGGGTTCCTCTACAAATCTCCTAGAATTAGAGTTGAGTGGGATCGCTTCAGGAATTTATTTTGTAAGCATCAACGACACAGCGGTATACAAAATAATCAAGAACTAGCATCATTCTCCCGAAGCGCCTTCGTCCATGGTGTGATAAACATTTTGGACATCATCGTCTTCTTCTATTTTTTCGAGGAGTTTTTCAACGTCGGCAACCTCTTCTGGGTTTAGGGTTTTGGTTACCTGCGGAATTCGTTCAAAGCCAGAGGAAAGAATTTCGATATGGTTTTCTTCTAAATACGATTGAATAGCGCCAAAACTTTCAAAAGGGGCATAGATCAGTAGGCCATCTTCATCTTCAAAAATTTCTTCGACACCAAAATCGATCAGTTCCAATTCCAGTTCTTCCAAATCACGGTTTTCAGTGGCAATCCTGAAATTGCAGACGTGATCGAACATGAATGAAACAGATCCGGAAACCCCGAGGCTTCCGTCGCATTTATTGAAATACGAACGAATGTTGGCAACGGTGCGTGTGTTATTGTCCGTGGCCGTTTCCACCAAAATGGCAATGCCATGGGGCGCATATCCCTCAAAAAGCACTTCCTTGTAGTCGCCTTGGTTTTTATCGGTGGCCCTTTTGATGGCACGCTCGATATTGTCTTTGGGCATGTTTACGGCCTTTGCATTTTGAATCACGGCACGTAGGCGCGAATTGGCATCGGGATCGGGGCCACCTTCCTTTACGGCCATAACAATATCTTTCCCAATGCGCGTGAAGGCCTTCGACATGGCAGACCAACGCTTCATTTTTCTTGCTTTCCTGAATTCAAAAGCTCTTCCCATACTTGAAATTTTGAGCAAATTTAGTAATTCTGTGAGTGCTTCAAAGCAGCACGTTCATTTTTTCGAATAAAAAACCGGTACATTTATGCAATCAATTCGTCGATGATCCGTGCCAGTTTAAAATCTTTTTCGGTAACTCCATCGGCACTATGGGTAGAAAGACTGATTTCCAAATAGTTGTAAACGTTGGCCCAATTGGGATGGTGGTTCATTTTTTCAGCCTCAAAAGCAATTCGGGTCATGGCCGTAAAGGCTTCCTTAAAATCATTGAATTCAAAGGCGTTTTGAAGGGTCCCGTTTTCATAGACCCAACCATTGAGGTCTTGCAGGCCTACTTCAATTTCATCGGTGTTAAGTGGTTTCATGGTATAAGCTTTAATGCTTTAAAGTTACAATTTCATCTTTTAGCGTACTGTCTGCAATCACTTCCTGAATGGTTATTTGGTAGGCTTTTGGCAGCATATTATGTTTGGGCAAAATGGCTTGATAACGATCTTCATTACTGCTAAAGACATTTTTGAAAATAGGTTTCTTGTGGCTAAGCCGCTCTGAAATTTCCCTAAAAAGTTCGTCGTGGTGAATCACATCCTGACTCGCTAAATGGAAAGTTCCGGTGAGTTCTTGGTTGATGATATAATGTATTTGTTGGGCCATTTTGTCGCTGGTCGTGGCACTAACAATAGCATTGGGAAACACTTCGAAGCTGGCATGGTGTTTAATGGCCTGCTTTAGGTGAAAGGTGTTGGGCGAATTCACACCCAATACCAAAGGCAGTCGCAATAGGGCATAATTGTGCTTTGGCAACTTGGTTACCAGTTTTTCCAAGGAAATTTTTGTTTTTCCTTCCAAACTTTCAGAAAGGGGGGTATCTGTCTCGTACGCAGGGAAATCTCCTTTTGCACTAAACACTTCAGCAGAAGAAAGGAAAATCAATTTTCCGCCAATTCCATGAACGTATTGGCACAGGATGCGGTGTGTTTCCAAAAGTGCATTGGGATGGCTCTTAAAGGCTGAAATGACGATGGAGGGCTTTACTTTTTGAAGGATGGGAATGATGGAATCTGTTTCCGCAACATACCTATAGAAAACCTGATTGCCTGCAAAAAGGCCATCTTGTGTGGCATAAGTACCGTATACGTCGAAATAGGGCAGCAATTCCTTGTAGATGGTATTTCCAAGAAAACCACTGGCTCCTACTATTAAAATGCGATTCGTCATCAGCCCATCTGCATTTAAACTATTATTGCGGGCTATAAAACGGAAGTTTCACAACCGTTGCCGGTACTGAGTTTTTTCGAATTTGAATAAAGATTTGGGTGCCAGGATCTTTAAAAATTGTTGGCACATAACCCATCCCAATGCCTTTACCCAATGAGGGCGACATGGTGCCACTAGTAACAACCCCTATTTTTTTTCCCTGACTGTCCACAATGTCGTAGCCCTGACGGGGTATGCCTCTCTCATCCAACTCGAATCCCACCAAACGCTTTTCCGACCCATTTTCTTTTTCTTTTTTCAGGTTTTCGGAATTGGTGAACTCTTTGGTAAATTTGGTAATCCATCCCAAACCGGCCTCCAATGGCGAAGTAGTATCGTCTATGTCGTTTCCGTATAGGCAATAGCCCATTTCCAGTCGAAGTGTATCCCTGGCGGCCAATCCTATGGGTTTGATGCCATAGGCAGCCCCAGCTTCAAATACTTTATTCCACACTTGTTCCACTTCACTATTCTTGCAGTAAATTTCAAAGCCGCCACTTCCGGTATAACCCGTAGCACTGATCATTACATGCTCAATGCCTGCAAAGTCGGCTACACGAAACGTATAAAAAGTAATCGCGCTCAAATCCACACTGGTTAACGATTGCATGGCTTCAACAGCTTTGGGCCCTTGAATGGCCAATAACGAAAAATCGTCAGATAGATTACGCAGTTCTGCTCCGACGGTGTTGTGCTTTTGAATCCAATTCCAATCTTTTTCAATGTTGGAGGCATTTACAACCAACACCCATTTTTCGGCATTTAAACGGTAAATAATCAAATCGTCAACAATACCACCCGTTTCGTTGGGAAGGCAACTGTATTGTGCCTGGTAATCCTGTAACTTAGAAGCATCGTTGCTACTCACTCTTTGAATCAATTCCAGTGCATGGGGACCGGTAACCAAAAATTCGCCCATGTGGGATACATCGAAGACTCCCACAGCATTTCGGACGGTTTCATGCTCTACGTTTACGCCTTCGTAGGAAACAGGCATGTTATATCCTGCGAAAGGAACCATTTTGGCCCCAAGCCTTTCATGAACATTTGTAAGTGCAGTATTTTTCATGAGATTGTAAAAATTTTCGCAAATGTAGCCATTCTGCTATAAGGGAACGTGCAATTTGTTTGATTGTTTTCAACAAGGGTACTAACTTGCGGTAAAATTAGATTGATGAAAATATTTTCAGCAAAGCAGCTCTATGAAGCCGATGCTATTACTCTAGAAAAACAGGGAATCCAATCAATCGATTTGATGGAAAGGGCTGCCACACAGATTTTCAATTGGCTGCACCAGCGTATGCAGGGAGCCCAAGTGCCCATCCATATTTTTTGTGGTATTGGCAATAATGGGGGCGATGGCTTGGCATTAGGACGTTTGCTCATAGAAAATGGGTACAATGCTACGCTTTATGTTGCCAATTTTACTGATAAACGCTCCCCATGTTTTTTGACCAACTACAATCGGGTGAAGGCTATAACAAAAAAGTGGCCCATCTTGATGACTTCCGAAAATGATTTTCCCAATATCCATGCAGATGATATTATTGTAGATGCCCTTTTTGGGATTGGCCTCAACAGGGCTCCAGAGGGGTGGGTCAAACTTTTGATTCAATACCTCAATCAACAACAGGCATTTCGGCTTTCTGTGGACATTCCCAGTGGACTCTCTGCCAACGAAGCGTTATTGGATAGTGAAGCAGTCATCAAAGCCAATCATACGCTAACTTTCCAAGCTCCCAAGCTTACGTTCTTTTTGCCCGAAACAGGGAGGTTTGTCCCTTACTTTGAAGTACTGGACATTGGTTTGGATCCCGAATATTTGATGACCGCACTTCCTTTGGCGCAACTGATTTACAAACCTCAGGCTCAACAGTTTTATAAGCAGCGTGAAAAATTTGCTCATAAGGGAGCCTTTGGCCATGTGCTGGTTGTAGGGGGAAGCAAAGGAAAAATGGGCGCCGTTTCCCTGAGTGCTAAAGCTGCCCTTAAAGTGGGAGCAGGGTTGGTTACAGCTTTTGTTCCTGCATGTGGCAACGACATTTTGCAGGTAACTGTACCGGAGGTGATGACCCTCCCGGATGCAGCAGAAAATCATTTAACCAATATTACCCTGGACTGGAGTCCTTCCGTTATTGCAGTGGGCATGGGAATGGGGCAGCATCCCGATAGTGTTGCGTCCATTGAAAATCTGTTGACCGAGAAAAAACTTCCTTATGTTGTTGACGCTGATGCGTTGAATGTACTTTCCATCGAAAAAAAACTTTTGAAATTGCTCCCTGAAAACACCATTTTAACACCTCATGAGGGAGAATTGAAGCGGTTGTTGGGGCCATGGAAGAATGATTTCGAAAAGCTGGAAAAAGCCAAAAAATTTTCGGGGAAACATAAGGTTATCCTATTGCTCAAAGGAGCTCATAGTGTGGTCATTTATCACGACAAAATGTATATCAACACCAATGGGAATCCGGGCATGGCTACCGCCGGAAGCGGGGATGTGTTGAGCGGCCTAATTGCCGGGTTGTGCGCTCAAGGCTATGACCCGCTGTTGGCAACTGTTTTTGGAGTGTACTTGCATGGAAGTGCAGGCGACATCGCCGCGAATCAATTGGGTTTTGAAGCAATGATGGCCTCTGACATTATCGCCAACATTGGGAGCGCATTTTTGAATTTATTTCAGCAGGAACAACTTAGCCAAGAGAGCGAATCTGAACCTAACTAACAAACATTAAGCTCTTTATATATATAACAAGGTGTCCGGATATTGCTTTCCCAAAAGTGTTTTCATACCTTAGGGTATTCAAAAACCATCAACCCATGAAAACTCACTTACTTAGCTGCGCATTACTTTTTGTGGTAACTTTTTGTTATTCCCAGTTTTCGGAAAACTTTGAAAATGGCATTCCTGGAAGCATGACACAGGAATACCTGATAGGAGTTAATGATTGGTTTAATTGTCTTTGGGGAGTCACAAATGGGGGTATAGATAGGTCGGGGGGGGTTTGCCCTATCAATGGGGATTATAGTGCATCTTTTTACAATTTTGAATTTGGGAGCGCCTCTGCGCTACGAACCCCCCTGTTGGATTTATCTGCAGGGCCGTACCGATTGGAATTTACCCATGCTCAAAAAGAATTTGGGCCAATAAACCAAAATACGCTGATGGTTGAAATATCAACCGATCATGGGGATACCTGGCAGACTGTGGTTGATTTTCAGGGGACAGTTGATGTTCCAACTAACAGGGACTTTAACCTGAGTTCCTTCAATACTACCTCCGAAACCTATATCAGGTTTGTTGCCACAAATAATATTGGCTATGCCGTGATAGTGGATGATATTAAAGTAAAGCCCATATTGGACCATGACATAAAACTTCTATCCATCGATACTCCTTATTTGTCTACAGATTCTACGGTTCCCATATCTGGAACGATTAAAAATTATGGTTTAAATGCGATTACCTCCTTTGATGTTTCATGGAGAGCAGAATCCAATGGAATAATTTTTACGTCCACAATAGATGGCATAAATATAGCCCCCGGAGAAACGTATTCATTTGTTCACGATATCCCATATAGTACGCAACCAGGGTTAGAAATCCTGAAGGTAACTGTTTCCAACTTAAATGGTTTGGATCAAGACATGGATGTTGCAAATAACTATCTTGATACGAAGATCAACATAGCAAGCACAGTCGTGAATAGGCAAAAAGTATTGTTTGAAGAGTTTACAAGTTCAACTTGCGGTCCCTGTTATGGTTTTAATACAAATATTTTCAATGAGGATTTCTTGACCAGTAACGAAGGGAAATATACGCTGATAAAATACCAGATGTTTTGGCCTGGTAATGGTGATGATTATTACACTGAAGAAGGCGGGGAGCGTAGGGCATATTATGGTGTATTTGGAATTCCTAACTTATTTGCCGACAGCAATTATATTCCTATTAGCATAACCGTACCTGAACTTCAAGAGCGTCTTGATGATGCCCTTGAAGAACCGGCATATTTTGCAATCGCATCTAGCTATGGGATTTACTTAGATGGCATGGTGGAAATCGATATTGAAATAACACCTTATATAGGTGACACTTTTAGGGTCTTAGCCGCTGTAATAGAGAAGGAAACCACAGGTAATGTTGCCAATAATGGTGAAACGGAATTCAATAATGTGATGATGAAAATGGTACCAGATGCCCAAGGGACGCTGGTAACCTTTCAACCAGACATGCCAGTTTCACTGCATTTTGATGTGGACATGACCAATACTTTTGTGGAAGAAATGTCCGATTTGGAAGTGGTAATCTTCATTCAGTCATTGAACAACATTACAAGAGAAGTCATGCAATCGGAAATGGCTACCCTAGAATTTTTGGAGACTGATGAATTTCAAAGTGATGAATTTATGCTGGTCCCAAACCCTGCAAAAGATTTTTTCTCGGTGATCCTTCCAGAAACTGCGGATATTACGGTCTTTGATTTGCTCGGAAATCAAGTTGCACGTTTCAAAGCGGTAACCGCAAATTCTCAACTGGACATTTCCAAGCTTCCTGCTGGGGCGTATTTAGTGGAGGCTAAAGCAAACAGTGCAATAGCCTACCAAAAATTGGTTATTGATTAATCTCCTGCAGCCAACAAATCATTCAGGAGGGTTTTTAATTTATCCTGCGAAGGTCTTGGCGCGTCAGGGCTTAGTACGTTGCCATCGGGATCCAAAAGGATAAACCGTGGAATCCCATTAATGTAATAGTCCTTTACAAATTGGGAACTCCAGTCGTTGTCGGCAAATAGTTGGATGCCTCCTAAGGCTTTTTCCTTAACCATACTCACCCATTTTTCATGGTCTTTTTCCCGATCGATTGATATGCTCACAAAAGTGATGTTTTTATCGTGAAATTGTTCCTCTACTTCCTTCAAATAGGGAATCTCAGCTTTGCAGGGCCCACACCAAGTGGCCCAAACGTCGATGTAGACAAATTTTCCTTTTAGGTCAGTAAGGCTCGTGGTACCGCCAGCGTGATTTTCATAATTTTCAAATAGGGGAGATGGGGTTCCTTTTGGGAAGTTTTCTCGAAGGGTAATCATGTCGCCCAAATAGTTGGAATACCCTTCAATGCTGGAGCGAATGCCTTTTTTGGCGTGATGTGTTACCATCGTGTCCAAATCGGTTTTGGCATCGACAAATTCGTTAAGTTGCCTTTCGATCTCGGCCATTTTTTCCTTTAAGGAGTTGGAATCATGGTCGTCGATATCGATGTCGAATAGCTTTTCTTCCATGAGGTATTCTTCAGCGAGGAAATTACTGTTTTCCGACCCGTTGCCAGCATAGGAAAGCGTTTCGTCAAACAGTTCTGTATCAAGGGTTAGTGCAATGTCATAGCCTTCTTTCAAGAAAATTTTGGTCGATTCCATACCGTCCGAGAGGTAATAGATTCCTGGAACTATATGCAGAGTGTCACTAAATGCCCCATTGGAATCTAAAGCAATGGTCTTTGAATAATCTTTATTATACACTTCTATGGAATCGCTATTAGGATGTAGAATTGTTCCCGAAATTGCAGCATAATCTTTGGTTTTTGAGGGTTGGCAAGCTGAAAGCGCCAAGATGGCCAACAATAGACAGGTATATTTCATAAAAAGTAGTTTACGGTACTAAAGTAAACGATTGAATTTTGCCACACTAATTTTTATTAAAACCTTCACATTAATAATTGTATTTTTGCAACACAACCCTAGCCAATGGAAGAAACCCATTACATCAGTTCCGATTTACTTACCCTTTCTACCATTAAAGACATAGTTGAAACTCAAAAGAAATTGGACCTTTCCGAGGAGGCAGTACTCAATATCCGAAAATCGCACGATTACCTCCAAGAAAAAATTAAAACCAATGACACACCCATCTACGGAATCAATACGGGTTTTGGCTCTTTATACAATGTAAAGATTGCAAGTGAAAATTTGGCCCAACTTCAAGAAAACTTGGTCATGTCACATGCCTGCGGTGCCGGGGATTTGGTGCCCAAGGCCATTGTAAAACTTATGCTCTTGCTTAAAATACAGTCTTTGAGTTACGGCTACAGTGGGGTGCAATTGGAAACCGTACAGCGCCTGATCGATTTTTACAACCACGACATCATTCCGGTTGTTTATGACCAAGGAAGCCTAGGAGCCTCTGGAGATTTGGCTCCGTTGGCGCACCTTTCCTTGCCTTTATTGGGAAAGGGAACGGTCTTGGTTGGGGACCAACAATTGCCGGCCGGTAAAGTACTCGCTACGCATGGATGGGCCCCCTTGATACTTCAGGCCAAAGAAGGCTTGGCATTGTTGAACGGCACCCAGTTTATGAGTGCCTATGGAGTATATTGTTTGCTGCAAAGCTACAAGTTGTCTTACCTATCCGATTTGGTGGCTTCCCTCTCTATCGACGCGTTCAATTGCAATATGAGTCCATTCAATGCTCTGGTTCACATGGTACGACCCCATAGGGGGCAAGTTAAAACCGCGGAGCGCGTTTTGGAGTTCCTGAAAGGAAGTGCCATTGGTGCTTCCGAAAACAAAAAGGTCCAGGATCCTTATTCGTTTCGATGTGTCCCACAGGTGCATGGCGCCAGCAAGGACACCTTGTATTTTGTTCACAAAACCATCAAGACCGAAATCAATTCGGTAACGGATAATCCCAATATTTTTGTTGGTGAAGACCGAATCATTTCCGGGGGCAACTTTCATGGACAACCTCTGGCACTGGCACTAGATTATCTGTCCATTGCCTTGGCAGAACTTGGAAGTATTTCCGAAAGGAGAACCTATCAATTAATATCTGGAATACGTGAGCTTCCAGCATTTTTGGTGGAAAACCCTGGGGTGAATAGCGGTTTCATGATTCCTCAGTATACTGCGGCAAGTATTGTTAGTCAAAACAAACAATTGGCAACACCAGCTTCTGTAGATTCCATTGTATCCTCCAACGGACAAGAGGATCACGTTAGCATGGGGGCCAATGCGGCCACAAAGTGCTTGAAAGTACTCAACAACCTCGAGACCATTTTGGCTATTGAGCTGATGAATGCCTCTCAGGCCCTTCATTTTCGCGAGCCTTTGAAATCTTCGCCCTTTTTGGAAACTTTTGTTTCGCAGTACCGTAGCGAAGTTCCTTTTGTTGAAAACGATAGAGTGTTGGCCACAGACATCCAAAATTCGGTTACATTCCTTAGAAGTTTTATGATTGAAGGGGAATTGATTTTTGAATGATTAAACAGCATTTAATTTAGTATATTCCACACTTAAAATATGAAAATGAAATCGCCATCCCCCGCACTCACCCGATTGTTTTTTGTAACCCAATTGTTGTTTCTTGCATCCTGCAAAACACTTAACAAACAAGTGAGTTATCCAGAAATGGTGGACAAGTCATCCCCACAAGCCAAAGAATTGGTTACACAACCCGATTACGAGACCTGCAAACACGGCGAGCGGAAAAAATTTGATAGGGTAATCCTTAAAAACAACTTATGGGGGAAATCAAAGTTAAAAAGTGGTTCACAGCCTGAACTGTGTTCCTTCAAGCGAGGAGAATTTTTTGGTTGGAAATGGCAATTACCCAATAGTGCTAGCGGAGTTATAGGTTACCCTGCGCTTCAGGTAGGAAGGAATCCCTTTGAAAAAGGGGAGAGTAACGTCGCCGATTTTCCGGTGAAAGTCTCAGCGATCAAGAGCCTCGTCGTAAACTATGATGTGGAAACACATGTGAAACATCGAAAGTACAACCTATCTTTCGACCTTTGGCTGGCAGATGCTGAAGCTTATGCTTTGCCTAACATAAAGACAGAGATCATGGTTTGGGAAGATTATTTTGACTTTACCTCCTTTGGAAAGAAAAAAGAAACCATCATCACGCCTTTTGGTACCTACGATGTATTGGCAGGGCATCTTGAAAATCCCAAATTTTCGCAAGATTGGCAATACATTGCGTTTGTAAGGACTACCCCAAGGCAAACGGGCGAAGTAGACCTGGCCTTTTTTCTTGACTATTTGGCAAAGAACAATATGATTGATAAGGACCATTATTTCACCTCTATAGAATTTGGAAATGAAATAGGCAATTCCAGTGGCATCACCCTTATCAAAAAATTTGATTGGAAACTGGAAAGGAATTAGCCTTTATCAATTTCAGATTCGATCCATTTCACGGCCTTTTCCATTTTTTTGAACGTTCGGAAGGGTTTTTTCAAAAACAGCTTTTCAATCTGTGCATTGCTGAAGTTCATGGTATTTTGGGAAACAATGGCAAATGCAGCCAAATTTTCTATTTTGGAGGTTTGGGTGTACACGTGTGGGTCTACTGAATACGAATTTAGGCGGTGGCTGATGTACCCAAAACGTTTCTTCGGAAAATATTTAGTTGCGAGTTCTGTGAGAAAGTTGTTGTGTGCAAGGGCAACTGAAACCCCTTCATTAAAAACCATGACCATATAAGATTCATGGATTTCCGTTTTGCCAAAGTCGAATTGTAGTGTGGTTACTTTTTCAGTCATTGCTGAACATTCTGCACATCAATTTACGAATTGCAATGGTGAGTTTCCAAATAAATATTGGAAATCTTGAAACTTTGATGGGGTTTTTCAAAAAAGGAGGCTACGATTCCGTAGCCTTTTTTTGCTTTTTGATGTTGATGGTGAGTTCGTTGGTTTTCTGATCCAAGTCCATCAAAATGGTATCTCCTTCTTTCAAGTTGGTGTTAATGATTTCCTCCGCAAGGGCATCTTCAATGTACTTTTGGATGGCGCGTTTTAGCGGGCGTGCCCCATACTCTTTATCAAATCCTTTGTCTGCGATATAATCCTTTGCAGGATTGGTAAGCTCGAGCCTATAACCAAGGTCAAGGATTCGCTCATACAATTTATCCAATTCTATGTCAATAATTTTATGGATGTCTTCCAATTCCAAATTATTGAACATAACTACATCGTCCACACGGTTCAGGAACTCAGGGGCAAAAGCTTTTTTCAAAGCATTTTCGATCACACTTTTGGCATGCGAGTCTGCCTGACTTTCCTTTGCAGAAGTACCGAAACCGACACCCTGCCCAAAATCCTTCAACCTTCTCGCACCAATATTCGAAGTCATGATAATAATGGTATTCCTGAAATCAATTTTGCGCCCTAGACTATCTGTTAAATAGCCATCATCCAAAACTTGCAAGAGCATATTGAATACGTCGGGGTGTGCCTTTTCAATTTCGTCCAACAATACAACGGCATAAGGTTTACGTCGTATCTTTTCAGTAAGTTGGCCTCCTTCTTCATAACCTACATAACCAGGAGGGGCACCTATTAATCGTGATACGGCAAATTTTTCCATGTATTCGCTCATATCGATGCGCACCAAGGCATTTTCGGTATCGAAGAGTTCACGTGCCAATACTTTGGCCAGTTGGGTTTTTCCAACACCGGTTTGGCCCAAAAAGATAAACGAACCTATGGGCTTGTTGGGGTCTTTAAGTCCGGCCCTATTGCGTTGAATGGCCTTCACCACTTTATTGACTGCTTCATCTTGTCCAATCACTTTTCCTTTGATGCGATCGGGAAGCGCCGCCAATTTAGTGCTTTCAGTTTGGGCAATTCGGTTTACCGGAATCCCAGTCATCATGGAAACGACTTCAGCCACATTCTCTTCGTCTACTTTTTCACGATGCATTTTGGATTCATTTTCCCATGCTTCTTGTGCGTTGGCCAATTCTTTTTCCAAATTCTTCTCATCATCGCGAAGCTTTGCAGCTTCTTCATATTTTTGCTTCTTGACCACCGAATTCTTCAATTCCCTAACTTCTTCCAATTTTGCTTCAATTTCAAGAATTTTTTCGGGAACATTGATATTGGTAATGTGCACGCGGGATCCTGCTTCATCCATAGCGTCGATGGCTTTATCGGGTAGGAAGCGATCGGTCATGTAGCGATTGGTCAGCTTCACACAGGCTTTGAGTGCCTCCTCGGTATAAGTTACATTGTGGTGACTTTCGTACTTGTCACGAATGTTGTGAAGGATCTCTATGGTTTCCTCAACGGAAGTAGGTTCTACTAGCACCTTTTGGAAACGACGTTCCAAGGCTCCATCCTTTTCGATATACTGGCGGTATTCATCCAAGGTAGTGGCGCCGATGCACTGAATTTCTCCCCGCGCTAAAGCCGGTTTGAACATGTTGGAAGCATCCAATGAGCCCGTGGCGCCTCCGGCACCAACAATAGTGTGTATTTCGTCAATGAAGAGAATGATGTCGTCGTTTTTTTCCAATTCGTTCATGACGGCCTTCATCCGTTCCTCGAATTGTCCGCGGTACTTGGTTCCCGCTACCAAACTGGCCAAATCGAGCGTAACCACGCGCTTGTCGTATAATATTCTCGATACTTTCCGTTGGATGATGCGAAGTGCTAAACCTTCGGCAATAGCCGATTTTCCAACACCTGGCTCTCCAATTAGCAACGGGTTATTTTTCTTTCTACGGCTCAGAATTTGGGAAACTCGTTGAATTTCACTTTCGCGGCCAACAACGGGATCCAATTTACCTTCTTCGGCGAGGGCGGTAAGATCCCGGCCAAAATTATCAAGTACAGGGGTTTTCGACTTTTTATTTCCCTTAGCAGTACTCGTTCCGGAAAAAAGGTTGTCCTTATCGCCATCATTGGTTCCTGTTTCGTCATCGTCACTGGAGAAGGACTCGGAAGTGGGTTCAATATAATCTTCGTCTTTTGTGATCATTTGTTTGAATTGGTCTTTCACGCCGTCATAATCTACCTTCATCTTGTGCAACAACTTTGTAGTGGGGTCATTTTCATTCCGCAAAATACATAGCAATAAATGGGCGGTATTGATCGAATTGCTCTGAAAAAGCTTAGCTTCCAAAAAAGTGGTCTTCAAGGCCCGCTCTGCCTGGCGTGTAAGGTGTAGGTTCTTTTTGTCGTTGGCATTACTGGCAGCATTGGGGTTGGCGGGAGTGAGAATTTCAACTTTTCTTCTGAGCTGATTCAAATCGACATCCAACGCATTGAGTATGGTCACTGCTTTTCCGTTGCCATCCCGAAGTAACCCCAACATCAAATGTTCTGTGCCAATAAAGTCGTGGCCCAATCGAAGGGCCTCTTCCTTACTGTAAGCAATCACATCCTTTACTCTTGGTGAAAAATTATCATCCATAAAATCGTACTCCTATTAGGCTAAATGTATTAAAATTTAAATTGCACAGGGCAAATACTATGCCCTATTGATTTGGGTATTTGTAAAAGGAAGCAAATTCCTTCAAAATTCAAAGACTAATGTACGATAGTTATTAACGGTTTCCAAGGAAAATATTGTTAATAAAAACTTGATTTTTACCCAGCAAAAACCGCTTCATGCCTACAAAATACTGTATATTGCTTCTTTAGTTTAACCCGCAAAAAAAATCCATAAATACCTATGGCTGAAGGTGAAAAATTGATTCCTATCAATATTGAAGATGAAATGAAATCGGCTTACATCGACTATTCGATGTCGGTCATTGTGTCACGTGCATTACCTGATGTAAGGGACGGTTTTAAACCTGTACACCGTCGTGTGCTTTACGGTATGCATACTTTAGGAGTTCGGTCCAATGTGCCGTATAAAAAATCGGCAACCATCGTTGGTGAGGTGATGGGAAAATACCACCCTCATGGCGATTCCTCCATTTACGATACCATGGTCCGGATGGCACAAGAATGGAGCCTCCGCTACATGCTAGTCGATGGACAGGGTAATTTCGGCTCTATCGATGGCGACAACCCTGCCGCTATGCGTTATACCGAGGCTCGGATGCAGAAAATGTCGGAGGACATGCTATCGGACATCGATAAGGAAACCGTCGATTTTCAGCTGAACTTTTCAGATGAGTACAAAGAACCTACCGTATTACCCACTAGGGTACCAACCCTTTTATTGAACGGTGCTTCGGGAATTGCTGTTGGAATGGCAACCAACATGCCTCCTCACAATCTTTCCGAAGTGGTTGATGGTACAATTGCCTATATCGAAAACAATGAAATTGGGATCGATGAATTGATGCAATACGTCAAAGCTCCCGATTTTCCAACAGGGGGAATTATTTATGGATACGAAGGAGTGCGTGAAGCCTTTCATACCGGAAGGGGAAGGGTGGTGATGCGCGCTAAATCCCACTTCGAGGAAGTTGAAGGCAGGGAATGCATCATTGTGACGGAAATCCCTTATCAGGTAAACAAGGCCGACATGATTAAAAAAACGGCCGACTTGGTAAATGACAAGAAAATTGAGGGCATTTCTAATATCCGCGATGAATCAGATCGCAAGGGAATGCGTATTGTGTACCTCCTCAAACGCGATGCCATTCCGAACATTGTTTTGAACACACTTTTCAAATATACGGCCCTGCAATCCAGTTTCAGTGTCAATAACATTGCCCTGGTAAATGGACGCCCCCAGCTTCTCAATTTGAAGGAATTGATCCACTACTTTGTGGAACACCGCCATGAAGTGGTGACGCGACGTACCGAATATTTGCTTCGTAAAGCCGAAGAACGGGCCCACATACTGGAAGGATTGATTATTGCTTCCGATAACATTGATGAAGTGATTGCCCTGATCCGGGCCTCTGCCAATGCCGATGAAGCCAGGGAGAAGCTGATGGAACGCTTTGAGCTTTCAGAAATACAGGCCAGGGCCATCGTTGAAATGCGTTTGCGCCAATTGACTGGACTGGAGCAAGACAAACTTCGCAGTGAATACGAAGAATTGATGAAAACCATCGAAGATTACAAGGACATCCTTGCTAAAAAAGAGCGTCGAATGGACATCATTAAGGACGAACTCAAGGAAGTGCGCGAACGTTATGGCGATGAACGCCGTTCCGATATTGAATATGCAGGAGGGGATGTGAGCATCACCGATTTGATTGCCGATGAAAAAGTAGTCATCACAATCTCCCATGCCGGTTACATCAAGCGTACATCACTTACCGAATACAAAACTCAAAATAGGGGGGGAGTAGGTCAAAAGGCTTCTGCAACCAGAAATGAAGATTTTTTGGAACATCTTTTTGTTGGGACCAATCACCAATACATGTTATTTTTCACTCAAAAGGGAAAATGTTTTTGGATGCGGGTTTTTGAGATTCCAGAGGGAAGTAGGCAGTCTAAAGGTCGCGCCATTCAAAACCTAATTAATATTGAGCAGGATGATAAAGTCAAAGCTTTTATTTGCACCCAAGACCTCAAGGACGAAGATTACATCAACAATCATTATGTAATCATGGCCACCAAAAAAGGACAGGTCAAAAAAACGCCATTGGAACAATACTCAAGACCCCGGGCCAATGGAATTAATGCCATCACCATTCGGGAAGGCGATGAACTACTGGAGGCCAAACTCACCACTGGTGATAGCCAGGTGATGCTGGCAGTGCGTTCCGGTAAAGCCATTCGCTTTGAAGAAGAAAAAACGCGCCCCATGGGAAGGAATGCATCGGGAGTACGGGGGATTACCTTGAGTGGCAAAAAAGATGAAGTGATTGGGATGGTAGCTATCAATGAAGATGGAACCGATATTTTGGTTGTCTCAGAGAATGGCTATGGGAAAAGGTCCAGTATTGAAGATTACCGCATTACCAATCGTGGAGGAAAAGGGGTGAAAACTATAAATATTACAGAAAAAACCGGTAATTTAGTGGCTATCAAAAATGTATCCGATACCGATGATTTAATGATCATCAATAAATCAGGAATTGCCATTCGCATGGCCGTGGAAGACCTTCGCGTTATGGGACGTGCAACCCAAGGGGTTCGATTGATTAAGGTACGGGAGGACGATTCCATCGCTGCAGTTGCAAAAGTAATGCACGATGAAGATGAGGTAGATGGCGAAACGATGGAATCAGAGAATGGCACGGCTATTGATAAAACTGACGCGCAAACCGAAATTAACGAATAAACAATTCACACCAATGAAACGACAATTATTACTACTAGCATTACTTGTGTTTTCTAGCATCACTTTTGCTCAAAAGAAAGAATTGCGAAAGGCAGACAAAGCGTTAGCAGATAAAAATTATGCTGAGGCCCTAAATAGTTTAACTGAGGCCGAAGCGCTTTTAGGTGCAGCAGACAATGCCACAAAAGCGCAATTCCATCTTATCAAGGGCGAGGCGCTTTTAGGGCAGGCAGGTAAAAGCAATTTCGAAAAAATGAAAATGGCTGCTGCAGAGCTTTTGAAGGCCAAAGAGCTTGGATCCAAAGAAGGAGACCGCCTGCAACAAGCCGAAGAAAGCCTTAAAAATACCTTGGTGACTAGTGCGATTGACAGCCAAAATTCAAAAGACTACAGCGGAGCCTCGCAAAAGCTTTTGGAAGCTTACAATTTTAGTACTAAAGACACATCCTATCTCTATTATGCTGCGGGGAATTCATGGAATGCAGGCGATCTTACCACAGCGCTTTCATATTATGAAAAATTGCTTGATATGGGCTTTACAGGTATCCATATCGAATACTCTGCAACCAATCCTGAAGATGGAGCCGAGCAGGTTTACGCAACAATGGAGGATAGGGACAACATGGTTAAATTTATGAAATATACCAATCCTGTAGACCGCAAAACGGAATCGCTTGTTCCAGATATGCTACAAAAAATAACGCTTATTTATCTTAACCAAGGCAATACTGAAAAGGCATCTGCTGTCATCAAAAAAGCAAGGGCAGCCAACCCCAATGATGTTACCCTAATACGCTCTGAAGCAGATTTGGCCTATAAAATGGGCGATATCGATAAATATACCCAACTCATGGCCGAAATTGTGAAGACAGATCCCAATAACCCAGAACTATATTTCAATCTTGGTGTTAGCTCTGCTCAATTGGGCGACATGGAAAAAGCTGGGGAATACTATAGCAAGGCCCTTGAGTTAAAGCCGGATTATTCGCCCGCACTTATAAATACGGCTTTGTTGATCCTCCATGATGAAAGCAAAATTATTGAAGAGATGAACAATTTGGGGAACAGCCGTGCCGATAACCTTCGCTACGACGAACTCAAGGAAGTTAGAAAGAAGATGTATGAAAAAGCTTTGCCTTATCTTGAAAAAGCAGCTATGGTGGTACCCGACAATACCGACGTGTTGCATACCCTAGTAAATCTTTACAGCCAAATGGGCATGGACGATAAGTATAAGGCCACCAAGGCCAAATTGGATAGTCTGGAAAACTGATAATCCTTACCGCCCAAAAAAAAGCTTCCAAACGGAAGCTTTTTTTATATGATTTTTTTGATGACCCTAAGTTTGTGGGTATGCTTCCGGGAATCTAAGTTGAATATTCCGGTGTGGTCCAGCCGATCGATGCGTACTTTCCCATGGGCATGAATGATGTGATGGTCTTCCATGATAATTCCAACGTGTATAATAGCACCCTCTTCATTATCAAAAAAAGCTAGATCGCCAGGCTCACTTTCTTCAATAAAACTTAATGCCTCGCCCAATGTGGCTTGTTGTGAAGCATCCCTTAGAATCGCATACCCATTTAGCATATAAACCATTTGGGTAAGGCCACTACAATCGACACCAAAAGGGGTCCTTCCTCCCCAAAGATAGGGAGCATTTAAGTAGAGGAGAGCAGTCTCAACGAGATGCGCTTTGGGCATCTTTTTCGATTGTTTGTGTCCTTCAAAAATGTGATTCATTAAGGAACACCCATTAACAGTGCACCCAATAGTTATTGGGGTGAGTTGCTGCGATTCATTTAGAACAAAATCAACCAAATCGGCGCTGTATTCAGGACTCTTTTTTTGTAGGGATTCGTATAGGTCTTTAGTGAGCACATTAAATTGCTTGTTGTCGACCCAACCTTCATAACCATCAAATTCTAGGCGTATCTTGCTCCATTTTTTTCGAGCGTCAACAATTTTAAAGATTTCTCCATAAAGTATTTGAGAGACCATTTCGCTCCTATCGGAAGGTTCAAGCCTTAGGGGAACTATGCTTTGGGGACAAATTCCGTATTTCATTCAGGCTGTTTTGAAGCTAAATTCTTTCAACAATCATAGCCGAAGCGCCACCACCGCCATTACAAATAGCAGCCGCACCAATCTTGGCCCCTTGTTGTTCAAGAACATTCAGCAATGTGATTAGGATGCGCACCCCGCTACAGCCTAATGGATGTCCTAAAGAAACAGCTCCACCGTTTACATTTACAATGCTGGAATCCAAACCAAGGATTTCCATGTTTGCAAGACCCACGACCGAAAAGGCTTCGTTAAATTCGAAATAGTCTACTTCATCAAGTGTTAGGTGGGCTTTAGCAAGGGCCTTTGGAAGTGCTTTTGCTGGGGCCGTGGTAAACCATTTGGGGTCTTGGGCTGCATCGGCATAACTTCGGATTACAGCAAGGGGTTTAAGACCCATAGCTTGAGCTTTTTCATCAGACATCAATACCATAGCTCCTGCGCCATCATTAATGGTTGAAGCATTGGCAGCAGTAACAGTACCTTCTTTGGTAAAAGCTGGGCGTAGTGAAGCAATTTTGTCCATCTTCACATTTTTATATTCCTCATCTTCTGAAACCAAAAGCGGCTCACCCCTTCTTTGTGGCACCAAAACAGGGATTACTTCATTGGTGAATTTCCCTTCATTCCAAGCTTTGGCGGACCGCTCGTAGGATTGTACGGCAAAAGCATCTTGGTCTTCCCTAGAAAAGTTGTATTCCATGGCGCAAGCGTCGGCACAGACACCCATGGCATTTTGATCATAGGCATCGACCAATCCATCTTTTTGCATGCCATCGATTAGGGTTGCAGGGCCAAACTTCTGACCGGTACGCATGTAAACATAGTGCGGAATATTGCTCATGCTTTCCATACCTCCTGCAACAATAATTTCTGCATCGCCAAGAGCAATGGATTGTGCAGCTTGCATTACGGCTTTCATGCCCGAAGCACAGACTTTATTGACGGTTGTGCAGGGAACGGAATCGGGAATGCCTGCACCAAGCGCTGCTTGTCGTGCAGGGGCTTGTCCCACTCCAGCTTGAACCACGTTTCCCATGTAGACCTCCGAAACTAATTTGGGATCCAAATGGATTCTTCCAAGAGCTCCTTTAATGGCTGCACTTCCCAGCTGGGTTGCAGTAAGGGAGGATAAACTTCCCATAAAACTTCCAATGGGGGTCCTTACGGCTGCTACAATCACTACTTTTTTAGGCATATCAGCAGTTTTATTCGTTTTTTTAGTCCTACAAAATTACGCATTAAAAATGAAATATCCTTAGGGGCAAATATAGGCTTGGGATAAATCGAAGCTTATTCATACCTTTACTTGGCCATTGCTTTCTATGAAAAGACTTTTTTTGTTTCTTACCCGCAACCAATCTTTTATTTACAAGGTATTTCTGTATCTGGTAAGCACGGTTTTGGTTATCTATTTATTGCCAAAAGGAGGGCAGTTTAAATACAACTTTCAGAAAGGAAAACCTTGGCAGTATGAGAATTATTATGCGCCTTTTAATTTCACCATAAAAAAAGACAAGGAGACCCTAGAGCAGGAAAAGGAACGCATTCGAAACAATGCCATTCCTTACTTTGATATCGATGTTGAGATTCCGCCAGAAGCCTTCCAATCCTTTTCGGTTTTACTGGAATCCAACTATGTAGATTCCCTTTTTACAACCCGAAAGTCGCTTGCCAAAGAACTGGGGTTAAATATTATTAATACGGCTTATCGTAAAGGTGTCTTATCCGAAACACTATCCTACGATTCCAATCAGATTGTTTATTTGGTGGATGGGAATGAAGTGTCTGAAAGCGTCTATTCGCAATTATTTTCAAAAGATGAGTTGGTTGCGTTGATCGAAAAGCGCACCCTAAACAATAGGGACATCCGTCCTTTACTGAAATCGTTGCTTGCTACAGTCATTATTCCTAACGCTACCTTTGATTCGCAGCGTACAGATGCATCGGTTGAAAATGCCATCAATGAGATTAACCCCAATAAAGGGATCGTAGAGAAAAACTCGCGTATTATTGCCAAGGGAGAGGTTGTTGAAGGTGAGAAATACCAAGTCCTGAATTCCCTTAGGGAGCAATTTCAATCGCAAGTGTGGAGCAAGAACAATTACTACTGGCTGGTTTTTGGTTATTCCCTGCTGGTAAGCTTGGTTTTTATTATGCTATTTCTTTTCCTCAAAAAATACCGCCACGAAATTTTCAGCAACAATACCAAGGTGAGTTTCATTTTTTTCAATGTCATTGTGATGGTATTCATGACAACATTGGTGGTAAAATACAACTCCAGTTACATCTACATCATCCCGTTGTGTATTTTGCCGATTATTCTCAAAAGTTTTTTTGATGCCCGCTTGGGTCTTTTTGTCCATGTGCTGACCATCCTGCTGTTAGGCTTTATCGTTCCCAATAGTTTCGAGTTCATGTTTCTACAGATTATTGCTGGGATCGTTACCATACTTACGGTATCTGAGCTATACAAGCGTGCCAACCTTTTTATTTCGGTAGGGCAAATTACTTTGATTTACATCGTGGGTTATTTTGCTTTTTTCATCATACAAGAAGGCAATTTGCAGCAAATCGACCACAAAAACTTTTTGTACTTCATTGTATGTGGATTGGTTACCCTGTTTGCTTTCCCCTTGATTTATGCTTATGAAAAGATCTTCGGATTGGTCTCTGAAGTGTCGCTGTTGGAATTGAGCAACACCAACTCTGCCTTGCTCAAGGAATTGTCCAATAAAGCCCCCGGGACCTTTCATCATTCGCTGAATGTGGCCAACCTTTCCGAAGCTGCAGCCAACGAGGTGGGCGCCAATTCGATGCTGGTTCGTGTTGGGGCATTGTATCATGACATTGGCAAGATGGTCCATCCTACGAGTTTTACCGAAAACCAAATGAACCTCATCAATACCTTGGATGAGTTGGCTCCAAAGGAAAGTGCTAAAATCATTATTGATCACGTCATCAAGGGAATTGAAATTGCACGAAAGAATAAGCTTCCGGATCGCATCATCGACTTCATCAGGACCCACCACGGAACCAATTTGGTGTATTATTTTTATAAAAAAGAAAAGGAACTCAATGGCGAAGCCAATGAAGAAGACTTTAGATATCCCGGGCCCAAGCCGTTTTCCAAGGAAACGGCTATTTTAATGATGGCCGATAGTGTGGAAGCAGCCAGTAAAAGCTTGAAAGAACCTACTTCGACCAAGATAGATGCCTTTGTGGAAAACATTATTAATAGCCAAATGGAACATGGCCAATTCATCAATTCCAATATTACTTTTAAGGAGATTGAAACCATCAAAAAAGTATTGAAGAAAAAACTGAACAATATGTACCATTTGAGGGTGGAATACCCTGAGTGAGCCCTCTGTTTAAAAAATGCTGAAAAAACACATTTTTATTTGGGTTATTGTGGAGATAAAATTACATTTGCATCCGCATTGAAAAATGCACGATCTTTGGGAACAGGAGAGGTGCCAGAGTGGTAATGGAGCAGATTGCTAATCTGTCAGCGCGTATGTGCTGCCAGGGTTCGAATCCCTGTCTCTCCGCCACGGGGTGTAGCGTAGCCCGGTTATCGCGCCTGCTTTGGGAGCAGGAGGTCGCAGGTTCGAATCCTGCCACCCCGACAAAGACCGGACATTGTCCGGTCTTTTTTTTTGTAATTATTGATAAAACCATTGGGGTCGCGTAGCTCAGCTGGATAGAGCATCTGCCTTCTAAGCAGACGGTCACAGGTTCGAATCCTGTCGCGATCACGAATAAATAGTTTAATAAGAAAAAACGCCAAGCTTGCTTGAGCGTTTTTTTGTTTGAACTATTTTCAAAGCGGAACGCTTTGGGATATGCAATCCTGTCTGGCGCCAAGCTTGCTTGAGCGTTTTTTTGTTTGAACTATTTTCAAAGCGGAACGCTTTGGGATATGCAATCCTGTGTGGCGCCAAGCTTGCTTGAGCGTTTTTTTTGTTTGAACTATTTTCAAAGCGGAACGCTTTGGGATATGCAATTTTGTATGGTCACCAATCGCTCGTAAAGGGGTAGTTGGTCATTATATTTTCAGCAAGGGTAGCTTAAGCTATCGTGGTTTTTCACAAACCAAAACCACTTTTTCGCCATTTTTCAAAATGGTAAAAAACAAATAAGTATGCCCACCATCGGTGATGCCCCATTCTGTACGCAACTGGGACACGCTTAAAGGAAAGTTCCGTGTAGTTATATTGGCTTTGGAACCTTTCAGCTCGAGCATTTCTCTTTTTTTGTAGGGAATCATTTGTTTTACTTCAAAGGCCCTTCCAGGAAAATCAACTAGTTGATTGTGAGTGAACAGGTGCGAATGTTCTGCCAATTTTTCAACTTGAAAGGCTTTGCAAAGATGATTGTAGCCCCCCGATTTCAATAGGGCTGCATTGGGTTCGTAGATAAATTTTTTGGGGTTGGAAAAAGTGGTTTCAGAATTGCTTCGAAAAATAAATTCGAAGAGTTGATTTCCTTTAGCGCTGAGGTTCACCGTTTTAATGGTGGGGTCTTCGGGAGCGTTTTTCTTCAACAGCCAAATCAATTCCTTCACTTCATTTTCTACCGCTACCACATGAATTTCATGGGCATACTTGAGTTCTTGGACTCCCATGGTAATATCTAAAAGTGGCGAAGTTTTTACCAATAGGCTTTTGCAATGGTTCATCAAAAGGTCTAAGTGGTCCAGTACATTGGGTTCACAATCTTTCAAAAAATAAACTTTTCCTTTGGACTGGTTCCTTCTGGCGGGATCTAGGTAGATTGCATCAAAAAAATTGGTTTCTAGCTTCTCCAACCCATCTTGATCGCTGACCAAAATGTTATTGGCACCAAGTTGCGCGAAGTTGTGTGCCGCAATAACCGCAAGGCTTTTGTCCTTTTCAAAATAGAATATTGTATCGAACTGCTTTGAAAAATAAAAGGCATCCACCCCATAACCGCCGGTAAGATCGGCGATGGATTTACCCTGAAGCAGTTTTGACTTGTATTGTGCCGTTATTTCGGAGGAACTCTGTTCAATATTGAGTTTTTTTGGAAAGAAAATATTTGGCACGGTATGCCAAGTTGGTAGTTTTGTCCTGGTCTTTTGAAATCCCTCGATTTGTTGTATCAGCTCAGAAATCGTTACTTCTGGAAAAGGACTTCCTTTTAATGCTAATTGCGTTATTTCTCCATCGAAAGTCCTCACGAACTCTTGTACTTCAGCAGAAATTAATTGTGGATTCGTGAGAATATTCAATGGATACAGCGATTTAGTGTTCGAAAACGTACTGCACCAAATTAGCTCCCATTTGAAGCGCCTTGAGGCGAATTTCCTCTGGATCGTTGTGTACTTCCGGATTTTCCCATCCATCGCCCAAATCGCATTCAAAGGTATAAAGCAGCACTAGGCGCCCATCTATGGTAATACCAAAGGCTTGAGGCCTTCCGTTGTCGTGCTCGTGGATTTTGGGAAGGCCTTTCGGAAAATCAAACTTTTGATGGAAGATGGGATGGTCTGCGGGGAGTTCTTTCAGTTCTTGATTCGGGAAAATTTTTGACAGCTCTTTCCTCAAATACTGATCCATTCCATAATTGTCGTCTATGTGTAAAAATCCACCACTCAAAAGGTAACTCCGCAGATTTTCGGCTTCTTCATTGGAGAAAAACACATTGCCATGCCCGGTCATGTGAATGAAGGGGTAATTAAAAAGCTCCACATCATTGGGGGCCACGGTAGCTGGTTTTTCGTTGATGGAAGTATTAATCTGTTGGTTGCAGAATTTAACCAAGTTTGGAAGCGAAGTCGGATTGCTGTACCAATCGCCACCACCTCCATATTTCAAGAGCGCAATTTCCTGTGCGCAAATGGACACAGGTATAAAGAATAAAACAATGAAAAAAATGCGCAAGCCCATGACACAAAAGTAGGGCATTGGGTCATTTTAAAAAAAGAAATTAAATTTTGTTTAGGATTTCTCCCATCATGCCGTAAGTAAAACTTTTCCAATCCTTGGCAATGGAATTGGATTTGAAACGCTGATAGCGCGAAAGAAACTTTAGGGGGGCATCATGCGAAACGGGGGTCTCGAGAGACGCTTTAGCACTGGGTGCCAATTTTTTAGCGTTCATAGCAATAGTAGGTTGTAGGTTCAAATTCGGGTGCCAATATATAAAATATCGATGAAATACAAAATTTTATCGATAAAAAACACAAAACAATGATGTTAATTTTATGGAAAGTTTACAAACGCTACCTCGCAACAGGCCACTATTGCAGCTGTTTCAGTGCGCAAACGGCGGTCTCCAAGCGTGATTGGCTGGAATCCTTTCTGCACAGCGCTTTGAATTTCATTGGTTGAAAAATCCCCCTCAGGTCCAACCATCAGCAGTATTTCATTGCCAACGGATACAAGGTCCTTTATCCTTTTTCTTGGCGTGTCCATGCAATGTGCAATCGTTTTTGTACCCCTGAAGTTGGCACTACCTGCAATAAACTCTTGGACTAATGTTACGGGATGAAGCAAGGGCTTATAGCACGAGAGTGACTGTTTCATGGCACTTTCAATAATTTTTTCCAAGCGATCCGGTTTTATGATTTTGCGTTCACTGTGTTCACAGATGATAGGAGTAATGCTGTTAATGCCTATTTCCGTTGCCTTTTCCAAGAACCACTCGAAGCGATCGCTGTTCTTTGTTGGGGCTACAGCAAGGTGCAGACCATAGGGAAGTGGTTTTTTTTCTTCGGCAGATTGCACAGTCGCAATGCAATGCTTTTGGGAAATCTTATCAATTGTACCTTTAAAGAACCATCCCTTGCCATTTGTGATATAAATAGGGTCTCCCTCTTTAAAACGCAACACTTTGGCGATGTGTCTGCTTTCATCTTTATCGAATTGGATGGTCTTGGCATGCGCTTCCAAGGAAGCTACGTAAAAAAGGTTCATTTTTTGGTCAGTTTTGTTTTGGCATGTGCAATTCCCATTTCTACCCAATACTGCATTTTTTCTTGGGTATCGTAGCCCGCCTCACTTACAAATATAAATTCCTTGAGCGGTTTTCCTGTAAAATCCATTGGTTTCACGTAGGGAAGTGCAAGTAACTCTTCCATTTTGTTTGATGGTACCCTAACCATAAGCCTAGACTTGGTTTCTCCCACACACATTTTTCCATGGTATAAAAAACAGGTGCCACCAAACATTCTTTTTTCTTCAATCGCACCTTCCCAATGGCTAAGTGCACTTCGAATACTTTTCAATAATGCTTCATTCATAATTAAAATTTTAGGCGCGGTTGGGCCACGATATTTCTTTTTGAATATTGTTTTTGTTGGTATGCCAGTTCACCCGCCATGGCAATCATGGCAGCATTGTCTGTACAATACTCAAATCGGGGAATGTAGGTAGTCCATCCCAACTCAGTTTCGGCAGCTTTAAGTGCCGCGCGGATCCCTGAATTGGCCGAGACCCCACCACCAATGGCAACTTCCATAATCCCGGTAAGTGCCACTGCATTTTTTAGCTTATCCATTAAATACTCGACGATGGTAAATTGCAGGCTTGCACAAATATCGTAAAGATTTTCTTCAACAAATTTTGGGTTATTGTTTGTTTCTTTTTCTATAAAGTAGAGTACGGCAGTCTTTAGCCCACTAAAACTGAATTCCAGATCGCCTACTTTTGGTTTCGGGAAATGGTAGGCATGAGGGTTGCCTTGCTGTGCATAGCGGTCGATGAGGGGGCCTCCAGGATATGGAAGCCCCAAAATTTTTGCTGATTTATCAAAAGCCTCTCCTACGGCATCATCAATGGTTTCGCCTAAAATTTCCATGGAAAAATAATCGGCTACCTTTACAATTTGGGTATGCCCACCACTGATGGTAAGGGCAATAAATGGAAATTTCGGGGCCTTTTGGTTTTCGGCTTTAATAAAGTGGGCCAAAATATGGGCTTGCATGTGGTTTACAGCAATCAAAGGGATGTCTAATCCCATGGCCAACGATTTGGCAAATGAAGTGCCTACCAATAACGAACCCATTAGTCCAGGTCCTTGCGTAAATGCTATGGCATTTAATGCTTTTTTGTCGATATTTGCTTTGCGCAAGGCTTGGTGAACCACAGGGACAATATTTTGTTGATGCGCCCTTGAGGCCAGTTCGGGGACCACCCCTCCGTACTCCTCGTGTATTTTTTGATTGGCTACAACATTGGACAGTACAACGCCGTTATGAATCACGGCTGCTGCCGTATCGTCGCAGGACGATTCGATGCCGAGAATGTATGTGGATGTATTTTTCAAGAAAGGCACATTTATTGGGTGTAAAATTAAAACTTTAATAGGGTATCAAAAAACTTCTGAAAATATTAAAGCGTACAATTTTAGTATTGCTCTTGTTGATCGTTCTACTGATCATCATCCTTTCGATTCCCGCCGTGCAAACTAAAATTGCCAAAAAAGTTACGCAAAACCTCAATGAATCCTATGGTACAGATATCCAGATCGATCGGCTGGGCTTGAATTGGAAAGGGGAGGTCGACATCCGGGGCGTTTACATTCAGGACCACCATCGAGATACCTTAATCTATGCGGAATACCTACAAACCAACATCCTTAGCATTAAAAAATTGATTGATGGAAATTTGGACTTTGGCTTTGTGGACCTTACCAATGCCAAGTTACGCGTCAAAACCTATTTGGGCGAAACCGACGACAATCTCAATATTTTTACGCAAAAATTTGATTCTGGCGATACCACGGAAGTAAAGCCATTTGAATTGTTGAGCCGCAACATTCAACTAAAAAACACCGCCATAAGCGTTATAGATGAAAACCAAGAAGACCCTGTTGCCTTGGATTTGAAAAGCCTAAACCTGGATGCCGATGATTTTAGCATCAACGGGCCCATTATTGAAACAGAAATCAATTCGCTTTCCTTTATGGAGCAACGCGGCTTGGTGGTTGAAAAACTTAAAGCCGACTTCAAGTATACCGAAACCCAATTGTTTTTGAACAATTTGCAATTGGCTACCCAGCATTCCAGCATCAATGGCGATGTGGTACTTACCTTCGAGAATGGAATGGCCGATTTTACCAATCAGGTTTTATGGGATGCCCAATTTGAAACTTCGAGCATTGCCACAAACGATTTGAACAAGTTGTACCCCGAATTTGGCGAGGATCTGCAATTGGAACTTGAGGGCCAATTTAAAGGAACCCTAAACGATTTTGAATTTCGCGGTGCTAACGTCTCCTTTGCCAATAGTCGTGTTGTGGGTGATTTTACCGGCAAGAATTTCTTTGGGGAAGAGCCACTATACCTCAACGCCCAAAATCACCGGATTGCTACCAGTTATTTCGATTTAAGACGTCTGATGCCCAATATTATTGGCAAAGACTTGCCCGAAACGCTAAAATCTTTCGGGAATTTTAGTTTGGTTGGAAATACAGAATTGAATGGTGATTTATTGCGAACAAACAGTCAGATTTACTCTGCTTTGGGATATGGCAAAACCCACCTTGAGATGGGGAATATTCATGATTTTAACAATGCATTTTATAAAGGTGACCTCCAGCTTGAAAACTTTAACATGGGAAGCATAGCCGGAACCACTTCCCTTGGAAATATAACGGCCAACCTAAAATTTGACGGCCGTGGGTTTACTTCCCAAACGGTCAGCACCCAAATGAACGGAACCATAACTTCTTTTCAATTTGAAGACTATACCTACAGAAACATCACCATTGCGGGAAATTTGAAAAACCCCATATTCAATGGAAAACTAACCATTGACGACCCCAATTTAAAAATGGATTTTGATGGGTTGATCGATGTTTCGAAAGAGTTGAACCATTACGATTTTGAAGCCAATATCGAATTTGCCGAGCTCAACAAGCTCAACTTGTTTACCCGGGACAGCGTATCGGTATTTGCTGGAAAAATTAAAATGGACATGGATGGGACTACAATTAATGATGCGGCTGGTACTATCAATTTCTCGGAAACATTTTACCAAACTGCACAAAAGGATTTCTTCTTCGATGATTTTTCTATTACTTCAACTTTTCAGGATGAGGAGCGAACCATTCAAATTAATTCTCCTGATATTATTAACGGTCAAATCCGTGGAAAGTTCCTATTGGAGGACATTCCGTACCTTTTCCGAAACTCTATTGGAAGTATTTATACCAATTACATACCCATCCAGGTTACCAACGATCAGTACATCAATTACGAATTTGAGATTTACAATAAAATTGTCGATGTGTTTGTACCGCAAATCCAACTTGGGAACAATACGCGGTTGAAAGGGTCGGTTTATTCAGACGAGTCGAAATTCAAACTCGATTTTAAATCGCCGGAATTGCTGCTCTATGAAAATTACTTGGGAAAGGTGAATGTACAGTTGGACAACGACAACCCGCTTTTTAATGCCTACATTTCCATCGACTCCCTTTACACTGGCAGCTATAACTTGGCCGATGTGAACATTATTAACAAAACCTTGAAGGACACGCTGTACATCCAGTCCAAGTTTAAGGGTGGAAAAGATCAGTCCGATCTCTTTAACCTTTCCTTGTACCATACCATTAACCCCGAAGGGCACTCGGTGGTAGGGATCAAAAAATCCAAAATCAATTACAAAGGAAACGATTGGTTCTTGAATAGAGATAATAACAATCTCAACAAGATTACTTTCGACGATAACTTTAGGGACATCAAGCTGGATTCCTTGACCTTGCGCCACGAAAACGAACTGATTCAAATGGCGGGCTTTAAAAACGACAGTACTTTAATGGACGTGAAGCTGCAATTCAAAGATGTGGACATTGGTAAAATTGTTCCAGAGGTAGATAGCCTCAATCTAAAAGGAAACCTTAACGGGGACCTTCGCTTCATCAAGAAGAAAGGAGCCTTTTATCCAAGCTCCGACATTGTTATCGAAAACATAAATCTTAACAACGTAGCGTTTGGCAACTTGAAGTTGAACATCCTTGGCAATGAAGATCTTTCTGAATATACCATTCGGTCTTCGCTCATCAACGAAAATGTCGATTCTTTCAAGGCCAATGGCTCCTTGAATGTTACTGGGGACCATCCGCAAATCAACCTTGATGTAAGTTTCGATAACTTCAACCTAAAGGCTTTCAGTCCATTTGGGGGCGATGTAATAAGCAATATCCGCGGCTTTGTAACCGGGGACGCCCGTGTGATGGGCAATTACAAATCGCCCGATTTAAGTGGTAGTTTGTTTTTGACCGAAACTGGCCTGACCATTCCCTACCTCAATACCGATTTCCGCATAGACGATCACACCCCCATATACATTTCCAAAGAACAATTCACTATTTATAAGACGACCCTTACGGATACGAAATGGGATACTAAAGGGACCCTGGAGGGAAGTGTAACCCATAAAAATTTTTCCAATTGGAAGATGGACCTCAAAATTGATACCGACCGACTGTTGGTCTTAGATACGCCACCCGATGAAGACGCCCTGTATTATGGAACGGCCTTTATAAGTGGCAATGCGGCAATTAAAGGCCCTGTGGATGAGTTGGTAATCGATGTTTTTGCGACGACTGAAAAAGGGACTTCATTTAAAATCCCCATTAGTGATGCGGCAAGTATAGGAGACGACTCCTTTATCCGTTTTATTTCGCCCGAAGAGAAAAAAGCCCGCATCAAGGGCGAAGCTTACACCCCAGAAGAATTGAAAGGACTATCCCTTAATTTTGATTTGGACATTAACAACAATGCCGAAGTGGAAATTCTGGTGGACCCTGTAAATAATTCCAAATTCCGTGGAAGGGGAGCTGGATTGATGTTTTTAGAAATCAACACCTTGGGTAAATTTAAGATGTGGGGCGAGTTTGTGATTATAGAAGGAAAATACGATTTCCGTTACGGAGGAATTGTCGATAAGACCATCGATATGGTTCCTGGGGGACGCATTACTTGGGACGGAGAACCCACTCGTGCCCAATTGGATATGACTGCAAAATATACCGTACCCAATGTAAACCCTTCCGCCTTGTTAGACAACCCAAGTCTAAACAGTACGGTAGATGTAGAAGTGTTACTAAATTTAAAAGGACAGATCATGCAGCCCGATTTGGACTTTCAATTGAGTTTCCCTGGGGTTTCTTCAACCGTAAGGGAAGAGCTTAATGTGAAGCTGAGTGATAAGGAACAGCGGCAGTTACAAGCCATTTACCTAGCAGCAACCGGGTCTTTTCAAGGTGATACACAAGGACCTAATATTGCTCAGACAATAGCCGAAAGTGTTAATAAAAAAGTGCGTGATCTGTTTACAGATGAAGAAGCCAAAATCAAATTTTACCCAACCATTGGGACTCGAAAAGCTTCATTAAATGAACAATTGGACTACCTCTTCGGTGTTGAACTTTCAACCAAGATATCTGAAAGAATATTGATTAATGGAAAAGTAGCAGTTCCAGTCGGTGGTGCCAATGAGTCAACAGTTGCTGGGGATATCGAAGTACAGTGGTTGGTCAACGAAGATGGAAGCTTGCGAATCAACTTCTTCAACCGCCAGGCCGACCTACAATTTATTGGGGAAGATCAAATCTACGAACAGGGAGCTGGGGTTTCCTATTCCGTGGATTTTGACACCTTCAAGGAATTGATGTGGAAACTGTTTAAGAAAAAGGTGACTAAAGATAATGAATTGCGTATCGATTCTTCGCAGCAAGACGACAATTCGGTTTCCCCAGAATTTGAACAAAATGCCACCAAACAGGAAGAACCAGAAGTCCCAAGCCCCTAAAGGGCTGCAATCATCGATATTTCTACGTTCACAAATTTAGGAAGGTTGGCAACTTCCACAGTTTCCCTGGCAGGAGCCACGCGTTCATCAAAATAGGAAGCATACACTTCATTGACTTTCGCAAAATTGTTCATATCACTTATGAAGATTGAAGTCTTCAGCACCTGTGAAAAATCCATTTCCGCTGCAGCCAAAACCGCTTTGAGGTTTTCCATCACTTGACGGGTTTCGGCTTCGATGGAATCAAGAACCAACTCATTAGTTTTGGGATCGATGGCAATTTGACCGGAGGTGAACAAAAAATTTCCTTTTAGAACCGCTTGATTGTAAGGACCAATAGGTGCTGGCGCATTTTCTGTGCGAATGATTTTTTTCATGATGTTCTCATATTAAAGGCGGCGATCGGCTTCCCGTCGCTTGTCGTATTTGATATCGCTTAAAATACTTCCGCGTATTCCAATAAAGAAATTCCAAGAGGTATTCCGTGCTCCAATGGGTGTCCAATTGAAGCGCATGACCCAGCTTTCCAAATCGCGTTCAAAACGCAATTGAGTAAGGGTAACCCCTTTGTTTTTAAAATCGTAGCCAGACGAAATACCAACTTTCCATCTCGGTGACAATTGCACATTGGAACTCATCATCAACGATTGCGAGGAGATCTCATTTTGCCGTGCAGTGTTGGAGTAGGTAATGGTATAGGCCAATCTCAAATCCCAGGGGATCGCATATTGGTACCAGGATTTAACTCCATCGTCTTTTTGCTCCCGCTCGTTTCGATTCCCAAGGTCGTTCAGGTTTTGGGTTTCCCCAAAAAGGTCGTCGGGCCTGCCACCGTTGCGAAAGGTGTCGCTGTCAAAATCATCCTCTTCTTCTTTTTTACCTTCAAAATCCTTACTGGAAAAGGCATAGTTAAAACTCAGATTGGCATTGACCAAACGAAACAAGCTTCCACCATTGTCTATGTTGAACGTATTAATTTTTTGGTTGTTATTATCCAAGGCGTAGGGATCCAGCGAACCCGAAAAATTAAGATCCAGTTTTGGGATTACTGGAACGCTTCCACTAAATTGTACGTTGCTCCATTTTAAGGAATCGGCTGAAAAACTATAGGCCGTAGAAAAATTCAAGTTGTTGAGCAAAGCAATTTTTTTGGGTTCAGTAGCCGTAGTGTCCTTGTCGCGTATCTTAGCTTCAATCGTGTTGCTTAAGGAAAACCCCATACTACTCGAATACGTCTTCCCTGGAGCACCATAAAGGGTGTTTTCAAACCGGGAATATTCCAAGACTTCAGCATTTATTTCGGGATCGGCGGTAGGGATGGTCACTTCATCGTAATACTGTTTAAAGCCGGGGCTTATGTTGTAACTTACCGAGGGCCGCATGACGTGGCGAATGGCTTGTATTTTTTTGTCTTTCCCAAAGTTGAAAGTACCGTACAGCGTAGTTCCAACCCCTGTCGAAAAGCCGTAGGTGCGGTAGGCGTCAAAACCCGCAATGGTGTCGCTTACGATCGCTCCTTCACCTTCGTTTGCCGTTGCATCATAACGTTTCTTGATGGTTTTTCCTACCCAGGTTTCTTGGTAATTGGTTCCCATAGATACACTTAAGTAATTAAGCACTTTAAAGTTGGTGCTGATGGGAATGGAGTGGCGTGCCCCTATTTGGGCGGCGTCGAACATTTCTTTTTTGAAAAACAAAGAATCGGTGGTCTCTATACGGTTTTCTGCCGCCACATCGTATTGGAGGTTGATGTTTTGAAAAATACCCTTTTTGGTGCCGTTCTTGGGCTCGAAAGGAAATATTCGAGAAACGCTCCCATTGAAATTGGGCAGTGACATATTGATGGTTTCCGTTCGGGTGTTTTGACTGTGTGTAGCCGCGATGGTAAATTGAATTTGGGGCTCGGTATCAAAGGTTTTGGAATAAGAGACCGAAGAACTTAAGGTGTTTACCAACTGACTGGCATTGTTGGTTTGATTGATGGACTGCTGCAAATAGCGGCTGCTTCCCAAGTTGACCGAGGCACTGAAGCGGGAGCTTGGATTTACCTTGGCATCTTGGTTGTGACTCCATCGTATATTGTAAAGTGCGCTTTGTGTAAAATTAGGGAATCCCCGCTCGTTGTTGATGAGGTTTTCATAGCGAAAACTCAAATTCCCCCTAAATTTATAGCGCAGGGCGTAGTCACTGTCAAAGCGGATACCGTAACTGCCATTGGTGTAGTAATCGCCTAGCACGGTTAAATCGATATAATCATTCAATGCAAAGTAATACCCCCCATTCTGGAAATAAAACCCACGAGCACTGTTTTCGCCAATATTGGGGATCACAAACCCCGAAGCTCGATCTTCAGCAAGAGGAAAAAAGGCAAAAGGCAGGCCTACGGGGGTAGGGACGTCGGCAATGTACATGTTGATAAAGCCAGAAACCACCTTCTTTTTTGGGACGAGTTTTACCTTCCTTGCATAGAAATAGTATTCGGGATTGTCTATGTCCTCTGCGGTGGTAAATTTTACACGGTTCAGGTAGTAAACCGAGTCGTTTTCTTTCTTGGTAACAGTTGCCAGTACGTTCATCTCATTCTGCTTGGTGCGCGAATTGTAGACTATGGCTTTTTTGGTATCAAAATTAAATCGAATGGAATCGGGTTCTACAATATTGTTTCCCTCTGCAAAAACGGGACGCTGGCTGTATACGCCAGCACTGTCAATTCCCTTAGCGTAGACTTCGTTTTTATTGTAGTTTAGGATGATGAGCCCAGCATCGATGCGGTATTTTTCGTAAATAATGAACGCTTGGTTGTACATGTACACTTTTCCAGCTTTGCGATCGATGTACACGTAATCTTCGCCATAATATTCTACGATGTCACTCAATAATTCTTTTTGAGGAAAGATGCTATCCACTTTCACCGTGTCGGCCACAACCGTTGAAATTTCCCTTTCCGGATTTTGAAGGGTATCCTTTGGTGAAAGAAGGGTTGTGTCCTGTTTTATGGGAAAATTCAGGGAGTCTTTGCTGGGGAGGTCCTGCGCATACGCCCATGTACTGCAAAAAAGCAGTATCAAAACATTCAAAAAAAATAATAACCTGCGTTTTTGCAATGCTTACGGGCGATTTTTTGTAAACAACTTTTTTAATAAGTTATTGAAACGAACCTTTACAAACAAAGGCTATTTCATAACTTGGCTTAGTTTTTGAATGCCAAAATTACACATATTTTTTGGCTTCATTTTGAAATTAGGGAATTTAAAAAATATCCAAAAACAAAGCACGTTACTTAGTTATGAAAACGAAACGCTTAACATTTTTCTTGCTTTTTTCAATCCTCTGCTCCATTTTCGCTTTTTCACCGCACAATAATAATACCAACAAACCTTTTGTGATTGTTTTGGACGCGGGGCATGGCGGACACGATACAGGGAATACGGGCAATGGGTACCGCGAAAAGGACATTGCGCTTAACATTGTACTGGAAGTAGGGAAAATATTGGAGCAGGATCCTAATGTTAAGGTTATCTATACGCGCAAGGACGATCGCTTCATCGAGTTGTTCGAACGGGGCGCCATTGCCAATCGGGCCGATGCCGATTTATTTGTTTCCGTTCATTGCAATGCACACAAGTCGGCTGCTTACGGTACCGAAACTTTTGTCTTGGGGCTTCATGCCAACGAGCGCAACCTAGAAGTGGCCAAAAAGGAAAACGAGGTAATTTTCTTGGAAGACAATTACGAAGAAAACTATGCCGGATATGACCCCAACAATCCGGCTTCGTTTATAGGGTTAACCCTTATGCAGGAAGAATACCTTAACCAAAGCATCATGTTGGCGGGTTTGGTACAGAATAATTTCACCAACAGGCTTAACCGCAAGGACCGTAGTGTAAAACAAGCCGGATTTATCGTACTGCATCAAAGCTATATGCCGAGTGTTTTGATTGAAACAGGATTTCTTACCAATAAAACTGAAGGGGCGTACCTCAATTCAAAAAAAGGACAAAAAGAAATGGCCGTTGCCATTGCCGATGCGATCAAGACTTACCGACAAAACCTTTCCCTCGCCACTTCCGAAACACAAAACCCGGTCATTACCCAGGAAGAAATCGACGAGGCCATTGAGACGACGGAAGAGAAAGTGTATGAAGGTGTTATTTTTAAAGTACAATTGGCAGCCAGCAGTAAGAAATTGGAGACGAAGCCTTACAACTTCAAGGGGTTAAAAGAAATTACCCGCGACAAAGAAGATAGCCTCTACAAATACTACTACGGGGAAACTTCCAATTACAATAAAATACAGTTAATGAAAACCTATGCAAGGGAGAAGGGGTACCCTTCTTGTTTCATCGTTGCGTTCCGTGCGGGCCAAAAGGTAAAGCTTTCGGAAGTGCTCAAAGATGAAGACCAGTAACCGCTTTCTGGTCAAATTTTAAAATTTAACCCATTCCTTAGGATATTTATTTCTAAATTTGTTCGAAACAAAAATACCAAGCTTTTGAAGCTCTCCAGAGAAGTTAAAACCGGAATTTTTGCCCTTGTCGCCATTTTGTTGTTCGTATGGGGCTATAATTTTTTAAAAGGCTCCGATCTTTTTCAGGAATCGCAAATCTACTATGTAAAATATAACAATGTGGCTGGTTTGGGACCTGCGGCTCCCGTAACCGTAAATGGAATGCAGGTGGGTAAGGTAAAGGATGTCTACTTGGCTACCAACAAAGGAGGGGAGGTTATTGTGGAGTTTATTATCGATAAAGACTTTCATTTTTCCAAGAGCAGCACCATTAAAATTTACAGTAGCGGTGTTATTGGAGGTAATAATCTTGGGGTAATCCCAGATTACGGGTCCAAGGACATGGCCAAATCGGGCGACACCCTAAAAGGAGAGGTGCAAGCAGGAATGATTGATGGTATTTTGGAACGTTTCAATCCCATTCAAAAAAGTCTGCTTACGAGTTTGCAGAAATTGGATTCGGTGCTCGACGATCTTCATTATGTGATGGACAAGGACACCAAAAGGAATTTTAAGGAGAGTATTGCCAAACTTAACCAGACCATGTCGTCCTTCAACGGGGCGGCTTCCAAAATGGATGCCCTTTTGGGAGAGAACGATGAAAAATTGAGCAACACCTTTACCAATCTGGATAAGACCACCGAAAATTTTGCTCGATTCTCCGATTCGCTGGCCCAAATTGAAACCGGAAAGATGATGAAAGACTTACAGGGCAGTATTGATAAGTTTAATAGCATCGTGTCCCAAATCGAAAGTGGCGAGGGCTCTGTGGGGAAATTACTCAAGGACGAAAAACTTTATGATAACCTAGAAGGAGCTGCTAAACAATTGGAGCAATTGCTCCAGGACATGAAACTGAATCCAAAGCGGTACGTGCATTTTTCATTGTTTGGAAAACGCCCAAAACCTTACGAAGTACCCCAAGAATCCGATCAATAATGGCCTACCTTCCCAACATTGTCTTTTTTCTAGCCTTGGTTTTTGGCATTGGCTATTTTGCCCGAAACATCCGAAAGGTGATTCGAAACATCAAACTTGGCAAGGAGGTTGCTGCATCAGATCACACCTCGCAGCGGTGGTCCAACGTATTCCGGATTGCCTTGGGGCAATCCAAGATGGTGAAAAGGCCCGTAGCAGGACTTCTGCACATCATCGTTTACTTGGGATTCATCATTATCAATATTGAAGTCCTCGAAATCATTATCGATGGGCTTCTGGGAACCCACCGTATCTTTGCTGCACTGGGCTCGTTCTATGGAATTTTAATTGGCATTTTCGAATTGTTGGCCGTTTTGGTATTTATTTCAGTGATTGTTTTTTGGATTCGAAGGAATGTACTAAAGTTGCAACGATTCTGGAAACCGGAAATGACCTCTTGGCCCAAGAACGATGCCAATTTTATTTTGTATTTTGAAATGATCCTGATGACCTTTTTTTTGATCATGAACGCTACAGATGTTCATTTTCAGGAACTAAATCAAGGAAACTGGGTGTCGAAACATATTGCCGAGTGGTTTAGGAATGCCCCAGAGACTACATTGCACCTTATTGAACGGACTGCTTGGTGGTTGCATATATTGGGCATCTTGATCTTTTTGAACTACCTGTACTTCAGCAAACATTTGCATATCCTTTTGGCGTTTCCGAACGTGTATTATGGAAAGATCGCCCCAAAGGGCAAATTCAAAAATTTGGAATCGGTTACCAACGAAGTAAAGTTGATGATGGACCCAAGCGTCGACCCTTATGCTGCTCCCGCGGAGGGTACGGAAAACCCTGCAAAGTTTGGCGCCAGCGATGTAATGGATTTGAGTCGTACCCAACTGTTGAACGCCTATACCTGTACCGAATGTGGGCGCTGTACCAGCGAATGTCCCGCCAACCAAACCGGAAAAAAGTTGTCGCCACGTAAGATCATGATGGACACTCGCGATCGACTGGAGGAAGTTGGAAAAAATTGGGACAAAAATGGTGGTTTTCAGGCAGACGGAAAGCAACTCTTGGACGATTACATAACACGGGAAGAACTTTGGGCTTGTACCACTTGCAATGCCTGTACGGAAGCTTGCCCCGTAAGCATCGATCCGCTCTCCATTATTTTGGACATGCGCCAATACTTGGTGATGGAACAGTCTGCGGCTCCTAATGAGTTGAATGTAATGATGACCAATATAGAAAACAATGCGGCGCCATGGCCCTTCAACCAAATGGATCGCGCAAATTGGATCAACGAATTATAAATTTTTTGAATACGAAAGTGATGAGCAAAAAGGAAGTAGAAAAATTATTACACCAAAAAATTGAGAAAGGGTCTCTTGTTAGCCCTGTTTTGCCAGAAGGTGTTAAAAATTACCTTATCGATATCGACGGTACTATTTGCGACGATATCCCCAATGAGGAGCCAGAACGCATGGCAACGGCTAAAGTCTATCCAGATGCCCTTAAAACCCTTAATAAGTGGTACGATGAAGGACACATCATTTGTTTCTTTACGTCTCGAACAGAGGCACACCGCGAAGTGACCGAGGCTTGGTTAACAGCCCATGGCTTTAAATACCATTCAATGCTAATGGGCAAACCCCGCGGCGGAAATTACCACTGGATCGACAATCACTTGGTAAAGGCAACCCGATACAAAGGAAAATTTACCGATTTGGTAGAGAAAGAGGTAACAATAGAAGTTTTTAAGGATTGATCATGAACGGAGCATTCCAAATCCCAACCATGGCCGAAATGATGGCGCAAGGCAAACAGCCCGAAGTATTGTTTTGGGTTGGCTGTGCGGGAAGTTTTGATGACCGTGCCAAAAAAATCACCAAGGCCTTTGCGAAACTGCTGCATCAGGCAAAAGTGAATTTTGCGGTATTGGGTACAGAGGAAAGCTGCACAGGCGATCCTGCCAAAAGGTCGGGCAATGAATTCTTGTATCAAATGCAAGCCTTTATGAATATTCAGGTGTTGGATGGCTACGGAATCAAAAAAATAGTCACCACCTGTCCGCATTGTTTCAACACCCTTAAAAATGAATATCCAGAATTGGGTGGAAATTATGAAGTAGTGCACCACACGCAATTCCTAAAATCGCTGTTAAATGAAGGAAGATTAAAAGTGGCGGGCGGTAAATTTAAGGGAAAGCGCATTACTTTTCATGACCCCTGTTATTTGGGTAGGGCGAATAATGAATACGAAGCTCCAAGGGAATTGCTCCATAAACTGGAAGTAGAACTCATTGAAATGAAACGCTGCAAATCCCGCGGGTTGTGCTGTGGGGCAGGAGGCGCCCAAATGTTCAAGGAACCCGAAAAAGGCGACAAGGATATCAATGTGGAACGCACTGAGGAAGCCATTGGGACCAATTCAACCATCATTGCCGCTGGTTGTCCGTTTTGCAACACCATGCTTACCGATGGTGTAAAAGCCATGGAAAAAGAGGACACTGTTCAAGTTTTTGATATTGCCGAAATGATTGCTAATGCTGATGATTTATAACCATGCTCACCGATTTTGAAAACCTCCCGGACGATTCGCGAATTTGGATTTACCAGTCCAATCGTAAGCTAACTGATGTGGAAGTCGATTTTATGACCAAAGAAGCCAAGGCTTTTTTAGAACAATGGACGGCTCATGGCGCCCACTTGGAGGCAGGCTTTGAAATTAGGTACCACCGCTTCCTGGTTATAGGCCTCAACCAAACGAACGCCTCGGCCTCGGGCTGTAGTATCGATGCATCCGTGCATTTCATTCAAGCGCTGGAAAAAGCAATGGGGGTAGATCTTCTGGATAAAATGAACGTAACATTTTACAATGGCGAATTCATTGCCCATAAATCGCTTCAGGATTTTCGGACCATGGCCAAAAATAAAGCAGTTTCCCCAAATACGGTGGTATTCAATAATTTAGTCAATACCAAAGAGGAATACCTGAACCATTGGGAAGTACCGGCAAAAGATAGTTGGCACAGCCGGTTTTTAGCATAGTTTTTGTTACTTTCGTCGCATGAAGCGAATCGTTGCAACCTCCCTTATTTTTTTGCTTTACACTGTTGTTTTTGCACAGCAAATCAATCCATTATTGGTGGAAAACGATTTGGAAAACCAGCAAAAATGGGTGGATAGCATTTATGGTAATATGTCGCTTCAGGAAAAGGTGGGACAATTGTTTATGGTGGATGTCTTTTCTAGCGATCCGAAATCAAAAACCGATAAAATCGACCAACTTATAGACGAATACTACATTGGTGGGGTCATTTTTTCCAAAGGGGGGCCTGTACGCCAAGCAATGCTCACCAACGAGTTTCAAAATAGGTCGAAAGTTCCATTGCTTATTGGGATGGATGCCGAATGGGGCTTAGCCATGCGTTTGGATTCTACTTTTGCCTATCCTTGGAACATGACCTTGGGAGCGATCAAAAATGACAGTCTTGTTAAGGAAGTTGGAAAACGCATTGGGATCCATTGCAAACGTTTGGGAGTACATTTCAACTTTGCTCCGGTTGTGGATATTAACACCAATCCCCTCAACCCAATTATCGGGAACCGATCTTTTGGTGAAGAACGCGAAAATGTATATCGTAAGTCATTAGCTTTTATGGAAGGCATGCAAGGTGTTGGAGTCTTGGCCACGGCAAAACATTTTCCGGGGCATGGAGATACCGATGCCGATTCCCACAAAATACTTCCCACACTTTCATTTGATAAAAATCGAATGGATTCGTTAGAGCTTTATCCTTACAAAAATCTGATTCCAAATGGATTGAGTAGTGTAATGGTGGCCCATTTGAACATTCCGGCTTTTGTTTCGGAACCCGGATACCCGTCATCGATTTCCAAGGATGTAGTCACCGATTTGCTGCAAGGGGAATTGGGTTTCAACGGATTGATCTTTACAGATGCCCTCAACATGAAAGGGGCGGCCGATTTCAAAGAACCCGGAGCCATTGACTTGGCTGCTTTTTTGGCGGGGAACGATGTTTTATTGATTTCGGAAGACATCCCCAAGGCACATGCACTTTTGATAAATGCCTTTCGGGAAGGAGTGATTACCGAAGAGCGGTTGGCTTATTCCGTTAAAAAAATATTGATGGCCAAATACAAAGCCGGGCTTGAAAAATACCAGCCAATTGTATTGGATCAATTGGTGGAAGATCTTAACGCCCCAGAAGATGAAGTGTTGTTGGAAGCTTCAATGGAAAGTGCATTGACCTTGGTTAAAAATGATTCTTTGGTATTGCCGATTCGCAACCTACAAGACAAAAAAATTGCTTACATAAATTTTGGGGATGCTTCGGGGAGCACATTCCTTCAATACCTCAACAAGTATGCAGATGTAGATTGGGTAAAAGCCAAAAGTTTGGATGAGTATATTGCCAAACTTTCCCACTACGATTTCGTGATTATGGGCTTTCATAAATCCAACGACAACCCTTGGAAGGACTATAAAATTGAAGATAAAGAGCTCGTATGGATGTACGAAATTGCGCGGACCAATAAAGTAATCCTCGATGTTTTTACGAGGCCATATGCCTTGTTGGACATCAAGACCTTTGCCAATTTTGATGCAGTGGTCGTTTCCTATCAAAATAGTGAGGTTTCACAGCAACTCTCCGCACAATTGATTTTTGGCGCTAGGGGAGCCCTAGGCGTCTTGCCCGTATCCATTGCTTCCGAATTTCCAGCGGGTACTTCCTTGACAACCGAACCTTTGGGCCGTTTGCAATACGGGGTTCCTGAAAGTGTGGGCGTAGACCATCAAAAGCTAAAAAAAATTGATACCCTAGCCCGAAATGGTTTCTGGGCGGGCATGTATCCAGGTGCTCAGATCTTAGTGGCCAAAAAGGGGAAAGTGATTTATCAAAAGAGTTTTGGGTACCATACCCCAAAAAAAGAAATCCGGGTAAAGGATACCGACCTTTACGATGTGGCCTCCTTGACAAAAATTCTGGCGACTCTGCCTTTAATCATGGAGTTGTACGACCGTAATGTCATTAACATGGATACCAAGCTTTCTGAAATGCTCCCTTACTTAAAAGGATCGAATAAGGAGGACATTACATTGAAGCGAATGCTTTCCCACTACGCGCGTTTTCAAGCTTGGATTCCCTTTTATACCAAAACATTGGATTCGGTGACTGGAGGCCCCTCTATAGCCTATTATTCTTCCAAAAAAGAGGGTGAATTTTCCATTCAGGTGGCTAAAGATCTTTACATGCGCAAAGATTATGTCGATAGCATCTTTGTGGGGATCAAAGATAGCGAGTTGCGTTCCTCTTTGAGCTATAAATACAGTGATTTGCCTTATTACTTGATGAAGAAATATTTGGAAGAGTTTTTTGGGCATCCATTAGACGATTTGGTACAAAGGGACTATTACGAGTCCTTGGGCTGTAATCATACTACGTACAAGCCGTTGGAAAAATTCCCCATTTCTTCCATTCCACCAACAGAAGAAGACAATTATTTCAGAATGCAGCGCATACAGGGCTATGTTCACGATCAAGGTGCCGCAATGCTTGGAGGGGTAAGCGGCCATGCAGGGTTGTTTAGCAACGCTACAGACATAGCAAAAATCATGCAAATGTACCTTTGGAAAGGCTATTACGGAGGAAAACGTTATTTCAAAGCAGAAACGTTTGATGCCTTCAATACCTGTTATTTTTGCCCTCAGGATGTAAGGAGAGGCGTAGGTTTCGACAAACCTCAACTCGGGGATAGCGGTCCAACCTGTGGGTGTGTGTCCATGACCAGTTTTGGGCACAGTGGCTTTACAGGGACTTTTGCCTGGGCCGATCCTGAAGAAGAAATTGTGTATGTGTTTTTGTCCAATAGAACCTATCCTGATGCAGAAAACCGAATGCTCATTAGTAGTGACTTGAGGAGCCGTATCCAGGAGGCGATCTATGAGGCCATTATTCGTTAAAACATGAAAATAGGAATTGTTTGTTACCCAACATTTGGTGGGAGTGGCGTTATAGCCACAGAGTTGGGGCTTGCCCTGGCTGAGAATGGCCACCAGGTTCATTTCATTACCTATAAGCAGCCCGTGCGCTTGGAGTTGCTTTCACATCACATTCACTTTCATGAAGTGTCCATTCCACAATACCCTCTTTTTCAGTACCAACCCTATGAGCTAGCCCTTTCCAGTAAGCTGGTGACCGTAGTTAAAGAACATCGATTGGACCTTTTGCATGTGCATTATGCCATTCCGCATGCGTATGCCGGCTACATGGCAAAAAAAATGTTGGAAGAAATTGGTATTAAAATTCCCATGGTGACCACGTTGCACGGTACTGATATAACCCTAGTGGGAAATCATCCGTTTTACAAGCCCGCGGTGACCTTTAGCATCAATAAAAGCGATGTGGTGACTTCGGTTTCTCAAAGTTTGAAGGAAGATACCCTAAGGCTTTTTGATGTAAAAACCGAAATTGATGTGGTGCCAAACTTCATCGATATGCAAAAACACAACATTACTTACACCGATTGCCAACGAGCGATGATGGCAGATGAAGCGGAATTTATTATCACACACGTAAGCAATTTAAGGCCCGTTAAGCGCATTAGGGATGTTATAGAAGTGTTTGATAAAATTCAGAAAAAAATTCCTTCCAAGCTCATCATGGTTGGCGAGGGACCCGAAAAGGAACCGGCAGAGCAACTTGTTTTAAACAAGGGAATTGCCGAAAAAGTTTTGTTTCTGGGCAATAGTGATGAAGTGGATAAAATCCTCTCATTCACGGACTTGTTCATTCTTCCGTCCGAGAAAGAAAGTTTTGGACTTGCCGCTTTGGAAGCTATGGCTAGCGGTGTTCCGGTTATTTCAACCAATACGGGTGGCCTCCCCGAAGTAAATGAGCATGGAGTAAGCGGTTATCTGCACGATATTGGCGATGTAGAAGGCATGGCAGCACATGCGTTGTCTATCTTGTCAGATGCAAAACGTCTGGAGCAATTCAAAAGGCAGGCTAGGGAAGTGGCTTCTAAATTTCAAACACAGCAAATCGTACCATTGTACGAAGCGGTTTACCAAAAAGCGCTAACCATGGTGCATCAATAAAAAACCCTGCGCGAGGCAGGGTGTATCAGATTTAGGCATGATTAAAACTGGTATCGTATGCCCAGTGCTATATCAAAGCCTACGTCATCGTTATAATTTCCAAATCCAAATTCAGGCCTAAAGTCCAAGGAAAGCAATAAGGGAATGTCAAAATCATATTCCAGCCCAATGTCCCCTGCGGCGTAAAGATAGGTTTCAGAATCGTCCCCATTTGGAAAGGGATTGTCAAAACTTACTTGCGCCAATCCACCACCGGCACCTACATACCAGTTGAAATTGCCATCAAGCGTCCAAACCCAATGGTAGAGGCCAGTAATACGATAGGCATCAAAGTCGCCACTGCTTCGCCAACCCAAATCAAACTCCAAACGATTGTTGTCGCCAAGAGCTCGTTGGTAACTCACTTCGGTTCCAAAACCATCGTTGTCTCCTAAACGAAGCCCAATGGCATTAGGGGAAATGGATTGCGAATGTGCCGCTAGGGCAGTAAGACAGATTACGGTTGCTGTTAAAAATGCTTTTTTCATATATGTTGTTTTGGTTCTTTCACAAAACTAATAGAAACAAATACACAGAATTGTTAACGTCCTACTAAGATAAAGATTGCATTTTCCAAACTTTTGTTAAAGAAGTTAAATGTGTTTGCTACTTTTACGATTATGGTTAAAGGATCGTATTTAGAGGAATTACGGGCCCAATTGGATGGTGAGTTGCACTGGGATTCCCTTCATAAAAAACTCTATGCTACCGATGCTTCTGTATACAAAAAAACGCCCTTGGCAGTTGCCTTTCCCAAAACTGAAGCAGATCTTACACTGTTGTTGCAATTTGCCTCGAAGCACCAAACCTCTTTAATACCCAGAACTGCTGGCACTTCTCTAGCAGGGCAGTGTGTGGGGGAAGGTATAGTGGTAGATATTTCCAAGCACATGACCGCAATCATCTCATTGGATGTTGCGCAAAAACGGGTAACCCTGCAACCTGGGGTTATTCGCGATGAACTTAACGCGTTCCTTGAACCATACGGTTTGTTTTTTGGTCCTAATACTTCCACAAGCAATCGGTGCATGTTGGGTGGTATGGTTGGAAACAACAGTAGTGGGACTACATCGATACAATATGGGGTTACCCGCGATAAAGTTCTAGAATTGAAGGTGCTCTTGCCCCATGGGGACTTCGTTCTTTTTGGGCCATTACACAAATCCGAATTCATTGCAAAAACCGAGCTGAGGGGTGCTGAAGGCGATTTGTACCGGTTTATTCATGAGCGTTTATCAAACCCCCTTACGCAAATGGCAATTCGGGAACATTTCCCAAAGGCATCCATTCATAGGCGCAATACAGGGTACGCCTTGGATGCTTTGTTGGAAAGTTCGGTTTTTACGGAACAATCCTTAGAGCCGTTCAATTTTTGCAAATTGCTGTGCGGTAGTGAAGGAACCCTTGCATTTACAACGGAAATCACGCTTCAGTTGGACGATTTGCCTCCACAACATACCGTTATGGTGGCTACACAATACCCTTCCATACTCGATTGCATGAAGGATGTAACAGTGGCGATGAAGCATGGATTGTTTACATGCGAATTAATGGATGAAGTTATCCTAAATTGCACCAAAAACAATAAGCACTACAAGGACTATCGCTTCTTCATCCAAGGAAACCCAAAAGCCGTATTATTACTGGAATTACGCGATACTTCCGAGGTTGGACTGGAGGCGAAGATTGAAGCCTTACTGCACTCATTGCGGCAAAGTGGTTTTAGTGTTCAGCAGACGGTCTTACGGGGGGAAGAAATTGATAAAGCATTGGAATTGCGCAAGGCGGGTTTGGGCCTTTTGGGGACTATGGTTGGAGACCAAAAAGCGGTGGCTTGTATCGAGGATACGGCTGTTGCGTTGGAAGACTTGGCCGATTACATAGCGGAATTCAGTAATTTAATGGCAAAATACGAACAAGAGGCCGTTTATTATGCCCACGCTGGTGCCGGGGAATTGCATTTACGCCCTATTCTGAATTTGAAAAAAGAAGCTGATGTCATAAAATTCAGGAAAATCACTACAGATGTTGCCAAACTTGTAAAAAAATACCAAGGGTCCTTATCGGGGGAACATGGTGACGGCATTGTGCGTGCCGAATTTTTGAAAATGCAGGTAGGTGAAGCCCTATTCCAGCTTATGAGAGCGGTGAAAAAACAATTCGACCCGCAAAACATTTTCAACCCCGGAAAAATTACGGACGCTTGGCCCATGGACCAATCCCTTCGCTATAATACAGGGAAGGAGGAGCCCCATATTCCTAACTTCATGGATTTTTCAGATTCGGGGGGTATGTTGCGTCTTGCGGAAAAATGCAACGGCAGCGGGGACTGCCGTAAAACTGAAAAGAGCCACGGGACTCTTTGCCCCAGTTACCATGCCACCAAGAACGAAAAGGATACGACTCGGGGCCGTGCCAATGTGCTTCGGGAAGTGCTTACCGACCACCAAAACAAATATAAATTAAATGATGAAGCGCTTAAGGAGGTGTTCGATTTGTGTTTGGGTTGCAAAGCTTGCGCCACCGAATGCCCGAGCAATGTGGATATGGCTACAGCCAAAATTGAATTGATGTACCAATGGCAAACTGCGAATGGTGCATCAAGGGCAAACCGTTTTTTTGGAAAAAGCAGTTCCTACTACAAAAAAGCTTCACGATACCCTGGGCTTGTCAATTTTCTTTTTCACAATGGCATTGCTTCTTATCTCATCAAAAAATATAGTGGCGTAGCACCCCAGCGTAGGCTTCCAAAAATTGCAACTAAAAGTTTTGATAAATTATCGCAAAGTGCTGTAAAACATAATTATAGCAATTTTAAAAGTGTAATTTTATTTGTTGATGAATTCAGCAATTATCTTGAATCATCCATTGCCATGGACGCACTCGAATTACTAACAGCGTTGGGCTACCTTGTTGAAGTGGTGATCTTGGATAGTGCACGTGCATTACTGAGCAAAGGCTTTTTGGATGAAGCTAAAATTGAAATCGATCGAAACATTGCGGCCCTAAAAGATCGAGTTTCCGATTCCAGCCCACTCTTGGGGATCGAACCTTCTGCTATTCTTGGGTTTAGGGACGAATACCTCCGTTTGGCTACCGATGGATTGGTAGCACAGCAAATATCCAAAAACACATGGCTTTTGGAAGAATTCCTGTCTTCTGAAATTTTAAAAGGAAACCTAAGCGCTTCTTTTTTTACGGAGGAAGAACGCGAAATAAAAATTCATGTACACTGCCATCAAAAGGCATTGAGCAACTCAAAAGTAACCTTCGATTTATTGAATCTTCCCAAAAATTACCACCCAACGCTCATTCCTTCGGGCTGTTGTGGCATGGCCGGAAGTTTTGGTTATGAAAAGGCGCATTACGACGTAAGTATGAAAATAGGGGAGCTTAAATTATTTCCCGTAGTTCGCAAGACTTCAGGCGAAACTATCATTGTCGCCAATGGCACTTCCTGTCGGCAGCAGATTTTAGATGGCACAGGGCGTCTCGCTTTGCACCCTATTAGCGTGTTACGACGCGCATTGCGCAAAGACTTCTGATAAAAGATGGGATTATTCGCTTAAAAAAGCGGAGAGCATCCCGGGAAGTACATCCAATTCATCCGCTTCCCTTTCGTCTTCAATGGGCAGCGAAGGGTTCAGCCTTGAATGGTAAAAATGCAGTTTCCATTGTTCATTTTGATACTCTAACGATGAAAGGTTCTCCACCCAATCACCACTGTTCAAATACAAAGTAGTGCCCTTCAGTGTAGTGACCATTTCAATATTTGGCTGATGGATGTGCCCACAAACCACATAATCAAACCCATTTTCGATAGCGAGGTCAGTAGCGGTCTTTTCAAAATCCGAAATGAATTTCACGGCACCTTTAACACTGTTTTTGATTTTTTTGGAAAGGGAATACTTCTCTCTTCCCATCTTTACCAAAACCGCATTGATGAGGCGATTCAGCAATATCAACAAATCGTATCCCCAGCCGCCCAATTTAGCAATCCATTTGGTATGCTGAATGGAAGCGTCAAAAACATCCCCGTGAAAAAACCAAGCTTTTTTGCCGTCCAAGTTGAGTACCAGTTTATCCAAAATGTAAATGTTCCCCATTTTGGTGTCGCTAAAACGCCGCAGTTTCTCATCGTGGTTGCCTGTAATGTAGTACACCTTTGTGCCCTTGGCGGCCAGCGCCAAAATTTTCTTGATGACCAGCAAATGGGATTTGGGAAAATACCGTTTCCGAAATTGCCAAATGTCGAAAATATCCCCATTGAGGATTAATTTCTTCGGTTTGATGGAATTGAGATAATGAAGCAATTCCTTGGCGTGGCAGCCGTATGTGCCCAAGTGGACATCGGATAGGACAACAATGTCTATTTTACGCTTCAAGTAGGTTTTTATGCAAAGAACCGAAATTGTACCGCTACGCATATTACCAAATGGTTACCAATTGATAATAAAAAGTTTATGCGGCCAAGGCTTTTGTTTGTGAATGATTATGAAGCGCCCTGCTTTTATTTTCCGCAGTAAAGATTTACATTTGTTGAAAACACTCCATGGCAGGAAATTCCTTCGGTACCGTTTTTAAATTGACCACCTTCGGGGAATCCCACGGGGAGGCCATTGGAGGGATTATTGATGGATGTCCCGCAGGGGTTTCCATTGACTTTGATGCCATTGAGGCCGAAATGCAGCGCAGGAAACCGGGGCAATCGGCTATTGTCACCCAGCGCAAGGAATCGGACAGCGTGAAATTCCTCTCCGGAATCTTTGAAGGAAAAACGACCGGAACCCCCATCGGTTTTGTTATTGACAATACCAACCAAAAATCGGGGGATTACAGCCACATAAAAGACACCTATCGCCCATCTCATGCCGATTATACGTACGATCAAAAATACGGCCACCGTGATTATCGCGGAGGCGGACGTTCTTCTGCACGCGAAACGGCCTGTCGTGTTGTGGCAGGGGCCATTGCAAAGCAACTGTTGAAAGGGGTAGCCATTACCGCCTACGTTTCCAGCGTTGGGGAATTGACTTTGGATAAGCCTTATTCAGCATTGGATTTCAATAAGATTGAAACCAATCCAGTTCGCTGTGCCGATCCCGAATTGGCCACTCAAATGGAGGCGTACATCAAGGACATCCGAAAACAAGGAGATACGGTAGGCGGGACTATTACGTGTGTCCTACAAAATGTACCGAAAGGGTTGGGGGAGCCCGTGTTTGACAAATTGCATGCAGACTTGGGAAAAGCAATGCTCTCCATCAATGCAGTAAAGGGCTTTGAATATGGAAGTGGTTTTGCCGGAACCCAGTTGAAGGGCAGTGAACACAACGACCGTTTCAACCCCGATGGCAGTACTCAAACTAACTACAGTGGTGGCGTTCAAGGAGGCATCAGCAATGGCGCTGATATTTATTTTAAGGTTGCTTTCAAACCGGTGGCTACCTTGATGCAGACCCAGGAAACCATTAACAATTTGGGCGAAGTTGTTGCGATGAAAGGGAAGGGGCGTCACGATCCCTGTGTGGTCCCTCGGGCAGTACCGATTGTAGAGGCCATGGCTGCTTTGGTTTTGGCCGATTTTTATTTGCGCAGCCGACTATCAAAACTTTAATCAACAAATGAAAAAACTAGCACTACACTGGCAAATACTTTTAGGCATGGTCCTAGGGGTTGCCTTTGCCTTTCTATTGAATAATTTTTCGTGGGGGGCCGACTTCATCGGCAAATGGATAAAGCCATTCGGAACCATCTTCATCAACCTACTGAAATTAATTGCCGTGCCCTTAATTTTGGCTTCGCTTATTAAAGGAGTATCCGATTTGAAGGATATTTCCAGCCTTTCCAAAATGGGCCTTCGAACCATATCCACATACATCATTACCACAGTAATCGCCGTTTCTATTGGTCTGCTTGTCGTGAACACCGTAAGACCGGGCGGCAATATTTCCGAAGATACTCGAAACGAATTGGTAGAAGCCTATGGAGGTGAGGCCCAGAAGCGGCAAGAACAAGCCCAACTGCAACAAGAAGCTGGACCTCTTCAGGCATTGGTTGATATAGTGCCAGATAACATCATTGGCGCTTCCTCTAACAACCGTAACATGCTGCAAGTGATCTTTTTTGCGGTCTTTTTTGGAATTGGATTGATTTTGATTCCTGAAAAAACAGCAAAACCCGTAAAGGACTTTTTTGATGGCTTTAATGAAGTCATCCTAAAAATGATTGACCTCATCATGCTCGCGGCACCCTATGGGGTATTTGCGTTATTGGCTGCTTTGGTTGTGGAAGCCCCTAGTACTGACCTCTTTGCGGCACTTGGCATGTACGCTTTGAGTGTGATCATAGGGCTCGTCCTAATGATAGGTGTCTATTTACTGTTGGTTTGGTTATTTACCAAAAAGACCCCTTCATTTTTTCTCAATGGAATGGCCCCTGCACAGTTATTGGCATTTTCTACCAGCTCTAGTGCGGCAACCCTGCCAGTTACCATGGAGCGGGTGGAAGAACACCTAGGGGTTAAAAAAGAAGTAACCAGTTTTGTATTGCCCATTGGGGCTACCATCAATATGGACGGCACCAGTTTGTACCAGGCCGTTGCAGCTGTGTTTATCGCGCAGGCATTTGGAATGGACCTCTCATTGGGAACCCAATTGGGAATTATTGTTACCGCTACCTTGGCTTCTATTGGTTCTGCAGCCGTTCCTGGTGCAGGAATGGTCATGTTGGTCATTGTACTGGCACAGGCCGGAATCCCTGAAGCCGGATTGGCACTGATTTTTGCTGTAGACCGTCCTTTGGATATGTGTAGGACCGTAGTAAATGTTACCGGTGATGCCACGGTTTCGATGATGGTGGCCAAATCGCAAGGAAAATTAGGAGAGCCCCACGTAAAGAATTGGGATGACAATTACCACCATTCATAAAAAAAAGAGCCAAAAGGCTCTTTTTGGATTACAAACGACGCTTGTATTAATGGCCGGAAATGTAGCGATTTAATTCTTCCGTAGACGATTCCCATTCAAAAGCCTGTGAGACTTTAAAGTAATTGCCAGTATCATAGGTATACCCATAGGCAAATTTGGCAAACTCAAGTTTGGTTTCTTCCCATTCCATCAGTTGCATTAGGTCCCGTACTTGATCTGCAAAAAGACAGTTAGCAGAAACGATTTGTTTCGCAAGGCTCAAACGGGTTTCGTCCCAGTCCTTGCTGGAAATGGTGCGTTTGGCCTCTTGAAAATCGGCTTCTTCCATAGGCCATGGACAGCCAATGGGCCCTCCGTATCCCTTGAGGATGTAATGATCTCCCGTAGCAACAGTCGTGGTTGTTTCTTCGTAGATAACTTCATTGCCCATACCATTGTTAACATTTACATTGACGCTTACGCCCATTCCTCCCATATTCACGTCCATGTTCATAGAGTCGTTATTTTCCTGAACAACAGTTCGGGTGGTAACCGTTTCAGTGTATACCGGTTCCGTAATGAGGGTTACTGCCCGTTGATTGGGTGTTTCTGTATAGGTAGTAGGAATGGGAACTGAAGAAAAACCACGAAGTTTATAGACTCCTTTCTTTTCAACAATTTGATAGGTTACTTCCGTGTTTTCCTCTGGAAAGTAGATGGTTTTTTCGAGCGTTGGTTTGGAAGCATCGTCAAAAACAATTTTTGCTTTGTAGGCAGGGGAGTTCAATCCCCCGATCCAAACATTGTTCTCTGGGTTTTCGTGTTGCTGAACATTGTTCAGGAACAAGGTGAACTTGGATCCGTCTTCAGAAAAAATCACCAGATTGTATGCTTGTGAAAATGATAAAATAGCCCAAAAGCCAGCAAGAATGGTAAGTAGTCGTGTTTTCATGAAAAAAAAATTGGGTTGTTGGCGCAAAGATATCAAACTTGGTGCCAAGTACCATTTTTTCTTATCCCTGTTTTTGGATTTCCACTTGATGTGGGTAGGGAATCTCGATTCCGGCAGCATCCAAGTCCTCCTTGATGGTAGCCATAAGAGCCCATTGGATAGGCCAAAAATCCTCGTTTTTAACAGCACAACGCACGGTAAAGTCGATGGAACTGTCTCCTAAATTGATAAGTTCAACAACAGGAACAGGCTCTTCCATAACCGATTCCTGCTTTTTGATAGCCCCTAGCAACACTTCTTTGGTGTGCTTGATGTCCGAATCATAGGCTACGCCTATGGTCAAAAAGATTTTCTGGAATCCTTCCGCAGTAAAATTGGTAATGGTGCCGTTGGACAAAGCCCCATTGGGAAGAATCACCAAACGGTTTTGTGGTGTTAATAGTTTGGTGGTGAATATTTCAATTTGCTTTACGGAGCCAATTTCTCCCTGCGCTTGAATCACATCCCCAACACGAAAAGGACGGAATAACATAATTAGGACACCTCCAGCAAAATTGGAGAGCGATCCCTGTAACGCCAAACCTACTGCCAAGCCAGCGGCCCCCAGCACCGCTACAAAGGAAGTGGATTCAATGCCCAACTGACTCAAAACCGCAATGAACAACATAATTTTGAGCGCCCAATTGCAAAGATTTACAAGGAACTTTTGTAGCGTGTCGTCAAAATCTCGCTTGGATAGTGCTTTTCGAAGGCCCTTCATTAACAATTTGATGACCCAAAGTCCTACAATCAGTAAAACAATTGCTGTGAGAATCCTTGGTCCATAGTCCATTAAGGCCTCTTTTATCCAGTTCCATATTTTTGTGGCGGTATCCATAAAAGTGTTTCGTTTTTTCAAATTTATAAATTATCATTGGTAGATGAAAGGAATTACGTAATCCTAACAATTTATAAACATATCTTTACGGGGCTCTCCATAAATTTGAACGCTTTTTTAATTGTCTATGTACAGATTGCATTTTGGGGCACTTATGCTTCTTTCTATTACAGGCATGGCGCAAGTGGGGATCAATACTACCACACCCAGTTCGTCCGCTGTTTTGGACGTTGCCAGTTCCAACGACGGGGTTCATTTCGGGGGAATGATGATTCCTCGGGTGAGCCTTTCTGAACGGGACAGCATTCCCGCAACAGCCTCTGATGATGGTTTGATGGTATATCTTTCTGAGGGCACAACGCGCTGCATCCAAATTTGGGACGCAGTCGATCTTGAATGGGAAGATGTTTTTTGCATGCCCGTCAATCAGGCACCTGTGGCCAATAATGTACAATTCACGGGTAATTTAGTTGAAAACGAAACCCTTACCGCCAGTTTTGTATACTCCGATGCCGAAGGAGATCCAGCCGGAAGTCATACTTATACTTGGTACCGGGCAGATGATTCAGCAGGGACCAATCAAACATTAGTTCAAACAGGAACTTCGAATACTTTTCTTTTGACATCCTCCGAAATCGGTTATTATATGGCCTTGGAAGTGACCCCAGTGGCCACTTCTGGAACTTCTCCCGGCCTTGCCGTGCTGTCCGCTTTCGACGGCCCGGTGAATGCACCGTCGACGGGAGGCGTTTTCATCAGTGAAATTGCCGATCCCGATAACGATACAACGGCGCGCTTTGTGGAAGTGTCCAACGGGTCTTCCAACGCCATCGACGTGAGCAATTGGCAGGTTTTGGTGTATTTTAACGGAAGCACGACAGCTGGTGGCACCTACACCTTTCCGTCCAGTACTTCGATAGCAGGAGGCACATCCTACGTTATTGCGAGCGATGGTACCGGTTTTCAAAATTCTTATGGGTTTGCTGCCGATGATGTGGCTTTTGGTTTCAACAGTAATGGCGATGATGTTTTTGAATTACGAGACGATACTACTACTTTGGTCGATATCTATGGGCAAGTGGGACTGGACTTAACAGGTACTTGTGGTGAATTTGAAGACGGTAGGGCGCTCCGAATCAGTACTGTAGCCCAAGGAAATGTTTCTTGGGACGAAAGCGAATGGATCGTAAGAGCCGATTCTACCGTTGCAGGATGTACCGACCACGCCAACAGTCCGCAGAATGCCCCAGCCGACTTTTCTCCAGGAACCCACCCCAATTGATATGAGGAATTTACCCGTTTCCCTCTTACTTTTTTTTATTGTCCATCCCGCATGGTCGCAAGTAGGAATCAATACCACTTCGTTTAGTGATGCCGTGGTTTTGTTCATGGAGGCGCAAAAAATTCCGACAAGCAATTACGGGGGCTTTTTGATGCCTGTGGTTACAGAAGCCCAACAGGCTAGCATTCCGGTATCCACTACAACCCAAGCAGATGACGGTTTAATGGTTTACGTTAGCGATCCCATTACAGGAAAGCAATGCTGGGAAATTTACGATGGGGTGCTTCATACCTGGCGGAGTGTTTACTGTACAAACCTTGAGTGTAGCTCCGAAATTTTGTTCGAAGAAGACTTTAGCACATATTTGGATGGAACCGGTGTTACCGGAGCCAGCAGTGCTAACGGCAATTATCCATCCGGAGTTTCCAAATGGAGCCTTACCAGTTTTCAAAGCTTTGGAAGCAGTACCCAGGCACTTCCGGGGATGTTGGTCGATGCCAATGATTATGCCCTAGTGATTGGCGGGGAACTGAATTTTCGCGACACCAATGGGGCTTTCTTGTTTCAAACACAGGCCATCGATATTTCTGGGTACGCAGATGTATTGGTTAGTTTGGACATCCACGAGTCGGGTCCGTTGGAATACATCCCTGCAAGCCATGTCAACGATTTTGATTGTGGGGAAACGGTTTCGGACTATGTGGACATTGAATATTCTACCGATGGCGGAATTACGTATACCGAAGTGGCTAATTATTTGGGAAATGGCACCACTAACCATACCTTGGCCAGTGACTTATCTGGAACGATAAGCCTTTCATTTTCCGGTATTTCGGGAACTAGTTTTATTTTGAGGGTTCGGCTTCAGAATTGGGCTGATGACGAAATTTATTTCCTCGACAATATTGTGGTACGCTGTAACTGACAATCCTTTACAAATATTTTGGTAATAACTGGGAATTACTATCTTTAAAATTCCTAAACCAACCAGTATGAATGTTTGTTTCATCATGTATCCATGGTCGGAGATGAATCCTGAAGACGATTCAACCTTGGCCATGATCCACGAATTTGTGAAACGGGGACATGGCATGGCCATTACTACCCCGGCAAACCTTACCATTCGCGACAGCGTTGCTTTCGCCTTTTGCCGGTGTGTAAAAAGAAAAGACAAAATCCCAAACTCGCTCAAATCGTTTCACGCCAAAACAGAGTTTTACGATGAAATGCTTCCATTGGCTGGCTTTGATGTGATCATTCTTCGAAGCAATCCGCCATTGGATATGATTATGTTGAATTTCCTCGACAGTGTGAAGGACGATGTTTTCATTATGAACGACCTCGATGGTATTCGCCGTGCCAACAATAAATTGTACACCGCAGTTTTTGAAGACGAAAACAACGAAATCATTCCACGAACGCACGTCACTAAGAATAAAGAGTACCTTAAGCGCATCATCAAGGAAGGCCCGGATCGCATGATATTGAAGCCATTGAATGGTTATGGGGGTTCTGGGGTGATCCTTTTGGAAAAAAGTGCCATGAAGAGTATCAATTCACTACTCGATTTTTACATCGACAACAAGGACGGGACAACCAATTATGTGATTCTTCAGGATTATATTGAAGGTGCTGAAAAAGGGGATGTGCGTATCCTCTTGCTCAACGGTCGACCCATTGGTGCCATGCGCAGGGTGCCGGGTGCCGAAGACCACCGTTCCAATGTAAGTGCCGGAGGCCATGTTGAAAAGCACGTACTGACCAAAGAGGAAAAAGAACTCTGCCGAAAAATTGGCCCCAAATTAGTCAAGGACGGATTGTATTTTGTGGGCATCGACGTCATCAATGGGATGCTGGTGGAAGTAAATGTGATGTCCCCGGGGGGCATTACATACATGAATCGGGTATACAAAACGCGTGTTCAGGAAAAAATCATCGATTTTGTAGAAGATAAGGTCGAACAGAGGGTTGTGGCATTCGAAAGAAGAAAAAAGCTGCGCAAGCATGTTGACGAAGCGTAATTCAATTTTTAATTCACCCCTTTTACCATGCAACGCCTCTCTGTAGACGACATCATTCAAAAAATTCAAAACGAGGAATGCTTCGATGCGGTTGCCGAAGATTACTCCTTCACGTTGAAAATTGAAAAATACGTGCATTATGTGTGCGGTGCGGTGCACGACGGACATCAATTCCGCAAGGAGCTCTGGAAAAACTGCCTCCATTCGGAATACGAACGTTGGTTTGAAGAGGATCCCTGCACCAAAACGTTCGTAAAAAGCCATCCTATTGTTATTGCGGGATGCGACAGCCGGTTTGAATACGACCTCAACCGTCATCCTGATAATGCCATTTATGAAGATGCTTGGGGAAAAAAATTGTGGAAAGCACCCCTTTCTTGGGAGCAGCATGATAGGAGTATTCAGAAACACGACAATTTTTACAATGTTGTAGATGCGCTCATCAGTAAATTGGAAGAAAAATTTGGCGTCGTTGTAGTCTATGACATGCACAGTTACAACTGGCGGCGTTGGGATCGGGAAGTCCCGGTTATTAATCTAGGAACCCAGAATATCGACAATGAGCGTTTTGGGACCCTGATTGAAAATTGGAGGGAATCCCTTTCGAAATTGGAATTACCGTATGGTATGCGTGCTACTTCAAAACTTAACGATACGTTTTTTGGTAATGGATATTTCTTGAAATTTATTACCAAAAACTTTTCAAATACCTTAGTTTTGGCAACTGAATTCAAAAAAATATACTGTGACGAGCTTACTCAGGTTATTTTCCCTGAAGTAGTGGCGGCAATCGAGACCCAACTTCGTGAAAAGCTACCCCAACACGCAGAAGCCTTTTACCTCGCACATAGACCGTAACATGATTTCAACCGAAGCACTTATTGAGGCCTATCCCAACCTTTATAAAATTGATAGAGAACTGCATCGATTGGTCCAAAGGATCGAGATGCTGGACTACATCAACCCCATCAATATTGAACAGGAAAAGCGCAATTTCTTTGCTTCCAAGTACAATGTAAACCCCAACTTCAAGTATCGGAAAATCGATTTCAATGCGCATAAGCTCCAACAAGCTTTGTTTTCGCAGGATATTGATAGTATCAGGGATGAAGACACCCGCAAGTTTTACCGCGAGGTCATCTACGATTATTCGGGGCTCATTCAGTGTATTGAGACCATTGGAAAGGGGGAGAAATTCTATTTTAATGTGTTGAAATCGTTTGGGACACCTACCGATAAAGATGTTGAAAACGCCCGTTTCATTCTGCATTTTAAGGATGAGCCCTTCAATCAGGAACTATTTCCTGTATTCAATGCCGATGAAGCGCTGCAGTACTTTCAGGAATTCTCGAAGCGTTTTGAGTTTACGTACCAAGTGAAAATGTCGAATAAAATTTCGGCAGCGGCCATGGTGCAAAACAATACCCAAACCCTGTTCTTGAAAAAAAACCACCGGTTCAGTGCCAACCAGTTGAAGGTGCTAGCCAACCACGAAATTGGGGTGCACATGGTTACTACTTTTAACGGGATCGTTCAGCCCTTAAAGGTTTTTCATAACGGTTTTCCCAAAAATGTGGAAACCCAGGAGGGGTTGGCCGTTTTCAGCGAGTACATGAGCGGATGTTTGACACTATATCGTCTCAAGGAACTTTCGTACAGGGTGATTGCCGCCGACAGTTTGCGCAAGGGATTTAATTTTTGCGATACCTTCGACCTGCTTCACAACCAGTACAAGTTAAACAGGGAGGAGTCTTACAACATTTGCCTGAGGGCGCATCGCGGAGGTGGATTTACCAAAGATTATACCTATCTTACAGGGTTGAAGAAAGTGTACACCTACTACAAAAAGAAAAAAGACCTGAATGTATTGCTTTCCGGAAAAGTGAATATTGGCAATGCAGACCTTATCACTACATGGAAAGAAAAAGGGTGGATCGCAGAAAATCCGTACCATAACTTTGCTTTCGAAGTCTGTAACAATGAAAGCCGGACCATTGACTTTATTTTGGAGAATTTAAAGTAATTATAAAAATTTCTCCTTCAATTCCTGTGTTGGGATCATGCAGCTTTCCCTTTTTCCGTACCATTTATAGCGGTTACGGGCAATATAGTCGTATACCCAGTTTCTGAGAAATGGCGGAATAATGATAAGCCCGAAGAGCAGGGGATACCCTCCGGAAAGGAACTTGGCAATGCGCAAAGCCGCTCCCGATTTTGCATAAGCCTTGTCATGGTCTATCAAAATAATGGAGTCGGTTTTGGAGGTGTCGATCCCATGCATGGTTACTAGTTTTTGTCCCGAATCACTTTGCAGCGCTGCAAACTTAAAGCGGTTTTTCGGGTCGCGTTTGATGATGAAGGTCACCGAGCTGTTGCATAGGTTGCATACCCCGTCAAACAATACAATTTTCTTTTTATTGGCTCCTTGGCTCATACTTTTTCCAATTGCGATAGACTTACATCTGCGGTAAACATCCCATAATTTACAATGGCTTTTTGTTTTTCGATGGAATCGATGGTGCCGATGGCATGCCCATCAATCATACGAACCCGATCGCCAATCTTCAGCACTACTTTTGGTTTGGGGGGCAACTTGGCCGCTTCTTCCTTTTCTTTTTGTTTCCGTTTGCGGATGCCAGCAACCTTACGTGCTACTTCTTTTTCGATTTGTTGGGTGTTCACCTTTTTGGCTTTTTGTTGGGTGGCGGTCATCTTTTTGCGTTTCGCGTTTTCTTGAAGCACCATCTTAAAGAGCTCATCCATTAAGTCTTTTTTCTTTTTATTGTTTAAAAACACCGCGGCCAAACTATCAATTTTCTTTCCCAAAGCAATCCACTTTTGATGGGTGTCGTACAGTTCCTGATAACTTTCCAACTTCTGTTGGATCCGGACATTGGTTTCCTCCAATTGCTTGGTCTCTTCGCGTGTTTTTTGCTCTTCGTTTTTTAAGGATTGTGCTGTTTTTCGTAATTCCGAACGCTCTTTTTGCAGGTTCGCAATGGTTTTATCGAACCGAACTTTTCCCCGCTCAATCTTTTTCTTGGCTTTGTTGATAAGGCTGTAGGGGATGCCGTTCTTTTGTGCCACTTCGAAGGTAAAGGAACTTCCTGCTTCGCCCAAATGCAATTGGTAAAGGGGTTCCAAACTTTTACTGTCAAATTGCATGTTGGCATTTTGTGCAAAGGGCAGTTCGTTGGCCAACAGCTTTAAATTGGTGTAGTGGGTGGTAATAATGCCAAAGGCTTCCCTTTCGTAAAAAACCTCCAAAAAAGTTTCGGCCAAGGCACCCCCCAATTCGGGATCGCTTCCAGTTCCGAACTCATCGATCAGAAAAAGTGTTCGGTCGTTGCACTTCTTCAAAAATTGCTGCATTTGCTTCAACCGGTAGCTGTAAGTGCTTAAATGATTTTCAATGGATTGGTTGTCGCCAATATCGCTCAATATGCGGTCAAAGAGGCAAAATTCACTAAATGGATCTGCCGGAACCAAAAGCCCGCTTTGAAACATCAGTTGCAGCAGTCCAACGGTCTTCAACGTAATACTCTTTCCTCCGGCATTGGGCCCAGAAATTACTACAATACGGTTTTGTGGGTGCAACTCGATGGTTTGCGGAACTGTTTTTTTTCGCTGCTTTTTGTTGGAAAGCAATAACAAGGGGTGAAACGCATGTTTCAAGAACAGCCTTCGCTCCTTGGACACAATGGGAAGCGTACCATCCACTTCAATGGCGAATTTGGCTTTGGCATGCCACACATCCACTTGCACCAAGTATTCCTGATACTGCCTCAAAAGGGGAGAAAAGGGACGCACTTGCTCGGTGAGGCCTTTGAGGATTCGTTTGATCTCTTCATCTTCCTCATAAAGCAAGTGGCTTAGTTCGTTGACATAAGACAGTGTTTCTTGTGGCTCGATGTACACAATACTGCCTGTTTTGGATTGCCCCAGCACAGCACCTTTTACCTTTTTTCGGTGCATGGCCTTCACCGCCAATACCCTTCTGTTTTCCATGATGGATTCCCGAATTTCATCCAGGTAGTCGGCCTGTGCATATTGGCTCAACGCCCTGCCGAAGGAGGCATTGATTTGCCCTTTGATGTGCAACAACGCTTTTCGTAATTGTTGCAAGGCAGGGGAGGCGTCGTCCCTAATTTGGCCATACTTGTCTATAATTTTATGAATGGCTTCCGAAATTTGCGCGGTGTATTGTACCTGCAAAGCATAGGCCTGTAGGTATTGGTAAAACAGGGCGTTTTTTTTGAAGAAAAGCAATACTTCCTTGGTAGTTTCCGTAACCGTTAGGATACGTCGGAAGCCTCCAATTTCCAACACACTTCGTTCAATTTCCAGAAGGTGTAATTCTTTGGAAATAGCTTCAAAACCATGATTGGGGATTCGGTTTTCGTTATGAAAGGAAGCAGTGAATTCTTTGGTCCGATAAAGCTCGGGCAGCAATAATGCTTCCGTAAAAATCGGGGTAATTTTGGATACTGCTTCTCTGCCCAGATCAGTAATGCAATGTCCGGAAACGCATTCCAATACTCTTGGAAATTCAAGGTCTTTTAAGGTATTTTGATGGATCTTTCCCAAAAGAGGGATTTGTTTTATTTTAGTATTTTGAAGCACAAAAATACAAAGAATGACGGTAACGATGGAGCCTTCGTGGCACGAACAATTGCAGGAAGAGTTTTCCAAACCCTATTTCCAAAACTTGGTGGATTTTGTAAAGTCTGAATACCAAAAACATAGCTGTTACCCTCCTGGGAAAAAAATATTTTCGGCATTCGATCATACCCCATTTAATGAAGTGAAGGTAGTCATCATTGGGCAAGACCCATATCATGGCCCTGGGCAGGCGCATGGCTTGTGTTTTTCGGTTCCTGAAGGCGTGCCTCAACCGCCTTCCTTGCTCAATATTTTTCAGGAACTGTGCAACGATTTAGGGATTCCAATTCCCAAAAGTGGAAATTTAGAACGTTGGGCCGATCAGGGAATCCTTTTGCTCAATGCGACACTTACGGTAAGGGCCCATCAGGCCGGGAGCCACCAGAACAAGGGTTGGGAGTTATTTACCGATGCCGCAATCGCCAAACTTTCCAGCGAACGGGAAGGCCTGATTTTTTTACTTTGGGGGGGCTATGCAAAACGTAAGGGCGATAAAATTGACCGAAGCAAACATTTAGTGCTTAGCAGTGGCCATCCTTCACCTTTAAGCGCCAATCGTGGCTTGTGGTTTGGCAACAAACATTTCAGTAAAATCAATGCTTATTTGCATGAGCAAGGAGCGAAGGAAATTGTATGGTAGTATTCGGAAGGGTTATTCTTCTTCAGGAAATTCAGCTTCAGTAGTATCGTTGCAACTGAATTGCAATAGCAGGTAATTTGTAACCAGTAGTGCCCCCAAGACTATTAAAAACGTTACCATAAACTTAATCAATTACATTCTTAAGATGCTTGCGAAACACTAGGGTTGCGTTTTTATTAAAAAAAATGTAAAATTTCTGAAGGATCCTTCGGGGCTTCAATCAAATCCAGTGCTTTCAATGTGTTTTGAATTCGAGCTACCTCTACATTCGAAAGCTGTTCCTGGCTCCATTGGGTTATGGACAACCACTTCCGAACATCTTCCAACTGTTGTCCGTACCGATTTGCCAACATTTGGTCGATAGACGGAATGTTTTTGAATTCAATAGTGGTGGTATTGATGATTTCCAAAATGGTTTTAACGGATGCGGTATCCAATTTCAATACTTCTTCCCTTACGGCAATCACAAAACAGGGCCAGGGGGTAGGACATTCTCCCACCAAGCGGAAAACCCCTTGATCCACAAAAGGCTTGGTGGTAAATTTTTCCCACATAAAGTAGTCGCCCCTACCTGCTGGCAAGCCTTCAATTGCCCCTTGGAGGTTTTGGATTACTTCAAATTGAAGGTCTTTTTCAAGGTCCCAGCCCAGTTGCTGCGCATTGATGTAGGCCATGAGGTGCGAACCACTCCCAAACCGACTGATGGCTGCTTTTGTCCCTTTCAATGCTTCGAGTGTTTCGAAGGGAGCATTTTTTGCCACATGGATGCCCCATACGAGCGGGGATTTTACGTACCCCTGCACTATTTTGGAGGGATTTCCATTCACAATGTCACGAACGATGCCCTCTGTAAGGATTACGGCCATATCGATTTCCCGTTCCCTAAGGGCTTTGTTCATTTGTCCAGTCCCACCGTGGTAATCCTTCCATCGGAGGTTAATACCCTGTTCTTGGTACTCTTTATTGCGCAAAGTAAGGTACCAGGGAAGATTGAAATGTTCGGGGACACCACCTATTTGAATTGTTTTCATGACCCTAAAATACCTAACGTAAGTTCGATCAGTTTTTGTACTGCTTTTTCGGGATTGCTGCTGAAGGTGCCATTGGCACGATTGGCCAATATGGCATTTAGAGATAGCGCTTGGTGCCCCAAGAGTTTGGACATGCCATATATGGCTGCGGTCTCCATTTCCAAATTGGTAATCTTTTTTCCTTGGTATCGAAATGAAGCAATCTTTTCATTTAAATGCGCGTCGTACAACGGCATGCGCAATACCCTTCCTTGGGGTCCGTAAAAACCCACATTGGTGGTGGTAATGCCCTTTAGGAACGCTTCCGAAGCAAATTTTGAGAGCAACCCCGCATCGGCTGTAATGGCATAGGGTTTGGCATTGTTGGGGTTCCATTGGGTGTGGGCAATAAACGCTTCGGAAAAGTCGCGTTCAAAAATAGATTCAGTGTTTCCATAAAAATGCAACAAGTTGTCAAAGCCAATTCCCATGGTACTCGCTACAACACTATCGACTGGGATTTCGGGTTGCAGGGCCCCGGAAGTGCCAACACGAACAATCTGAAGGGAAGTTCTGTTTTTGTTGATGGTACGAGTGGCAAAATCGATATTGACCAAAGCGTCCAATTCGTTCAGCACAATGTCAATGTTATCGGGCCCTATCCCGGTAGAAATAACAGTAAATCGCTTGCCGCAAAACGTTCCTGTATGGGTTTTGAACTCCCGGTGTTGGGCGCGCACTTCGATGGAGTCAAAAAGGCACGAAACCAGTTCCACTCGATCCGGATCGCCCACGGTAATGACGGTGCTGGCCACTTCCCCAGGTTTTAAATGCAAATGGTAAATACTGCCATTGGGATTCAAAATCAATTCCGATGCTGCAATGCTCATCCGCCTACTCGTTTGGTTTTAAAACCCTTCTCCTGAAGGAATTTCATGATTTGATCCCTGTAATCGCCTTGTATGATGATTTGTTCATTTTTGAAGCTACCGCCTACACTCAACAACTGTTTCAGTTCCTTGGCCAATTGTTTGAAATCACTATCGGCCCCCTGATAGCCTTCAATAATGGTTATGGGTTTACCTTTTCTTTTTTCGTATTTGCACAGCAAGGGTGCTTCCTGCAACCAAACAGTAGGTTTTTCAATATTCGCTGTAGGTTCCTCGCTTGGAACGTGATCGGGAAACAGCTTTTTTAATTGCTCCTGTAAGTCCAAGGTTATTTTTTTATCAATCCAATTTCTACCAACCGCTGATTCAGGAATTCGCCGGCAGTGATATCTTCATAGGCCTTTGGGTGTTCCGCATCGATACATTCCTCCAGGCAATTAAGTTTCATATCGCTTCGGGGATGCATGAAAAAAGGGATGGAATACCTGGGCATATGCCATTGTTCCCTTGGCGGATTCACCACGCGGTGGATGGTAGACCGCAACTTGTTGTTGGTATGGCGTTCCAGCATATCACCAACGTTGATGACCAATTCGTCCTCATTGGGTAGGGCATCTATCCATTCCCCATCCTTGCGTAATACCTGCAACCCCCCTGTGGAGGCACCCATCAAAAGGGTAATAAGGTTGATATCCCCGTGGGCCCCTGCCCGAACAGCTCCTTTGGGCTCCTCGGTAATGGGCGGGTAGTGGATGGGACGTAAGATACTATTGCCGTTGGATACCCAATGGTCAAAATAGGTTTCTTCCAATCCAATATACAGCGCTAAGGCTCGTAGTACATAAATGGCCGTTTTTTCCAACATACGGTAGGCCTGCATCCCGGTTTCATTAAAATGGGGGAGTTCGCGCACAGCGACATTGGCCGGGTAGGATTCGGGCAAGTTAGCATCCAGGTCGGGTTCTTGTCCAAAATGCCAAAATTCCTTCAAATCGCCTTCCTTTTTTCCTTTTGCATGTTCCTTGCCAAAGGAAACATAGCCACGTTGGCCACCGAGCCCCTCAATTTCGTATTGTTTTTTTACGGAAACAGGCAAATCGAAAAAAGCCTTGACTTCCTTGTACAATTGCGCTACCAATTGGTCGCTCAAAAAATGGTGCTTCAAGGAAACGAAGCCGATGTCTTCATAGGCACTTCCTATTTCCTGTACAAATTTTGCCTTGCGTTTTGGGTCGTCCGAAAGGAAATCGGCTAAATCGACACTGGGAATGTTGTTCATGGGAATTCAATTTTCAACGTACAAATATACCAATAATCACTAGCAATTCCGAAGGAAAAAAAGATGAAAAACACTTAAAGGCTGCTAATAAATTTTCTACTTTTGATACCGTAAATACCGTGTATGAATTCCAATACCCTTCCGCACACTCCCTATGCCTTTAATCGCGACGGCATGGAAGATTCCTTGTTGTTGACCCTTTACGAACGCATGTTGAAACCGCGTCTCATCGAGGAAAAAATGCTCATCCTTTTAAGGCAGGGCAAAATTTCCAAGTGGTTCAGTGGCATTGGACAAGAAGCCATTTCGGTAGGGGTGGCCTCCGTATTAGAAGAGGACGAATATATTTTGCCCATGCACCGCAATTTGGGCATTTTTACGTGTAGGAACATTCCTTTGTATCGGCTATTCTCACAATGGCAAGGAAAGGCCAACGGATTTACCAAAGGGCGGGACCGCAGTTTTCACTTCGGGACCCAAGCGTACCATATTGTGGGGATGATTTCCCACTTGGGCCCCCAATTTGGGGTGGCCGACGGAATTGCACTGGGAAACCTTTTGAAAAAGAATGGAAAACTTTGTGCGGTATTTACCGGGGAAGGGGGCACCAGCGAGGGGGACATCCACGAAGCGTTGAATGTCGCCTCTGTTTGGGACCTTCCGGTACTGTTCTGCATAGAGAACAATGGCTATGGCCTTTCTACGCCCACTTCAGAACAATACCGATGCCAGGATTTGGCCGATCGCGCCAAGGGCTATGGCATGGAATCGCACATTTTGGAAGGAAACAATATTTTGGAAGTGTATTCGAAATTGAAGGCCATAACCGAAAGTATGCGGGAAAACCCACGCCCTGTGATGGTAGAGTTCAAAACCTTTCGGATGCGCGGACACGAGGAAGCCAGCGGCACCAAATATGTTCCTCAGGAATTGATGGATGCATGGGCTGTGAAAGACCCCTTGGAAACGTATGCGGCGTACCTCCGTGAATTGGGCGTTTTGAATGAAGTTATGGAAGTGGAACTCAAGGAGTCCATCCTCAAGGAAATCAATGAAAATTTGGATAGGGCTTTCGAAGAACCCAAAATAGAAGCTAATGAAACTGTTGAATTAGATGATGTATTTCAAAATACAGTGGTTCAACAGGTTGAAAAAAATTCAATAACTCAGGAACTGCGGTTGGTCGATGCCATTTCCGAAGGTTTAAAACAATCCATGGAACGTTACCCCAACTTGGTCCTGATGGGGCAGGACATTGCCGAATACGGAGGGGTCTTTAAAATTACCGAAGGTTTCGTGGAGCAATTTGGCAAAGACCGTGTTCGGAATACCCCCATCTGCGAATCTGCCATTGTTTCAGCAGCCATGGGATTGTCCATCAACGGATTTAAAAGTGTGGTCGAAATGCAATTCGCCGATTTTGTGACTTCAGGTTTTAATCCAATTGTTAATTATTTAGCCAAATCCCAATACCGTTGGAACCAAAACGCCGATGTGGTCATACGGATGCCCTGTGGCGCAGGAGTAGGAGCGGGCCCATTCCATAGCCAGACTAACGAGGCCTGGTTTACACACACGCCTGGATTAAAAGTGGTCTATCCGGCTTTTCCCGAGGACGCCAAAGGATTGCTGGCCACAGCCATTGCCGACCCCAACCCGGTACTGTTTTTTGAGCATAAAGCCCTTTACAGGAGTGTTCGTGGGGAAGTCCCCACCGAGTATTACACCCTGCCGTTAGGAAAGGCCCATGTGCTTCTGGAGGGGAAAGAAGTAACGGTCATTACCTACGGAGCTGGGGTGCATTGGGCGTTGGAAGCACTTCAGGAAACCAATACCTCGGCCGATTTGATCGATTTAAGATCTCTGGCGCCATTGGACACGGAAACCATCTACCAATCGGTTAAAAAAACCGGAAAGGCCATCATCCTTCAAGAGGACTCCCTCTTTGGGGGTATTGCCTCCGATATCTCGGCCCTGATCGTTGAAAATTGCTTCGAGTATTTGGATGCCCCAGTGAAGCGGGTAGCCAGTTTGGAAACACCCGTCCCGTTTGCTTCGGCCCTGGAAGCACAGTACCTCGCGAAGACCCGTTTCAAGGAACAATTGGACCAATTGCTGTCTTATTGATTTGTTAACACTTTCCGTTAAACTTGTTTTAAATACTTGACCCATAATGCTTCGGATTCCTAATTTAGCTTCCATCAACTAGGCTAGCCATTATCAATTCAAGCATCATTTAGTCATGGCCCAGCATCAAGCAAATGTATTTTGTTGTATCTTTAGTTATGATTAATTCCTAAGAAAACTTCTAACCTCAAAAAACACTTCATTATGAAAAAACTCGTTGCATTAACCATCCTTTCGGTATTGGTGCTCTCTTGTGGTACCCCGAAAACCGTTCAGGAATCAAGAAAAGTACTGAAAGGCTATTGGTCGCTGGACAATATTACCTACAGCGAAAAGGGGACCTTTAACGTAAAATTGCTGAACGACACGTCCAAGGAATGTTTTGAAGGCACAACTTGGCGTTTCATTCCCAACAATCACACGGGAATATATACTGTAGACAATCCCAATTGCCCCAGTGGGGACCGAAATTTTATTTTCGACATTCAGGAAATGAACCCCGAATCGGGTCTTTACGACTTTTTGTTGAAACCGACTGACGAAAAAAGAAAATCGGAAAACAATGTGGGCTTCCGTCTGCGATTGGCTCAACTTACCGACAATTCCATGCGATGGGAGCAAACCGTTTCCTTGGATGGAAAACCATTTACCATAACCATGAATTTCTCTAAAATAAACGAATAAGTATGAAAACGATCATTCAAAGATTGGGCATCGTTGCCCTAGCCTGTGTCCTCACCATAGCATTTACCAATTGTGAGGCTACCAAAAACGCAAACAACACCCAAAAAGGCGCGGTCATTGGGGCTGCTGGTGGAGCCATCCTTGGTGCCATTATTGGAAACAATGCCGGAAAAGGAGGCAATGGCGAGATAGGAGCGGTCATTGGCGGGGTAGTCGGCGGTGCTGCTGGTGCCATTATTGGAAACAAGATGGACAAGCAAGCCCGAAAAATTGAAGAGGAAATCCCAGGAGCCGAAGTAGAGCGTGTTGACGATGGTATCGTGATTACCTTCGACGGTGAAAATAACGGGGTCTATTTTGATACCAACAAGTACAACATCAATGAGGCCTCCAAGGTGACCTTAGATAAATTGGCTGCCATCTTGGTCGAGTATCCCGATACCGATGTATTGGTTGTAGGGCATACCGACAGTGTTGGTTCCGATGAATACAACATGACCCTTTCCAAAAACAGGGCCATGTCGGTAACCAATTACTTTACGGGCACCAAAGGGCTCAGTGCCGGTAGGTTTACCACCAATTGGTTTGGGGAAACAAGTCCTATTGCTACCAACGATACCCCCGAGGGACGTGCCCAAAACCGTAGGGTAAACATTGTAATCGTACCCAACGAGAAGATGAAACAAGATGCCAAGAAAGAAGCTGGTGAAAACTAAGCTTCCCACCATACTTTTGAAGGCCGGAACTATTGTTCCGGCTTTTTTTATGCAAAATTTGAAGGGGTGTTTTTGTGAACAGGCAGGGCTTTGTATCTTTAAACCCGTTAACAAAATTGAACCATGGCCGATTTATTTACCCTCGAAAACCTTGTCTCTTTGTTACTGCTCATCCTCCTACAGGCAGTATTGGGCCTTGACAACCTTTTGTACATTTCCATCGAATCGAAACGAGCACCCGAAGCCGAACAAAAGAAGGTCCGTACCTGGGGCATTGGCCTGGCCATCATTCTTAGGATTGCCCTCCTGTTTGTATTGGTGCAACTCATCAACCTTTTTAAGGAGCCCTGGTGGGTCATTGAGTCCAATTCGGTATTTGATGGTTCCTTCAACTTGCACAGCATCATCATCCTCATCGGCGGTATCTTCATTATGTATACGGCCATGAAGGAAATCTGGCACATGATGAACCTTAATGCGGATGAAAAAACAGAACACAAAAAATCTTCCGTCACCACCATCATTATTTCCATAGTACTCATGAACCTGGTCTTTTCCTTCGATTCCATCCTAGGCGCCATTGCCCTTACCGATAATTTTATTGTGATGGCCACGGCCATCGTTATTGGCGGCTTGTTGATGATTTGGCTCTCTGGCCACGTTACAGAGTTCCTGAAGAAAAACCGCATGTACGAAGTCTTGGGGCTGTTCATTCTGCTTATTGTCGGTGTCATGCTATTGTCTGAAGGTGCCCACTTGGCTCACATGCATATATTCAACAACGCCATTACCGCAATGAGCAAAAGCACGTTTTACTTTGTCATTGTGGTGCTGATCCTCATCGATATTGTGCAAAGTCGCTATCAGAAGAAAATCAACCGCGGATTGGATTGATTGAACCTGAGGGCCTCAGAGAAGGAGGCTTAAAAGCCAAACCGATGCAAAACCGGTCAGGGCCAAAATAGTCGTCATGACCGTCCAACTTCGGAAGGTTTGTTTTTCGGTGAGTCCCAAGTATTTGCTGACCAACCAAAAACCGCTATCGTTCACATGGGACAGGATGGAGGCGCCCGCAGCAATGGCGATGACCAACAACGCTTTATCTAGGGAGCTCACTCCAGATACCAACAAGGGTGCCGTAACCCCTGCTGCCGTAATCATGGCTACGGTGGCACTTCCTTGAAGAATTCGTACCAATGCAGCTACCACAAATGCAAATACCAAAGTGCTCAATCCCATGGCTGCAAAAGCGTCTGCCAATTGATTGCCGGCACCTGTTTCAATCAAAACTTGTTTGAACACCCCGCCAGCACCAGTCAGCAATATGATGACTCCTGCGGGCGCTAACGATTTGGTACTGATTTTCAAAAGGGCTTCCTTGGACGTTTTTCGCCGAATACCCAAGACATACCAAGCAATTAGGTTGGCCAAAATCAAGGCCGTAAACGGATGTCCTATCATGCCCATCCAATCCCTAAAGCCTACAGTAGTCCAATTTTTTGCCACAAGGGAATTTAGCAGGGTATTGCATACAATAAGGAAAATGGGCAGGGCAATGATGGCCAGGATGGTAAGCACATGGGGCAACATTCCTTTATCCGGAGTTTCTTCTTCGTCGATACGCTCTGGGGCTTCCACATAAATCTGCTTAGCAATGTATTTCCCAAAAAGAGGCCCGCTAACAATGGCCGTGGGAATGCCCACGATAAACCCTACCACAATGACCCACCCCAAATCCGCTTTTAGGATATCGGCCACCGCCACGGGGCCGGGGGTCGGCGGAATGAAGGCATGGGTAATCGCTAGTCCTGCCAATAGGGGGATTCCGTAAAGTAAGATGGACTTTTTTGATTTTCGCTGAAGGGAATACACCAAGGGAACCAAAATAATGAAAGCCACATCGAAGAATACGGGGATGGCAATGATAAATCCCGTAAGCATCAACGCCCAGGAAACTCCCTTACCATGGGTTGCTTTCAACAGCAAACCAGCAACCGCTTCAGCACCTCCGGAATGTTCCAAAATGGCTCCAAATAGGGCACCTAGACCCACCACCACGGCCACGAAGCCCAGCGTACCACCCATCCCGTTTTTGATGGCATCCATGATGTCCAAGGGAGGCATCCCTGCCAAGAGCCCAACCACAATGCTCCCAATCAATAAGGCCATGAAGGCTTGGATCCTAAAATAAAGGATGAGGAACAGGATGACGGCCACCCCGGCGGCTATGGCTCCCAATAAACTAAGCTCCATGGTCTTTCCAATTAGTGGTGAACTGTTGGTCCAAAGGACGGTCTGTACGCTGGTACGTATGCGCCCCGAAGGCATCCCGCAACGCCTGTATGAGGTTGGCAGGGGAGTTTATGGTTGTGAGCCCCCCACTGTGATTCCAAGCAGCGCTGAAACAAGGTAGGGCCGTTTGCTGCGTTAGCCCCCATTGCAGTGCTTCCTGAAGCGCCTCCAGTCCTTCTGGGAGTTGCGCCAAGACCCACTCAAGTTCCCAAAGTGATGCATGTTGCGAAAGTTGCTGCTGGAGCTGTTGTACCAATTTCGATTGAATGATGCAGCCCACCGACCAGACTCTTAGGACTTCCGACAACTGAACGTTCCAGTTTTCTTTTTGGGATTGAATTTGAATGAGTTCCAATCCTTGTAAATGATTTACCAAGCGGGCCCATTGATAGGCCTTTAACAAGGTCTCCGGAGCAATTTGTTTTACCGTTTTAGGGACTGGACGGAGCTTTGCCCAAACCTCACGAGTTCCTTGTGCTCCCGACAAATGCCTCGCAAGGACAGCTTCCACCATCATGGAAGCAGGCACACCACTTTCAAGGGCCGCAATACTGGACCATACGCCAGTACCTTTACTAGAGGCCACATCCAGCACCTTGTCCAACACATAGGAACCCCCCTCCTTTTTACTGAATATTTCTGCTGTGAGCCCCAATAGGAAACTCTGGGCTTCACCTTCCTGCCATTGTTGGAAAAGTGTTCTGATATCCTCGTACGAAATCAAACCGCGCAACAAGGCATAGAGTTCTGCCAACAATTGCATTTCTCCATATTCGATACCGTTATGCACGGTCTTAATGAAATGCCCAGCTCCATCAGGCCCCAATAACGCCGCACAGGGTTTTGCATTTGGTTCCTTCGCGGCCATTGCCTCCAAGAGGTGACTCACCTTTTTATAGGCTGTTTCCGAACCTCCTGCCATCATGGAAGGTCCTTTTAAGGCACCTTCTTCACCTCCGGAGACACCCACCCCTAAATAGTCGATGCTATGGGATGCAAGGTTTTGCATTCTCCGTTGGGTTTCGCGGTAATGGGAATTTCCCCCATCCATCACCACATCGCCGGGGGCGAGTAGGGGGGTGAGGGTTTCCAAAACGGCATCTATGGCTGTGCCTGCAGGAATCATCAAAAGGATCCTACGGGGCTGACTTAAGGAATTTACAAACCCTTCCCATTCGTCAAAACCCAAAACCCTTTCGGGCGGAACTTCTTTCAAAAAATTTGGGAGGATGTGTGCTTCTTTGGGATCGGAACGGTTGTACACCGAAACCTTAAAGCCCTTGTTCAGGGCGTTTTTGGCCAAGCTGCGTCCCATGACACCCATTCCAACAATTCCAAGGTCCGATTGCATGGTCCCTAATTTCGCAATAATTTCAGAAACCATTTGCTCTGGACGGTTTGAAATGGAAACATTTAGGGCATAGGAGGGAGGTTCAAGGGTGTCCAGTTGGGACTGCAACATTTCCGGTTTCATGAAATGATCCCGCGCCTCCATGCGCTGAAGGAGGGTCTCCATGCTCCCTTCCAAATACACCCAATGGATGGATAGGTTTTTGGAAAGGAGTTGCCGATAGGATTCCTTTAGGGCCGAACAGGCCAGTACACCTCCTTGTTCCCACTGTTGCATCCTTTGGTTTAAGGTTTCCAACCAGGGCCAACGGTCTTCATCCATAAGGGGAGTGCCGTTTTTCATTTTGGCGATGTTCGCAGGAGGGTGGTAGGCATCCGCATCTTCAAAGGGCAGCTCCAACAGTGCCGCTAGGCGTTTCCCGATGGTGGTCTTTCCCGAACCGCTCACGCCCATCACCACGATAGTTCGATGCCTATTTTGGGGTTCCAAAAAAAGTGGATTTTACACCATGGACCCCTGGCTTAACTTCAAATACGGAACCTGCCAGCGGAAACGCTTCCAGTTCGGCTTCCGACATGTCCACTCGTGCCGAAGTAATGTAGAGGATGTCCAAATTGGGGCCTCCAAACGCACAGCTGCTTACGTTGTGTGCCGGGACTTCGATCTTTTGCAGGATTTCCCCGGTTTTGGGATCGAACCGTACTACGGCATTGCCATTCCAAAGGGCTACCCATAGCATGTCGTCGGCATCGATGGTCATGCCATCGGGAAACCCCAATTCCACAGGAACCTCCACTGCCACCCGTTCGTTGGAGAGGGTTGCATTCCAGGGGTCAAAATCATAGGCGCGAATCTTCCCCGTGGGCGTATCGGTATAATACATGGTGCGACCGTCCTTGGTCCACACAATCCCATTGGAAATGGTAATGCTGTCCAACATTGCGGTGGCCACTCCTTGCGGGGTGACTTTATACAGCTTTGCTACGGGATTCTTTTCGGCGAGGTCCATAGAGCCTACCCAGAGGTTGCCCGCAGGATCGCACTTACCGTCATTGAACCGATTGCCAGGCTGGTCTGCCTCTAACGGGGTGAGTTGGTTCAGGGAGCCGTTTTTGGTGTTCTGAAGGTAGATGCCATCCTCCAGCGCCACCACTGCGGTACTATCGGTTTGTGGTACTACGGTACCGATACGACTGGGCAGGTTAAAAGTTTGGATGTTTTTGGAAAGAGGGTCGAGGAGGTGCAATTGTTTTCCCAAGATGTCGATCCAGTACAACTGTTGGGTCTTGTAGTTCCAAAAGGCGCCTTCCCCCAATTCGGCTTTGGCTTCAAAGGCTACGGTTACGGAGGGGGTGTCGGGCATTTCGGTGGGGGTTTCAACTTCAGGTTTGGTTTCCGCATTTTTACAGCCAAGCATCGACCAAAGGATCAAAAGGGTGATTGAAAGGTACTTACGCATCGTAAAGGATGTTAAATTTGTGTTGGTTGGGTCGTTCTTTTAAAAAAAGAATTTAAATTTAGTTGATTCAAACGTATTTGTGAAATAAAATTCCAGCTTATGACACAAACTTCCTCCCGTAAGAAACACGCCGATTTTCAAAGCAATTATCGACGTTCCCTAAACTTCAACCGTTTGGTGGATAAAGATGCGTTTGTGTTGAACGAACAGGGCGAACTGGTGATGCGTTCTTCCAGTCAAACCCCTGATTCGGAAACCTAAACTACGCGAAAGGGTCAATCTCCCTGCAGGGGGTGAGGTTTATACGTTAGTCGTCAAGACGAACCCCCTGTCCCTTTCGTCGCGCAGCATTTTTGCTGTAGCGCAACAATCCTACAGAGAGTACTCCACAGACCATAAACCCTAAAAACACTGGGTAGACACTGTGTAGGATGTACCTCCCAATAAACGTACTGATGGGGATGGCCATCAGGGTCGCAATCAAGCCCGTAATCGCCGCTGCCATCCCTGCAATATGCCCCATGGGTTCCATGGCCAAGGCCCGGAGGTTCCCAAACAGAAAGCCAATGCAAAAAAACTGCACGGCAAAGAACACCATCAATACAGCGATGGGTGGATTGGGTTGTCCGAAAAAGAGTAGGAGGTAGAGGGCCGAGGTCCCCAAGAAGCCATACATGGCGGTAGTGACCATGCGTTGCATCCCATAGCGCAACACCAAGGAGCCGTTGGTAAATACCGCCAAGCCAATAGCGATGGAAAGTCCCGCAAAGATGAGGGGAAATTCTTCCTTTAAGTGGTATTGTTCCTGAAAGATCTGTTGCGACCCACTCAAGTACACCATAAAGGCCCCAAATACCAAGCCGGAGGTAAAGGTATAGCCCATGGTGGATTTTTCTTTCACCACCTCCTTAAACCCGTTCACGAAGAGTTTGCGGGTGAAGGGAATGCGCTTTTCAGGCACCAGCGTTTCCCGCTGTCGCCTCCAAAACCACAGGCATACGAGTCCGCTGAAGAAGAGCTGCACGTAAAAGATACCCTGCCATTCGTAATGGTCCAAGACCAGTTTCCCTGCGGCGGGCGCTACAATGGGCACCAATAAAAACACCACCGTCACAAACGACAGGATGCGCGCCATGTAATCGCCATGGTAGGTGTCGCGAATGATGGCTATGGAAATGGTGCGCGGAGCCGATAGTCCGATGCCCTGCAAGATGCGTCCCACAATCATCACTTCCAGGCTCTGTGCGAGCACGCATACCAAGCTGGCCAAAAGGAACAGGCCAAAGCCCATATACACGATGGGTTTGCGCCCTAGGGCGTCTGAAATGGGACCAAACACCAAGGGGCCAATACCCAGCCCCAAAAAAATCATGGTGATGATCAATTGGTTGTCGGCCGGATTTTGAGTACCCATGGTAATTCCAATCACGTCCAGGGCAGGGAGGAGGGCATCGATGGCCAAGGCCACCACCGACATTAAGGAGGCCATCATGGCAATGAATTCGATTTGGGAGGTGGTTGGTTTTGGCATTTGGTAAAAGTACACATATTAGCCAGATTGGGGTGTGGATTTTTCACAACTTCGTCCCAAAAATGGTAGGTTGGCAATGCTTTTTTTCGTAAATTGTTTTCCTTATTTCGCAGTAAGCCTTTGTACATGGCAAAACCAATCCTCAAAATAACTTCTATATGAAAGTATTCGATAACAAGCACATTAAAAATGTGGTCTTCGTCGGGGCGCACCATGCTGGTAAAACCACCCTAGCGGAGACCATGCTTTTTGAAGCGGGCCTCATTAACCGTAGGGGCACCGTAGAGCAACAGAACACCGTTTCAGACTACCACGACATCGAACACGAGCGTGGCGCCTCGGTCTTCGCCACCCCCTTGCATACGGAGTGGCGGAACTACAAGATCAACATCATCGACACCCCGGGGCTCGATGATTTTATTGGCGAGATCATTGCGTCCATCCGGGTGGCCGACACCATCGTACAGGTCATCAATGCAGAACACGGTGCCGATATAGGCACCGAAATTATTTGGGACTACGTCAACAAGTACCACAAGCCTACCGTGTTCGTCATCAACAAGATCGATCACGAAAAAGCCAATTTCGACCAGAGCTTGGCCAGTTTGAAACGCTTGGTGGGGAACAATGCGGTACAGATCCAGTATCCCATCATCCTGGACGGTGCCCAATGCATTGTGGACGTCCTGAAGATGAAGTGCTATAAGTTTGGCCCGGAAGGAGGGAAGCCTGAAAAGCTGGCCATCCCGGATAACGAACTGGACCGTGCCAATGCACTGCACAACGAATTGGTGGAAAAAGCCGCCGAAAACGACGAGGAATTGATGGAATTGTACTTCGACAAGGGCACCCTGAACGAAGACGAACTCCGCCAGGGTATCAAACTGGGCATGTTGAACCACGACCTCTTTCCCGTGTTCTGCCTCAGTGCCCTCAAGGACATGGGTTCTGGAAGGCTCATGGGCTTCATTGACAATGTAGCACCCGCAGCCTCCGACCTGAAGCCGGAGCAGAGTGTGGAAGGGAATCTCGTCGAACCCAAAGTAGACGCGCCCACCACACTTTTTGTTTTTAAGACCTTGTACCAACCCAATTTGGGGCAGATGACCTTCTTTAAGGTGAAATCGGGCGAGGTAAAGGCCAACGACAAACTCTACAACAGCCGTACCGGTGAGATGGAGACGCTGAACCAGCTGTTCATCATGGACGGGAAGACCAAGCAACAGGTTGATAAGCTCACGGTAGGGGACATTGGGGCCACCACCAAACTGCGCGATACCGAAACCAACGATACCCTTTTTGAGGGCCAGGGCGGTACCACCATCCGGCCCATCCAATTTCCTCAGGCCCGTTTGGAGAAGGCCGTCTTTGCCGAAACGACCAGCGAAGAGGAAAAACTCAACGAGGTATTGAAGAAACTGCACAGCCAAGATCCCACCTTAACCTTGCGCTACGACAGCGAAACCCATCAAACCATCATTGGGTGCCAAGGCGAACTGCACTTGGCGGTAGTGACCTGGATGCTGGACAAGGTGTACCAGGTGAGTGCCCGGTTCGAATCGCCCAAGATCTCGTACCGCGAAACCATTCAAAAGCCTGCCACGGCCAACTACCGACACAAAAAGCAGTCGGGGGGTGCTGGCCAGTTTGGAGAGGTGCATTTAAAAATAGAACCCTATTACGAAGGTATGGACGAGCCTCAGGGCTTTAGCATCCGTGGAAAAGAGGAGATTACCCTCGATTGGGGCGGCAAGTTGGTGTTTTACAATTGCATCGTGGGCGGGGTGATTGATGCCCGCTATTTGCCCTCCATCATGAAAGGGGTACTGGAAGTGATGGAAAATGGGCCCCTGACCCAATCCTATGCCCGCGACATCCGTGTGATGGTGTACGACGGCAAGATGCACAGTGTCGACTCCAACGACATTTCCTTCAAGATTGCAGGGGCCACGGCCTTTAAGGATGCCTTCAAACAGGCCAATCCCAAGCTGTTGGAGCCGGTGTTTGAGGTGAGCGTGAAAGTACCGGAGCAGATGGTCGGGAACGTGATGACCGAATTGCAGAGCCGTAGGGCCATCATCCAAGGGATTTCCAACGAGGATGCCTATCAGATGCTGAAGGTGATGATCCCCAAGGCCGAACTGAGCGATTTTTCCACCAAGTTGCGCTCGTTGACACAGGGACGGGGCAATTTTACCAGCAAGTTTTCCAGTTACGAGGTGGTGCCACAGCACATCCAAAAGGAGCTGGCAGACAAGCTGCAGGAAGTGGCAATGGATAAATAGGTCCTAGGTTATGGGTAAAGGGTTCTAAGTTCCCAACCCAGCAAGGTCACCCTGAGCCTAGCCTGTCCCAAGCTTGACGAGGGATCGAAGGGCAGAAAAAAATAAATAATAGCAATAAACAATAACAATAAAAAATAAACCATAAAACCATGCAGACAAAAGTGCGATTATTAAGCGATTTAAAGTTCAATTTAGAAACCTGGAGGCGTGAGTTGCGGTTCCATTTTGACGAGATGGATACCTTCCAGGAGAAGTTGGAAGAGATAGCTGCCCACGAGTTTGGGAAGGATGCCCGCAAGAATTTGGAAATGTTCCAGAACCGGATCATGATTGAGAAGGCGGCCATCGCCAAGTTGAAGCACCGTTGCAAGGAAAAATTAAGGGAATTGAACGCCGCACATTACAACGATGCCCCGGTAGATGGGGAGCTTAGAAGCCGCCAAACCGAATTGAAGGGCGACATGCGCACCTACATCAAATTGCATTACGACCTCAAGGAGGAGATGATGGATTTCTTTGCAGAGTACCTGGACGAGTAGCACTCTGTCATTCTGGGCATAGCGACGAATCCCTAAAGGAAAGGCCAACGCGGCAGTCTGGTACCTTCGCTAAAAATGTCCACAGGACATTTTCTTGACGCTCGGTCCAATTCTGAGTGCAGCGAAGAATCTCAGCTCGACAAGCAACCCAATAAACAATGCCAATACAAATAAACAATAAAAAAGTGCCCACGCGGCACTTTTTTACAATGTCATGCTGAGCTTAGCCTGTCCCGAGCTTGACGGAGGGGTCGAAGCACTTCAGCCGGACAAGGAATCTCCAATAAACAATAACAATTCACAATAGAAAATAAGAAAGCGCTCCCAAGGGCACTTTCTTACCACTTGAAATCAATCGTTCTCAAGAGGTCCTTGCTGCTTTTATAGTTCATCAATATTCACTATCTTTAGAAAGTCCCCACCGTGGCTTGTATCATTCCGGCCATCCAATCAACATAAATTTTGCCCAGCTATAAGACGCAGGGTATTTATCTATAAAAGCTAATTAAATACCATGCTTAGATTTGTATCAAAAAAAGATTTCATTCAGTACATTGGTTATCAATATAATCTTCGAAAGAAAACCATTGACATTCCCATTTTTGATGTACTATGGGAGTTGTACCAAATTGGGGACCGCTACCGAAAAGAGAAAAAGACCGCTATAGAAGAGGGGCTTGACGAAAATTACAAGGCCTTGATTGCGTCCATTATGGGCACATCGCAATTTCGTGAATACACGGGGAGGGATACCATTCAAGAACACACCATCGATCATAATGTTTTTACTCGTGTAAAGACCATAACGTATCGATCCAAGGAATCCATGCCCCTAGGGGGGAACATATCAAACATCAACCCGCCAAACATCGATCCCATAAGGAGATTAAACTTTCCGCATACTAGACCACAACCCAATCTCAACAAAGGGCCTATTAATTTTGTGATCTTTTCAGACCACCACATGACTGAAAAGGGCCACCGTCACAATTATTTTGAAAAGAACAAGGAACTCTACATGGAGTTGTTGGATTATTATGCCGATGAGGGTTTTGGGTTGATTGAAAACGGTGATGTAGAGGAATACACCATCTTTGAACCCACCATAAAGATTGCCAATGGATACAATAATCTTATCAATAAACAACCCGATACGTTATTTGAGCACTTGGCGGGAGAGAATGTTGGTTCCATAAATTGGGAACATCTAAGGGTGCAGCGCATCAAAAACAGAAAGGAAATCCTTCCTAGAATTATTGAAGACAATATAGAACTTTACGAGCTAATCGATGATAAATTTGCAAAAAAGGGATCAGACTATTATACAAAGGTTACGGGAAACCACGATCCCTATTTGGCACAAGATCTCATCCTCACATTACCAAAAAATTTTAGAGACAATCTTTGTGACGTGCTAAAAATACATCACAAGCCCATTGGGGGAAGGCAGGAATACTTGAAGTATTTTGTTACCCATGGACATCAATTTGATAGTTCTACCTTGCCACAGCATGCTTTTGCCTTGGGCGAAGTATTTTCCGAAACCCTTGGCTGGACCATTCAAGGGGCGGATCGTATCTGGAATGCCTCTAAAACAGAGCCCTGGAGAAATCCCAACAAACAGGTAGCATTTCGTAACATCCTGGCCACAGCCAAACCCATGTCCAATCCAGATAGTCTATTCAGTGGCTTTGGAATTGGAATCGATATTGCCGCTGAAATTGTTATCGAGATTTTGATGCAGGGCCATGAGATTGCATGGGAATATTTTGATAACTCCAGTAGGATTCAAGCCTTCCAGCAAGAAGTCATGACCGGTGACGAATATTTCAAGGTTCGCCACTTGTCTGAAACGGTGTTGGTAGCAGAGCTGGAAAAATATTATGGTCATACCGATATTCGAGATTGGGCGCACAAACCCAAGCTCATCATTGGGCATACGCATGAGCCTCGATCGCATCCTAAACGACTTACAACTAAAAATGGAACGACTCCCTATTATTTAAATTCTGGATCTGCAGGACGCTTCGAAAACCTTATTTGGGGCATCGAACTCCGAAATGGTGTGGAAAAGGTCGTCTCTTGGACCAGAAGCGGGTCCCAATTAATCCGAAATTCTTGGGAACCAAATAACGAAGGGCAATTAATAAAAAAGGAATATCCGCTCTAGGTACTAATGAAACACATTGCCATTACCGGAACCAACGGAAAGACCAGCACACTCGTATTGGCACACCAACTGCTTAATGCATCTGGAAACAGCGTAGCTTCATTGGGGACCCTAGGTTTAAAAATTGAAGATGTACTAGAAGACGAACCGGTATTAATGGGTGACCGCCCCATGGAAGCATTCTTGGAGGAACTCCATTATTTTCACGATGTGGACGCCTTCTTGTTCGAGGCCTATAGCGTAGCGCTTGCCAATGGCAAGTACGATGGCATTCCCATTGACGTTGCCCTATTGACCAACCTCGATGCCGACCACCTGGATGTCCATAAAAATATAGAGGCTTATCGAGCGGCAAAATACCACCTGTTTCAAAAATTATTGAAACCCAACGGTACGGCCGTTTGCTGGGAAAATGACTCCGCTGCACATATTATAAAAGGGATTTGCGCAGAAAGGGGTTGCCGTTTGGTGTCGTTTGGCACTGACACTTCCGCCACGCTGCGCTTATTGAAATCAACCAAAAGCAAAAAGGGAACCGAGGTTCTATTGCAGTACCATCAGCTTAAGTGCCACGCTACCGTACCCTTTGTGGGTAAGCCATATATCAATAATTGGATGGGCGCTTTGTTGCTTTGTTTGGAACTGGGCCTCCCCATGGAATTCCTTCTAAAAAAATCAGAGACACTAACCCTTCCCAAAGGTAGGGCAGAAGTGGTCGCACAGTGTCAAGGGGGTGCGGTGGTGGTCGATTATGCCAACAACCCGGCCGCCTTGTGTACCACATTAACTTGGGCACGGGAACAGTATCCCGGCACAGTACATTTGGTTTTTGGAGGCAGTGGCAACCACAAAAGCTACCAACGCAAGGAAATGGCTGAAACGGCACAGTTGCTGGCCGATGTAGTATACATTACCGATGACAACCCCCGGGAGGAACCGCCACAAGACATCCGTAAGCAACTAAGTCTCCATTGTCCGAAAGGCTTGGTTGTGGCAGGTCGTAGCCAAGCAATACATAAGGCCATTAAAGCCTTGCAGCCAGGCGATGTATTGCTCATTACGGGCAAGGGACATGAAACCCATCAGGAAATAAACTATACCCTAAAACCCCATAACGATAAAACCGTGGTACAAGCCTACCTGCATAGCATCCAAATGGATAAGGCTATCACACATTACTAACCATTTTTATAAAAGAACCATGCCAACAGACATCATTTTACACGATCGTGAAATCGAATTGCAATCGCATACGATTTCCGTACAACAAAACAACTCGAGTACCAGTGCCTATGCCCGGTTGATGGTCAATGCCCAACAACACAGCGTCAACCTCAGCTTGGGCAACGGCACTACCTTATCAGGAAACCTGTTGCTGGGCAGTACCAAAATTTCACAGACCCATGGAATCATTACCAACAAGGCGGTAAAATGTGCTCAATTGCTCAGCAACAATGCCGAAATAGGGGAACTCAAGGTCTGCAAGGGCGTTACAGAAAACCTCAGTAATGGGAAAGTCCTTGTCTATGGCAAACCCAATAAGGTGGCCATCAAACTGGATGGTGCGCAAGAGCGTGTAGGCATCGGGACCAGCAATCCCGGTTTCAGCCTGCATGTGGAAGGGACCATTGCGGGTAGGGGTCCCTATATGAGCCTTTCGGACGGGCGTTGTAAAACACAAGTACAGCCCATCGGGAATAGTGTACAAACACTGCTGGCTCTGCAGGGCGTCCAATTTCATTGGAAAGACGTTCCGTTGACGGGCCCCAAACCTCCCAAAACCAAACAATGGGGGTTCATTGCCCAGGAAGTGGAAAAGGTATTGCCCGAATTGGTCTCCAAAGACCAGGAAGGGCGCCGTTCTGTAGCCTATGGGGCCCTAGTGCCCTTGTTGGTAGAAGGCATCAAGGAACAGCAACAACAATTAGAACGGTTGGAAGCACGGCTGCAACAACTGGAATCCTTGCTTACAAACCCCAAAAACCATGCGTAGAGTAGCAGTAATAGGCGATTCGGCCATGTGGGGGCAAGGACTGCGGCAGGAACAGAAGTACGCCTTCAAATTGGTGGAGTGGCTTAAGGCCCGCGGGTACGGCTACGAACTGGATCCCAAGGATTTCATTCCGCATTCGGGGGCCATCATTGGCGATCGAAGCCAGGAAGCCTTGAATTCCGAAGGGCTGCCCACGCTTTTGAGTGAAAAGCACCGTAACGGCTATGCCAAATTTTCCCCAGAAGTTCCAACCGATTATCCCAGCATCTACAAGCAAGTAGGGGACCTTCCACATCCGGAAACGGTGGAACTCCTTATCATGAACGGAGGCATGAACGACGTAGGCATGAATACCCCAGTAGAGGAGGAAGGGAGGGATTTCAATATCGTCGTGCACCAAAAAATTAGGGAAGTCGTCAAAACCCGATTGCAACGATTGTTGGAACATGCCCATGCCACCTTTCCAAACGCCCAGATCATGTACATTGGGTATTATCCCGCTTTAGGACCCCAATCACAAATACCTTTGGAATACTACCAACTCATCTTTGGCTCCTCAGTATTGTTGGGTACCATCTTTTCTCCTTTCATCATTGGAGCAGCGGTTGAAAAGGTTGAAACCACCAAAAAGCAAGCCCTGGAACTGTACCAAGCCTTTCACGTACATGCCTGCCAAAAGGTAGCCGAATTTAACAGCGAACACCGGGCAAACGTATTGTTTTGCCACTCGGGTTTTAAACAAGAAAACGCCATTTTTGGGAGGGGAGAACCTCTTGTGTTTGGTCCTGGGGACGATTGCGATCCAGAGGTTTTTGAGGGGCGCGGGGTGTATTGCAAATTGGCTTTTGAGGTGGATGCCGACCGATTGGCCAACGAACCTACCGATATCGACGCGCAACATTATGCCACCTGTACCCAGGCGTACCTGTTGCATCCCAATGTGGCAGGAGCCAACCAATATGCAAAAACCATGGGCGAAAATCTCACACGTACCGTGGAGTTCAGTTTGCGGGAGGCTTTAACGGAAGTGACCCAAGGGCCATTGTCCATCAGGAAAGCCACACAGAAACTGCGGTTCAAGCAGTACGGGGTTACCAACATCAAGCAGTTGCTGCATTTTGGCAGGGTGCATACGCTGTACGTACAATACGACCTCAACATCCGGGTGGCTCCAAGCGATCCCGATATTTTCCCCAAAGACGGACTGTTCGACTTTGGTTGGGGCAAGGAGCGCATCCCGTTGGCCTTTACAGGGCCCAATGCGCTGCATTCCAAGTACGCCCTGTTGGAAATCTTCGAAAAAAGGACGCTCAGTGAAATTATCCAGTTCCAGGTGTTCTTGCCGGCCATTCCCAGTACGATCAATTTTTCATTGTCGTTGGTACTATACGTGAACGGCTACGAACTAACGCGCACCTTCCTAGAACCTAAGGATTTTACCAAGACCCGCAGCCAATGGACTTGGAAAGAAGTGATTCAATGAACAATTGAAAAACAATGTCATGCTGAGCCTGTCGAAGCATCTCAACTCGACAAGCAATCCAATAAACAATACCAATACAAATAAACAATAAAAAAGTGCCCACGTGGCACTTTTTTACATTACCATACTGAGCTTAGCCTGTCCTGAGCTTCACGAGGGGCCGAAGTATCCCCAATAAACAATAAATAATAACAATAGAAAATAATAAAGCAGGGAGGGTTTTCAAATAACCTATTTTACATAATACAAATTATAGTTTATCAATGAAGTTTCCACAATTTACGTATAGCTACGCTATTTGATATACTTCTTACCTAGCTTTCATTAATTCAAGCTTGGCGAAATGTTGGGCGTATTTATGGAGTTTATCCATTTTAGATAGGAACTTTTGTTCGATGGTGCGAAATTTTTCGCTTTAGTAAATTCATAAGCTCTTCAGTCAGTTGAAAAGACTCATTTAGTACATCTTTTACGAAATTGTTTACTTCCAATTCGGGTATCAACCCACCTCCTGCTGGCATTTGAAAGCCAAATATGGAAGTTGACCCCGGAGGAATCTCTTCGAAATTACTGACCACATAGGTACCATGTTCCACTTTTAAATTGATTGAGTATCCGTGAATAAAACTGTTTCTCAATCTATTGATGGTTCCTAAATATTTGTTGAAGTATTGACGATAATTATTCAACCAGACATAGAACTCATCATTAGTTCTGTAGCCTAATTGAACTAAATTATCCCAATAAGGAATCAAAATCTTAAGATGAACACTCAGATGAGGGTTCTTTTCACCAAAGACAACTCTTTTTTTTATCAATGTTTCAATTAATCGAACAAGGTTCTCATACAAAGAAGCTATACTTAAGACGAATAGTTGAAAATTCATATTTATAGACTCTTTATACATGCCGGGATCAATAATTTCAATCCTCTTTTTGATAACTCTCGTTCCGTAATTGAATTCTGCCTCTATTAATTTATTCCCTGTTAAGGAATTATGAACTATTATACTGTTATCGTATTCTGTTCCAAAATAAGTATGATAAATAATTTCTGCCTCTCTCAATTTAAGTTCAATTGATTCGATGATAAATTGAACATCTTCTATCCTAAGTTTATCCTTACCATTGCTTCTGTGATTGAAGATTTCATGCAATCCTTGATCGAATAATCCATTTGCTTGCTTCCTTGCAAGAGAAGACACAATAACATCCTTTTGGTCAGTGAAATCAGAAAGTTGTTCTATTACCATGCTTCTCCTCCTTCTTCGTATCTATCCCGATCAATATCAGCTTGGACTGATTTTAGCACCTTTTGAAAAAAGTCTTTGATCTCTGGACTCTTAACCTTTGAACTTTTTAATGTGTTCTCCAACAAATCCTTTAATTGTAAGTCTACAGCAAATGGTTGACCAGGTGTGCCTGATTTAACGCCCAAAGAAGTCAATGAAATATAACATTGAGAGGTGAACTCTTTAAGCTGTTTTTCTTCCTTGATATTTTCGTTCCCTGCTTCCAGAAGCATTATTATCAGATCAACAAATGCCTCATTTTTCTGTTTGAATTCAGATAGAGATTGAACAATGTTTAACAATTTTTTGTAGTCCGAATTGTATTTTTTGATCAGCTCAGTATAGATGATTTTTGTTTGATTGTTTACACTTTTGCTTACAGCAAATAATTCAATGACGTTTTTTGCATAGAAGTGCTCGTACAACTCGAAATCAAAATCTACAAACCAATTTAAAATCATTGAAAATATTTCTGCTTTTTGTTCTTCCGATAACTCAGCAATAATAGTATTTCCGGTATGAGTTGGCACATATTCATACCTCAAAAGACTCTTCTTTTCAACTACATATTTCCGTTTATACAGAAAGCGATTTTGGATATATTCCAGCACAATTTGAAAACCCTCTTTTCTAATGATTTTGTTTAAGAAGCGTTCTACCGAATAAGGGATATTAAGGTGAAGGGTATGTTTAAGAAGTAAGTCTTTGATCTCCAGATAATTTTTTTCTTCTATCGGATCAAATGCCAAAAACAAGCTATCCAAATGCCTTTCATGGCAATTCTGTAAGAACTGTTTTACTTCTTTTATGGCTATATCTTTATCAAAAAAGAAAAGGGTCGGAAGTGTTGACGCAAGATTGAAATAATTCTCTGCTGTAGAATTTTGAAATACAGAACTGATAAGTTCAATGTCCTTCTTTGTCAATGCACTCCAATCCCCTGATTTATTAAAGACATTGTGAATCATGAAAGTATTATACACATGAAGCATACAGTTCCTTGCTTCAATCGTTTTTTCCTTTTGAAGTTTTAGTACGTATTCCCAATATATATCCTCAAAATCCTCTGAAAACCGAAACTGCCTTAACATACCCGAGCAATACTTGACAACAAAGGCTTGGTTTTCTTCCCAAAGGTGATTAACGAATTCTTTTGTTTTGTTCAGGTCAGATGAAATGACATCCAAAAATTGATAAAAGTGGTGCGGCTCATATTCACTTTGATCAATAACCTTAACTAATGCGTTCCCCAAATCAGTACCAGAGTTATTATTAACCAGTTTTTCTGATTCTATTTGGTAACGTTCTCTTTCTTCGTTAATCTTTCCGTCATACTTCGGGTTAAATAGATCCAATAACCGTTCAGCAAGATCATTCTCAGATAGATTCTCATTTATTTTGTCAATGGTTGCATAATAAGAAGCATCAATTCCCCATCGTTTGAACCAGTAAAGTTGGTCTTTGACAAATTGCTTTTGCTTTAATTCAAGAACATTCTTGGAAGAAGTTGCAAGCAAGAAATCCAATACAGTTTTAATTTCTTTTTTACCCTTATAGTTTTTATTCCTTGCAGCAAATATTTCTCTCGGCATATCAACAATTACCTTAAAAGTTTCTTCCTTAAGTTCTTTGGATGGTTCATTCTGAAAGAAATCAATTAACAGGTCAATTATTTCCTTCCTAAGCTTTTTTACATCTTTATTCTCAGGGATGTGAAGCGTATATATTTGGATCGAATGCTTTTGATGCAAGTGTGATTCAGTACCAGTAAACTCAAGTTTAAGTATAGTTTTTAAAGCTTTCAGGGCAAAAATCTTCATGCCTTCATCAGCTTTTTCTAGTTCATTTTTACTGGCTGTGAGTATTCGGTTCTGTCTCTTACATGTGAAGTCATCAAATTTGTCACTTTTTCCAAAACTGGCAATATTGGAAATTACTCCATCATCGTTTAGTATTTGATAAAGTCTTCCTGAGTATGAGTATGCTTGTAAGAAGTAATCTTCCAACTGGAATAAGCTATGAAGTATACGCTTAAGGTTGCTAATAGTGGAATCAAGGGAATAATTCTTATAGGCTAATGATCGTTGAAATTCCTTATACAAAAGGTGTTCTACATCTGAGTAAATGGAGAGTGTTTTTTTAATGGCTTCTAATGCCAATAATGGCATAGTATAGGTTATGGCATATACTGTATCAAGAATTCTTGTAATCTCCCTATAATCACTGCATTTATCAATCCGATCAATGTATTCTTTCAAAAGGTTTTCCAGAATAGAATTATCTTGTTTGTCCTGATATACATAGCCTATGTTCTTTATGATATTGTTAATAAAGGCTCCGTATTCCGGTAATTTTTTTTCCAACCATTTTTTCGAGTTAATAGCCTCTTGTAAAATAAGATCACTGTAGATGTCTGGTTTGATGTCGAATTGATATCTTCCAGAAATAATGTTTTGAGCCTTCATTGCTTGTAGCACCGTGTCTACATCTTCTTCTGAAAGAATTTCTGTAGAGGAAATTTGCTGGATGAGATTCCTGTCTTCAATTTGAATTGGCTCAATAAGAGCAATTAGCATTATGATCTTCTTAATATCTTTTTTCAGTATCTCCTTTTCTTCACTCGTTGTTGTTATAAATTGTTCAAAATACTGTTCTACATACGTTTTAAGAAAGGAATCTTTCTTAATATCCGAGAGACGAGTTCCTGCTTTAATGGTTCTTAGCAAGGTCATGATCATAATTGGTACTCCATGGGTTAATTCAACGAAAAACCCCAAGTACTCTTCAATTCTATACCCTTTTAGCTCTCCTTCCAAAAACTGAACTGTTTCCTCTCTTGTTAATTGATCAAGTTGGATAGGCTCAATTCGATCGGTTCTATCCGTTACTGTTATCTGACTGAGAACTTGGTTTAAAAATGGGGTTCTAACAGTCAACAATAGCTTTACTTCATTATTCTTAAAACCTTTAATGAGAGTAATCAAATCAGCAATATCTCTTTCATCAAATTTATCGGCATCGTCAAGCAATACTATATAGTTTCTTTCACCTGACAAGGCAGTTTGTAACACTTGTAAATTGATTTTGTGTGTTACAATTACTAATGCTTTCCAGTCATTATTCTGGTCCACATATTGTTTGAAAAACTCAACACAAAGTCTTGTCTTCCCAATTCCGGCTTCACCACTAACAACCGCAATTTTCTTAGTGTCATCCTGAATGAATTTATTGATCGCTTCAAGTTTATCCTTTCTATAATAGAACTTATTGGACAGCTCATAAGAAGTATTTGTGGCCGAATTGAGTTCTTCATGAAAAAACTCGGAATATTCCTGAATAAGAAACTTTGTTTGATTAGTATACCAAAGTTGAACAATTGGATGATGAGCTAACAATGTATAGATTTTGGCTCCGTCCCAAATATCAAATTCAACTGTTTTACCCCCCTGTTCAAGAGTTTCATCTGCTATTTCCTTTATCTCTTTTCTTTGTGCAGGATTTAATTCAACATTAGTAATGAAAATTACTGCTGTCTCATCTTGTATATTTTTGTCAATATCTTTTTTGACCTGGCTCTTTAGCTGATTGAAACCTGCTATTCTGCCAGTATCAGGATGATGAAATTTTGCTTGAAATCTCCATTTCCCTTGTTTGCCATTGTATTTACCTTCAAAAAGGCCATCTATACCTTGATCTGAACCCGGAGCGGTAAAAGGAACAAAGTCCTTCCCTATCTCAAAGCTCAATAAGTCATTGCAGAACGATTGAAATTTCTCCCCATTAAAATCAGACCAGTTGATGAGACTCATTAATTTTCTATCATATTTAATGTTTGAATGAAGATATAAATAAAAATGCACCCACCCCCTTAATGAATCGGATATTATTATCGTTATATTTAATTCCCCTCGCTCCCCTAAAATTACATCCCAAATTATAGTAATAAAAAACCCCCTCTCTCGAGGGGGCTTCCAATCATGCGCTAAGCAGAAATCACATCCACTCCCCTTCCCCCTTTGAAGGCACAGTGCTGCGCCTGTCGAAGTAGGGAACAAAGGGGATGTTACAGCACATTCAACACCTTCATCGCACTGTCCTGCTCCAGTAGGTTCGGCACCCCCGCTACCGCGCGATTGCATCGCGTGGTATAGCATAAAAAACCCCCTCTAGTCAAAGGGTCATTTTTTATTGCTATTGTTTATTGAGATTCCTTGTCAAGCAAGGAATGACATGCCGTGCAAATTGCTCATTGATAAAGAGATGCATCGCTTCGCTAAGAATAGGATCGAGCGTGAAGAAAATGTCCAGTGGACATTTTTAGTGAAGGTGCCAGACTGCCGCACGGGCAAAAATACCATCGGGCGCAAGCCCGAAACTTCTTTTCTGTAAGCATAGGTAGCCCTTCCCGTTAAAAACCGACCGTAGGGAGGCCTGTTCCCGAAGCCTTGGAGGGAATTTAGGGAGGGCTTCCGATTGCAGGAGCACTCCGTGTCCTGCAAATGCCTACCAGAAAAGTGCCTTTTCTTTTGCTTCGTTTTCTTTGGGCAAGCAAAGAAAATGAACGTACAAAAAATATTTAACCTGGATCCGGGTTAAGCCCGAAAGGCCCCCAGCCCTTACTGGCAAATCGCCGGCCCTTTTTTAACAATGCTCAGCCCTTCCCGGATAAACATGTCGCCATTGGCCAATTGGTAGACGGGATAAAACTGTTGCCCGCCGTTCAATGAGGCATAGAAGATGCCATTGAGGCCGTTTTGGGAAGTGATCTTCCAGGTACCGTACTCCTGCCAATTGGACTTTTGCTCGTTGCCCAGCACGGTTTGCTTTACGGTATTGCCATACAGCCCGTAATACCCATTGGGACAGTAATGCACCTCCAAAAAGTAATAGGTACCATACACCACCTCCCCTTCCCTATAGGTAAGGAGCAATTGCTGCCCATTGAAGAAGTTCTGCAGCGTTTCAATAGAAGGGTTGGTCTGTGCGTCCATGGTTTGGGGATTGAGGTAGAGCATGCAAAGCACACCTACAATGAGGATTCCTTTCATGAAGTACTTATTGCGGTTACAACTTCTAAGATACTACAAATTAATCACATAGCAATCATTGTTCACTGCTAATTGTTCAATGTCAACTACCCGAATTGGGGACCAATAGTCCTACTAGTGCTCCTAAAGCTGTAGACGCCAATGTTACCAGGAATTGCGGTACGTTGGTTCCGGTCTTGTCCTCACTAAGCACCACCAGGATGCCCATAAAGATAAGCGAGCCTATCAGTACGCCAGAGACCACATAAAGTACAACCAGGAATACCTGTTTGTCGTTGCGCGGGTCGGGCAAGTCCTTAATAAACTGTTCTGGGTTGTCCAGCAGCTTTTTGCGGGCTTCGGGCGAGTTCTCTACTTCCTGTTTCAGTTGTTTGATATCCATACGCTTGTTTTTAAAATGGAACGTTGTTTATAATAATGTTTTTTGGTACACGGGCTGGGGCTGGTTGCTCACGTCGTAAAACGCCTCCTGGATGCCCGTCATCACCCCGTTCTGTTGGGTCAGGGTCAACAACGCAAATCCGTTGTACAGCTGTTTGGAGGGCGTTGGTTGCAGGTTGTTGGCCTTGTAGGCAATGGGCTGCCCATTAAGGGAACTGGCGGGGCCGTAAGGCAGGGCCGCATGTCCCAAGCAGCGGGCATAGGTGTTGGTTGTAAGCACGGGTTTTGCCGTATTGGACGGGATGGAAATGGGTCGATCGTACACGATGCCATTGTGTACATGGCCCCAATACCAGGCAAAGGGGTCGCCTTTCAGGGCATGGTTCAGTTGGCCCCACAAGTCGGCTACCGAAGAACAGTCGTCGGCAAAGCCATTGTGATGGGTAAATACGATGGTTTTATTGGGGTCGAGGCGCAACCCCTGTATCCATGGCACTTGGAAGTCGCTGGTATCCCCTAGGTTACCACTCATGAAGGCATCCAAAGAGGTGCCATTAAAGGCCGAATCCAACCCCAACAGGGTCCAGCCCCCAAATTTCAGGGCAAAGCAGCTGGCGTTTTGATGCGCGCTGAAGATGGGCGAACCATAGGCATCGTAAAACAAGCCATTGGCGCCACTGTACATCTCGTGGTTGGAATTGAGGGTGAAAGACTTGCCGTTGTAACCTGTGGGCCAACGCTTTATCAGGTTCTCCATTTCCTCGCCCGGTGCAAAGTACTTGTCCCCAGTGGGCTGACTCTCTTGAGGCGTACCCCCATAATACACATCGCCTACGTGCAGGAGGTAGTCTGGTTTCAATCCTTTGATGCTGGTGAAGACCGCATCGGAGGCTGCATTGCCCGCTCCACAATCACCCAATATGGCAATGGTTACCGTATTGGGCTGGGCTCCTACCAAATTGATTTGGGGAGGTGTAGTGGTTGGGAATTTGCCATCGTTGTACCACAACCCATGAAGGTTGGTAATCAATAGGTTCAGGAAGGCCACAAACCAACCTTGGTCGTAATTGGCATATTGTTCCGTACTCAATACACTGCCGTCGGAATAGATCAATTCGCCTCCCGAAGTAAAAAAGCCATAGTTGATAGTTGTTATTTGGGTTGCGGGGAGGTATTTATTGTCGATAAGGTAAAATAACAAGAGGTCGAAAACAACGCGCTTCCATGGATCAAACTGACTAAGGTTCAACTGGCTGGGATTGTTGAACCAATACAAAAAGAGTCCAAAGTCTACCGAGCCCTTATCGGGTTTAAATCCCGGTGGTGGCGGTGGGTTGGCACCGGCCCAGACTTTCTTCTCGATCATGTAAAGAATAAGTTGGTACTCGCTGTTGGACAAGAATTCGCCCAAGCTATCGAAAATTGAGTTCAATGCCGAGCCCTGTTGCAGTTGCTTTTCAAGCAATTCCAATTGTGATTTTAAGTTTGATTCCATGATAGTTAATTGAAAATGAATGGATTAAAAATAGGCTCGGCGCTACCCCATTGCAATACGTAAAAACACCTAATTCTTCTAAGGAAAAAACCCCTTCCATCCAGAAGGGGTCTTTCATTGGTTAGTGGCTGAAACGCACATAGTACGGCTGTATGGTACCGCCGGTTTCATAGGTATAGCCCGCCGAAACCCACTGCATGCCATTGCTTCCCGACTTGCGGGTGGTATGGTAATGGCCGTAGTTGGTGTAGCTTAACGAGCTAAGGCGTGGGTAATAGATCACGAAATCGCCCCATACCCCTACGCCACTGCTGGCATCGTAGGGACCGCCACCAAAGGCCGTAATGATGCCAATTTGGTTTTCGTTGTTGGTCTCGATATAGGGATAGGCAAAGGCAAAGTCGGGATTCCAAATTTGGTACTGGCTCGCCAAGGTAAAAGTATTGGTATTGATCTCCACAATCTGCACGTGCGTTTGTGGGAAATTACCATTGTTGGAGGCATTCCAGGCAAAGACGGCATTGTTGCCCTTCATGGTGGCGCCCCGTACGTAGGTTTTCCAGGAGGCATCCATGAGCCAGTTGCTGCCATTGGCTGCTGTGGAAGACATGGTGCCGTTGGGCCACGAATTGATGTTCACACTGCGCCAGCTGTAGAAGTTATCGGCATCGCGCATGCTGTACACCTTCATGGTACTGTTGTTTTCATGCCCGGCCCAATACACGGCATTGGTGCCGTTTTGAGTAAGGTGCGACCAGTAGGCTTGTGTGCTTCCCGTAAATTGGTAGTGCACGGTGGTTTTGGCAGCTAATTCACTTAAAGGCACCCTAATAACGTACCGGTTGGCGCCCCCTCCAATACTGCTGGTCCAATACAGGTAGGTACGGCCAAAGCTCATATCGTTGTAATCCAGCGTCCCACTAGAAGCCAAGGCGTTGTTGGTAAAGTCCCAATACGTCCAGGAGGTGCCATTACTGCTGCGCACTTGGGCCGTATTTTGGGCGGCAATGCGGATGGCATTTTGTCCCCCACTGGTATTGTACTGCAATAACCAGACAAAAAGGTCGTATTGGGGCACGTACTGCACTACCTGGTCGCAGCAAAATCCGCCGTAGTCATTGGGAAAAATGGTGGTAGGGTTAACACTGGTAAAGTTTTGTCCTCCATCCAAGGAAAGGGACATCCATACGTTTCCCGTGGTCATGACCGTTTGGCCGTTTTCGGCTACACTGGGTTCGGGCAAAACCGCATTGGGGTTTACGGCGTCACCAATTTCGTCGTATTCCTCGAAGGATATGGCCTGGGAAGCGCCGCCATTGGGATCGTAGGCTACCACCTTAATGGGATCGTTGGCAGGTTTCAAATCGCCACGAATAGGCCCATTGGGGACGTAGTAGGGTTTCGGTTCTTCGTTGAGGCTGTCCTCTTTGGGGGTGTAAGGTGGATACTTCCCTCCTTCTACGGTGCGGGGCTCTACGGTACCGGTCCGTAGGGAGTCCCTATATTCACATGGATCGTTCTTGGGGTCCTTGGGGTCTGCTGGGGGTTGGCACTGGATGCACAGGATGAACAGTGCAAGCAACCCCATTAGGTAATAGCGTCGTTGTTTCATGGTTTTTGGTTTAATTTTTCTAAGAATGAAGTTACAACGCTGATAATCAGTATACAAGAGGGAAAACCCCCTATTTGAAACGGTTTTTTCCTAAGGATTGTAAGGAAGACCTTGGTTTGGGTTCACACCAAATTTATAGACTTTGGTTAACGTACTTTCTATTGTAGTTTGTGTTTAAACATGGATATTTGTAGGGCAATACTGAAACAACGCTCTTTCCATACACTATCCATACTGTATCCATACAGTATCCATACAGTTAGCACGCACTATCCATACACTTAACCTACACTAAAATCGCTAAAAGAGTAGTTCCTTACTTACAAAACCATTCTTCCTGTAGGAATTGACTGAAAATTAGTTCAAGGTGATATTCAGTACTTTTTCAGCCTTTAGCACTTTGGAAATGGGACAGATTTCCTTGGCCTTGTTGGCAATGGTGTTGAACTCGGTCTCCGAAATATTGGGTACGCTGCCTTGAAGGTCTAAAGTCACCGTGGTGATGTTGCCATCTTCAAACAGTACCGTGGCAGAAACGTCCAAGGTATCGGCCGTATAGCCGGCTTCGTTGAGCAGGAAACTGAGCTGCATGGCGAAGCATCCCGCATGGGCGGCACCGATGAGTTCTTCGGGGTTGGTCCCTTTTTCGTTTTCGAAGCGGGTACTGAAGGAATAGGCCGTGTTGTTCAATACGGTACTGGCCGTGGTTAAGGTACCTTTGCCCTCTTTGCCACTCCCCTTCCACTGGGCACTGGCCTTACGAGTAAATTTCATACGTGTGTTGCTATGGTTATGTCCTAAAAATACGATGCCGTAGGAAAAGCTACAAGCGTTCTGATTTAAGGTTTCGTTAAAAGGAGCACACTTAATCCACATCGAGCTTATCGCCGCCCATATTGAGCCCCCAATGGATCCCAAACAGGGAAATGAGGTTGTCTGTTTCCCCGAAATCTTTTCCAAAGCCTCCATTGATGCTGATGCTGCTTGAGAGTGTATATTTAATGGTTCCCACGGAACGTTCGCTATCGACCACCCCACTCCGCTTCAGGAATTCGTAGGAAAAAGCCAAGGCCCCAAACTCGAACTCCAATTTTCCTCCGAGGTCCCGGTAGTACCATGTCTGGTAATCCCCGTCTTCTGTGGTATTGAACCCATCTTCCACATAGCGTCCCGTAGCAAAAAGGTTGCAATAATTATTGGTTTTTGCTTCCGAGCCTTCATTCAGCAAAAGGCTAAAAACCCCTGTAAGCCATACACCAAAGCGGTTGGCGGTTTCCGAATCGATATTATTTTCCTTGAATAAAGCACTATAACCCATGGCTCCATCCAAACGCAGGGTAGGTTTGTAGGTCTTTTTATAGGCTTCCAAACCTTTGTAGTGTTCCACATACAGTTTGGCAATGGCTTGCTGCCGTTCGTTCTCATCGGCAATGGCCATTATCTCCATGGTGATGACCGGAAAACCAGTTAGGGCCTCGGCCAATTTGTTGGTGTTATCGTTTAGCCTTTTCAAATCGGCAGGACTATACCAGCGCAGCAAGGTGGTGTTGAATCCTACAGCATAGGATTTTTTGGCCTCACCAATGCCTGCAAATTCTTTATCTACATAGCCAAAGGAGAGTGTGGTGGTATTGAGACCGCTGAAAACATCCTGAGATAGTTCTCCTTGGTTACTTTCTTGGATGCCCATGTAACGTTTGTAGGTTTTGTTGGTGTCGTTTCTATTGATCAGAAAATAAGGCGCCACCTCAATGGACAAGCTTTGCCCTAAATTGTTGAGTACGTGCAAGGAGAGGGCTTTGAGGTTGTTGGTGGTATAGATAGCCGTTGGGGTTTCTTCCAATAGAATGAAGGCCGAACTGGCATCGTTGGACATGGTAAAATTTCCAAGGTCGACTTTGTTCTCCGTTTCCTGGGCACTGATGAAGCTTCCCACAAAAAGTGTGAGTGTTAGTATACTAAAGCGTTTCATGATTACGAGATTTTTAGTGTGACATCGGCCGTGGCTACGAAAAGGTCATTAAAGATTTTGAGCTTTTTAGCTTCGTAGGCATGGGAATGGCTGCCATCGGAAAGGGTAAAGGAAATTTTGGTATCGGCCATTACAGTATCGATGTTCCCCTCTTTCACAAAGCAATTGACAACCAACCTTGCCATTTTACCGTTGATCGCGTTGCTGTTGCCTAAGTCGGTCGAAAATTTGTACTGAATGCTTTTTTTGACGATTTCATTGTTCAACAGCACGTTGGAGCCCACTACGGCAATGGAACTGATGTTGGTGCTGGCCGAAACGGTGGCGTTGGACTGCATGTTAAAGGTATCCATACACTTCAATTTTAACATTAAACGGGTACGAACCTTTCGTACCGCAGGGTGTTTTACGACGATTCATTTCAACGATTGAAATGCAGGGGGAATACCGGATGTGTGTCTAAGTTACTGAATTTTTTGTAAAATATCGTGCACCATTTGTTCCATCACCCGATATCCGGCTTCGGTACAGTGAACCCCATCGGTGGTATAGGCCGCGATCATGCCCTTTTCGTCATTGACCATGCTGCTGTAATAATCGAGAAAGGTATGGCCATGCGTTTTGGCATAGGTCATTAAGAGGGCATTGAGTTCAATAACTTTGTCTGCCGGGTATATTTGAGGCCTCCACGGAAACACGTTGGCCGGCAATACGCTGCAAATGACTACCTTGATGCCATAGGATTTGGCCAGTTCGGCCATCTCCTCGATGTTCTGGGCAATTTCGGGTACCGGGATGTAGCCCGTATTTTGAGCGATGTCGTTGATGCCCGCCAAGATAACAACGGTTTTGGGCTGGAGTTGGATGACGTCCTGCCAGAAACGGATTTTCATCTGTGGCGTGGTTTGCCCCCCTATTCCACGGTTGATGTATTGGGGATTGTCGAAGGGACCTGGTTTCACATTCAGCCAACCTTCCGTAATGGAATTGCCTAGGAACACAACCCGATTTTCGTTAGGTTCGGGAGGCAGCAGCTGCGCGTTGGCTTCCTTGAAGTAATTAAGCTGTGCCCAATCTTGGGCAAATGATGCATTCATGTGCGATAGAAGCATTAAGACGAAAAAGAAGGCTCTCATACTGACGGCTTGTTTCAAAGGTACTAAGGAAGTAATTAAATGCCTATCTTTAAATCAAAAACATGAAAATTTCCATTGTATTTCTTCTTTTTTGCATGGCCCCTTCCGCTTACGGACAAACGTATTTTTATCCAGACCATGCTGCTTATCCAGTGAATGCTACCAACCTAAACTCGATGGATGTGGAAGCGGCCGATGTGGATGGGGATGGGGATTTGGATTTGGTGATAGCTGCCGAATACCAGCGGAACCTGCTTTTTTTTAATGATGGGACCGGACAATTTTCCGAAGATCCCTCGCGTTTGTTCCCCGAGAAAAATACCGGCGATGGGTTTATGGGAGAAGACAGCGAGGATATTGCCTTTGCCGATTTTGATCAAGACGGGGATTTGGACGTGCTTTTTGTTAGTGAGGATACGGTGTATCATGAATTGCTAGTGAACGACGGCACGGGTTCCTTCACCTTTATTGTTTACGAATTCCCGAGCTCTACTGCCAATGCTGTAGCGGTATTGGACCTTAACAATGACGATTATCCAGACATCATTATCGGGAATAACGGGCAAAATCAGGTTTATTTGAACAATCAAGACCTTACCTTTAGCGAAGCACCTGCGCGTTGGCCTGTGAATGTGGAGGGCACCCAGGATTTGAAACTGGTAGACCTTGATGGGGATGGGGATATGGACATTATTGAAGGGATCGATTTGGGGACGAACAATGTGTTGATCAATACCAATGGATTTTTTACGGAGGAGAACAACCGCCTTCCCTCCCATCCGTTTGTTGTGGAAACCCGAAAAGTAACCTTGGCCGATGTAAATGGCGACGGTTTTAAGGATGTATTCCTTTCCACTGTAAATTTTGTAGGCAATGCAAATAACCAAAACCGTTTGTACCTAAACGACGGCAATGGGTTTTTTATGGATGCTTCGGATACCCATTTGCCGATCTATGACCGATTTACCCTGGATGCCGTTTTTGTGGATTACGATGCGGATGGGGATTTGGACCTTATCACTACCGATTTCCAAAACCCCGATGGGAACCATCATTCTTTTGCCAACGATGGCACCGGGCATTTTACCGAAAGCACCTTGGAGGTCTTTTCGACCTTTGCATTTACGAAGGGAGTTTCCCTTTACTTAGGCCTTTTGAATGATGATGCCTACCCCGATCTTTATTTTGGAAATTTTCAGGAATCGGATGATTTGTTGTTTTACGACCCGGAGGCGCTTGGGTTTTCCAAGTTGTCAAACGGGCGCTATGGTGTGGGCCCCAATCCATTTGAAAACCAAATAGAGGTTTCGTTATCGAGGGCTTTGCCCAATGTTGAGGAGTTGCTGTTTCAATTGTATGGCGTGGATGGAAGCCTTCTAGTTCAACAAGAAATTTCTCCTAGCGGTGGCATTATTGTCCTCCCGGTATCCTTGATGGAGGGAGTCTATGCGTATCGACTTTCCGGAAGCTGGGGATTCCAACAAAGTGGATTGCTTTTAAGGCGGTAGGGTATTGCCGGCGTAAAAAGTCGTTTTCAATAAACCCGTATGCGTACCAATAAGGACGTACTGTACCACTCATTGGGGGATAAACTGCGTCTTCCGGGGCTATACGGCCATGGGTCGCGCACTATGGCATTGATGATTTGCCCATTACCGTTTATGTCCCGGTAGTATTCAACGGCCGTCAATACCATGGCGTGTCCAAGTGTGCCAATGATTAAGGGGTTGTCGTTGGCTAAATCCTGAGCAGCCGTTACGTGGTTGGCACTAAAGGTATTGGCACTTACCGTAAAGACCCGCCCCTGCCTGTCGGTATAGGTTTTGTTGAGCGCATTGAGGATGTCGTTGGGCTGTCCGGGCATGTTTTGAATCTTACCCCAAGTTTGATATACAATGTCTTCCTGGGTGATGTCGTAGCCATAGTAATTGAGCACCGTTTCGATGGAAGCTGCCCAGCACCACTGGCTGGCATGCTGCTTGTCCTTGGCCGCAATGTTGAGCACACTGGAATCGATCCCTGCCGTACAGCGTTGCACCCCCATGTTGTTGAAAGGAGAACAATTGAGACCTGCTGTTATTTCTGTTGGGTTTGAGTTTATTTGTGTGTTTTTGGAAGTCCTTGGCAAAAAGAAAATTGAAAAAAATAAAGTGACAATGATGGCAACGCTTTTCATGGGTTATTGTGTTAAAGTGTTTATGGGAGTCAAACTAGAAGTGTTCAAGATAGTAATAAAACTTTATACAACCAATCGCATTCGACAAATAGGGACCAATGATGGGTGGTTAGAATACCATAGGTATTTGCTAAATGGGTGGTTGTGAAGCGGCTGCTTATTTTTCAATTTTGCAGTGTAAAAAAAATGTTATGGAATTCAATGGAATTATTGGAAATGTGGCTGCGTTTTTGACGACGTTGAGTTTTTTGCCCCAAGCCATCAAGACCATCCGCTCGAAAAATACCCGGCAACTTTCACTTCCCATGTATGTTATGTTTGTATCGGGAGTGGCCTTATGGATTTATTACGGGATACGCAGTGAGCAGCTTCCCATCATTTTGGGGAACGCGATTACATTTGTTTTAGCAGGAACCATATTGGCCTATAAACTTCGCAATCGTTCCAAGGAAAAAAGATTTTTATAAAAAAAAGCGCCCATTCGGGCGCTTTTAAAACACATCTAAGTGTTATTGTTTCACAATTCGCTTGGTAACTGTTCCTGCCTCAGTTTCAACGCTTACCAAGTACATGGCTGTTTTCAATTGGGATAGGTCTACGTGCGCAGTGTTAGCACCTATGGCCTGAGTTGCCACGACCCTACCCTGAATGTCGTACACCGTTACCTTTTCTATCATGGTATTGGGTGAAAGAATGTTCAACACATCGTTTGTAGGGTTTGGGAATACCACCAACTGATCCAAACTTTGATTGCTTGTTCCCAAAATGGTTGGACTCTCAAAAATCAAGAGGAACCGGTTGTGGTAGGTTCCTTCCGAAACTACAAACGAATAAGAATCGGTTGTTAAATCGGTAACGCTTTGTGTCTCGTTATCTACAAGGTAAACTTTTGAGGCAGCAATGTTTTGACCGTCAATATTTTCGATCGAAATCTTGTAAGGCAAAGCTTCGGTTAATTGCGTAGAGAATCCCATGGGGACGCGCATTCCACTTTCAAAAGCCTCTCGGGTTTGGATTCCCAATTGTTGACTTCCATCATTTAGGTGCGAGTATAGTCCTACGATGGTGGCCAGGCAACGGCTGTCGAAGCCAGAGTCCAAACCGGAAGTAGCCTCGTCGGTAAAACCAATCAAGGCTATGCTTTGTACTTCGTTCTGTGGTTGTACCACTTTAAGCCAGATGCGATCCCGTTCCCCTGATGCGGGATTGCGCAAAGTGGTATTGCCAGAAGTAAGTCGCATGCTGTTATTGAACACAGCGGTACCAGCGGCATTGGCCTTAATACCAAATCCTTGTCCAGTACTAATAATTCCATTGGGTGTGGTTGAAGTTCCGGGATCGTTGGCAGCAGGGGTCCCTCCAATAAGGTTGTACATAGAAATGTCCTGCATGTCAAAATTCATGGCACCAGCACCGGGCAAGGTGGAACTTGGTGGTGTAAGGTGTTCCCAGAAATAGAGTTCATCTACCATGGAATTGGCATTGATAAAGGCATCGGCATCCATGGCCGAGGCATAGGGGTTGGCCAATACATTGGGGCTGGCATTTTTATTATCGGCGGGTAAAGGACCCGGCGTATTGTAAATTACGTTAAAGTTAACCACCCCATTGTTGAGGGTTCCTTGGTTGTAGGTATAATTGAATATACCTCCGGGTTGTCCATAACCCGATTGTGGCCTAACAATGTATCCTTCACCTACATTGATGCCGCCACTGTAGGGCACCCAGTTGTCATAATTGTCGTCGGCAAAGTTCTCGGCCCCTGG
>Ga0209607_1000010_pt1 | contig 242255 bp, 206 predicted proteins | sample AD_UKC117_MetaG_FD_184413 | JGI IMG/M metagenome (GOLD analysis project Ga0209607, IMG submission 184413) | Active sludge microbial communities of municipal wastewater-treating anaerobic digesters from Hong Kong - AD_UKC117_MetaG (SPAdes)... | ecosystem: Engineered > Bioreactor > Anaerobic >... | reverse complement strand
CGCGTCCAGCTGCGTCGCATGGTAGCTCACAAACAGGTCCGGGTCACCGCCCGTAAGACCGACGTCGGCCAGCGTAAGATCGAATCCCGAAAAACCGTCGTTGTCGTCGTCGCAGACTACCAAGGGATCGGGATTGAAATTTATCGACGGGGAAATAGGTGCAAACTCAATAAAGAGTTGGCCTTCAGATTGGCAAACACCTGCAAAATCCGCTATTAGTTTATAGGTTCCAGTAACTGTAACATCTAAGGTTGGCCCTGTTTCAGCGGGAACAAAAGGTACAAATATGCCAGAACCTGGTGGGTCTTCATATTGCCATTCAAAAGTTGTCCCCGGAGGAGCATTCAAATCGGGTATGATGGTAAAAGTTTCTCCTTCGCAGCGTGCCAAGTTGTTTGCTATGGTTAGGTCAACCCCCAAATCAATACTCCCAATGTCGAAACTACCTCCTTGAATAAAAACTGCGGTATCAAGTATGCTATCCAAAAAATCAGCTACAACAAGCTTGATTGTATAAGTTTCTCCAGGTATAACATTGGCCTCTGCAGTAAGGGAAACAGTTCTTCCATTAAATCCCGTATCTCCAGATCCACTACCGGGAATATCATAATATTCTGGATATGCAAATTCACCAAGACTTCCGGGGGGGCAAGGGCCTTCATTATGGATATTTGTGATGGCTGCAGGAATGTTTGTTCCCGGGAGCAACGCAATGTTTTTACCACCCAAATCAAGCACCAAATCAGGTGTTCCAGGGTTTCCATCGTGGTCATAACTATTTACATTGGGAATACCCGGTCCGGAAAGTATGAATGCAAATACATCGGCAAAGGTGCAGGGATAATTTGCCCCGGTCTCATATTCTTCAGAAGCAAGTAAATAATTGAACGACAATAAATCGGTGACTGGTGTAAAATCAAAAGTAATTACCGTTGCGTTGTTGGTATTTCCTCCTGAAATCATATTGAGGTCACTATCTCCATCCCAAGGGGGGTTGTTTCCCGAAGAAATGTTTGGACCAAGAGGAATTTGAGTTACATTCCCACTATGAAGAACAATCCCGTTTTCAAAGGGAAAATTGGATGTACCTCTTTCAAAATAGGCATAACTATTGTATCCTAGTCCAGATAGCACACTATTGTTGGGAGATGTAATGTTTTCTGCCTGAACACAAGTTCCTGAAATCAAAACTCCATTTATCAGGTCTTCAAGGGTATAACCAGTATCATCAACGGTTATTTGACTATACCCAATACATGAAAAAAGAAGGAAGATTTGGGGTAAAATCTTTTTCATAACCTAGGTTGTTAATTTGTCAAATATATTGAATACAATGGTTTTCTTTTATAATTTTGCGAAAAATTCCCAAAAGGTGTCCGAATTTAACATAAGCATTCAACCCACCAAAAACCCCAAAATCATTAAATTTGTGGCAAACACTTTTTTGGTGCAAGGAGAAAGTTTTGAGTTCAAAAACATCGATGAAGCAAAATCGAGTCCACTTGCACAGCAACTATTTTACCTCCCCTTTGTAAAAACGGTATACATTTCACAGAATTTTGTGGCCTTGGAGCGGTTTGATATTGTAGAATGGGAAGCCGTGCAGGAAGAAGTTGCCAATTCGATTACCACCTATCTTAATGCTGGGAATCCTATCATTTCTGATAGACAGACTGCTAAAAAAATTGCCGTTTCTATTTATGCCGAAAGCACACCCAACCCAGAAGCCCTAAAGTTTGTAGCCAACATCCCATTGGTTGATGGTTTGTTTGAATTCAAAAACAAAAAAGAGGCTATACCCATATCTCCATTGGCCCAATCCCTTTTTGATTTTCCTTTTGTGAAGGAGGTTTTTATAAGTTCCAATTATGTTTCAATTGCTAAAGTAGCTACCATAACTTGGCAAGAGGTGGTGATGGAGCTTCGGGAGTTTTTGAAGGAGTACCTCGAGGCTGGACTTCCAATCTTAACTGATGAAGCCTTGAATAATATGGCTTCCCATACTTCCAAAGACAAAATGACCCCGAAAAATACCCTAACCGATTTGGAAAAGGAAATTGTTTCCATCCTTGATGAGTATGTAAAGCCAGCTGTGGCGGGCGACGGAGGCCACATTGCTTTTGAATCTTTTGATGTGGAATCCCAAACTGTAAGGGTTTTGCTTCAGGGAGCTTGTAGTGGTTGCCCTTCTTCAACGGTAACTTTAAAAAATGGTATCGAAACCATGCTGAAACAGATGCTTCCCGGAAAAGTTTCTTCCGTTGAGGCAATTAATGCTTAAAGCCCGGCATAAAAATCTCCTGTTTTTTGTACCTTTTAGGTTCATAAACTCCTAAAAGTATAGATTATGGCCATTTTAAAAGTTATTGAAGTTATGGCAAACTCTCCCACAAGTTGGGATGATGCTGCCCAAAATGCCGTGAAGCACGCCTCCAAAAGTGTTAAGCATATTCGATCTGTCTACGTCCAGGACCAAAGTGCCATTGTAGATGGGGACTCGATCAAAGAGTACCGCGTAAATGTGAAAATTACTTTTGAAGTGAAGTAAATTACAAAAAACCAATTAAGATACGCCTTTGAGGATTTCAAAGGCGTATTTTTGTTTTTATTTGAACCATGCGAATTTTATATGTATCCTTTTTGGCCATAGTTTTTTGGTCTTGTAACCATTCAACAAAACAACCTTTGGAATCCCATAAATACACCAACGAACTCATCCACGAAACCAGCCCCTACTTGTTACAGCATGCCCACAACCCCGTGAACTGGAAAGCATGGAATCCCAAAACCTTGGAAGAAGCCCAAAAAGCCAACAAATTGATGGTTATCAGTGTTGGGTATGCGGCCTGTCATTGGTGCCATGTAATGGAACACGAAAGTTTTGAGGATTCAACGGTTGCAGCAGTAATGAATGCCCACTACATAGCCATTAAGGTGGATCGCGAGGAAAGGCCCGATGTAGATCAAACCTACATCAATGCCGTGCAGTTGATGACAGGAAATGCCGGATGGCCCCTTAATGTCATTACCCTACCCAACGGGAAGCCCATTTTTGGAGGCACTTATTTTAAAAAAGAAGCATGGATACAGGCTTTGGAGCAAGTTCAGGAATTGTATGAAACCGAACCCCAAAAGTTAATGGATTATGCTGCTAGGCTCGAGGAAGGGATCAAAAGTGTTGATTTGGTCACTTTCAACAACGAGGAAACCGATTGGTCCAATTATCAGCCCGAATCGTTGATCGCCCAGTGGTCTACCCGTTTCGACACGATTGATGGAGGAACCCGTGGTGCACCAAAGTTTATGATGCCCAACCAACTTGCCTATTTGCTTCAATTGGGAACCGCAACCCAAGACAATAATTTGATTGCCTTTACCAACCTTACACTCAAAAAAATGGCTTATGGGGGGGTCTACGATCAGGTCGATGGAGGCTTTGCCCGTTATAGCACAGATGACCGATGGCATGTTCCCCATTTCGAAAAAATGCTTTATGATAATGCGCAATTGGTTAGCCTTTACAGTCAAGCTTATGCTTATGAACCCAACCCTCTGTATAAAAAAGTAGTTGAAGAAACCCTTAGTTTTATCACCAAAGAAATGACCAGTCCCGAGGGTGTTTTTTATTCCTCGCTGGATGCAGATAGCCCCAACGAAAATGGAACGCTCGAAGAAGGAGCCTTTTACACATTTACCAAAGAAGAACTCCAAAAACTTATTGAAAACGATTGGCCGTTATTTGAGGCCTATTACAACATCAACGACTTTGGTTTGTGGAAAGAAGAAAACAAATACGTTCTCATCCGTAAACAAACCGATTCCGAAATTGCTCAAGCCTTTTCCATTTCACTGGAACAACTACAAGAGCATGTGGCCAACTGGAAGTCTACGCTCAGCAACTACCGCCAAAACCGTAAAAGGCCCCGTTTGGACGATAAAACCCTTACTTCCTGGAATGCGCTTATGTTAAAGGGATATGTAGATGCATACAAGGCATTTGGAACTCCTATTTACTTAGAAACTGCCAAGAAAAATGCTCGGTTTCTGCTGGCGCATCAACTACTTCAGGATGGTGTATTACTTCATACTTATAAAGACGGGAAAAGTAGCATTAATGGATACCTTGAGGATTATGCCTTGCTGGCGGATGCTTACATTGGTCTTTATGAAGTCACTTTAGATCTTCTTTGGATTGAAACTGCCAAAAAATTGACTGATCGTGCCTATGAAAAATTTTTTGACGACGAAACCCACATGTTCTATTTTACGTCCAAGGACGACCCAGAAATCATTACACGCAATTATGAATTTCGGGACAATGTAATTCCTGCATCCAATTCAGTAATGGCCAAAAACCTAATGGTGCTTTCTCATCATTACGACTTGGAAAGGTACCGAAACACGGCCTTACAAATGTTGCAAAACGTACAACCCGAAATGGAAAAATACCCTTCCAATTTTCCCAATTGGCTTTCACTTCTGGAAAATTTCAGGAACCCTTATTATGAAATTGTGGTCATGGGTACAGAGGCCCAAGCATTTGCGGCCGAAATCAATCGCAAGTACCTTCCCAACAAATTGGTTGCTGGAAGTGTTCAACCAGAAAAACTGCCTCTAATGGAAAACCGCTTTGTAGAAGGAAAAACGCTAGTCTACGTCTGTGTCAATAATACTTGCAAGCTTCCTGTAACTAGTGCCAGCAAAGCTGTGGATTTGATGGACTTTCACTAACATGGGCTTTTTATGATTTCTTTTCCATTTTTTAACAGTTATTGCCAACGGCAAACTTTATCTTCGCCAATTCTGTTTGTAATTTGATACGCTTCATTTATAAACCCCGCCCCGTGATATTTCATAGGCATTTTAAACAGCATTAGTTTTGACTTTTAATATGATTAAAATTATTTCCATGAATCGATTTTTCCCAACACTGGCCCTTTTCTTTTTAACCTTTGCAACTTTTGCCCAAATGGAAACCGAAGAGGTTGTTTCGGAAACCTATTTAAGCAATCAATCCATTACATTCAAACCTGAAGAAGTGTTCTACGCTGGCTCTGCCTACGAAAATGATGCGTTTGCTCGGGGAACTATTTTTATTAAAGGCCGTGTCGTTGAGAGCAATGTGTTGCTTAGATACAATGCCCTAAGGGACGAAATGGAAGTAAAGATGGATCCCAATGCATCGGATGCCACTGCCAAGGTTATGGTAAAGGATCCAGATATTTACACAAGAATCCTCAACAAGATTTTTGTCTATTCTCCCAAAAAAGAGGGCATTGATTACCCAGGTTATTTCTTGGTAGTCTACGAAGGGGAGCATTACATGCTTTACAAGAAAATCACTAAGGATTTTATTGAAGGGACCAAATCGATGAACTCAATGACTAGGGATATTCCAAACATGTACAAGGAAAAGGAATTTTATTATCTGGTTAACAAAAAGACAGGGACATTTGTATTGTTTCCAAACTCCAGAAATGGAAAACTCGCTTTGTTCGGGAACAAGAAAAAACAGGTAAAGGCTTTTGTAAATAACGAACGCCTGAACATCAATAAAGAGTGGGCACTCAAGAAAACCGTGCTTTACTACGATTCCCTGTAAAACCCCAACTTTTATAAATCAATAGATATTTCAAGCAATCTTTTGCGCAAATTGATGGTTAAAGCGGTATCTTTAAATTGTTCTAGCAACCTTAAGATAAAAATCCATGTATAGTTCAACTAAAAAGTCCCGACAAAAAAAAGTCCTGCCCCTCATAGGATTGCTTCTATTTTTAAGCGGTTTTGTGGTTTTTGGGCAAGATGATTTTTACTACACCCGTATTCAAGAAAAGAAAATTAGTATTGAACAATACTGGGAAGGTTTCAATCTTACCCAAGAGATGGTCGACAATGCTAACGGATCTCCCTACCCTACTAAGGATTTTCTTCCAGGCAGGCTTTACAAAGACACTGAAACGGTATCGACTACAATCCCTTTGAGGTACAATGCTTTTTCCGATGAAATTGAAGTGAAACCTTCGGAAAAAGGGTTGGCCCCGGCTTCCATCAAAAAAGATCCCGACATTTTTGCGAAGATTGGGAACGAAATCTATATCTATGCCGAAAACAACCGCTCCAGGAATGGTGGTGGTTATTTCAAGATGCTAAAAGATTTGCCCGTTTACGACCTATTGAAAAAAGTGGATGTGGGTTTTCGGCCAGCTGAGTATGCAAAAACTTCCTATGCCAAGGATAAACCGGCACAGTTTATTAGTACTACCACCTACTTTTTAACGGACGATCTTGGAAATTTCTACGAATTGCCCAAGAACAAATCAAAATTATTGAAAGTCATGTCGGCCAAGGAATTGGAAGTTAAAGCATTCATGAAAAAAAACAAAATTGACCCTTCAAAGGAAGATGATCTCATCCAATTGGTGACCTATTTCAATTCGTTGCTTTAATTTGCCAAAATGAATTAGGGAGTCTTTCCCATAAAATCTTTTAAGTAGAAAGGTTCAAAATAAGCAACGTCCTCAAACTGCCCCAATCGGTATTTTTCTTCTGCAAGTACAGACATCGAACAAGCTGAAGGCCATTGCCCTTGTTCGAATTTTGCATTTTCATTGCGGCAGAGCGATTGAAATTTATCCATGCCATTCCCGATAAATGTTACCGTGCCTTGCTTCAGGTATTCCTGATAGGAATTTTCAGTTACTATTTCGGCTTCGATCGATCTTAGTTGTTGTTTTTCAGCATTAAAAACCGCCGCATATACCTCCATCCTTCGGGCATCAAGCATCGGGACTATAAAATCGGAGTCCTGTTTTGATTGGCTCGCCAACAAGGCCAAAGTTGAAATAGCAATCAATGGGACGTCCAGTGCATAGCAAAGTCCTTTTGCCGCAGAAACCCCTATACGCAGGCCCGTGTAGGATCCCGGACCCATTCCTACTGCTATGGCATCCAATGCCGTTAACGATATTCCAGCCTCCTGTGCTACTGAATCAATAAAAAGATGAAGCTGTTCTGCGTGAGAATAGTTTTTATTAGTTTCTTCTTTACAAGCAGAAAGATTTCCGTTTTGCGATAGTGCAACCGAGCAATTGATGGTAGCCGTTTCCAGACAGAGAATGGTGGCCATTAGTCTTCTTCCTTTTCAGTAGCTTTTTTGGTTTCTACATTCACTTTGTCCCCATTCTTGAGGGTTTTGGTGACCAAATTGTAGGGCCCAGTTATGACCGTTTCCCCATTGGAGAGCCCAGAAAGAATTTCGATATTACTATCGTCTTGGATTCCAGTCGTGACTACTTTCAATCTAGCTTCTTCCCCTTCTTTTACGAAGACACACTCAAATTTTTCATCACTTTGAGAGGTAGTTTCCTTGGTTTCCGGTTGGCGCGTACTGGAGGTATCCGTTTTCACCACTACGGCACTAATAGGGACCCCGATTACCTTTTCCCTCTTGTCCGTAATGATATCCACAGTTGCCGTCATTCCTGGGCGAAATGGGGAATAATACTCTGGTTTCCCATCGGTAAGGTCTTTGTAGGAGTTTGGTAAAACACGTACTTTTACTTTAAAATTGGTCACTTGATCGGCAGACAAGGTAGCTTCGGCAGAATTCGCAATTTCGGTCACAATCCCTTTGAATTGCCTCTTCAAATAGGCGTCCACTTCCACATTGGTGGAATCGCCTATTTGCACCTTTACAATATCATTCTCATTCACATCCACTTCCACCTCCATATTGGAAAGATCAGCCACACGAACAATTTCAGTTCCAGCCATTTGAGCAGTCCCTACCACACGTTCGCCCAATTCAACCGATAACTTGGAAATGGTCCCGCTCATTGGAGCATAGATTGAAGTCCTGCTAAGATTGTCTTGTGTTTGCTTAACGTTGGCAGCGGCGCTCTGAACGTTATAATACGCCGATTCTTTGTTGGCTTTGGCCATTTCATAATCGGTTTCGAAACGATCCCACTCACTTTTGGAAATGACCCCTTTTTCAAAAAGCGTTTTGTTTCGGTTGAAGTTGAGTTCGGCATTTTTTAGGGATGCCTGGGCCTGGGCCAATTGGGCCCTTGCATTTTGTAGGCCTGCTTGTGCCTGTGAAAGGGCCGATTGAATGAGGTCTGGATTGATGCGCACCAAAAGGTCGCCCTTTTCAACCTGTTCGCCTTCCTTTATGGGAAGTTCAATGATTTCTCCAGAAACTTCGGATGAAAGCATTACCTCGATTTCAGGCTGTATCTTTCCTGTGGCCGCAACTGTTTCGACGATGTCTATCGGTTCAATTTTGGCGACTTCAACTTCCTTGAAATTTCCATTTTTGCCAAACCATCCTGCTTTCTTCCCAACAATGAGTAGGACGATTAACAGGCCTATGACAATCAATATCCAGGTTAGTGTTTTGTTTTTCATGATGGTTAAAACTTAAGTTCGGTTGCGGGAATTCCGAAGTACAATTCCAATACCTTTAACTTAAAGATGTAATCGTATTTGGCCCTATTGGCCTCGATCTTGGTATTGTCGTAACGGGTTTTTGATTGACTAAAATCGAAAGCATTGGTCAAGCCCACATCGTATCGGTCCTTGGCATATTGATAAGCTAATTCTTGTGATTCCAGAGCCTTTTCTGCAGCTACAAAAGCTTTGTAAGAACCCTTGGCGTCCACATAGGCCTGATATATGGTAGATTCTAAATCCAATTTGGTTTGTTCCAACTGAAATTTACTGCGTTCCATATTGATTTTCCCTCGTTTCACATTGCTCCGTGAAGAAAATCCATTTAAGATGGGCACATTCAATTGCAAGCCATAACCTGTACCGTCATTTTGCCACAGTTGATCACGAAAATTTCGGGCCAAAAAATCGTTATCCGAATAGCGTGTGCTGTAACTAAAGAATGCTGAGACGGTTGGATAGTAAGCCCCTCTTGCCATTTGGAGTTCTTTCTTGGCCAATTCTACATTTTTTTCGGCGATTTTAACTTCGTAGCGGTTTTCCTTGGCTTTTTGGATAATTTCGCCAATGTCTTTTGCCGAAATCCCTTCATCAATAATTTCGTAGCCCTCGTCTTCAATGTCAAAAGTTTCATAATCCTCCACTCGAAGTAATTGAGCCAAGCTAATGAGGGAAATCCTTACCGAATTTTCCGCCACGGCCATGTTTTGCTTCTCTGTGGCATCGGTTGCCTTGATTTCTAGCAAATCCCCCTTGGGCAACGTCCCGGCATCGACCAACTCCTGGGTGCGCTCTATTTGTTGGAGGGTCACTTCATTCTGCGATTTCAAAACTTCTAGGTTGGCTTTATTGGTAAGCACCTGTAAATAGGCATTGGCCACAAAAAGGGAAATATCGTCTTTCATCTTAGAGAGACTATATTCTGCGGCAAGCTTAGACAATTTGGCCCGTTGCAATTCCCTCACATTTCGCAGGCCATCAAAAAGGGTAAGCCCCACATTACCGCCCATAGTGAAGGATGAAAAAGTATCATTTTCGAAAGCATTAGTCACGGGATTAATGCTTGCCCCAGTATTGGTGGTATAGGTAGCACTCCCGTTGATGCTGGGGATAAAATTTCCAATGGCGCTGAGTTTATCGGCTTCAGTGGCTTCTAAATCCAGCATGCTTTGCTTTACGGAAATGTTATGCTCTAGGGCATGGGTTACACAATCGCGAAGGGTCCATTTTTTTTGGGCTTGCATGGAAAACCCCAAAAGGATTGCGATTATGAATATGCTGATTTTCTTCATAACTGAAATGATTGACAAATTGGTCTTTTGATTGATGAAAGTGTTACAAATATCGTAAAATTTACGGGCTTCGCTAGATTAGAATTCGCCTGCGGGTGTGATTTGGTTCCAGACCTTTATTTTTTCCTCCTTGGAGACCCCATTTTTTACTTCCACTTTAAGACCATCACTAATCCCAAGTTCGACATCCCTGCGTTCAAACTTTTGGTCGCCCACTTCTACTTCCACAAACGGCTTTTGGGTTTTGGGATCGTACTGAACCAATGCTTCCTTAATGGTCAATACACTATCGGCTTTTGCCAAAATAATGGAGGCATTGGCACTAAGACCCGCACGGATAAAGGTTGTGTCCTTCTTGCTAAGCGTTCCCTTAATTTCAAATTGAATGGCTCCATTTTCTTCAATCCCTTTTGGTGCAATATAATCTAGGATGGCATCAAATTTTTTGTCTTCAATAGCTCCTACGGTAATTTCCAGCGGGAGGTTTTCCGTAATTTTTCCAACCTCACTTTCATCGACCTTTCCCTCAAAAATCATTTTGCCTACATCGGCCAAGGTGGCAATGGTGGTCCCATCGTTGAAATTATTTGCTTCAATAACCTGGTTACCCACTTTTACTGGAACATCCAAAACCATCCCGGAAACAGTGGCGCGGATCTCGGTATTGGCTGTGGCTCCCAAACCAGAAGTAGTTCCGGTTTTTACGATTTCAAAAGTTTGCTGGGCCCCTTGCAGGTTCACTTTTTCCTGATTATAGCGCTGTAGTGCTTGGTTATAGGTAAGTTGTGCATTGTCGAATTCGTTTGCCGAAATTACCCCTTTTTCAAACAACCCCTTTTGGCGGTTAAAGATACTTTCCTGATTTTGCAAGGCCAACCTCGCAGTTTCAAGTTGCGTTTGTGCGGAATTGATATTGTTTTTGGCTGTATTAAGTGAATTTACATTTGGAACCACTTTCACCTTGGCTAAAAGGTCGCCAGCTGTTACCAGATCGCCAGCTTCAACAAAAATTTCGTCTATTATCCCTGAAATGTTAGGTTTGATGAGTACTTCTTCTTTTGGTACAATGCTGCCCGTGGCAACTGTTTTCTTTACCACATTTTCCACTGTTGGGGTTTCGGTTTCATAAACAATGGGATCTTGTTGGTCCTTTATCCAGATGTACCATATTCCCAAAATAAACAACAGAAAAATAACAATCAATGTAATAAGAGTACCTTTTCGCTTCATAGTTTGTTTGATTAATTAGTTTTATTCCATTCTTAAGGCATCGACAGGTTTCATTTGTGTGGCCCTGGTTGCGGGTATCAACCCTGCCAAGACGCCCGAAATGACCAAAATGAGTAATGCCGTAATTACTACCCCTATCCCTACTGTTGGATTGGCAAAATTTTCAACAGGACCGCTTTGGGAAAGTAGAAAATTCAGGGCCCAGATTATTCCGGCAGCAAAAGCAATGCCCGTCATGCCCGATACAATAGTTAGTACCAACGATTCTTGTAAAATTTGTAGCCGAATACTCCAAGGACTTGCACCAATAGCCCTGCGCACTCCAATTTCCTTAGTGCGTTCCTTAACAACGATAAGCATGATATTGCTGATACCTATCACTCCAGACATGAGCACCAGTGCTCCCACAAAATACCCCACAAAAGTGAGGATGGTGAAAAGCCCCATCACTCGGGAAAACTCTTCAGCTAGGTCAAAATTACCGATGGCGCGTTCGTCGTCGGGATGTACGCTTCGCAATTCGCGCATCACACTCATGATTTTTGGCTTTATGTTGGTTATGCTCACATTATCATTGGCCGTAATGGCCATCCAGCCAACATTATCGCCGTAATTGAACGCTTGGGAGAAGGTGGTGAAGGGTATGAAAATGGTATTGGCATCTTCTTCCTGATCTCCTTGGCTATTGCTCTTTTTAAAAGTTCCAATCACCATGAAATTGATGCCATTGATCTTAATGTAGGATCCAAGAGGCTCCTCATCTTCGTCATAAAGCGCTTTGGCCACATCTTTACCAATAATAGCAACCTTTCGTTTGTCTTGGATGTCTGAATAGCTTAAAAACCTGCCTGCGGTTATATCCATGGGCTCTTGATCGATGTATTCTGGGTAGTCTCCATAAATGTTGAAGGCTCCTGTCTTTTCATTTCTGGTCACATTATTTGCACCCCGGAACCCTCCTAATTGATTGCGGGGAGAAACGTATTTGAGTTCGGGAAATTTAGCTTTCAATACCTGGACATCCTGGATTTTAAAGTTGAAACCCCGCCCTTTGGCAAATCCCTTATAGGGTATGGAAGTTCGTTGTGACCACATGAATATGGAGTTAGTGGCAAAATCACCAAATCCGGCTTGCACTCCATTTTTAAGCCCGTTTGTTAAAGCGAGCAGGATAACCAATATGAAGATTCCCCAGAACACCCCAAAAGCAGTGAGAAAGGTTCTAAACCTATTGGCATTTAAAGCCTCCAATATTTCGTTCCAACGATCTCTGTTAAACATGGTTATTCGTCCCTAAGGGCTTCAATGGGTTTGATATTGGCAGCTCTTCGCGCTGGAATCCATCCGGCTAATGCCCCTGCCGTAATTAACAAGAGTACCGTGGTAATTGCTGTATTGAAATCTACCTGTGGAAATTTGATGAAATCACTATTCACCATGGGACTGATCAACTCCAACAGCCCTACTCCTAAGAAAAGCCCTGTAAACCCAGCAATGGCCGTAATGAAAATAGCTTCCTGTAAAATCATGCCTACGATTGACGAAGGCAGGGCACCGATGGCTTTGCGGATGCCGATTTCCTTGGTACGCTCCTTAACCACTATGAGCATGATATTGCTAACACCAACAATTCCGGCAATAATGGTTCCAATTCCTACAAACCAAAATACTCCCCGAATGGTAGCCAACAAAGAGTAAATTTTTTTGGCTTCTTCCAAGGTATCCCAAACCCTAACCGCATTGCGGTCATCTGGGGCTACATAGTGTTTGGTGCGCAAGTCGGTTTCAATATTTTGGGAGAGTGCAGCCGAGCGTGCTACGGCTTCATCAAAATTGTCGCTCATTTTTACGGTATAAGCCAAATACCGCACCTTATCCCCTCCATTAAAAGCCTTCTGCGCAGTAGACAGCGGGATGAATACCCTGGTTTCTTCCCGGGTCCCACCGGGATCGGTATAAACCCCAACTACCATAAAGTTGATTCCTAAAACGGTAATGCTCTTGCCAATGGGAGATTCCTCTTTGAAGAGGTCTAATTTCACTTGATTTCCAATTACCGCAACCTTTTCCGAAGCATCCACATCGCCTTTGTTGATAAACCTCCCGGCAACCATGGTTTCGTTTTCAATAAACTGATTGTCCGAAAAGGCACCTTCTATGCGGTAATTGCCGGTCTGGTTTTTATAGGTTACGATTCCTCCCCAAATCGAAAAAATAGAACTCTTGTATTCCAAGTGCTCGTCGTATTTTTGGGATATTTCGTTGAAATCCTCATTTTTCAATTGTATGTAACGCCCTGGGTTCATTCCTTTGTAGCCTTTTGTAGTGGTTCCGGTCCAAACCGAAATCCTGTTGGTAGCATCTTCTTCAAATTGGGATTTAACTCCTTTTTGGATTCCACTACTGAAGCCCAGCAGGATCACCAAAATAAAAATCCCTGAGGCAACGGAAAGCCCAGTCAAAAAAGTCCTTAGCTTATTTTTACGGAGAGTCTCAAATATTTCTTGCCAACGCTCTATGTTAAACATGGGCTTGTTTTTTTGCCTTTATTTGTTTTACAGAATCATCGCTAATAATGATGCCGTCTTTTAGATGCACAATACGCTTGCACATGTGGGCAATATCGTCTTCGTGGGTTACACAGAGGATGGTCTTTCCCTCGTCGTTAATGGCCTGCATCAACTCCATTACTTCGTACGAGGTAGTTGAATCGAGGGCTCCGGTGGGTTCATCGGCCAACAATACTTTGGGTTCACTAGCCATAGCCCGGGCAATGGCCACTCGTTGTTTCTGCCCTCCCGAAAGTTCGCTAGGAAGGTGTTCTGCCCAATCGGCCAAGCCCACTTTTTCCAGATAGTGCATTGCCTTGTCCATCCGCAAATTTCGCTTAATACCTTGGTAGTAAAGCGGCATGGCTACGTTTTCCACTGCCGATTTGTACGAAATAAGGTTGAACGATTGAAAGATAAATCCTAAAAATTGATTGCGGTATTTGGCCGCAATTTTTTCATTGAGGTTCTTGATGGGTTTACCGTCTAAGGTGTAACTTCCTCGATCGGCTTCATCCAGCATCCCTATGATGTTGAGGAATGTAGATTTTCCCGATCCCGATGACCCCATAATTGCCACCATTTCTCCTTCATGGGCTTCAAAATTGATTCCCTTTAACACATGAAGTGAATTGTGTCCCATTTGATAGGACTTGTGTAAATCTTTGATGTCAATCATTTGTCAAGGTCTATGCTACAAAATAAAAGCGTTTGGCCTTTTTTTGTGTGAAATTCTTGTTAAGACTTATAGGAATGAGGAATTAAAGTCTTGGGTATAAGACTTAAATTGACTTGAAATGTTACACTAAGTCCATTTTTCAGATTTTCCCCTTTTGTTTCATTCTATAAATGATATACAATAAACCGCCAATGAGGAGGTACGGAAAAATCATTAAATAGACGATGCCATTATTGATGGCAGCAGCCGTACCTTCACCGTCCTCACTTTCAAGGACAGCCCTGCACATGGCGCATTGTGCATTTGCTGCCGTTGCTATCATGGCAAAGAACAAAAACCCTATGAGCTTTTTATGTTTCATGAATAATAAGGTGCAATCATAAGGTACACAACAACGCCAGTGATGGCAACATAAAGCCAGATGGGAAAAGTAATCTTTGCCATTTTCTTGTGCAATGGAAACTTTCCAAGAATTGCCCTACTGTAAGTAACCAAAACAAATGGAATGATGGTTACCGAAAGTAGAATATGAGATATTAGAATGAAATAGTACAAGTACTTTAAAAAGCCTTCGCCACCAAAGGGAGTGGGATCGGAGGTCATATGGTAGGCAACATACATCACCAAAAAAAGCAAGGAAAGTACAATGCTTATTTTCATAAAGGTTTCGTGCAGAAAGCGATTGCCCTTTTTAATCTGTATTACGGCCAAAATGAGCAATAAAGCGGTTGCCGCATTGATTCCCGCGTAGATGGGAGGCAAGAAATCCAGGGGTGCTACATTGGGAAGTTTTACCCTAAACAAAACTGCAACCGCAAGGGGGATGGTAATGGATAAAATCCAGGTCCAAACTTTATACTTTTTTTCAAGGGTGGGAGTGGTCATACTATTCTTTCAATAAATGGTGTATGTCTTCGATCAACATTTGGATGCCTTCCTCTTCGAGTCCGTCATAATATATGATCGGGTTTCCGTTCTTGTCATTTCGGGATCGAATGTTTCCTTGTTGATCGATTAAGGCAAAAAAACCCGAATGTTCAAATCCACCTTCCACATTGGGGGCCTCCCCTACATAAAGATTGAACCCGTCGTTGGCCAATGCGTAGATATTTGCATGATTTCCAGTTAAAAGGTGCCAATTTGAATGTACCATGCCATAGGCCTCGGCATACTCCTTAAGAACTTGCGGGGTGTCGTATTCTGGATTGATGGTGAATGAAGCAATTCCAAAATCGTCGTTTCCTAAAAAATCCTTTTGGACCTTGACCATATTCTGACTCATGATGGGGCAAATGGAGGGGCAGGTAGTGAAGAAAAATTCCACTACATACACTTTTCCAAGGTAATCAAGGTTTGAAATGCTTTGGTTGTTTTGATCCGTAAAGTTGAAATCGGGTACTTTTCCAATGGTGGATAAAACAGGGGCATCGAAAGTACCCTTCCTTTCTAGATGGTGCCGGTCTTTATCTACAATTTCATCATTTTGAATCCGCTTGACGATTTTGGGCAAAAAAAGAATCCCGAAAATCAAAATCACAAATGAAATGCCCACATAGGAGTAATTTGTTTTCTTTTCCTTCATTAGATCTTTCTATCTGCTTTATACTTTTTTAATTCCAAACGGTATTCAGCAAGGATTACTTGCACATCATCGCCCATTTTGTTATTGATTTCGGCATAGTCTGAAGCATCAAAACCATAAAGCGTCCCTACATCTTCGTCATCATTACGCCCTCTAAGATTGCGCTCTTTATCGATGATAAATACTTGATTGGTTGCAAAGCCTGAATCGAGCGATTGTTGGGTTTTAAGCGAATCGAATACTTCTTGGATGGCCGAGGGACTCCCATAAGCAAACTGGAAGCGTTCGGGATTGGCAATTTGTTTTAGTTCATCCAACAAGGCTGTAACTGCTGGCTTTTGGTCGTCGGTCACCAAAAACACAAACTGAAAATCATTGAAGCGGTAATTCTTCTTATAAATTTTATGGGCCAAATTAAAAGCATTGGCCTTTTTCTGGGTTACTTCACTTCCAAAAAAGCCCAAAATCGTGATACGATTCGTTATTTGAAGGGTATCGTTTGTGAATGGATGAAACTTCGTTAGTTCCTGAACATTTGGAGTGAGTACCGGAAGTTTGGCAAAATGATTCACTCCGGATGCGAAAAAGATATATACCGTAATGGGAAGCATAAAAAGAATCCCAAGCACCAAATATTTTTTACGTTTTGAGGCGTCCATGCGAGTGCAAAAATACAACCCAAAACAAGGATGGGCAACCTACAAAAGTTAATTTTCCCGGGAGGAAACAAAAATCCCCGTCCGAGTAGGACAGGGATTTATAGAACGTTGATGAACGACTAAAAATTGAACTTGATGTAATTTTGTTTGTACACATCAAAAATATAGTCTCCTTCAATAAGCAAAATTAATATGAGGTAGCAAATCAGGAACACTGCGGTCCACACTACAGATCTTCTAAGCGATTTCCATTCGTCACGCATGTGCATGAAGTCCCAGGTAATGTAATAGGCCTTTACCAAGGTCAAAAGGATAAAAATCCAGTTAAGCACTTTCATGGCCAAGAGGTGTGCATGGGTAAGGGATTGGGGTTTAAGAATCCCTAGAGCTACCTCAACGGCAGTAACAACACAAAGGAAGGCAAATACCCCCCAAATTTTCTGAACGTTGGAACGGAACTTCAAAAGTCCCCTAAAAATTGCTAATTTATGTTCGTGTGCCATGTTTTATTCTTTTCAAGCATTAAACGAGATAGAAGAAGGTGAATACAAATACCCACACCAAATCTACAAAGTGCCAATAGAGTCCTACTTTCTCCACCATTTCGTAGCTTTTTCGTCTTTCATAGGTTCCAAGAATGACATTGAAGAAGATGATGCAGTTGATAACCACACCAGAGAACACGTGGAATCCGTGGAATCCTGTAATAAAAAAGAAAAAGTCGGCAAAAAGTGGATGCCCGTATTCGTTATGCTGCAAGTTGGCCCCTTCAACTACCATTTTCCCTTCATTCATGAGTTTTTCCAAAGAGGCTTCCCTGGAAAGCACGGTAGGGCGTCCATTTTCATCCAAATACTGCGTACGAATCAGCAAATCTTCATGTTTTGCGAAACCAGCTTTCACTTCATCGATGGTAAAACTAGTTCGAGTGGATTCGGTTTGAAACCACATTCCAGAATTCCGTTCCAATGTTTCCCTTTCAGTAGGGATGGGTTCCGCGAAATCGCTGATAGAAACGCGCTGACCCTCGGTATTCAAAAATTGTAAAATCCTGCCGCCATGGGTTTCTACGGCTCCATGGTCTCCTTTAATAAAGGTAGCCCACTCCCATGCTTGAGAGCCTACAAACACCGCACCACCAATGATGGTAAAAAACATGAACCAGGCAACCCGGGTCTGCTTCATCCTATGACCAGCGTCTACTGCCAATACCATGGTAACGGAGGAAAAAATCAGTACCAAGGTCATGAAAGCAACATAGATCATGGGTTGCGGACTTCCATGATAGAAAGGAATGTGTGTAAAAACCTCATCGGCTATAGGCCATGCATCAATAAACTTAAAACGTGAAAAACCATAAGAGGCGATAAAGCCAGAGAAGGTCAAGGCATCCGATACGATGAAAAACCACATCATCAATTTACCATAACTGGCATTGAGCGGGCTATGTCCCCCGCCCCAGGTTTTTCCTTCGGTACCTGTTTTAGCAACAGTTGCTTCCATACTGAAAGATTGGTTTATTTAGACTGCAAAAGTAAAGATAATTTTTATCTAAAGAAATAGAAAAACAAAAACAGGTAAATCCATACAAAGTCCACAAAATGCCAGAAAGTGGCAGCCAGTTCAATTCCAAGGGTTTTACCTTGCGTATACCGCTGTTTAAAATGATTATAAATTACAACCATAAGGGCTATCATGGCGGCAATTAGGTGCGCAATATGCACCAGTACGATTATGTACAAAAAAGAGAACGAAATATTTTCATTAAAGGCATAGCCTAATTGGAGGTAAATCTCCTTGAATCCCAAAAACTGAAAATAGATAAAAAGAACCCCCAAGGCCCAGGTAATCAACAACCAAGTAGTGCCTTCATTGTTTCTTCCAGACCTTACAGCCTTTTTGGCCAGTTCCATTGTGAGGCTACTAACAATTATAACGACCAAGCTGTACATGAAAAATTTGGGAATGGTCAAATTTTCGACCCAATCGCTTCGTTTTCTGCTTACTACAAATGCACTCGTCAATCCCGCAAAACTCATGGACAAACTTACGATGCCAAACCAAAGCATCATTTTTTTGGCGCGGCGCCTTTTTTCTATTTCGGTTCCTTCGGTATAATCCATTAACGTAAAAATTTATCTGCAACCATGACCACTTGCAGCAGGGTTATGTAGCTCACACTTACTAACATGAGCTGCCTCGCGGCTCTATCGGTTTTTTTTCGGTACAAACGAACTGCATAGTACACTAACCACACTCCGACTCCCAGAACAACCGCTCCAGCAAATGGGCTCAATTTTAAACTCCCCGTGACATGAAAAACTGGAATCAGGGAAGCTAAAACAGTCCAAATCGAATAGAATACAATTTGAATGGCCGTTCCTAGATTTTTTTCCCCAGTTGGAAGCATGCGGAATCCTGCCCTTTGATAGTCGTCATACAAAAACCATCCAATGGCCCAAAAATGAGGAAATTGCCAAAAAAACTGAATCATGAATAAGGTGCCAGGCTCGATCCCAAAATCATTGGTAGCCGCAACCCAACCGAGCATGAACGGAATAGCCCCAGGGAACGCCCCTACAAAAACGGAAAGGGGCGTTTTTGTTTTTAATGGAGTATATAAACTTACATACATGAAAATCGAAATAGCCCCAAACATAGCTGTTTGTGGGTTAATGGTGTAGAGTATGGCAATGCCCAGCAAGGTAAGGACTCCGCCCAAAAAAAGTGCGGCCTTTACACCTACCCTCCCTGAGGGAAGCGGTCGGGTTTTGGTACGCTCCATGAGTGCGTCAAGGTCTCTTTCAATAACTTGATTGAATACATTGGAAGCCCCTACCATGCAGTACCCTCCAACTGCCAGCAAAACCAGGATCTTTAATTGCACGGTCTCCACCCCCAAAAGGTAGCCTGCTACTGAAGAAAAAACCACGCTTAGTGAAAGCCGCATCTTGGTTATTTCCGAAAAAACGCCCATGACATTTTTAGAAACTGGCGGTGTAATGCTATTGGTCAATGATGTATTTGGTTAAAACCGCAAAGATATAGTACCCTAGGCTTTTTTCACAACATCTAGACCATAATATTGGCTGGTATGGGTACTTTTAGTAAATTCACCCCTGTAAAATTTTTTGACATGAAACGTACCCTTTTTTTGACTCTTTTAGCACTTCAAATCGGATTTATTTCAGCCTATTCTCAAGATAGCGCGAAAAAGGATAAAAAATCCCGCAAGAAAACTGAAAAAGTAGAGAAAACCATTAATAAAGCCGAACTAATTGAAGCTGAAAAAAAGGCTGAAAAACCTACTTTTGTATCCAATCTGAAAGTGGTTCACATTAAGGATAGCCTTTTCATGCTCCAAGGCAAGGGAGGAAATATTGGACTCTATATTGGGGATCAGGAAGCCATCCTTATCGACAGTCAGTTTGCAGAAGCTACCCCAGACATCCTGAACACGGTAAGCCAGCTTACACTTAAACCTGTAAAGTTTTTGATCAATACCCATTTTCATGGAGACCACACGGGGGGCAATAAGAACATGTCCGATGCTGGCATCACTATTTTTGCGCAAGAGAACGTACAGAAAAAATTTAGGGATGAATTCTTAAAAAAACAGAACGACTCCATCAATCAACTCGTGGAAAGTGCCGTAGAAAAATTTACCGGTAATGGCGTTGAGCGCGAAGAGGCCGAAGGACGGGCAAAAGAAACGGTGCGTCAAATCAAATTTCAGCCTTACGAAGTGGAATATCCCATGCTCACTTTTTCTGAAGATCTGAATTTTTATTTCAATAATGAAAAAGTGATGGTCTTCCATGTGCACAAAGCCCATACCGATGGGGACGCCATGATTTACTTCACGAACAGCAATGTGCTTCACACGGGTGATGCTTATGTGAAAGATACCTACCCCTTTATTGATGTGGCCAATGGGGGCTCTGTAGAAGGGTATATTGCCGGGTTGGAAAAAATACTCATGGTTGCCGATGAAGAAACCAAAATTATTCCAGGTCATGGAGGTCTTGCAACGTTGCAAGATGTAAAGTACACAGCTTCCATGCTGAAATTTTTGACTTCAAGAATCACCTACCATTATGCGGACAAAAAAAGTCTTGAAGCTGTGCTGGCAATGCCCGAGCTTACGAAAGAATTTGAAGATAAAGGTTTTGGCAAAGGATTTATTAAACGGGAAGCATTCCTGAAAGTACTTTATGAAGACGTGGCCCGTAAAAATAAATGGAGAAACGGAGGGCCCTCCGACGATAATGATTAGAAGTCGTAGTACCAATTAAATAAATCGGTCCGGATCCCAAAATTGAACCAAGTAGTTTGGTTTTCGAATACTGTGGCTGTGTTCAGTATTGGCTTAAAATCGCGATAAATCAAACTCGCATACACTTTCAAATTGGTAGCAGGATTGATGAGATAGCCCGCCTGAAATTCGCCATGAAAAAAATCGGTGGTATTCCCTTGGGCCAAATCATTTCCATCATCCGAAACACGGTTATCTTCCGTGCCATAGATATCACCCCCGTAGAAAAAGGAATCCTCTTCGGTATTGAATTCAAATCCCCTTTTAGCAAAAACCAACTTTAAGTCGCCAAAAATCCTACCCCGTTGATACCTTGCGATGGCAATCCATTCTGAAAAATTAGCTCCTAAGGTATGTGCCAAGGACTGGTTGTTATGCCCATAATTCAATACAATGGTATTGTGCGAATAGGTATAGGGACGCACATGGTTGTACTCTGCTTGCAAAAACAATTGATCTACCCCAAAAGCATTGTAATATTTGGCTCCAAGTTGGTAGCCAATCTTGTTCTTGTAACTTCCTTTCCCTCCAAAAATATCGCTAGAAGAGAATTCGTCAATAATCAATTGCCCATACGCATTCACCCGATCGGTGAATTTAAATTTGGAACTTAAACCAATGAGGGCATTTCCGCCTCGCGATCCTGTGGAAAACTCAATGGCTCGGTAAAAAATAATAGGGTTCAGGTAATTGAAATCGAAACCGCGATCGTTGTCGTTTTCCCAGATAACCGATTCGAACAGGCCAAGGTTCCAGCGTTTAGTAACATTGTAGCTTAGATAATGGTTTGCCATGTACTTGGTTCGGAAAGAACCATTGTCCGTTACCTCGGAACGCACATCCCTAAGGGACATCCAAGTATTGGTGTACTTGATCTTCCAAAAAGTAGTATTCAATTTAAAATAAGGGTAAGGGCTGGCATTGTCACTCATGAACAGCGAGCGATAGCCATCTCCAATAAAGTTTTTCCCATGTCCCAATTGGATGTTGAAATGGGTGGAAGGGGTGTAGGACACATATCCTGTGGCTATTGGGTAGTCATAAGAATCTTCCTTAAACTTTTTGGCAATTCCCCTGGCAGGAATAATTGCGGGATTTCCCCCATCAGGCTTAATGGATTCGGCATATCGGTTAAAATAATCGGCAAACCTTCCTTGACTTTCATACACAACCGCAAAAAAATTGATTTGCTTGCCAATAGCACCTTGGGTATACACCAAGCGTGTGTTGTTATATGTGTTTACTTGATCGTCTTTCCCTATTTGCAAATCAACACCAGGGTCTAGTGTAATCCAATAATCCTTGCCCTTGAGTGTTACCATGTGCTCGTTCCACCATTTTCTACCTAACCATGTGGACCGGGTCTTACTTATAGCCTTATTACGCGCTTCAAAATGATAGTATGAGTCTACATCGCTATACAAAAAAGGTTTTTGAGCGGTATGGGTATTCGTGCCGACCTGATTCAAATAAGCATCAAAAAGGCTATAATTGTGGTGAGATAAAGGAATATTCAAAGCACTTTTGTAGACGTCGTTCTCATAGGGAAGGCTTTCCAGGTTATCATATTCCATGGTATTATTGGATTCTAAATCGAATCGTTCCACTGAATTAGTGGATTCCAGTTTCAGGGCCCCAAGTGGAATCATAAAGGAAATGGTGAATTGTGCATGGGTAGGTTTGCCATTATACGATGCCGGCTTGATTTTAGGTATCATTTTAAAGACTCGTTTTACTTCATCTTTTACTTCCTCGTAAACGGAGTCGGTATACAACACATGAAAAGTTCCATTTTCATCAACTTCAAACAACACCCTAACTTCTCCCGAATAGTTTTCTGTTTTTGCAATTTCAGGGGTTTGAAAATTTTCGTGCAAAATTTCCCGAATGGCATTGTTAAAACAGCTTGGTAACATTTCCATGTTTACGGGCTCACAAGAAGGGAACACTGGATATTTGGTTGTGAGTTCTCCATCTATCTGTGCATGAACCAATACCACGGAACTTAAAAAAAAGAGTACTAAAAAACACAAGTGCTTCATGGATGTAGGGCCTTTGAATTTTTACGAAAGATACGTTTTTTTTAAATGCCGCTACATAAATGTAAAAGCCCGCTAATGCGGGCCTTTTGTTGCTAATAATCAATCCTCAGGACAATCGGCAAGGTGTATAGCACTTCCACGGATTTGCTGTCTTGCTTCCCGGGAGTCATCTTTGGAAGCCTCGCAACCACGCGTTTTGCTTCATTGGTGAGGTCTTCATTTGCTGAAGCAGCCCTAATATTGGAAACCAATCCATTGGAATCAACAGTAAACTGTACATTGATCCGTTTGGTTTCACCGGAATACTTATCAACAAATGGGTCGGTATCAAATTTTTTGGAAATGAATTCACGAACCTTCTCCTGAAAGCAAGCTCTGCGCGCTTCATTTGTGGATAACGATTCGCATCCGGGAAATATGGGAGCTTGTTGCACACTTAGAAGGTCTTTTGGCGCGGGTTTTGGATCGGCTATTACGGTCGTTGTACTAGGTAGTGGTATGTCGGTTTTGACCTCGGTTGTCGGAACCGTATCTTCGTTCAAAAGTGTATTGGATTTAACAGGGGTTATGGTCGTAGCGACTACTTGCTGTTTTACAACCTGTTGTTTTACCACATTTTTTTTAACCTCTACCGGTTTTGGTTCATCAATGGTGAAATCAATAGTAGGGGGGTCAATCCAAAGTTCTCGATCATTACTATTGTCCAAGGCCAATTGGGCAACTTCCCATTTGGTTTCAACAATCCAAAACATAGCCAACAAACTTACTATCAATCCAACTTGAAAATAAAGGGTAGCATTCCAACGAATGTTGATCCGTTTTTTTTCTTCGAGTTTGGACAAGCCAACCATACTTGTCTTTTCGGAATTTTGTTTTTGTGTTTTCATTGTATAGCTGTTTTAAGTTTACAATGAAGTCAAAACAAGCTGTGTGCCAAAAAAAGAATCGCCTCCATTTAGGGAGGCGATTTATATAAAATACGATAGTGTATTCTTAATTTTCTACTTGAAAAAGTATCGGCAATGCATAGAGTACACCAACGGGTTTTCCTCGTTGCTTACCAGGAACCATCTTGGGGAGTGATTTCACCACCTCGATGGCTTCTTGTTCCAATCGTGGGTGTGGAGCTCTTGCCCTAACATCAACAACATTCCCATTTTTATCAATCTTGAATTGTACAGAAATACGCTGACGCCCTTCCAAACCTAAATCGTTTGCTAACTCGGTATTGAATTTCTTTTGAACAAATTTCTGAACTTTTTCTGACATGCAGGCTTTTTTGGCGTCATTGTTAGGCTCATTTTCACATCCAGGATAGATTGGCACATTTTCAATAACGGCAAAAGGAACGTCGGCAATCTCTTCTTCTTCTACTTCCTCAATCTCAGCAATCTCGACAATTTTTTCCTCTTTATTGGTTTCTGTGGATTCAATGATGGTTTCTTCAACCTCATCTTCATCTTCTACTACTTCGATTACATCGGGAGCTGGTGGCGGCGGTGGTGGTGGCGGTGGTGGCGTAATGGTTTGGGTAATTGGAATTTCTTCCAGATTATCATCTCCAACATCCAGAACGTCGCCAGTAAGATTGTCTTTGTCGTAATTTTTGAATTCAATAGCTTGCCAAGATAAGAAAAGCATCAAAGCCAAGCCTGCCAACATGTACACAGAACTCCAGCGGTTGAGATCGGCCTTCGGATTTTTTTTCGGTTCCATAGTAGAAAATTATATAGTTGCTAAAATAGATAAAAAAGTAAAGTTTTAAAAAGGAATTTCAATTTTTAAGAACCTTACTGCGACTTATTTTATATAACACGATTCCACCGAAAAGAATTCCGACAGTATTCGCAGCAACATCCCAAAGATCGAAGGTCCTTGATACAACCCACGCTCCCTGTACTACTTCAATAACCATACCATAAATAAATAGCAATATAGCAATGGTAATTAAGTGCTTTTTCATGGAATACTTTTTTCTGAAAAGTACAAAACCCCAAAGCAAATAGAGGGAAAAATAAATTCCTGCATGGACCATTTTGTCCAAATTAGGTAATTCCCACGAAGGCAAATCTGATGTAGGCAAGACCATGAGTACGGTAATGAACCCATGGTAGGCAATGGCAAGAAAAAGGAATGCTTTATCCCCCAATAAGTGCTTTGTATGCAGCATCATCCAACAAGCCATCCAATTGTTCGGGATTCGAAATCTTCACTTTTACCATCCATCCATCCCCGTAAGGATCGGAGTTTACTTTTTCAGGCTCACTTTCCAAAAGGGTATTGAACTCCACAATTTCTCCAGATAGGGGCAGGTAAAGGTCTGAAACCGTTTTCACGGCTTCCACCGTTCCAAAAATGGCTTCCTGTTCAAGGGTTTCCCCTTCGGTTTCGACTTCAACATATACGATATCCCCAAGTTCTCCTTGGGCGAAATCGGTGATACCGACCGTTGCAATAGCGCCTTCAACAAGAACCCATTCATGGTCTTTGGTATATTTTAGATTGGCGGGAACATTCATAGATTTTCTAAAATTTAATAGTTTAATTTCCAAAATTGTATCGAAGGGTAAAACCACTTCGGATGGTTGTTTGAGGGAATGCCGTTGAAATGGCATATTCCGAGAAAGTGTGGTCGTAATAGAACAACGCTGTCAAGTTTTTGGTCAAGGCATAATCGGCAGAGAACTGCAACCCATAAATGGTCTGCCCTGCAGTAACTTGGTTATTGGCAATGTCCAAATACCTGATAATGGTTTTATTGTCACGGACAGAGAAATCTACCTTGAAATTCAAATCGCTTTTCAAGATCGTTTTCTTTCCACCAAAATTGGTTCCAATTTTCAAGTCTTTAATGCGATACCCCAATCCTAATATCCATTCATTCCCCTGGATTTCGGTTAACAAATTGTTCGCGAAGCTCAGGGAAAGGGCTCGGTCCTTTCGCATTTCCGCAAGAATCTTAACGGAATTTTGCATTTCAAAATCAATTCGGATCAAGGGGGAAAATTGTTCCGTAAGGTTCACATTGTTTAAGAAGGTAGGGGTCTTGAAATTGCCAGACTGGTCCAAAGCCGTGGGATCGTTTCGATCGTAGTCCAGGTTGGTTTGAAATTGGTTGACCGTATAGGACGCCCTATAGCCATGCTGGATAGAAAAACGTTTAAAGCGCTTTTTGAACCATTTTATCCGCATGAATCCCGTGTACTTTATATCCCAGTTTGGCAAAGGGATATCGCGGAAAATGCCAGTTTTTTCTTTGGAAGCGCTACTTCCTTTGTAAGCGGACAAGAATGCGGGGAGCAATACCTGCTGACTGGTTTTTCCAAATCCTTCGGGAAAGCCTTCTTCATCCCTTGGAAAAGTATTGGAACCATAGAATTTTTCCGCCAAACGGTTGGCAATGGTCAATCGATTGTTCCTGAAATCATCAAAGGCATCCGAACTGGTTTCATCACTTTTGCCGAATGCTGTTTTCAATAAAACGGTGCTAATATTAAAATTACCAAATGTATTGGGAGTTAACGAACGGTAAAGACCATCTTCTACAATGTAATTCTCTGCATAGTTTTCGGCATAAACACGACTGCCATTGAAATCAATTTTTAAGTCTGGAAGCAATTCCATATTAACTTGTGCATCCAATTGCCGGCTTTCTACTTCGGTATACTGCTCATTAAATTCAGGATAAAGGGTTAACCATCCTTTTCGGGCTGCCAAATCCCTGATTTCGGCCTGGCTTCCAAAAACAAATCCAGCAGTGGGCTTTAACGATCCCGCAAAACCGATACTTGGCTGATAACCCGGCAAGAAAATACCGTTGTTTTCGACGTAATTCAATTGAACTTTCTTAATGGAAGTAGCAAGCCCAATCAACGTATTTACAGCCTTCTGCCCACCATTTAACGAGCCTGTCCCGCTGTTTGCTGCCCCCTCGGCCCCTCCTCGTGTATTGTTCCGGATTTGATCGCGTTTATTGTTGGATTTGTCTTCCCCTTTTTCATCTTTGCCACCACCTTTTTCTCCGCCACCCAGCAACGATGGTCCACTAGTATCTTCATTCCCTCCTCCTGCACGATTTCCCTTTCCGGGTTTTATTTTGGTCAAGCCCACATAGCGATACAGTGTGTTCATGTCTATAGTGGAATTGATTCGGTGGGTGCTGGCATTTTGGATGGAGTTCCCCAAATTATAGGTTTGTACGTCACCATTGTCGTCAATAACCTCGATGTTGCTGAACAAATCACTGCCGTCTTGCCATTGGTAATCCCCTTGATAGGAGTAGGTGGCCCTCAACCATTTCAGGAAAGGAAACTTTGCTGTGGGCAAGTCGTAATTGAGTTGCAGCGATTGCATGTGTTGATTGGGATCGCCCACTTCAAAGAATCCGTCCCAAACGCCAACCGAATTGTCCACGGAGCCATCTTTGATGTAATTGTTAACAATGCGGTTATTGGCCGCGTTAAAATTGAAGCGCAGGGACTGGGTAAGGTTGTAATTGATGGTATACTGCCAATCAAAAAGGAAATTGCGTTGGTACAGTGTTGGTAGATTTAATGCAGAAACCCCTTGTGTGGTAATCTCCCTGAACTTTTGTTCGTTGTATTGACGGGTAATGTTGGAACTTACCGAAATATTGCTTGGCAATACATTAAAATTCAGGTCTTTTAAAAATTGCCAATACTTACCCATGAACAAGGAATCGTTTTTCTTAAACGGTTCGATGGGTTTTTGATTGAAGGTATAGTCATACGTTCCACCGACCCTTACATTTTGATCCAAAGCATCTTCGATTTCAAAATCGTGGTGATCTATTTGATTGTACGAATAGGAAAACGTAAAATTCTCAATGTCATAGGGCATGGGTTTACTTTCCCCGGTTTTGTTTTTTCGGACCCCAATAAAATTAATACTTTGACGCTTAGTGTAATCCACGGCTTGTTCTTTAATGGCATCTTTTGTTGCAGCATCTTCGGTATTGTCCAAACGTTGTTGCAATTCGATATCATCATACTCTGGGTCGTATTTTGGAGTAATCAATTCTTCACCTATGCCATAGTTGAAGGGCAATTGAATCCCCCACTTTTTAGGTAGTAACTGGCCCAAGTTAAAATTGGTTACGACATCGTACTGTTTGGTATCTTCCAGACTTCTTTGGTTGGGCCCTTGTTCAATAGATCCAAAACCGATGGTGGTAATTTTTCCTGTGGCACTTATGTTGGCGAAATCGGCAAGATTGGCATCCATATTGGCAACGGCAGCCCAACCCCCCTTGTTTTCCAATTCGCTCATGCGCAATTCATTGAACCATACTTCCCCACATACATCACTGTTACTCTTGTTGCGCAGACCAATCATAATGACACGCACATTTCCAAAGCTTGGATTTCCCTTGATCCCATAACGGTATTCGGCATTGCTATTTTGAAGTACGCCTTCATTGGCATAACGCAAAACAGTAGGAACATTGGGATCATTAGGGTTGGCAGGTGTTAACGATGCATCCGAGGTGGGACTCGTTGACAAGGTTTTTAACTGTTGCAGGACCTCAAACGATAAATTGAACCTGTTTTCTTCAGGCCAAACCGTATTGGCATCCGAATCGGAAGCCACATCCAAATTGGGGGAAACCTTCAACGGAATTTCAATTTCGTAGAAACTGGTGTTCAAATCGTTTCCAAGGCGTATGAATGCAGACATTTCGTTATCTGCCAAAAGCGTTGCCGGAGCCGGAAGCGATTCGGCATGGATAAACATCTCCAAATTTTTGTATTGGCGCATATCCACATTAAAATACTTATATACCGCACGGGCATCGTCCGGTTCCAAACCGCAAACCCTTAATGCAAGGGATTGTTCGTCCTGACGGATGACATTGTTGTTATTGTTCAATTCCTCCCTGTATACCCCTGGTGGGATTACGTAGTTACTGTTTTGAATGATCCCTACCGCTTCGTTTTCGAAAGTAGTGTTGTCGGTATCATTAGGGCTTCCATCAGCATCCAAGGATTCGGAATAACGGCGGTAATCCCCACGAAACAATTCCAAGGTTCCAAAACGTAAAATGGTTTGCTGCTGAAATCCAGATAGGTACATCCGCATAAAACGGATGGAGCGGAAATCGGAGATCCCATTAACGGCTTCCGTATAATCGCTTAAAGGTATTTTGAACTGGATCCAACGAACCGGTATTTCTTCGTTGGTTTGTGTGTTCACCGTAATTTCCTTGATATCGGTTACGTAGGGGGATTCCAAGGTCATCCCAGGAGTTAAGTTGATCTCGTATTCAAAATAACTGTTCACCGTGTTCATGGTATTGTCCCGGTTCACATCTTCCACATCGGGTTGGGCATTAGACCCCCTATTGGTATTGCTAAGGGTCTCGGGAGAGTTTCCATCGGTACCGTTGTAGTTACGATAGCGTTGAATGATGTTCCCATCCGCTTGCAGGAAATATTGGTAGTTATCTCGTGCAGGGTCTTCCTGATTTGCAAACCGCGACAATATTTGATTGACTTGGGCATTGGGTAGGTCCCGAATATCTTTGGCTTCATCAATGTCTGCCTTACCATCCAAACCGATGTCTTGGTTGGTTCGCCCTTCGCCCGAACTGCTGAATGTGTAAACAAGCGATTGGTTGCTTGGAGTTTTACCCCAAACCGACTTGAGGGTTTGATCCGCAGATCCGTCTTCAGGCAGTCCATTTTCATACTGTTTACGACCATCCTTTAAAACATCCTCGGAAATGTTCCCTAAGTCGAAAGTTAACTTTCCTCCAGGGTTGGTCGAATTTTCATCATAAATAAATGGGTCCATTACCCAAAATTGAATGTATTCCACATTGGAGCGTTCAAAATCGGTAGTCGTTAATTCCCGCATGATTCCCCCAAAATTATCTTGTGGGCTTTGTAATTGATTTACATCATTCCCCAAATTGGCTTCGCCTGCCCTAAAGTTGTAAGGGCCTCTTTCGGTTGGGTAATAGGCCAAATCCAGAGTGAACAAAGCTTGTGTTTGTCCTTGAACAATATCCTGATCGGGAAAAATCTCGTCCCTGAACACACGGCGGGTAAACGGCGAAGACAAATCGGCATCGGTTACTCCATCGGGGCGTTGCGAACTGTAAAAAATAGGGTCTATGGTATACCAGTTTAAAAATGCCCTACGGTCGTTGTAGGTCAAATCGCCATTTTCTTTTTCGCCCCCAAAATTAACGGGGGTGCTGGACAAAGTCCACGACAAAGGAGTAGAGATGTCAATGGCCGTTTGTGCAGCTTCAAAATCGTCTACATAAGCGGTTGGCTTTCCGTTGAAATCGGAAACTTTAGGAGCCCCGGGAATTAAATAGGCAAACTCACCGCGCACGGAAACATTTGAGACCACATCGGTATCGATGTTTGGGAGTTTGTTGACCAGCCTAGTGAGGAAAGGGACTTCGGTTGAATAATTGAGATTTACCCCAAACATGGTATTGTTAATGGGTTCGTTTTGGAAGGCCGACTTCTGGGTTAGGGGCCGTTCGTTCAAGTTTAAAAAGGTTCCTCCAAACTGGAACTTATCACTAAACTTGTGTTGAATGTCCAAGCCCGTAAACCGTTTGGTTTGTTGACCAAACAAGGTATTGTTCTCGACACTTATATTGATGGGCGTATTGGAATTTTGCAAAGAGGGATCCAAAATTTGAACCCGACCCAACTGATAGTTTACCGTATAATCGACCCCTTCTACCAAAGTCCTTCCACCCGCAGTTACGGTTACCGAACCCTGAGGGATGTTGAACGCGCCAATTGGGATTCCATCGGCGCCAGTAGATTTATAAGTTCCCTTTAACTGAAACTTGTTTTTATCGCTGTCCTGCTGCTCTGCTTGGGTTTTGGTAGAACGGTACATGGTGCCAAACACGTACTTTTGTTGGTTGGCATTATAAGTTACCGGGTTCGTATAGGACTCACTCGGGTCCAGCTTCAATTTATCGAACAAGTACTCCCCAAAAGGCTCAACACTGGTAAAGATAATTCTTCCGTTTTGTTGGTCTACCGTTATGCCCGGATAGAAATCAAAGAATCCATCCCCGCCCTGTTGTGGATCGTTATTGAAATTCAATCGGTCCAAGTTGAATACCCTCAAGAGGTTAGCGTTGTTTAAATCCACATCATTGATGTCGCTAGGGTCTACCGCTGGAAATGGAGTTCCCCCAACGGGGTTGATGTAATTGATGGGTGAAGGGTCCAAGTATAGTATATTCATCCTAAAGTCTTCCCGTTCCAGTTGAAATGCCCCAATGGGATAAATATTCTTCATCATCAAATCCCATACGGGTTCGTTGACATTGGTGATGTTACTTTTCAGAAGTTTCACGACCAAGTTTTGCGGAATGCCTTGTTGGCCTTCTCCATTACCACCTCCTACGACCACAGTACCTCCACCTTCCAGGCCGGTTGCTTCAACACCATCAGTAGAAAATTCCCCTACTTGGTACACTTTCCCGTTCACGGTATATTGAAAAGCAACCCCTAAGACTTCATCGTTGTTTAAACGTTGGTTCAAGGAGATGTACCCTAACTGTGAATTCATTTGGTATTCGTTAGGCTGAAGTTTTCGGGCATTTTCCAAACTCACATAATCCAACCCATCGTTTACGAGCACGCCCCCAAAACCACTTTGCACCGTGGCTACATCCCGGATGGCATTGTTCAAAATACTTTGTTCTGAGGGGTTATCTATTCCAAAGGGGTTGAAATCGTTGTTTTCGTTATCCGGAAAAGAGTTTTTAGGCTTGTTGATGAACCCCCCGGGGATTAAATTGAGCCCGATGTTGGCCCCATCTGCTTCCCCTATGTCCTGAAGTGCAACAATGTTCCGAACATCGTTCGTGGTGTTGTTGCGATTGGTAATCCAAACTTCTACCCGCGTAATTTGTACATTGGAATTGATGAAAGGATAATTCTTCAATACCCTGTCGTAATTGTCCCTAAAGTAGTGCGCCAAGAAGAAGTGGCGGTTTTCGTCATAGTCCAGTGCAAAAAGTTCGTATTCGGTTACGGTGGCACCACCCTCCGCTACCACGGATCGGGTTTCGGAACGCTGTTCGGAAAATACGCCGGTAATGGTGGTCTTTCCAAATTGCAATTGCGTTTTAACCCCAAAAAGGCTTTGCGCTCCTTGGATCAGGCTGCTATTAAGCGGCATGCTCACATTCCCCACTTCAATTTTTTGAATGATGTCATCTTCCGTGGGGGTGTATTCCAATTTGATGAGGTTTTGAAAGTCGAAGGTCGACTGGGTATCGTAATTGGCTGTTACTTGGAGTCGTTCCCCTACTTTCCCGAGAAGGCTTAAGCTAATCCGTTGGTCGAAATCGAATGAAAAATTGCTACGATTCCTGGGAGAAAATTGCGGGTTGTCCTGTTTGGTGTACAAGAGCCCAAGATCCATTTCGACAGTTCCTTGAGGGATGACCTCGATGGTATTTCCACCGAATACCGATTCGAAGAAATCGGAATTGACGTAGAAGGTTGGTAAAAGATTTTTCTGAGCTTCTTCAGCTCCTTCCTTACGGCCATCGGCAGCATCTATTTTCTCCTTAAAATAGGCCTTCATCTGTTCTTTAAGTACCAGTTCGCGGTATTCCTCTGCAGTAAGAATGATGGGGTATGAAATGTCAAAATCCCCTAGCATGCGTGTACGGATGTAGCGATCGGTAATGGGATCGTAGGTGTACATGTTTTGGATGCTAGTAGGGTCTGGCAAATCCAAACGCCCCTCTTCATAGCCAGTTGCCGTGCTATCTTGCGCCTTAACATAGCTGGCGGTGAACAATAAAATTCCAAAAAGAATATGTGGAAATAAGCGTTTGCTAAAATTGTAATGTTTCACTCCCAAATCTTTACAAATTTTTTAAGGCATGTTTGATGATTTCCTCTACTGAAGCCTGCGGTTGGGTTTTTAGGAATGCATCGCAGGCTTTTTCAGCTTGCTTCCTAAGGATGCCCAACGTTTCCAATGCAGATAACGCTTCATTTCGATTCGTATTGCTCGGTACAGAAGAAATAGCACTTGCCCCGTAAACTTTTAATATTTTATCTTTTAGATCTAAAACCACACGCTGTGCCGTTTTGGATCCGATTCCTTTTACAGCCTGAATGGTCACCACATCTTCAGATACGATGGCATCCCTCACTTGTTCTGGCGTTAGGGAGGATAACATGGTCCTAGCAGTGCTAGCGCCAACCCCCGAAACGGAAATTAAAAGATTGAATACTTCCCGCTCTTCCATGGTAGAGAATCCATACAACGTATGGGAATCTTCCCTTACCAGCAATTGTGTGAACAACTTCACATTTTCGGAAGTGGGGAGTTGCGAAAATGTGTGCAACGATATATTCAAAAAATAGCCCACTCCATTACAGTCTATCACAACATCGGTCGGATTTTTTTGTACCAATCTTCCCTCAATATGGGCAATCATGTGTTAACAAAAGGTTAATGGCTCAAATATAGTATAATTATTTGCATCTGCCAGTATGGAAGAAACTAAAATTCCCCCCATTTTAGACTAGGGATGCCTATTCTTTTTATCTTTTTCGTGCTTCTCTTTTTGTTGGGCATCCACTACGGCAATAGCCGTCATGTTTACCATTTCCTCTACACTGGCTCCCAATTGAAAAATATGTACCGGTTTTTTCATCCCCAACATGATAGGACCTATGGATTCTATCCCCTTCTGTTCTTTCAGCATTTTATAATTGCTGTTGGCAGCATCCAAGTTTGGAAAAACCAGTGCATTGACCTTTTGACCGGCCAATTTGGAAAAAGGAAACTTGTTTTTTAACATGGTCGCATTCAAAGCAAAATCGGCTTGGATTTCCCCGTCCACGATCATGTCTGGATTGGAATGGTGCAAGAGGCTTACTGCTTCCCTTACTTTTGCCGCCTGTGGGTCTTTGGACGAACCAAAATTAGCATACGAAATCATGGCAATGACCGGATTCAAACCAAACATCTTCACGGTGTAATTGGTCATCTGTGCAATGTTGGCCAATTCTTTGGCTGTAGGGTTGATGTTGATGGAGGTGTCCGAAATAAACAACGGACCCCTTCCTGTAAGCATCAAGTTGGTGGTGGCCACCTTGTCTACTCCATCAAATTTCCCGATGGTTTCCAAAACGGGCCGTACCACGGTAGGATAGGAACGTGCGTATCCCGATACCATGGCATCGGCATCGCCCAAATTTACCATCATTGCTGCATAGTAATTGCGTTCCCGCATCAAGCGCTTGGCATCAAAAAGGGTAACCCCGTTCCTCTTCCGGCGCTCCCAATATTTTTGCGCATACACATTTCGCTGTTCCGTTTGCTCATCCAATTTGGGGTCGATGATTTCAATGTCTGCTTCAAATTCCAGTTCGTGCATCAATTCCTTGATTACATCCTTCCTTCCCAATAAGATGGGGAGGGCTACCCCTTCTTCATACACAATCTGGGCAGCCTTGAGCACGTCTAGATGATCGGCCTCTGCAAAGACCACTTTCTTGGGATTGGAACGCGCACGATCCAACAGCAGTTTGATGATTTTGTTATCACTGCCCATCCGCTCGTAAAGCTCGTCTTCATATTTGTCCCAATCCTTGATGGGTGAAAGGGCCACGCCACTTTCAATGGCTGCTTTGGCCACCGCTGGAGGGACCGTCGCGATAAGCCGGGGGTCAAAAGGTTTTGGAATGATGTAATCCCTACCAAAATTCAATTTGGTCTCCCCGTAGGCAATGTTTACCTGCTCCGGAACCGGCTCCTTGGCAAGGGCTGCCAACGCTTTAACCGCAGCCATTTTCATAGCCTCGTTGATCTTGGTAGCCCTAACATCCAATGCACCCCTGAAAATGAATGGAAACCCCAAAACATTGTTCACCTGGTTGGGGTGATCGCTCCTCCCCGTGGCCATGATCAAATCGTTCCGGGTTTTCACTGCTTCATTATAAGCAATTTCAGGGTTTGGATTAGCCATGGCAAAAACAATGGGGTGAGGGGCCATGCTTTTCAACATTTTGGGCGTAACAATATCTGCTATAGAAAGTCCCACAAAAACGTCCGCATCCTTCATCGCCTCGTCTAGGGTGTCAATTTTCCTGGAAGTGGCAAATTCCTTTTTCTCTTCGGAAAGGTCGTTACGGTCAGTGCGAATAACGCCCTTACTGTCCAACATCACGATGTGTTCTGTCTTAGCGCCAAATGCTTTGTACAATCGGGTACAAGAAACGGCAGCTGCACCAGCACCGCTGATTACTATTTTTACTTTTGAGATGTCCTTTTCCGCCAGTTCAAGGGCATTCAGTAAGGCAGCGGCCGAGATGATAGCCGTTCCATGCTGATCGTCATGCATCACCGGAATCTGCAATTCCTCTTTGAGTCTTCGCTCTATTTCAAAAGCCTCGGGCGCTTTGATGTCTTCGAGGTTGATCCCTCCAAAGGTCGGTGCGATGTTTTTGACGGTTTCGATGAAAGAATCAATATCTTCCGTATCGATTTCGATATCAAAAACATCGATGTCGGCAAATATCTTAAAGAGCAACCCTTTTCCTTCCATGACTGGTTTGGAGGCTTCCGGACCAATGTTTCCCAATCCAAGTACTGCAGTTCCGTTGGAAATTACCGCTACCAAATTTCCCTTGTTGGTATATTTATAAACATTCTCAACGTCCTTGTCAATTTCCAGACAGGGCTCAGCTACTCCCGGTGAATAGGCCAATGATAAATCGCGCTGACTTGCATACTTTTTGGTAGGCACTACCTGGATTTTTCCGGGGCGTGGTTTGGCATGGTACAAAAGGGCTTCCCTACGTCTGCTTTGCTTACTCATGTTGGTATGGATAGAGACTTACAAAGGTAGCAGACTCCCTGAAATCAAAAAATTTTAATGCTTAATCTTTTATGAAGTTAATGTTTCGAACAAGGCCTTGAAATTTGGTCCGCTGTACGGCCGTTTTTTTGAATAGCTCCTGAAAGACCTCCTCGGTAATTTCGTCCCATTCTTTTTTGGACTTGGAGAGCAGCTCCGGATTTGGGTCAAACAAGGGTTCCCTATGGGGTTTGCTAAAGCGGTTCCATGGGCATACATCTTGGCACACATCGCACCCAAACATCCAGTTGTCCATCAATCCAGAGAACCCGGAGGGTATTTCATTTTTGAGTTCAATCGTTACATAAGAAATGCATTTACTCCCATCCACCACATAAGGCTCCACAATGGCTTGGGTAGGACAAGCATCGATGCAGGCGGTACAGGTTCCACAATGATCGGTTACAGGAGTGTCGTATTCCAACTCCAAATCCACAATCAATTCGGCTACAAAAAAAAACGAACCTACTTGCTTGCTCAACAAATTACTGTGCTTCCCAATCCATCCCAATCCGCTTTTGGCTGCCCAAACCTTATCAAGTACCGGTGCAGAATCGACAAAGGCCCTACCGTGAACTTCCCCAATGCTGTCTTGTATAAAAAACAACAATTGCTTCAGTTTGTCCTTGATCACAAAGTGGTAATCAGTGCCGTAAGCATATTTCGAAATTTTATAGGAATCTTCCCGTTGGGTTTCTTCCGGAAAGTAATTCAACAATAAAGAAATAACGCTTTTTGCGCCTGGCAGCAATTTGGTAGGGTCCAAACGTTTGTCGAAATGGTTTTCCATATAGGCCATTTCGCCATGCATTCTTTGATTCAACCATTTTTCCAAGCGTGGAGCTTCTGTTTCCAAAAATTGAGCTTTGCTTACACCACAGGACAAAAAACCAAGGCGTTGTGCTTCGGCTTTGATGCTTTGGGTATAGTTTTTAGCCAATTTCATCTTTCGGTAAGAGTAACTAATAATTCCGTGGGCTTTAAAGTAACCAATGGATTCAATTGCACTTCGTCTTGGGTGGTTTTAAACGAATATTTGAGGATTAATTGAGAAACTGCCAATACCATTTCATACATCGCAAAACCCATCCCAATGCACATTCTTGGACCTGCACCAAATGGATAATACGCATTGGTTGGATACTGGTCTTTTAACAGAAACCGTTCGGGATTAAATTGATCGGGATTTTTCCAGTATTCAGGATTCCGGTGCAGTTCGTAAAACGAAATTCCAATGAAGGTGCCTTTGCGAATGTGAAAATCTTTAATGGTATCGTCTTCCAGACATTCGCGGTCCGTAATCCATGCAGGAGGATACATCCGCATGCTTTCTTCAATGATCGCTTTGGTATAAACGAATTCCTTGATTTGTTGCACAGGTTCAAGAGGCTTGCTTGTAATTTCCTTTGCTTCCTCATACAGCCTTTGCTGAATTTCGGGATGCTTGGCCAGCAGAAATAGGGCAAACGATAACGCATTGGCCGTAGTTTCGTGTCCCGCAACGAAAAGGATGGTAATTTCATCAATTAATTGCTCCATGTCCATGGCTTCTCCCGTATCCTCATAGCGCGTGGCCAATAACATATCCAACAAATCGTGATGGTGTTTTGTGGATTGCTTTCTTGCTTCAATAATCGCTTGGATGATATCCCTGCTTTCCTGCGCCAATGTTAAATGTTTTGAAACTTGACCGGTAATTTTGAACCACCAATTTTTGTGTGGCAATCGAACTTCCTTGACCAAGAAATCCTGAACCCTTTCAATAATAGCTTGCAGGTGGAGTAGTTCCGAATCGGAAATGGAAACGTCAAACAAGGAAGTTGCCACCACCTTAAAAGCCAATCGATTCATGTAAGTGTGGATATCCAAGGGTTGTTTGAGCGGCATTTCCTTAATTTCAGCTGCAATGGTCTGCAGCATGCTATCGAGCAATTGCGCAATTTTTTGTTTATGAAAGGCTGGCTGGATCAATCGCCTTTGTCGTAACCAATAGTCTCCCTTAGAGGTCAGTAGTCCATTACCCAAGTATTTTGAAAGGTAGGTGGTTTGGATTTTGGATTTCTCATAGTTTTTGTGCCCTTTTTGAAGTATGTGTTGGGCAATGTCTTTATCCCTGGTTAGCAAAATATACCTTCGGATGCCCACGCGAACCGCAAAAGTATCCCCTAATTTTTTAAAGTATTTTTGGTGAAAAGGAATGGGGTTTCTTCGGATGCTATTGGCATTCCATAAGAACCCCAAAACGGATATGCTTTTTGGGTATCGGTATTTTTTTTGTGTGTGCATGCTTCAGAAGAGTCCACCCTGAGTGCCGCCTTTGATCTTTCCGAGATGCTTGTAAGCAAATTCGGTGACTTCACGACCGCGAGGTGTCCGGACAATAAACCCTTGTTGTATTAGGAAGGGTTCATACACCTCCTCCAAGGTCTCGGCGCTTTCGGAAACGGCCGTTGCCAGAGTGGTAATCCCAACAGGACCTCCCTTGAATTTATCGATAATGGTCGTTAAGATTTTATTGTCCATCTCGTCCAGCCCATGCATGTCCACATGCAACTGTTCTAGGGCAAACTTTGCGATTTTAATGTCAATTTTTCCATCCCCCTTTATTTGGGCAAAGTCCCGGACCCTTCGCAATAAAGCATTGGCAATACGTGGGGTTCCGCGGCTTCTTCCTGCAATTTCGATGGCTGCTTCCATGGTAATTGGCACCCCTAGAATATTGGCACTTCGCTCTACAATGGCGGTTAACAGGTCGGTGGTATAGTAATTCAATCGGGAAGAAATTCCAAAACGGGCTCGCATAGGCGCCGTTAAGAGTCCTGATCGCGTGGTTGCACCAACCAAGGTAAAAGGATTCAAATTGATTTGCACCGTACGCGCATTGGGCCCCGATTCGATCATGATATCGATACGATAATCTTCCATGGCCGAATACAAGTATTCCTCCACCACCGGACTCAACCGATGGATCTCATCAATAAAGAGGACGTCACGCTCTTCTAAATTGGTAAGCAGCCCTGCCAAATCGCCCGGCTTGTCCAAAACAGGTCCAGAGGTAACCCGGATGTTTACCTGAAGCTCATGTGCCAAAATATGGGCAAGGGTGGTCTTTCCCAATCCAGGAGGGCCGTGAAATAACGTATGGTCCAATGCCTCATTGCGCAAATTTGCTGCCTGAACAAACACTTTCAAGTTTTCTAAAGCCTGATCCTGCCCTGTAAAATCTTCAAAGGACAGCGGACGCAATTTCTTTTCAATGTCCAGGTCTTGAGGCGAAAGATGGGCCCCAGTAGGATCGAGGTGCTCGTTCATAACACAAATATACAAAGCTTCAAATCGAAACGATTGAAAATCACTGATGATTTAAATGCATCCTTAGACCTTCACCGTTTTCCATTTCCCTTTTTTGAACCAAATGATGCCCACAACGGCAATTAACACTTCCGATACCGTAATGGCCAATAAAACCCCAAGGGCTTGCAAATTAAAAACCAATGCTGCTACATAAGCAAAGGGAAGTTGGAACAACCAAAAACAAAAAAAGTTGATGATGGTTGGGGTTTTAGTATCGCCCGAGCCGTTAAACGCTTGAATGATTACCATACCATATGCGTAAAAAACATAGCCCGAGGCCACAACCCTCAAGCTTAATGCCCCATAATGGATTACTTCGGGTTGTTGGGAAAAGACCTTAATGATGGATTCGGCAAAAAACAAATAGAACAATGAAACAAAAACCATAAACCAGGCATTGTATTTTCCCGTTTTCCATACCGAAATTTCCGCACGATCCGGTTTTTGTGCCCCTAGGTTTTGCCCTACAAGGGTAGCTGCAGCATTGCTCATTCCCCATGAAGGCATTAGGGTAAACATCAGTACGCGAATAGCAATGGTATAACCTGCCAATAACTCACTGCCAAATTCGGCCATGATGCGCATCAAAAAGACCCAACTTGAGGTGCCAATAATAAACTGTCCGATACCTCCTAAAGAAACTTTTACCAGATTTAACATGATGCCAATTTTCAGCCCAAAATCCTTTATACCAATCTTGATCTTAGTCCAACCATGCCATAAAATCCATAATTGGAAAAGTACCGCACTTCCCCTGCCAATTGTAGTTGCTATAGCTGCGCCTTTGACCCCAAAAGCAGGAATGGGTCCCCAACCAAAAATCAGCAAGGGGTCCAATACAATATTCAACAAATTGGAAAATAGGAGGACTTTCATGGCCACGGAAGCGTCACCAGCGCCCCTAAAAATTGCATTGATGAGAAACAGCAGCATAATGGTTACATTGCCCCCCAAGAGGATTTGTGTATAACCAAAACCTTCGGAAATCAAGTCGGGAGCACCCCCCATAAGGCCCAAAATCTGCTTTGGAAACAATAGCCCAAAAACACTTACGACAAGGGCAACCACCATTCCCAACAGCATGGCCTGAACCGCAGTTTGTGAGGCTCCTTCGGGGTTTTGCTCTCCAATTCTTCGGGCTACAATGGCCGTAACCCCCATACTCAACCCAATGGCTATGGCATATACAAGGGTTAAAACCGACTCGGTAAGCCCAACGGTTGCTATTGCATTCGCGCCAAGGCTGGAGACAAAATAGGCATCTGCAAGAAAAAAAATAGATTCCATCATCATTTCCAAAACCATGGGAACCGATAACATAAAAATGGCCCTTTTGATGCTTCCAGAAGTGAATTGTTGCTCTTTGCCAGAAATGGCTAGGGAGAAGTAGTAAATGATTTTTTTAATGCCCAAACATCCGGGTTTTAAGTTGAAGCAAATAAAGATACTAAAAAACCCTTTCGAAAAATCTGAAAGGGTTTTGTGTCGTATTGGTTTAAAAGCTCCTAATGGTGCATTTCTTCTTCGTTTTCCTGAATGGGGACCGTTTGCGGGATGTAATCCTGACCTGCTATGACATAATCGCTTCCGTCCTTGTTCAACTTACTATAGTCGTAAGCCCAACGGTGTACGTGAGGAATGGGACCATCCCAGTTTCCATGAATGTGTTTTACTTCGGCAGTCCATTCCAAGGTATTGGAGCCCCATGGGTTTTTGGGACCTTTCTTTCCGTAGAAGATAGAGTAGATAAAATTGAATAGAAAGACCAATTGCGCGGCAGCAGCAATGATTGCAAAGATGGTAATTACCACGTTCACATTGGTTAAATCATCAAAATAAGGGAACGCTGTATTGGTATAATAACGTCTTGGAAGTCCTGCCATCCCAATAAAGTGCATGGGGAAGAAGACCCCATACGCCCCAATGGCCGTCACCCAAAAGTGGACGTATCCCATATTTTTATTCATCATTTTTCCTTCAAACATTTTTGGGAACCAATGATATACTCCGGCAAAAAGTCCGTAGAGTGCAGAAATACCCATAACCAAGTGGAAGTGTGCCACGACAAAATAGGTGTCGTGAACGTTGATGTCTAGCGCACTATCCCCAAGGATAATTCCTGTTAATCCTCCAGTGATAAAGGTAGATACCAACCCAATTGAAAACAACATGGCGGGATTCAACTGAAGGTTTCCTTTCCAAAGCGTAGTGATGTAGTTGAACGCTTTTACAGCCGAAGGTATGGCAATCAATAAGGTAGTAAAAGTAAATACCGATCCCAAAAATGGATTCATACCAGACACGAACATGTGATGCCCCCACACAATGGTTGATAGGAAAGCAATGGCTAATATGGAGGCCACCATGGCCCGATACCCAAATATGGGTTTTCGCGAATTGGTAGCAATGATTTCAGAAGTAATTCCCAAGGCGGGCAACAGAACGATGTAAACCTCTGGGTGTCCCAAGAACCAGAATAAGTGCTCGAACAATACTGGAGAACCTCCTTGATTGTGCAATACTTCCCCCGCGATGTAAATGTCGGAAAGGAAGAACGAAGTCCCAAAGCTACGATCCATTATCAACAACAGTGCAGCAGACAGTAGCACAGGGAAAGAAACAACCCCAATAACCGCCGTGATGAAGAAGGCCCAGATCGTTAAGGGAAGGCGTGTCATGGACATTCCTTTGGTTCTTAAGTTCAGTACAGTAACAATATAATTCAACGCTCCAAGTAACGATGAAGCGATGAAGATGGCCATGGAAACCAACCACAGGGTCATTCCTGCACCCGATCCCGGTATGGCTTGTGGTAATGCACTAAGAGGAGGGTAAATGGTCCAACCTGCAGATGCTGGTCCCGCTTCCACAAAAAGGGAAATCACCATGATGACACTGGAAAGGAAAAACAACCAATAAGAGATCATGTTCAAAAAGCCCGATGCCATATCGCGTGCACCACATTGGAGTGGGATTAAAAGGTTACTAAAGGTACCGCTCAAACCGGCCGTCAATACAAAAAATACCATAATGGTACCGTGTATGGTTACCAACGCCAGGTAAATGTTGGGGTCCATCACACCTTCGGCGCCCCATTTTCCTAGGAATACTTCATAAATACTGAATTGGTGATCGGGCCAAGCCAATTGCAACCTGAACAAAATGGACATGGCAATTCCGATGAATCCCATAATCAACCCTGTAAAAAGGTATTGCTTGGAAATCATTTTATGATCCTGACTGAATATGTACTTGGTGATGAAAGTCTCCTTATGATGATGTCCGTGATCTTCGTGGTGATCCATTGCTAAATCGTGTGCGTGTGCTGACATATCTAAAAGCTATTTTTTATTATTGTTCCAGTGCCTGTACTAGGGTTTTTTGTTCTTTTAACCATGCATTGAAGGCATCTTCATCTTCTACTACAATCTTCATTTGCATGTTATAGTGGCTGTTTCCACAAATCTTGTTACAAAGAAGGAGGTAGTCAAATTCATACGGCTCCAGGGCTTCCTCCCCTTTTGCAAGCAATACTTCACTTTTCTTGGCACGGATATCGTTGATGTGTTTCACTTTTTCCACCATATCGGGATTGCTTCGCATTTTTTCGGTCGTGATGGTGGGGGTAAAGGAAAATTGCGTAATCATTCCTGGTACGCAATTCATTTGAGCCCTAAAGTGCGGCATGTAAGCAGAGTGCAATACATCTTGGGAGCGCATTTTGAAGAGCACTTTCCTTCCTTTGGGCAAGTGCAGTTCGTTCACAACAATATCGTCCTGGGCATTGGGGTCGGAAGTGTCAACGCCCAAAATATTGGCTCCTTCGATCAAACGTACATTGGCTTCACCCAAAACATTATCGTCCCCTGCATACCGTGCATTCCATTTAAACTGCTGTGCATACAACTCGACCACCAACGGATCGTCTTCCGTATCCACATTCATGATATCGGTCCAAGTAAACAATCCGTAGATAATGAGGCCTGCCAACACAATGACTGGGATGATGGTCCAAATAAATTCCAACTTGTCGTTATCGGCATAGAAGGTCGCCCTTTGTGTTTTCCTTCCACGGTATTTGAATGCAAAGTAGTGGAGCAGCCATTGGGTAATGATTCCTACAATAAAAATGATGACCATGGAAATGAGCCAAAGCTGGTCCGTTTCCAAACCATGTGCTGAAGCTGATTGCGGCAGAAGAACATCGCTCCATTTCACAAAACAAACAATCGTCAACACATAGATGAAGAAGACGAACATGAGCATCAACCACCCATTGGCATTGTTGTCCTTATCGTTTGCGATTTCGGAAGTATTATCGGCCTTGCCCTTGGACAATTGGAAAATCTTTCCCATTTGCCAGATGGCAACTCCAAAAAGAATGAGTACTAATACAACTAAAAATGCAGTCATTGTTTCCTAACTTTCTACGTTATTAATAATGAAAATGTTTGCTTTCCTTGATGAAAGGGTTGTGTTTTGCCAAGAGCGGTTTTTTGGCCAAAGCCGTAAAGACGACCAAAACGAACAATCCAAAAAAGAAAAACAATGAGCCTATTTCCGGAAGTCCTATAAACCATGAGGTTCCTACGGTAGCTGGCATCACCATGTTAAAAACATCTACGTAATGACCAGCCAAAATTACGATACCGGTCATGATCACAAACCAATTGACCCGCTTGTAATCACTGTTCATCAAGAGCAATACCGGGAATACGAAATTCATCACGAGCATGGCAAAAAACGGCAGGTTATAGTCCTCGATGCGTGTTACAAAGTAGGTAACTTCCTCTGGGATGTTGGCATACCATATTAGCATGAACTGTGAGAACCACAAATAGGTCCAAAAGATACTGAAACCAAACATGAACTTGGCCAAATCGTGAATGTGGCTGTCGTTTACAAATTCAAGATATCCTTGTGCTTTTAGGAAGATAGTTACCATGGCAATGACCGTAATGGCAGAAACCATCATTCCGGCAAATACATACCATCCATATAATGTGCTGAACCAATGGGGATCAAAACTCATCAACCAATCCCAAGACATCATGGATTCCGTTACAATAAAGAATACCAAGAAGATGGCCGAAAGCTTAAAGTTCTTTTTGAAATAGGCGTGATTTTCAGCAGTGTCATCCGCAACGGAGTTTTTTCTGGAAAAGTATCGGTATAAGTTCCACCCCAAAAGGTACACTACCGCTCGAGCCAAAAAGAATGGTACGTTCAAATAACTGCTTTTTCCTGCAATGATTTCGTCATAATGCTCACTTTCGGGATTGACCAAATCGGCGTCCATCCAATGGAAGATGTGATTGACGCCCGTAGCGGAAAGCACCAACAATAAAAGGATGATGACCGATGCTACTGGCAAATAGGCCGTAATTCCTTCCATGACCCTGAAGAGTACCGGAGACCAACCAGCTTGGGCGGCATATTGAATGGCATAAAATGCCAACACTCCCAAAGAAATCATGAAAAAGAAAAAGGAAGCAATGTACAAGGCCGACCAAGGTCGATTTTGCAATTGGTGCAATACGTGGGTCAAATGAGCTTCATGATCGGCATGCTCCTCCGTTTTTACGTCTCCATGCCCCTCGCCATGATCCTCCATTTCATCCATAGCCGAATTGCCGTGGCCTTCACCGTGGTGACTTGCCATCATGGCCTCAACCTCTGCAGTGGTTTTGGGTGCCGATAAAAATCCGGAAATCATCCCAATGGCACCAACTACCATGAAGATGATCGCAAAAATTTTCAATTTGTTAGGTAGCGTATACATATCTTTAGCTATTCTATTCTTTATTAATGTTCTTCTTCTGAAGGTGTTGCTTCAGATTCCATGGGCATTGCAGCAACTTCTTCGGTCTGTGGCACCAACAGGGGTGTCCCTTCCAATGAAGCTTTCAGGTTCATTACATGCTGGACAATTTCCCAGCGTTCTGTTTCATTGGTTTGGGAAGCATACGATCCCATGGCATTCAATCCAAACATTTGTACGTGATAAATCCCTCCTTCGGTAATCAACCTACCTGGGTCCGCATAACTTGGGATCCCCAGTATTTTTTCGCGTTGTACCAAAATACCTTGTCCATCCCCTTTCACACCATGGCAAACCGCACAATAAATATCGTATAGCTTTTTCCCATTGGCCAAACTTGCTTCTGTAACAGGAAGGGGGTTTTTAAGTTCGGCTTTTGCCAAATTCAATCCGTCTGTTGTATTAGGGTATTCGTAAGGTTGCCATCCTCTGGGAATGGTTCCCTCGGCAGGAAGCATGGCTTCCTGACCTCCAGGGAAGATTTCGTATTCCCCGTAGGTTTCGTACCCTACTGGTTCGTACATATTGGGCATGTACTGGTAGTTGGGCCTCGAAGAATTAAAACAAGACACCATCAGTACAGAGGCAGCAATGGCAACAACTATTTGGAAACTATTTTTCATACTAGTGATCGTCTTCATTTTCAATGATACTAATTTCAATGGCTCCAGTGCCGGTCAAAAACTTGGTCACCTCATCTGCATTGTGATGGCCCAGGTCGATGGCCATCAGGAAGTGGTCGTCAGTTGTTCTTGGATCGGGATTCTCTGCTTTTTTGAAGGGCCACAATTTACTACGCATGTAAAAGGTAATTACCATCAAGTGGGCCGCAAAGAAAACGGTCATTTCGAACATGATGGGCACAAAGGCTGGCATGTTTTCAATGTAACTAAAACTGGGTTTTCCACCAATATCTTGGGGCCAATCCTTAATCATGATGAAATTCATCATCACGATGGCTACAGTCAATCCAAGAATCCCATACATGAACGAAGTAATAGCGATGCGCGTTCCTTCCAATCCCATGGCTTTGTCCAAACCGTGTACCGGGAAGGGGGTGTAAACTTCCTCGATGTGATAATGTTCCTTGCGAACGGCCTTTACGGCATTCATGAGAATGTCATCATCGTTGTAAATAGCATGAATAACTTTAGATGCCATACTTAACTATTTTTGAGTTTAGCTGCTTGACCTGCCCAGTCGTCCCTTTTGGCACGCCCCGGGAATTCGTCAATGATGCTGTCCAACAAATCGTATTCCGTGTCGGTCATTTTACTTACCTGTTCAAAGGTAAAAATGCCAAGCTGGTGTAATTTTTCTTCCATTTTTGGGCCTACTCCGCTGATGCGTTTCAAATCGTCCGCCTGTTGTGTGGCCGCGTCGAAGGCTCCAATATTTTTCAAAAGGGTACTGGTTTTTTCAGATACATCTGCCTCAGGGGTAGCTTTTTCAACGGCTACCTTTCCACCTGCGGGCATCTCATAATGTTTGGCATCATCGCCCTGTTCGGCACGCAACTTTTTATACTTGCTGCCTGAGGCTTTCAAAATGGATTTTACCTCCGCTTGTGCAATGACAGGGAAGGTTCTTGCATAAAGCAGGAACAATACAAAGAAGAATCCTAGGGTTCCAATAAAAATTCCAATGTCCACAAAGGTTGGGGAAAACATCGTCCAGGAGGATGTAAGGTAATCCCTATGCAACGAGGTGACGATGATCACGAAACGTTCAAACCACATCCCAATATTCACAACAATGGAGATGAAGAACGAGAACATGATACTGGTACGTAGCCTTTTGATCCACATGAACTGTGGTGAGAACACATTACAGGACATCATGGAAAGGTATGCCCACCAATAAGGTCCCGTAGCGCGGTTCAAGAAGGCATATTGTTCGTATTCCACCCCTGAATACCAAGCGATGAAAAGTTCCGTAATGTAGGCTACCCCTACAATGGATCCTGTAATCATGATTACGATGTTCATCAATTCTATGTGCTGGATGGTAATGTAGTTTTCCAAGTTGGAAACCTTTCGCATAATAATCAGGAGGGTTTGCACCATGGCAAATCCCGAGAAAATAGCTCCAGCAACAAAGTAGGGGGGGAAGATGGTAGTATGCCATCCAGGGATGACTGAAGTGGCAAAGTCGAAGGATACGATGGTATGCACCGAAAGTACCAGTGGTGTAGCCAAACCGGCCAAGACCAAGGATACTTCCTCAAAACGCTGCCAGTCTTTGGCCCGGCCACTCCATCCAAACGATAAAATGCTATAAACACGTTTGGTAAATGGAGTTATGGCGCGATCGCGAATCATGGCGAAATCCGGCAAAAGCCCGGTCCACCAGAATACCAAGGATACCGACAAATACGTAGAAATCGCAAATACGTCCCAAAGCAAGGGAGAGTTGAAATTTACCCATAGGGAACCAAATTGGTTGGGAATGGGCAATACCCAATAGGCCAACCAGGGCCTACCCATGTGGATGATAGGGAACAACCCTGCCTGGATTACCGAAAAGATGGTCATCGCTTCTGCAGAACGGTTGACGGCCATTCTCCATTTTTGGCGGAATAGTAAAAGTACGGCAGAAATTAAGGTTCCTGCGTGACCAATACCCACCCACCATACAAAGTTGGTAATGTCCCAAGCCCAGTTTACGGTCTTGTTCAATCCCCAAACCCCGATTCCGGTGGAGATGGTATAAATGATACAACCCAATCCCCAGAGAAATGCAGCCAATGCGATGGAAAAAACAATCCACCAAGACTTGTTGGCTTTTCCTTCCACAGGAGCAGCCACGTCCACGGTTACATCGTGGTAGGTTTTGTCTCCGGTAACTAAGGGTCTTCTAATAGGTGCTTCGTAATGCGACGCCATATCTATATATCTAATTTCTTAGTTTATGCTTCGTTTGTATTTCTCACTTTCACATGATAGAACACATTGGGTTTGGTTCCCACGGATTCCAGTAAGTGATACATTCTTTTATCTTCCTTAAGCTTGAATACTTCACTTTCGTGATCGTTGACATCACCAAACTGAATGGCTCCGGTACCACAGGCGGCTGAACAAGCCGTTTTAAACTCAGAATCCTTCACGGGTCTTCCTGCTTTTTTGGCATCTAAAATGGCTTTTTGGGTCATTTGGATACACATGGAGCACTTTTCCATCACGCCTCGGGAACGGACTACCACGTCTGGATTGAGTACCATACGGCCCAAATCGTTGTTCATGTAGTAATCAAATTCTTCGTTTTCGGCATAAAGGAACCAGTTGAATCGACGCACTTTATAAGGACAGTTATTCGCACAGTAACGCGTTCCAACACAACGGTTGTATGCCATTTGGTTTTGACCCTGACGCCCGTGTGACGTAGCCGCAACAGGGCAAACGGTTTCACAAGGTGCATGGTTGCAATGCTGACACATCACTGGCTGGAAAGCCACCTGCGGATTGGCTGAGGCCATTTCCATTTCCCGGAGGGCTTTCTTCTCTCCAGTGAACCAACCTTCGGCCGATTCTTTTTTCTCTACATCCTCATCAAAGGTTTCTTCGCTGGAGTAATAACGATCGATACGCAACCAGTGCATGTCGCGGCTCTTGCGCATTTCGGCTTTGCCGACTACTGGCACGTTGTTTTCAGAATGACAGGCAATGACACAAGCGCCACAACCGGTACAGGCATTCAAATCGATGGACAAGTTGAAATGCGGTCCGATGCTGTCGTCAAAAGAGGTCCAAAGATCGGCTTCAGGTGAAGTAGCCGGAATTTCTTCATGGTCTTTGGAAACCATAGGCATGGGGTTCCAAACGGTAGCATCCTTGGTATTGAATATTTCTAGGGAAGTTTCACGGATGATGTCCCTACCCATCATGGTATTTTGTAACTGGATGCAAGCAAATTCGTGCGTCCCTGAAACCTTTTCAAGGGTTACATTCTGAATCGATGAAAAGTTATTGTAAAGTGCATAGGCATTGACCCCGGTTTGCATTTCTGACTGAATCGCTGCTTTGCGTCCATATCCTAATGCCAAGCCAACAGAACCTTTAGCTTGTCCTGGTTGGATGAGTACGGGAACGTTCTCGATGACTACCTCACCCATCTTAACGTTGACGTAATTGCCGTTCATGGCACCGTTGGCAACATGTTCGTTTACAAGTCCCATGGCACTCGCATCTGCAGCAGCCATCGTAAGGTAGTTGTCCCAAGAAGCACGGGTAATAGGATCTGGCAGTTCTTGCAACCATGGGTTATTGGCCTGTTGCCCATCGCCCAATCCGGTTTTCGTATACAGCATAAGTTCCATGCCACCCTCTTGAGGTTCTAGCAAAGCTCCATTGGAAGTAGCCGATTCCATAATGTTGGACAAATCGCCTTCAGCTTCCAACAGGGCATTTCCTTCAAAAACACCGTCATGCAGTGCTTGATTCCAAGAAGCACCTGCAAGGATGTTGTCTTGCCAAAATGTTTTTAGGTAATCGTGATACGAAGTGTCGTTATCCGTCCATTTCAACAGGCATTCTTGAAATTGACGCGTATTGAACAAAGGTCGGATGGTGGGTTGCACCAGTCCAAAAGACCCTTTTTTGATTTGTACATCGCCCCAAGATTCCAAGTAATGTGGCGTAGCTGCCACCATTTGTGCTGCAACTGCTGTTTCATCTTCATTCATGGCAAACGCCAAGGACATCTCCAAATTCTTGTAGGCTTCGGCAAACGAGGTGTTGGGGAACGAATACACAGGATTCACTCCAACAGTGATCAACCCTTTCACACTTCCCGAAACCACACCGTTCATTACGTTGGCAACTTCAGAGGTGCTTCCCATGGAAGTAAGTTTTGGCCGCGTCACATCCATGGCCAAGGCACCTACTCCTTCGTTGTAGGAAAGTACCATGCTTTGGGCTTCCACACTGGGATATCCCGTAACCACTACCCCTTTACTTCCAGCAGCCTGCAATTGGGCTTTGGCCTTGGCAACTGCATCGGCCACTTCTTCGGGCAAGCCCGAAGCATTTCCATTTCCGGTAAGGGCCTTAAGGACTTGGAGTTGTTGTGAAGGAATCACAGGAATGCGTTTATCGGCATTGGCCCCAGAAAGCGTCATATTTGCTTCAAACTGGATGTGTCGGGACATCTTCCCATTTTTGGGATTACGTCCTTGGGCATAACTGCCCTCATAGCCTCCTCCTTGCCAATCGCCAAGGAAATCGGCACCTACCGAAACAATCACTTCGGCCTTGCTAAAATTGTAGTCGGCCAATCCGCGCATGTTGTATTTGGACTGAAAGGCATCCAATGCCTCACTGGACGAAACTGTATCGTAGACTACGTGGCGTACATTGGGATATTTTGTTTTGAAATCGGCAATCAATTTGGAGGTAGAAGGGCTTGCAAATGTTTGTGTGAGCAATACCACATCCTTTCCAGCCATGGCATTCATCTTTGCTGAAACTGCGGCATCAAAATCGCTCCAACTTACCTCTTCACCTTCTATTTTTGGCCCTTGCAAACGGTTTTTGTCGTACATGGACAATACCGAGGCATGCACCCTTGCATTTACGTTTCCACCGTGTTTGGCAAGATCGTTACGTTCAATTTTAATAGGTCTTCCCTCACGGGTTTTGACCAAAATGCTGGCAAAATCGAATCCGTCGGCCATAGCGGTAGCGTAGTAGTTGGCCACCCCTGGAATAATTTCATCCGGGGCAACCACATAGGGAATCGATTTGATTACGGGACCTTCGCAAGCTGCCAACGATGCGGCAGCAGTGGTAAATCCTACATATTTTAAGAAATCGCGACGGGTAGTCGAGGAAGCGCCCAAGGTATCCTTGTCCCCCAAAAACGCATCCGTAGGAATGGGTTCGGCAAATTCATTTTGCTTCAGGGTTTCAACAATAGCATTGTTTGGATTGAGCTCTTCAACACTTTTCCAATATTTCTTGTTTGACGCCATAATATCTATCTGAAATAGTATTCTTTATAATTAATAGTGACACTTTCCACATTCCAAACCACCCATTTGTGCGGCGGTCAATTTTTCAACACCGTATTTTTTGGAAAGTGCTTCATGGATTTTTTCATAGTACCCATTGTCTTCTACCTTCACATTGGTTTCCCTATGACAATTGATACACCAGCCCATGGTTAGTGGGGCAAATTGTTCCATCACTTCATAGGTTTCCACTGGGCCGTGGCATTTTTGACATTCAACACCTGCAACGGTTACGTGCTGTGAGTGATTGAAATAGGCAAAATCGGGTAGGTTGTGGATGCGGATCCATTGGATGGGTTTGGTCTCTCCCGTATAGGTTTGGGTCGCTTCGTCCCAACCTACGGCCGCATACAACTTCTTGATTTCCGCGTTGTAGTCTACCCCATATTCCTGACCCTCTTTTTGGGTAGCCTCAGCCACTTCGCTAATGCTCTTATGGCAATTCATACATACGTTCATGGATGGAATACCGGAGGTTTTGCTGCGACGCGCCGAGCTGTGGCAATAATTACAGTCTATTTGATTGTCGCCTGCGTGAATGCGGTGCGAGTAGTGAATAGGTTGTACCGGGGCATAGCCTTGATCCACGCCTACCTGCATCATCCACCCATAGGCAAAATAGCCGGCAGAGAGCAATAAGAAAATGGCGGTAACCAATACCAAGAACTGGTTTTGGATGAACGCTTTCCAGATGGGTGTGCGTTTTTCGCTTTCTTCAACCAGCACGCCATTGGCCTCGGCAATACGGCCCAGGGTCTTGTTCACCAAGAATAGCATCACCACCAGCAAGAAGAACACCAAGACCAGCGCCGCTAAAATAATGTTGTTGGTTACCCCCGAATCTCCTTCTCCGCCACGAGTTGTCCCACCACTGGTAACTTCGTCCTTGATGATCTCGGGTTTTGGTTGGCTGGTATAGGCCAAGATGTTGTCAATATCGGTAGCTGTAAGGGCAGGAAATGCCGTCATCACGGCTTGGTTGTTTTCTTCAAACACCTTAACGGCACGGGCATCTCCCGATTTCACCATTCCTTGACTGTTGCTGATCCAGTTATGGAGCCAGTCGCAATCGTTGTATTTGGCTACTACCCCTCTAAGGGCAGGTCCCGTCATTTTTTTGTCCAGTTTGTGACATGCGGCACAATTGGCTTTAAAAAGGGCCTCTCCAGCTACGGGATCACCAGCGCATGGGCCTGTGGCGGCTGGCGTGTCTTGGGCAAATAACGAAGTAGAAACTGCTAGCAATAAGGCTAACCAAAGAAATGACAATTTATAGGATAGAGTTCGGTGGTATACCTGTTCCATATGATTGGTTATATTATTGTCCATACTTTTGGCACGCAATTGGTTAGGTTATCATTGCATTTCAACCCTGCATTTGGTGCCTAAAATAACTGTGCAAAAGTACATTATTAAGTCGATTTTAGAAATCCAAATAAAGTGTTAACGAGTAATTTATACTAATTCTAAATAATAAAATTACGCCTTCAAAAGTTAATAAGAATTACATTTGCAATACCAATGTTTTAGCATGGCCCATAAAAAAATATACAACCTACTGATTCTCTGTTTCTTTGGAATTTCAATTATTTCAAAAGTTAGTGCACAAACGGGCATCGTAACCATTGACCAAGATCCTAGAATCCCACAATTGTTGGACTTAAAAAAGTCGCTCGAAAAGGACAACAAACTTACCGATGGGTTTACCATTCAATTGTATTATGGAACCCTGGGCAAGGCCAATTCGGTATTGGGAAATTACCGTAACAAATACAGCAAATGGCCTGCTTCCATTGAATACGAAACCCCCAATTACAAGGTTTGGGTGGGCAATTTTTCTTCCCGTTTGGAAGCTGATAGGGCCCTTATTGAAATCCAGAAAAATTTTCCCACGGCATTCATACTCAAACCTGGAAAAAACAAAAAGGATGAGGGATAAAAAAAGCGCCTAATGGCGCTTTTTTATCTTTCTAACTTACTTCAATTTTTTCTTAACCGCTACTTCCTGGAAGGCTTCGATGATGTCGCCCTCCTTGATGTCGTTGTAGTTTTTGACCTGCATTCCACAATCGTAGCCCTTGGAGACTTCTTTCACATCGTCCTTGAAGCGTTTTAACGAATCCAGTTCGCCGGTATACACCACCACGCCTTCACGGATCAAACGAATGCCCGAATTCCGGAAGATTTTTCCACTGGTCACCATGCATCCTGCAATGGTACCAACTTTAGAGATCTTGAAAGTTTCCCGTATCTCGGCGGTACCCGTAACTTCTTCGCGAAGCTCTGGGGAAAGCATGCCTTCCATGGCATCCTTCAAGTCGTTGATGGCATCGTAGATGATGGAATAACTGCGGATATCGATTTCTTCTTTCTCGGCCAATTGGCGGGCGTTGCCCATAGGCCGTACGTTGAACCCGATGATGATGGCATCGGAGGCTGAGGCCAAAAGCACATCGCTTTCGGTGATGGCCCCAACGCCTTTATGGATAATGTTTACTTGAATTTCTTCGGTGGAAAGTTTCAGGAAGGAATCGGTCAATGCTTCAACCGACCCATCCACATCCCCTTTCAGGATGATGTTCAATTCCTTGAAGTCGCCCAAGGCAATACGGCGACCAATTTCATCCAAAGTGATATGGCGCTGGGTACGTACCGATTGCTCTCGTTGCAATTGGGTACGCTTCGCTGCAATACTTTTTGCTTCGCGTTCGTCTTCAAATACATTGAACTTATCTCCGGCTTGCGGCGCTCCATCCAATCCTAGTATGGAAATGGGCGTTGAGGGTCCTACCTCTTTTACCACATTGCCCCTTTCATCCTGCATGGCTTTGACCTTTCCGCTGTGTTGCCCGGCCAAAACATAATCGCCTACCTTTAAAGTACCCCCTTGCACCAAAATGGTGGAAACATAACCCCTTCCCTTGTCAAGGAAGGCTTCAACCACGGTTCCATTGGCATACCGGTTGGGGTTGGCTTTCAATTCGAGAATTTCGGCTTCCAACAATACTTTCTCCAGCAATTCGTCTACACCCTGTCCTGTTTTTGCAGAAATGTCCTGCGACTGGATTTTTCCACCCCAATCCTCTACCAACAAATTCATGTTGGCGAGGCCTTCCTTAATTTTATCCGGATTGGCGTTGGGTTTGTCTATTTTATTGATGGCAAATACGATAGGTACTCCTGCCGCTTGTGCGTGACTGATGGCTTCCTTGGTCTGTGGCATGATGTCGTCATCGGCTGCAATGACAATGATAACCAAATCGGTTACTTGTGCCCCACGGGCTCGCATGGCGGTAAAGGCTTCGTGACCCGGTGTATCCAAAAACGTTATTTTTTGGCCGTTATCCAGTGTTACCCCATAGGCGCCGATGTGCTGGGTGATTCCTCCCGATTCGCCTGCAATCACATTTTCCTCACGGATGTAATCCAACAAGGAGGTTTTACCGTGGTCCACATGGCCCATTACTGTTACGATGGGGGCACGGGGTTTCAGATCTTCCGGAGCATCGGTTTCTTCCTGAACGGCTTCTTCAATGTCGGCCGTTACAAATTCGACCTCAAAGCCAAATTCTTCGGCAACGATGGTTAGGGTTTCGGCATCCAAGCGTTGGTTCATAGTTACCATCATCCCTAAGGACATACAAGCAGAGATGACTTGGGTTACGGGAACATTCATCATGGTAGCCACTTCGCTAACGGTCACAAATTCGGTGACTTTCAGCAGTTTGCTTTCGGCTTCCATCTGTGCCATTTCCTCTTCGGATTTTTGGCGGTGGCTGTCCCTTTTTTCCCTACGGTACTTGGCCGCCTTTCCTTTGGAGGTCTTTCCTTGAAGTTTTTCCAAGGTCTCGCGCACTTGTTTTTGTACTTCCTCTTCGCTGGGCTCTTCTTTCAGGATATGCCCCCTGCCTTTTCCTTTGTTGCGGTTGTCTTTGGAAAAATCGGAAGTGGATGGGTCTTTACTGATACGCCTTCTTCGGCTTCTTTTTTCTTTGTTGTCCTGCTTTTTGGGTTCCTCTTTTTTCTTTTCCGGCTTTTTAAATTGACTTAAATCAATTTTCTCGCCGGTAAAGTTAGGGCCCTCCAATTTCTGGTATTTGGTAGCAAGCGTTTCGGGCGCTGCAGGAGTTTCAGGAACTGCCTTGGTGGTTTCTTTGGGTTTGGGTGGCTCCTCCTTTTTAACCTCTTTGGGAACAGGCTTTTCAACCACGACCTCCTTTTCCTTGGGAGCTTCTTTTGGAGGTGCTTCTTTTTTGGCTTCAACAGGTTTTTCTTCAGCAACTGCTTCCTTCTTTTTGGGTTTGGTTTGGTCCAAATCAATTTTACCCAACTTTTTGGGGCCCTCCAATTTGGCTTCGGCCTTAATAATTTTGGGCTCTACCGGTGCCTGCTTTTCTTCTAGTTCGCGTTCGCGCTCCAAACGCAATTCTTCCTTTTCCTTGCGTTTTTCCTCGCCAACTTCCTTGGCTTCAACCTTTTTGCTTTTATCTGTTTGGAACTCATTAAAAAGGACCTTGTATTCCTCATCGGATATTTTGGCATTGGGGCTTGCTTCAACATCAAACCCTTTAGAGCCCAGAAATTCGACGGCACGATCCAACGAAATGTTGAATTCGCGAAGTACCTTATTAATTCGTATCGTTTTTGTTTCAGCCATAAAATGCTTTCCTGTTGTTCTATTTAAGTTGTGTAAAAGTAGTTAAAGTTTCAACTACTCCTCAAATTCTTCTTTCAATATGTTAATAACCTCCTGAATGGTTTCTTCCTCCAAATCGGTGCTGCTCACCAAAAATTGCATGTCTTTTTCCAACACACTTTTTGCGGTATCGAGACCAATTTTTTTGAATTCGTTGATGATCCACTCATCAATTTCATCAGAGAATTCGGTCAATTCCACGTCCTCTTCGGCACCTTCACGAAGCACATCGATCTCGTAGCCCGTAAGCTGTCCTGCCAATCGGATGTTGTGTCCCCCACGACCAATGGCTTTGGAAACTTCTTCCGGTTTTAGGATGACTTCGGCACGTTTGCGTTCTTCATCAATACTAATGGAAGTTACCCTAGCAGGGCTGAGTGCCCGTGTGATGAACAAGTTGGTATTGTTGGTAAAATTGATAACGTCGATGTTTTCGTTGCCCAATTCGCGAACGATCCCATGAATACGGGAGCCCTTCATCCCCACACAAGCCCCAACAGGGTCGATACGGTCGTCATAGGAATCTACGGCTACCTTGGCTTTTTCGCCGGGGATGCGCACTACTTTTTTGATGGTAATCAACCCGTCGAACACTTCGGGGATTTCCTGCTCAAAAAGTTTTTCGAGGAACAGCGGATTAGCGCGCGACATGATGATGGTGGGTTTGTTGCCTTTCAGTTCCACACTTTCAATGATGCCGCGTACGTTGTCTCCCTTACGGAAGAAGTCGGAGGGAATCTGTTTTTCCTTGGGAAGGATAATTTCATTGCCTTCGTCGTCCAAAAGGATGACAGCACGGTGACGGATGTGGTGCACCTCGGCGGTGTAGATTTCACCTTCCAATTCCTTGAACTGTTTGTACACGTTGGTATTGTCGTGTTCGTGGATTTTGGAAATAAGGTTCTGGCGCAGTGCCAAAATGGAGCGGCGCCCCAAATCGATGAGTTTCACTTCCTCGGCAACATCTTCGCCAATTTCAAAGTCTTCTTCAATCTTTCGGGCTTCGGAAAGGGATATTTCCGCATTGGGGTCTTCTACCTCACCATCGGCCACCACGATGCGGTTCCGCCATATTTCCATATCGCCCTTATCGGGGTTGATGATGATATCGAAGTTATCGTCGCTTCCGTATTTTTTCTTTAACGCATTTCTGAAAACGTCTTCCAGGATGGCCATGAGGGTTACCCTATCGATGAGCTTTTCATCCTTAAATTCAGAAAAAGAGTCGATTAACGCTAAATTTTCCATATAGGTTCTTTAAAATTTGATCATCACTTTTGCTTCAACAATATCTTTGAAAGGCACTACGGCCTCTTTTTGCACGGTTACTTTTCCCTTTCCGGTGGGTTTGGGCTCGCGCTCTTTCCACTGCAGGGTAATGCCTTCTTCATTGGCCTTGGAAAGGGTGCCTTCCAGTTTTCCTTCGGTGGTTTTGACCTTCAGGTCCCTGCCCAGGTTTTTGGCAAACTGCCTTTTGAGCTGTAACGGCTCCGAAACCCCCGCAGACAGTACTTCGAGCGAAAAATCCTCCGCATCGCGGTCGAGGGAATGTTCTACGGCCCGGCTGATGGTAACGCAATCCTCCACGGTAACGCCTTCATCGCCGTCGATGACCACCCGGATGTGATTGGTTTCCGACACCGAAAGGTCAATAAGGAACAGTTGGGGATTTTCCCCAAAAGCCTTGTCCAACAATTCCTGAACCAGTTCTTTCTTCATTTGGGCTATAAAAAGAGGGGACTTTGTGTCCCCTCGCATGGTTACTTCTAAAATTCGATGCAAATATACCAAATTTTTTCACATAATAAAAATATTGTGCTATGTTTAGATTTTGTACTTTCAAGGTTCGAAAACCCAAACCACATGAAACGTATTTTAATCCCCACCGATTTTTCCATTCAAGCTGAAAATGCCCTGAAAGTAGCCGTTCAGATGGCGCGTAAAAACGATGCCGAACTGTATTTGCTGCACTCCATGGAGATGCCTTTGCACTTGGCCAATACAGCCACAGGGGCCCTTCCCGAGGCGCTCTATTTCATCAAACTGGCCGAAAAGCAATTTGCCGAACTTATGCAACGGCCTTATTTGGATGGTTTGGCAGTAAACGAGGCCATTGGGCACGGGGAAATCTACAACGACATCCGGGAGACCATTAAGAAAAACGAGATCGACCTGGTGGTGATGGGCTCGCACGGGGCCAGTGGGTTTCGGGAAATGTTTATTGGCAGCAACACCGAAAAGGTCGTGCGGACTTCGGAGATACCCGTGTTGGTTATTAAGAACGACCATCCCCATTTTGAGATCAACGATTTTGTATTTGCTACCGATTTTTCGGAGGAATGCCGCAAGCCTTTTGCCAAGGCCCAGGAGTTTGCCGCCAGTTTTGGCGCACAGCTGCACCTGCTCTACGTGAATACCCCCAACGACTTCAAAACGTCCAGCGAGGCCAAAAAAATGATGGACAACTTCCTGAAAAATACGAACGCCGAAGGCAGCCAGCTTCATGTGTACAACGACACTTCCGTGGAAAAGGGCATCTTGGGATTTGCCCGGGAGCACCAGGTGCAACTGATTGGTATGAGCACCCACGGGCGCAAGGGCATTGCCCACTTCTTTAACGGCAGCATCAGCGAGGATTTGGTGAACCATGCCAACATGCCGGTGATGACGTTTAAGATTTAAGGGCCCCCTCCGTCCTGCGGACACCTCCCCCCGAGGGGGAGGGGGAGGTTGCAGATTCAAGATTGTATGAATGCCTGCGCGCCGGCTGGCCCCTTCGCTAAAAGTGCCCACCGGACACTTTTTTTTACGCTCGGTCCGGTTTTGGGTTGCAACGTACCACGCGATACAATCGCGCGGTAGCGGGGGTTTGTTTTTATGTTCATTTTCTTTTGCCTCCCCAAAAGAAAACAAACCAAAAGAAAAGGGGACTTCGCGTAGGAATTTTTTGCCGATGGCAAAAACCGCTCGAAAACTCCGCGTCGCTACGCTCCTGAATCTCGGAGCTTTTCTTGCCAAAGCGCAATCTGGCCCGTTCGCTAAATCACTCCACCGGAGTGATTCTACACGCTCCGTCCTCTTACCCGAAGGGTTCGGGCTGTGCCCGATGGGGTGTTACGACGTCATGCTGAGCCTGTCGAAGCATCTCTTGTATTTCGCCAGCGCGCCGGCTGGCACCTTCGCTAAAAGTGTCCACCGGACACTTTTTTTACGCTCGGTCCGGTTGCGGGTTGCAACGTACCACGCGATACCATCGCGCTGTAGCGGGAGAACTCCCCTAGCTATGCTTTATTTTTTGTATTAAACATTAGCAAGATTCTATTTGCAAGCAGCAATATAATTGCAAAGGAAAATAGGATGATTGAAATCGAGGATCTTAAAGCCCCAATTTTAATAATAGACAAATAAGACACTATAAGTGCCACTGTGGCTATAACATTATTTGGATTACTTTTCAGAAAAATATCTCGGTATAATACCAGAAGAACTGCTCCCAAGGTAAAAAGCCCAATAAAAATATCCTGCATGACTTGCGAATGAAACCATTGTACTGCAAATAGCCCAGTTATGGCAATAGACAGCCAAAGGATAATTACCAATAATTTAATACTGTATGACATTAGTTTACTTTCTTTTTGATTCTAATTTTTTCTGGATTTGTTGTTTGTACCCCCCTGCTGCCGCGCAAACCTTTCGCGTGGTAAAAAGACTCCAGTACTTAATGTAAGAAGCTACTATTGAAGGATGCCAGTGCGCCGGCTGGCACCTTCGCTAAAAGTGTCCACCGGACACTTTTTTTACGCTCGGTCCGGTGGCGGGGGCACACTTTGCAAAAACCAGCTGGATTGTAAATAACCCTTAAACTAATTTTCCTTTCCTAACTGCATCTTCAAGATGTCCCAATGTCAATCGCTTCCTACCATTTTTTTTTATTTTCTGACCAAAAAACCAAGATGCAATAGTTTGAAAATGATCTTCTCCCTCTTCAAGAAAATAATCATTAAAAATAAATTCGCTAATGTCTACATTAAACTTTTCGGCATAATCACTAAGAAATTCATCTGCATCGTCTCCGGTGAGTCCAATGTTCTCCTCCAATTCAGTTTCTCTATTTAGGGAATGTATTTTTTTAAGAAACTTTTTTGGGAGTAAGTCTATTATTTGATCAAATGTATCCATAATCAAGGTTTTCCTTTTGCTCTCGCGGCAGCGGGGGGTTTTTGATTTTGAGAAATACCATTCAGAATTGTCAAATACAATGCAACAAACAAAAACTGTTTATGATATGATTTATGGACTGGTGATCTCATTATAGATTAATCGTATTATTAGCAACCGGTAATTATTGACCTTTATCCTCCATGACGAAACCATTTTACGGTGCCATTCCTTTTAACATACACCGTATCGTTAAGGGGCCTTATCAAAATGGAGTCTCCTTCCTTGATGTAGTTGTCAAACCATTTTTGGTTGTATTCCTTTTCATGATTGTGGAGAGGGTCAAAAACGTACCTTGTATTGATACAGACGAAACCCCTATCCTTCCTGATGAATTTCACTTTGATTTTGTATTCCTGATCAGGCAATAGGGCCTCATAGTTCTTGCAGAGCGGTCCACGACACGAAAGTGGGATCACCAACATTGATAGAAGGAAAAATGTATGCTGTATTGTTTTTTTCATACCACTCTTTATATCTTAAATTGTTGCCCAGTCCCTAAGTAAAATATTGGCCCCATCGAATCTTCGATTTCGCTTGAGAGCTGGACACTTTGCAAAAGCACGTTTGGTCAAAATTATTCCAAAATATCTTTATCTAGAAACTCTAAATAATTTGCTCTCATGACATCCTTATCTTTTGATTTGTTTTCGTTATAAAAATTTTCAATGGCTTGGTAATTCAGCTTGTTAAAATAAGCCGGTACCAAAATAGTGTCTTTCCTGTTTGCAAGATAATTGTCAATTAGCACCAGGGCAGACTGTGATTTTGTCAATAAATCCAATGCTTCTATTCTTGAAGAAAACGGGTTTTTGGTATGAATCCAATTTACATAAGTGGTTGTTTCGTTTTCAAAGGTTAACAAAAAGGCGACGATACCAACTGGCGCTTCATAAAAATCAAAAACCGCATTTCTATAAACCAAACTATCCTTTGCCTCCCTGTTGCGATCTATTTTATAGTATTCATAAAAATTAGTGGCCCCCATTTCTTTTTTTATAAAAACATAATTATTGGAAAGCCCATTGAGTAATTGGTCGTAATCCATGCTGTTTTGTGACGAACAACTGTTCAATAACAAAATCAAAACAATTAAGCTGCTACATTTCATGATTCGAGTTTAAGGTGTTTTCTTTGGCACATTCTACAAAAACATATTTCGGGTGCTAATCCAAATACCATGTGTCAAAAGGGTCTAAAAAAATATTATATAAAAAAATTGCCAAAGCGCCCCAGATTGCAATTTTGGAATATTTGGTTGGTATGATTTTAAAATAATAGCATAGTAGGAGTAATAGGGTGCAAGTTAACAGAGCCTAAAAAGATATCTCAAAAGTGAAATTTATCAATTCTCTATGTGAATCAAAGCCCAGCTCAGACGGATCAGGATTATTATAGGATGGTACCAAGCCAAGTTTATTAATTGCCCTAACAACATAACTATAAAAGGCCATGATGTAAAGCCATGGAATCCAACAAATTATATTTAAAATATACTTAATTTTTTTCAATGCTATTCCACTTTTCCTATTGTTTATAACAATCCTCGTATCCGCTACAATAGATTTCCTTTTTTTCTGACGTTACAAACCCTTTCTTGTCCACACTAACCAAATATTGCCGAAACTCGATAAGGCCTGGACCTTCACTTTTCATAAGCAAAAACTCAAAGCCATTGTCGGTTTTACGAAAGGAACTTCCTTTAGGATTACCATTGTCGATCCCAAACCCATTTATCTTTGCAATCATCACAGCTTCTTCCATGGTATTGACTTTGCCAAGAAAACGAAGTAAACTATTTGTATCCGTAAAATAACTATCCTTTCCATCCTTGACAGTGACTATGTAATAAAACACATTGGATATATGTCCCTGATGATAGAAGCCTCTTTGAAAAAGATCATCCAATTCAACCAATGGATCATCATTTGTTTGGTACATTATCTTAAGCGAATTCTCGTTAGGAATTCCGGTTCGAACCAGAGCCCAAAAATCATACTTCATTTCGGGATCAAATCCTTGTGCAATTTCACCCAAATAATCTTCTGACCAATTAAAATTAATTTTTTGAAAATCATGTTCGCTGTTGCATGCAAATTGTATCAGGAAGGGTATGATAAAAATTATCATCAAATATTTTGACTTTTTGTCTATTTTCATAATCCTAAGTTTCAATCGTGGAGAATTCCATTATCATCTAGGTAATTGAGTACCCCTGTTGCCGTGCGATGGTATCGCACGGTAGTGGGGGTAGGCCAGCTTCCTAAGGACACACCATTTAAAGCTAAAATAACCATAAAAAGCCTACAAGGAAAAAATTTCCAAAAACAGATGAATCCTCTATGTTGCCAAGAAATTGGAGTTTAGAGCGCATAAAGGAAGAAGTGGCCTGGGTTTATGAGAATACAGTGGCAAAGGGGGTTGACCCTGATTTTATTAATTCTAAAGGACATAAGTTTTATGACGGGTTAACTTCAGAAAAGAGCTTTAGAATTAGAATAGAGATAAAAAATGAAAATATTATTAACGCCCATCCAAAGCTATAATCATGAAATACGAATTTTATATTCATACAAATAAGACGTATGGTTGGCAATACTACAGAGTCAATTTTGAGGACAAGAAATTTGACATTATATCTCAAATACTTAGTTTGGACGACTGGAGTGAAACAAAAATCCAAGAAATTATTGATGGATTGGAACATTCTAAAACCTTACCTAAGGGAGAAGAATATACATGGGCCAATGAAGACGTGATTTTTTATGCCAATGAAAATGGCATCTTATTGGTAGACCAGATGGCGCAGCGTGCAGGAGAACTTGACCCGGATAATATTACTTTAAGATTGACACACGATGAATTGATTACTTTTTTTCAAGATTTCAAAAAGTTTGTAGAAGAAAATAGCTTGGATTCATAAATAGTTGTGCCTACTGCCGTGCAAACACCCACTGCCCCTAATGCCGCGCGAACCTTTCAAACGAGGCTTTGTGGCCTTATTTTTGACCCCATGAGCCGCAGCTATAGGTTCCGTTTCTGTTAAAGCCCTTTAACATCCTTTCCCCTTTTTAACAGTTTTTAAGTTAAGCCTTCCCCAAATTGGGTTAAACCTCGTTAAAGCCCTTGACAATAGAGACTCTGGTCTTTAATTTTAGGGTACTTCTCCATGAAAAGCATGGAAAACGCTAGTAAAAAACTTCATTAAGAACCTTAAAAATTCAATCACCATGTCAAAAACAGCAAATGTCATTACAGGAATCGTGAGCGGCCTGGCCGTAGGAGCTACCATCGGAATTTTATTTGCCCCCGATAAGGGATCCAAAACCCGTAAGAAAATTAAAAAGAGCGCCTTGGACTCTAAGGATGCGATCGTGGCCAAGACCCAGGAAATCACCGACCAGATTTCCAAAACCTTTCACCATAAGAAACACGAGTTTTCGGAAGAGTTGGATAAAATGGTCTCCGATATGAGCTACAAGGCCGACGATGTGATTGCCGCCCTCGAGCAAAAACTGGCCAAACTCAAAAAGGAGAACGAAAGCATTAACATGAACTAAAAACCCAAACGAATGACCACCCAAGAAACCCTTAAGGAAATGGGCCACCTTACCCAAAAGTACGTGGTGGAGGAATACGAACACGCCAGGTTGAAATTGTTTTACCAGGCCGTATCCTTCACCAGCAGTACGGCCAACAAAACCCTTGTTGGAGTGGTTGGCTTGTTGGCGCTATCGTTTGTATCGATTGGCATCGCCTTTTGGTTGGGCAGCCTTTTGGATAGCATGGCCTTGGGCTTTCTGGTAGTAGGTGCTTTTTACCTGCTGCTTACCTTGGTTGTCTTCCTGCTGCGTCGAAAGGTAGAACGGTACGTCATCCAGAAAATGGCTGCCAAATACTTTTAACATGGACCCAAGACAATTTCAATCGCTGCGTGAGATTGAACTGGAACTGAAAAAGAAAGACCTCGAGCGCCAAATTTCCAGGGAGCAAATCAGGCAACATGGTTTGCTTCTGAAACAGCATTGGGCCCGCAGCGTACTGACCTCAACCCTTGTAAAGACTGTCTCCAAAATTGGAGTGCAATACTTAATAAAACGTTTAACTAAATAGAGAAACTATGAAAACCATCAAATTTTTTTATGCCGCCTTTGCCCTGATCCTGTTTACCGGAATGAGTGCCCAAGAGGCCAACAAACAAACCGTTCAGGAAACCAAAGTCAACAAGTTTTCCGTGAAAAGTGAAAAAGGAACCATCGATTACGAAGTGAAAGTAAGCACCAAATCGACCGGGTATGTGAAAATGGACAACCTGTCCAAGAAAGAAGAAACCCGGTTGAAGGATCGAGCGAACGTGATCACGACCATCATGGTGGATAGCGATGGGGACCCTTTGTACGACAATGCTTTTACCCTCACCTATCAGGCCATCAGCGATGATACGGTGGAAGTCATCCCGACGGCTACAGGGTTTAATATCAACGTGGCTGGGGAAACATTGCAGTACGATTTCATCCAGAAAGTATGTGACGTACCGGAAGGTTGCCCCGTGAAGGTGAACATGATTTCGGTGACTAAGATGTAGGAACCAAGAAGAAATGAAGCAAAAAACCCAACCTTTCAGGTTGGGTTTTTGTTAGCTACTAGCTTGGCCGAGTGTCAAGAAAATGTCCGGTGGACCTATTTAGCGAAGGGGCCAGCCTGCCGCGCTTGCGGTGAGCGCCCGTTATACCAATAAAGACCTGAAAAAAAAGCCCTAAGCGAAAACCTTAGGACTCTTGCAAATTTTTGTTGGCCCACTAGGGCTCGAACCTAGACTCTTCTGAACCAAAATCAGACGTGTTGCCAGTTACACCATGGGCCAATACCACAATGTGGGCGCAAATTTAGCACAAACTTTGGGTTGCGCAAATAAATTTTTTAGAAAATATATGCCTTCTCAAAGCGTTAGCATTTTTTTATCAGCCCCCTAAATTTATTATTGTTAAATTCGCCCCAACCAATAGATGTTAACTTCATGGCCGATTTCAATTTTTCAAAATGGAACAAAATTACCGGTTGGTTGGTGTTCGCCATTGCACTTTTTACTTACTGGTCTACCGTTGAACCTACCGTAAGCTTTTGGGATGCCGGCGAATACATTACCACGGCCAGCAACCTGGAAGTAGGCCACCCCCCGGGAGCACCGTTGTACCAGCTTTTGGGTGCTTTCTTTTCCATCTTTGCCATGAGCCAATCCAGCATTGCACTCACCATCAACTTGATGTCGGTCTTTGCCAGTGCCTTTACCATCCTGTTCATGTTTTGGTCGCTTACCATCTTGATGACCAACGTGGTGTCCAAGCACACCGAAATCCATAAGACCTCCGCCATCGCCATCTTAGGTAGTGCTGCTGTAGGTTCGTTGGCTTTTACGTTTTCGGATAGTTTTTGGTTTTCGGCCGTGGAAGCCGAAGTATACGCCTCGGCTGCCTGCCTCATGTCCATCATGTTTTATTGCGGACTGCGTTGGGAGCGGGAAATGTTCACCCCTCGTGGCGACCGATGGCTCATCCTTATCGCATTCATTGTAGGGCTTTCCTTTGGGGTACACTTTATGGCTTTGTTGACCATCCCCGCCATTGGGTTTCTTTACTTTTTTAAAAAATACGAGACCGTTACCCTTAAAACCTTCCTCATTGCCAATGTGGTGGTGGTCGCCATCTTGTTGTTTATCTTCAAGTTATTGCTGCCCATGACCATGAAGTTCTTTAGTGGGTCGGAACTGTTTTTCGTCAATACGCTGCGACTGCCCTTTAACTCCGGGACCATTTTTGCAGGGGTATTGTTTATTGCCTTATTTTATTTCGGGTTGAAATTCACACGTAAAAAGGGGTATGGCGAAGCAAACACGCTTATCCTATGCATTCTGTTCATCTTTATTGGTTTTTCCAGTTGGTTGATGTTGCCCATTAGGGCCAATGCCGGAACGGTGATCAATGAAAACAACCCCAACAACGCCCGGGAACTTTTGGCCTATTACAATAGGGAGCAATACCCGGAGACGCACCTGTTTTATGGCCCCCAATTTACAGAAACCTATGCGGGTTTGGACCCCCAAAATCCTTACAAGGACGACAAGCCTAAGTACGAAAAGGATGAGGCTACGGGCAAATACGTTATCGTGAACGAATGGGAAAATGCGGTACAGAACCTGGACGATGCACAAAAAGCATTCCTCCCCAGAATGTGGAGCACCGATCACGATGCCAATTACCTTAAATTCACCAACGGCCTGGAGTTTGGCATCAAAAGGGAGTACCGTGGCGAGGAACGTTTGGTAGAGGAAGTGTCCAAGTTCAAGGAAGCCCACGCCAATGGCCTGGTGGATGGGGACGAATACGACGATTTCCTGAAGCGTTTCGGCCCGTTTTTGGATATTAAAAAACCTTCCTTCCTCCAAAACATGAAGTTTATGTTCGTGCACCAATTCAGTTATATGTATTGGCGGTATTTTATGTGGAATTTTGTGGGTAGGCAAAACGACATTCAAGGGCAAGGTGGTAATTTGAATGGCAATTGGATTAGTGGCATCCAATGGGTGGACAACTTGCGGTTGGGGCCCCAAGACGACCTGCCTTCGGAACTGGCCAATAACAAAGCGCGAAACACTTATTATTTTCTGCCACTGCTATTGGGCATCCTAGGATTGGTGTTTCATGCCAAAAACGACAAAAAAAGCTTTTGGGTATTGATGGTACTCTTCTTGTTTACCGGATTGGCCTTGAAAGTATACCTCAATGAGCGGCCTTACGAACCCAGGGAACGCGATTACGCTGTTGTAGGTTCCTTCTACGTATTTGCCCTATGGATTGGCTTTGGGGTGTATGCGCTCTACGAATTGTTGAAGGACTATTTAAAGCCCAAAATAGCACTCCCCTTAGTGCTCTCTGTGACCCTCCTGTCGGTGCCAATACTCATGGCCTCCCAAAACTGGGACGACCATGACCGCAGCGGCAAGTACACTGCTGCCTCGATGGGGAAAATGTATCTGGATTCCTGTGGTCCCGATGCCATCCTGTTCACCATTGGAGACAATGACACCTTTGCTCTCTGGTACCAGCAAAATGTGGAGCATTACCGGCAGGATGTACGGGTGGTCAATACCAGTCTGTTTCAAACCGATTGGTACATCGACGATATGAAGAAAAAGGCTTTTGACAGCGATCCGATTCCTTCACAACTCACACACGAGCAATACCGCTATGGGGTACGGGATGTGATTGCTTATCAGGAAACCACCAAGGACACCTTGGATGTCAACACCTGGATGAATTGGGTAGCGAGTGAAAATTCGAAATACAAAGTAGAATTGAACAGCGGACAGTTCCTCAATTCGTTTCCGTCAAAAACCATCCGCATTCCCGTAGACAAGGAAGCGGTGCTCAAAAATGGCATCGTTGCTGAAAAGGATGCGGACAAAATTGTCCCTTACATAGACATCAACCTAAAAGGAGATTACATTTATAAAAACCGCATATTGATGCTGGACATCATTGCCAACAACCATTGGGAGCGCCCCATTTATTTCAGTGGAGGGGCTTTTGGCGACGATGACTACCTCTGGATGAAGGATTACCTCCAGTTGGAAGGAGTGGTGTACAAATTGGTGCCCATTAAAACACCGGTAGATAAAAGAAATCCTTTTGATATGGGACGTATTGATGCCGATAAGATGTACGACATCGTTATGAAATGGGATTGGGGGAACAGTGGAAGCGACGAAATTTACCATGATACCGAAACCCGTAGGAACGGCATTACCTACCGAAGCAATTTGGCCCGTTTGGCCGAAAAGCTCATTGAAGAGGGAAAAATTGATAAAGCAGAAAAGGTGATGGACCTCGCCATGGAAAAAATGCCCGTCAAGTATTTTGAATATTATACCCTTTTGGAGCCTTTCATCCAAAATTATTACGAAATTGAAAAAACCGAGAAAGCACGCAAGGTGTATGAGGAAACTTCCAAGATTTACGCCGAATACGCCGCCTTTTATGGCCGTATGAGCCTTTCCGAACAATTGGATAACCTAGAGGAAATCTACTCCAAGCTCAATCAATATGAAAGTTTGGTCGAGGTTGTTTATGTGTACGACACCAAAGAGTACTACCAAAAGGAAAAAGAAAAATTCAAGAACTTCCTACAGCCTTTCAGAGGGATGTTTGCCCGTTTGGGAATGGACATCGACGAGGAGTTTTTGCAAAAAGAAAAGCGGGCCCAGGCTTTGGATTCCTTGTTGAACCTTACCGATTCCTTGTCTGATTAAGATTTCATGAAACTAGTTAAAACGCCCAAATTTGTTAGTTGGTGGTACCCCAAACGAATTTGGGCGTTTTCAAAAACTTCCCATACCATTTACCTTACCTTCGATGATGGCCCTATCCCAGAGGTGACCCCTTGGGTTTTGGATGTACTAAAGGGCTTCAATGCCAAGGCTACCTTTTTTTGTATAGGCGACAATGTTCGTAAACACCCAGACCTGTTCAAAAGGATTGTTGATGAAGGTCATACCCTTGGCAATCACACCTATCACCACCTAAAGGGCACCAAAACCAAGACGGAGGCTTATCTAAAGGACGTTGTTGCTTTTGAAGGTACGACCAATCAACCTGTGCAATGGTTTCGTCCTCCTTATGGCAAGATGCGTGCAGCACAGGCCCGAGGCATTCAAAAAAGAGGGTATACGATAGTAATGTGGAGTATTTTGAGTTACGATTGGGATTCTGGGGTTTCGGAAGAACAATGTTTGGAGAATGTTCAAAAACACCTTTCGCCAGGAAGTATTGTTGTGTTCCACGACAGCTTGAAAGCAGAAAAAAACCTTCGCTATGCGCTTCCCAGGGTTTTGGAAAGCATCCGGGAAAAGGGATGGAACGTTTCGGGGGTAGCTTAGAGGAACTCCTTCACCAAACCAATCAAAGTATTGGCATCCTGTTCCCCACTTTGGCGCCATTTCATCTCGCCATCTTTGTAGATCATCAAGGTAGGCAATCCTTTCACCCGCAGGGCTTCAGAAAGTTCCTTGTTTTTTTCAATGTCAATTTTAATCACCCTAGCTTTATCCCCCAAAGCAGCTGCAACGTCCCGCAACACGGGGTGCATGTCGGAACATGCCTGATCCCATTCCGCATAGAAATCCAAGAGCACCGGTACGTTGGTTTCAATTAATTCACCAAATTTTGACATAAATTGGAATTGGTTTAACAAATGCTCAATACAAATATAACATTTCCGCGAAATTATGTGCTATTTCGGGTTTTTTTCAATTGAATGACGGTGACCTCCGGCCAAATCCCTACCCGTCCGGGATATCCCAGAAACCCAAATCCACGGTTCACATTAAGGTACCTCCCCACGTTTTCATAGATCCCAGCCCAATTTTCATAGCGGTATTTTACGGGGCTCCACTTGAACCAGCCTGGCACCTCTATCCCAAATTGCATCCCGTGGGTATGTCCAGAAAGGGTAAGTTGAACGTTTCGATCGTCCTGCTTTACTTTTTCGGTCCAATGCGAGGGATCGTGGCTCATTAATATTTTGAACGCCTCCTTTGGCACTCCCTCACAGGCCTTATCCAAATCGCCAGCCTTCTTGAACCCTCCTGCTCCCCAGTTTTCAACCCCAATCAGTTTGATGCTTTGTCCGTTTCGGGAAAGGGTAGTATGTTCATTCAGCAGCAGTTTCCAGCCCATCTCTTGCTGAAGTTCCTTAAGCCTATTTAGGTTTTCTCTTTTTGCCGCTTCACTGGGCCAATCGAGGTAATCGCCATAATCGTGATTGCCCAATACCGAAAAAACGCCATCGGGTGCCGTAAGTGTTGCAAAATGTTTTTGCCAAGCATCCATTTCATCGGCCCGGTTGTTGACCAGATCGCCAGTAAAGAGTATGACATCACTTTGCTGTTGATTGATGAGGTCGATCCCGTAAGAAACCTTTTTTTCATTGTCAAAACTACCGCTGTGGATGTCGCTTATTTGTGTAATGGTATACCCGTCGAAGGCCTCGGGCAGATCCTCAAACTCTAGGGCATACTTCAAGACTTGATAATTGTATTTTCCACGATACATTCCATACAGCAAAGAAGCAAAAGGTACTGCGGCGACCCCTAAGGCCAAGGTGCTCAAAAATTTTCGCCGTTGGGGCCAATAAAATCCTTCGTCGCTTCCAGCCAGTTTGGAGAACAAACCAACGCCGGTACGTACCAAATCTTCCCCAAACAAGAAAAGGATGAGTATTAGTTTTGGGATAAAGAAAGTGAGGAAAAACCCAAAAACATACATGCGGAATGGGGTCATCTGCCTGTGGTGAAGCCCCCCGGCTATTTGATAAACGAACAAGGCCAAAAGCCCTATGGAAACCACAAAATACCCCCAATGAACCCATTGGTTTTTGGTTAAGGTACGTATGGCCTGAAAGGCATACAGGTCGATAAGCAAGTAAAAACTAATGAAAATGATCCAACGCAGCATGAAGTGTTTTTTTGGAACATCAAAGATAACGGGCTGAAGGCAAGCTACGGGGCAATTCACTTTTTTTTAACGCGTTTTTGTACCTTTCCTTCCAATTCTCCTTATTATGAAACGAAGAAAATTCATCCAACGCACTTCTTTAAGTAGTTTAGCCGTGGTAACTGGTGCTTCGGCCTTAGCCTGTAAAGAAAATGAAACCAACAAGGCTTCAGAGGGCACCATCCCAATAACACCGCATTCCATTCCCTTGGTAGTAGCTACCTGGAATGTGAAAGACGCCACCCAGAAAGCCTGGGAAGTCCTTCAAAAAGAAGGAACTGCTTTGGATGCCGTGGAACAAGGTTGTGGTATAGAGGAAGCCAATGCCGAAGGGCAAAGCGTGGGCTTGGGAGGGCTTCCCGATCGCGATGGTAACGTTACCCTGGATGCTTGCATTATGAATAAGGAGGGCCATTATGGGGCGGTGGTTTATTTACAGCACATCAAGCATGCCATCTCGGTGGCGCGAAAGGTTATGGAAGAAACGCCCCACGTGATCCTTGCCGGGAAGGGTGCCGAACAATTTGCAGTATCTCAGGGATTCCAAAAGGAAAACCTACTAACCGAAGCTTCCAAGAAAGCCTGGGAGGCATGGAAAATAAAGTCGGAGTACCAACCCATCATCAACATCGAAAACCACGACACCATAGGGATGCTGGCCATCGACAAAAATGGCGACCTCTCGGGAGGCTGTACTACCAGTGGTTTGGCTTACAAAATGGCTGGGCGTGTTGGGGATTCGCCTATTATAGGATCGGGGTTGTTTATAGACAATGAGGTAGGCGGTGCTACCGCAACTGGTTTGGGGGAAGAAGTATTGAAAACCGTGGGAAGCTTTTTGATCGTGGAATTGATGCGGCAAGGAAAGTCTCCGCAAGAAGCTTGTGAAGAAGCCATCGGCCGTATTGTGAAGAAGAATCCCCATTTCAAGGAATTTCAGGTAGGCTACGTGGCGGTAAACAAAAATGGCGATATTGGGTTTTACAGCATTCACGAAGGCTTTTCAGTGTCTAAAATCCAAGACGGCACCTTCGAGAATATTCCGTCGGACTACTTTAACAAAAGTTAACATTCGTACGTGAAAACACGTAATTATTTCATAAATAATCAAAAAAGTGGGTTGTACGTCCAACTTTTTAATAGCTTTGTAGAACATAAGTAGGTTAATCCCTATTGGGGGTTAATCAAATTTGGGGCGAAAAGTCATCACATCTGTGGTGGCTTTTCTATTTTAGGGCCTGTTGGATATCCTAATCGTATCAAATATCCATGATTTCATAGAGGGCTGTCTTTTCTGTAAAAAGTATATTTGAATACCCAATTCTATCCACCGTGACTTGCCTACTTAGCTACGGTAACACTCAAAACATGCGTTATGAAACCAAAACACTTCCTCGCAATAGCGAGTCTCTTTTTTTGTCCCCTAGTATTTGCACAGGTAGGAATTGGAAATACCAACCCCCAGGCGACTTTAGACATATCCGCAACCAATTCCGCCACCCCTTCCAACGAAGATGGAATCCTCATTCCAAGAATTGATGAGTTCCCGGCTGTAAACCCTGGAGCAGCCCAAGATGGGATGATGGTATTTGTAACGGGGAATGGGACACCTACGGAGGGGTTTTATTATTGGGATAATGGCACTACCTCATGGGTTTCCGTAGGGGGTGGTGTTGACACCCAAAATACCCTCGATGAAGCTTATGATGAAGGGGGCGCTGGAACAGGCCGAACCATTACAGCAGACAATGGAGCTGTTTTGATTCAGGGAAATGACGGGGTTCAAAACACAGGAACTTTTGGATCGGGAGCTACCTTAGCATTGTCCGGAGCGGGTACCCGAATGTTTTTCTATCCCAGAAAAGCAGCATTTCGAGCTGGAAACGTAACCGCAACCCAATGGAACGATGCCAATATTGGTGACTATTCGGTAGCCATGGGACGTTCTACCATTGCCTCAGGAACCTATGATGTGGCCATTGGTTTTGGTTCCACTGCTTCCGGAACCTATTCAACGGCAATGGGTTGGGCCAATACGGCTTCTGGCGCGTATTCTTTCTCACTCGGGCAAAATTCTACCGCCTCCGGTTGGTCTTCAACTGCTTTGGGCCGTGTCTCTACAGCTTCAGGGAGCCAATCCATGGTATTTGGGCACGGGCTTACCGTTTCCGGTGCCAATTCCATTGGTATTGGAAATAACGGCACCCTTTCCGGAGGTAATTCGATAACTATAGGAAATGATTTGATTGCCCCTTCCGGATATGAAGTAGCTGTAGGAAATTACAATACTACCTATGTTCCCAATTCTACAACAGCCATAGATAATGCGGACAGACTCTTTTCCGTAGGGAATGGGACCAGTACCGTTGCCAGAAGCAATGCCCTGAGCATCTACAAAGATGGAACATTGAACATTAATGATGCTTACAACATGCCTTTAGCAGATGGTACCGCCGGTCAAGTCATGACTACCGATGGAGCCGGAAATGTAACCTTCCAAAATACTTCCGGAGGTGATGACGATTGGTACACAGCGGGTACTACCACAGCTCCCACCGCCATCACCGATAATGTTGTTACACAGGGTACCGTGACCCTAGGGAATGACAACACAGGTGCCACAAATGCAAAGCTTACCGTAAAAAGTGATGTTTCTTCAGAAATCTATTCCGCGAGGGTTGCGCCCGAGGGCACGGCCTCATCCGCTGCAACAAGGTATGGCATTTATACCTTAGACAGCAATATTACTCCTTCGGGAAGCATGAACTTCTATAGCATGTATAACAGCCTTTCAACTACCCATACAGGGACTGCGGTAGGGCTCTTCAATGATTTTTCCAATTCGGGTGGGGTCGAATTTGGGTTGTACAATCGTTACAATAGTGTGGAAGGCGTTACTGGGTTACGCAACGAATTTTTGGGCACCACTACTGGAACGGCGCAGTTTGTAGGAGTTGAGAACAGACTCTTGGGTTCTGAAACCTATGCAGGAACGGTATATGGAATGAACAACATCCTTTTTGCGGAAGGCAATGGAGTGCGCTATGGAGTTTATAACACTCTTGCTGGGAGTGGCACTGGAAACAAATACGGAAGTTATAACTCCATCAGTTCGGCAGCGGGCGGTATTCATTATGGCGTTTATAGCCAGGTGGAAAAAGCAACGGGTTATGCAGGCTATTTTATTGGAAGGGCCTCGTTCGGAACTGATTCGACCATTGGTCGTTATTTGATGCCTACGTCGGATGGTACAGCTGGACAAGTCATGACTACGGACGGATCCGGACAGCTAAGTTTCAGCACCATCAGTGCTGGCAGTGGCACCTTGGATGAAGCCTACGATTATGGAGGCCCAGGTGCCGGAAGGACCATCAATGCAGAAGATGGAGCGGTATTTATCAATCGAAATACCGATGCTGCTGGATCGGGATTGGAAATTTCACTCAACTCTACTTACACCTTATCGCAGCGTTCTGCCATTAGGACGTATAACGCCTACCCTGGATTGGAAACCTATAACAATATTTACCGAACCGGTGGACCACCATTTGGTGAAGGATTTTTAGTAACCAATGAATCTACCGCCAATATTAATGGGAAAGATGGTGTGGTTGTTGAATTTAACCAAACCTCCACCGCAAATTTTGGAAATGACAACAGGGGCTTTTTATACAATGTAACCTACAATGGAGGGAGCGCTGCCAGTCTGTACGGTTTCAAAGCTGAAATAGAAGGGTCTGGAGCTGCACCCAAGTACGGAGTGCATGTGGCCATCCCCACCTCTTCTGGAGGTTTTAAAATTGGTCTTTACAGCGATGTACAGAATACGACCAATGGTTTTGCTGGATATTTTATTGGCCGCACTTCTTTGGGAACGGGAACCACCAATAGATACCTAATGCCCACCGCAGACGGAACCGCCGGTCAGGTTGTGACTACCGACGGAGCCGGTCAATTGTCCTTTACCACACTGTCATTAACCGACACCCAGAACACCCTGGACGAAGCCTATGACGAAGGAGGGGCTGGAGCTGGGCGCACCGTTAACGTGGATAGCGGTTCCCTCGAATTCTTGGGCAGCGGGTCCACAACGTATACCAATGTCATAAGCCATTTGAGTGGTGGAAACGGGATGCAAATCAATACCAGTGGAAATCTCACTAGTGGCGGGCAAATATCGAATGGCATTGAAATGAACAACTCCATCAATACCAACGGTAGTTTTTCCAGAAACTATGGAATCTTTAATAAAATGACTACCAGCGGTACCGCCACCAATGGTGTGAGCTATGGATTCCGCAATTGGTATTTGCCAGCTGGAAACGATGCCGGGACGCTTTACGGATTTTATGCAGACAATCAAAATACCGGAAACAACTTACATTATGGATATTATTCCAGCATCAACAACAATGGCAACGGCGCCAAGTATGGTTTTGCGAGTGATATTACCGGTACCGGTACGGGGGACAAATACGGTTTGGATGTTTCGATTACCTCCACCGCCGGGGGAACCCACTATGGGGTACACTCCAATGTACAAAAAGCCACTGGCTATGCTGCCTATTTGATTGGAAGGACCTCTCTGGGTAATGCGACCACCAACCGCTACCTCATGCCGGGAGCAGATGGAACCGCCGGACAGGTCATGACCACCGATGGAGCCGGTAACGTAACTTTTCAAAGTGTAGCCGCCAGCAATGATGCCGATTGGTATGAGGAAGGTACCACCAATCCTCCTTCCAACAATAGCGATGATATTTTTACGGAAGGCAATGTAGGGATCGGCATCAGTACCGTTCAATACCCACTGGACATTTCTTCCCCTTCGGCCACTAGGACCATTAATTTATTGAATGAGAATAATGGATCGAGCGCCACAGGTATTTACAACAGGATCAATGAAAGTTCCACCTCTTCTAACGGAATTACAAACGGGATTACCAATTTGATCACAAAAACCAACCAATCATCCATCTCTGGAGTTTCAAATTATTTCTCAAACGCATCAGCCACCAATGGTTTTGGGTACCTTTTTGGATATGAAAATTCCTTTGGAACTTCTACAGCTACAACTACTTTTGCCATGATTAACCGTTTTCAGGGAACCACCACCACAGCCTATGGTATTTCCAATCTTATTGGAGGACCCATGACCACCTATTACGGATTGGACAACCATACCATAACTGGAGGTTCCATTAGCAGTAATTTTTATGGGGTTTACAACCAACTCACCGGCTCTAGTAGCGGTGTTCGGTATGGGGTTTATACCTCTTTTGCAGAAACTGGATCCGGAAACAAATATGGTGAATACATCAACATAGCTTCCACGGCGGGGGGCACCCATTTTGGTGTTTACAGCGATGTGCAAAAGAGTACGGGTTACGCCGCCTTTCTTATTGGAAGGACCTCTTTGGGTAATGCAACTACCAACCGTTATATCATGCCTGGAGCAGATGGTACCGCGGGACAAGTCATCACCACTGATGGGGCAGGAAATCTAAGTTGGGCTACGGCTACCGGGGAAAGCACAACCGCCAGCAATGGCCTCACCGAAAGTGGAAATGATGTGCAATTGGGAGGCACCTTGACCCAAGCTACCACGATTAACCAGGGTAATTTTGGAATGACCTTCAACTTAACGGGTACCGGGGATTTTCTGGTACAGGACAATGGGGCCGATGCCTTTACCGTTGAAGATTCTGGAGAAGTTGGGATTGGTACCGCCACGCCTGCGTCAAAACTGGATGTCCGTGAATTGAGCAATACGGCTACCAATGGAGTTCGTATCGTGAAGACCGACAATACCTCAACGGTTTCGTATGGTGCTACCATTGATAAAACATCCTCTGGAACCGGAAGCTCGTATGGGATGGGCATCAATTTGCCCGGCACGGGTACAGGGAGCAAATACGGAATGGAAATTTACATGACCGCCACAGGAACGGGGGTACAATATGCCCTTCGAAACGCATTTTCATCAACCGCAAACGTTATTCGTAGGGGTGTCTACAACAGTTTTAGTGGGACAGGGACTGGAACGCGTTATGGAATTACCAATGATTTTAACAGCAATGTAACTGGTGCCCAACTTGGGGTAAACAACATTTTTGATGGGAGTTCGGGCAATTACGAAGGCTTATCCAATGAATTCACCGGAAGTTCCACAGGGAGTAAAGTTGGAACAACCAACGAATTCACGACCAATGCTTCGGGGACTCAATACGGGTTTGTCAATACCTTCGATGGGGCCACTTCGTCCATTCAAAGGGGATTGATTAACCAATTCAATGCTGGTTCCGGTTCCCAATACGCAGTGTACAATACTTTTTCCAGTACGGCTCCCACAACCCTTGAAATTGGCATGTACAATCTGTTCAACAATGCGAGTTCATCAGAAAAAATTGCCAATGTCGGTATTTTTGGCACTTCAGCCACAGGAGACCACACTGGTGCTTCCTACTATTTTGACGGCTCTTCCAGTAGCACTAAAAAAGGGCTCTATGCAAATTTCGCAAATTCGACAGTGGGGACCCTCTATGGATTGGATGTGCTAATGACCACAACAGATAGTGGCACTAAATATGGTGTAAAAGTTGATATTTCGGCCAATGCGACGGGAACTTCCAATTATGGAATCTATTCCAACGTAAACACAGCCGATGGCTGGGCAGGGTATTTTACAGGAAAAAACTATGTTTCCGAAAATATTGGAATCAATAACCCTAGTCCGGATGGTAGATTGGATATTATTCACAACAGTACGGGGGCTACCTCCCCCCATATCATGCTTACTGCTGAAAATGCCAATACCGGGGCAAGAATTGTTTTTGATAACGAAACCGAGACCACCAACAATTGGGTGCTCTTTGCTCGGGCCGATGATACTTCAACCGACAGCCGATTCAACATTTTCCATAACGGAACCGGTAACATCATGGTGGTTACCGGCGATGGTAAAGTGGGCATCAACAGGACCCCGGCGACCAATGCCCTTGAAGTGAACGGAGATGCTTCCAAAACCACTGCTGGTGCTTGGGCTGCCAATAGCGATCGTCGTCTTAAAAAAGAGATTACAAGTATTTCTGGAAAAAGTGCATTGGATAAAATCCAGCAGATGCGCGGAGTAACCTACCTGTGGAACGATACCCAAACTGGTATCAAACGTCCTGAAAACCTTCAATATGGATTTATTGCACAGGAATTGATGGAAGTGTTTCCCGAGAAAGTAACCATGGACAACCTGGGTTATTACCAAACGGCCTATGGCGATTACGACCCCATTTTTGTGGAGGCCATCAAGGAACTGAAACTTGAGGTTGATACGCTAAAGGAAGAAAATGATTCTTTGAAAAAACTCATTGAAAAATACAAGAACCTTGAGGCACGCCTTAGTGCCCTAGAGGATGAGAAAGAAATTTTACCTTCTGAAACAGCTAACACTGCAGAAGAACGATAACGTAATTGCGTTTTATACCGATTATGTTTTGAGTTGTCAAGGCCGTCGTAATGGCGGCCTTTTTGTATTCCCGAAAAATTGTATCTTTCCAAAAAGATTCTTTTGAAGGTATTCTTGACTTCCTTTTTTTTAATCCTTTGCATTTCGGTTTCGGCCCAAAAAGACACCGCTTTGGATACCCTTCCCACTCGAAAAGCTCAATTGGAATACTTGGCTGCCCAAATCGTAAAAACCCAGTTTAGTGATCCAAAAGGGCTGCTGCACTTGGCCAAAACCTACGACAGTATTTCCCAGCTGGACCCCACCCCAGAAAATCGTGCAGAAGTTGCTGGCTATTTGGGCATGGGACATTATGTGGTAGAGGAGTACGATCTAGCCATTGATTACTACCTCGAATCGGCTAGGCAGTGGGAAGTCCTCAACAATTCGGGGAAATTGGTCATTATCTACAACCGCTTGGCAGCAGCTTACAACATACGGGACGATTTTCCCAAGACCGAGGCGTATTTCTTGAAAGCCAAGGAGGTTGCCAAACAATCCAACGATTCCCTTTGGGTGGCCAACATCAACAACAACCTTTCTATCTTGTACGCCAACAACAACTTGTATGAGAAGGCAGAAACGGTTAACAAAGAGGCCCTTGATTATTTTCTTCAGAAAAAGGATTCCGTTCATAGCGCCATATCCTACATGAACTTGGGAAATGCACTGCTCTTTGGAAAAAAGTACGAAGCGGCGATCAACGCCTACCAAAGTGCCATGCACTATACTTCGCCACAAAAAATTCCTTTGTTATTTGCCGTTTCCAAAACTGGTATTGGAATTGGTCTGACCGAAACCGGAAAATACCGCGAAGCACTTCCCTACCTTCAAGAGGGATTGGACCTTGCCAAAGAAATTCATTATACCGAACAAATTATGGAATCGTACAATGCGTTAGCTGAGTATTATTCCAAGACACAGAACTACAAAGAGGCCTATTTTTTGAAACTGGAATCACAGAAATTGAAGGATTCGCTATTGACGGCCACCCAAGATCAAAACATGGCAAATGCCTTGACCAAATATGAAACGGAAAAAAAAGACGCTCAATTGAGGGTAATGACCCTCGAAAATGAAAAGGCCGAACAGCAACGCAACATGTATTTGTATTTGGCCATAACCGGTTTAATCATTGCGGGACTTATAGGTTTCTTCCTTTATAAAAATCAGAAAAAGAATAAACTTTTGGCCAAACAAAAAGCCCTATTGGAAGTTACCGTAGATGAAAAAAACGTCCTGCTTAAGGAAACCCACCATCGTGTAAAGAATAGCTTTCAAATTGTGTCTTCCCTACTTTATTTGCAATCCGAAAACATCAAGGACCAAGAGGGGCAACTGGCCTTGAAAGAAGCTCAAAACCGTGTTCGGAGCATGGTGCTGATCCATCAAAAATTGTACAGCAAGGACCAATTGGTGGGGATAGAAGCCCGGGATTATATTTTGGATTTGGTTCGGGATATCCTTGGAAGCCATCAAGAAGATACCCAAAAATTGGCGTTTGAACTGGAGGCTGAAACCATGGTCCTTTCCATAGAAACGATCACTCCTTTGGGATTGATTTTGAACGAACTCATCACCAATGTGCTCAAACATGCGTTTCCTGATACCCTTAAGGACCCGATGATGCGCATCACATTGAAAAAAGAAGCGGGCGTACTGATCCTTGAGGTATCCGACAACGGCAAAGGGATGCCACAATCCATTCAAGAAAGCTCCTTTGGAATACAATTGGTACGCTCATTGGCAAAAAAACTGAAGGGAACGCTCTCCTACTCCCAAAATAAACCCCAAGGTACTATCGCTAAGCTAGTGTTTCTTCGTTTCAGCGAACTTTAGCTCCACTCAAAAAAAGGTTCCATTCACTAAAAAACTTCCAACAAATACCCAGAGATGCCTAGCTTACACCCCATAGATCGATTCATCCCCATGAAGGCATTGAAAGTATTTATAGTGGAAGACGAACCCCTCATCGTAGCCACCGTAGAAACGGCGCTCAAAAAACAGGGTTTTAAGGTATTGGGAGATTCCGACGAGTATGCCGAGGCCCTCATAAAAATAGACACCCACCGCCCAGACCTAGTATTATTGGACATCCAACTACAGGGAGAAAAAGACGGTGTTGATCTGGCCCTGGAATTGGACAAACGCAAACAACCCTACCTCTTTCTTACGTCTCAAACGGACCCCCAAACCATCGCTCGTGTCAAAGAGACCAAACCCTTGGGGTTTATCGTAAAACCCTTTACGGAAGCGGGCTTGAGAAGTAATATTGAATTAGCTTGGCACAATTTTTCACTCACTGAAGAGGATTTTTTGCTGCTGAAAAGTGAGGGGCGCTTGCACAAAGTCAATCAGGCCAGCATTACCCATTTGAAAGCCTTCGACAATTACTGTTTTGTTTATACCGCTGGACAAGAGTATTTGGTGCCTCACACGTTGAAACATGTTTTTGAAAAGCTTAACCCAAAGTTTTTCGTCAAAACCCATCGTTCCTTTGTGGTCAACATCCGTCTGATTTCAGAAATGAATTCCAAACAACTGACCGTTGGTCTAAACACCATCCCCTTAAGTAAAGGACAAAAAGAAATCGTCAAAAAAAAACTGGAAGCACTTTAATCCGGTTGTTGTTTTTACTCTTCACTAAAAAAAATAAGCCGTTCGCTAAATAGAATTGTCCTGCGAACCCTTCCAGACTATTTTTAGGGGAGTTTCTTTTTTGCCCTATTCTTCCTATCTAAAACTTAACCTACTCCATGGTATCAAAAAAAGCGATCATGAGAATATTTGGGAGTTTTATTACTTTTTTATGCTTAACGCTTCAGATAGCCCATGGACAGGTTGGCATTGGAAATACCTCTCCACAAGCTACTTTAGACATTTCTGCAACCAATGCTACAAATCCGAATAATGACGAAGGAATCCTGGTCCCCCGAATTGATGAGTTCCCCAGCTCCAATCCCACTGCACCCCAAAATGGGATGATGGTCTTCGTTACCGGAAATGGCACCCCTTCCAAAGGGTTTTATTATTGGGACCAAACCACGGTTTCCTGGGTAGGGGTTGGGAGTAATTTTGACACCAAAAATACCCTAGATGGGGCTTACGATGAAGGCGGTGTGGGGTTGGGACGAATCATCACTGCCGATAACGGGGCCATTGAAATTCAGGATACTGGGGGCTTACGGGTGGAAGGAACCATTACCGCAGCCCAAAATATTGAGCATGACGGTGATACTGACACTTATGTATCCTTTTTGCCGGATCGCGTTCTTCTAGATGCCGGAGGAGTCAATTACATCGACATCGAGAATGACGATTCCGAGATGACCATCAATGAAAACGGTTCCCTAATCGATTTTAGGGTGGAAAGCGACAATGAAGAAAACATGTTCGTTGTGGATGCAAGTAATGATGCCGTAGGTATTGGCCAAAACAATCCTCAAAGTCCATTGCATATAGGGATAGAGACTGCCTTTGACTTAAGTTATGATAATACAGGACAAGATGGCGTATTTATTAAGGGGAGTGAAGATTTCAGTGGTATCAATGCTATTGGAGCCTCCATTGGTCTCGGGGCACCCCGTAGATCGGGTTTCCGGAGGGCTGCGATATCAACGGTACAAACCTCGGGCGATATCGACCAGGTAGGTTTGGCCTTTTATGTGCATAGCAGTGCCATAAACCTATCCAACATGGTCGAAGCGGTCCGAATTACACACGAAGGCTATTTGGGCATCAACAATACCAGCCCAGATGCTACCTTGGATGTGGTGGGAACCCTTCAGTTTGTAGATGGCAATGAAGCAGCAAGCTACGTTCTGGCTTCGGATGCCAACGGAAATGCCACATGGACCGATCCGTCAACACTCGTTTCCAAATCGGTGGTGCAAGCCGACTTAAGTGCTACCCAATCCATTGCGGCGAGCACGATGACCAAAATTGTTTTTGACCAAACCGTTACCGATCGAAATTCGGAGTTTGATACCACCAACAATCGGTTTGTGGCCAATGCCGCAGGGTTTTATCACATCACCGCTACTGTTAGGGTATCTGGATCGGGAACCTACACCCTTTATATTTCCAAAAATGGGGCGCCACCTTCCAATACCATTGCCATAAAAGACTCAAACCTTTCAGAAAGTAGCACCATTTCCATAAGTACGGTCGAAGAATTGGCAGCCTCGGATTATCTGGAGCTTTACATTTTCGGAACAAGTACTGCTTCCATAAATCAATCCAGTGATTTGACGCAATTCAATATTTTTCAAATTGATTGACATGAAACCATTAGCTACCATACTCATTGGCCTGTTCCTGGGAATGAGCCTCTCTGCCCAAGTAGGGATTAATACCACCAGTCCCGATGCCAGTGCCTCTTTGGATATTGTATCCACAGATTCGGGAATCCTTATCCCCCGCATGACCGAAGTCCAAAAAAATGCAATTGCCACTCCCGCAACCGGACTCTTGATTTTCCAAACCGATGGCACCGATCCTGGATTTTATTTTTACAATGGCACCTCTTGGGATTATTTAACGGCCAATGGAGCTAAAGAAATCAACGATTTGACCGATGGAAATACCAGTTTCAATTCTATTTTTTTGGGAGACGGAATCGCTGCCTCAGCAACTGCTTCCTCCTCTAGTAATATAGGTATTGGCGATCTGGCATTAAGACGTCTTACCGATGGGGACTTCAATATAGCCATTGGCCCGGGCGCTTCAGAGAACATCCTCACGGGGAATAACAACATCAGCATTGGGTTATCGGCCATGTCGCGCAATCGTACTGGAAATGACAATATTGGGATAGGGAACTTTACCGGATTGAATTCGGACATTGCTGCCTCTGGAAATATATTTATCGGTACGTGGGCTGGATTCAACGAATTTTCGGGAAGCAATAAATTGTACATCGAAAACTCCGTTGCAGGCCCAACCGCTGCCCTTATTTATGGGGAATTCGACAACGATTTCCTCAGGGTAAATGGCACACTGGAAGTAAACGATGCGTTGCAAGTGGGCGATTATAACTTCCCCACAGTGGATGGAACTTCTGGAGAAGTCTTAACTACGGATGGTGCGGGTACCATTTCATGGGAAAGTGCTTTTACGCCCCTCTCCATGGCGAGGGCTGCCATGAGTGCTTCCCAAGTGATTGCTGCTTCAACCACTGTTGCCATACAATTTGACAACGAATCTTTTGACACACAATCCGACTACGACACCACAACCTATGAGTTTACAGCTCCAAAAGATGGTATTTACAGAATAAACGGACGCGTCAGGATTACAACCAGTACGACATCCATTAGATTCAGTATTTATGTAAATGGCGTAGAATATATATACGACAATACTTCACCAGGGTATAGACAGTTGGATACCCTTATTGAACTTACTGCCAACGATACCGTGGCCATTTATTTTACAAATGGGCTCACTTCTTCCACCACCATTGGAGATGCCACCGGGAGATCCTATTTTGAAATTCAGCAAGTGTACTAATTTCAATACGAAAAGACTTTAGCTCCCTGGCTTTCCTGCTCCTTGAATTTCTTGACCAACTCCAAGGCATCAGGAATGACATCGCTGCACAATACTATTAATGAATCCTTTTCTGCTTGGTTCACCGCATGAGTAATGGCTTCGCGCTCTGAGGGAATGATGGTGGTCTTCTTTTTGGGATCCTTCATCTTGATACCGTCATCCAACATTTTGATTAATTCCTCTTCAGTTTTGCCGCGAAGGTTTTTATCCTGACGGATGATGATTTCATCAAACATTTCCGCCGCCAAACTGCCCATTTCGTTATTATCCTCTACCCGTCGATCACCTACCCCTGCAATGATCCCCACAGTTTTGGAACACTCAATAGTCTCAATGAATTCCTTTAGAGCTTTCATTCCTGCTGGGTTGTGTGCATAATCCAACAGCACCTTAAAGTTTTCGAACTGAAATAAGTTCAAGCGCCCGGGGGTTTGCGAAGCCGATGGAATAAAGGTCTCCAAAGCGGCCTTGATATCCTGATTGCTAATGCCACGTACGTGGGCTGCCAGCACGGCTGCCAAAACATTCTTGATCATGAAGGTGGCGCGACCACCATAGGTAAGTGGTATTTGCTCTACTTTCATGATGCGCATTTTCCAAACGCCCCGACAAATGGTGATGAACCCGTTTTCAAATACGGCTGTGATACCCCCAAGTCGTTGTAGGGCTTGAATCCGTGGATTATCCTCGTCCATGGAGAACAATGCCACATTACAGCTAACGGTGCGGCGCATATCGTACACCAAATCATCATCGGCATTGAGGATGGTGTAACCATCGGGCAGAACCGTTTCGGGAATGACCCCTTTTACCTTGGCCAATTGTTCGACGGTATGAATGCCTTTCAAACCAAGGTGGTCGGCTTCCACATTCGTCACAATCCCTACATCACAGTAATGGAATCCCAAACCGGCCCTCAACAAGCCTCCGCGGGCACATTCCAATACTGCAAAATTGACCGTGGGATCCTTCAATACAAATTCGGCACTGGCAGGTCCGGTACAATCGCCTTTCATGAGCAAACGGTTTTGGATATAGACCCCATCACTGGTGGTATATCCCACCCGGTATCCGTTCATTTTGGCAATATGGGCAATCAACCTGCTGGTTGTGGTTTTCCCATTGGTGCCCGTAATGGCAATGATGGGAATACGTCCCGTATCTCCTTTCTTCGGAAATAATTTATCCACAACAGGTGCCGCCACATTTCTTGGAAGCCCCGTAGTGGGGGCCAAATGCATTCGGAAGCCAGGCCCGGCATTCACTTCCAAAACAGCACCGCCCGTTTCTTGAAGGGGTTTGCTAATATCGGTGGTCATGATGTCAATCCCACAAATATCCAAATCGATGATCCTTGAAATCCGTTCAGCCATTTCCACGTTGTCGGGATGTACGATGTCGGTCACATCTTCGGCAGTACCCCCTGTACTCAAGTTGGCAGTATCTTTCAAAATCAAACGCTCCCCTTCGGGAATCACGGAATCCTCGGTGTATCCCTTGGAGGCCATGATGGTTTTAGTTAAATCGTTGATGGTAATCTGGGTAAGCACATTTTCATGGCCATAACCCCTTCTGGGGTCTTCATTGACCTTGTCTACCAATTGCTTTACCGTGGATTTTCCATCGCCTACCACATGTGCAGGAGTTCGCTTGGCCGCCGCCACAAGCTTGTAGTTGATGACCAGCAAACGGTAATCTTCCCCGGTAATAAATTTTTCAATGATGACCGAACTGGAAACTTCTTTTGCGGCCCGAAATGCCACCAAGGCATCTTCATAATTCTTGATATTGACCGTGATGCCACGTCCGTGATTTCCACCAACCGGCTTCACCACTAAGGGATAGCCCACATACTTACAGGCCGCCTCCAAACTGCTTTCGCGACGGATGATATCACCCCGAGGCACCTCCACTTCAGCTTGTTCCAATAAAAACTTGGTGTCCTCCTTATCGCAAGCCAGTTCTACTCCAATACTGGAAGTCTCGCTGGTGACCGTAGCTTGGATTCGCTTTTGATTGGCCCCATAGCCCAGTTGGCAAAGGGAATATTTGTTCAACCGAATCCACGGAATACCCCTGCTAGCTGCTTCTTCCACGATCGATCCCGTGCTAGGGCCCAAGCGTTCGGCTTCGCGCAACTCACGCATGCGCTGGATGTCTTCTTCTAAATCGTATTCCTTTCCATCAATCAAAGCCTGACAGATGGCTACAGCCGCTTTCGCTGCATAGCGCCCCACAGATTCTTCGATGTATGAAAACACCACATTATAAACTCCTTTCTCGCCATAATCGCGTGTGCGTCCGAAACCCGTGTCCATACCCGCCAGGGTTTGGATTTCCAGGGCAATGTGCTCGATGATGTGGCCCATCCAGGTTCCTTCTTCAACCCGTTGAAAAAACCCTCCAGGAGTTCCCACGGAACAGCGATGGCTGTACATGGAGGGAAACATGGCCTCCAGACGATCCCTGAATCCTTCAATGGAGTTGGAAGGGCGTTCCTCCATCTCTTCAAGATCCAATACCATAACGATTAGTTTATGACGGCGAATCGACCAGTAATTGGGCCCGCGCATTGCATTGATTTCCCTAATTCTCATACAAAAGATATTAAAGTTGGTTTGTGTGAAAGATTATAAATATATGATTTTTTTTAGTTCAAAAACCTGTATTTTTGCCCCATCCAAATGAAATCCATGAACGCAAAAGGAATCCTCATCCCCATCGGTGGAAACGAAGACAAAGGCATCGAGGAAAACGAGATGTACACGCTTGAATTTATTAGCGAGGGCATTTTGTACCATGTAGTAAAGGAAGCGGGGGGAGTCTATTCAAACATTGTAGTAATTACTACTGCCTCGAGCATCCCTGATGAAGTCGCTTCCAATTATTTGGATGCCTTTGGAAAATTGGGCTGCAAGAACGTTCAAGTTTTGGACATCCGCAAGCGGGAACAGTGCGAAGACCCCAAAAACATCCGCATGATCAAAAAAGCGCACTGTGTGATGTTTTCTGGCGGAAACCAATCCAACATCACCCGTGAAATAGGTGGGACAACCATTCATGATGTATTGCTGGAAAAATACAAAAAAGAGCCTTTTGTCATTGCTGGCACCAGTGCAGGAGCCATGTGTATGTCCCAAGAAATGATTACAGGCGGAAATATCAAGGAAGCGTTTACCAAGGGAGCTGTAGGGATGGGCTTAGGGATGGGCTTCATTCCAGGATTGATCATCGACTCCCATTTTATCCGAAGGGGACGCTTTGGAAGATTGGCCGAAGCCGTGGCTAAATTCCCAAAACTCATTGGGGTAGGCTTGGCAGAAGACACCGGACTCATTATCCGCAATTGCAATACCTTTGAAGTCATTGGCTCGGGGATGGTGGTCCTATTCGACCCTCGAAAATTAAAACACAACAACGAGAAAATCCTGAAAGTGGGCACCCCCATGACACTGACCAATCTAAAAACCCATGTGTTGGCCAATGGAGACGTATTCAACATCAAAGATCGAAAGATTACGGTGTTACCGGTAGATGCCCCGTTTGTTTAGTCTTTGTAGATTCCTAAAGCGGTTTCTCCATTCCATTTTTTGAAGGCTCGATACATGCCTTCCGTATTGAAAGGCATGGCCACATTACCTTCTACGTCCACGGCAATCAACCCGCCATCGCCTCCAATTTTCAGGATGCGTTCATGAATTACTTTTGCAGCAGCATCTACTAGGGACATCCCTTTGTATTCCATCAAACAGGAAACATCATAGGCTACCACACCTCTAATAAAAAATTCTCCACTGCCCGTGCAACTTACTGCGCAAGTAGCATTACTGGCATACGTACCGCTTCCTATGAGGGGACTATCGCCGATGCGACCCCACCGCTTATTGGTCATCCCGCCAGTAGAAGTGGCAGCCGCAACATTTCCAAAACCATCCAAGGCAACGGCTCCTACCGTACCAAACTTGCCGTCTTTCTTTGCACTGTGGTCCAGTTGGAAGGTATCACTATCCTTAATACCTTGCCACTGTTGGTAACGCACTTCATCATAAAAATAAGAGGGCTCCTCCAATAAATACCCTTGAGCTTGAGCAAATTGCATGGCGCCCTCTCCAGCTAAAAACACATGCGGACTTTGTTCCATTACGTCTCTGGCCAATTGAATAGGATTTTTAATTCCCGTTATCAGCGAAACAGCTCCAGCATTTAGCGCAGCGCCATCCATGATGGCAGCATCCATTTCGTGTGTACCCTTTGCTGTAAACACACTTCCCTTTCCAGCATTGAATAAAGGAGAATCCTCCAGCAAACATACCGAGGCTGTAACTGCATCCAAGGCCGAACCGCCCATATTCAAAACGGCATATCCAGCATCCATTGCTTCCGTCAAGGTGCTTTTGTAAGAGGCTTCCAAATCGGAGGTCATCAACCCTTTTACTAAGGTTCCTGCACCTCCATGAATGGCTATTGCAAATGGTTTCATTGAATTGCTTTTGAATTGTGAAAATTACAAATTGCTGAAGAATAAATTTCAAAACACACAGGAAGTTTTGTAGTTTTAAGCTTTTCATCAATACCTAGCCATGTCCGAGCCCAAAAGACTTTTCCTTGTCGATGCCTACGCCCTGATTTTCAGAGGCTATTATGCCTTTATCAAAAACCCGCGTATCAATAGCAAGGGCATGGATACTTCGGCCATTTTGGGTTTTGTGAATTCGTTGTTGGATGTGATCAAACGAGAACGACCCGACCACTTGGCGGTTTGTTTTGACAAAGGCGGTAGTGAATTGCGTAACGAATTGTTTGCCGAATACAAGGCCCATCGTGACGAAACCCCCGAAGCCATCCGTATTGCAGTTCCGTACATCGAAAAAATCCTAAAAGCCATGAATATTCCCATCATGGTTAAAGAGGGCTACGAAGCCGATGACATTATCGGTACCTTGGCCAAAAAGGCCGAAAAGCAGGGCTATCAAACTTTTATGGTGACTCCCGATAAGGACTTTGCACAATTGGTCTCAGAGAATATATTTATGTACCGTCCCAATTCCTTTGGTGGGGGTTATGAAACCTGGGGCATTCCGGAAGTCAAGAAAAAATTTGAAGTGGAGGACCCTCTCCAAGTCATCGATTTGTTGGGCATGATGGGAGACAGCGCCGACAACATCCCAGGCTTACCGGGTGTGGGAGAAAAAACCGCCAAAAAATTCATCAAGGACTACGGAAGTCTGGAAAAACTTTTGGAAAACACCCACGAACTGAAAGGCAAAATGAAGGAAAAAGTGGAAGAAAATGCCGATCTGGGACGACTTTCAAAACAATTGGCTACCATCCTTACGGACGTCCCGGTGGAGTTCGATGAAGAAGATTTTGAAATGTGCGATCCCGATATTGCAGGTGTCACCCAAGTTTTTGAAGAGTTGGAGTTTCGGCGACTTACCGAAAATTTCCTGAAGACCTTTGCTAAGGACACCGACTCTGGAACGGTAGTTTCAAAAGTTCCAGAATCTTCAGATGTTCCTGCTCCCAAAAAGGTTTCCAAAGTAGCCGGGGCAGGACAATTTTCATTGTTTGACGATGAGGATGCCCCTGCAGAAGTTCAAGTATATACTTCGCGCCATACCTATAAGGAAGTATCGCATTTTTACCAATTCGTACAACCAGGATTGGGCACCACCCTTTTTCTGGAGCATTTGATGAAGCAATCCAGCGTGTGTTTCGATACGGAAACCACGAGCATCAACCCTTTGGATGCCGAATTGGTGGGAATCGCATTCAGCTGGAAAGCCAGCACTGGATTTTACCTTCCCTTCCCTGAAGATCGGGGGAAGGCCCAAGACCTCATAGAACAGTTGCGTCCCTTTTTTGAAAATCCAGACATTCAAAAAATTGGACAAAACCTGAAGTACGACATTAAGGTGCTATCGAAATATGGTATCGATGTAAAAGGAACGCTCTTCGATACCATGTTGGCCCATTACCTCATCAATCCAGACATGCGCCACAATATGGATGTCCTCTCGGAAACCTATCTCAATTACACGCCCATTTCCATCGAAGCCTTAATCGGAAAGAAAGGTAAAAACCAAAAAACGATGCGGGAGGTTCCCTTAGACCTGCAAACCGAATATGCAGTGGAAGATGCCGATGTGACCCTTCAATTGAAGGAACATTTTGAACAGGAACTTGGGGAGGCACACACTAAGTCCCTTTTCGATGACATTGAAGTTCCCTTGTTACGGGTACTCGCAGCGATGGAACTGGAAGGCATCAACTTGGATGAGGTGTTTCTGAAAAGGCTCTCTGTCGATTTGGAAAAGGACATCCAGACACTGGAAAAACAAATTTATGAAGAAGCCGGGGAAACCTTCAACATTGCATCCCCAAAACAACTGGGAGACATTCTTTTCGAAAAATTGAAGTTGATCGATAAACCCAAAAAAACCAAAACGGGTCAATATTCTACTGCCGAGGATGTACTTTCCTACCTTGCCAAAGACCATAAAATCATTCGCGATATTTTGGATTTTCGGGGACTTTCCAAGTTGAAAAGCACGTACGTAGATGCATTGCCCGAACAGGTGGAGCCCAGCACGGGGCGAGTGCATACCGACTACCTGCAAACGGTTGCAGCTACAGGTCGCCTGGCCAGCAACAATCCCAATTTGCAAAACATTCCCATTCGTACGGAGCGCGGTCGCGAAGTGCGTAAAGCCTTCGTCCCGCGCGATAAGGACTATGTCATTTTATCTGCAGATTATTCTCAAATCGAATTGCGCATCATTGCAGCATTGAGTGAAGAGGACAATATGATAAAAGCGTTTAAGCAGGGGGAAGACATCCATGCTTCCACGGCAGCCAAGGTCTTCAATGTGCCTCTGTCTGAAGTGTCACGCGAGCAGCGAAGCAATGCCAAGACAGTCAACTTTGGAATCATTTACGGAGTTTCGGCCTTTGGTCTGAGTAATCAAACCGATCTCAACCGTACCGAAGCCAAGGAACTCATCGACACCTATTACAAAACCTATCCTAAATTGCGCCAATACATAAGCGACCAAGTAAATTTTGCTCGGGAGCATGGCTATGTGCAAACCGTCTTGGGCCGACGACGTTATTTAAAGGATATCCACAGTAGAAATGCCGTGGTACGTGGTGCGGCAGAACGCAATGCCGTGAATGCGCCCATTCAGGGGAGTGCTGCAGACATTATCAAGATTGCCATGATCCACATCCATCAGAAACTGAAGGAGGGGAACTTCAAAAGTAAAATGCTCCTTCAGGTACATGACGAATTGGTATTCGATGCCTACAAACCTGAATTGGAATCTCTAAAATCGCTTATAAAAGACCAAATGGAACACGCGTACCAACTCGCCGTTCCTTTGGAAGTGGATATGGGTACCGGGGAAAATTGGTTGGAAGCACATTAAAAAAGCCGAAGGATGCTTCGGCTTGAATTTCATTATAAAAGTAAAAACCATTATTGCTTTGTAAACACGTAGGTAATGTCTTCGGTTACAAACGCAGTGCCATTGCCTTGTTCCACTTCAACAGTATACCCTTGCGGAATCACTAAGGTCAACGTATTGCCTGATAGGGTCGCCGTAAACGGGACCCCACTTACTGTTATCGTTACGGAATTCCCGCTTTTGCTCCAAGTGAATGCAGTTTCATCATTTTGTTGGACACAGGTTACCGTGTATTCGTAGTCGTTAGTAGTCCCAATGACCAAATCCAGGGAAATATCTGCATAAGAGCGACTCACCAAGGTCCCGGAATTGTTACTTTCAAACTCGATGGTTTCGTTTTGATAGCAATTGGTTTCGGCCATCACATCGTTAGTGGCGGTCCCATCTTCGTTCAAATCGTAAGCGGTTTCCACGGTAAATGAAGTGAGTTTCCAAGTTCCCTCAAGGGTAGTTCCGGAAGACTTGTTGTCATCATCTTTGGAGCAGCCTAATACTAACGTTACTGCCAAGACAATCAAAATTAATTTTTTCATAGTGAGGTTATTTTTGAGGAACAAAAAAACAATTAAAAAATCAATTGACGTTTCAAAATCTCAAAAATTACAACACAAATCGGTACGTGGCCTTGATGAGAAAGGTATTCTGAGGCCGTTGGCTCAACAGTTGATTGTCGATGATGGTATCCCACGAATTGGTAGGGTCTCCTATGCCCGTAATGCCCTGGGACCAAACCAAAAATATCTCAGAGCCCGGGATGTATTCCCAACGCACTACCAAGTTGGAACGAAACTGCACGTAGGAAAAGTTGGGATTGTCGAAGGAATAATCGGTAGTGCCATCAAGATCCTCATCTATGTTGTAGGTCCCATCTGCTTCCAAAAAGGAAATTTGGTTGTTATCGTACCAAGTAACACGCTCGTTAAGGTCTTCGGCAATTGGATTGTTTACGTAGTTGAAGTTGGAGTATTCCGCATTGAAAATAAAGGGCTGCCCGTAGTATTGAATCGTTAAATTGGGATTGATGTTGTAATTGATTCTTAAGGTGGTACTTAACGATTCATTTTCGATTCCAGACATGATGTAGCGAGGGGTTCCATTGAAGGAGGCCTCCGTAACATATTGCGTCTTGTTGGGCGCCTTTTCAAATTCCGTAATCAAGGAAAGGTTCAAGGAGTTGAGGGGCTGGTAGAAAAATCGCAAGACGTAGCGTTGCAATCCAAAATTATTCTGCCTGGCTCTAGAATCGACATACCCAACGTGCATATTGAACTTCTTTCGACTGTCTGTTCCGGAGAAGATATAGTAGAAGTTTTCTTCACTCCAGCGCCAGCGCGGTCCTCCCCTTAGTATGGTATTACTAAATATTCGAGGTTTGTGGGCTCCACCTACTTCGGTCCACCAGTTGTTCTTCCAGTTGATGTACCCATTGAATTCATATTGGATGCGATTGAAATTGCCTTCAAAATCGTAGGAAGAAAATTCGTTGAGGCCCAAATTGGCCTGTCGGAACCAACTGGTAGGTTTGTTCCAAAAGCGTCGCACATTGGCATACTGACGTAGATCATCGGCCTGTCGAAGAAATCCAATGTCGTTCAATTCCAATTCGGGGGAACGCCAATTGCCGCCAACATTATAGCGCCAATTGCCGCCACTGCCTTTCCCAATTTCAAATCGGCCTCCAGTTCCTGTAAGTTGTGTTTTGGTAGGATCGACCTCCACATGGCTGGCATCGACCCGCTGAAACAAGTGGGTAAGCGAGGTTTGGGTATTGGTAATGGCTTCGGCCGATCCCCTCACGTTACTGAATACAGCACTCCCCTCCACATAATACTTACGGTCTTTCCAGTTGTGCTGAAAATCCAACCCTCCCGAATAGGCATGGCTGTGCAAGAATTGCAGGTTATCAGACATGTTTCGCGTAGTAGCAGTAAAAATACCGCCTATAAAACTGTTGCGATCGTTAAAATCTTTTTGCACCCTGCTCACAAAGTAGTTGGTTAAGGGTTCTACCAATACTTCGGATTCTTCTCCACCGGTTTCCGTAACATCGGCGTATTCTTTGGCAGTCACACTCTCCAATACACCCAGTGTCCAACCATTTTTAGTTTTGCCACTCAGTTTGGCCGCTCCTAAAATGGTCGTATTAATAGGTTGGTCGGCATATTCGACATTGTCTTGGTATGCTGAGCCTTGCGGGGTTCTTCCAATTCTTCTGGAGAAAAAGAGGTTGTCGTCATTTCCCGCAAAATTGTAATCGAAGATGTTTTTGTTTTCCACAAAAAAAGGCCTACGTTCTTGGAAGAATATTTCAAAACCGTCCAATGCTATGGCTCCGGGATCGGCATCAACCTGGCCAAAATCGGGATTGATGGTCAAGTCGACCGTTAAATCATTGGTCACCCCAATCTTCGCATCCAAGCCACCCGTAAGTCGCGTATCGGTACCATCGCGGTAGGGGTTTCCTTGCTCTTCTTCATAAGTATCCAACTGCGCTAAGGTATAGGGTTGAATTTCCAATTGCTTTTGAGGCTTCAATCCAATCAGTCCACGAAGTTCCCCAAACTCGCTTACCCATCCGGGAGGATTTGCGGGTAACGGTTGCCATGTAGAGCGTTCCTCATTGCTGAAATAGCGTCGTGTGGACTGCAACCCCCACACTTGTTCTTCGTTATTACCAAATCTAAGTTGGCTTAAAGGGATCCGCATTTCGGCCGTCCAACCTTCGTCATCTACTTGGGTATGTAAAAACCAAATTGGGTTCCAACTGCTGTCCCAATTGTTGCCATTGTTGGAGATAAACTCATCCCCTTTTACCCCCGAAACGCTAGCCGTAAAGGAAAATCCGGTACGGTCGTCCCCATAACTATCAATGTTGATCTCCACCCAATCGCCCGCAAACGAGTCGCGACGTCCCATACGTTTCACGATCTTGGAGGGGTCGCTTTCATAACACCGAAAAGCCACATAGAGGTTTTTGTCATCGTAGACAATTTTCATTTTGGTTTGTTGGGTGGGTGGTGTCCCTACGTCGGGTTCAAACTCGGTATAATCGGTGCTCCATTCTACGAGATTCCAGACTTCTTCATCAATAGTTCCATCAATGGTAATGGTTCCCTTTCCTTGAATCGAATGAGTGGTATACACACGTTTTTCATATTTCTTTGGAATGGAATCGTTGGTAGATTCCTGCGAAAACAAAAGGGATTGAAAAAGTAGGGCTACGGCAATGGAAGGATAGTTCTTGAACGCCATTGGTGGTTAGTTGTTGATTGATTGATGTTTAATAGACTTTAATAACGTGGAAGTGTGACAGAATTATTGAGCAATTAGGATAATTTTAACTTTTTTAACGTCCACAAAAAATAACTAAAGACCATTTGTATTTCAAACAAATAGCATTACATTTGCACCCCTCTTAAGGAGGAATTCAATGAGTATTAACACATTTTGACAAAAAACTAATGGATACATTAAGTTACAAAACAGTATCTGCCAACAAAAATACCGTCAACAAAGAATGGGTATTGGTAGATGCGGACGGTCAGGCATTGGGTCGTCTAGCGAGCGAAGTTGCCAAAATGCTTCGCGGCAAACACAAACCGAATTACACTCCTCATGTGGACTGTGGTGACAACGTTGTGGTTATCAATGCTTCTAAAATTGTATTAACCGGTAACAAGTGGACTGATAAGGAATACGTCCGCCATACAGGATATCCTGGTGGTCAGCGTTCCCTTACTGCCAAAGAACTTTATGCCAAGGATCCTTGCCGTTTGGTGGAAAAGGCCGTGAAAGGAATGCTCCCAAAAAACAAATTGGGTGCAGCACTTTTTCGAAACCTGAAGGTTTATGCGGACGGAACACACAATCAAGAAGCCCAAAAACCAAAAGTAATTAACCTTAACGTCAACAACTAATGGATGCAATTCACAAAATAGGTAGAAGGAAAACAGCCGTAGCCCGTGTGTATGTTGCCAAAGGTAAAGGAAACATTACCGTAAACAACCGCGAGTTCGAAAACTATTTTACCACTCCAACCCTTCGCTATAAAGTACAACAGCCTTTGGCATTGACCAACAATGAAAGTACTTTCGATATTAAAATAAACGTCTATGGTGGCGGTATTACTGGACAAGCTGAAGCAGTTCGCTTGGCCATTTCCCGTGCCATGTGCGAAGTGAACGAAGAAAACAGAGGTATCTTGAAGCCAGAAGGGTTACTTACCCGCGACCCCCGTATGGTCGAGCGTAAGAAATTCGGACAAAAGAAAGCCCGTAAGAAATTCCAGTTCTCTAAACGTTAAAATTTTTCAACTGGTTTGGGTATCCTGCCATGGATACCCAAACCGGTTACTAAGTTCCTTTTTTATTAACCCGCTGTTAGTCCCCTTTTGGGACGTTAGTTTAGCATCTAAACCAAAGAATTCATTTTTTGAAGGACCGGTTGCTATCTAGACAGAACGTAAACTAAAACAAAATGGCAAACAACAAAATGGTCAAGGACCTCCTTGACGCTGGTGTTCACTTTGGGCACCTTACCCGAAAATGGAATCCCAACATGGCTCCTTACATCTACATGGAGCGCAATGGAATCCACATCATCAACTTGTACAAAACTGCAGCTAAATTGGAAGAGGCCAATGATGCCTTGAAGAAAATTGCTGCCAGTGGAAGAAAAGTACTTTTCGTCGCTACCAAAAAACAAGCGAAGGACATTGTGGCCGAACAAGCCAAAAAAGCCAACATGCCTTATATTACCGAGCGTTGGCCTGGTGGGATGTTGACCAACTTTGTCACCATCCGTAAGGCTGTGAAGAAAATGGCTTCCATCGATCGCATGAAGCAAGACGGCACCTTCAACACCCTTTCCAAAAAAGAACGTTTGGCCGTAGACCGTCTTCGGGCTAAATTGGAAAAGAACCTTGGGTCCATTAGTGACATGAGCAGATTGCCAGGAGCTTTGTTCATCGTGGACATCACGCGCGAGCATATCGCCGTGAAGGAAGCACAGAAACTGAACATTCCCATCTTCGCCATGGTGGATACCAATAGTGACCCACGACCTATCGATTTTGTAATCCCATCCAATGACGATGCTTCAAAATCGATTGAGAAAATCGTTTCCAGTGTTTCAGGAGCCATCGTTGAAGGATTATCTGAAAGAAAATCGGGCAAATCAGAAGACGACGATCCAGAAGTTGAGGAAAAGAAATCCGTAAGAAAGCGTGTGAGTGCTTTGGTTCCAGCCAACGACGAAGAAGAATAACATAACATATCCATAATCCTGAATACTCGTTCATGAACTAAGCATCCCTTACATTTGAACGATTTCAAAAAACACAAAAAATTGAATACGATGGTACAAATAACCGCCGCACAGGTAAATGAATTAAGACAAAAAACCGGAGCCGGAATGATGGACTGCAAAAAAGCCTTGGTAGAAGCCGAGGGCGATTTTGACCAAGCCATTGCCATCCTTCGCAAGAAAGGACAGAAAATTGCTGAAAAACGCGCCGACCGTGATTCCAGCGAAGGAGTAGTTATTGCAAAAGTGAATGATGCCGCCAACAAAGGAGTTATCGTTTCACTGAATTGTGAAACCGACTTCGTGGCAAAAAATGACGACTTCGTGGCTTTGGCACACCAAATAGCCGATGCCGCCTTGAACGTTAACACCATGGACGAATTGCTGGTTTCTAAATTGGAAGGCATGACCGTTCAGGAAAAATTGACCGAACAAACCGGTGTTATTGGTGAGAAAATTGAATTGGGTGGCTTCAAAACCTTGGAAGCTCCTTTTGTTGGATCCTATACCCACGGAAATAAAATCGGGGCGTTGGTTGGATTATCCAAAGGTTTCGATGGCGCTGCGGAAGTAGCCAAAAATATTTCCATGCAGGTAGCATCCATGGGAGCTACTACTCTTTCTTACAAAGATTTTGACGCTGCCTTCATTGCTTCGGAAACTGAAGCACGTATCGCCGCAATCGAGAAGGATAATGAAGAATTGAAACGTTTGGGCAAAACCCTCAAAAATGTTCCAACTTACATTTCAAGGGCACAATTGACCGATGCCGTGATTGCAGACGCCGAGGCCGCCATTAAAGCCGAATTGAAAGCAGAAGGAAAACCCGAGCAGATCTGGGATAAGATTGTTCCTGGTAAACTGGAACGTTTTATTGCCGACAACACCACCTTGGATCAAGAAAAGTGTTTGCTGGACCAAACCTTCATTATGGATGAAAAACAATCCGTAGCACAATACATTGCTAGCAAAGGAGCCGTAACGGTCGTAAGCTTCGAGCGTATTTCCCTTGCCTAAAAAATAGGCCTCCAAGCCTTTTGAAACCGCCCTGGATTTCTGGGGCGGTTTTTATTTTTCAGCAGGCAGCTTCCATAATTTTTATTTATTTTTGTTGAAGTAAACTTCAACCATGCAATACAATCGAATCCTACTGAAACTTTCTGGAGAAGCCTTGATGGGCAGCCAGCAATACGGCATTGACCCTAATCGTTTGAAAGCATATGCGCAGGAGATCAAAGGGATTGTAGAAAAAGGGGTTCAAGTGGCCATTGTTATTGGTGGAGGAAATATTTTCAGGGGTGTCTCCGGTATGAGCGGCGGTATGGACCGTGTTCAAGGAGATTATATGGGCATGTTGGCAACGGTAATTAATGGTTTAGCCTTGCAAAGTGCGCTTGAAAACGAAGGCATCCACACCCGCCTTCAAACTGCCATCAAAATGAACGAAGTGGCCGAACCTTTTATCAGAAGGCGAGCCGTAAGGCATTTGGAAAAAGGCAGAGTAGTCATCTTCAGTGGAGGAACCGGCAATCCTTACTTCACAACCGATTCTGCGGCCGTATTGCGTGCCATAGAAATTGAGGCAGACGTCATTTTGAAAGGAACCCGGGTTGATGGCATTTATACCAGCGATCCTGAAAAAGACGCCACCGCTACCAAATTTGATTTTATTTCGTTTGATGACGTATTGAAAAAGGGATTGAAAGTGATGGACACTACCGCCTTCACCCTTAGTCAAGAGAACGAACTTCCCATTGTGGTTTTTGATATGAACACCCAAGGAAACCTGTTGAAAGTAGTTTCTGGGGAAAAAGTGGGAACCACGGTTAATTTGTAAATTGGCATTTTATTTGCCTTGGAATTTAAAATTTTTACGATGGAAGAAGATATTCAAATAATTCTTGAAACCACCAAAGAAGCCATGCACAATGCACTAGTGCATTTGGAAAAAAAACTGGTCGCTATCCGTGCCGGTAAGGCATCCCCCTCTATGTTAAATAGTGTGATGGTAGAATATTACGGAAATCCTACCCCTCTTAACCAGGTAGCGAATGTGAATACCCCAGATGGTATGACCATCAGCATCCAACCTTGGGAAAAATCGTTAATCCCTGAAATAGAAAAGGCCATCCAGATTGCGAATTTGGGTTTCAACCCCATGAACAATGGCGAAAGTGTGATCATAAACGTTCCTCCCTTAACCGAAGAACGCCGTCTGCAATTGGCCAAACAGGCAAAGTCTGAAGCAGAGGATGCTAAGATTGGGGTTCGCAATGATCGAAAATCAGCTAACAACGAGATAAAAAACCTGGACATTTCTGACGATATGAAAAAGAATTTGGAAATCGATGTACAGGAAATGACCGACGAGCACATCAAGAAAATCGATCAGATCTTTGCCAAAAAAGAGGCAGAGATCATGACCGTTTAATAACTTAATGGATTGAACAAACTTTGAAGCGGCACTTTGCCGCTTTATTTGTAGCTTGAAACGAAGAACCCGCCATGAAGTTTCGCAAAATACTGCTGCTACCTTTGCTCTTTTCGAGCCTGATTGGATTTTCGCAGGTGTCCAAGGCAGTTGAAGATTCGACCAAACAAAAAGAGGAAGCTAAAAAAAGAAGCCCTTTCGTTTCAGGCTACTATCCGGTTGGCTTTTTTGATATCGATTTAAAATACCTTGTAAAGTACAACAATTACGAATCGTTTCGGTTGGGTTTTGGGGGTGTTACCAATGAACGCCTTTTTAAGGATTTTAAAATTGGCGGGTATGCCGCTTATGGCTTTAAGGACGATGCTTACAAGTACAGCTTGGGCGGCAATGTACGAATTTCAAAAAAAAGCAACGATTGGGTTAGCCTTTATTATACCAAGGACATCAGGGAAATTGGAAGCTATGAATACCTTACCAGTGCCAGGGTTTATTCGGTTTTTGAACCACGCCTTATCAACATCACGCAATTTTACAAACACCGCACATGGCGGGCCGGGGTTATGATAAATCCTTCCGATAAGTTCATTTCAGAATTCAGGATTTCACACCAAAACATCCAACAGATAGAAGCCTACCAGTTTTTATACCACGACGAAGCCTTCTCCAATTACAAGCTTCTGGAGACTACCCTTTCCCTAAGGTATGCCCCTAAAACCAACGAGTTCATTTCAGAATCGGGGACCTTGGAACATTCCGATGGCCTTCCCAAGATCAGCATCCAGGTTACCCGGGGGATCAAAGGGATTTCCGAGAGCAATTTCAATTATACCAAAGCCGGAGTGAAATTGGATTACCATATCAAAAGAATGGATCTTTCTTCGTCGCACTTTGTGTTGGAAGGGGTTAAGGCTTGGGGAAATGCCCCACTGACCCACTTATTTCATGCTTATCCCAATAGCCCCACCAAGGAAGAAATCCTCCAAAGGTTTTCGGTAGCAGGTATTCAAAGTTTTGAAACTATGTACTTTGGGGAATTTTTCTCCAGTGAATTGGTAACCTTTAGGGCTAAACACACTTTAAGAAGGTTTCGGATTTCAGAAAAAATAAAGCCAGAGTTGGTCTTCATTACCCGTCATGCCTTGGGAGATCTCGATCATTTGGAACGTCATCTGGGAATTGGATTTAAAACCTTGAGCCAATTGTATTCCGAATCGGGTTTGGAATTCAATAAAATGTTTTTTGGATTTGGGTTGAGCTTTGCCTATCGCTATGGGTATTACCACCTCCCCGATTTTGAGGACAATGTTTCCTTTAAGTTCACTTTTAACTTAAAATTATAACGAATTCCTGCCATAGGAATCCTTAGCATTTTAGTACCTTTGCGGCGATTTTAAACCCCGATTTGGAAAAACTTTTCAGTATTGGTTTTTGGAGTGCGGTTGCGCGTTTTATACTTCGCAATCGATTGCTGATCGTATTGGCGATTGTTGCAGCTACTGTTTTTTTTGCCTTGCAATGGAAGTACATGCGTTTCACCTATACCGAAGCCAACCTTCTCCCCGATGACCATCCCTACAACAAAGAGTACCTACATTTTCTGGATACTTTTGGGGAAGAAGGAAACTTGATTGTGTTAGGGGTGAAGGATTCTGCCTTATTCTCGCCAAAAAATTTTGAAGCTTGGACGACCTTATCCCAACAGATAGGGAGTTTTGAGGAAGTAGAGCTATCCCTTTCGCTTGGCGATCTCAAAAAATTACAAAAAAGGGAAGATACTACTGCATTTCAATTGGTACCGTTCATTAAGGATACCCTGTTAGACCAAGAAAAATTAAATCGTTACCAATACGAGTTGTTTTACAAGATGCCCTTTTATGAAGGGTTGGTGTATAGTCCCAACAGGGAGTCGATCCGTACCGCCATCTACCTCAGAAAAGATATTGTAAACACTGCAGCACGGAGGGATTTTATTATTAAGGATTTGATTCCCCTCATTGAACATTTTGAAGCTGAAACCGGTATCAAGGTTCACACCTCCGGTATGCCCTACATCCGTACACTGAACTCGCAGAATATCATTGACGAAATTGGACTTTTTATTGGGGCCGCCTTATTGATTACCTCCTTTATTTTCTTTTTCTTCTTCAGGTCGTTCCGTGCTACTTTCATCTCAATGATAACCGTTATTGTAGGCGTTATGTGGTCTTTTGGGGTTTTAGGTTTGCTGCATTATGAAATCACGGTACTAACCGCATTGATTCCCCCATTGATCATTGTGATAGGAATCCCCAACTGCATCTTCCTAATCAATAAGTACCAGCAGGAAATCCAACGGCATGGAAACCAAGCGAAGTCCCTGCAACGTGTAATTACCAAGGTTGGGAATGCCACGCTAATGACTAACGTTACGACGGCTTCTGGTTTCGCAACCTTTATTTTAACCAACAGTAAATTGTTGAAGGAATTCGGAATCGTAGCTTCCATCAACATCCTAGCTATTTTCTTGTTGAGCTTATTCATCATTCCCATCGTTTATAGTTACATGGCCATCCCCAAATACAAACATTTGAAACATTTGAACAAACAATGGATCAGTGGCTTTGTGAACTGGATGGAACGAATGGTAAGGGAGCATCGCATTTCCATTTATGTAATCACCATTGCCATGTTATGTACCAGTATTATTGGTATTTACAATATCAAGCTTTCGGGTAGTTTGATTGAAGACATGCCCCAAGAAAAACCATTTACACAAGACATTAAATTCTTCGAAAAGGAATACGAAGGCATCATGCCCATGGAAATCCTTATTGATACCAAACGAAAAAAGGGGGTTATGAACTTGGCCACGCTAAAACGCATGGAGGAACTCCAAAATTTCATGAACGAAATTCCCGAACTCTCCAAGCCCCTTTCGGTGGTTTCTTTGGTAAAATATTCAAAGCAAGCTTATTATAACGACAATCCCGAATACTACCAATTGCCCAACGGACAGGAGCGCACATTTATTCTTTCTTATGCAAAAAATAGCGCCAAGGACACCAACTTGCTCTCCAGTTACGTAGACTCTACGGGACAATATGCGCGGATTACAACCTTTATAAAAGATACCCAAACAGAGCGTTTCGATCGAATTGAAGAAGATCTACGCAACAAGGCTTCTAAAATTTTTCCTAAGGACCGCTATAACTTTTCGATAACCGGAAAAGCCTATGTTTTTGAAAAGGGAACCAAATATTTGGTAAACAACCTGATGCTGTCACTTTCCCTCGCCATTTTATTGATTGCGCTTTTTATGGCATGGATGTTCCGAAGCGTTAAAATGATCCTGATTTCCCTGGTGCCCAACCTGCTTCCACTTTTGATTACAGCTGGGCTAATGGGCTTCACTGGAATCCCCATCAAGCCCTCCACTATTTTGGTTTTTAGTATTGCTTTTGGAATTTCGGTAGACGACACTATTCACTTTTTGGCCAAATACCGGCAAGAATTAATGGCCAATGATTGGAAAATAAAAAAATCGGTCTATGCGGCTTTAAAGGAAACGGGGGTTAGCATGTTTTACACCTCCATTGTTTTGTTTTTTGGGTTCAGTGTCTTTATTATTTCTGATTTTGGCGGCACCAAAGCACTGGGAGCTTTAGTCTCCACCACTTTGTTGTTTGCCATGCTGGCCAATCTTTTATTGCTCCCTTCCCTACTGCTTTCCCTGGAACGCAATATTGCCAACAAACAAACCTTGCGAAAACCTGCCATACAAATATTGCCCAGTAGTGACGAAGAGGTGGAAGAGGCAAGGAAAGAAGAGGAATAAACCTCTTTTTCCTACCCTTTAAAAAACAGAAAAAAAGTATCTTTATGCCTTCAAAATAAGGAATCATGCAGCAAAAAGTCATCCGGGAACTCTTAGAAAGCGAGCCTTCTTTGCACCCAGTCTCCATTTCGGGTTGGGTCCGTGCATTCAGAAGCAACCGTTTCATTGCATTAAACGATGGCTCCACCATTAGAAACCTACAATGTGTGGTGGATTATGAAAAATTTGAAGAATCCCTACTCCATAAGGTTACCATTGGAGCCGCAATTGGAGTAACCGGAACCCTGGTTGCCAGTCAGGGGCAAGGACAGGCTGTCGAAATTCAAGTGTCAAAATTGGAAGTCTTGGGTGAAGCCAATCCGGAAGAATTGAAACTTACCATTTTAAGCCCAAAAAGGCATTCCTTGGAAACCCTAAGGGAACAAGCACATTTGCGGGTGCGTACCAACACCTTCGGGGCCGTGATGCGGTTGCGCTCCAAATTGGCTTTTGCCATACACGACTATTTTCAGAAGAACGGTTTTTACTACATGCATACCCCTATCATTACAGGAAGTGATGCCGAGGGAGCAGGCGAAATGTTTCGGGTTACAACATTGGATGCCAAAAATCCCCCGTTACATCCAAACGGCACGGTTAATTACAGTGAAGATTTCTTCGGAAAAGAATCCAACCTTACCGTTAGTGGCCAGTTGGAGGCCGAAACCTATGCCATGGGCTTGGGCAAGGTGTATACTTTTGGGCCTACTTTTCGTGCAGAAAACTCCAATACTTCGCGTCACTTGGCCGAATTTTGGATGATTGAACCCGAGGTAGCCTTCAACGATTTGGACGACAATATGGACCTTGCGGAGGATTTCATCAAATACGTGGTAAAGTACGCGATAGACTTTTGCGAAGACGATTTGGAATTTCTGGAAAAAAGATTGCAGGAAGAAGAAAAATCAAAACCACAGAACGAGCGCAGCGAGATGACTTTGAGGGAAAAATTAATGTTTGTATTGGACAATAATTTTGTTCGTGTTAGTTACACCGAGGCCATCGAAATACTGAAAAACAGCAATCACAATAAAAAGAAAAAGTTCAAATACCTTATTGACGACTGGGGCGCCGATTTACAAAGTGAACACGAACGCTATTTGGTAGAAAAGCACTTTAAGCGTCCGGTTATCCTTTTTGATTATCCTGCAAAAATAAAGGCATTTTACATGCGTTTAAATGAAGACGGCAACACCGTGAGGGCTATGGACATCCTCTTCCCCGGTATCGGCGAAATTGTAGGAGGTTCACAAAGGGAAGAACGCTACGAGGTACTTAAAGCCAAAATGAAAACCATGGGCATTCCGGAAGAGGAACTTTATTGGTATTTGGATTTAAGAAAATTTGGAACGTGTGTACACAGTGGTTTTGGACTTGGTTTTGAACGGCTGGTACAGTTTGTGACGGGTATGGGAAACATAAGGGATGTAATTCCCTACCCTAGAACACCCGGAAATGCCGAGTTCTAAGATTATTTGAAAATTTGGTTCAATACAATCCAGTTGCTTCATCCGTTGCTGGATTTTTTTTAACTTTATGTAAGCGTCACATTTTTGTATATGCTTAAACAACAGCTCAATTTAAAATTATCGCAAAAGCTATCTCCTCAGCAAATCCAGCTGATGAAACTCATTCAATTGCCTACCCAGGCCTTTGAGCAACGCATTTCGCAGGAACTGGAAGAAAATCCAGCGCTGGAAGGCGGCAAAGATTTGGATGAAACCCCAGACGATGATTTTGGAGCAGATGAGGATTACGAAACGTACGACGAAGGCAATGACGTAATTGAGACCGACATCAATGTGGACGATTATCTGAGCGATGACGAAATTCCCAGTTATAAATTGGCCACCAACAATTACAGTGCCGATGACGATGAAAAAGAAACCCCTTTCGCGTCTGGAACTTCATTCAACCAGTATTTACTTCAGCAATTAAATACTTACCGGCTATCGGATGAAGATTTTAGTATTGCCGAATTTTTGGTTGGAAGCGTGGACGAAAGTGGTTACATACGAAGGGAAGTTGTGGATATTGTCGACGATTTGGCATTCACCCAAAATACGTATACCGATGAAGCAACCGTTGAGAAAGTGCTGAAAATTGTTCAGGAACTCGATCCGGCCGGAGTGGGTGCCCGCGATCTTCAAGAGTGTTTGTTGCTACAACTGGAGCGCAGGGAACGAACGCCTTCGGTAGTACTGGCACTGCAAATACTGGAAGATGCCTTCGACCCCTTTTCTAAAAAACATTACGCCAAATTGCTTTCAAAATTTGATATTTCTGAAACCCAACTTCGGGAAGCCATTCATGAAATTGAAATCTTGAATCCGAAGCCCGGCGGTGCTTATTCGGGCAATACCAGGGTTATAGAACATATTGTGCCAGATTTTGCGATCAAAATTGTGGACGGGGAACTCGAACTTACCCTTAATGGAAGAAATGCCCCAGAGCTGCATGTCTCTAGGGAATACAGTGATATGTTGAAGGGGTACAAGGAGTCCAAGGAAAAATCAAAATCCCAAAAGGACGCTGTGCTTTTCATTAAACAAAAATTGGATGCGGCCAAATGGTTTATTGATGCCATCAAACAACGGCAGCAAACGCTGTACGTAACCATGAATGCCATCATGCACCATCAAAAGGATTATTTTTTGACAGGCGATGAACGAAAATTGAAACCCATGATTTTAAAGGACATTGCCGACAAAATAGACATGGACGTTTCTACCGTTTCCCGGGTGGCCAACAGCAAATATGTAGATACCCCTTACGGAACAAAATTGATCAAGGATTTCTTTAGTGAATCCATGAAAAATGATCAAGGGGAAGATGTATCTACCAAGGAAATCAAAAAAATACTTGAAATAACCATTTCCGAAGAAAATAAGAAGAAACCTTTAACCGACGACAAGCTTGCTAAAATTTTGAAAGAAAAGGGCTATCCCATCGCAAGACGAACGGTCGCCAAATACCGCGAACAATTGGATTTGCCTGTTGCCCGGCTACGAAAAGAAATTTAGATGAACTATTTTCTGAGAATTGGGGCTTACGTTTGGCACCCCTTGCTGATGCCATTGCTAGGAACCGTCATGTACTTTATTATTACACCGCGCTATGTCGATGAAGCGGTTTTGCAATCAAAATTGATAGCCATCGTCATTCTTTCCTTACTGATTCCTATTGTGGTCTATTTTTTACTGAAAACCATTGGATGGGTACATTCCATTAAATTGGAGCAAGTATGGGAACGCAAGATTCCCCTCATGCTTCAAAGTATCATCTTTCTGGCCATTATCAAACTCATCTTTGACCCCTACATTACCCCCGAATTGTACTTCTTCTTTGTGGGAATTCTTTTTTCTTCATTGGCCGCACTGCTCATGGTTTTTTTTAAGATTAAAGTGAGCTTGCATCAAATGGGAATAGCCGGTCTTACCTTCTTTATTACGGCCCTTAGTATTCATTTTCAGGTAAACATGCTATTTTGGATTGGACTGCTGCTTTTTGCCAACGGCTGGGTGGCTAGTTCCCGCTTGCATACACGATCCCATACATTTCTGGAATTGGCACTAGGGTTTTTCCTAGGAATAATCCCCCAGCTATTGATGCTCAATTATTGGCTATAAAATATAGAAAATGATACCCAACTTTAGAGGACTGAATTCAATTTGCTCTGACGTATCCTCGGTATAGGCATTCTTGAAAAAGGGGGTTACGTTGTAATTCACATAGAAGTTAAAGGTTCCATACCCAAATGCCAAGGTTGCTGCCCATTGAAGCTGTTCAAATTCGGGGATATCGGTTTGATTTACTTCATTGTTTGGCTGTTTGAACTGAGCCCGATACCAATAAACATAGCTAAGGCGCACTCCGGTATAAATTCGCCAAAATTTATAATCGGTAGGAGTAGAGGTTCGCCATCGAAACTCCAACGGTACTTCTACAGCTGCCGTACTAAACTTATTGGTGTCGTATACTTCATTATCCACCAAAGCCTTAAAAATTGTAGTCTCATCCGTCCGTTCACCAATAAATAAGTTTTGGCCATACCGGTCAAATGCCATACCTGCCCCAAGTGCCAGTGCTACATTTCGTTGCTCATTTAAAGGCATGTCTCTTAAAAACCCAAAATGGATTCCACCCGAAACTCCATTTAAATTAACATTGCTGGGTACCTTCGTAAGGATGTTATAGGTAACGCCCGCATACAACTGATCCTCACGGTACTTGGTATCGACATTGGGCCCTTGCAGTGAATCTTGCCCATAAAACAAATGGGGCAATAACAGCATGCAAATGATGAAACACTTATAAAACATCCTTGGTAATTTTGGTGACCTCAATCTACAAAAAAAGCCTCAATGGTTGAGGCTTTATTTTTTCTGAGTTCTTTATGAATTATTCATCCAATTGGTTCCCTGGGGTAGTGATGTAAATAATCTTCAAGAGGTTTTGTTCCCTTAATTCCTGTTTGACATCGGTAACCAGTCCTGTATTGGTTTCTTCATCTATTTTCAAGGCCACCATTACTTTATCCTGAAGTTCGGGACGTAGTTTCAATCTTAATTCTTCTAGAGCAAAACGAATGTTTCCTACTTCGGTATATTTATCGCCAATTTGAACGCGGGATTCCTTTCCATATTTTTCAATATAACCAGGACCGGGTTTGCCAGCATAGATAAAAATGGAACGGTCTTTCTGAAGTTTTTCAACCTGATCCCCTTTTGGTAGTCGTTGCATTACCAGAAGGTTACTTTCCCTTAATACGGTAACAACCATGAAGAAGAAAAGTAACATGAACACAATATCGGGAAGGGAGGCCGTTGAGATAGGCGGCAAAGCTCCACTTTTTTTCTTTTTAAATTTTGACATCTGCTACAATTTTAAGATCCAGATTTTTTAGGTTCGGCTTCGGAAAGTTTCAGAGGAATCAATTCTTGGACGGCTTCCATTTCTTCTTTCACTTTTTCTTCTTCAGTCCCTTTAAATCCACCCTCGTCATAAATTTTCTTCACCTCTACATAACTAAGCTGTCTTTTAGGATACAAGCGCTTATATTCACGATCCCTCAAAAAGTTATAGGCAGCTACCAATTCGTTCTGGACTGCAATGTACATTTTGTACGAAGTTAAGCGATCGTTTTGGACAGAAATTACGGCTTTTTGAGGATTGTCTGAAGACTCTGGAGAATGGTCGCCTTTACAGTAATTGCAATAATCGGGAGTACCTGCTGGAGCCCCACCGTTGTCAAGAAAATCGATAGCAGCTTGACGCAGGTCCTTGAGGTCCATCAGTTCTTCTTCGACGAGCAATTGATCATTCTTGTTAACATTTACGATGAACAAGTTTTTTTGCTTAATGATCACATCCTGATCCTGCTCTATTGGAGGAGGCAATTGCCGAGCAATCCCCTTATCCTTCTCGATGGTCGTAGTCACCAAGAAAAATATGAGCAGCAAGAAAGCGATATCCGCCATGGATCCTGCATTGATTTCGGGTGCTGATCTTCTGGCCATGTTAACGGTTTTTTACTTTGTTAAATCCACTGAAAACCATACTGGCTACCGCCAATACCGCCAAAATATAAAAGGTGTTCAAACCAGCACCAACCCACTTTGAGGTGGTTTCTGTAAGTGGTTCGCCTGCATTGTCTGGCAATCCTTCGGTACTACCACTGGCCATGGCGTAACCAATAATGGCAATGACCACAAAAATACCAAGGGAAAGTAAGGTTTTCTTTACATTTCCAGCAGCAATTCCTTTGAGTACAAAGAAAATCAAAAACGCCAACAACAATACAAATATGATCCAAGCTACCGCGTAGATCGGGCTGACTGCAGAAACATCGCCTGCAAGCCTCTCTGCATCAATTGCTTTATCTCCTTTCACGAGGATCATGATGTAGGTGGCAATGCCAGCCAACCCAAAAATCCAAGCGAGTATTTTAACTATTTTATGTAAACCCATCTTGAGTACGGTGTTTAAGGATTATTTTTTGTTTTGGTAATCGAACAACATATCGATTAACGTAATGGATGCATCTTCCATACTGTTTACAATACTGTCAATTTTGGCAATAATGTAATTGTAGAAAATTTGAAGGATGATGGCCACGATCAATCCAAATACGGTGGTCAAAAGTGCCACTTTAATACCTCCAGCAACTAATGCAGGGTTCATATCGCCTGCAGCCTGGATTTTATCGAATGCTATGATCATTCCTATTACCGTCCCCATGAAACCAAGCATAGGTGCCAAAGCGATAAACAAGGAAATCCAAGAAACGTTTTTCTCCAATTGTCCCATTTGAACACCACCATAGGCGACTACTGCTTTTTCAGCAACATCAATCCCTTCATCGGCTCGGTCTAGACCTTGATAATATATAGAGGCTACGGGGCCTTTGGTATTTCGGCAAACTTCTTTGGCTGCTTCTATACCACCACTCTTTAAGGCATCTTCAATGTTATTGGCCAATTTGGTTGTGTTGGTAGTGGAAAGGTTCAAGAAGATAATCCTTTCAATAGCAATGGCTAATCCAAGTATCAAACAAAGCAACACGATTCCCATGAAACCGGGTCCTCCCTCTATGAAACGGGTTTTGAGTTCTTGGTGGAAGGTTCTCTCAGGAGCTTCGTCTCCGGAAGTTCCTTCATCCTGAACAAAGGTAACCGTAGCGGCATTGGTAAGTAATTGTAAACTTGTTGGCAAGGTTTGAATACTTGCTTTCATGTTACTGGTACCGGCAAAAACCAAAGAGGCAATTGCCAAAATAGAAAATAGTTTTTTCATTGCTATCGACTTAAAGTTTGTTTTTAGTTATTAGTTTTAGGGTTTTAAAGATATAAAATTATTTGGTTATTCTGCAACAAATTCTTTGGGTTGCATTACTTCAGGTCTTCTTTTATAAATCAAACCAAAAACACCTAATGATTATTTTTTCAAGGCGAAAAAAGGTGCTCACGAAATATAGTTGCAGAGAGGAAGGGATTCGAACCCTCGATACGCTTTTGGCGTATACACACTTTCCAGGCGTGCGCCTTCGACCACTCGGCCACCTCTCTAAAAAACCGTTTTTTGAACGGAGGGGCAAATAACAAAAAAAAAACAATCTGATAAAATTTTTGACGGGTTAATTTAGCTAATTTCCCCCCTCAGCGAGGTTTCAAACTGTTGGCAAAATTCCAGATAGGATATCCCCGTTCCCAGTAGGAACATCATCTTTGCCAGCGCTGCTTCCGTGGTCATGTCCTTGCCCGATATAACGCCAATTCGTTTCAGGGCTACACTGGTTTCGTAGAGCCCCATGGCCACACTACCTCCTGAACACTGGGTTACATTGACCACTGGGATCTTCTTCGCTATCGTTTCTTCAAGAAGGTTGATTAGCCAAGCTTCATTGGTTACATTACCACTGCCGAAAGTTTCCAAAATCACGCCTTTCAACCCCTCCCAGGAAAGCAAGTGACTAAGGGTAGCTTCGTGCAGGCCGGGAAACATTTTTATCAAAAGAATTTGCGTTTCCATTTGAGTATGCACTTTCAAATGGCACGCAGTCTTGGGCGCCAACAACGCATGTTCGTTGAACACCAAATGCACACCACTCTCGGCTAAAGGAGGATAATTGAGGGACGCAAATGCCTCGAAGTGCTCGGCATTGATTTTGGTCGTGCGGTTGGCGCGGTACAATTTGTATTCAAAGTAAAGGCCCACTTCCCGAACTTTTGGTACGTCGCCTTCCCGCATGGCAGCAATCTGAATGGAGGTAATCAAATTTTCTTTGGCATCCGTCCTCAAATCGCCAATAGGAAGTTGCGACCCAGTGAAAATAATAGGCTTCGATACCCCTTCGAGCATAAAACTAAGGGCCGACGCCGTGTAGGACATGGTATCACTACCATGCAAAATCACAAATCCGTCAAAATGGGCGTAGTGCCCTTCGATGATTTTGGCTAAAAGCACCCAATATTCCGGTTTCATGTTAGAACTGTCTATAGGACGCTCAAAACTCTGTGTTTCGATGTCACAGTCCAGTAATTGCAACTCTGGAATAAATTTAAGAAGCTCCGAAAAGTTAAAGTTTTTTAGGGCCCCAGATTGAAAATCCTTAATCATACCAATGGTGCCGCCCGTGTAGATCAATAAGATTCTAGGCCTGTTCATAGCTTAAATACTTCTTTGGAGTTTTGTGTTGTTAGCTGCGCTACTGCTGCTTCGGAAATTCCATAAATCTCAGCTACTTTCCTGCATGTATAGGTTAAATAACTGCTTTCATTACGTTTGCCGCGGTAGGGAACCGGCGCTAGGTAGGGAGCATCCGTTTCCAAAACAAGGTGTTTCAGGTCAATTTGGTCCAGGAAGGTATCGATCTTGCCATGCTTGAAGGTTACAACCCCCCCGATGCCTAGTTTCATATTGAACCCAATGGCTCGCTGTGCCTGCGCTAAGGTTCCTGTGAAGCAGTGAAAGATTCCATACAATTTTTCATCCCTTTCGGTTTCGAGCACTTCAAAAATTTCTTCAAAAGCATCCCGGCAATGAATTACAATAGGCAAGCCCAATTGCTTGGCCCATTGAATTTGCTTCCGGAAGGCAATTTTTTGAAATTCCAAGGTGGAAGTATCCCAATACAGGTCGATCCCAATTTCCCCAACAGCATAAAATTTTCGACGAAACAATTCCTGTTCCACAAAAGCAAGCTCGCTTTCGTAATCTTCCTTCACCGAAGTAGGGTGCAGCCCCATCATCAAAAAAACCCGATCAGGATAAGCAGCTTCCAACGCAAACATAGCGTCCGCATAGCCTGAATCGATAGCTGGAACAAAAAACCGTTTCACTTGGGCTGCCTCGGCACGTCGCATCATGGCATCGCGATCCTCATCAAAAGCTTCACTGTATAGATGGGTGTGGGTATCGGTTAACATCTTCACAAAACTAGTATTTTGTTGGCTATATTTGTCAAAAAAAAGTTGTGACTTCACTCCGCAAATTTCTAGAAGCACAGGGTTTCGAGAGGATTCCATTGCAAAAACTCCAAACGGGGCATTATCAAATTCGCTTTTCCATCAACGGCGAAAAAGGAACTTTCATTCTGGACAGCGGAGCCTCATCGAGTTGTGTAGGGTTTAAGGATTTGTTTCTGTTCCGGTTGCTTTCAGAAGAAACCGACATCAAAGCAGCGGGAGCAGGAGCGATCAATATGGAAACCAAAATGTCGAAAAACAACCGGTTGCAAATTGGGGGCATCGTGCTGAAAAATGTGGATTTTGTGCTTTTTGATATGACGCACGTTAATGAGGCATTACAGCAAGCGGGCGAAATGCCGGTTCATGGCATTTTGGGGGCTGATGTTCTAAAAAAGCTACGAGGGGTTATCGATTATGGCCGCAATTGCGTTTACTTCAAGAACTAATGGGTTTTTTTTGTAATTTTATACAGCCCCAATTAATGCGATTCCATTGAAAAGAGCCTTTTGCAGTTTGCCATTTTTCCTTGTTTTTTGCATGGTTCAATTCCAGGCCCAAAATGCAGCCTACTATCAATCGGTTTTGGATACCACTCAAAATCCATTGATTAAATTGGAAGCATTGGATTCACTTATTTCCAAAAGTAAGGCAACAAACACCAACAATCTTATAACGTACAGTATTGCCTACATCGATCTGGCAAAAAAATTGGACAGTATTGAGGCAGCGGCCAAAAAAATGATTGGCATTTCCTATACGCTCACTTCCCAGACCAATCAGGCCGACAAGGTTGTGCGCATGATCGATGAGCTATTGGCCAGAAAATACAAAATAAAAAGCTCCTACCTCTTAGGAAACCTTTACCTAAAACGAGGTGGCGCCAATTACCGCCTAAATCTGGAACAAGCCACCAAAGACTATCAAAAAGCCATAGAAACCTTTTCAGAAAAAGACTCCATTTACAAAGCCGATGCCTACCTTTTTAGTGGACAGGCCTATTCCAACCTAGGGCAATTTGTGCCTGCCAGTGAAAATTACCACAAGGCTTACGATTACTACGAAAGCCTAAAAGATTACGAATACATGCAATTTGCGCAACAGGGAATTACAACCATGTACAGCATGAACGGATTTTACGACAAGGCCATGGAAGAGCGCAAAAGGAACATCAAAAAGGTGAAGGAATTAGGGTTGGACAGCCATTTGGTGATTGTCTATTACAACCAAGCGTTGGACTACAAGAAACAGGGGAAAAAAGCCCTTCAATTGGAAGAACTTCTCAAATCCTATGGCGTTATTCAGCAATTTCCCGAAAAAATTATTTTGGTGGACAAGATGTATGTTTTTGCCGCCCTGATTGAGTATTATTTGGAAGCTGGCAATTTGGAAGCGGCAAAAAAATACTACGACATCGTTCAGGAATCCCACGACCCGGAAATTCAAGACCTCTTATACTTAGGGCATTACAATGAAATTATGGCCAAATATGCCTTGGCCCATGATGACCCCAAAAAGGCTTTGCCTTTTGCCCTAAAAAAATTGGAAGGCGCACAAAGTTTAAAATATGGGGAGGATATTATTGAGTCGCAGGAATTATTGGCAGAAATTTACACTGCACAAGGCAACTACAAAAATGCCCTGGAATCCAAGGAAATTGCCTTCCGATTGCGGGATTCTGTTTACAACAGTACGACAGCCAACTCCCTGGCCTATTACCAAACCCTATACGAAACCGAGAAAAAGGAAAAAGAGATTGTGGCTCAAAATGCCAACATCCAATTGCTGGAAAGCAAAAACCTAGCCACCCGAAAGCGCATGGCCTTGATCATCGTTGCCCTGATTTTGAGCTTCGGTATCATCATCCTGTTCCGGAATCGCATGCAGATAAAGCAGAAAAAAAATCTTCAGGAAAAATTCAGTCAGGAACTGTTGGTCTCCCAAGAAGAAGAACGCAAACGTATTTCCAAGGATTTGCACGATGGCCTTGGGCAACAGCTGTTGATTGTAAAAAACAAGCTCATCCAAAACCAGGATGGTGAAACCAAAAAAATGGTAGAACATGCCATTGAGGATGTTCGGAGCATCTCTAGGAACCTCCACCCTTTCCAGCTTCAAGAATTGGGCATTACAAAGGCTATTGAAATGACCATCAATCAAATTGACGAAAATACCACACTTTTTATTTCTTCTGAAATCGATAACATTGACCACATTTTTGATAAAAAGCAAGAAGTAAACTTGTACCGCATTGTCCAAGAGTCCCTTACCAATATTGTGAAACATGCCCAAGCAGAGGCCGGAAAGGTAACCTTGAAGCGATCGTTACAGGGGATTAGCTTAGTAATTAGGGACAACGGAATTGGATTCGACTTTACCGAAAAATACCAGAATTTACGGAGCCTTGGACTCAAAACCTTATTGGAGCGTACCAAGTTTCTCAAAGGTCAAATGAAGGTAACCTCCAAGAAAAACAAGGGAACCATTTTGGAATTCTTTTTTCCAACCGTATGAGAAAAGATTCAATAATTATTGCAGACGATCATCCCTTACTCCTAAAGGGGCTGAGTGATTTTTTGAGTGAAAAAAATTACAACCTCATTGGGCAGGGAAACGACGGAAGGGAAGCCTATAACCTCATCGCCAAATTAAGTCCCGATATCGCCATATTGGACATTCAGATGCCATACCTATCCGGTATCGAAATTGCCAAGAAATGCCAAAGCAACCACCTCAAAACCAAGATTGTACTTATTACATTCCACAAAGAAAGGGAACTCTACCACCAAGCCCAAGAGCTCAACATCTTTGGATACATCCTTAAGGATTTTGCCCTTGAAGAAATCGAAAACTGCATCAAAACCGTCTCCGACGGGAAGCGCTTCTTTAGTCCAAAAATTATGGAGTTGCTTTCCCTAAAGCCGAAGCAAAACGATGAGTTGGATCACTTAACCCCTTCTGAAAAGAAAATCCTCAAATTGATTGCCAACGATAAGACCAACAAGGAAATCGCCTCATTGCTTTTTATCTCCCATCGAACCGTTGAGAAGCACCGCAGCAACATCATCAACAAGCTTAACTTGGAACAAAAAACCAATAGTTTGTTGATCTGGGCCAAGGAGCACCAAAACCAATTACACTAAAATTACGTGTTACTACGTATTTATTTTTTGAAGGCTTCTTTCGATTTTTACGTTATGAAAAAAAACGCAATGGAGGCAGACCTTAAAATTCAGAAAAATAGTTCCAAGAAGTTATGGGTTTTATTGGTCATTGCTTTTGTAATTGCCATCATTGTTTTGAATTTGGCTAGTTATTTTGTTTCGTAATAGGTAGGTTTATCAACTAACTAACCCACAAAAAAACCCTGTGAGCAATCACAGGGTTTTTACTTAAAGTCTTTAAAAGATCAAAGCTCCAACGCTTTCTTCACATTGTTGTTCATCAATAATTCCTCGGGGCTTTCCAATGCTTCCTTAACAGCTACCAAAAATCCAACCGATTCGCGTCCGTCAATAATTCGGTGATCGTAACTCAATGCTACATACATTACCGGGGCAATGACGATTTCGCCATTTTTAACAATGGGGCGCTCCACAATATTGTGCATCCCCAAAATGCCGGATTGCGGGGGATTGATGATGGGTGTGGAAAGCATGCTCCCAAAAACCCCTCCATTGGAAATGGTAAAGGTTCCTCCCGTCATTTCATCGACTGTAATCTGTCCATCCCTTGCACGCAAAGCCAAACGTTTTACTTCTTCTTCCACACCCCTGAAGGTAAGATTCTCCGCATTGCGTATTACAGGAACCATCAATCCCTTGGGGCCCGATACTGCAATGGATATATCCTTGTACTTGTAGGTAACTTTATAGTCCCCGTCGATCATGGAATTTACATCTGGATATAAATCCAAAGCCCGTACCACGGCCAAGGTGAAGAACGACATAAACCCAAGGCTTACCCCATGCTTTTCTTTGAAACTATCTTTGTATTGCTTCCTTATTTCAAAAATGGGGCCCATGTCCACTTCGTTGAACGTTGTCAACATCGCCGTTTCGTTTTTAGCGGCTACCAAACGCTCTGCAACTTTTCTGCGCAGCATGGAAAGCTTCTGGCGTTCTGCTTCGCGAGTGCCATTTCCGGGTGTGCCCATGGAAGGTACCGCTTGAATGGCATCTTCTTTGGTAATTCTGCCATCTCGACCGGAACCCTGTACATGACTCTGGTCAATACCCTTTTCGTCCAATATCTTTTTGGCTGCGGGCGAAGGAGTTCCACTGGCATACGAAGTCTTTGTCGGACTGACTGTTTCTTCCTTTTTCTCAGGGGAGGATGTAGATTCTACCTTTTTAGGAGTTTCTTGACCCTCTGGTTTTGAAGCGGAAGTATCAATCAAGCAAACCACTTGCCCTACAGCAACGGCATCGCCTTCCTTTGCTTTTAAAGTGATGACCCCACTGGCCTCCGCAGGCAACTCCAAAGTGGCTTTATCGCTATCGATTTCGGCAATAGCTTGGTCTTTTTCCACATAGTCTCCGTCGGCAACCAGCCATTGGGCAATTTCGACTTCGGTAATAGATTCTCCCGGAGAGGGAACTTTCATTTCTAACATAACGGTACTATTTTCTTAAGAGCCCTTTTTTGAGGGTGTTTCAAAAACATCATCGATGACTATTTTGTGCCGCGCCTTAGATCTTGCACTGCTCCCTGCGGCAGGAGAGCTATAAACGTTTCGCGAGGCTACGCGAAGCTTCACCAGGTTAAAATTCATCAGCATGTATCCCCAAGCGCCCATATTTCTTGGCTCTTCTTGTGCCCAAACATAATCGGTCACATTGGGGTAGGATTCGATTAGCGCTTCCATTTTTAGCAAAGGTAGCGGGAACAACTGTTCTAAACGTACCAAAGCCACATCCGTTCGACCATTTTCTTCCCTCCGTTCCAAGAGGTCATAGTAGAACTTCCCCGTACAAAATACCAGGGATTTCACTTGGGTCTTATCTACAGTGGTGTCATCAATTACCTCTTGGAAACTTCCCTGTGAAAGAGATTCTTTGGTAGAAACTACTTTTGGGTGGCGCAACAGACTCTTGGGAGTGAACACGATCAGAGGCTTTCTGAAATTCCACTTCATTTGCCTTCTCAGCAAATGAAAGAAATTAGCAGGAGTGGTAACATCTGCAACAATCATGTTATGTCTTGAACACAATTGCAGATAACGTTCCATCCGAGCACTGGAGTGTTCCGAACCTTGACCTTCGTAACCATGAGGGAGTAATAGCACTAGGCCATTTTGTACTTTCCATTTCGATTCGGCCGCAGAAATGTATTGGTCCATCATAATCTGGGCCCCATTGGAGAAATCTCCAAATTGGGCTTCCCAAATGGTTAGGGTTTCTGGAGCCGCCATGGCATAGCCATAGTCAAATCCAACCACCCCATATTCGGAAAGGAGCGAGTTATAGATGAACATCGTACCGTCGAGCCCTAGATTGTTGTGCAAGTTGCATTCCTCTGCATCGTCTTCGGTTTTAATGGTAGCATGACGGTGCGAAAAGGTTCCTCGCTCAACATCCTGTCCGCTCATTCGCACATTGAATCCTTCTTCCATGAGTGTGGCATAGGCCAATAACTCGCCCATGGCCCAGTCCAATTCGTTGGTTTCAAAATATCTTTTATGACGGTCCTCGACGATGCGTTCAATCTTTTTGATGAACTTTTTCCCTTTTGGAAGCTGTGAAATGCCTTCGGCAAGACGGTTCAGTTTTTCAAGGGGGTAAGCCGTATCAGCCAGTGTAAGGATGTCCTGGGCGTCTCCCAATTTGTAGGCGTCCCAATCATCGGCCAAGATTTGTGTAATGACCGTTTTGTCCTTTTTTCGAGAGGCTTCCAGATCCTGTTCCAGTTCAGACTTGTAATGTTCTTCCAATTCTGAAACGTAGGTCGCATCAATGATTCCTTGCCCCTTCAATTTTTCAGCATAAATATCCCTGGGGTTTTGATGCTTGGAAATGGCTTTGTACAGTTTGGGCTGTGTAAAGCGTGGCTCATCCCCTTCATTGTGACCATATTTTCGGTACCCAAGTACATCCACGAACACATCCCGCCCAAATTGCATCCGGAAATCCAATGCAAATTTAAAAGCATGACAAACCGACTCCACATCATCGGCATTCACATGAAGAACGGGTGATAAGGTCACTTTTCCAACATCCGTACAATAGGTGGACGAACGGGCATCCAGATAATTGGTAGTAAACCCAACCTGATTATTGGCAACCACATGGATGGTTCCACCAGTACGATACCCCTCCAGCTGCGCCATTTGCACCACTTCATAGACAACTCCTTGCCCGGCAATAGCAGCATCCCCATGAATGAGGATGGGTAAAATTTTCTTTTCATCGCCTGCCAATTGATTGTCTAATTTGGCTCGGGCTATTCCTTCAACAACAGCATTCACGGTTTCCAAATGGGAGGGGTTTGGAGCCAAATCCATCCGTACTTTCTTCCCGCTATTGGTTTCCCGGAAGCTGGTCCACCCCATGTGGTACTTTACATCCCCGTCAAAGAGTTCTTCTTCATCGTATTCTTTACTGTCAAATTCACTGAAAATAGCTTCAGGGGATTTCCCAAAGATATTGGCCAAGACGTTTAGTCGCCCACGGTGAGCCATCCCTACCACAAACTGTTCGATGCCTACTTCTGCCCCTTTTTGGATTAGGGTGTCGAGTCCCGGAATGACCGAATCGACCCCTTCAATGGAAAAGCGTTTTTGCCCCACGTACTTGGAATGAAGGAAGGTTTCGAACGAAAGCGCTTCATTCAACTTTTTAAGGAGGTGTTTTTTTTCTTCAGAAGAAAATTTAGGGTGATTGTCATTGTTGTTTAGCCAGCTCTGAATCCATTGAATCATTTCAGGATCCCTGATATACATGTACTCAATCCCAATGGAATCGCAATAAATAGCTTCTAGGTGTGAGATGATTTCCCTTAAGGTACTTTTTCCCAATCCCAAGATAGCGCCTGCTTCAAAGTGCAGGTCGAGGTCATCGGGCTCCAAGCCGAAATTTTTGATGTCCAGGGTAGGTGCATATTTCCGTCGTTCGCGTACGGGATTGGTCTTGGTAAACAAATGGCCGCGCGTGCGATAGCCATCAATCAGTTTGATTACCCGGAATTCTTTGAGCACACTTTCCGAAACCATGCCCCCCCCTTCGATCCCGAGGGCTTCCAACGATCCATTTTCAATCCCAAAATCGAATCCCTGAAAGAAAGCTCGCCAACTGGGTTCAATCGTATCGGGAAACTGCAGGTATTTATCGTAAAGCTCAGCGATGTAAGAAGGATGCACCGCATTGAGAAATGAAAATCGATCCATAATGGGATGTCTGGCTTCTTTTGAATAAAACATTGCAAAAATACAACAAATCCCATAATTGTTGTGCTTGATTTTATATATTTATAGAACACTCATTCCCAATATTACATTGCATGAAAAAAACTATTTTCTTCCTCATTTTTTTCAGTTTAGCGGCTTTTCCAACATCTTTGTTTGGGCAGCAAGAGCATTCTTCGTTTTGGCAACACCTGCGTTATGGGGGCGGATTGGGTGTTAGTTTTGGTGATGGATTTTTTAGTGGAACCTTGGCCCCAAGCGCCCTTTATGAATTCAACGAAATTGTTGGATTGGGTGTAGGATTGAGTGGCACTTACAACAGTTTGAAGGATCGTTACCATTCCACCATCTTAGGAGGCAGCCTCATTACCCTAGCCAATGTAATCCCCGAAATTCAGCTTTCCGTAGAATTTGAGACCCTAAACGTATCGCGCAATTTTGAAGATTTTTTGGGAATTGAAGATGACCATTACTGGTATCCGGCACTTTTTTTGGGTGCTGGGTATCGTAGTCAGAACATCACTTTTGGAATTAGGTACGATGTGCTTTATGACGCGTCCAAAAGCATTTATGCCGACCCCTGGATGCCGTTTGTAAGGCTTTATTTTTAAAGTTCCCGATTCATGAGGGCGCCTCCAAACTCCCTCAGCCTGTTTTTTTGATCCTCCAAAATTTGCACTTGCTCTAGGACTTCAAATGCTTTTTGGGTGTACTGTTCAATCATATTACGCGTAGCTTCGGTGGTTCCTGATCGTTCAAAAATAGCTTTCACCTCAGCTACTTTTTCGGGAGCATCGGTTTTGGTCCCAAACCATATTAAAAGCGTGTTGCGATCGTTTTCGGCAGCATGTTCCAAAGCGTGCAAGTAAAGGTATGTTTTTTTGTTGGCCAAAATATCTCCCCCTACTTGCTTCCCAAATTTCTTGGGATCGCCAAAAGCATCTAGATAATCGTCCTGAAGCTGAAAGGCAATTCCCAAATTTTTCCCAAATTCATAAATGGATTGCTTGGACACTTCCGAAGCTCCGGCAACAATAGCTCCCATCTTCACAGCGGCACCCAAGAGGACCGCCGTTTTGTAGGTAATCATTTTGAGGTATTCGGAAACAGTGACTTCGTTCCTACTTTCAAAATCCACATCGTATTGCTGTCCTTCACAAACTTCCAGCGCCGTTTTGCTGAACAATTGGGCCAGCTCTTGAAACAAAGGAGGCTCATAGCCTTCAAAAAAACGGTAAGCCAAAATAAGCATGGCATCACCGGAGAGGATGCCTGTATTCAGGTTCCATTTTTCGTGAACCGTAGGAGCCCCTCTCCTCAATGGGGCTTCATCCATGATATCGTCGTGGATCAATGAAAAATTGTGGAACCATTCTACGGCAAGAGCCGCATTCATAGCTTTAAGGTAATCTTGCCCAAAAAGATCGCAACTCATCAAGGTCAAAACAGGACGGAGTTGTTTGCCCCCAAGGGACAAAATATAATCGATGGGTTCGTAAAGCGTTCGGGGCTCTTTGGTGGTTACTTCCTCCTTCAAGCGCAGGGCCAAAGCATTTTTGTATTTTGTAAGGTCCAGCATCGTAAAATTTGATGCTAAAATAAGTCTTGGGCTTCAAAAAGAGGTGGAACTTTGTATATTCTTTAATTTTTTTTCAAAAAAATAAAGTAAAATCCGGTTTCATTCGTCTTTAAGGATATGGAACCTTCCAAAACGATTAAAATGTCCCATCGGGAAAAAGACAACTTCATTACAGAGACCGAGGCCCATTTCGGCGATCGCCTTCTGGCTTTCATCAAGCCCAGGGTAAAAAATGAAGCAGATGCCGAGGATATTTTACAAGAGGTTTGGTACCATTTCAGCAACCTCACCAATCTTTCACAAATTGTCCATGTAGGGAATTGGCTCTACAAGGCAACGCGCAACAAAATCATAGACAGGTACCGCAAAAAGAGTACCGAGAACCTAGAGGATATGGCTCTGGGAACTGGGGAACAAAACCTATACCTTCAAGCATTTTTGCTCTGGGATGAAAGCAACAATCCCGAATTGCAATTTTTCCAAGAAGAAATTTGGGCGGCCCTTTTTGAAGCCCTCGAAGAACTTCCTGAAAAGCAACGGCTGGTTTTTATTGCGCACGAAATTGAAGATAAAACCCTGCAGCAAATTGCTGAGGAGCAACAAGAAAACCTCAAGACCATCAGCAGCAGAAAACAGTACGCGATAAAACATTTGCGTTCAAAACTTCTGCCTTTGTATGAAGACTTGAATTCCTACTAAAAAAACTATTATGAGACACTCCATGAAACCCCGAAGAAAATTGTTTTTCCTAATTCCTATTGTTTTGCTTTTTATTATCTCTGCCATTGTGATGTGGCTATGGAACGCCATTTTACCAGAAGTTTTAGGCGTCACAACCCTTACCTACTGGCAAGCTATGGGCCTTCTGGTACTTAGCAAAATATTGTTTGGCGGATTTCCAAGCTGTGGCAGGAAGGGTCGCAGGCACCTCGGGAAAAAACGAGAATTCTTGCAAAGGATCAAAGCCATGAGCCCAGAGGAACGTGAACGCTTCAAGGAACTTTGGAAGCAAAAATACCGACACAGACATTCCTGTGGCCATTGAAGAATCTAAATCCCTTTTTTGCAGTTTTCAAGGAAATGTTAAGTTTATGTAAAACTTTGGAAACTTTTTTTGTTTTAATAGTTTCCTTGTGTTATTTTTGCGCTTCCTTATGAAAGAAAAAATTACACAGAAAGCTGCGGACATGTTTTTGGGCATTGGGGTAAAAAGTGTTACCATGGATGACATAGCCAACGAAATGGGCATTTCCAAAAAAACCATTTACACCCATTTCAACAACAAGACCGAGTTGGTCCGTCATGTTACCCTAAGCATTTTCGACCACATTTGCCACGGAATAGATGGCATCTGCAGTTTGGACCAAAACCCTATTGAGGAGCTTTACGAAATCAAAAAATTCGTTTCGCTTCAGTTGAAAAACGAGAATTCCTCCCCACAGTACCAATTGCAGAAATACTATCCTCAAATTTATGAGGAATTCAAATTGAAACACTTCGAAAAGATGTACGACTGTACCCTTAAAAATCTCAACCGAGGGGTGCAAATGGGGCTTTTCCGGGAAAATCTTGACATCGATTTTGTCTCTCGGATCTATTTTATTGGCCTCAATGGAATTAAGGACGACGGACTGTTCCCTCAAGAACGTTATTCAAAAATCCACCTCGTAGAAGAATTTCTGGAATACCACCTGCGTGGCATCGTAACTCCTAAAGGACTTCAAATACTCAACCAATTCATCAACACAAAAACCAATGATTAAAAAACTGATTTTATTAATCCTGCTCTGCACTTCTGTACTGGCTTTTTCGCAACAAAAAAGCTATAGCTTTACGTTGGAAGAAGCCATTCAATTTGCATTGGACAGCAACTACACGGCACTTAATGCCCGCAGGGAAATTGCAAAGGCCATCAAAAAGAAATGGGAAACTACGGCAACGGGGTTGCCGCAGATAAAAGGTACCGTTTCCTACAACAACAACCTAAAACAACCTGTTACCCTCATCCCCTCTGAGTTTTTTGGGGGGGAGCCCGGTACGTTCTCTCCTGTAACCTTTGGAACGAAACAAAATGCCAATGCCGTAGCCACTTTGGAACAGCTCATTTTCGATGGAAGTTACTTGGTGGGGCTTCAGGCCGCAAAGGCTTATTTGGACTACAATGAAAATGCCCATAAAAAAACACAGCTTGAAGTACGCCGGGGTGTTATCAATGCCTATGGAAGTGTTTTGTTGGCCGAAGAGTTGGTAGCCATTTTTCAAAGCAACAAAAATACACTTGAAAAAAATGTCTATGAAACACGAAAAATATACGAAAACGGTTTAACGGAAGAGGAAAATGTGGAACAATTGGAAATTACGCTTTTGGATGTTGAAACCAACCTTAAAAATGCGGAAAGGGCCCTGGGCATTGCCCGACAAATGTTCAATGTAGCGCTGGGCATTGACGTAAACTCCAACGCTGCACTAACCGAAACTTTGGATCAGTTAACCCAGCAACAAATTCAGTTGGACTTTTTGGACCAAAACCTTACCGTAGCGGAAAATATCGATTATAAAATTGCCTACAACCTTACCGAACAGCGCACTTTGGAAATGAAACTTGAAAAAAGCAAGGCACTTCCCCGCCTTTCTGCCTTTGTAAATTATGCCACCCAGGCCAATAGTGATTCGTTCACGTTTTTTGACAGCGACCAAGTTTGGTACCAGTCTTCTGTATTGGGGTTAAGCCTGAACGTTCCCATCTTCAGCAGTGGGATGCGAGGAGCCCGGACCCAACAGGCTAAAATTGCCCTGGAGCAATCACAAACCCAATTGGAGGAGACCATTCAAAACCTTAAACTGCAATTTGATTCGGCCAAGAGCAACTACCAGTTTAGTATCGAATCGTACGAAAATGCCAAGAAAAACCTTGATTTGGCCGAACGCATTGAACACAAAAACCAAATCAAGTTTTCCGAAGGTTTGGCTTCCAGTTTCGACCTAAGGCAAGCTCAGACCCAACTTTATACGGCACAGCAGCAGTACTTCCAATCGATGTTGGATGTCATCAATGCCAAAACCGAATTGGAAACCATTCTGAATACCCCCCAATTAAAAAATCAATAATCACCACTTCAACCAAAATAACATGAGAAACGCATTTCTTTTATACACCATCACATTCCTTTTGGCTTCCTGTGGAGGTGATAAAAAATCGACTGAAGCCATAATCGAATCTGGCAACTTGGAAGCACTTCGCGCTAAACGTGCGGAAATTGTATTACAACAAAAGGCCATTAGTGAAGAGTTGCAATCTGTGGATGCCGCCATTTCAAAATTGGATACCGTTAAGAAAATGCCCCTCGTAACTGCTTTTAAGGCTGAAAAAGTGCCTTTTGAGCATTTTCTTGAAATTCAGGGCGATGTAGCCACCAAGAAAAATGTGGTGCTTTATCCGGAATTCTCCGGAATGCTAACCCGCGTCTATGTAAAAGAAGGACAAAAGGTGTCCCAAGGACAGGTCTTGGCCAAAATCGATGACGGTGGAATGAGCCAACAGCTATCGCAAATGGAAATCCAGGCGGCATTGGCCAAAACTACATTCGAGCGGCAAGAACGGCTCTGGAACCAAAAAATTGGAAGCGAAATACAGTACCTTCAAGCCAAGGCCAATTACGAAGCACAACAAGATGCCGTTGCACAAATGAAGGCCCAATTGTCAAAGACTACCATCAGGGCTCCTTTTTCAGGAATTGTTGACGACGTGATGACCGAACAAGGAACCGTGGTAAGTGCTGGAATCTCGCAGGTAATTAGATTGGTGAATTTGGGAGATATGTACATTGAAGCGAGCATTCCCGAAAGTTACCTCGGAAGCATTACGGAGGGTACCAAGGTAGCCGTATTTTTTCCCATACTCGGCAGTACCCTGGAAACCAAGGTGAGGCAAGTTGGAAATTACATCCATCCAGACAACCGGACCTTTAAGATTGAAGTAAGCGTCCCCAATTCCAACCAAAGCATCAAACCCAACCTTACGGCACAATTGAAAATTAACGACTATACCAATCCTCATGCTATTTTGATCCCTCAAAGCGTACTTTCAGAAAATGCTGTTGGGGAGCAATACCTCTACATAACAAGAAAGGCAGCAGATTCCTCTGGACACAAGGCAGAACGCGTTATCGTAACAACTGGAAGAACTGATGGCGATTTTGTAGAAATTTTGGAAGGTATTAAAGACGGGGATACCATCATTAAAGAAGGCGCCCGAAGTGTAAAAGAAGGGCAATTGGTTGATATCTTAAAACTGGAGGAACATGAGTAAGAAGCAAAAAAGTGTCGACAAGGAATTTAAGCTTTCCTCATGGGCCATCGACAACAAAACCATCATCTATGTTGTGATCGCAGTAATCCTCTTTTTGGGAGGAAAAGCCTATTACAATTTGCCAAGGGAAACCTTCCCCGAAGTTAAGGAAACCAAGATTTACATTAGCACACCTTATCCGGGAAATACTGCGGAAGACATCGAGCGATTGATTGTTGATCCCCTGGAAGACCGTTTAAAAAATGTAAGCAACGTAGTGGAAATTACTTCCACCTCGCAGGAGGATTACGGAATCATTACCGTAGAATTCGACGAAAAAATTTCGGTGGAAGACGCCAAACAGAAAGTAAAAGATGAAGTGGATGCTGAAAAAGCAGGGGAAGATTGGCCAACCTTCAATGGTGCCAAAGTAGAACCCAATGTCTTCGACCTTAATTTTTCGGAAGAAACCCCCATCAGCAATATCAACATCAGTGGGAATTACCCCACGGAAAAGCTGAAGGAGTTTGCCGAATACCTCCAAGACAAAATTGAAGACCTTCCCGAAATTAAGCAGGCCGATATCCGCGGGGCACAGGAAAAGGAAGTTGAAGTTGCCGTGGATATTTACAAAATGATGGCTGCCAAAGTGAGCTTTGATGACATCATCAATGCCATACGCAATGGCAATATGACTGTTTCGGCGGGGAATGTAATTTCCAGTGGGCAGCGCCGCACCATTCGCGTAATTGGTGAGATTGAAAGACCGGAAGACCTCACAAACTTTGTCGTTAAAACTCAAGGAGGCTCCGTGTATTTGAAAGATGTTGCCTCCATAAAATTTCAGGAGGAAGAACGAACCACCTACGCCCGCGAGTTTGGGCAAGGAGTGGTCATGCTGGACGTTAAAAAACGTGCCGGAAGAAACATGGTGGAAGCGGCTCAGCAGGTAGAGAAAATTGTAGCCGATGCCAAGGCCGATGTTTTCCCAACGGATGTGAAGGTCACCATTGCAAATGACCAATCGACCAAGACCATCAATCAAGTGGACGATTTGGTCAACAACATCATTTTCGGAATCATCCTGGTGGTGACCGTATTGATGTTTTTCCTTGGCTTCCGCAATGCCCTGTTTGTTGGATTTGCCATCCCCATGTCCATGTTTATGAGCTTCATGATCCTTTCGCTTTTGGGCTATACCATGAATACCATGATCCTCTTTGCGCTGATTATGGGCTTAGGAATGCTGGTGGATAATGGGATCGTTGTGGTTGAAAACGTTTACCGCTTGATGGAAGAAGAGGGCATGTCCCGCATCAAGGCGGCCAAAAAGGGAATTGGGGAAATTGCCTTTCCTATCATCATTTCCACCGCTACTACGGTAGCTGCTTTTGTACCCTTGGGCATGTGGCCAGGGGTAATGGGCGAATTCATGATTTATTTCCCAATAACCCTTTCTATCGTTCTGGGATCGTCTTTGTTTGTGGCCATTTTCATCAACTCCATGATGGTATCCCAATTTATGGAAACCGATGACCGGATCCTCTCTAAAAAAAGCTTGTGGCTGCTCACAGCAATTCTTGGGGGGATAGGACTGCTCATTCTCGCGTTGGGAGGAGCTGTTCGTGGATTGGGAAGCCTCATGATTTTTACCGTTTTCCTATTTTGGATTTACAAATATGTGGTGAAAGGGTGGGCCAATCGCTTCCAGAGAAACTTTCTTCCTTGGTTGGAAAATTCTTACAAACGCTTTTTGGAATTTGCACTTACCGGCTGGAAACCTTTTGTCTTTGTAGGAGGTACATTTCTTTTACTTTTCATCATTTTTGGATTATTTGGAGCCTCTATTGGAAGTCAGCGTACCAGTGTAGAATTTTTTCCAGACAACAAGCCCAACCAAATTATGGTTTACATCGAGTACCCACAAGGAACCGACATTGAAAAAACCAATACCATCACCAAAGACATCGAAAAAAGGGTATATGCCGTACTCAATGATAAGCAGTACATCGAGGGCAAGGATTACAATTTCATGGTTGAATCAGCTGTTTCCCAGGTTGGTGAAGGAGCAGGAAACCCTTTTACGGATGGCGGGAGTTCCGCCGAAATGCCACACCGTGGTAAAATTACAGCCACCCTGCGGGAATTTAAATTCCGAGAAGGTAAGGATTCTGAAATCCTAAGAAAGAAAGTGCAGGATACCCTAAAAGGCATTTACCCGGGAGTTACTATTTCAGTTGAAAAGGACCCAGTGGGCCCCCCCGTTGGTTACCCCATCAACATCGAGTTGGAAGGGGACGACTATGATGAACTCATCCAGACCGCCGAATTGATGCGCAATTACATCAACTCACGAAATATTGCGGGGATCGATGAATTGAAAATTGACGTCAACAAAGGAAAACCTGCCATGCAGGTATCAGTAGATCGAAAAAAATCAGGGGATTTGGGAATTGCTGCTGGTCAAGTTGGAAATCAGTTAAGGCGCTCCATCTTTGGGGAAAAAGCAGGCATTTACAAAAAAGATGGGGACGACTACGATATTTATGTAAGGTTTGAAGAAGGCTTAAAAGACGACAAGAGTGCCTTATTCAACCAAAATATTACATTTAGGGATCAAGCAACGGGGCAACTCAAGGAAGTGCCACTTTCGGCGGTAACCTCCCGAAAAAACACCTCCTCCTTCAGTGCCATTAAGCACCGGGACAACAAGCGTGTAGTGACCGTATATTCGGCCTTGGAGCCTGGCTATACAGATGCTGGCGCCATTGTAAGTCAGATTCAAACCGAGATGGCGAACTTTACCGAACTGCCCAAAGGGGTTTCTGTAGACTACACGGGGCAAATTGAAGAACAGAACAAGCAAATGGCCTTTTTGATGGGTGCCTTTTTCTCAGGATTGGGTCTTATCATGTTTCTGCTCATTTTTCAGTTCAGCTCCATCTCAAAACCTGCCATCATTATGTTGGCCATATTTTTAAGTTTTATTGGGGTATTCGGTGGAATATTGGTTACAGGGGCTTCTTTTGTAATCATGATGACGATGATGGGTATCATTTCCTTGGCCGGAATTGTGGTGAACAATGGTGTGGTGCTCCTGGATTACACCCAGCTTCTCATCGATCGGCGCATGGTCGAATTGAAAATGGACGACCACGACTTATTGCCAAAACAAGAGGTAAAACAACTCATTATCCGAGCTGGAAAAGCGCGTTTGCGCCCCGTGTTGCTTACAGCCATTACCACAGTACTTGGCCTGATTCCGCTTGCCATAGGATTCAACATGGATTTCTTTTCACTTTTCAACGATTTCAATCCAAAAATATATATTGGCGGGGATAACGTGATTTTTTGGGGACCATTGGCATGGGCCGTAATTTATGGACTCATCATTGCCACCTTTTTAACGCTCATCATTGTACCGGTGTTGTTCTATATGGTACACCGATCCAGGTTGAGAATTAGGAAATGGTTTGGCAAAACAACCCCCGAAGTTAAAAACCCAGAACTTTCCCAAGCCTCATAAAAAGGACCCCGTGAAGGGGTCTTTTTTTATGGGGTTTTTATAGGTGCATCCTATACTTCTTATTAACTTTGCACATTGTTTTTGATTGAAGCATGTACAGAACACATACCAACGGCCAGCTCCGTATTGAAGCTGTAAGCAACACTGTAACCCTTGCAGGGTGGGTGCAAAAGATAAGGGACAAGGGATTTATGATTTGGGTGGATCTTCGCGATCGCTACGGAATAACCCAACTCATTTTTGATGAGGAACGCACGCCAAAAGCAGTTATGGAAACAGCTTCTAAATTGGGCCGCGAATTTGTGATTCAGGTTACAGGAAAAGTTATCGAAAGGGAATCCAAAAATCCCAACATGCCAACGGGCGATATCGAAATCCTGGTTTCAGAATTGACCCTACTCAATCCTTCTTTGACGCCTCCTTTTACCATTGAAGAAGAGACCGATGGAGGGGAAGATCTTCGAATGAAATTTCGCTATTTGGACATTCGCCGGAAACCCGTCCGGGAAAACCTAATTTTTCGCCATAAAGTAACCATGGCCGTGCGCAATTACCTTTCCGCACAAAATTTTGTGGAGGTCGAAACTCCTTACCTCATCAAATCCACCCCCGAAGGCGCTAGAGACTTTGTAGTTCCCAGTCGGATGAACCCCGGACAGTTTTATGCATTGCCGCAATCGCCACAAACATTCAAGCAATTGTTGATGGTGGGAGGTTTGGACAAATACTTTCAAATAGTAAAATGTTTCCGTGATGAAGACCTTCGTGCCGACCGCCAGCCAGAGTTTACACAGATAGACTGCGAAATGGCCTTTGTGGAACAGGAAGACATCCTAAATACTTTTGAAGGATTAACCCGTCACCTCCTTAAGGAAATTAATGGGGTTACCGTTGAAAAATTTCCAAGAATGACTTTCGATGAGGCCATGAAGCGCTTTGGAAATGATAAACCCGATATTCGCTTTGGGATGGAATTTGGAGAACTGAACCACGTAACCCAACACAAAGACTTCAATGTGTTCAATCAAGCGGAATTGGTGGTAGGAATTGCTGTTCCCGGTGGAAATTCGTTTACCCGAAAAGAGATTGACCAACTTATCGATTGGGTGAAACGCCCACAGATTGGAGCGATGGGCATGGTATATTGTCGCTTTGCAGAAGATGGCACTTTCAAATCGTCTGTTGACAAATTTTATGATGAAGCCGATTTTGCTGAATGGGCCAAGATCACTGGAGCACAACCCGGGGACCTTATTTGTGTGCTTTCTGGGAATACTTCCAAAGTACGAGCACAACTTAGTGCCTTACGCATGGAGCTCGCGACAAGGCTTGGTCTGCGCAAACCTAACGAATTTGCCCCTTTATGGGTCGTGGACTTTCCTCTTTTGGAGTGGGACGAAGAGACCCAACGTTATCATGCCATGCATCACCCTTTCACTTCTCCAAAGCCCGGGCAGCTGAAATTGCTTGAAACCGATCCTGGTAATGTCAAGGCCAATGCTTACGATTTAGTTTTGAACGGCAATGAAATTGGAGGGGGATCCATACGGATCCATGACAAAAAAGTCCAAGCCAAGATGTTTGATTATTTAGGGTTTTCCCCAGAAGAAGCAAAGGCCCAATTTGGATTTTTAATGGACGCTTTTCAATACGGCGCACCACCCCATGGAGGCATTGCTTTTGGATTGGACCGCTTGGTAGCTATTTTGGGCGGTCAAGAAACCATTAGGGATTTTATTGCATTCCCAAAAAACAACTCGGGGCGTGATGTCATGATCGATGCGCCAGCAGCAATTCACCAAGAACAACTGGATGAATTGAATTTGAAAACCACCCACAGTGAAAACTAAAATTCACAAAAAACTCAACGAGCTGGAATCCACAGCCATTTGTGGAAACGATATTAGCTCTTCGGTTCTTTACGTTTCTGCACTTGCCATTGGATTCGCCGGACAATACGCTTGGATTACCCTCTTGATTGTTTCGGTGGTTTTGTTCCTTTTCAGGAGGATTTATGGCGAAGTGGTTGGGGCACTTCCCTTGAATGGAGGGGCGTACAATGCCCTCTTGAATACCACAAGCAAGTTTATGGCCTCCTTTGCAGCCACGCTTACCATCCTTTCGTACATGGCTACCGCTGTAATTTCGGCCAATGAAGCCATCCACTATTTACACCACTTGGTAACTTCAATGCCCATTATCTTGGCTACTGTAGGATTACTTGCAGTCTTTGCCCTATTGACCATTGGAGGGATTACGGAATCAGCAAAAGTAGCCATCGGTATTTTTTTGTTCCATTTACTGTCTTTATTGGTCCTTGGAACTTTTGCCATAATGTATTTAATAACGCATGGTGGTGCTGTTTTTTTTCAGAATTGGCACCTCCCCACCAAAGAAGGCGGCATCCTTGTGGCCATATTTTTAGGCTTTTCAGCTTCCATGTTGGGCGTTTCAGGGTTTGAAAGTTCTGCCAATTTTGTGGAAGAACAGAAAAAAGGGGTCTTCCCGAAAACCCTCAGAAACATGTGGGGCATTGTGAGCATTATTAATCCTTTGATGGCCATTTTTGCACTAGCCATCTTTGCCATTCCAGTTTTGCAGAGTAGTGATTATCAAAACACCTTATTGGTAGAAATGGCTTCTCATGTAGGAGGCAGTTGGCTTGCCACGCTCATTTCCATCGATGCTTTTTTGGTATTGAGCGGTGCCGTACTTACCAGTTTTGTGGGTGTTACAGGGCTTTTGGAACGAATGACGCTGGACCGGATTATGCCGCAGTTTTTCTTGAAGAAAAATAATCGAGGAAGTTCGTACAGGATCATCATCATTTTTTTCATTCTTTCGGTTTCGGTATTACTAATTACCAGCGGTGAAGTAACATTACTTGCGGGAGTGTATACCATTTCATTTTTGTCGGTAATGGCTTTGTTTGGAATTGGCAACATTTTATTGAAAGTGAAAAGGGCAGCATTGCCCAGGCCAGAACGTGCACGGTGGCTCTCGGTTTTCTTGGCAATTGTTGCCGTTATTGTTGCTTTGATTGGGAACATCACCATGGAACCTTCCGGGGACAATCCAAGCAATTTAGCGGTATTTCTGGATTACTTTGTCCCCTTTATTATTTTCATTATTTTTATGCTTAATCGCACTTTAGTGTTGCGATTGCTTTTGAACTTACTGCACTACATCTTTGATCCCTTAAGGAAATTAGTGCTGCACATCGACAAGAAGACCCTCACCTACATCAATAAAATCAATGAACAGGAGTTTGTGTTTTTCACCAAAGGAGATAATGTGGCCACTTTGAATAAGGTCATGCTTTACATTAAAAAGAACGAGCATACCCGAAAAATCAAAATTGTACACATCGTTCAAGAGGGGCAGGAAGTGCCCAAAAACCTCCCCCTTGAAATTGATTTTTTAAATCGGGAATACCCAGAAATAAAAATTGAATTTGTTATTGAGGAAGGAGAGTTCAGTCCAAAACTGATTCAAAATCTCTCCAAAAAATGGAACATTCCCGTAAACTTTATGTTTATTGGTTCGCCTAGCGATAAATTTATGTACAGTATCGAAGAGTTGGGTGGCGTACGTTTAATCATATAAGGGGGGTATGGAGTTCAAAAAGGTTCTCACGAAATTTCTTATTTGGCGGGCCAAGAATATTTCCCACAAGCAGTTTATTTACATTTTGAGCATGCTTGCGGGATTCCTTTCCGGTGTTGGAGCTGTAATCCTTAAAAACCTTACCCACTTTTTTCAGCACTTATTAGAGGGCAATTTGGTACGTAACATCCATCATGCTTTTTACTTTGTTTTCCCCATTATTGGTTTTGCGCTGGTGTACCTCATCATAAAATATGTGCTCCGCAACAAAGTAAGCCATGGAATTCCATCCACCCTGTATGCCATATCCAAACGGAAGGGTTTTATGAGGCAGTACCAAATTTTTGGGTCCATTCTTACGGCTCCTATTACGGTTGGTTTTGGAGGTTCTGTAGGGCTGGAAGGCCCTACTGTGGCAACTGGGGCGGCTATAAGTTCGAACATGGCACGATTGTTTCACCTCAGTCAAAATTCAAGAACCCTGCTCATAAGCTGTGCCGCTGCCGGAGCCATGTCGGCCATATTTAAAGCTCCGGTTGCAGCCATCGTGTTCGCTATAGAGGTGTTCAGTTTGGATTTAACCCTAGCGTCCTTGGTCCCTCTTTTGTTGGCCTCCGTCTCGGCCATCATCACCTCCTATTTTTTCTTCGGCAACGACATCCTGCTCCCTTTTACCATTGAGGACAAATTTGCCCTTAAAGACGTGCCTTTCTACATCCTCTTGGGAACCATCGCTGGATTTGTCTCCATATACTTTACCGAGATGTACGACCGCATACAAAGGTTCTTCGATAAAATTGGCTCCCCCATTAAAAGACTGGTCATTGGAGGCATCGGTATTGGGCTTTTGGTCTATTTTATACCACCACTTTACGGAGAGGGTTTTGACGTAATCAACAATCTGGTTCAGGGAAACCCTGAAAAAGCTCTTGAAAACAATTTCCTCAACCTAGACATTTCCAATGTCTATATTACAATTGCACTTTTGGGGGGCCTGGTGGTTTTCAAGATCATTGCCAGTTCCCTTACTTTTGGGGCGGGTGGCGTTGGTGGTATTTTTGCCCCTACTTTGTTTATGGGAAGTATTATGGGCTATACAGTGGCCAAGATTCTCAACCTTTTTAGGTTTACTGACAGTCCAATTTCTGAAAGTAATTTCACCCTTGTGGGCATGACAGGTTTAATGGCAGGGGTTTTACATGCCCCCCTTACAGCCATTTTCCTGATTGCAGAAGTAACAGGAGGTTATGAACTATTTATTCCACTTATGATTACGGCTACCATCTCCTTCACCATAACCAAATACTTTTTGCCCCATTCGGTATATACCATGGAGTTGGGGAGAAAGGGCGAACTTATTACCCACAATAAGGACCACGCTGTATTGACATTGATGGATATCGAATCGGTTGTGGAAAAGAACTTCATCGCGGTTCCACCCAGCATGACCCTAGGCGACATTGTGAAGGAAGCTGTAATAAAATCGAATCGAAATATTTTTCCTGTAGTCCATCCCGAAAATGAAACACTTATAGGCATTATCCTACTGGATGACTTGCGCCCCGTGATGTTTGACCAATCTTTGTACAAGGAGGTTACTGCCAACGACTTGATGCAAAACCCTATGGCTATTATTGATTTGGAAAAGGACCGCATGACCGATGTGATGAAAAAATTTCAAGATACCGGTGCCTGGAACTTGCCCGTAATTTCAAAAGATCGCTACTACGGTTTTGTATCCAAATCGAAATTACTCACCGCCTACCGAAGAAAATTAATTGATTTTGCCGTTAATTAAATGAAATACTTTCTGCGCATACTCTTTTTTGGAATCATCCTAGGTTTTATTGCCGGCTTTTACCTAAAACCCGACGACCCTAAAACAGGAAACCTTATCATAGGGCTTTCGGTATGTACCCTTTTCTTCGTGCTCATGCCATTATTTGTATATCACCGTTGGAGGAAGAAAGACCTCAAGGATTACATGCTTACTAAGGAAAATATCAAAAAAATGATGAACCACGAGCAAGATAAAAAGGGGTGAGGTGCATTTTTCTAAAAAATTTTACAGTTTGTTAACATTATAGGGCGGAATTATAGTACCTTTAAATCATTAATTATTTTTTATTTATTTACAATGGAAGGAACAGTTAAGTTTTTCAACGAATCAAAAGGTTATGGTTTCATCGTTAACAATGAAACCGGCAAGGACATATTTGTACATGTCACTGGATTGAATGGGGAAGCCCTCAATGAAGGAGATAAGGTCGAATATGTAGAAGCCGAAGGCCGAAAAGGAATGGTAGCTACTCAAGTACGTGTGATACACGAATAAGAATAAATCCACTAACCTATTGCAAACCCTCCCAAGTGTACTTCGGAGGGTTTTTTAATTGAGGTTGCGCTTTTCAATAAAAAACCGGGTCAACAAATGGGATGCCTCATCTTCCATAAGTCCTCCTTCCATAACGGTTTTGGGATGGAGCTTGGTTTGCATAGCAATACAACCTCTTTGCTCGTCGCGTGCTGCGTAAACCACTTTGGAAACCTGACTCCAAAAAAGGGCCCCTGCACACATCTGGCAGGGTTCGAGCGTTACATAAAGTGTACAGTCCTTCAGGTACTTGCCGCCAAGAAAATTGGCTGCCGCAGTGATGGCCTGCATCTCGGCATGTGCTGTTACGTCATTAAGGGTTTCCGTGAGGTTATGGGCCCTTGCAATGACTTGATTTTTTATAACGATGACAGCACCTATAGGGACTTCACCTTTTTCAAAAGCCTTTTCCGCTTCGTCCAAAGCTTTTTTCATAAAAAACCGGTCATCAAATGGATCCATGAGGGAACAAAATTTAAATTCAAAAATACAAATTCAAAATTGGAAACTTAGCAAGAAATCAGGAATAGCGTATCTTTGTCTTGTGCCAAAAAAATTGTTGGATACCATACAATTCCCTACAGATCTTCGAAAAATTCCCGAGGGACAACTTCCTGATCTTGCTCAGGAACTGAGGGATTTCATTATTACTATTGTTGCCACCAAAGAAGGACATCTCGGTGCTAGTTTGGGCGTGGTGGAATTAACTATCGCATTGCATTACGTTTTCGATACCCCAAACGACCTTTTGGTATGGGATGTGGGGCATCAGGCGTATGGACATAAAATTTTGACCGGACGAAAAGAGGTATTCCATACCAATCGGCAACTGAATGGCCTTAGTGGATTTCCAAAGCGAAGTGAGAGCATTTACGATACATTTGGAGTGGGTCACAGTAGCACTGCTATTTCTGCGGCATTGGGCATGGCCATGGCAGCGCAATTGGATAACAACAAAACCCGGCAGCACATTGCGGTAGTAGGGGATGCCTCCATTGCCAGTGGAATGGCCTTTGAAGCGTTGAACCATGCTGGGGTTTCAAAAACCAATCTCTTGATTGTCTTAAACGATAACGCCATTGGCATCGATCCCAGTGTAGGGGCACTAAAGGAATATCTGACCCACACTACCTTGGAGCATTTTCCAGAAAAAGGGAATCTTTTCGAAGCGCTAAACTTCAATTACACGGGGCCCATCGATGGGCACGATCTCCCAAAATTACTACTAGAATTGAGGAGATTGAAACAAAAGGGCGGACCTAAATTGCTTCACATAGTTACCAAAAAAGGGAAAGGGTTGCGACAGGCCGAAGAAAATCAAGTACAGTACCACGCACCAGGAAAATTTGATGCCAACACCGGGGAAATTCTGCCTAAACCAGATTTAAACCTCCCTCCCAAATTTCAAGACGTCTTTGGGCTTACGCTTTTAGAACTTGCCGAAAAAAACCCGAATATTATCGGCATAACCCCTGCCATGCCTACGGGGAGCTCCCTAAAATTCATGATGGAAAAATTTCCTGAAAGAGCGTTCGATGTGGGGATTGCCGAACAACACGCAGTAACACTATCTGCCGGTTTGGCCACCCAAGGAAAGGTCGTTTTTTGCAACATCTATTCTACCTTTTTACAAAGAGGATACGATCAATTGATTCACGACGTTTGCCTACAGGACCTGCCGGTAATCTTTTGTTTGGATCGTGCTGGAATCGTAGGCGAAGATGGAGCTACCCACCATGGTATTTTTGATTTGGCCTATCTTAGAGCCATTCCCAATCTTTACATTGCTGCGCCCAGAAATGAAATAGCACTCCGAAATTTACTGTTTACCGCTCAGCTGGGATTGGACCACCCCATTGCCATTCGTTACCCTCGAGGTAGGGGGACGATTACTGACTGGCAACTGCCTTTTGACAAAGTTTCAATTGGGAAGGGAACCCTTCTGAAAAATGGGGAGACCATCGCTGTATTGTCGATTGGCTTTATCGCAAAAAATGTCACGGAAGCTATCGATGGATTGGGAATCCCCGCAAAGGTTGCACATTACGATCTTAAGTTTTTAAAACCACTCGACAAAGAATTACTGCATTCTGTATTTCAAAATTTTGAAACAATAATTACTGTAGAAGATGGTGTATTAAATGGAGGTTTTGGCAGTGCCATTGCTGAATTTTCCGCACAACACCGATATCAAAAAAACCTGCATGCTTTAGGGGTTCCTGATGTGTTCCCAGAGCACGGAAGCATTTCCGAACTCCAAGAACTGATAGGAATTTCCCCAAATAAAATTGCACAAGTAATTGAAAGCTACCTATAAAAAAAGCCCTCCATAAAGAAGGGCTTTAAAATCATTAAATTAAGTAGCTTATCGCATGATCAGTTTGGTGGTAAATGTATAGTTTCCACCATCAACTTTCACTAAGTATACACCTGCACTCAATTGAGAGGCGTCCAAGCTTACCTGATTTCCAATTTCGACCGATTGGCTGAATACTTTACGTCCATTCATATCGTAAATGGCTACCTCGGTAAGGCCTAAGCTTACTTTTGAAGCAATATTGATGGTACCTTGGGAAGGGTTTGGATATACTTGGAAGTTGTTTTCAAAATTGAAATCCCCCACACCCAATTCACATTCTGAAGGTACGTCGTAGGCTTCGGTTCCATCAAAAACACTGCTGGTAGAGCCTTGAATGGCCGAAACACCCAATCCCCTTTTTGCAAAAGCCCGCCAAATAGCGCATTGGTTAGCGCCTCCATTGGTCAACATATCGGCTTCCAAAATGGCATCACGACCATCCACAAAACCTGGGCTACAGGGCTGCAATTTCATTCCGTCCATCACCAACTGCAATGCTAAGTTGTTTCCGCCTGTTCCATTGTAAATATCGGGATCATACCCATACTCATCGATCAAATTCCAGGTCATTTCCCACAACATGGTGGCCCAGACAAATCCAACACCATGGGGAATCGTAACATTTCCATTGATATCGGCATAGGTGTAATCGTTGATCGCAAAATCTGTGCTATAGGGTGCTTCCCTTAAACCATTGGGGTTCCCCGATGCATAGGATGCCATTCCTCGGATATCCTCTGGCTGGTCTCCAGGATACATTGTCATTACTAATGCCAAATAATCGCTCCAACCCTCGCCCATTTGCTCTTGGTTCTGCAAACAGCCAGTATTTGTAGGACCTCCGGTAAGTCGATTGGAGACCCCATGGCCATATTCATGAATTACAATTTCATTGTCCAAATCCCCGTCTAAATCATCTGGAATGTTTTCCCCGGTAATGGTGCCACTACGAGGCCCATTGGACAAAATATCATTGATGATGGCATCTCCATTGGTCTCAGAAACCATGAAGACGGGTATGGTAACCAAATTACCAACAGCACCTGCCCCCATAATTAAAGGGTATTGGTTACCGGATGGTGAAGGTCGGTCCACAACAATTACTGCAATAGCTCCTTCATTTTCTGCAGCCAAAGCCTTAAATCCAAACTCACATTCTCCACGATTCAAAATGGCAATTTTTCCTGATAATGAGGCACCATTGGTAATGGGATCGCATGCATCATATGGGTCTGTAGATGTTCCAGAGTTATCGTCCTCAACCACTACTATATCTTCAGTAATTGCGGGAACTGGCATGGGTGCCCCAAAAGCAGCTGCAACACCCTCATAAGTACCAGCCAGTGGCCCTGCGTTAATAGTCAAGATTTCCGTGGGTGCCGAGCCACCAGACCAAATGAACATTTGCATCCTAGGATTGTTACCATCTGGAGGCGTACTGAAATTCGCATTGTTGGTGCCAGAACCGTCCTGAGCGTCAGCATTAACTGAATCACTTTCATTTCCGGGGTTTCCGTAATTGTTTTCTTGGAAATTCCCACTTTCTTCATCAAATCCATATTGGTAGGTAACATCGTGAATGATGTTGTTCCAATAAAATAAGTTTACCGTTGCAGCATCAGTGAAGTTGGACGGATCCTGTGGGAGTCCGTAAGGGAAATCAAAATCCAACGTAGCTCCTCCATCGGGTGAGGCTCCAGTACCGTTGTTTCCATTGATGTCTTCTTGAGCCCAAACGTTGTTTCCTCGTGTAATGGTGAATTCTGCCCCGCCACTGCCATCAGTATCATGCCATCCAAACGGAGAAGCCGTCAAGTCTTCCGGACTTGTTACAATTTGATCGGCAACATCGGCCGGATTCCTGAAAGGCAATGGAAACACTCGGTATTGAGCTCCACCACCCAATGCTAACGCCTCATTTTTAAACAATGCACTGTTTGAGACTTTATGGGCATGGGCACCAGATTCAAAATCGCAGGATACTACCCAATCCATGGTATCAATAACCTGCCCATTAAGTGCATCCACACGTAGGCTATAGTAATGACTGGCATCCAGGAGGTAAATACTCAAATCCCAGGCCAATCGGACCGTTCCGTTTTCCAAAGGTTGGTATACCAATTTTACTGGAATGTGATTGAGGGAAATCCCTCCATCATTGAATTGATACTCAAAACCATCCTGACCTAAAAGTTGAAGCGTTCCAACAGTTTGTCCTAACGACTGTGCAGCACTGCTGATAGCACTTGCAGCGGTTATGGAAGGTGTTGACGAATTAACCTTAGCAGCCAAATTGGCAATGAAAGCCACTTTGGCACTCACCACATTACCGTTTTTAACAGCAAAACTAGAAGTTGAATTAAACACTTCGATGCCGTTGTAGACTTGGTTCACATAAACGTTTTCCAAGTTCATGCTTTTGGAATGGGTTTGCGAACTCAACTTCACGGTAGCAACGTCCATGGTATTAAGCCCCCATTGGGAGCGATTGCTTTCCAGATAGTCTTTGGCAATTCTGGAATAATCCTGTGCAACCACATGGCTTGCAATCAAAAATGCCATGAGGTAAAGTAATTTTTTCATAATCATACTTAGATAATTTAGGTTAGTCGGGATTATTGGTTACTGAAATGATGCTTTTCCCGAAAAGTCTTAAATATAATCAGTTATTCTGAATTAAAGGTAATTTTTAACAACTCTACGGATACCAAACAAACTATGGTTTACCCTGAATCATCTGGTGCCATTGAAGTGCATTGCCATCGGTAAGTTGTGAAATGTAATGGCAGGCATCCATCAAATAGGAGTAGCAAGCCTTCGGATCGTTTTGGAAACCCACACCACATTTCCTTAATATTAATCTATCGTAATGCCTCGCTGTTCCATTCGCCTTTCGTTCCAAGGCTTCGGTAATGACTTCCAAAAGTGTTCCCAACACCTTGTATCCCGCAATTTCCTTTTCGATAACTTCCCGACTTTGGTAGATTTTTTCAATACTGATTTTCAGGATGTCATCAATTTGTGCCTTATAAGCACATTTTTCCAAAAGTGGCACTGAAAAAGTCCCATTCAATAGGGCTTCCTCGTGTTCTAGAAATAGGATCACCGCTTCTTCAATAAGGGTGCTAATTGCCAAAGACCGAAGGTAGGCCAACCGGTCGCTGGCCTGCGTAAGTTGACTGTATTTTTTGGATTGCAGTTTATCGCGGACCAAATTCACTAAATATTCCAACGCAAATTCCTCTTCAATAAGTCCCAGATTGATTCCGTCTTCAAAATCGATGAGGGTATAGCAAATATCATCGGCTGCTTCCACTAAAAAAGCCAATGGATGACGGCAATAGCGGTTCGCTTCTTTTTTGAGCAATCCCAAGGTGTCCGCCACTTCAGCAAAAAAAGGTACTTCATTTTGAAAAACACCAAACTTCTTGTCCGATACCTGATGGCTTGGCTTTTTGGGCAAAGACTCCTTGGGGTATTTCGTGAAAGCCCCCAAGGTAGCATAGGAAAGCCGCAATCCTCCTTCCACCCCATTCTTGGTTTCGGTAAGAATTTTGAATCCGTTGGCATTCCCTTCAAAATCGCATAAATCCTGATATTCCTTGGCGCTCAACCGGTTCTTGAAACGCATTCCCGAACCGCTTGAAAAAAAATCGCCTATAGCTTTCTCGCCACTGTGACCAAATGGAGGGTTCCCGATATCGTGGGCCAACGCAGCAGCAGCGACTATTGCGCCAAAATCATGGAATTGATACCCATGGGTTTTCTGAAGCTGGGGATGTCGCTCCAACAGGGCTTTCCCAACAGCCCTCCCTAGGGAACGCCCCACCACGGAGACTTCGAGACTGTGCGTTAATCGGGTATGGACAAACGATGTTTTGGACAGGGGAATGACCTGGGTTTTGTCCTGCAAACTCCTAAAAGCAGCTGAAAAAATAACCCGATCGTAGTCTACCTCAAAACCCAAACGGGTTTCGTCCTGTTCGCTACGTATGCGCTTGTGTGTATCGCCCTGGCGTTTCAGGGAAAGCAATTGCTCCCATTGCATCATAAGAGGTCGTTTTTTGAAGCTGCAAGATAGCATTTTCGAATGCTTTTTAGGGCAAATTAGACCGCAATCCTTGGTTAACATTTAGGTAACCTTTCTATCACTTAATCATAATTTAGGGTTAACGCCCTCTTTACATTGCAGACGCATCTTTGCCTCGTGAAATCTAATAACTAATGAAACAACTTTTAACGCTTATCTTCTTAAGCATTACCGCTTTTACCATGGCTCAAGGTAGTGGTTCCATTGTGGGAAAATTAACCGACAAGGACTTTAACAATGAGCCTCTGGCTTTTGCCAATGTAATCATCAAGAACACTGCAAAAGGTACGACTTCAGACATCGATGGCCTTTATGCATTGGAAAATGTGGAACCTGGAACGTATACCGTAGTCTACAGTTTTGTAGGCTATGAAACCGTAGAAATCCCCAATGTTACCGTAGTCGCCAATAAAGTGACCAATGTGAATGTCCCCTTGGGAGCCAGTGCGGCAACCCTAGACGAAGTGGTTATTAAAACCACGACCAAAAAGGAAAGTGAAGTAGCCTTGCTTTTGGAGCAGAAAAACGCTGTGACCCAAAAAACTTCCATCGGTGCTCAAGAGCTTTCCCGAAAGGGCGTGGGTGATGTAGCCACTGCCGTAACCAAAGTAACCGGTATTTCGAAGGAAGAAGGTTCCGGAAATGTATTTGTTCGTGGCTTGGGCGATCGTTATAACGTTACCACTTTGAACGGACTTCCCCTACCTTCGGACAATCCCGCCAAGAAAAACATCAACCTTGGAATTTTTACCACCGACATTGTGGAAAACATCGGCATCGACAAAACCTATGTCCCCAGCAACTATGGAGACTTTGCAGGGGCCAATATCGACATTACTTCCAAAGACTACACAGGGTCTGGGTTCATGGAATTTGGTTTTGAATCGGGCGTCAATACCATCACAGTGGGGCAAAAAGATTTTTATTTGACCGATGGCCCCAACCGAACTGGATTCTACGACATCAATTACCCAGCGTTCCCATTGAACAATTACAACTTTGTAACAAGTTGGGACCGTAAGCACACCAGTTTGCCCTTCAACTCGGGGTTTTCGCTTAAAGGGGGCGACTCCTATTCCATAGGAGATAATAGTAAGCTCAGCTTTTTTGGGGTAGGTTCTTTCAATAACGAATTTGAATACCGCGAAGGGGTCTCCAGGGGAGGCGTCGAGGTAAGTGCCATCCCAAATAGTGACTTCGATTATGTGAATTATGCCTACAACACGAATACCACTTTAATGGGGAACCTAGGCTTCAAATTCAACAAGCAAGTTATCAAATACAACGGTTTTTATTTAAATACCACCAGCGAACAGCAAAAGGAATTTTACGGCATCATCGACAAGGATGATGCAGCCCAAGAGGGTGGCGGTTTTATTGAACGTTCTATTTTCCAAAGAACCCAGTTATTTTCCCATCAACTATTGGGAACGCACACTATTGGAACACAAGTTGAAGTTCGTTGGGGCGGTTCGTACAACTATTTACAAAGCGACGAACCCAACAGAAGACAGGTAACTTTGCTTCCGGATAAATCTTCGGAGCCTGAAGGCCCAAAATCTTTCCGATTGATTTCATCCTCTTCCGAAAACCATCGCTTTTATTCATCTTTATCAGAAGAAGAAATCGCCGGGAATTTTGCCGTGGATTTCAAATTCAGCAAAGACAACGACGACGAATACCGTGGGAAAGTGACCCTGGGGTACAACGGGCGTTTCAAAAATGTTGATTTTGATGCCACTCAATTCAACTTCCGGATCAACAATGCCTTTGGGGTCGTTCAGCCCATTGTGGAAGACATCTACAACGTTGATGCATACTTCAACCAACAGAACCTGGATGCGGGTCTCTACCGAATTGAGACTTTTAGGGGAAGTCTTGGGAATACCACTGTAGATCCCTTACTGCCTCAGTACTACACGGGCGACCAAACCATCCACGCAGGGTATTTCAGCCTGGAATATAAAATTACCCCAAAATTTACCGTACTGGCCGGTGTTAGGGGCGAGCAGATCAATCAATTTATTGAATGGTCTACATCCATCGACCCGGAAGGGGATGAAAGCGAACTGGATACCTTTGAAATCCTTCCTGCACTATCGCTTAAGTACGAATTGAACGAAAAACAAAACCTTAAGTTCGCCGCCAGTAAAACCTACACCTTGCCGCAGTACAAAGAACGGGCTCCGTTCTTGTTCCAAGAGGTAAACCAAGATTACTTTGGAAACCCATTTCTATATGCCTCCACCGATTATAACGTAGACCTGAAATGGGAACTCTTCCCAGCTTCTTCGGAAATCATTTCCTTAGGGGTTTTTGGGAAACTCATCGAGAACCCCATCAACACCATTACGGTACAATCGGCTGCCAACGACATCAGCTGGGCCAATACCGGGGACCAAGCTACGGCCTTTGGGGCGGAAGTTGAAATTAGGAAAACACTGTTGGAAAGTGAGAAAGATGTAAAAGGGTTCCCATTATCGACCAGTTTAACAGCAGGTTTGAACGCTGCCTACATGATCACCGAGCAAGAATTGGACGGGGCCAAGGTATTTGAAGAAGCACAGCTCTCCTTCATCCCAACTTATTCCAAAACGGGCATTTCGGGCGCATCCGATTTGATTGGAAATGCAGACATCAGTTTCTTTAAGGAACTGGCTGAAGCCAAAAACATCCAAATGACCCTTGCGGCCAACTATTTTTCTGACAGGATTTTTGCTTTAGGGAATTTTGGAAAAGGGAACATCATCGAAAAAGGGGTCCCCACCTTGGATTTTATTTTCAAAACACAGTTGAATGAGAACATGACGCTGGGGGTATCGGCCAAAAACCTTTTAAACCCAAGCATCGAAAGGTATCAAGAAGCTGTAGACGGAGAAACCAACAACGATTCCGAGTTAAGTTTAAACTTTCAGGAAAAAGAAACGACCATCCTTTCCTATAAAAAAGGGTATGATTTCAAACTGACTTTCGCTTATAAATTTTAATCGAACCTAAATGCGCTAATTCTAATTGCAACATTAAAACTTGAAACAAATGAAAAGAAACTTGTTAATTTTTACGCTTGCCATTACCTCCATGATCCTTGTGGTATCATGTAGTAAGGATGATGGCCCCAATAACCCTCAAGCTACCTGCTCCGATGGCATCAAAAATGGTGATGAAACCGGCGTAGATTGTGGAGGCTCTGCCTGTGCTCCTTGCGCTACCAATCAATTGGCCGGGGAAATTACCGAAGACACTTCACTAGATGCTTCTGTCGCTTACGAACTTAACGGTGCCCTTGTAGTAAAAGCTGGTGCTTCCTTGACTATTCCTGGTGGAACGGTTATCAAAGCAACGGGCGGTACTTCTGCCTACATTGCCGTTGAGAAAGGCGCCCAAATTTTTGTGAATGGTAATGCCAATGCTCCGGTGGTCATGACCTCTGCTTCTGCCAACCCAGCTGCTGGCGATTGGGGAGGATTGGTCATCTGTGGCGATGCTCCTACCAACAAAGGGGTTAACGTTACTTCAGAAGTGGCCGATTTGAGCTACGGGGGTAACAATCCCAATGACAGCTCTGGCTCCATTAAGTATTTAAGAGTTGAATATACTGGTGCTACTTTCTCTAACGATAAGGAATTCAACGGGGTTTCGTTGTTCGGTGTTGGCGCTGGTACTACGTTTGAGTTTGTGCAATCCTTCAACGGAGGGGATGACGGTATTGAATTCTTTGGAGGTTCTGTAAATGGAAATAACTTGGTATCTGTTGGAAGCGGGGACGACTCCATCGATTTTGCTGATGGTTGGACCGGTACCGGAACCAACTGGTACATCCTGGGTGGTGCCAAAGCGGGGATTGAAGGTTCCAACAATGGGGAAGATGGAAACGCCACTCCAGTAACGACTACTACCTTAAATAACATCACCGTTATTGGGCCAGTAACCGAAGGGGCACTTTTCTTTAAGGAAGGCGGTGGTAATTTTACCATCAACAACTTCTACACCAGTAATGTCGATCTTGGAGTAAAGGTAACCGCTTCTGATAATGCAGCAGCGGCCCGTATTGAAGCGGGTGCGCTTCAAATCAACAACATTCAGTTTGCCAATGCCCCAAGCGGATTAGTGATTACCGACTATGAGGGCGATAACCAATCGTTCTTCACCGAGGGTGTTAACAGCGGTGCCGGAAACGGTGCAGCTTCTCCCGATTGGGCCGCTGGTTGGACCATTGGTTTGGACAACAGTGGCGCTGCCACCACCGAAAATTTGGCCGGTGAAGTAACCGGTACAGTTACCCTAGACCCGAACGTAGAATACCAACTTACCAGCTCATTTGTAGTGTTGAACGGGGGTGTGCTGAACATTCCTGCCGGAACAACCATTAAAGCCACTGGGGGCACTGCTGCATACATTGCTGTAGCCCAGGGTGGTAAAATTTTCATTAACGGGGAAGCCAACAATCCTGTAGTAATGACCTCGGCTGCCGCCAGTCCTGCTGCCGGTGATTGGGGAGGTTTGGTGCTTTGTGGAAAAGCACCTACCAACAAAGGAATTAATGTTACTTCCGAAGTAGCCGACCTCAATTATGGGGGTACCGATCCCAACGACAACTCTGGTTCCATTAAGTATTTAAGGGTGGAATATACCGGAGCGACTTTCTCTAACGACAAGGAGTTCAACGGGGTTTCTTTATTTGGCGTTGGTGCTGGAACCGTTTTTGAATATGTACAATCCCTAAATGGAGGTGATGATGGTATTGAGTTCTTTGGCGGTTCTGTGAGCGGAAACTACTTGGTATCCATAGGAAGTGGTGACGACTCTATCGACTTTGCTGACGGATGGACCGGAACAGGATCCAACTGGTACATCAAAGGTGGTGCTAAAGCAGGTATTGAAGGTTCCAACAACGGGGACGATGGCAACGCCACCCCTGTAACCACAACGACCTTAAGCAATATTACCGTAGTAGGACCTGTGACCGAAGGTGCGCTATTCTTTAAAGAAGGCGGCGGAAACTTTACCATCACCAATTTCTACACCAACAACGTAGACTTGGGTGTGAAAGTTACTTCAACCGATGCTGCTGCTGCTGCTCGTATTGAAGCCGATGCACTTTCCATCAATCCTATGCAATTCGACAATCCTGCAGCCGGTTTCATGATTTCCGACTATGGGGGCGCCAATCAGGATTTTGTAGTAGAAGGCCCCACATCAGGAGCGGGTAACGGTGCTGCTGCACCCAGCTGGGCTTCTGGATGGACTTCGGGATTATAATTATTTGGAATTAGCAAAAAAAAGGCTCCCGTTTGGGAGCCTTTTTTTTAAGTTTTTGTCTTTTTTAGTAGGATACAACCACTGCATCGGTAACTTTAAATGAAGTTACCTTGGCAATTTTGGAATTAGAGTAGTTCACTTCCTTAATTTCATTTCCTTGATAAAAATACCAAGTGCCTACTTTAACTCCGTTGCTGTAGTGTGCAACTGCGGTTTTGTTGCCCTGCACATCATAGCTTATCCATTCACCCTCTAGTTTGTTATTCAATGTGTAAAAGCCAGTTTGGGCTACGGCACCATTTTCATGATACAGTTTTGCCTTAATTACTTCTCCTTCCTTAACATATTCTGCAGGTTTTACTACTTGAGAAAAAGCTGCATTTGCAAAGAGAGAAAGAGTAATCATCACCATTAGTTTTTTCATGACAAATACATTTAAAGGGTTAATCCTTCAAAAGTAATAAATAGATAACAATTATGAAAGGTTTAGGTAACATTAAATTAACATTAAGTTTGTAACTTTCTCATAATGTGATTTTTAAATCAAAATTGAATAACAAAATTGGTCTATTCTTAATGTTTATTTAATATTTACTTCACGATTTAGCTAAATGTGAGATGTTATTTTGCTTGTGTGTTTTAAACACATACACATATAAATCGTTAAGTTTTTGTCGACTAGATTTTATCAATGTGTGGGCCGCCCTAGTGGCGGCCTTTTCTTTTTGCCTAACCAAAAGGTTAAAATATAACTTTTAGGAAACATTTACTTAACATTCGTTTTGGTTCTTTGCAGCGACAAAAACTTAAAACGATTGATATGCATTTTCTTCGAACTGCCCTGACGGTCATTTTACTCCTGTTGCTTCATTCTGCGCATTCACAAGAAATAAGTGATACAAAATTTGGGAAGGGCCTCATAAATTTTACCGCAAAAGATAGTTCCTTCAGCATAAAATTTGCCCCTAGGATTCAAATGCGTTCTGAAACGACCTGGAATCATAACGGTGATAAATTTGAAAGCCCTGAGCACGCCTTTTTGATTCGAAGGGCCCGCCTAAAATTTGACGGTTGGGCATATTCCACAAAATTGAAATATAAAATTGAGCTGGGATTGTCCAATAGGGATATTGCCGGAGCAAATCAATTTAACAGCAACACGGCCAATGTAATACTAGATGCTGTGGTGATGTGGAATTTTTATGAAAATTTTGAGCTTTGGGCAGGGCAAACAAAACTTCCTGGCAACGTTGAACGTGTGGTGTCTTCGGCAAATCTTCAATTAATAGACCGTTCCATTTTGAATAGTCGATTCAATATTGATCGCGATTTGGGCATTCAAGTGCGCCATTTTGACCATCTTGGGAAAAAATTTATAGTTCGTGAAAAAATTGCCGTTTCGCAAGGAGAGGGCAGAAATGTAACTTCTGGCAACCTTGGAGGTCTTGAATATACGGGCAGGATAGAATTTTTACCCATGGGTACTTTTAAATCGGGTGGGGATTATAGCCAGGCTGATTTAGTAAGGGAAACTGCCCCAAAACTAATGCTAGGTATTACCTACGATTACAACCAAAACGCGGTAAAAACTAGAAGCAATCTCGGGTCATATATGCTATTGGAAGATGGTTCCCTATATGAAACTGATATCAACACCCTTTTTGTTGACACTATGTTGAAATATAAAGGGTTTTCATTTATGGGGGAATACGCCAATAGGGCCGCCAAAAATCCTATTGCCGTAGAAGCAGATGGTACTGAAACAGGTGATATCGTCTTGATTGGGGATGCATTAAACTTACAGGCGGGGTATCTATTCAACAACAATGTTGAAGTGGCAGGACGTTTTACCACAGCACACTACGATAATGTTACCGGAAAGCTAGATGAAGAACAATATACCATGGGCGTTTCAAAATACGTTGTGGGCCACAAGCTAAAGGTTCAATCGGACATTAGCTATACAACCGTTGATGGCCTTGAGGATAACATTGAATTTAGGCTGGGCTTAGACTTACATTTTTAGAAAAATAACATAACAATTTGGTAACAAGTAAGCTTAATTTAATTAAGAAATTTGCCCGAAATTAATAATTAAAAAATGGATAATATTTACATCTTAATGCTTGTAGCCCTTGCTGTACTTGCCATCGCAGATTTGGTAGTAGGGGTAAGTAACGATGCGGTTAATTTTTTGAATTCTGCCATTGGCTCCAAAGCCATTCCTTTTAAAACCATCATGATTGTTGCTAGTCTAGGGATTTTCATTGGAGCGGTATATTCCAGTGGTATGATGGAAGTGGCCCGAAAAGGTATTTTCGTTCCCGGACAGTTTTATTTCGACGAAATCATGATCATTTTTATGGCGGTCATGATTACCGATATATTGCTATTGGATTTTTTCAACACCTTGGGAATGCCTACTTCTACCACGGTTTCCATTGTATTTGAATTGTTGGGAGCTGCCGTGGTCATGGCGTTGATTAAAATTGGAGCTTCCGATACTGAAACATTCTCAAATCTTGTAAATTATATCAATACCGAAAAGGCTACCGAAATCATATCGGGAATCTTGCTTTCGGTTGTTATTTCATTCTCTGTTGGAGCCCTCGTCATGTGGCTCTCCCGTCTCATTTTCACATTTCATTATGAGCAAAAAATAAAGAATTTTGGGGCCATCTTTGGAGGAATTACCTTAACAGCAATTAGCTATTTTATCTTCTTCAAAGGATTAAAAGGGGCGCCAAATTATGACAGCTTTAAGTGGATCTTTAAAACAAATATCTTTCTGCAATTGGGTGTAGGATTTGCTTTTTGGACTTTGTTCTCCCTTTTATTTACCAAAGTTTTCAAAAAAAGCATCCTTGTTTTTGTGATTGCCGTAGGGACTTTTGGTTTGGCTTTGGCTTTTGCAGGGAATGATTTGGTCAACTTCATTGGGGTCCCCATGGCGGCTTATCATTCATATGAGGCTTGGGCCGCTTCTGGAGAAGCTGCTACCTCTTTTTCAATGAATGTCTTGGAAGAAAAAGTTCCTGCCGAGCCCTTATTATTATTTATTGCAGGATCTGTCATGGTACTTACGCTTTGGTTTTCTAAAAAAGCCAGGACCGTTACTGAAACCGAAATTGGCCTTTCAAGGCAAGGTGAAGGAACCGAAAAATTCAAGCCCAATATGCTCTCACGTGCTGTGGTTAAGGGAAGTACAAAGCTTGTTTCCTTTTTGGGTGGTGCCATTCCACAGGCTACACAAGATAAAATAACCAAAAGTTTTGAAAAACCTGATGTCACCGTTCCGGCCAGTAAAGCACATGAATTGCCAGCATTCGATTTAATTCGTGCCGCCATCAACCTTACACTAGCAGGTATCCTTATCGCCATAGCAACTTCCATGAAGTTACCCTTGTCTACAACTTATGTTACATTCATGGTGGCCATGGGTACCTCATTGGCCGATAGGGCCTGGGGACGCGAAAGTGCCGTATATAGAGTTGCAGGTGTATTTAATGTGATTGGAGGATGGTTTTTTACTGCGTTTATTGCTTTTGTTGCAGCGGGAACATTAACCTACATTATCTTTTTGGGAAGAGGTGCTGCCATTGCCATTTTACTACTGGTTGCCATTGGATTATTAATTAGAAACTACGTTTCCCACAAAAGGAAAAGTGTTGCAAAACTTAACAAATCGGGGCTCAAAAAATCGGAAAGCAAAACGGTACAGGGAATTATTTCAGAAAGTGCCCATAATATTTCCAACGTGGTTTCCAGAACCAATAAAATTTATTCTGATGTCTTGAAAGGCCTTGCCAAACAGGAAGAAAAAACGCTTAAGAAAAGTAAAAAGGGTGTTGAAAAACTGGATGCCGAAATTGAGGACTTACGAAACAACATCTTTTATTTTATAAAAAACCTCGATGAAACCAGTGTTCGTGGCAGCAATTTCTATATTACCATTCTTGCCTATTTGACTGATATTGCCCAATCGTTGGATTTCATTTCTAAAAAGAGCCATAAACACGTTCACAATAATCACAAAGCCCTTCGCTTCAATCAAATTAAAGAGTTGCAGGAAATTGATGATACCTTAGGCACCTTGTTGACTGAAATTGAAGGGATCTTCAATGAAAAGAAATTTGACAGAATCAAAATGGTCATCGACAATAAAGCCGACATCATGGCGGGGATATCACAAAAAATCGAAAAACAAATTGCCCGTACGAGAACCGAGGAATCTAGCCCTAAAAATACTACCCTGTATTTCAATATCCTTTTAGAGACCAAAGATCTAGTGAAGGCTATTATGAATTTGATGGAAGAGTATTACAATAGCTACAACAAAAGCTAATAAAAACTAAATTACACAAACAAACAAAAAGGAGCGCCCAATAGGCGCTCCTTTTTTTATGCATAACACTTAAAAATCAAGAACCGCACATCAAGCAATCTTCATCGTTGTCTGCCGCTTCTTTCGACTTGGCCAACAATTCCCTCAATTCCTGTGCAGAAAGGGGCTTTTCCGAAGCTGCAGAAACGGCTTCAACCTTGGCCTCTTGGGCTACCTGTTCGGGTTCCTTCTTACGCTCGTTGTTCAAGGTAAATTTGATGGCATCCACGGCACTCTTAGTCCGTAAGTAGTACATGCCCGTTTTGAGGCCGCTCTTCCAAGCGTAGAAATGCATGGAGGTGAGTTTAGCAAAATTGGCGTTTTCCATGAACAGGTTCAGCGACTGCGATTGGTCGATAAAATACCCTCGCTGGCGGGCCATGTCGATGATGTCTTTCATGCTCAATTCCCAAACAGTTTTGTAAAGTTCCTTCAACTCTTGTGGAATGGCATCGATTTGCTGGATGGAACCATTATGACGCATGATTTCCTCTTTCAGTTCGTCGTTCCAAAGTCCCAATGCCACCAAATCTTCCAAGAGGTGTTTGTTTACCACAATGAATTCGCCGGAAAGCACCCTACGGGTGTAGATGTTGGAAGTATACGGCTCGAAGGCTTCGTTGTTCCCCAAAATCTGCGAAGTGGATGCCGTGGGCATGGGTGCTACCAACAAAGAGTTGCGTACCCCGTGCTTTTTAATATCCTTGCGCAATTTGGCCCAATCCCAGCGTCCGCTCAATTCTTCGTCCTTGATGTTCCAAAGGTTGTGTTGGAAAAGCCCTTCGGAAATGGGCGATCCTTTGTAGCTTTCGTAAACGCCATCGGTTTTGGCTTCTTCCATTGATGCCGTAACGGCCGCAAAATACAGGGTTTCAAAAATGTCTTGGTTAAGTTGTTTGGCCTCGTCGCTGGTAAAAGGCAAACGCAACATGATGAAGGTATCGGCCAATCCCTGAACGCCCAATCCTACGGGACGGTGCCGGAAATTGGAATTACGGGCTTCCGGAACGGGATAAAAGTTACGGTCGATGACCCGGTTGAGGTTTTTGGTGACCCTTTTGGTAACCCGGAACAATTCCTTGTGGTCAAATTCGCCATTTTTCACAAACATGGGTAGGGCAATGGAAGCGAGGTTGCACACCGCCACTTCGTCCGCCGAGGTGTACTCCATGATTTCGGTACAAAGGTTGGAAGAGCGGATGGTCCCTAGGTTTTTTTGGTTGCTCTTTCGGTTGGCCGCATCCTTGTAAAGCATGTAAGGTGTGCCTGTTTCTATTTGCGATTCGAGGATTTTCTCCCAAAGTTCGCGCGCCTTGATGGTTTTGCGGCCACGGTTTTCTTTTTCGTAGCCTTCATAGATTTTTTCAAATTCCTCCCCGTAAGTACTGTACAGGTTAGGGCACTCGTTGGGACACATTAGGGTCCAATTGCCATCCTCCTGAACCCGTTTCATGAACAAGTCCGGAATCCACATGGCATAGAAGAGGTCGCGCGCACGCATCTCCTCTTTTCCATGGTTTTTCTTTAAATCCAAAAAGTCGAAGATGTCGGCGTGCCAAGGTTCCACATAAATGGCAAAACTTCCTTTTCGCTTTCCTCCTCCTTGATCTACATACCGCGCCGTATCGTTGAACACCCGTAACATGGGCACAATGCCGTTTGAGGTACCATTGGTCCCAGCAATGTAAGAACCCGTTGCACGAATGTTATGAATGGACAATCCAATCCCCCCGGCCGATTGTGAGATTTTTGCCGTTTGTTTTAAGGTATCATAAATTCCATCGATGCTGTCGTCCTTCATGCTCAGCAAGAAACAGGAAGACATTTGCGGTTTGGGAGTCCCACTGTTGAAAAGGGTAGGTGTTGCATGGGTGAAAAACTTCTTGGACATGAGTTCGTAGGTTTCCTTTACGGCGGCCATATCGTCCAGGTGGATTCCTACAGAGACCCTCATAAGCATGTGTTGGGGCCGTTCGGCAATTTGCCCATTCAATTTCAACAAATAGGAACGCTCCAAGGTTTTAAAACCAAAATAATCGTATCCAAAGTCGCGGTTGTAAATGATGGCAGAGTCGAGCTCTTCTGCATTGTTTTTAACAACTTCGTACACCTCGTCGCTTAGTAATGGTGCTTTTTTTCCGGTTCTGGGATTTACGTATTCATAGAGATCGGTCATGACCTCGGAAAACGTTTTCTTGGTATTTTTATGGAGGTTAGAGACTGATATCCGGGCTGCTAGCTTGGCGTAATCGGGGTGGGAAACCGTCATGGTTGCAGCAATTTCGGCCGCCAAGTTGTCCAACTCGCTCGTAGTGACCCCATCGTACAACCCCTCAATGACCCGCATAGCTACCTTTACAGGATCGACCAAATCATTAAGTCCATAACACAATTTTCGAATCCTGGCCGTGATCTTGTCGAACATCACGGGTTCCTTACGACCGTCTCTTTTAATTACATTCATTTGCTAGCTATTGTTTAGTTTATTGAAAAAAATCGCTTGTCGTGCACCGTCATGATGCACATTCTCAATGATTTAAAAAAACCCGCCCTTTGGGGCTGCAAGCGGATGTATTTTAAAAATCGGCGTCGAAACTAATTTTGTTCGACTCTTTGTCTTTATTGGTTACTCCAGCCTTTTGGTATTCTGAGACCCGTTTTTCAAAGAAATTGGTTTTTCCTTGAAGCGAGATCATATCCATAAAGTCGAATGGATTACTGGAGTTGTATACTTTGTCACAGCCCAATTCCACCAACAGGCGGTCGGTCACGAATTCGAGGTATTGGGTCATGAGTTTGGCATTCATCCCAATGAGGCTTACGGGAAGGGATTCGGTAATGAATTCCCGTTCAATATCGAGGGCGTTTACAAGGATATCGGTAATGCGCTGTTTGGGTACTTTATTTATCAAATGGTGGTTGTGCAGGTGCACGGCAAAGTCGCAGTGTACCCCTTCGTCCCTGGAAATCAATTCGTTGGAAAAGGTCAATCCGGGCATCAGGCCACGCTTCTTCAACCAGAAGATGGAACAAAATGCACCTGAAAAGAAAATTCCTTCCACCGCTGCAAAGGCGATTAGGCGTTCTGCAAAGCTTGGACTTTCAATCCATTTCAACGCCCAGTCGGCTTTCTTCTTGATGGCAGGAAAGTTTTCGATGGCCTTGAAGAGGACGTCTTTCTCCTTATCTTCTTTTACATAGGTATCGATGAGCAACGAGTAGGTTTCGCTATGGATGTTTTCCATCATAATTTGGAACCCATAAAAGAATTTGGCCTCGCTGTACTGTACTTCATTCACAAAATTTTCAGCCAAGTTCTCATTTACGATCCCATCACTTGCAGCAAAGAACGCCAAGATGTGCTTGATAAAATAGCGTTCGTCATCGTTCAATTTTTCGTTCCAATCGGTGAGGTCCTGATGAAGGTCGATCTCTTCAGCGGTCCAGAAACTGGCCTCACTTTTTTTGTACCAGTCCCAAATGTCGTGGTGTTGGATTGGAAAAATTACGAAACGGTCTTTGTTTTCTGCTAAAATGGGTTCTACTGCACTCATGCGTCCTTTTCTTTTAAAAATTACTGAAATTTTCCTGTTACTAGGGACTAACAAATATGAAAAAAATTAGAAGGATTTACCTGAAAAACGACCCTGTGTTTTTAACAAAGTTTTCAACACAGGGTTGTGCGCATTGTTATTATCGTTGTGTTAAAAAAACAATATAAAATATTGTTTATCAGTTATTTATATGATAAAGTGTTTGCTTATCAACAATTGGCCTTTTAGTCGTTGAAAACCCAAATGGGCTTCCATTTTACGGTACTTTGGAAACGTTTAGGTAACGATTTCATAACCTCTTTTTTCAACAAAAAAAATCGGCAATTTGAAGTTCATTTTTTAATGAAAAACAGCTATTAAATAAAAAAAGCCAGAAAAAATCCTGGCTTTTTTTATTGTAAAGGGATTTTTATCCCAGGTCATCGGCGCCTAATTCTTCCACCGCATTCCAAGTTTCGTCCAAATCCATGTTTTTTCCATCGGCCTTGATGTAAAAACGATCGTCCTGCATGAATTGGATGCTGCTATTGTTATTGTTCTTCCAATATTCCTCTACGGCCTTTACCCCGTCTTTTTTTACGGTTCTTTTAGAAGAATTCTCGGTTTCTTCTTCGAAATCCTGCGAGAACAGAATGCGCATCCCGGCAGTGGCCGCAGCCCCCATTTCTCCTGCGCCATCGATTACCTGAACCTTGAAGGTTTTGCTTTTGTCCTCGTTGGCGTACGTAGCTTCAATGGAAGCAATCTTCATGAAAGCAGTTTGACCTGCTTTGAAAGAAATGCGCTGCATTCCCAATACCTCATCGGGCAACCACGCTTTCAATTCATCATTAGTAAGCGGGGTTTCGTTTTTCAATTTCTCCAAATCCTTTTGCATGTCCTTCATTTCCTCTACCGCATTTTTGGTGTTTTTCACATTTTGGCGGGTCTCTTTGATTTTTTCGGCCACGGGATTGTTGCAGGCCAAAACGATTCCACAAGCAGCAAATACAACTAATAGTTTTTTCATGATATTCAGTTTAGTCAGTTTGAAATACTAAGATAATGAATGTCAATTAAATGGACTTAAAATCGGCAGCGACTTTTTCTAGCTCGTCATACCAATCGGCTCCAAAACGTCGAACCAAGGCTTCTTTTACAAATTGATAGACAGGAACTTGCAGGCTTTTCCCCAAGATACAGGCATCGTCACAAATGGGCCATTTGTGGTAGTTTACTGCGGCAAATTCGCTGTAATCCTGCACCCGCACTGGGTATAAATGGCAAGAGATGGGTTTGCGGAAATCGATAACTCCAGCATGATAGGCTTCTTCAATACCACAACCTGCATGCCCTTTTTCGTCGAAGGTAACATAGGCGCATTCCTTGCCCTCCACGAGTGGGGTTTCCAATTCGTCCAAATCGCTCACAATGTGAGTTCCTTGAGCCTCAATGGCGTGTATCCCTTCAGGCCTGAGGTACGGTTTTATTTTTGGGAAAATAGCCTTTAGGGTGGCCGCTTCCGATTCCAAGACGGGGGCTCCTGCTTCGCCTTCCACACAACACGCGCCTTTACATGCATGGAGGTTGCAAAAAAATTCCTTTTCGAGGAGGTCTTCCGATACAATAGTTTTTCCTAGTTGGAACATATGGCAAAGATAAACGCTTTAATGTATTGCAGTTGTAATCTTTTGATTGATTAACTTTGCAGATGAATCACGGATTGCATTCCCCTTTAATGATTACCTCATGAAAATAGTTCGAATTAGCATCATGCTGCTGGCCTTAGCACTGGTTGTTTACAATGCCACCAAACTGGATTTCGACCAACCTTTGGAAGGTGATAGTAAAATTGCAGTTATTGGTATTTTGGCAGCTTCCTGTGCTTTTTTGATGGTGTGGATCCTGAATGCTTCCTTAAAGATAAAGCGGAAAAGTAGAAGGGGTTAATCGGCACTGTTTTTGGATTGCAGTTGCATTACTTTCTGCAACATCGGGTCTGTGGCGTTTAAGATAAATTCGTAGGCATTTGGACCGTAGAGCTGCTGCGCGATGTTCGCCTTCAACGCTAATTTAAGCGCTTCTTCATAACCTGTCATGTCGATTTGGGCTTCCTGCAGGCGTGCATAGTCGATGAACTCCTTGGCCAAATCGTCGGTTACTTCAAATTCCTTTTTAAATTTCTCAAAATCCAGCGCATTGAATTGATTGCGATGGACCTCCAAATATTCAAAAATGAAATAACTCATAAAGCCATTTCGGGCTACATAATCCAAGGTTTCATTCGCAATGCTAGTGTCCTTCGGCACAAAGACATCGGGAATGATACCGCCCCCGCCATAGACGACTTTCCCTTTTGGGGTTACATATTTTAAGGAATCGGCCACTTTGATGCTATCTGCGTGGAGTAATTCGCCATTACGGTACCGTTGTTCATAATCGCTATAGTATTCGCCATTGCCATCTCCATAAGGTCTTTGTATGGAGCGTCCCGTTGGGGTATAGTACCGGGCAATGGTCAAGCGCACAGCACTTCCATCGCCCAAAGCCATTTCCCGTTGTACCAAGCCTTTGCCAAAAGAGCGCCGCCCTATAATGGTGCCTTTATCGTTGTCCTGTAGGGCCCCCGCTACAATCTCGCTGGCAGATGCCGTATTTTCATTAATGAGTACGAAGAGCTTCCCGTCTTCGAATTCGCCTTTTCCAGAAGCATAGCTATACGTTTCCTCGCCTGCTTTGTTTTTGGTGATTAAGAGCAGGGTGTCATCTCCCAAAAATTCGTCGAGTATTTTTTCGGCAGAAGAAATATACCCCCCGGGGTTGTCGCGCAAGTCCAATACAAGACTTTTCATCCCTTGGTCCAATAATACATCCAAGGATTTTTTAAATTCGGAGTAGGTTGATTCCGAGAAACGGTTGATTTTAATGTACCCCAAACTGCCTTCCAACATATAGGAGGCATCCACACTGATAATGGGAATCCGTTTACGTTTCAATTTAATGTCCAGCAATTCTTTTTCTCCTTTGCGATAGACTTTCAAATTAACCTTGGAATTGATTTCCCCTTTAAGGAATTTAGAGATACTATCTCGGTCTACCCCGTCTCCAAACAATTTTTTACCGTCGGCATACAAAATACGGTCGCCACCTTTGATCCCCGCCTTCTCTGCACTTCCGCCCTCAATGGCACGAATTACTGCAATGGAATCCTTGTACACATAAAAACTAACCCCGATGCCCACAAAATTCCCACGCATGTCGTCGGCATTTTCCTCGTAAGCAGCGACAGGGATGTAAACAGAATGTGGATCGAGGTTTTCCAAAATTCCATTAACGGTTACATCAACAATGCTATCCGTATTTACGGCATCCACATATTCGTAATCGATATAATCGATCAAACGGTTCAGTTTGTCCTTTTTTGAATTGGTTGCAAAAATTTTTTCATTGGAATCCTTGAAGTTGAGCTTGGACCCCACAAACACTCCTAAGGCAAGTGCAATTCCTAAAAGCAAAGGCAGTATTTTTTTTGTTTTTCCCATCACTTTAGTCCAATTGTGGAATGTGCGTAATACCTACGCCTGCTTTTTCCAAAAATTTGATGCCCGAATTGTCTTTGTAGGCTTCATGATACACCAACCTGGAAATCCCTGCCTGGTGGATGAGCTTACTGCATTGTTGGCAGGGCGACATGGTAATGTACAACGTACCCCCTTTACACGACTGGGTTGAAGAAGCTACTTTGGAAATGGCATTGGCCTCGGCGTGCAACACGTACCATTTGGTATATCCATCTTCATCTTCACAGAAATTTTCAAAACCCGTTGGCGTGCCATTGTACCCATCGCTTATGATCATCTTGTCCTTAACGATGAGGGCACCAACCTGCCGTCTTTTGCAATAGGAAAGTTTGCTCCATTCACGGGCCATTTTCAAATAGGCCTTGTCGTACTGTAATTGCTTCTCCTTCTTCATGATACTTATAAGTAGCGAATTTAAAAGGAAGTTAGGGACTCACAAAAAAATGGGGTGTTAAATGTTTCCGAAAAATTGGGTGTCAAAAAGGCCAGTTTTCAAGAAGCATGGGGAAGGCCATCCCAATGATCGCTGCAGAAACCACCAAGACCCAGTCGCGTTGTTGAAAGCGGAAAAACGTTTGCACAAAATACCCCAAAACCAACACAGAAAGCACGATGATTACCTGTGAAATTTCTATACCCAGAGCAAATTCCAAAAGTGGTGCAATTTCTTTATCATCAATCATTTGGTTGAAATCGGTCCCAAAGGCCAATCCATGGATGATTCCAAAAAAAAGCGTGACCAGAAAGAGCACCCCAACTTTATCTTTTTTAGGCGGTTTTCCAGCCATGGCGATGTTGTAGGTGGCCGCTACCATAATGGTAATGGGAATGAGGAATTCGATCCAGCTTTTGGAAACCGAAACCAATTCGTAGTGTGTTACGAATAAGGAAAAGGTATGCCCCAGTGTAAACATGGAAACAAGGTAGAGAAGCCGTTTCCAGTGCGAGAAAGCGTAAGCTGTACACAGTGCAATTATGAAAAGCACATGGTCGTAAGCCTGCCAGTCTAGCACATGGTCCAAACCCAGTTGAAAGTACAGCCAAAATTGGGACATCACATCTTAATAAAGGCCGAAAATAGCGATTTAGACAAAAAATGCATAACTTTCATAAGATTAATCCATTGAATCCTAGCTATGAAATCATTTTTGCTTTTTTCGTCCTTATTTTTTGCTGTAATTCCACTAGTTGGTCAAAACCCAGAGATGGTAGGCACTTGGTACCTCAAAGCTTTTACTGTCGATTTGGGAGACCCCGAATATATTACCGCCATCGATGCCCCCCAGAATCCCACCTTTACCATCCATCCAGATTATTCATTTGAGGGATTGGGTGCCTGTAATACTTTTTCGGGCCAGTTGGTGTATGATGGTGTTGAGGAAGTGTATTATCACGAGAGCTTTGCAAATGGCGTTGAGGATTGCGGAACTCCCGGTTACAATGATTTTGAAACCCAATACTTTTGTCATTTTAATGATGGGTGTGGTTTGTATTTACGATACGTCCCTTTGGGAAACGGCATCCTTTATTTGGAACTTCCATCCCCAGGGTTTGGAATGGAATTTCAGGACACTCCATTTTTAGGGCTAAATGAAACCCCTATTACTGCTATAACGGTATTTCCAACCCCCACTGTAAATAAACTTCAGCTAAACCCTCAGCATATTGAAATTAAATCCTTATCCATCTATACCCTTTCCGGACAAAAGATAATGACCCTCTATGACGTCCCCGAATCCATTGATGTCTCTGCTTTGCAAAGTGGCTTATATGTATTAGAGTTTGTCACCGATAAAGGGAAAACTTTTAAGAAGTTCATCAAAAAGTAAGGTCCTTACCCATTTGAATCTGCTTGCATCAATCCTTGATTTAGATAATTGAATTAAATTTCTATCTTGCGTTCGTTAAAAATTATCGCTCCAATGAAAATTATCCCATTTCTTTTCCTGGCGTTCGCTTTGTATAGCTTGCCTCTTTTTGCCCAATCCGAAAAATTTGGTTACGACATCAACGGACTTCAACCCGATTATGTGGTTGTAACCATGGAAGGCATGAGTCAATCAGTCCTTTACCAAAAAGCACTGCAATGGGCCCAAACCGGGAATCGAACGGTAGTTAGTTCAGAAGAATCCAATAAAATTATTTTTCAAGGAGAAAAGGAGAATGCCTTATGCTATACCATCGTTGGCAAGAAGTCCTGTAACAATTTGCGGTATCAGGTTGAAGTAGCTTTCAAGGATAACAAGTATAAATTTGAAGTAGTGGGCTTGGAACAATACGGACCCATCAATGACACCGGCCAAAAGGGTTGGTTTGCAGTGGAATTGGAGAAAGCGCCGGATGCCATGTATACTCGTGGCGGGGATTTGAAAAAGGAATATGTAGATACCCCCGGCAATATTTCAGGGCTTTTCAACTCGTTAAATGAAGTCTTCAAAAAAGCTTTGTTGAAGGAAAGCGAAGCATCCGATGATGAAGGTTGGTAGCAAAATTCATTAAAAAAATCCCTTCACGTTATCCAAAATAAAAGCGAGCTCTTTTTGGAACTCGCTTGGGATTCACCATTTCTGCATTTGTAGTACCTTGGGTGGGAATCGAACCCACACTCCGTTTGGAACACGAGTTTGAGTCGTGCGCGTCTACCAATTCCGCCACCAAGGCTTAAACGGACGGCAAAAATAAACAATTAATTATAAATTGTTAGTAAATCTTCACCGCATTTTTGTAAAAAAATAATGCATCCCTGTACATTTGTAGCATACTAAACAACCCTAAACATGTCCTCACCCATCCCGGAACCCAAAATTTTTGCTTGCAAACAAAGCCAAGTATTGGCCGAAGCCATTTCCAAATCTTTTGGAATTCCATTGGGGAATGTCATTACCTCTACCTACAGCGATGGGGAATTTCAGCCCTCCTTCGAGGAATCTGTTCGTGGCAGTAGGGTTTTTATTATTGGGTCTACTTTTCCTAACAGCGATCACCTTATGGAGATGTTATTGATGTTGGACGCTGCCAAGAGAGCTTCGGCACGCCACATTACCGCAGTGCTTCCTTATTTTGGATGGGCACGCCAAGACCGTAAGGACAAACCCCGGGTGCCCATTGCCGCCAAGCTGGTGGCCAAAATGTTGGAAACCGCAGGAGCCACCAGGATTATTACCATGGACTTGCATGCCGATCAAATTCAAGGGTTTTTTGAAAAACCGGTAGACCATCTATTTGCTTCAACCATATTTTTACCCTATCTAAAAAAACTGAGCTTGGACAATTTAACCATTGCTTCCCCAGACATGGGAGGCTCCAAAAGAGCCTACGCCTATTCCAAAGCGCTGGAAAGCGATGTCGTAATTTGCTACAAACAGCGCGCCAAGGCCAATGTCATCTCACACATGGAGTTGATTGGGGATGTGCAGGGCAAGAATGTGGTATTGGTTGACGATATGGTGGATACGGCCGGAACCCTCACCAAAGCAGCCGATTTGATGATGGAGCGCGGTGCCGCCAGTGTAAGGGCCATCTGTACCCACCCCATCCTTTCAGGAAATGCCTACGAAAAACTTGAGAAATCCAAGCTCGAGGAACTCATTGTAACCGACTCCATCCCATTACGGCAAAACAGCTCAAAAATTAAAGTCCTAAGCTGTGCCCAACTCTTCGCAGATGTGATGCTACGCGTTAATGAAAATCGCTCCATCAGCTCAAAATTCCTCATGTAATTCCAAGCTCTAAAAAAGCTTGTTTTTCATCGTTTTTTTCAGAAAAAAGACTACATTTGCACCCGCTTTACCAGTAGGTAGGGCTGTGAATTACATTAAAAAATAATTTAGTACAAATGAAATCAATTACAATTCAAGGACAACAAAGAGAAAGCGTGGGCAAGGTAGCTACCAAAGCCTTACGTAATGCTGGAAGGGTCCCCTGCGTAGTTTACGGAGGAGAAACACCAGTTCATTTTTCAGCAGATGAAATTGCATTCAAAGACTTGGTGTACACCCCCGAGGCACACACGGTTGTAGTTAATTTGGACAACGGGTCCAAAGTGGAATGCATTCTTCAAGACATTCAATTTCACCCTGTAACGGACAAAATCCTGCACATCGACTTTTACCAGATTTTCGACGATAAGGAAGTGACCATGGAAATTCCGGTGCGTATCGTAGGAAATTCAAAAGGGGTACGAAATGGAGGGGTATTGCGCATTGTAAACCGCAAACTCCGCGTGAAAGCTTTACCTAACGATCTTCCCGATTTTATTGAAGCCGACATCACCGAAATGCGTATCGGAAACAAAATGTATGTTACGGCCATCGAGCAGGAAAAATTCAAGATCATGCACGGTGAGAATACCGTAATCTGCCAAGTACGTACTTCTCGTACTGCCGTGGAAGATGTGGAAGAAGAGGAAGAAGAAACCGAAGAAGGGGCAACCGAAGAGGCTGCTGTCGAAACTCCAGCTGCAGAAGCTCCTGCGGAAGAGTAACCCTTCGAGAGACTTATATGAAAAAGCATCCTGTAAATGGGATGCTTTTTTTTATTTTTACGAAAAAGAACCACGGAATGTTCGGTTTTCTAAAAAAACTTTTTGCTTCCAAAGAAAAACAACCCCCTTTTGAAGGAGAACCCATGAAGAAATTACTGATAGTAGGCCTTGGAAACATTGGTCCCGAATATGAAAATACCCGACACAATGTTGGTTTCCGTATTCTCGATTACATTGCTTCGGAAAATGGTCTTACTTGGGAAACTGCTAAATTGGGCAGTATGGCCGTTCACAAAAAAAAGGGACGCTCTTTTTTGTTGCTCAAACCAAGCACCTATATGAATTTAAGTGGAAAGGCCGTTCACTACTGGTTGGAGAAGGAAAAAATAACTCCTGAAAACCTGCTCATTGTAACGGATGACATCAACCTCCCTTTCGGTGCCTTGCGATTCAAAACCAAAGGCAGCGATGGCGGCCATAATGGATTGAAGGATATCCAGAATGTCTTGCATACCACACAATACAACCGATTTCGTTTTGGCATTAGCAACGATTTCAACAAAGGACGGCAAGTAGATTATGTGCTGGGGGCTTGGAACGAAGAAGAAGCCAAACTACTCCCAGAACGTATGGAAGTAGCCTCGCAAGCCATCGAGTCGTTTGGTTTGGCAGGAATGACCCATACCATGAACACCTATAACGGAAAGTAAGTTGAAAGTACATCAAGGCGCATCAAATTTTAGGTGTACCAATGGAACGGTAGTTACCATTGGTACCTTCGATGGGGTCCATTTAGGGCACAAAGCCATCTTGAAACGATTGGTGGAAGCTTCCAAGAAAAATAAACTGGATTCGGTATTATTGACCTTTTTTCCGCACCCCCGTATGGTGCTTCAGAACGATGCCGATTTGAAATTACTGAATACCCTAAATGAAAAAGAAATCCTGCTGGAGGCTCAGGGTATCGACCATCTGGTCGTTCATCCCTTTACCAAGGAATTCTCGAGACTGACTGCAGAAGAATTTGTTCGCGACATTCTGGTGCATCAATTAAAGGCAAAGAAAATCATCATTGGATACGACCACCGCTTTGGCCGAAACCGTAACGCCAACATCGACAATCTTAGGGAATACGGTATCATTTATGGTTTTCAGGTGGAAGAAATCTCTGCAAAAGAGCTGGACGACGTGGCCATTAGTTCCACAAAAATAAGGAATGCATTGAATGATGGGGATATCGAAATGGCCAACACCTATTTAGGATACCCCTACAAGCTGCAAGGGGTTGTTGTTCGTGGCAAGGGCCTCGGAAAAAAATTGGGGTTTCCTACCGCAAACCTAGAGCTAGAGGAGTCCTACAAACTCATTCCCAAAAATGGAGTCTATGTAACGCGCGCACAAATTAAAGGACAATGGCGATTTGGCTTAACCAGTATTGGAACCAACCCAACCGTGGGAGGGACAAGTACAACCATTGAAACCTATTTTTTGAAAACTAGATTCGATTTGTATGACGAATACCTGCAATTGGAGTTTTTGACTTGGATCCGTGAGGAAAAGACCTTCGAATCCTTAGATGCTTTAAAAAAGGCCATTGCAGCCGATGAACATTTTGCAAAAGAATTTTTGGATTCCAATGGATAGATTTTTTTTTCAGCGGATCGATAATACCGGACTTTCCCTATGGCGAATAGCCTTCGGGCTTCTTATTTCCATTGAAGCCTTCGGTGCCATCCTTACAGGGTGGGTGAAGGATATTTTGGTCGATCCAGAATTTACATTCAACTTCATTGGCTTCGACTTTTTACAACCACTTCCGGGAAATTGGATGTACTATTACTATGTACTAATGGGATGCTTCGGGATCCTTGTGATGGTGGGCTACAAATACCGATGGAGTATGGCTGCCTATGCCCTAATGTGGACTTGTACCTATTTGATGCAAAAAACGGCATACAACAACCATTATTACCTTATGATGTTGCTTTGTTGGTTGATGGTGTTCTTTCCTGCCAATCGCTACCTGTCACTGGATGCGCTAAAACCCGGGTTTAAAAAGTATGACATGCCCCGTTGGGTTTCCATGGCGTTCATCCTACAGATTTGGATTGTGTTTACTTACGCTTCTATAGCCAAGATGTATCCGCATTGGTGGGATGCCTCTGCACCGGCCCTTTTCATGCAGGGCAAAAAAGACTACTGGCTCATAGGAGGATTTTTGCAACAACCTTGGGCTCATTATTGCATCGCTTATTTTGGAGTATTTTTCGACCTGCTCATCATCCCCATGCTCCTTTGGAAGCGTACCAGGCTTTTGGGGTTTGGTCTTTCGTTGTTTTTTCACCTTTTCAATTCCTTCGTCTTTCAAGTGGGTATTTTTCCCTACATGAGCATTGCATTTGCGTTTTTCTTTTTTACTCCCGAAACACTCATTAAACGCTTTAGGCTTAAACGCCCCTCATTTCACAATGATCATCTGGCCATCCCAAGGTTCAAAAAAGTAGGAATTGTAGTTTTTAGCGTCTATTTTATTTTACAGATTGGGCTCCCTTTGCGCCATTGGTTTATTCATGACGACGTTCTTTGGACCGAGGAGGGGCATCGTCTTAGCTGGCGCATGATGCTTCGAAGTCGCTCTGGACAGTTATTGTTTTGGGTCGAAGACAAAAATACGGGCGAACGCACTAATTATCCTTACCAACCCATGCTAAGCAGGAAACAACGAAACAGCATCAAATCCCGGCCTGATTTTATTTGGCAAATGGCGCAACGGATCAAAAAAATGGAGGCAGAAAAGGGGAAGGATGTCGCAGTCTACGTTACTTGTAAAGTAAAAATCAACAACGGCACCTACTACGATTTTATTGATCCTGGGGTTGATTTGGCCGCCCAAAAATGGAATCCCTGGAAGCACCATGCCTGGATTTTGCCCAGCCCGGAAAGCTATTCAAAAAAATAGCCCAGAATTGCCTTGGGCACCTGCTATAAACCGAGCATTTTCCATAACTTTGCCCTTTCAAAAACCCCTTGGAACATGTTACAAGTTGTCAACATCCGCGAACATAAGGAAGCTTATATAAATGCACTTTCCAAAAGAGGCCTTGACGCCCAAGCTCTTTTGGAAGAAGTTCTGCAATTGGACGAAATACGGCGAAACACACAGGCCCAACTGGACGAAACTTTAGCACAATTGAACAATGCTTCCAAGGAAATTGGAATCCTTTATCAAAAAGGTGAAGCTGAAAAAGCCAATAACATGAAGGCCCAAACCGGCGAATGGAAGGAACAGTCCAAAGTGCTTCAAGAACAACTAAACCATGCTACCCAGAAATTGGATGAATTGCTGTATACCATCCCCAACATCCCAAGCGAATGGGTTCCAGCAGGGAGTGATGAAAACGATAATGAAGAAGTATTCCGTGAAGGGGAAGTCCCGCTATTGGGCGACGAGGCTCTGCCCCATTGGGAATTGGCCAAAAAATACGATTTAATCGATTTTGAACTGGGTGTGAAAATTACTGGGGCTGGATTCCCCGTTTACAAAGGCAAAGGAGCCAAATTGCAACGTGCCTTAATAACCTACTTCCTCGACAAAAATACGGAAGCGGGCTATACCGAATTTCAAGTCCCGCACCTTGTGAATGAAGCCTCTGGTTTTGGGACGGGTCAATTGCCCGACAAGGAAGGGCAAATGTACCATGTAGGGTTGGACAACCTGTATTTGATTCCTACCGCCGAAGTACCCGTTACCAATCTGTTCCGTGGGGATTTGCTTCAATTGGACCAATTACCGATTACCTGTACGGGTTATACCCCGTGTTTTCGTAGGGAAGCAGGAAGTTATGGTGCCCACGTTCGCGGTTTGAACCGTTTGCACCAGTTCGACAAAGTCGAGATTGTACGCATTGAACACCCCGACCGTAGTTATGAAGCTTTGGATGCTATGGTGGAGCATGTAAAAGGGATTTTACGGGAATTGAAACTCCCTTACCGCATCCTTCGCCTTTGTGGGGGTGATTTGGGTTTCACATCGGCACTTACCTACGATTTTGAAGTATTTTCAACTGCCCAAGACCGTTGGCTGGAAATTTCCTCCGTTTCCAATTTTGAGACCTTCCAGGCCAACCGCTTGAAATTGCGCTTCAAGGATGCAGACGGCAAAAATAAATTAGTACATACCTTGAATGGCAGTTCGCTGGCACTGCCCCGTGTGCTAGCTGGTATTTTGGAAAACTACCAAACTCCCAAGGGCATCAAGGTTCCTGACGTTTTGATTCCGTATTGCGGTTTTGAATGGATCCACTAATGGCCCTTGGCATAGGTTGGGCACAAACTTTGTAGTTTTTTTAAGATAACAAATGCTATCTTTATACCATGCGCCATTTTTTAGCTGTGATTCTGTTTTTTGTTGGGGGTATTTCCATAGCCCAAAACGATTTATTGGCAAAAAACTATTTTGAACAAGGGGAGTATGAAAAGGCCCTAAGTCTTTACAAAAAACTGGTGGCACAAACCCCAGGAAACAACAATTATTTTATTGGCCTCATCAAAACGTATCAACAATTAGAGCAATTCCAAGAGGCGGAATCCCGATTGGAGGAACGTTTAAATACCCCTAGGCCGGCACCAGATCTCTTTGTGGAATTGGGCCATAATTTTACCCTTCAACAACAGGATAGCCTGGCAAACGTTCAATTTCGAAAAGCAATCGATTTTGTCAAACAAAATCCCGTTTACACCTACATCGTAGGCAGGGCTTTTACGGAATACAGCTTGTTGGACGAGGCCATCATTGTTTATGAATGGTCCATGCAAACCGATCCTTCCCGTGATTTTTATCTTCAATTGGCACAGATTTATGGAGAAAAAGGCGATTTGGAAAAAATGTTCGAGATGTACCTTTCCCTCATCAAAACCAACCCGGATTTTGGAAATTCCATCAAAAGAAGTTTTAGCCAATACATCGATGAGGACCCGCTAAATGAGTCCAATCAAATGCTTCGCAAGGCACTCCTGAAAAAACTCCAACAGGATCCTGATGTCCTTTATAACGAATTGTTGAGTTGGCTATTCATTCAACAAAAAGAATACAAAAAAGCCTTTGTCCAAGAAAAAGCCATTTATACCCGGAGGGGTGAAACCTTGGAAGGGTTGATAGATTTGGGCCGCATCGCACTCGAAGATGAACATTATGGGGATGCCAAGGAAATTGTTCAGTTTATTGTCGATCGAGCTTCCAACATCCCCACCAAAATTGAAGCCTATCAACAATTGATGCTCATTGAAATAAATTTAGCCGACAAAAAAGACTTCCCAAAAATCGACCAGCAGTTTAAGGAGCTCTTCCAAACCTATGGCAATGGTAGGGAAACCTATGCCTTGCAGCTTGATTACAACGATTTTTTGGCATACCAATTCGATAAAAAGGAGGAAGCCATACAAAATTTGAAAGCCTTAACCAAACAAGACTTAAGCGTATACCAAGAAGCCCGGGTAAAACTCAAGTTAGCCGATATCCTGGTTTTTGACGAACGGTTCAATGAAGCTTTGATTTACTATTCACAGGTCCAAAACAAGGTGAAGAACGATGTTCTGGCCCAGGAAGCCCGATTTAAAGTGGCCCGAACCAGTTATTTTAAGGGAGATTTTCAATGGGCTCAGGTACAATTGGATGTGTTGAAAAAATCGGCCTCCCAACTCATAGCCAACGATGCCATGCAACTTAGCCTAATGATTAGCGACAATTCACTGGAAGATTCCACCCAAACGGCCCTCCGTAAATATGCCAAAGCCGATTTGAGGGATTTGCAGCATCACTATCAAGAGGCCAGCGACATCCTGAAAGACCTACTGCTCAATAATAAGGGAGAAGCCGTTGAAGATGAAGCCCTGTTGAAATTGGGGAGCATTTACGAGAAATTACATGAATACCCTCTCGCAGAAACACAGTATTTGAAATTGATTGAATTATACAATGACGACATTCTTGCCGACGATGCGCACTTCCGTTTGGGGTTACTTTATCAAAACCAATTGGCAGCACCCCAAAAAGCTAAGGAACAATTTGAAATAATCATCTTCGATTTTGAGGACAGTATTTATTTTGTGGAAGCCCGCAAACGCTTTAGGATGCTTCGGGGCGATGAAATAAATTGAAGGTTGAGGAATAAGATTTAGACCGTTTTGAAATTTGTAATTTAGGTTTTTGTTTTTTTGAACATGTATATCTACAATGTAACCATCAACATTGATGAAAGTGTGCACGACCAATGGCTGCAATGGATGAAGGAAGAGCACATCCCCGCCATGTTGGCCACAGGCAAATTTAGCAAAGCCCTAATGACTCGGGTAATGGTAACGGAAGAAATGGGAGGAACCACCTATGCTATTCAATACCTTACCGATAGCAAAAACACCCTCAATAGCTACTATGCCGAAAATGCCCAAACACTTCGCGCCCAAAGCCAGCGCTTTGAAGGAAAGTTTGTAGCCTTTCGAACGGAGTTGGAGGTAATTTCTGAACACCAATGACCGCAGTAAGAGCCAAGAAGCATTTGGGGCAACATTTTCTGCATGATGAACGGATTGCCGAGAAAATTGCCGCCACGCTCACGGGTCACGGATATAAGTACGTATTGGAAATCGGCCCGGGTATGGGCATCTTAACACAATTCCTAGTGCAGCGACGGTTCGCTCTTACCGCAATGGATATCGATTCTGAATCGATTGCGTACCTAGAAAAAAATTTCCCTCAGAAAAACCTTAGGATTTTAAAAGCCGATTTTTTGAAATGCGACCCCTCCCAACTTTTTGGTTCCGAAGCCTTTGCCATTACAGGAAATTTTCCTTATAATATTTCGTCGCAAATTGTATTCAGGACACTCGAATGGAGGCACCAAATCCCAGAATTTACAGGTATGTTCCAAAAGGAAGTCGCACAACGGATTTGCGAAAAAAAAGGGTCCAAAACCTACGGTATTTTATCAGTCCTGGTACAAGCCTTTTACGAAGCCGAATTTCTATTTACCGTAAAGCCAGGAGTATTCAACCCACCGCCTAAGGTAGATAGTGGCGTTATACGGTTAACACGAAAAGCCGCACACACATTACCGTGCAGTGAACCTTTTTTCTTCCAAGTCGTAAAAACAGCGTTCCAACAACGGCGAAAAACCTTGAGAAACAGTTTAAAAACTTTCGGCATTTCCGAAAAACTAAAAGAAGATGCTATCTTTGCGCTACGTCCTGAACAACTATCGGTTGAGGATTTCATAGCGCTAACCCAAAAATTGGAACGCGATGGCATTTCAACTCACTGAACAATTCCTCGAGCAAATTGAGCAGTTCATTGCCCAAAGGGATGGAAATGCCATAAAAGAACTGCTGCACGAACTCCACTTTGCCGATGTGGCAGAAATCCTGGAAGAGTTGGACAGCGATGAAGCGACCTACCTCATCAACATCCTGGAAAGTGAAATTACCTCGGAAGCCTTGATGGAAGTAGACGAGGACGTTCGTGAAAAAATTCTTGAGCGCCTTTCCCCAAAGGAAATTGCCCGCGAACTTGCCGAAATGGATACCGATGATGCCGCCGACGTGGTTTCGGAACTGGACGAGCACATCCAACGAAAAGTTATCGACAAACTCGAAGACGAAGAACATGCCGCAGGCATTGTCGAGCTCCTAAAATACGATGAAGATACCGCAGGGGGGTTAATGGCCAAAGAATTGGTAAAGGTAAAAGACACTTGGACCACTGCGGGCTGTGTGCGCGAAATGAGACGCCAGGCCAAAAACGTAACCCGGGTGCATTCTATATACGTAGTGGATAAAGAAGGTAAATTGAAAGGCAGGCTTTCCCTAAAAGACCTTTTAACGGCACCTGAAAGAGCTCACATCAGTGATATTTACATTCCAAAAGTAGATTTTGTCAATGTCCACACGGAAGGAGAAGATGTGGCGCGCATCATGCAAAAATACGATTTGGAAGCCATCCCGGTAGTCGATGACGATGGTATTTTGGTAGGAAGAGTAACCATCGATGATATTGTGGATTTTATTCGTGATGAGGCCGAAAAGGATTACCAAATGGCTGCGGGGATCTCGGGGGATGTAGAAGCAGACGACAGCATCATCAAACTCACAAAAGCGAGATTGCCCTGGCTTTTGATTGGTGTATTGGGTGGTTTGGGTGCCGCCAGCATCATAGAGCAATTTAGCGGTTCCATGGGGGATTTTTTCATCCTTCTAAGCTTTGTTCCGCTTATCCAAGCAACCGCTGGTAACGTGGGGGTACAGTCTTCGGCGATTGTAGTTCAGGGTTTGGCCAACGACAGCCTCGATGGCAGTATCATCAAACGACTATTAAAAGAAAGCCTATTGGGGTTGGTTAATGGACTGGCCATTGCGATTCTTGCCCTGGGCGTAAGTCATTTTATCTTTAAAACCCCGTATGTAGTCTCAATAACCATTGGGCTGGCACTAATTGTCGTAATTATTATTGCGGCATTGATTGGCACGTTCATTCCCATCTTTTTGGACAAACGGGGCATCGATCCCGCAGTAGCCACCGGCCCATTTATTACCACCAGTAATGATGTTTTTGGAATCCTTATCTATTTTTTGATTGCCAAACTAATTTTAGGTTTTTGAACTCACAAAGCTTTACAAAAACGTTTGCGGTCCCAGCGTCGGCCATCGATGAAAGAAACCATGTCAATAACCTTTCCTACCTTCAGTGGTGTTTGGATAGCGCTCAAGAACACTGGAATGATAAAGCTTCCCCTTCCTTGAAACAACAGTATGTTTGGTACGTCCTTCACCATTCCATCGAATATAAAGCAGAGGCTTTTGCAGGAGAAAAGCTTCAACTAGTAACTTGGGTGAGCTCGGCAGATGGTGTACGAAGTGAAAGACATTACAAAATTATAAGACTAGCGGACAGCAAAACCATAGTTGAAGCGAAAACGCTCTGGTGTTTGCTGGATGCTTCAACTTCGCGACCCACCCCAATCACTGAAGAAATCCGTAATTTGTTTCAATGAAAAAACATAGGAAACCCATTAACATCATCCAAAAATTCAGCAAGTTTTCAACGCATTGGCATCCCCACCAAATTGCCGTGGTAGACGACATGCAGGTCCTGTTGGCAAAAATTCAAGGGGAGTTTGTATGGCACCAGCATGAGGAAGAAGACGAACTCTTTTACGTTCAAAAGGGAACCTTGGAAATGCAGTTCAGGGATCGGGTGGAAATCGTTAAGGAAGGAGAACTCATTGTGGTGCCAAAAGGAACCGAACATTGTCCAAAAACCCAGGATGGAGCGGAAGTACATGTACTGTTATTTGAAAAGATTGCGACCAAGCATACTGGAAACGTGGTTTCCGAAAAAACCCAAAACAGCTATCCCAAAATTTAATCATGAACATCCTCCATTTAGACACCAATCATCCCTTACTTATTGAAGCGCTTCAAAAGACGGGCTTTACCAATGTGGAGGAATACATTGCCAGTAAAGAAGCGGTCGAAAAAATCATACACAAATTTGATGGAGTAGTCATTAGGAGCCGTTTCAAAATCGACAAGCAGTTTATGGACGCTGCCAAAAACCTCAAATTTATTGCACGGGTAGGAGCGGGTTTGGACAGCATCGACGAAGCCTATGCTGCCCAAAAGAGAATCGAGCTTATAGCAGCCCCGGAAGGAAACCGCAATGCGGTTGGTGAACATACCTTAGGTATGTTGCTTTCATTGTTCAACCGACTCAATAAGGCCAATTGGGAAGTAAAATCCGGTATCTGGAACCGGGAGGGAAATCGCGGTGTGGAACTGGATGGAAAAGTGGTAGGTATTATTGGTTATGGCAATATGGGCAAGGCTTTTGCCAAAAAACTCAAAGGGTTCAATTGCACGGTGCTTTGCTGTGATATTTTGGAAGATGTGGGAAACAAAAATGCTACTCAAGTGAGTTTCCAGACACTTTTTGATATGGTCGATGTGGTAAGCCTTCACACACCATGGACTCCGTTAACGGATAAAATGGTGAACACCGAATTCATCGAAAAGTTTAAAAAACCATTTTGGTTGTTGAATACCGCCCGAGGGAAAAGTGTCGTTACAGAAGATTTGGTAAAAGCACTCAAAAGTGGCAAAATTTTAGGTGCTGGTTTGGATGTATTGGAATATGAAAAAAGTTCCTTTGAAGCACTTTTTACCCATGAAGTGCCTCCTGCTTTGAAGGAATTGATTGCCATGGACAATGTCCTCCTAAGCCCTCATATTGCAGGCTGGACGGTAGAAAGTAAAGAAAAATTGGCCCTAACCATTGTTGAAAAAATACTGGAAACTTTTCCTCCAAAAAAACAATGAAAAAAACCATCCTTACCTTTTCGGGAATTATTTTTGGGGTTTTGGCCCTCTTTCAATTGAGCCATTACCAAATTACCTATAGCCATCTGTACAGCGAGGTTGTTGTTGCCATAGTTGCCGTGGTATTTCTGTTGATGGGGCTCTTTATTGCGAAAAAAAAGCGGCAAACAGCAAATGAAGTACCATCAACTATCGATCATCACAAAATTGAAAACTTGGGCATCAGTAAACGCGAATACGAAATCCTTCAGAAAATTTCAGAGGGATTGTCCAATAAAGAAATTGGAGCCCGTCTTTTTGTTTCAGAACATACTGTAAAGACGCATGTTTCCAATCTTTTTCAAAAACTCGAGGTCAAACGACGAACCCAAGCGGTGCAAAAAGCCAAGGAGCTAAATATCATCGCCTAGTCCTTTTCCATGAAAAAGTTTGCCATTTTTGGTACTTTCGTATGAGGGGTAAAACCCATGCGATAGTTACTTTTGAGCTACTAAATTGATGAAAATGAGAAAAACTGTTTTACGATACGGAATTTACGGGTTGCTTACTTCGGCAATGCTATTTTTAATCGCCTTTTTGTTCCTAAAAGAGTTAGATTATGGACTGCAGGAAGTATTGGGATACCTTTCCATGTTCATTGCACTTAGCTTCATTTTTTTTGGAATCAAGCACTATCGGGATCAAGAAAATAACGGGGCGGTTTCCTTTGGGAAGGCCCTCCTTATTGGGCTCTTGATTGCAGTACTGACAGGTATTGGGGTGGCCATTGTTGATTACATTTACACCACGGTCATCAATCCTGATTTTGCTTCGGAATACCTAACCAAAAGCCTTGAAACCATGAAAGCCTCGATGCCCATTGAAGAATTTGAGAGGCAAAAAGCCCTTTTGGAACAACAGATGAAGGATTTTGGCGGATCGGGTTTTATGGCATTCATCATGTTTGTAACGGTAGTGGTAATCGGTTTTATCATATCGTTGATTTCAGCATTCATTTTACAACGCAAACCAAAATAACATGCAATACAAAGCCAACACTCCAGAAGAGTATATTGATCAGTTGCCCGAAGAGCGCAAAGCACCTATTCAAAAACTAAGAACGGTAATTTTAAAAAACCTTCCCAAGGGCTTTAAGGAAGGGATTGGATATGGGATGATTGGGTATGTGGTGCCCCATGCTGTCTATCCAAGTGGGTATCATTGCGATCCAAAGACCCCGCTCCCTTTTATGAACATCGCTTCCCAGAAAAACTTCATTGCTTTTTACCACATGGGAATCTATTCGAAAAAAGCATTATTGGATTGGTTTGTGTCCGAATACCCCAAACATTGTAAAACCAAACTGGACATGGGGAAAAGCTGTGTTCGGTTCAAGAAATTAGAGGATATTCCGTACGAACTCATCGGTGAATTGGTTACAAAAATGAGCTGCGAGGAATGGGTTGAACTTTATGAATCTAACCTAAAAAAATAACGACATGAAAAAAAGAGTTACGGGAATTGGAGGGTTGTTTTTCAAAACAACCGATCCAAAAGCTACCAAAGATTGGTACCAAAAACATTTAGGATTCAACACAGACCAATGGGGCTGTACGTTTTGGTGGAAAGACCAGGATGGGAATGACTGCTCTACCCAGTGGAGTCCCTTTGGAAAGGAAAGTACCTACTACGAGCCCTCCAAAAAAGATTTTATGTTCAATTACCGGGTAGAGAATCTCGAGGAATTGCTAAAAACGTTGAAAGAAGAGGGTGTTACCATTGTTGGGGAACTGCAGGAATATGAATACGGAAAATTTGGTTGGATCATGGACAACGACGGCAACAAGATTGAATTATGGGAGCCAGTCGACCAAGCCTTCCAATAACCGAACTAAAAAAAGGCCTTCGGGTCTTTTATTTTTAATAGTATTATCGTAATATTGCAATATTAAAAAATATTGAATGGGAGCTTCCAAAACTGAAATACACACCTCGGTCCAGATTGAAATTGCCGAAATCGCCAAAGTCCTGTCGCATCCTGCACGGGTGGCTATTCTGGACTACATCAGCAAACAAGATGCCTGCATTTGTACCGATCTGGTCGATGAAATTGGGCTTTCACAGCCTACCATTTCGCAACATCTTCAGGTAATTCGGAACGCTGGGTTACTTAAGGGTACTTTTGAAGGAAAACGGCTTTGTTACTGCATCGATATGGAACGCTTCCAGGAAATCCAACAATTACTTAACCAATTCTTCAACCATACGGCCGCTCAGTGCTGTTAAAACATTTTATTATGAAAACCCTCGAATTCCTCTCCTTATTGGAACAACACAAAGACAAGACCCTCTTATTTGAATACGCACCCCAAAAATGGGTGGGGGCCAATTACCACATTACGGAAGTAAAACACCTTCATGTCGAATCGGTGGATTGCGGAAGTGGTATGGATGCCTGGAACGAAACCATTGTCCAACTCTGGGAAAGTCCATCAGAAAAAGATAAAACCAAATACATGACTGCATTTAAGGCATTGTCCATCCTTAAGAAAGTAGGAAAGATGAAGCCTTACGACATGGAAGCCGAAATCAAATTTGAGTACAGCAATCCCAATTTTCACCTTACGCAACTTAGGGCCCATAACTATTGCATAGAGGGGAACGAACTGCAGTTAACGCTTGGGTTGCAAAAAACCGATTGCAAGGCAAAGGAGACCTGTGGCATTCCAGAAAGTAAAAGTGAAACCCAAGCCCCTTGTTGCACCCCCGGGAGTGGTTGTTGCTGAAAAATGAAAATCCTTCCGCTCGAAGAGAAACATTTTCCTGAGGTAGCCACCATCTACAAAGAGGGCATGGATACCGGTAAAGCTACTTTTGAAACCCAAGTGCCTAGTTGGGAAATGTTCGACAGGAAATTCCTCCCAGAAGCCCGTTTTGTAGCAATTGTTGAAAATAGCGTTGTGGGTTGGTGCACCTTAGCGGCCGTTTCGTCCCGCAAAGTATATGAAGGCGTTACGGAAAATACCATCTATATTTCGTCCTTGCATCAAGGAAAAGGCCTAGGAAAAAAACTGCTTGAACATCAAATAGCCAAGAGCGAAGCACTGGGTATCTGGATGATCCAAACACGTATTTTTCCCCATAATAAAGCCAGTCTTCATTTACATTTATCCTGCGGATTCCGAATAGTGGGCACTCGGGAAAAAATTGGGCAACGCGAAGGCACTTGGCACGATAATATCGAATTGGAACGCAGAAGCAAAAAAATCAAGTATATGAAAAACCTATTGATACTCTGTACCGGAAACAGCTGCCGAAGCCAAATGGCCCATGGCTATTTGAAAGAATTTGGGCAAGGAAAGCTGCAAGTGTTTAGTGCGGGCATAGAAACCCACGGGCTAAATCCCGGGGCCGTTTCGATCATGAAAGAGGATGGGATCGATCTATCAAATCATACTTCAAATCATGTAGATGAATACCAAGGAATCGCTTGGGACTATATCATCACTGTTTGCGACCATGCCTACGAAAATTGCCCCTTTATCCCCGCCCCCAATGCCAAAAGGTTCCATCACAACTTTTTTGACCCTTCAAAAGTACAGGGAACTGAAAAAGAAAAACATGCCGCTTTTGAAAAGGCCCGAAACGAAATCAAGGAATATTGTCGTAATTTTATAAAAACCAATTTGTAGGATTATGCCATTATACCTTGAAATTTTAATAGGTTTTGTTGCTTTTTTGCACTTGTACTTCTTTTACTTCGAAACGTTTGCCTGGACCACTAGAGGCCCTAAAATTTTTCGAGGTTTCCCAAAGGATTTGTTTGAAAAAACCAAAGCCATGATGGCCAATCAAGGCCTCTACAACGGTTTTTTGGCTGCAGGACTTATCTGGACATTTTTTATCGAGAACCCCATTTGGAAGACCAATGTCTCCTTTTTCTTTCTGGGATGCGTTGTAGTTGCAGGGATCGTAGGGGCATGGACCGTATCCAAGCGCATCTTTTTCGTACAGGCAGTCCCTGCAATCATTACCATTGTCATGGTCTTTTTAAACAGTTATTTATCGGAAAATCCAAAAACGACCTCGCTCCCCGACCCACTTGAGGCAGGCTGGAAAGGCCATGCGGTTTGCGAGGTACTACAGGAAGATCGCACCATTCGGGTGTTGAAGTGTACCTTCCCGCCCGGAGTGGGCCATGAAAAGCATGAACACGCTCCCCATTTTGGGTTTACGCTAAAAGGGAGTACCTTTAGGATTACGGACGAAAAAGGCCCCCGCGAGGTCAATGTCCCAGCGGGTTACGATTTTTATAAAAGTGAACCCTCTGTTCATGAAGTGCTAAATATTGGCGACAGTACCGCCGTGTTTTTAATCATAGAACCCAAATAATGGACTACCAACTTGACCAAGCCCTTGAAATTTTAGCGCGAACGCCAAATGTGATGAAATCACTTTTGTCGGGAATTTCAGAGGAGTGGGTCCATAGCACTGAAGGCCCAGGCACTTGGAGCCCCTACGATGTGGTCGGCCATTTGGTACACGGTGAAAAAACCGACTGGATGCCTCGTTTGGAAATTGTTTTAAGCACTGTTGGAAATAAAACATTTACCCCATACGACCGCTTTGCCCAATTTGAAATGAGCCAAGGAAAAACCCTCGAAATCCTGCTTCAGGAGTTTGAGCATTTAAGGACCAAAAACCTTGAAACACTTCGTTCCAAAAATCTTTCTGAAGCCGATTTACAGCGAACAGCCATTCACCCCTCCTTAGGCACCATTACCCTTAAAAACATGCTGGCTTCTTGGGTGGTTCACGATTTAGGACACCTTGCGCAAGTAAGCCGGGTGATGGCCAAACAATACCAAGTGGAAATTGGCCCTTGGACCAAGTATTTAACCATTGTGAACCATACCCCAAAAGAATGAGGTTTACCAAAAACATGGGGAAATTGGACCGCGTGTTGCGCTTCGTGCTAGCTGCCGTAATTATTGGTTTGTATTTCTTTGGTATTTTGAATGGTTTAACCGCCATCATCCTTTTGACTTTTGCATTGGCCACAACCCTAACAGGGATTACTGGCTATTGTCCGCTGTATCCTTTATTTGGATGGAATACCTGTAAAAGGAGCCCTCAAGATTAGTGCCTTCTTTCCGTTTCCAATACGGAAATTTCCAACCTTTTTTTTGATTTTCTAAGGTTGATCCAATACACGCTTACCACTAGGAGGAAAAGAATAACTCCGTATGAAGCCAAATGCTGAAAAGGAACTGTCTGAAAAGTAGCGGCATCCTCCATTTCGAAATCTACTTGGGGATTCTCGGCATTCAAAATATAACTTTTACGGGACGCTCCATTCTGAACGGTAATCACATGTGTAGGGTTTTGATAGATTTCGTTGAAACTTGTTGCCGTGACGGAAATGGCCTTCCAATTGGTTGTTACCTTTTGAATGGCGAATACCAAGACCGCATCATGAGAACCGAATTGCTTTTCCTTGAGTGAAAAAAAAGCCTTTTCATTTCCAACGGAAAAAAACAAGGTCTTGTTGAAGTAGTCCATAAGAAATTCAGCATAGTGATTGAAATCGATGGCCGTGTTTTTTAATTCAGGTCGTACTTCAACAAGTAACTCAGCTAGGGATTGGGACGTCAAGCGAATGGTTAATGTCTTTGAGGGTTCGTCGAACGCATAAGCAATATGGCCTGGATTGTGGGCCTGTAGGGTCGCCCCGAGACCCCAAACAAAAAATCCAAATACCATTAAAATCCCTTTCATCAGAATCGAAAATCATTGCTAGGAGTTCCCGAAAAACACAAAGGTGAGGATGGGAAGTTATCGGTAATTACGTAATAATATTCGTTGTTGCTTTCGGGTGTTTTTCCGAAGCGTCCATTACAGGCATCCAATAAGGAAAGGCCGTCGACGTATTCATAATCCTGAAAATACGTACCATCGTAACACCCATCCGGTGCTGAAATTCCATCCCCTGGACGGGATCCGTCAATCAAACGGTAGCCACTGGTCAATTCAATGATGGAGCTTCCTGATGCATCGTAACCGTACTTATAATAGATCGGAAATCCATCGGCGGCATAGCCCACTTTTACCATTTCGGTGCCATCGATACCCAAATCCGAAACATACGCAGATGGAGTACCGTGGTAATGGTATTTGCCTGTGGGTTGTACATGGGCATTGTTGCAATCCAGTCCCAGGTTTACAGTACTTGTAAGGGTCGTAATGTTCCAATTCATGTTGATGCCTCCCGATCCCATAAAAAATTCGGCCGTAAAGGGATCGACCACTACCCCACTAAAAAGCACCCCAAATTCGTAGCCTTGGGCACTCACCATCTGATTGCTAATCTGAGGGGTAAGATCCACAACATAGGTATCTCCTTGTTCTGATATGGTGTTGGGGTTTCCATTATTGGGAAAGGTCCCCACCAAATGCCCCGGAATTCCGTTAAAGGTCATGGTTCGCGTATCGGCATTGGCATCGACTGTTTCATTGTAGATACTTGCCATGGGCAAATCGACTGTACAACCTGTGGTGGTTAAATTGATTTTGAAAGTGCTAGCGACCAAATCGCAATTGGTCGAGTTAGTCTCGTCATCGGTAGTCGTGTTGCCATTGGGGTCTTGAGAACAGGATCCCAGTGCCAAAAAGGCCAATAACACAAATTGAAAGAAGGGATGGAAAGTCATAGTGTGGTTTTTGGTTCTTATTGCTATGACTTTCAAAAAGCAAGGAAGTTTAATGGGGCGTTATTATTCTTCCTCGTTTTGGCTTAAATAGCGCTTTTCCAACTCGGCTTGGAACTCTTCCATCACTGGTTTAACGGTACTCTCGGGGAGGTCCGCAATGCGGATGTACATTAAGCCGTCTACCGCATTGTTGAATAAGGGGTCTACATTAAAGGCCACAACCTTGGCATTTTGCTTGATGTATTTTTTGATCAATACCGGAAGGCGCAAACTCCCGGGTTCAACCTCATCGATGAGTTTGTCGAATTTATTCAAATCGGCTTCCGTTTCATCAAAAATGAAATCCTTATCGGCATCCTTAAGCTTCACCTTGTATTCTTTTTTGGGATTGATGTACTGTGCCACGTAAGGATCGTAATAGTTAGACTTCATGAATTCGATCATCAAACTTTTACTGAATTCAGAAAATTTGTTGCTGATGCTTACACCGCCAATCAAAAATTTGTGCTCAGGATAGCGCAAGGTTGTGTGGACAATTCCTTTCCACAGCAAAAACAGCGGCATTGGTCGCTGTTGGTATTCCTTGATGATAAAGGCCCGTCCCATTTCGATGGATTTTCCCATCATATCGTACAATTCGGGTTCGAAACGGAACAAGTCCTGCAGGTAAAATCCATCGATCCCATATTGCGGAAAAATTTTGGCCCCAAGTCCCATTCGGTAGGCACCTGCAATAAGTTGGGTTTCATTGTCCCATAGGAACATATGATGGTAATAGGAATCAAACTTATCCAAATCCGTGGCGTTGTTGGTTCCTTCTCCTACTTCCCTGAAAGTAATTTCACGAAGGCGGCCTATTTCCTGAAGGATGTTTGGAATATATTGGGCTTGTGCCAAAAATACTTCGTAGTTTTTGCTTACCAACAAGCGCCTATCGCCTTTGCGAAGGGCCTCTACCTCGGCAGCCATTGCGCTGGGGGGGATAGGGCCTGCAATCTTTTTTGGAGGTTTGGGTATTTTAAGTGTTTTAGGAATGTTCTCAAGCAGTTTTTTCCGTTCAAAGGGATTGGCCAGCACGTAGGTTTTTCTTCGAAGAAAGTCGGTAAATTCCTCTAAACCTTCATGTTCTTTCTGATCGGAGACAGGGATGGGATTGCCAATTCGCACTTTGATGATGCGCTCTTTTTGGGTTAACAATTCCGACGGTAATTTGGCCGTTCGAAGGGTATCGCTCAATTGAGCCAATCGGTAAAACAATTTACTGTTTTTGGCGTGAAAGTAGATAGGCACCACAGGCACTTCGGCCTTTTTGATCAATTTCATTGCGGCGACTTCCCAAGGTTTGTCTACTAACAATTTTTCATCGCGGTAGGTCGATACTTCCCCAGCTGGGAAAATACCCAAGGCATATCCCTCCTGCAAATGGTGCAATGCTGCCTTAAAACCTCCGATACTGCTTTTGGCATCCTTGTGGGACTCAAAAGGGTTAACTGGCATTACATAGGGTTTCAAGGGCTCAATACGGTGCAATAAAAAATTTGCAATGATTTTGAAATGCGGACGGTGTTCCAACAGCAGTTTCAACAGAAGAATGCCATCGATCCCACCCAAGGGATGGTTGGAAATGGTAATGAAGGCCCCGGTTTTTGGGATACGTTTCAGGTCTTCTTCCGGGATTTCAAAATTGATTTCAAACTCATCGAGCAAGGCGTTGATGAATTCGAGGTTTTCTAGGTGTTTATTACGATCGTAAATTTTATTGAGGGTGGAAATCTTCAGTACTTTCATCAAAATCCAACCCATCGAAGTCCCAATAAAACCGAGGTTGTCTACATTAATGGCTTTGGCAACTTCCTTTGCACTTACGAGTCCCATGCGTGATTAATTGTTGTTGAAAGCTTCCCTGAAAAAGCGAATAACAAATATAGCGAAACCTTTCAAACTTCTTGCTTATTCATTTACAACTAGTTGCACGGTTTCACTGCTTTCCTGCTTCAGCAATACTTCCTTGTCTTGGGTGAGCGATTGGATTTCAACGGGTTTACTATGGCGGATGGTATAGAGGGTTACCCCGTAATAACAGACCACCTTAAAGCGTTCGCGAAGCTTGGTAAGCAAGGGTTCCAAGTGGTTGTATTTATTGTCCACACAGACTGAAAAGCTGATGGCTGAATTTTGAATCAATTCCACTTTCATTTTGTAACGGTGTAGCAAATTGAACACTTCGCTGATGTTATCTTCCATCATAAAGCTGAAATCCAAGGAAGAAAGCGAAATCAATACTTGATTCTTTTTGAGGATAAAACAGGATGTCATGGGGTCGAGCAAAACCCCTTTTCCTACACAAGTACCGGGTGCTGCCGGGTCCACAAACGATTTTACAAAAAGTGGAATCTCTTTTCGCTGCAAAGGCTGCAGGGTTTTTGGGTGAATGACCGAGGCCCCATAAAAGGCCAGCTCAATGGCTTCCCGGTAAGAAATATGGTGCAACAATTGGGTATTCGTAAAAAATCTGGGGTCGGCATTCAAAACTCCCGGAACGTCTTTCCAAATGGTAACACTCTGTGCATTGAGGCAATAGGCAAAAATCGCTGCCGTATAATCGCTTCCTTCGCGCCCCAAGGTAGTAGTAAAATTGTTGGCGCCCTCGGCACCGAGAAATCCTTGGGTAATGGTAACCCCTTTTGGGGAAATGGCCTCTAGGATTTGTTGTTGTGTCTCCTCCCATTGAACTCGGGCATCGCGATAATAATCATCGGTTCTAATGCATTGGCGCACGTCCAACCAAGTGTTTTTTAGGCCTTCTTCATTCAAAAATTCCGACACGATGGTGGTAGAAATCAGTTCTCCAAAACTTACAATTTGGTCGTACACAAAGGCATGATTCTTGGATTTGTTGGCATCCAGAAATCCTTTCATTTCCTGAAACCATTTTGAGACTTTCCCATGAATAGTGTGTGACGGATTTGGAAAAAGCCCATGTATTATTTCCTGATGGTAATGATAAACCTCATGGATGCTGGCCTCCAATTCGGAGGGGTTTTGAATGTAATTATTGACGACCACTTCCAAGGCATTGGTTGTTTTGCCCATAGCGGAAATGACTACTACTAGGTCTTTTTCCTTGGAAAAATCAAGAACCTTTTTTACGTTTTTAACGCCTTCGGCATCCTTCACCGAAGCCCCTCCAAATTTAAATACCTTCATGCTTCTAAAAAGTTATCGAGGTCGTTCTTGCTAAATTCCACCCGAATCCAATCGTGCAATACCCTGGCCCCAGTTTTTTCATAAAACTCGATAGCTGGTGTATTCCAAGCGAGCACCTCCCAATTGACACGTTTTACCTTTTGCTGTGCGGCATATTCCATCACCTTCCGGTACAGCAAACTGCCTATTCCCTTTCCGCGCATGGACTCCTTTACAATCAAGTCTTCCAAATGCACCGTATTCCCTTTCCAGGTGGAAAATCGAAAATAAACCAATGCCATGCCCACAAGGATCCCTCCGGTTTCAGCGACAAAGCAAGTAAAGCTGGGCTGAGGCCCAAATCCCGCTGCTTCCAGTTCAGGCACGGTAACCTCTACGGCATCGGGTTCCTTTTCAAAAATCGCCAACTCCCTGATAAGGTTTAACACCCCGGGCATGTCTTGTTTTAAAGCCTTTCGAATCGCAACTTTCATGTTTGGGTTTTGCGGGACAAATATCGCTTCTATTTCTTAAAAATACCGATATTTGTGACAAATTCACAATCCGTCCCTATGATGCTTCAAAAGAATACGACCCTGGGTGAATTCATTATTGAAAACCAAAGTGAGTTCCGATATTCCTCGGGGGAGCTTTCACGACTCATCAACTCCATTCGTCTTGCCGCCAAGGTAGTGAACCATGAAGTGAACAAAGCAGGCTTGGTGGATATTTTGGGCACGGCCGGAGATACGAATGTACAGGGCGAAGATCAGCAAAAACTTGATGTGTATGCCAACAACGCCTTCATCAAAACCCTTACCAACCGGGAAATTGTGTGCGGCATAGCCAGTGAGGAAGAGGATAACTTTATCACCATCAAGGGGCGCAACGAGCAAAACGACAACAAATATGTGGTGCTGATCGATCCTTTGGATGGTTCCTCCAACATCGATGTAAACGTTTCCGTGGGGACCATTTTCTCCATTTACAGGCGGATTACCGAACCTGGAACTCCGGTGACGCTCGAGGATTTCCTGCAACCAGGGAAAAATCAGGTGGCGGCCGGGTACATCATTTACGGTACTTCCACTATGATAGTTTACACCACGGGCCATGGGGTGAACGGCTTTACGTTGAATCCCGCCATCGGTACGTATTACTTATCACACCCCAACATGAAATTTCCAGAAGATGGTAAAATTTACTCGGTAAATGAGGGAAATTATGTGCATTTCCCGCAGGGGGTGAAGGATTACATCAAATACTGTCAGAAAGAAGAGGGCGACCGCCCTTACACTTCCCGATACATTGGTTCGCTGGTTTCGGATTTCCATCGGAACATGATCAAAGGAGGCATCTATATTTATCCGAACACGGCCAAGGATCCCAATGGAAAACTTCGGTTGTTGTATGAGTGTAACCCTATGGCACTTATTGCTGAACAAGCGGGAGGTAAAGCCAGTAATGGTTTCCAAAGAATTTTGGACATCCAGCCCACCGAACTGCACCAACGCACTCCATTCATCTGTGGAAGTAAGCACATGGTGGAAAAAGCAGAAGGGTTCATGCAACAGCACAAACCCTCCTAAGGTAAGGGATTATCCTAATTATTTTTTATTCAATAGGTATCGGTAATCCTCCAAATCGAGGCCACCCGTGAAAATTTCGATGGAACGTTTAATGAGCTTTACCGCCATTTCATGACTATATCCTAAACCAATGGCATATTTTTCCAGCAGGGCGCGTTCCTCATCGTCAATTTCGTGGTCGGCAAAAATAAGCTTGAACAAATCCAACATGGTTTCCAAACGTTCGTCTGCAGAGTTAAGAGGGTGCAAGGGGTATTTAGAGGAATCTTTGAGTATCTCTTCATATTCCTGCTCCGTAACATCCAGTTTTCTCGCAAAACGTTTCAACAACTTGGCTTCATTTTCATGAACATCCCCATGGATGTAAGCCAAATTAACCATGGCAGCAAAATGGCTCAGGTTTCTGCGATGGGTTCCACTTTCAAATAAATCTCTAAATGACATAGTTCCAAATTATGCTGCAAATATAACTTTTGTAATTCTTTTTTAAGTCAAAAAATCATCTAAAAATAACTCCAGAGGTTTCTACCAAAACATGGGTTTATTATCTTTGCCCCTCCATGAGTAAAGCACTCATTACGTCCCTTTTCGCTCAGTCTTCGCAAACCGGAAAACTGCGGGATTCCCTTGCCCAAATCGAAGTAAAGACCCATGTGAGCGGCTTGGTAGGCTCTGCGCTATCCCTAGTAATCGGCGATCTTTTTAAAACTTCTGAGTTGCCATTTTTGGTCATTTTTAACGACAAGGAAGAAGCGGCTTACCATCTCAATGACCTTGAAAACCTCTTAGGGGACCAACAAGTATTGTTCTACCCCGGCAGTTACCGCAGACCCTACCAGATTGAGGAAACCGACAATGCCAACGTCTTGCTGCGAAGCGAAGTCCTTAATCGCATCAATTCGCGAAAAAAACCGGCATTAATCATTACCTATCCCGATGCCTTGTTTGAAAAAGTGGTTACGCGTAAAGAATTGGAGCGGAACACTTTGAAAATGTCTGTTGGAGATGAGTTATCCATCGATTTTGTGAATGAGGTGTTGTTTGAATACCAGTTTAAGCGGACCGATTTTGTAACTGAACCCGGAGAGTTTTCCGTGCGGGGAGGAATTTTGGACGTGTTCTCCTTCAGTCATGACGAGCCTTACCGTATCGAGTTTTTTGGAAACGAAATCGAAAGCATCCGTACCTTCGATGTGGAAACCCAACTGTCTATAGAGCCGCATAAAAAGGTGTCCATCATTCCCAATGTGGAAAACAAAAGGATGGAGGAACAACGGCAAAGTTTTCTGGAATACATCGCTTCCAAAACGGTTATTTTTGTTAAAAATGAAACGCTCCTTACCCAACGCATTGACAAGCTTTTCAATAAAGCCACGGAAGCTTTCAGGGAGATTAAATCTGAAGTTGCCTTAAGTGAACCCAAAGAGCTTTTTTGTACGTCCGATTTGCTGAAAACCCAATTGAAACGTTTCAAAACCATTCATTTTTCTGAAACAACAAATTCGCAAGAGAACACCATTGCCTTTCAAACAAAGCCCCAGCCTTCCTTCAACAAACAATTTCATGTGCTCATCGAGCATTTGAACGCTAATTTCGAGAAAGGCATCAAGAATTATATTTTTTGTAGCAGTGAATCCCAAGCCAAACGGTTTCACGATATTTTTGAAGATGCCCAGCAACACGTGGAGCAGTTTGAAACGGTGGTATTTCCATTCTACCAAGGATTTAGGGACGAAACCCTCAAGTTGGCCTGTTATACCGACCATCAAATTTTTGAACGCTACCACAAATTCTACCTCAAAAACGGCTATGCCAAAAAGCAAGCCATTACCTTGAAGGAACTCACCAATCTGGAAGTGGGCGACTATGTAACACACATTGACCACGGAATTGGAAAGTTTGGTGGGTTACAGAAAATCGAGGTAGAGGGCAAAATGCAGGAAGCCATCAAATTGATTTATGGGGAGCGCGACATCCTCTACCTCAGCATCCATTCGCTGCACAAAATTTCCAAGTACAATGGCAAGGATGGTGCGGTTCCCAAAATCTATAAATTGGGCAGTGCTGCTTGGAAAAGTCTGAAACAAAAAACCAAGACCCGCGTTAAGGAAATTGCCTTCAGTTTAATTGAACTCTACGCAAAACGACGCCTGCAAAAAGGGTTTCAGTACCATCCCGATTCGTATTTACAACTCGAACTCGAATCTTCTTTTATCTATGAAGACACCCCAGACCAGACCAAAGCTACCGAAGATGTGAAACGCGATATGGAAAGCGAACTCCCCATGGACCGATTGGTGTGTGGGGATGTGGGCTTTGGAAAAACGGAAGTGGCCATTAGGGCAGCCTTTAAAGCTGTGGACAACGGAAAGCAAGTCGCGGTATTGGTTCCCACCACTATTTTGGCCTTCCAACATTTCAAAACTTTTTCCGAACGCCTGTCGGACATGCCCGTAAAGGTAGATTACCTCAATCGTTTTCGAAGTGCCAAACAACGGAAAGAAGCGTTGGAGGGTTTGCAAAAAGGGACGCTGGATATTGTGATTGGAACACATCAATTGGTAAACCCTTCGGTGAAATTCAAGGATTTGGGATTATTGATTATTGACGAAGAGCAAAAATTTGGGGTGGCGGTTAAAGACAAACTCAAAACGCTCAAGGAAAATGTCGATACCCTAACCCTAACGGCAACCCCCATTCCAAGGACGCTTCAGTTCAGCTTGATGGCTGCAAGGGATTTATCGGTTATCAATACCCCACCCCCAAATCGGTATCCGGTAGAGACCCAGGCGGTGCGCTTTTCGGAAGAACTCATTAGGGATGCCATTCGCTACGAAATTTCACGAGGGGGACAGGTATTCTTTGTACACAACCGTATTGAAAATATCAAGGAAGTGGCAGGCATGATCCAACGATTGGTCCCAGACGCCAAAATAGGCATTGGTCATGGCCAGATGGAAGGACGAAAATTGGAGAACCTAATGTTGGCATTTATGAACAACGAATTTGACGTATTGGTTTCCACCACCATCATCGAAAGCGGGCTGGACGTGCCCAATGCCAATACCATGTTCATCAACAATGCCCACAATTTTGGGTTGAGCGACTTACACCAAATGCGGGGCCGAGTAGGAAGAAGCAACAAAAAAGCCTTTTGTTACTTCATTACGCCTCCCCACTCTGCCATGACCGATGATGCCCGTAAAAGGATAACGGCTTTGGAGCAGTTCAGCGATTTGGGCAGTGGCTTCCAGATTGCCATGAAAGACTTGGAAATACGGGGTGCTGGCGATTTGCTAGGGGGTGAACAAAGTGGGTTCATCAACGAAATTGGTTTTGAAACCTACCAAAAAATCCTGGCAGAGGCGATTGATGAGCTCAAGGAAAAAGAATTCAAGGAACTCTATTCGGGAACCGAACATGAAAAAAAGGAGTTTTTGAAGGAAACCGTTATCGATACCGACTTCGAGTTGCTTTTCCCAGACGATTACATCAACAATATTTCCGAACGGCTGAACCTTTATACCCAACTCAATGCTCTGAAAACAGAAGAAGAACTTGCCAAGTTTGAAGCAGAACTCGAAGACCGCTTTGGTCCTTTGCCTGTACCAGCCATCGACTTGTTGAACAGTATTCGCATTAAATGGCTTGCGCTAAAAATGGGCTTGGAACGGGTGGTGTTGAAAAAGAAGCGCTTTGTGGGCTATTTCATCAGCGATCAACAAAGTGGATTTTATCAAAGTCCCGCTTTTGGAAAAGTGCTTCAGTTTGTGCAGCAAAACCATCAAAATGTGAGCATGAAAGAAAAGCAAACCCGCACGGGACTGCGTCTCATCTTGAGCATCGAGCACGTTCCCTCTGTGGAAAAAGTTTTGAAAATACTATCCCCTTTTGCATAAAAAAAGCCGGAAAATCCGGCTTTCGATTTATTTAAGCAGCTTTTTTTGAACGACCCCATCGGCCGACTCAATGATCAGTACATAGCCCCCCGAACTCCAGTTTTCCGTGGAAATGGGTTCATCCAATCGGAGTTGTTTTTTCTCCAAGATCAAATGACCCATGGCATCAAAAACCTTGATACTAAATTCATTGAAGCCTTCTTGCTGGGTTAGGATTTGAAAGGAATCTTTCACTGGATTGGGCACTACCTTGAATCGATCGATTTTTGGAAGCCCATTATCGTTTCCCAGGGTAACTCCTGAGATGATCCTTAGGTTTTTGGTACCAAAATCGGTAATCAATAGCCGCTCATTGGCTTCATCAAAAAGTATCCCGTTGGGGGTATTAAAAGTCGCTACTGAAATATCCCCATCCATGCTCCCTTGCTCACTTCCTGCAAAATGACCATAATCATCCACGGCATTCGGGTTTATCCAATAAATTTTATCATTCCCCATCACGGTGCCCCAAAGTTTTCCTTGTCCGTAGGTGATGAATCCCAAGTTTGGATAGGAACCACCATCGGTCGGTAATTGAGCAATAAATTCCAAATCCCCACTAGGCAACACTTTATAGATTTCCCGGTTGTTATAATTCCCCACGAATAAATTTCCATCGCCATCAAACACAATCCCTACCGGACCACTTAATTCGGCCGCCGAAGAAATTTCGGTGATGGTTCCATCGGTTGCCAAATGCATGATTTTGTTTCCGGTATACAAGGTGAAAATCATGGAATCGTCATCAAATGATTTCACAATCCCAGAGGGATGTCCTGAAATAGGATACGAAGCCAACGGGTTGCCGCCACTATCGTACTTATAAATAGTATTTGCCTGCCCATCACAAACATACAATTCCCCACTGGAGTTAAAAGCAAGTCCATTGGGAGTAACCAAACCCGTTACAAAAGGGGTCCCTTCCCCGGAAGGGGTAAATTTGAAAACGGTATCGCCCACATAATTGGAGCAATAAATATTGCCACTGGCGTCCAAGGCAATGGCATCGTCGGGGGTTCCATCACTAAAGGTGGTAACGGTTTGAGCGGACATAAAAAGTTGTCCAATAAAAAAGGTGCTCAAAAAAAATAAAAGCTTTTTCATTATGCTGAAAGTTTAAAGTTTGGGCAAACCTACTTTCAGAATCGTTAGCAATCGACCGTTTGCATACATTCGGACCTAAACTTATGCGGCCCGATGCTTTTTGATGTAATTACTGGGGGTATCCTGCATGGTATCCTTGAAGGCTTTATTGAAAGTAGATTTGGAATTGAAGCCCACGTCCATGGAGAGTGCTAAAATGGTATGCTTCAAATGCTCTTGGTTTTCCACCTTTTTGACAAATTCCTTCACACGATATTGATTGATAAAATCGTAAAAAGTGGTTTTGTACACTTGGTTCAGCAACCAAGATACATTGTTTGTAGAGGTTTGCAGCATCTCGGCCACGTCGGCCAACGTTAAATCGCTTTGTAGGAATATTTTTTCGTTGGTCATTAAGCTATTCAGTTTTTGTTGTAGGAGCAGTGCCTCGGTTTCGGGGAGACGCTCCTTTTTAAAACTGTTTTTGGGCGGTGCTTCCGTAATCCGGAAAAGCTCGGGTTGCCTTAGACTGAAATACCCAATCACATAAATAAACACTGGGATGGCCACCCAAATACTGTCATAATCGATATAGGGGATCCTATTTTGAAATACCACTGAATCCGTTAGGCTAACAGCCCAAGCCAACAAGCATACCGATACTGATAAAAGAAAAAAGTTAAGATAGGTTACCGGGGTCTGTTGAAAGGAAAAAACCTCCTTTTCGGCCTTTTTAAATACCGAAAGCAATTGAAAGGATTTAAACACATACAATGTATTTAAGGCGATCATTAAAACTGAAATAATCCTAAAATACAACAAAAGATTCCCATTCAAAAAGAATTGATAATACGCCTCCGGGGTGTACTTAATGATGTAAAACAAAGCAAACACGACCAACCCGAAAAATGGGACAAAATGAATTTTGGAAAGCCAAAACCGATGGTTTTCCCGAAACAACAAACGCTTGATGTACATATACGTAAACGGACCAAAGAGAAAAACAATGGCATCTACCAAAATACTCCATTGAAAGACCCATTCGGTTAAAAACCTAAAATATACAAACCTCCCAACAAGCATCACCGTAGCCAAAGCAATGAGGTAGGAGAGGATACGATTGGCGTTTTGATTGTTGTGCGAAATGCGCTGCAAGGTCAACGAGAGAAAAATCCCTTGGCAAATGCCAATAAAGATAATTACATCAATCCATTGCAGGGTAATATTCATGGCAAAGGAAATTTTGATGCAAAGATACCTTTTCGGAACAAAAAGGGGTAGTTCTGGGTACGTTCGTACCTAAAAATGATAAAACGCATTTTCAAAATGTTCGATGCGTTCTTCCTTGTTGTTTTTTAAAACGGCAATGATATCGAAGCGCACTTCAACGTCTAGACTGTTGGATAGGACGTACTCATTGGCAGCCCTAACGAGAAGTTTTACTTTACTTTTGGAGACAAATTCCTGTGGGTTTCCAAATACAGCGCTATTACGTGTCTTCACTTCAACCACCACGATAAAACCTGGTTCCCGCTTTGCGATGATATCAATTTCAGCCTTGAGGTAAGTATAATTCCGTTCCAAAATGGTGTACCCCTCCTTCACCAAATAGGCCACGGCCATTTCTTCTCCAATTTTGCCAAGTTCGTTGTGGTAAGCCATTAGTACAATGAATTGATTTGAGACACTACCAGTGTGTGCACTTTCCCGAATTGCAATGCACAATTGTCGCGCTGATGCCCCGCAGGAAATCCAAAACACACGGGATAGTCAAATTCCTCGACCGCGTCGAAAATGATTTCTTCTGCAGATTTCCCGAAGGGAACGGCATTGTCGTTCATTTGGGTCATCCCCCCTACAACAAGCCCCGCCAGTCCATGCAGCATCCCGTTGCGTTTCAGGTTTTGCATCATCCGATCGATGTGGTACAGGTATTCATCCACATCCTCCAAGAACAAAATTTTACCTTTAGTATCCAACGCACTGGGGCTGCCGCAAAGCGAATACAGGATTGAAAGATTTCCCCCAACCAGAATTCCTTGCGTTTCGCCAAAACGGCTCGAGGAATTTTGATTTTCGTAAGTAATTGCAAAGGATTCCCCAAACAAGCTTCTACGTAAAGTCTCCTGCGTTTCTGGTGTTTTATTCTCAATGGCTTGAGGCATTTGGGCGTGTAAGGTAACCACCCCCAATTGGTGCAAATGACTGTGCAAAACCGTCACATCACTGTACCCCACAATCCACTTTGGATGCTTCCTAAATTTGGTAAAATCCAACTGGTCAATAATGCGTACCGTGCCATATCCGCCCCGAGCACACCAAATGGCTTTAACATTTGGATTATCGAGCGCCTCTTGAAAATCCCTGGTTCGCAGGGCATCATGGCCAGCAAATTGATGGTCATCAGCACCAATGCTGGAACCCAACACATAGCTCAAACCCCATTGCTTCAAAAGCACTAGGGCAGGTTCAATTTCTGCTGACGTAATTTTTCGGGCCGTGGACACAATGGCCACAAGATCGCCCTTTTGCAGGTTGGGAGGCTGTTTCATGAATGTTACCTACTATGAAGTGCTTCTAAAATTAAACCTTTTTCCCTAATTGGTGGTCATAAGAATACATGTCATTAATTTTCAATACATTTAAGACCATACCAAATCACCTTTCATGATAAACCCTACCCTTACCTCATGCAATACCTCGGGCTTGGAACCCTACGTTCCTGATGGATCCAACCCTTGGGATGAAAGCAAGGCCAAGCATGTTTTTAGGCGTCTGGCTTATGGGGCCTCCCAAAACCGATTGAACCTCGCTTTGGTACTTCCACCTGGACAACTGATTGATAATTTGGTGGATGCCGCTTACAATATGCCCCCCACCAGTCCTCCACCGTGGGGTTACTTTTCCATTAGTGATTTTACCGATTTTGAAACCGAAAACCCCGAATACATCTTCGATTTCCGCATCCAAACGGGTAATGAGTGGGTTCATCAAGACATGAAAGGGCGCATGACCTTCTTTTGGCTCAATCACTTCGTCACCGAATTGGAAGTTTATAACTATGCTCCTTATTTGTTTCAGTATTTCTTGGTCGCTGAAACCCATGCCTTGGGAAATTTCAAGGATTTTGTGCGAGCAATTGGGCTCACGCCGGCCATGTTGTTGTACCTCAACGGATTTGAAAATACCCATACCGAACCCAACGAAAATTATGCCCGTGAACTTTTTGAATTGTTTACTCTAGGCGAAGGCAATGGCTATACTCAGGAAGACATTGTGGAAACCTCTAAAGCCCTCACGGGATACAACCACTGGGACGAGCCCGGGGCGGCTATTTATTTTGATATTAGCACGTTTGTGGATGAAAACAAAACCATTTTCGGGCAAACTGGGAATTGGGATTATGACGATGTCATCGACCTGCTTTTCCAAGAAAAAGCCGATTTGATTGCTCTTTATATCTGTAGGAAACTTTATCGATTCTTCGTAAGTCCCGATGTTGATGCCACCATTGAATCCAACGTCATTGCGCCTTTGGCACAAACCTTCATCAATAACAGTTTTGAATTGGTCCCGGTCTTGAAACAACTTTTCAAAAGTGAACATTTTTTTGATGATCGTGCTTTGGGGGTTACCATCAAAAGTCCCTTCGATCTTATTTTTCAGTACATCAATGAAACAGAATTCCTCTACAACGATTTGTTGATGGAAGCTTTTCTCTATTACGCAGGAACCTTGGGACAAATTATTTTCGACCCCCCAGACGTTTCCGGATGGCAACGCGATCAGGATTGGATCAGTACTTCCACCCTTACAGGCCGTTGGGAACTTTTTAAGGCGTATCTTTCGGTGCTTTTGGATAACGGACAAACCGAAGCTTTTCGGGAATTAGCCAAAAACCTCTCCAACGATAGCATCGATCCCGCATACATCACCCAGGTGATTGTGGATTTCCTGAATGCCAAACCACTTTTTACTACAAGTGACTACGACATTGCCACCGACATCTTTAAGTGGGAAATCCCTCAGAATTATTATGACGAGGGCCTCTGGAACCTGGACTGGGAAGAAGCGCCTTTTCAGGTCTACTTATTATTAGTACATATCGCAACCATGCCCGAATTTCAATTAAAATGATGCCCCATGTGTAAAACCAATCCCTTTCAGCAAAAAAATCAAACACACCAAGAAGACCCCAAAAAGGTGCACGATCAGGAACATGCGCAATGGAATCGAAGATCATTCATTCAAGCACTGGGCCTGGTAGGTGGGGGAAGCATGTTGTTGGGCAAGCAAGCCATTTCGGCCACCAAGGCTACACCGCTTACCGTTGCGCTATCCGAAAGTGAAAACGACCATATCCTGGTTATTATTCGCCTGGAAGGCGGAAACGATGGCTTAAATACCATTGTTCCTGTCTATGATTTTGATACTTATGTAAACTTAAGGCCTACCATTCATCACGAACAAAACAACCTTTTGAATCTCAATCCCGATTTCGGGATCCCCAATTACATGAATGCCCTCGAATCGGTTTGGGGCAATGGAGCCATGAAAGTGGTGCATGGGGTAGGATACCCGGAACAAAACCTTTCGCACTTTCGCTCCACCGATATTTGGGCCACCGCTGCAGATACCTACGTAGAGCCCACAGGTTGGTGGGGACGGTATTTCGAAGACTTGTACCCCGATTATCTCATCAACCCACCCGAGGTACCTCCCGCCGTACAAGTGGGCAATATTGGGAACCTTATTTTTGATGGCAATAATGCCAACTACGCCTTCACCGTAGCCAACATCGATCAGTTGGAAACCGTTGCCCAAAGTGGCACCTTTCACGATGTGGTGAACCTCCCGGATTGTGTTTACGGTGATAAATTGCTTTTTTTGAGAGCCACCGCTAACACTACCTTTCAATATTCCGAAACCATCCACAATGCCTACATGGCCGCATCCAATAATGCCAACTATGGAGATGGTGATTTGGCCTCACAATTGGCCGCTGCCGCTCGGCTTATCAAAGGTGGATTGGGGACCAAAGTGTACATGGTTTCCTTGGGCAGTTTTGATACCCATGCCGATCAGGTAGACCGTCAACAACTGCTACTACAAGATTTATCGGATTCCGTGAAGGCCTTTTATGAAGATCTGGCCGATGCGGGCATGGACGATAAGGTCCTTTCTATGACCATTTCCGAATTTGGCAGAAGACCCTATGAAAATGGTTCCAATGGAACCGATCACGGAGCAGCCTCCCCGTTGATGCTCTTTGGGCCAGCACTGAATGGCAATGGTTTTATAGGCCAGCATCCCGACTTACTGAATTGGGACGATCACGACAACTTGATTCCTACCAACGATTTCCGGGATGTATATTCCACCATCCTTACCAGTTGGTTTTGCTTGGAGCCCCAAGTGGTGGATTCCATCTTACTGAACCAAAACTACAACCAATTGGATCTCGGACTGGAATGCCAAGCTTTGGGAATCAACGATTTCGGAACCCTCCAACAGTTCAGGCATGCCCCGGTATATCGCCAAGATGGCGTCTACATCGAAATGCAGTTCGAAACCACCGCACACGGGGTCATCAAATTGTATGACCTTACGGGCCGGGAAGTTGCCACATTGGCCAATAAGCTGTTCTTCCCTGGCAAATACACCATCAATGTGAGAGAAGCCGCTGGCGTTCGTTTGAGTTACGGTCAGTACCTTTATCGCATCAGTTTTGCCGATCGCCATTACAGCAAGTCATTTATCGTTCGTTAGGGAACATTTCTTCCTAATATAAAGCGATAAATCCGTACTTTTGCAGCCTATCATTCAACATGAATCAGGCACCAAAACGTTATACCATTACCGCTGCACTGCCCTATACCAACGGCCCTGTGCACATTGGGCATTTGGCGGGGGTGTATGTCCCTGCCGACATTTACGCGCGTTACCAACGGTTGCAAAACAGGGATGTCGCCTTTGTGTGCGGTAGTGATGAGCACGGTGTGCCCATTACCTTAAAAGCTAAAAAGGAAGGCATTACCCCCCAAGAGGTGGTGGACAAGTACCACGCCATCATCAAAAAATCGTTCGAGGATTTTGGGATCTCCTTTGACAATTATTCGCGAACCTCAGCTAAAATTCATCATGAAACGGCTTCAGACTTTTTCAAAAAGCTTTATGATGAGGGTAAATTTATTGAAGAAGTTACACAACAACTTTACGATGAGGAAGCCCATCAGTTTTTGGCGGACCGTTTTGTAATCGGTACTTGCCCAAAATGTGGAAACGAAGAAAGTTATGGCGACCAATGCGAACGCTGCGGAACGTCTCACAACGCGACCGATCTCATCAATCCAAAAAGTGCCATAACGGGGAGCAAACCGATTTTGAAAGAAACCAAGCATTGGTTCTTACCCTTGGATCAATACGAATCCTGGCTGAAAAGCTGGATCCTCGATGGGCACAAAGACGATTGGAAATCGAATGTCTACGGCCAGTGTAAATCCTGGATCGATGACGGATTGCGTCCCCGTGCCGTAACCCGTGATCTCGATTGGGGCATCCCGGTCCCAGTGAAAGGTGCTGAAGGAAAGGTATTGTACGTTTGGTTTGACGCCCCCATAGGCTATATTTCCGCTACCAAGGAATGGGCCCAAAGGGTGGGCAAGGATTGGGAACCTTACTGGAAAGATAAAAACACCAAGTTGCTGCATTTTATTGGTAAGGACAATATCGTGTTCCATTGCATCATTTTCCCAAGCATGTTGAAAGCGGAAGGCAGTTACATCCTCCCCGACAATGTCCCTGCCAATGAGTTTTTGAACCTGGAGGGCAATAAAATTTCCACCAGTAAAAACTGGGCCGTTTGGTTGCACGAGTATTTGGAGGAATTCCCTAAGCAGCAGGATGTATTGCGGTATGTATTGACAGCCAATGCCCCCGAAACCAAGGACAACGATTTTACATGGTCCGATTTCCAAGCGCGCAACAACAATGAGTTGGTGGCTATTTTTGGAAATTTTATCAATCGGGTGGCTGTCCTTTCGCAAAAATACTACGATGGGCAGGTACCACAACCTGGACCCTTTTCTGAAATCGATCTAAAAATTTTGGAGGAGCTCAAAACGTTTCCAAACAACATCGCCCATTCCATCGAAAAATATCGGTTCCGTGAAGCCCAGGCCGAATTGATGAACGTCGCACGATTGGGTAATAAATACTTGGCCGATGAAGAGCCTTGGAAGACCATCAAAACTGATACCGAACGTACCCAAACGGTCATGTATATTGCCGCGCAAATAGCTGCAGCTTTGGCTATTTTATCGGAACCCTTTTTGCCACATACTTCAAAAAAGCTGAAGGAACTGTTGCAATTCGATATGTTAAAAACGGTGCCCTCTTGGAATTCCATTCAGAAGAATTTTGAATTATTACCTCCCCAGCATCATATCGGGCAGGGCGAATTGCTTTTCGGTAAAATAGAGGACGCCCAAATCCAACAGCAACTGGACAAGCTGGAAGCCAGTAAAAAACAAAACGAAGCCATGAATACTCCCATTGCTCACCAAAAGGAAACCATTACGTACGAAGATTTTAGCAAACTCGATTTACGGGTGGGCACCATTGTGGCAGCCGAGAAAATGCCGAAAGCCAATAAGCTGTTGGTATTGAAAGTCGATACCGGGTTGGATGTGCGTACCATTGTTTCGGGGATTGCCGAAAGTTTTTCCCCGGAGGATATCATTGGTAAAAAAGTAACGGTATTGATCAACTTAGCGCCAAGAGCCCTGCGAGGTGTGGAAAGTGAAGGCATGATCCTGATGACCGAAAATGCCGAAGGGAAGTTGGTTTTTGTGAATCCGGATGCTTCGGGTGCAGAAAATGGGGCGGTAATTAGCTAGTTAAACCTGCTTCGTCGTAATAATCTTCACCGGGCAGGCCCTTTGGGCTTCCAAGCAAGGTTCGTAAATACTGTCGTCTGGGGATTTCAACGTAAAAAACCCTTTCTTTTCACTGGAATGCAATAACACGCTTTTGCCATCTTTTTTGGACATTTGAAACTGTGCAGGGGCCAATTCCACACAATAATTGCAGCCAATGCATTTGTTGCGTTGCAAGGTAACAACAACCATGTCTAAGCTTTGGAGGTTTCGACCGCGTATTCGGTTTTCACAATTTTGTAGAGCTTGTCCGACTGTCGGATGCGGAAGTCCAACGGAATGGTAATGGAATCGCCCTTCGTGGCCGCATCGAGTTGTTGGTCGTTCACCATCATTTCGGTAAGTTCAAATTCCTGAACTCCAGTAGAAGGTCCCGTAATCAATACGGTATCCCCAATTTTCAAATCGTAAGCCTCAATTTTGAATTCCCCGATGCTGGTTTTTGGGAAGTAGTGCATCCCCTTTCCAACGTAGACTTTCTTTTGGGTGGCCTTAGAGCCATTGGCTTCGCTCCATTCGCCAAGTTTCTGTCCCAAATAGTACCCGCTCCAAAAACCACGATTATAGACTTTCTCCAATTCCTCCATCCAGGTTTGTACCTTTTCCTTGGAGAAGGTTCCTTCGTAATGGGCATCAATGGCTTCGCGGTAGGTTTTGATGACCTTCGCCACGTATTCGGGAGCACGGCCACGGCCTTCAATTTTCAAAACTTTCACGCCCGTATCGATTACCTGGTCCAAGAAATCCAACGTACACAGGTCTTTGGGCGACATCATGTACTGGTTGTCCAATTCGATCTCGAAACCGCTCTCTTGGTCGATGACCGTATATTTTTTTCGGCAATTTTGCTTACAAGCCCCACGATTGGCCGAAGAATTGTGCGAATGCAGGCTCAAGTAGCACTTTCCAGAAACTGCCATGCACAGGGCACCATGCCCAAAAATCTCGATTTCCACCAAATGACCGGAAGGCCCTTTAATTTGTTCTTTTTCAATCTGATCGACGATTTTCTTCACTTGGCGCAAACTTAATTCGCGGCTCATGACCATGGTATCCGCAAAAAGGGCATAGAATTTTACCGTTTCAATATTGGTAATGTTGATCTGCGTAGAAATATGCACCTCCATTTGGATTTGCCGTGCATAGGCAATTACCGCTTGATCCATGGCAATTACGGCCGTAATTCCTGCATCCTTGGCCGCATCCAGCAAGGTTTTGATGATAGACAGGTCGTGGTCATAGATGATGGTATTTAAAGTAAGGTACGTGCGTACGTTGTTGGGGGTACAACGCTTCACAATTTCGGGAAGGTCTTCCAATGTAAAATTGATACTGGCACGTGCGCGCATATTCAATTGTTCCACACCAAAATAGACCGAATCCGCTCCATTATCGATAGCCGCCTGCAAGGACTCGAAGTTCCCCGCTGGAGCCATCAATTCTATTTTACCACTGGTAGTCATACACTTAACCTCAAAAATTTATGGGATGCAAAGGTAACAATCCAAATGGGATTTGGAGGAGTTTCCTGCTTGATGTCTTTAAGATTCCGAAAAAATTAACAAAAAAAGGCAGGACTGATATCGTCCTGCCTGGTCTTAGGCTTATTTGCTTGTGGCAAAAATTTCCTTCAATTGCTTTACCATACCGCCATTTCCATTCAGGGTGATTTCCCCAATTTTCTCAGCGATTTTTTCCACATATTCCATTTCTTTCAATTTGTAAAGCATTTCATTTTCTTCCATCAACTTAGCAGTGTTCAACAAGCTTCTGGTAGAAGCTGTTTCCTCCCTACGTGTGATGACATTGGCCTGGGCTTTTTTCTGAGCCATCAATACCTGGTTCATGATGTCTTTCATTTCCCCGGTTAGGATCACATCCCTAATGCCACAGTTCAACACTTGGACACCCAATTGGGCAGCGGCTGCCTTTGTGTCCTCAAAAACAGACTTCGCAATTTGCTCCTTGTTCTCCAAGAGCTCATCCAAAGTGTAACGTCCCACATAGGCCCTTAGGGCCAGTTGCATGGTGGTGTACAATTGCTTTTCAAAGTCTTTGTTTTCCAACAAGGCTTTTTCAATATCGATCACTTTGTACTGAGCGTAAAAGTTGATACGCACGTTGGCTTTGTCGTTGGTCAATAATTCCTGTCCCGCGACCTCCAACTGCAACTGACGCATGTCTGCTTTGCCAATTTTGATGGTAGTGTCGTTCCTCCAGAATCGGTAAGTGCCAGCTTCCAGTGTTTTTACAAACACATCGTCTACCAGCAAGACCGCCTTTTCATAGGCCTCCACTTCAAACGTCCTTACATAGGTGCTCAATTCTGTTTTGGCAAACAAGGCTTTGTCGATCTTCTCGGTGATGTAGATTTTGTTCAAATCCACTTTGGTAAAGGTATACTCGATGAGCCCTTTCCAAAACACATGCCTGCCCGCAGTCAAGACTTGGGAAAAGTTTTTGTTCTTAAAAACCAACACCAATTCATTGTCCATAACCTCTACCACATGCCACAGGGCCGTCAATTGTTCGTCGGCCTGCAAAATTTCAAAGGCTACGGGTGCACTGTTGAAAGTTTGTGTTAGGTTGTAATAAAGTACATTTTCACTCCAAGACAACCAGTAAACACCTTTGGTCAGTACGCGTTGGTAGTTTCCTTTTTTGAAAACCAACCCCACAAAACCTGCATTGATTCGTACTTTTTTCATGGTTTCAAATTTTAATAGTTAAACATATTGATTCATCCGTACCCGTAACGGAGGCATGGTTCTTAAATCCAATTTTGAAAAATGGCCCAGAGGCATCATCCTTTACCTGCGGAAACATTGTGAAACGATTGTGCTGCAACCTGGTTTTCTAAAGGAAAGAGAGCAGGAAACTCTTCATCATTTTGAATGTTTGCCATTCCTTTCGCCATAGAAAAGCTGATTGTTTTCAACCCTTTTGACAGCGTTTCAGGGCAAGATTAGGATTTGTTCCCTTCCGAAGAAGCCTACCGATACCCCTGCAACCATTTTTGTCCCTGATTTTGCAGCGTGACCTACTGCAGTCCATTTTTAAAAGTCGACTTTCTTTTCGATCAATAGATTTTGAGTCTATCATCCTGCATTAAAAGTGCAGTGCTCTATCCACTTGAGCTACAAAGGCCATGAGCCTTTGGCCGGAGTCGAACCGGCAACACCTACCTCTCGTTTGCCAGAACCCAAATCTGGTGCAATAACCACTCTGCCATCCTGATACCGTCAGGAGTGGGATTCGAACCCACGTCCTACAAGGTGGTGGTCCTTACTTTGGTGAAAGACCGAAACCTCCAAGCCAAGCTGTACATGCACCCACAATACCAATGGCAGTGATGCATACAATGGTGCCATACCGAAACACCGAACTGGACTTGCTTAGTGTGGAACCGACAGGCATCGAACCTGTATCTTCAGATTTTCAGTCTGACGCATAGACCCTCTTTGCTACAGTTCCATGGGTAAACCCGGCAGGATTTGAACCTGCACCCTGAGAGTCAAAGTCCCAGATGCTACCCTTACACCACAGGTTTGTTGAGGCACTGGGGTTCGAACCCAGGACTCCCGTGTTAAAAGCACGGTGCGCTAACCAACTACGCCATACCTCATTGTGCAGTACCGATGGGACTCGAACCCATACCCTCCCCATGGACAGTGGGGCGCTCTAGCCTTTGAACTACGGCACTTTGTGGGAACCTTCGGATTCGAACCTAATGTGCCGTGAGGCAACAGTTTTACAGACTGCCCTAGCACTCCTACGCTAGCGGATTCCCGTAAAACTGCCCCAATGTTACTTGGAGCAGTTTTTGGTTTTCTCCTTTCTTTTATTGGTTTTAGACTTCTTTTTTTTCTTCTTGGGCAGTTTTGCTTTCACCCTACTGATCTCGTTTTCCACAAAATCGATGAAACCACTGTTCCTACCCAATTCCTTGGCCTCTTTAAAGGACTTCAAAGCCGTTTTGTAGGCTTTTTGTACTTCATGCAACTGACCCTGCAACAAGTGGAGTACGCCTTTATCGGTAGCCTTAATCTTGAAGGCATATTCCAACAATCGTTGAGCTTCCAAGTAATCTTCATTCTGAATCAGTACAAAGATGTATTCAGAATACAGTTTGGGCATCTCCATATTCTGGACCATGGCTTCTTCAAAATACTGCTTGGCCGTTTCGTAATCCCTTAACTGATAAGCAAACACTTTTGCTTTCAACAACAGTGCTTCGGCATCCTTAGGATTGTAGGACAAGGCATAATTCAAAGACTCGATGGTTTCCTCGAGATTGTATGGATAGGCATCCAAGGCTTTGAACAAATAGATGTTATATGCGTTTGTTTCCATTTTCGGTTATTGTTTAATGATTCACTACAGCCAAGGCTGTTTTTTAAACCGAAACGGAGTTGGGATCCTAATTTACTCAGGCATAAAAAAATCCGAAACGGTTGGGTTGCTTCGGATTTACCATAGAAGTTTCTTAATTCCTAATGTACATACCGAAGCCAATACATGACGCTCAAATAGGGCGCACTTTCTTTTATAAATTCAATTCTTCGCTGCATGGCTTTAATGCTATTATGGTTAAAAATGGCACAATCAAATTCATTTCAATTGCGGTGCAAAGATGAAATGCATTTTTTAATTCTCCAAACAATTTTACAATTTATTTAACTGATTTTCAGTTAGTTATGTTTTATTTTAGGCATGAAATACCCTGCCCGCTTTTTGCAGGTTTTTGGAATTTTTAGCAACTTTTTGAAACTGTGCTGGTTACGTTCCAATCGATGTTTTTCTATGTATCGTTTAAAATTTCAAAATTTTTCAAAAAAAAGCGCCCAATTTCTTGGACGCCTGCATGTATCGTAAAAAAAGGTGTTCTTACCTTAAAATTTTGCACAAAACGTCCCGATGCAGTTTCCAGATTTCTCCTGAAAATCGCATTTTATAGAGGCTCACTTGGCCTATTGGGTTGCTATGTGCCAAAAAAGTATTCATGACGGCACAAAAATAGTCCAAACTTTTTCTTTTGCAAGGGATTGACGTAAATTTAGAATCAATCCATGATAAAGGTCATAGTGCAAGCTACCTAGGTAATGGAACTTTGCAACCTAATCGAAACACCATGAAAACCCCATTAGAAATTGTATCCATAGAACAGGCGGTTGGCATTGTAAAATCCGGCGACAGGGTATTCTTCCAAGGTGCGGCGATGACGCCCAATTACCTTATAGACCACTTATGTGAACGGTACAACGAGCTTGAAAATGTAGAAATTGTTCAAATACATACCGATGGCGATGCCAAATACATTCAGGCCCCTTACAACAAGGCCTTTAAGTTGTACAGTTTTTTTGTAGGTGCCAATGTGCGGCAGGGTGTCAATTCCAATTACGGAGATTACATTCCAATTTTTTTGAGTGAAATCCATTGGCTCTTCCGCAGAGATATTTTGCCCTTGGACGTAGCCTTCATCCAAGTCTCTCCTCCGGACAAGCATGGGTATTGTTCTTTAGGAGTTTCGGTGGACATTACGCTGCCAGCCATTCAAAAGGCCAAAAAAGTAGTGGCCTTAATCAATCCCAAGGTTCCAAGAACGCATGGGGATGGTATCATTCATTCCAGTCACATCGATTATGCGGTAAACCACATCCAGCCTATTCATGCTTCCGTTGCAGGGGAACCTTCTGATATCGAACATCAAATTGGGAAACACGTGGCTGGGCTTATTGAAGATGGAGCGACCTTACAGATGGGTATCGGAAACATTCCCAATGCGGTACTACACAATTTGGGGAATCACAAACGTTTGGGCATCCATACCGAGATGTTCTCTGATGGCCTGCTTCCCCTTGTGGAAAAAGGCATCATTACAGGAGAAGAAAAAGAAATCAAAACCGGCAAGATCGTAACTACTTTTGCGGTGGGTTCGCAGAAGCTCTATGACTTTGTAGATGATAATCCCTTGGTCCATTTTAAAGAAGCTGGATATACCAACGACACTTCCATCATCAAAAGAAACCCAAAAGTCACTGCCATTAACAGTGCCATTGAAATTGACATTACGGGACAGGTCTGTGCCGATACCATTGGAGATTATCAATATTCGGGGGTCGGAGGCCAAATGGATTTCATCAGGGGTGCTTCGCTTTCTCATGGGGGAAAGCCTATCATTGCCATACCCTCAACGACCAAGAAAGGGCAATCCAAAATCGTATCCCATTTAAAATACGGTGCGGGAGTCACAACTACACGTGCCCATGTTCATTACGTAGCCACAGAGTACGGAGTGGTCAATTTATTTGGGAAGAGCTTGAAGCAACGTGCCAAAGAGCTGATTTCCATAGCCCACCCAGATCATCAAGAACAATTGGAAAAGGAAATGTTTGAACGCTTGTACCGTTCCTGATGCTTTGAAGTAAAAAAGTCGGGGCGGCCCTTTGGGCCGCCCCGACACAATCCTAGGGAAAGTTCTTTAGGCCTTTCCAAGTAACAACAATTCGTTGCAAACCACTTCCGTGGTATAGCGTTTGTGGCCTTCTTTGTCTTCCCAGGAGCGCGTGGTCAATTTGCCTTCCACGGCCACTTCTTTACCCTTTCCTACATAATTTTCAACAATTTCGGCGGTTTTCCCCCAAGCCACAACGTTGTGCCACTGCGTCTCGGTGATGCGCTCGCCTTTGTTGTTTTTGTAGGAATCGTTTGTGGCAATCGAGAATTTTGCCAACTTCTTTCCCGATTCCAAGGTGATGACTTCGGGATCATTCCCAAGGTTTCCGATCAACTGTACTTTGTTTCTTAACGTACTCATGATAAAATTTTTAATGGTTAAACAGTCAATATTCAAACTCTTCCAAGTTCGATAGGACAAACTTAACATCACCCAAAAGGAATAATCGGTAGCTACCTATTTACTTACACTTGTAGTTGTTTGGAAATAAGTACAATTAGTTGGAAATTGAACAAAGCCTTTGTAAAAACTTTGTAAATTTCAGGTCAAGAGCTGACTTTCATCATTTATTACTAAGCATTCGTTTAATACCTTGAACATTTATTTTGTAAAGCAGCCGTCCAACATCAAATTGAGCCTGTTATGAGTAACTACCATATCAAAAACCTTGAAGAATACTACCAAGTATATCGTAAAAGTGTACGCGATCCCGAAACCTTTTGGGAAGAAGTTGCCGAAGAACATTTTGTTTGGCGCAAACGATGGAATCGGGTGTTACATTGGGATTTTACCAAACCGGAAATCAAATGGTTTGAAGGTGCTGAACTCAATATCACCGAAAATTGCATTGATCGGCACTTGGCTACCCGAGGCGATAAAACCGCCATCCTTTTTGAGCCCAATGATCCTAACGAAAAAGCCCAACACATTTCCTATAAGGAATTAAGGAGAAAAGTTTGTCAGTTTGCCAATGTCCTCAAGGAAAAGGGCATCCAAAAGGGAGACCGGGTGTGCATTTACCTCCCGATGATTCCTGAATTGGCCTATGCCGTTCTGGCCTGTGCACGCATTGGAGCAATCCATAGTGTCGTTTTTGCAGGTTTTTCTGCATCGGCATTGGCTACGCGAATCAACGACTCGGAATGCAAAATGGTCATCACAAGCGACGGTAGTTTCCGAGGAAATAAAACCATCGATTTAAAGGGAATCGTGGATGAAGCTCTTGAATCGTGTCCTAGTGTTACTTCCGTACTGGTTGCCAAACGAACTCAAACCACCATCGCTATGAAGGCAGGCAGGGATTACTGGTTAGAACCCCTTATGGAAGTGGCCTATAAAGATTATGTCCCTGAAGTCATGGATGCCGAAGACCCCCTTTTTATTCTGTATACTTCTGGTTCCACAGGCATGCCCAAAGGCATGGTACATACCACAGGTGGTTATATGGTGTACACAGCTTATACCTTCAAAAATGTCTTCCAATATCGGGAAAATGATATCTTTTGGTGTACCGCAGATATTGGCTGGATCACAGGGCACAGTTATATTTTGTACGGTCCTTTAGCTAATGGTGCTACTACCGTGCTGTTTGAAGGAGTTCCTTCCTACCCCGACTTTGGTCGCTTTTGGCAAATCATCGAAAAACATAAGATTACCCAGTTTTACACGGCTCCAACAGCCATTCGTGCCTTGGCCAAGGAAAAATTGGATTATGTGGAAGCCTACGATCTTTCTAGTTTGAAAGTGTTGGGAACCGTTGGGGAACCCATCAATGAAGAAGCCTGGCATTGGTACAATGACAATGTTGGAAAAGGAAAAACCCCCATTGTGGATACCTGGTGGCAAACGGAAACAGGGGGCATTATGATCTCTCCCATCCCCTTTGCAACCCCTACGATTCCCACCTTTGCGACGCTCCCGCTTCCGGGCATTCAACCCTGCCTAGTGGATGAAGATAATCTGGAAATTAACGGAAGTCCTGCCAACGGTAAGTTGTGTATTAAATTCCCATGGCCCTCCATGGCACGGAGCATCTGGGGTAACCATCAACGCTTCAGAGATACCTATTTTTCAACTTTTGAAAATAAATACTTTACCGGAGATGGTGCTTTACGTGACAATACAGGCTATTATCGAATCACCGGAAGAGTGGACGATGTCATCATCGTCTCGGGACACAACCTCGGTACTGCCCCTATCGAAGATGCCGTCAATGAACATCCCGCCGTAGCCGAAAGTGCTATTGTTGGCTTTCCTCATGATGTAAAAGGAAATGCCCTTTACGGTTATGTCATCCTGAAAGAGACCGGAGAAGTGCGCAACCACGACAACCTCCGCAAGGAAATCAATCAGTTGATTACCGAAAAAATAGGTCCTATTGCCAAATTGGAGAAAATTCAATTTACCCCAGGCTTGCCCAAGACCCGAAGCGGTAAGATCATGCGGCGTATCCTCCGCAAAATTGCGCACAAGGATACTTCAGACCTAGGAGATACCAGCACCTTACTGAATCCTGAGGTGGTTGAGGACATCATCAAAAATGCTTTGTAGTGTAAACTATTTTAATTGGATGCAAATTCATTGTGAACATTCCGTAAGCGCAGTATTCCGCTTTTGAAAATTACGCTCAAAACACCATAAATTTGGCTACATTTGTCCCAACATTGAAAAAATTGCTCAGCATACTAATACTCAGTGCCATCCTGCTTCCTTCTTTAGGGACTTGGGCTTGGTTCAAACTGCAGCAGCAGGAGCTAAGGAAGGAAGTGCGGCAATCCCTTTTCAATAAAAATAAAGGGGACCTAGCGCTGTTGGTATTTTCGGAGGAAGCTTTTGCTTCCAAATTGCGTTGGGAAAACGATTGGGAGTTTGAATACGAAGGTTCGCTTTACGATATTGCAACGCATGAAATTAAAGCAGGAACCCATTACCTCTGGTGTTGGAAGGATTTTAAGGAAATGAATCTCCATGACCAAATGGAAGAACTCTTGGCCAAGTCAAGCACTAACGACACTCAAAACAGCAAACAAGTAAAACTATCGCCGTTCTTTCCCCTGTTTTACCAAAACTACATTTCTTGGGGTTTGAAAGGCGTTCAGGAACAAGAATCCCAGAATCAATTTGGACACCATTCCCTGTACCCATCGATACCCCAAAAACCGCTTTCCCCGCCTCCCATTTTGATTTGATTTTTTTAGAATAACCTTTACCGCATCACCTCCCTGATGCATTATTGTCTTTTTTTAAAAACATGAAATCATGAAAAAAATCCTATTTTGGGGATTGTTGCTGGTTGTCCACACGCTCTATTCCCAAACCATCACCATCATCGATGAAGATTCCGGTGAACCGCTGGACCTCGTTACCTTAATGAGCTCCAGCCCAAAAGCCTTTGCCACAACCAATGCCGATGGGCAAGCGGACATCTCGGCCTTTAAAGATGCCGAAATCATCGAAATACGTACCCTAGGCTATGCAACACTCAAAAAAAGTTATGCTGAATTGGAAACCCTAAACTTTCAGCTAAGCATGTCGGTTTCCAACATCTCCATGGAACAAGTGGTTATTTCGGCGACCCGTTGGAGCCAATCCTCGGCACAAATCCCCTCCAAGGTCATTTCAATTTCCCCGCAGATTATCGAATTGCAAAATCCACAGACTGCTGCCGACCTGTTGGGGATTTCGGGAAAGGTATTCATCCAAAAAAGCCAGCAAGGGGGAGGAAGCCCTATGATCCGTGGGTTTGCCACCAACCGATTGTTGTATTCCGTGGATGGCGTTCGTATGAATACGGCCATTTTTAGGGGAGGTAACCTTCAAAACGTAATCTCCCTAGATCCCTTTGCCACCGAACGAGCCGAAGTACTCTTTGGCCCCGATGCCGTTATTTACGGGAGCGACGCCATTGGTGGTGTTATGAGTTTTCAAACCTTGGTACCCGAATTTTCTGTGGACGAAAAAACCTACGTGTCGGGTAAAGCCATAACCCGATATGCTACCGCAAATAATGAAAAAACGGGGCATTTTGATGTCAATGTAGGGTGGAAAAAATGGGCTTTTGTCTCCAGCATTACTTCCAACGATTACGGCGACCTGAAGCAAGGGCGTTTTGGTCCCGATGAATTTTTGCGCCCTTTCTATGTAAAACGTCAGGACAGCATGGATGTGGTGGTAACCAACGAAGACCCCCGGATTCAAACTCCATCGGGCTATACCCAAATCAACATGATGCAAAAAGTGCGGTTCAAACCCAACGAACACTGGGATTTTCAATATGGGTTTCACTATTCCGAAACCTCAGACTACAGTCGCTACGACCGCCAATTACGAACCCGAAATGGACTCCCACGATACGGAGCGTGGAAATACGGTCCGCAAATTTGGATGATGAACAACCTCAACATTTTCCAAAATACCGATGGGGGGCTCTACGATGAAATGGCGGTACGGCTGGCCATTCAAAACTTCGAGGAAAGCCGCATCAGTAGGAATTTCAATGATGAAACCAGGGAAACCCGAAAGGAACGGGTCTACGCCTATTCCGGAAACCTCGATTTCACCAAATCCATCGGTGCCAAAAACACCCTGTTTTATGGTTTGGAAGTGGTCTATGATGATGTACGCTCTAATGGAATTGATACCAATATCGACACAGGGGTAGACCAAGTTGGGCCTGCAAGGTATCCTTATGCCTCCTGGGTTTCGTATGCGGCTTACCTTTCCTATCAATTCAAGGTGAGTGAACAGTTCTTGCTACAAGCAGGAATTCGCTATAACCATTTTACCCTCGATGCTGAATTTGACACTACCTTTTATCCCTTCCCTTTTGAAACGGCCCATCTGGACAATGGTTCCCTCACTGGAAATCTGGGGATGGTTTTCCGCCCCGCAGAAGACTGGGTCTTAACTGCGAACGCAGCAACGGCTTTTCGGGCTCCAAACGTGGACGATGTAGGAAAAGTTTTTGATTCCGAACCAGGTTCCGTGGTAGTGCCTAATCCCGATTTGGAAGCCGAATACGCTTACAACGGGGATGTGGGTATTGCCAAAGTATTCGGCAACTCCGTAAAAGTGGATGTCTCTGCGTATTATACATTGTTAAAGAATGCCTTGGTACGTCGCGATTTCAAATTGAATGGACAGGACAGCATTGTTTATGATGGGGAACTCAGCCAAGTACAAGCCATTCAAAATGCTGCAGAAGCAAGGGTTTGGGGTGTTCAAGCAGGACTGGAAGTGAAATTGCCTCGCGGATTTTATTTTTCATCTGATTTCAACTACCAAAAAGGAGAAGAAGAACTGGACGATGGAACCACAAGTCCGTCACGCCATGCCGCCCCTTGGTTTGGGGTGTCCCGCTTGGGCTTCAAAACGCAATACCTGAGCATTCAAATGTATGTTGACTATAGCGGTGAAGTTAAGTTTGAAGACTTGCCAGAAGAAGAAAAGGGCAAAACGGAAATCTATGCCATTAACAATAATGGAGATCCTTATGCGGCGGGTTGGTACACCTTGAACTTCAAGGCCAATTACCAACTTACGGACCTGATTTCGGTAAGCGGAGGATTGGAAAACATTACCGACCGACGCTACCGCCCCTATAGTTCTGGAATTTCAGGAGCTGGAAGGAATTTCATCCTTTCGCTTAGAGCAAATTTTTAAGCCCTATTTTTTAAAACCCGTCACGAACTGACGGGTTTTTTTACGCCGTATGGCATCCTGAATTTAGTATCTTCGTGTCATGAACACATTTAGGCCTTCGCAGCGCATTACCTTTATGTTGGGCCCCTTGGTTTTTCTGATCATGGTTTTATGGCCTGGCACTTGGGTTTCCGATACCATGGATCCTGTAATGGCCGTTGCAGCTTGGATGATTGTCTGGTGGATTGGGGAAGCCGTGGCACTTCCCGTTACGGCGCTCTTACCCATTGTTTTGTTTCCACTTATGGACATCATGGACATTGGGGCTGTCACTGCCAATTATGCCAATCCTATCGTTTTTTTGTTTATGGGCGGTTTTGTCATTGCATTGGCATTAGAGCACGTGCAACTTCACAAACGAATAGCCCTTTCCATTCTTAAAATAACGGGCACCAAGGCCAATGGTATTGTTTTGGGATTCATGCTTGCAACAGCCCTGATGAGCATGTGGATTTCCAATACAGCCAGTACGGTGGTGATGCTTCCCATTGCACTTTCGGTCATTCACCTTTTAATTGACGATGCAGATGGTTTTACCAAAAAGGATCAAAATTTTGCCCTCTCCATCATGTTGGGCATTGCCGCCGCAGCCAATATTGGGGGGATGGCCACCTTAATTGGTACGCCTCCAAACAGTGTGATGCTGGCTTTCATCAACGATCAGTTTCAACTCGATATTGGATTCTTGCAATGGATGCTGATGGGGGTTCCCTTTTCGCTGATCATGCTTTTTATCGCATACGTTGTCATTGTAAAAGTTTTTTATCCCAGCGGATTGGGGACACTAAAATCGTCGGAAGCCGTCATTGAAACTCAGCTGAAAAAGTTAGGGCCCATCTCAAAAGGCGAAAAAACAGTTTTGGTTATCTTTCTTTTAACCGCGTTAGCCTGGATAATGCGAAGCTCTCTTAACCATTGGTTCCCTGGGTTGGGATTGAGTGATACCCTTATCAGCATGATAGGGGCCTTGGCTATGTTTACGGTACCCCTAAATCTAAAGCAGGGAAGTTTTACCCTCTCTTGGGAAGCCACCTCCCGGTTGCCATGGGGCATCCTTATCCTTTTCGGTGGTGGATTGGCACTGGCCGATGCCCTTTCGGGGGCAGGGTTTATCGAGATGGTTGGCAATTTTATGGCCAGCAAAGACCATTGGAGTTTTTGGCTGGTAACCACAATATTGGTAACGCTCATTCTTTTCATGACCGAATTGATGAGCAATGTAGCCTTGGTAACCATCATGTTGCCAGTAGTCGTTGGGGTTGCACAGGGCTTGGATGCCCCTTTGCTTACTTTGGTCATTCCCGTTACTTTAGCGGCAAGCTGTGCGTTCATGCTCCCCATGGCTACTCCGCCCAATGCCATTGTTTTTGCTAGTGGGCACGTAAAAGTCCATCAAATGGTCCGTACCGGGCTGGCACTAAATTTTATCTCCGTAATTGTCCTTATGCTGCTGGCCTATTTAGTGGTCCCATTCCTGTTTTAATAGTGGAATAAGCGATTCCGTCCGTAAAAATCGTACCTTTAGATTTCTAAAAAAAATGCATGCGACATACCAAAGAAGAACGGTTTCAGCAACACGTCCTGTCCAAATACCAAATCTACAACAGCATTTTCATGACTTTGCCATTTGATGCCATCACAAGGACTGGGGTGCTGTTACCATTGTTTCAGGAAGTGTGCGAAAAAGGATTTGCCAATCAAAAAAATCCTTCTGAAATCGTTGCTGCTTTTTTTAAGCAATACCGAAATAGTCCCTCGCTGGAAGATCAAATAAATCTCTTGTTTCGTTTCATCCAATACATCGAACGGCAAGTGGTACTCTTCGATGCCATAGAAGAAGCAACCTTCCCCATCATCAATAACATGGACGGGCGCGGTACCCTCCGCAATGTAAAAGAAGAAGCGGTAGATAAAAACCAAAAAGAGGCCTTGAAGGATTATCTGAAACGATTCAAAGTACGAACAGTGTTAACGGCCCATCCCACACAATTCTATCCAGGATCGGTTTTGGGCATCATCACCGATTTGGCCAAAGCCATAGAAAAAAACCAGTTGGAAACCATCAAATTGCTCTTGGCCCAATTGGGAAAAACTCCTTTCTTCAAAAAAACAAAACCCACTCCCTATGATGAGGCGGTAAGTCTTATTTGGTATTTGGAGCACGTTTTCTACGATGCTGCCTATGCCATTTTTGATTACATACAGAATAATATTTTTGAAGGGGAAACGCTGGACAACCAAGTAGTACACCTAGGGTTTTGGCCAGGCGGGGATCGCGACGGGAATCCTTTTGTGACCACCGAAATTACCCTGAAAGTGGCTGAACGTTTGCGGCAAACCATTTTAAAAAATTATTATAAAGACCTCCGAAAATTGCGCAGGCGCATCACCTTTAAAGGAGCCGAAGAATTGATTGTTGCACTGGAATCAAGGGTATTTGAACACCTGAATCTTCCAGGGCACACGAGTACCATCAACGCCCAGGAAATTCAGGAATGCCTCGAAGCCATTGAAACCATCTTAGTGGAAGAACACCAGTCTCTTTTTGCCGATCAGGTACAGGAACTCCTCCACAAAGTCAAATTATTTGGACTTTACTTTGCATCTTTGGACATCCGTCAGGACTCAAGGGTCCATACCCATGTCATGGAGAGCATCGCCAACGATCATCCGGCTTTGTTCAAGACTTCGTATTCATTGCTTTCTGAAAATGAAAAAATAATAGCCTTGAGCCAGTTGGAGGGAGAACTCGATCCCAAGTCACTTTCCGACGAAATGGCACAAAAAACCCTGGCCTCCATTTATGCCATGCAGCAAATCCAAAAAAACAACGGAGAGCAAGCCTGTAATCGATACATTATTAGCAATAACGGTAGTGTGGTCAACATTTTGGAAGCATTTGCCATGATCCGACTCTGCAACTGGAAAGCACCCACCGTGGATGTTATTCCATTATTTGAAACCGTGGAAGACCTCCAAGCCGCAGCTTCGGTCATGGAAACCCTCTATTCCAATAGGGAATACCAGAAACATTTGAAGCGAAGGGGTAATAGGCAGTCCATCATGCTAGGGTTTAGCGATGGCACCAAGGATGGCGGGTACTTGATGGCCAATTGGAGTATTTTTACCGCCAAGGAGCGACTTACTGAGGTCTCCCGAAAACATGGCATTACAGCCATATTTTTTGACGGCAGGGGTGGTCCCCCAGCAAGGGGCGGTGGAAAAACCCACCAGTTTTATGCTTCCTTGGGAAACACCATCGAGCACGAAGAAGTACAGTTAACCATACAGGGCCAGACCATCAGTTCCAATTTTGGAACGGTAGATTCCTGTCAGTACAACATCGAACAGCTTCTAAGTTCGGGAATTGCCAACGAGGTATTTAGGAGTGACGAAGGAACTCTTTCCCGTGAAGATCGGGAAACGATGACGCAATTGGCAAACATTAGTTATGAGGCGTATAAAGAGTTCAAGGGGCACCCTAAGTTTTTGCCTTATTTGGAGCAAATGAGTACCCTTAAGTATTATGCCATGACCAATATTGGAAGTAGGCCTTCCAAACGTGGAAAAAATACTGAGTTGGTATTTAGCGACCTGCGCGCCATCCCTTTTGTAGGAAGCTGGAGTCAATTAAAACAGAATGTCCCCGGTTTTTATGGGGTTGGCATTGCCATTGAATCTTTTTTGGAAAAAGGCCAATTTGACAAAGTAGTGCAACTGTACCAACATTCTACTTTTTTCCGGACACTTCTGGAAAATAGCATGATGAGCCTTACCAAATCATATTTTCCATTAACTGCCTACATGAAAGAGGACACAGAATTTGGCGATTTTTGGAACCTCATCCATGCAGAATTTTTACGTACCAAATCCCTCTTGTTGAAGCTCTCCGGGTACCAAGAATTGATGGAAGATAGTAAAGCCATGCGCGCCTCCATTGCCGTAAGGGAAAAAATAGTGTTGCCCTTGTTAACCATCCAGCAATATGCCCTTCGCGAAATACAGGCGTTGCGGAAAAGTGGTGGCGATCCCCAACTTATTGCGATTTATGAAAAAATGGTAACCCGATCATTATTTGGGAACATCAATGCTAGTAGAAATAGTGCCTGATCAATAAAACAACTGTTGCACTACCGGCAACGATTTGGGAGTCTTGAAACCATGTAGGTGAAGTTGGTAGTATTTGAGGAGCGCCTCTAAAGTATGCAATCGAACCGGTTTTGCTATTTTGAGGACAGGCAACGTTTCTTGGGTTTCCCGATGCAATAAAAAAAGGGCCTGTGATACTTCACCTGTTTCACAAAAGTCCCCATGGGGTTGCTGCTGAAAAATCCCCTCCAAGAGGTTGAAATAAGGGGCTTCATTAGAAAAATCGGGATAGAAGCCAAGGTATTCGGAAAGTTTCAACAAAAAGAAATTAGGAAAGTGGGTGGCATGCTGTGCTGCATCCAATTGGTACAAAACCTTTTCCAGAAATTGAAATAGCGGGACGTTTGCAGCTTCCTCTCTTATCGAATATTTCAATACTTCAGCAACAAACAGCAAAACGGCAGTTTTCACCACGTTGGTATGTAGGGTTTGGTAAGGCTTTAAAACCTTGGCTTCCTGCATACGTTCCAAGGTCCCCTTATCTTTGTGGAATGCCTCAAGTTGTAGCAGGGTAAGAGGTTGGAACAATGAAGGGCGGAGTTTTCCCTTTCTGGACTTCAAAACCCCTCGAAGCAGGTAGGTCTTTAGCCCGTATTGCTCGGTAAAACAAGTAACAATAAGATCGGCTTCTGCGTATTTAACGGTAGCAATAACAAATGCCCGAGTAGAAACTAGCATCTTATCGAACTACCATGATTTTGGTGACTTTGGTCTCCAGATAATCGGCCGACGTAATCAGTACCATATATACCCCAGAAGCTACTTTGTACTTTCCAAAGGCTTTGGTGTCCCACAAAACACTGCCTCCTTGGCTGGTGGTTTCAAAAACCAAATTGCCTTCAATGTCGGTTATCTTTACATTGGCATTGGAAGTAAGGCCGTCGATGGTTACATTTCCTGTAAATCCGGGCCGAACCGGATTCGGGAAAGCATAAACTCCATCCAAGTTATCCCGTGGGGCTGTTGCAGTTCCTTCATACGCTACCAATCCATTCACTGTGGCAAAATACACCCGCCCGGTCAAATCATCGATGGCAACGTCCTGCACATTATTGGACGGTAATGGAGAATTGTCTTTGGTAAAGCGCAGAAGCGTTTCCTGTCCATTGGATGAAACATAAAACACTCCCGAGGTAGCGGTAGCAATCCATTTATTGTTGGATCCGTCCACCTCGATATCGGTTATGGTCTGTTGGTAGAGCAACTCCTGCGGTACACCGTCTTCCAGGATGATAATTTGTTGCGATTCGACATTGGACGACGGATCAAAAAAAGCTCCCGCACTGAACAATACCCTTAATCCTTTTCGGGTACCAATCCAAAGCCTATTGGAAGCATCAAAAGCCAACGCTCTAACATCGACGGAAGGCAGACCGCCCTGCCCTTCTCCTTCCGATATTTTACCGAAGGCCCCCGTAGTAGGATTGTAACCAAAAAGACCATTTTCTGCAGATCCAAAAAAAACAAAGCCCTCCCTGCTGATGGCCAATTTATTTAGGGCCAACTCACTGGAATTGTCAAGAATGTTAGAAATATCTATACGCTGAAACTGTCCAGTAGGACTCAATTTGATCAATCCTTTGTCAATCCTAGACTGGGTAAACCATAGATTGTTTTCCCGATCGAATGCAGCGCCAAATATACGTACCCTCGCATTTTCCCCATTGTTTAGGATGGCGTCTTCCAGTGGGCTATTGTCTTGATTGTAGAGGATTTCAGGTACTTGATCCACCACTTTCAACAAACCTTGTTGGAATGAAGAAAAATATACCTCTTCAGGGTTTAGGGGATTGATTTTGATGTGGACCAAATCGCTGGCTCCCAACAACTCTGAAGCCTCCAAGTTGGTCCAGGTTTCATCTTGTAAATTGCTGATTCCCCTAAAATTCAAAGGAAAGGGATTGTAAGTTACCGTAATGTCCCCAAAGGCCACCCATAATTGCCCTGAGGAAACATCAAGAGCAAAGGGGCTATTCAATATAGGGCCATCGGGCAGTATTTGTTGGTAAGAACTAGAGCCAAAAGGGACTACAAGAAGCCCTTGACCGCTGGTCCCCAGATAAAAATTGCTATCAAGTACCAGCCCTGTCCGTAGTGTGTATTCCAACCCTGCCAAACCATTTACTGAAGCTACCAAGGAAAAGCCCTCTGAATACGCATGGCTAGATTTCTCTGTGGTTATTGCGAGCAATCCGTCACTAAAATTAAAAGCTACCACATTACTTGAATACGTGGCCACCAAAGTTGGATTGAAAGGCGCAAAACGATAGACCTTGTTATCATTTCTAGCATAGTAGATCTCATCACCAAGTGCCTGGATGTGCTGAACATTTCCTCCCGCTACCGGTTCCCACTCTTCATAATTGATTAGGTTTTCATTATCGACAAGGGCTCTTTTTATGCCTTCCTGAGAGGAAGAAGCGTAGAGGTATGGAGCAAGAACAGTAGTTTCAGTTATGTTGATCTGTGCCCCCAAATCCCCGATGAAGTAGGTGTCCCCAAATTCCAAATTGGCAATATCGTATACAGAAATCCCGTATTGGGTTGCAATGTAAAGCACCCCTTCGTATTCGTTAAAATGATTGATTCTCTTGGTCGTAGGCGGAATGGTGGGCTTTTCAAAAATATCCACTACTTTAAGCACATCATCCTCACCATCAATGACCACATCGATTAGTCCGTTTTCATACCCAATGAACAGGGCGCCATAGAGTTCACTATAATATATGGTAGAAATGAATTCCCCAGAAAGCCCATTGATTGTTGTAAGGGTTTTAATCTCTTGGGTTGTGCGGTCCAGGATGAAGACCGCATTTTCTGCACCTACAAAAATCTTATCATTCCCTTGGGAGATCGATTTAACTGAAACATAAGAGAAGAATCCCTTCCATTGGTCTTCATAATTTTGGGAAAAAGAATTTCCCACAATCAAAAGGACCATGATAACAATCCATTTTTTCATGAGGTGAAACAACATCTGATAAGCATTACAACACGGCAAATTACTATTTATTGCGAAAATACATTAAAAATACGCATCATTGCGATTCCTATCCAATGCCATTCATTCTGAAAATAATCCCGAAAGCTATGCATCCCCAAACCTGTGGCTTAAATGAGCAAAAATGCAAAGCCCGCATTTTTGGTTGCGGGCTTTAACACATAGGCCATCCCTATTATTAGAGGATAACCATATACATTCAAAAATTAGACGACCCCTTGGGCCAACATGGCTTCAGCGACTTTAACAAAGCCTGCAATGTTAGCACCTTTCACATAATCGACATAACCATCGCCCTCTTTTCCATATTTCACACAGGCAGCATGGATGTTGTTCATGATTTCATGCAAGCGATCATCTACTTCTGCCCTAGTCCAGCTCAACCGCAAGGAATTCTGTGACATTTCGAGTCCAGAGGTTGCCACACCACCAGCATTGGAAGCCTTGCCTGGAGAGAAAAGGATTTTGGCTTTTTGGAAAGCCGTAATGGCTTCTGGAGTACAAGGCATATTGGCCCCCTCGGCCACACAAATACAGCCATTGGACAACAACATCTTTGCTTCCGCTTCGTTGAGTTCATTTTGGGTGGCACAGGGCAGGGCAATGTCGCAGGGTACTTCCCATGGACGTTTTCCTTCTACATAAGTTGCTGAAGGATATTTCGCAACATATTCCTTGATACGCCCACGTTTTTCATTTTTGAGTTCCATTACGAAGGCCAATTTTTCTTCATTGATGCCTTCTTTATCATGAATGTATCCAGCCGAATCGGAGAGGGTAACCACCTTAGCCCCCAATTGCATGGCTTTTTCGGCCGCAAATTGGGCCACATTACCAGATCCTGAAACCACAACCGTTTTGCCAGTAAAGCTTTCTCCTCGGGTTTCAAGCATGTTCTTTGCAAAGTACACGTCCCCATACCCAGTTGCTTCCGGGCGGATGAGGGAACCTCCATAGCTCAATCCTTTTCCGGTAAGGACTCCTGTAAACTCGTTTCTTAGTCGCTTGTACTGTCCAAATAAGAACCCTATTTCCCTACCTCCAACACCTATATCCCCAGCAGGCACATCGGTATTGGCTCCAATGTGGCGGGAAAGTTCTGTCATGAAGCTTTGGCAAAACCGCATCACCTCGGCATCGCTTTTTCCTTTGGGGTCGAAATCACTTCCCCCTTTACCTCCTCCCATAGGAAGGGTAGTCAGACTATTTTTAAAAACCTGTTCAAACCCCAAAAACTTTAGGATGCTCAAGTTTACGGTGGGATGGAACCGAAGGCCTCCTTTGTAAGGCCCTATAGCCGAGTTGAATTCGACGCGGTAACCCCGATTTACTTGCACCTTCCCTTGGTCGTCGGTCCAAGGTACTCGAAAAATAAGGGTACGCTCGGGCTCGATCATGCGCTCCAAAAGCATCTTACCTTGGTATTTCTCGTTAGCTTCAATAAAAGGAATTACGGTTTCGGCAACTTCGGTAACTGCCTGAATGAACTCAGGCTCATTGGGATTCATTTCGCTTGCTTTGGAAATGAAATCTTGAATACTTTGCTTCACAGGTGAAATTTTTGATTTAACAACAAATTGATGAAAGAATGCTAATTTGATAAAATAAGCTCCAAAAAGGCTTTCAAAATTACAATTTATTCATTCTGAAAACGTTTTCGTAACTAATGGCAAATATACGTCATCTGCCCAAAATGGGGTACACATTTTAATTGAAATACGCTAATTCATTGCAATAAATTTCTCTGTTAGATATGTTTTTATATATTTGTTACGTCTCAATCTAAACCGAATATCCAATGAATACCAGATTATTGCTAATGGTATTTTTATTTTTTGCTCTTGTAGGGCAAAAAGTTCACAGCCAATTTGGCTTCTCTCATGAGATAGGTGTAATTACCGGTCCTGTTGCATTTTATTCCGATTATGGGCAACGATACGATTTTGAAACCAATATTGGAAATGTGGGTTGGGGCGTTGGCATTATACATTACCTCAACTTTTCTTACCGTGCCGATTGTAACTGTTATACAAGGGATACCTACTTCAACGACCATTTTAAGATTCGTAGTGAAATTGACTATCACAAAACCAATTTCGACCACCTTGGCGAGTGGGTAGACCCCGATAAAACTTCCATTATTGCAGAACAATTACGCGCCATGAAGGGCTCCACTTCGGTTTTTGATATAGGTGCCCAATTAGAATTCTTTCCATTGAGTATCCGGGATTTTGCTGCAGGTGCTTACAAAATAGCTCCTTTTGGGAGTTTTGGGGTACACTGGGTTAGTTTTGACCCAGAAGTCTATAGCCAACTTGGCCCCCTCAACACTCCCATTACAACCCCTCCTAAATATTACAATGCTTTCCAACAGGAAGGCGACTCTACTTGGAGTATTGTAATGAGTGCCGGTATACGATACAAATTGACTACCCTAAGTGACCTAATGCTGGATGCCCGTTGGCAGTATTATTTCTCCAACTGGGTAGATGGGCTCAACCCGCAAGAAGAATACAACGGCGGGATTCCCGTTCCGGAAAATAAAGCGAATGACTGGATTTTCTGGTTGAACATAGGGTACATTTACTATTTGGATTAATCCCCCGTCAAATATTTAAGAATTATGGGGCGGCCCGAAGGCCGCCCCACACTTTTTTGTTAAGCCCTTTTAACCGAGGGCTTGCTCTAAATCTGCAATCAAATCGTCCACATCCTCAATACCAACACTCAACCGTATCAGTGCATCCACAACGCCACTCTTTTCCCGCTCCTCCTTAGGGATGCTCGCATGGGTCATGCTCGCCGGATGCCCCGCCAAACTTTCAACCCCGCCCAAACTCTCCGCTAGCGTAAAGAGCTTCAATCGTTCCACGATGCGAATGGCTTCCTCAAAGCTGTTCCCTTGGGTCACAAAAGAAATCATCCCTCCAAAATCGCGCATTTGGGTTTTGGCAATCAAATGATTGGGATGCGATTCCAGCCCGGGCCAATATACTTTTTCAATCTTGGGGTGTTTGGCCAGATAATTGGCAATTTGTTTGCCATTTTCACAATGCCGCTGCATTCGTACGTGTAGGGTTTTGATGCCTCGCAACACTAAAAAACTATCCTGTGGGCCACAAATTGCCCCACTAGCGTTTTGAATGAAATAAAGTTGCGCTGCCAAAGCTTCATCGTTTACCACCAAGGCCCCCATCACAACGTCGCTATGCCCCCCAAGGTATTTAGTGGCACTGTGCATCACAATGTCGGCACCCAAATCCAATGGTTGTTGAAGGTAGGGTGTGGCAAAGGTATTGTCTACCGCCAACAAGAGCCCATGCCTTTTGGCAATGGAAGCACAAACTTGGATGTCGATAATGTGCATCATGGGATTTGTTGGGGTTTCCACCCAAATCAATTTCGTGTTGGAATTGACGTATGATTCTATTGAAGCGGCATCTTTCATCCCAATAAAATGAAACTTCACTCCAAATTTTTCAAAAATCTTGGTAAACAAACGGTAAGTACCCCCATATAAGTCGTTGGTGGAAATCACCTCGTCTCCAGGCTTCAGTAATTTTATCACCGCATCAATTGCGGCCAAACCGCTGCTAAATGCCAACCCATAGCGCCCATTTTCAATGCTCGCAAATGCCTGTTCCAGAGCATTTCTAGTGGGGTTGTGTGTGCGGGAATATTCATACCCCTTGTGACCTCCTGGGGTAGATTGGGCATACGTGGAGGTTTGATAAATGGGGGGCATGACCGCACCGTAAGCAGGGTCATGCGATTGTCCTCCGTGGATGGTTTTAGTGTTGAATTTCATAAAGGCATATTAAACAAAACAAAAATACGCTTTCCCAGTTCATTATAAAAACTATTGTATTTTTATGCCATGAGAAGGTTTGCCTATCTTTTATTGATGTTGTTTTTGACTGGGGGCTGCAAGAAGGACACTTCGATTACCGCTGTCCAAAGGTCCTTTTCCGAAACCGATCTTGGGATTTGCCAAAATGCGCCCTGTTCCCAGGTAAGCATCATTTATCCTGAATATTCTGGGAAAGACCCCATTATTAATTCCATCAATAAACAAATTGAAAGTAGCATCATTGCTGCGCTTTTCTTGGGAGAAGATGCAGCGCCCGCCGCAAATTCAATCGAGGCTGCCGCCAAACAATTTATTTTGGCCTACCGCGACCTGAAAAACGAATTTGAATTTGAAGCCCCATATGAGGCCAACATCGAAGTCGTGGAAAGCTTCCGCAATGCGCAACTACTTTCCTTGGAAATGGACACCTACCTATTTACCGGTGGCGCACACGGCTATGCCAGTACCCAATTCCTCAATCATGACCTAAAAACGGGCAGGGAACTAACCCTTAAAGAACTAGTGAAAAAGTACCCCGATTTTGAGTCTTTTGCGGAAAAGACCTTCAGGGAACAATTTCACATTCCTTCCGGAGACAACATCAATAGTACGGGTTTTTGGTTTGAGAATGACCAATTTTACCTTCCCAATTCGTTTGGGTTTACTGAAGAAGGCTTTGTGGTAGTTTACAACCCCTATGACATTGCCAGTTTTGCGGATGGTTCCATTGAGTTGACCATACCATTCGATCAAGTGAGGCCCTACTTAACCCTTCCAATGCCATGAAAAAAATATACTATTTGGGAACCTGCGACACCTGTATCAAAGTCATGAAGGAACTGGAACTGCCGGATGCATTCGTCAAACAGGACATCAAAAAAGAAGAAATTACGGTGAAACAATTGGACGAATTAAAAAATTTGGCCGGTAGCTATGAAGCATTGTTCAGTAAACGGGCCAAACTTTACAAAGAACGAAACCTGAAGGACGAAACCCTTACAGAGGAAGATTTTAGGCGATTCCTTCTGGAACATTATACGTTTCTAAAACGCCCCGTAGTGGTCAATGAAGGGGCCATTTTTATAGGCAACAGCAAATCGGTGGTCGAAGCCGCCAAACAATCCATTCACGGTTCATGAACGCCAGGTCCCTGGCACTTTTGGCCGCTACCGCTGCCAGTACCATCTATGGCGCCAACCACACCATAGCCAAGGGCCTTATGCCTCAGGTAATTGGCCCCTACGGTTTTATTCTCTTACGCGTTAGTGGCGCTGCTTTGCTTTTTTGGCTCATCAGTTTGCTGTACCCCACGGAAAAATTGGACAAAAAAGACTTCTGGAGGATGTTGGCTTGTGCTTTCTTTGGAATGGTACTGAACATGAACATGTTCTTTAAGGGATTGGAACTCTCTACGCCCATCAACAGCTCGGTGGTTATCACTTTAACCCCGGTATTGTTGTTGGTTTTAACTGCCGTGTTTTTGAAGGAACCCATCACCTGGATGAAGTCCATCGGCATTGGCATTGGACTCATTGGTGCCTTGGTGCTCATCCTTTTTGGACTGAAAACCCAGCCCAACGCTCCCAACATCCCTTTGGGTAATTTCTTTTTCATCATTAATGCTACCTCGTATGCCTTCTACTTGATCTTGGTAAAGCCCTTGGTCGCCAAATACAGTTCCATAACCTTGATGCGAACGTTCTTTCTAATGGCCTTGCTGATGAACCTCCCCATCGGATTTTCACAATTGCACGAGGTACCATGGACTGCCCTTCAATTTTCTGAAATCTGGAAAATGGCCTTTGTGATAGTGGGCACGACCGTCCTTACGTATTTATTCAACATTTATGCCTTGAAACAGTTAAGCCCCTCCACCATAGGAGCCTTCATATACTTGCAACCGGTTTTAGCTACCATTTTTGCCCTCCTTGCCGGAGCCGATTCCTTAACTCCGCTTCGTATCTTGGCAGCCGTACTCATTTTCGTTGGGGTGTTCCTCTCTACCCGCAAACAATTCAACGCTTCATAAATCTTTGGGCAAAACCCCAAACCTGCGGGTATCCTCTTTGGTTAAGGTTTTGAAATCATCTGCTTTATCCAGACCCTCCAAAAATTCCCATAGTGCGTGGGGAGGTTCCACCAGTTTTCTCGAAACCAAGTCAATCCATGCCCCTAGCATTTCACAACGCGCTAAATTTTTTCCGGAAAGGTCATAAAAATCGTGGAGGAAAGAGAAAAAAGTACCCTTTTCGGAAATTCCCTTTAACCGCAAAGAAACCGTTATAGGTTTCCCTGGAAATACCTCCTTAAAATAATACAAATGTTCATAAAGCGCTACGGGCCCTAGACCCAACTCATGCAATTTATTTTGGTTGAACCCCCGATCTTGGAAATAACTCATCCGGGTATGGCTCATATAATCTACATAGGCACTGTTCCGTAAGTGAAGGTTCGCATCCACATCGCTCCAGCGGATTTCAAATTGTTTGGTATACACGTCTTTTTTGCAGTAAATTTAGGGCTCAAAATCGATTTGCCCTAACGTATAGCCATCAAATGCCGCGAGTCGCTTCCGAGTTTGTGCCTTCCATGCCCTTCAAGAATAGGCACTTTGCCACTATCTATTCCGCAAAATTGCGAAAGGCACCAATCATTCTGCAGCATCGCGAACGATTGCAGCTTCCCGACAATGATTTTTTGGATTTGGACTTTTCCTTTTCCAAAGCCCCAACTCAAAAGATTGCTTTACTGCTTCACGGGTTGGAAGGAAATGCGCAACGCTCCTACATCAAGGGGCAAGCTTGCGCTTTTTTGGAAAGAGGCTGGGATGTTTGTGCAATGAATTATCGGGGGTGTAGCGGCGAACCCAATAAAAAATACCTATCCTATAATGCCGGAAAAACCGACGATCTGAATAGGGTGGTGCACTACCTCCTCGAAAAAGATCGTTATAAAGAGATAGCGTTGGTGGGCTTTAGTTTGGGAGGCAACCTTTTGCTGAAATACCTTGGGGAAGGAAATGCACTTCCCAAAAGCATCAAGAAGGCTGTGGCTATTTCCTCACCCTTAGACCTGAAAGGTTCCCTGTACGAGTTGTCCCAATGGTACAATTGGGTTTACCGAACGGCCTTTTTGTACGATTTCAGAATGAAACTGCGTTTGAAAATGAAGCAGTACCCCGAAAGAATGACTCCGGCAATCTTGAAACAAATTACCTCCCTAAAGGCCTTCGACGACCTGTATACGGCTCCGGCCCATGGCTTCAAGGATGCAGAGGATTATTACGCCCAAAATAGCAGCCTTCAGTTTTTGCCAAACATTTCCATTCCGGTCTTGATTTTGAATGCAAGGAATGATAGTTTTCTCTCCAAAAATTGTTATCCTTTTTCCCTTGCGGAAAAGTCGAAAATCCTCTATCTTGAAACTCCAAAATACGGAGGCCACGTTGGTTTCCATAAAACCGATAGAATCTATTACAGCGAAGCACGAACGCTTCAATTTTTAACATCCAATAGTTAAACATTTATGAAAAAATTACTTTCACTTACCGTATTGGCCTCCCTCAGCCTGTTCATCAGTTGTGGTGGCAAAGAGGAAAAAAAGGACGAAAAGGAGTCCATTAAAATTGGAACCCAAAAAGTAGAAGAAAAGAAAGTCGATTCCAATACCGCTGCCGTGACCATTTCTGGAAACGACCTCATGAAATTCGACAAAAATGAAATCCGTGTCAAGGCGGGTCAGGAAATTACCCTCACCATGCGGCACATCGGTAAATTGGACAAAAAGGTGATGGGGCACAATTTTGTAATCCTCAAGCAGGGGGTCAACATTCAGGAATTTTCATTGAAAGCTTCGGATGCTGGGGAACCCGCTGATTGGATTCCGGATGGTGGGAATGAGGTCATCGTACATACCAAAATGTTGGGCGGTGGCGAAACCGACACCATTACTTTTATGGCTCCTGAAGCAGGCACCTACGATTTTATCTGTAGCTTCCCAGGACATTCGGCCATGATGAAAGGGAAATTCATCGTAGAATAAACACCCCTTCCATAAATTAATGTCGACGGTTTTCTAAAAATCGTCGACTTTTTTATAGGCTTCAATTACTTTGAGTTCGCCTTCTTTACCGGGTACGGAATTGCCATGCTCCATGCCCACAATGCCCTGAAACCCTTTTTCGTGGAGGTACTTGAACACGTTTTGATAGTTAATCTCCCCAGTGGTGGGTTCCTTCCTTCCCGGATTGTCCCCTACCTGGAAATAGACAATCTCATCCCAGCAGGATTCCATATTGGGAATCAGATTCCCCATCTGGATTTGTTGGTGGTACACGTCAAAAAGTATTTTACAGGAAGGGCTGTCCACGGCCTTGCATATCTGGTAGGCTTGTGGGGCATCGGTCAAAAAAAGTCCGGGATGATCCCTAAAATTAAGGGGCTCCAACACCATTACCAAGCCATGCGGTTCAAGGATACTGCAAGCCCTTTTAAGGGACTCTACCACGTTAGCCGTCTGGAAATCGGGGTCTAGGCGCATATCCACAAAACCAGGAACCACGGTCATCCATTGGGCGTTGACCCGCTTGGCAATATCAACGGAAGCCTTAATATACTGCAAAAATTCTTCATGCAGTTCTTTTTTGTTGCTGGTTAAATTGGGTTCGTTCCAATAAATTTTGTGGGGTACAAAAACACCCATCTGCAGCCCCAGTTCCTCCATTTTGGAAGCCATTCGATTTTGTTCCTCCAACGGGCGGAGGCGCATGTCGTTGTCCTCAAAGGCGGTAAATCCCTGGGAAGCCATAAATTCCAGTTGGGCAATAATACCATCACCGGCATGGGCCTTGAACATGCCATCGTGTGGGGCGTACTTTAAATGAAAGCGATGGTCTTTGTTCCCTGCTTCGGCCTTTAAGGCTTCCGAGGCCCAGGCCGTACTTCCTCCCAATGTAAAAAGGGAACCTGTTACAGCTCCCTTTTGTATAAATGTTCTGCGTTTCATCTATGATGGTTTATAAAGACATGGCTTTGCCATTACCAGTATCGGTCAAAGGGATACAGCCCTTATACTGCCCAGGTACCGGATCGTACCAAAGTACATTTTTGCCAATTTCCTCACTGGTTTTCCACCCCCAAATGGTCAGTCCCCTTATGGAAGACACAAGTAAAATACTTGGGCATCGGCATCAAAAGTGGCATTGGGATCTTGTTTAGAGGCCATCAAGTATTCGCCCATTTTCTTGCCATAAGCTTCTTGCTGTTCCTTGTCGGCTTTAAGGTACTTAGCCAATAACTGATCAAATTCTTCTGGAGTTCCATCGGCCAATTCTTTGTTGAAGGTTGCTTTAAACTGCGCTTCATACGCAGCAAGGGCATCCTTAACAAATTGTTGCTCCTGGGTTGGAGAGGATTCCATAAAGTCGTCCTTTACCGCATTCGGGTCGGCCGCCAACACTTGGTTCCAATAGGAGTCGATAAATTCGTGTACCCCCATGGCTACGGCCCCAGGGATCTGCTCGTCGTTAGGAATAATCAAATCCACCATGCTGCGCAAGGCGTGTCCTTGCCCGGCACTCACAAAAGCAGGGCTAAAAACAGGTCCCGCTTCTTTGCAGCTTTGAAGTATATTGAGAATGGTGGGAGTGGCAACGAGTGCACCTGCACCCCAACCAATGTTTCGTAGGGCTTTTCTTCTATCCATTAGGCTTCATTTTTAAGTTGATTGGCAGCATGATTGGCAGCGCGTGCACTCATTGCCATGTAAGTAAGTGAAGGGTTCACACAACTGGCCGAGGTCATAAACGAACCATCGGTACAATATACGTTGGAAACGGCGTGCAATTGATTGTTTTTGTTGCATACCGAGGTCTTAGGGTCGTGGCCCATACGGGCGGTGCCCATTTCGTGGATTCCCAATCCCGGAGCGCCTGCGTCATCCCAAGGACGGATATCCGTATACCCGGCTTTTTCCAACATTTCAATGGCTTGTTGCACCATGTCCTTACGCATTTCCCATTCGTTTTCTTTCCATTCGGCATCAAAAGTGATGGTAGGTAGCCCCCATTGGTCCAGTTTTTCATAATCCAAGGTCATTTTATTCTCATGGTAAGGAAGGCATTCCCCAAAGCCCATCAGGAGCATGCTCCAATCGCCCGGGGTTTGGATGTAATCCTTTAAGGTCTTACCATAGCCCAACTCTGCTACTTGATTGTAATCGGAACGCCCGGCACCTCCTTGATACCCATACCCCCTTTTGAAGTTGGGCATATCGGTTTTGCCACCGATGTTCCTAAATCTGGGGATATACAATCCGTTGGGGCGTCTTCCTTTATAATATTTATCTTCAAAAGCATTCACTTTAGCAAAGGCTCCAGCCTTGAAATGGTGGTCCATGATGTTGCAGCCCAATTCGCCACTGTCATTACCCATTCCGTTGGGGAAGCGCTCACTCTTGGACTGCAGTAAAATACTGGCCGTTGCAATCGCAGAAGCACAAAGGAAGATCACCTTGGCATTGAAGACCAGGTTTTCCTTGGTTTCGGTATCGATCACTTTTACCCCAGTCGCTTTTTGGGTTTCTGGGTCGTAAATAATTTCGTGGGCAATGGAGTTGGGACGTAAGGTTAAATTTCCAGTTTTTTCTGCGGCGGGGAGTGTAGAGCTCACACTACTAAAGTACCCTCCAAATGGGCACCCCCTAATACAGCGATTACGGAACTGGCAATTGGAACGCCCCTCATGCTCTTTAGTCCCCGTAATGTGCGCCGTCCTACCAATGGTGAGCACGCGCCCATCATCGTAGTTTTTGGCCATGGATTCCTTCAGGTCTATTTCGGCACAGTTCAATTCCATGGGTGGGGAAAACACGCCATCGGGCAAAACTTCCAAGCCCAAGGCTTCTCCACTCACGCCAATAAATTCTTCTACCTTATCGTACCACGGTGCAATGTCCTTGTAACGAATAGGCCAATCTACGGCAATATTTTCCTTCTTATTGGCTTCAAAATCGATATCGCTCAAACGATAGCTCTGTCTCCCCCACATAATGGAGCGCCCTCCCACGTGGTACCCACGCATCCAGTCGAAACGCTTGACCTCATTGTAAGGGTGTACCAAATCGTTCACAAACCAGTGGGCACTGGCCTCATCGGTGGTGTACCCGGTTCGGGACTGCTTGATTTGTTTCTTTTTTTCCTCGATGGGAAGTTGGCCTTTGAACTTAAAATCCCAAGGATCCATATTCATGGTGGGATAGTCCTCGATGTGTCTTACCATCCGCCCCCGCTCCAAGACCAGGGTTTTAAGGCCATTTTCGCAAAGTTCCTTTGCGGCCCATCCACCGCTAATTCCAGAACCTACTACAATGGCATCGTACAATTCGTTTGGGTTTGCCTTTGATTCCTTTAACATGTTATTACTGAAGAATTTAAAGTGATAGTTGCCATGCTTGCAATTTAAAAAGTACAAGCTAGATTAAAAAGTTAACTACTAATTTCCATTATTTTTTTCGATTTTACAAAAATCCATTCCTAAAAGCTACATATTGGCAAGCGAAAACGTTTTCGGGTGCGAATTTCACAATCGGCCCACTCTTGCGCTTTATTCCTTTCAAAAAAGAGTTATCTTAGAAAAAATTTTCAAAACCAACTCAATTATCGCACTAAACTAACAGACCGAAAATGAAAAAAACACTCCTTTTTCTTTTTGCTGTAACTTCGCTTATCGCTTGTAAGGATGGCAGTAAAGAAACCGATGAAACTTCCCAAAACGATAAGATGGCCGATTCCGTAGCTACTGCAAAAACCTACAAACTATCTTTGGCGCAATGGTCCTTGAACAAACCCATTTTTGCTGGGACTGCCGATCCTATGGATTTCGCCAAAACCGCCAGTGAACTTGGTTATGAAGGGCTAGAATACGTAAGTCAATTGTACGTGAACGATGCCGTGAATTTTCCCATGAAAAACACGGGGCTCCAAACCATTTTGGATACCTTGAAAGCACGCAGTGAGCGCTACGGCATGCGCAATGTCTTGATCATGGTCGACAACGAAGGCGATCTTTCCTTCAACGATGAAACTGCGACCCAACAAGCCGTGGAAAACCACAAGAAGTGGGTCGACGCAGCCGAGTTCCTAGGGTGTCATTCCATTCGTGTCAATTTGTTTGGGGAAGAAGATCCCGATGCCTGGGTTAAAAATTCCGTGCGGTCCTTGAAAGCACTCTGTGCCTACGCAGCTCCCAAAAACATCAACATCATTGTGGAAAACCATGGAGGCATGTCCAGCAACGGCTCCTTGTTGACGCGCGTCATGAAAGAAGTGGCTATGACCAATTGTGGCACCTTGCCCGACTTCGGAAATTTCTGCCTCAAACGCGAAGGCGGGGAACGCTGGGGCGCCCCCTGCGTGGAAGAGTATGATCGCTACAAAGGTTTGGAGGAATTGATTCCTTTTGCCAAGGGTGTTTCGGCCAAATCGTATGCCTTCGACGCCAATGGTGATGAAACCACGATCGACTACTACAAAATGATGGCCATTGTCCAAAACTCCGATTTTGACGGTTTCGTGGGGATTGAATTTGAAGGCCCTGAAGACGATCCTATCCCCGGTATTAATGCCACCAAGGCGTTGGTACAGAAGGCACTTCAACAATAAATCACGATTGCATGAAAACACTCACATACATTCGCCTGTCCTTCATGATGTTCCTCGAGTTTTTTATTTGGGGAGGATGGTTCGTAACCCTCGGTACTTTTTTGGGCAATAACCTTTCAGCTTCTGGGGCCGAAACCGCCATGGCATTTTCTACCCAATCCTGGGGTGCCATCATAGCTCCGTTCATCATCGGACTTATTGCCGACCGTTTTTTCAATGCCGAGCGCATCTTAGGGTTGCTCCATTTAATTGGAGCTTTCCTCATGTACCAGATGTCCAAGGCCACCGACTTTAATGTATTCTATCCCTATGTCTTGGGCTATATGATTGCCTATATGCCCACCCTGGCTCTAGTGAACTCTGTGTCCTTCAACCAAATGAAAGATCCTGCCAAGTCCTTTCCCTTCATCAGGGTTTGGGGAACCATCGGCTGGATTGTTGCAGGGGTAACCATCAGCTTTTTGGCTTGGGACTCCGAGACCGGTATCGCAGAAGGAGCCCTTTCCAATACCTTTTTAATGGTGGCCATAGCATCAGGATTGTTGGGCATCTTCAGTTTTACCCTTCCCAAAACGCCTCCCAAAGCGAAAGGCAGTGCCTCTAGCATCTCGGAAATTTTAGGATTGGATGCCCTTAAATTATTGAAAGACCGCAATTTCTTGGTGTTCTTCCTTTCTTCGGTGCTCATATGCATCCCCTTGGCCTTCTACTATCAGAACCTCAGTCCCTACCTTGTGGAAATTGGCATGTCTGGGTCTACCGGTAAAGCGGCTTTGGGACAAGGCTCTGAAATTCTATTCATGCTCCTCTTGCCCTTTTTCTTTAAACGATTCGGGTTCAAGATGACCATCCTCGCAGGGATGCTGGCCTGGACAGTGCGGTACTTGCTTTTTGCTTATGGTAACGCCGGCGAACTGGTATTCATGCTCATCATCGGGATACTCCTGCACGGAATCTGTTACGATTTCTTCTTCGTTTCCGGGCAAATTTATACCGATAGCAAAGCAGGAGCCAAAATCAAAAGTGCGGCCCAAGGGCTAATTACCCTAGCAACTTATGGAGCTGGGATGTTAATTGGCTTTTACGTTGCAGGAAAAATTACAGATGCCAATCTCCTTACGGAAGGGGGCCATGCCTGGAAATCCATCTGGACCTTCCCAGCACTGTTTGCCGGCGGGGTATTGGTGCTCTTTGCCCTTTTGTTTAAGAATGAAAAAATTGAATATAAAGAATAGCTTATGAGTAATAAGATACGCTGGGGCGTGCTTGGCGGTGGTGGCGATTCCCTCATTGGAGTGCTCCACCGGGTGGCTTCCAGCATGTTTGACGCCTACCAATTAACGGGGGCTGTATTCAACCCCGACTTCGAAGCCAACAAGGGTTTTGCCGAGGAAATAGGCATTCCTACCAACCGCATCTATCCCGATTTTGATACCATGGTGGCCGAAGAATTGAAGCTTCCAGAATCGGAACGGATCCAGGTGTTTTCCATCCTAACCCCCAACTTTCTGCATTTCCCTATGGCTAAGAAGCTGCTGGAATGTGGCTTCCACGTGATCTGCGAAAAGCCCATGACCATGACCTATTCCGAAGCCTTGGAATTGCAGCAAATCCATCAAAAAAGCAAGGCCATTTTTGCCCTTACACACACCTATACAGGCTATCCCATGGTGCGCCAGATGAAAAAAATGATTACCGAAGGCGTGTTGGGCGCCGTCCAAAAAGTAGACGTGCAGTACTATCAGGGATGGATCAATCCTATCATACACGACAAGGAACAACGCAAAACCACCTGGCGATTGGACCCCTCCAAATCGGGCATCAGTTGCTGCATGGGCGATATTGGGGTACACGGGTACCAGATGTTGGAATACGTTACCGGCATGGACGTACAGTCCATTTTGGCCGACCTCAACCATCTGTACGATGACAACCAAATGGACATCGATGGGACCGTCCTGCTCCGTTTGGGAAAATACACCAAAGGAGTACTTCGGGCAAGCCAAATTGCCACCGCCGAGGAAAACTGCCTCACGGTGGCCGTATATGGCAGGAAAGGCGCCTTGAAATGGGAACAGGAAAATCCCAATTACCTGCATCACCTGGAAGATGGACAACCCATTAAAACCCTTAAGCCAGGAAATGCCTACAACAGCAACTTATCTTTGGATGGAACCAAACTCCCCCCTGGACATCCCGAAGGCATCTTTGATGCCATGGGTAACATTTATAAAGGGGTAGCCAAGGCGGTACGGAACCAACCCCACGACCCTGCAGAATTCCCCTCCATGCGCGATGGGGTAAGGGGCATGCATTTTATTGAAACCTGTGTGGCCTCCCACAAGGAAGGCAATGTTTGGAAAACCTTATAACCTATGACCATGAAAACCATTAAAGGCCCGGCCGTATTTTTGGCGCAGTTCATGGACGATAAACCACCGTTCAATTCGCTGGAAGGTATCTGTAAATGGGCAGCCGATTTGGGCTATAAAGGCATTCAAATTCCCACTTGGGAATCCCGCCTGATCGATTTGACCCAAGCAGGGCAAAGCAAGGACTATTGTGAGGAACTTAAGGGAAAAATCAACAGCTTCGGTCTCGAAATCACCGAGCTTTCCACCCATCTCCAGGGACAGCTGGTAGCGGTGCATCCCGCTTACGATCTCATGTTCGACAACTTTGCTCCGGACGACTGCAAGAACAACCCCAAAAAGCGGACCGAATGGGCCCGCCAACAACTCATCAGAGCTGCTCGTGCGAGTAAACACCTGGGATTGAAGGCCCATGCTACCTTTAGTGGGGCCTTGCTTTGGCATGCCTGGCATCCCTGGCCTCAACTCCCTGATGGCCTTGTGGAAATGGGTTTTGAGGAATTGGCCAAGCGATGGCTTCCGCTCTTGAACGAGTTTGAAGAAAATGGCGTGGCTGTTTGTTATGAAATCCATCCCGGGGAAGACCTCCACGACGGGGTGACCTTCGAGCGGTTCCTAAAGGCTACCGGAAACCACAAGGCGGTCAACATCCTCTATGACCCCAGCCACTTTGTGCTCCAGCAATTGGACTACATCCGTTACATCGATCATTACCACGAATTCATTAAAGCCTTTCATGTGAAGGACAGCGAATTCAATCCCGATGGCAAACGCGGCGTTTTTGGGGGCTACAACGATTGGAAGGATCGTGCCGGACGCTATCGCTCCCTGGGCGATGGGCAAATAGATTACAAAACCGTATTCAGCAAACTCACCGAATATGGTTGCGACGTCTGGGCGGTTATGGAATGGGAATGCGTCATCAAGAGTCCTGAACAAGGGGCTCGCGAAGGCGCCAAATTCATCAGCGACCACATCATCGAAGCCACACAAAAACGTTTCGACGATTTTGCCGGTGCTGCCATTGACGAAGAAAAACTGAAAAAAATACTCGGACTTTAAAAAGCCACATCATGAAAAAACTAGGAATCCTTTTATGTACCCTAACGGTACTCGCTGCCTGTAACGAAGCACAACAAAAATCAGAAGAACTCATGGAAGAACCCACTGCAAACACGGAGGAAGTAACCCCTCAGGAACCCACCAAGCCGGAAGAAACCGAAATCTGGGAACCCATCCCAGCAAAGGTCGACCCCATGGGTCAAAATGGGGCTCCCAGCGATGCTATTGTGCTATTTGACGGTACCAACTTCGATGCTTGGGAGTCGGCCAACGAGGGTGGTGGCGAAGTACAATGGGTCCTCAATGGTGATGGCAGTATGACCGTGAAAGACAAAACCGGCGACATCCAGACCAAGCAATCCTTTGGTAGCGTGCAATTGCACGTGGAATGGCGTAGCAATCCGGATAACAAGGCGACCAACCAAAACCGCAGCAACAGTGGGGTATTCCTGCAAAACCGCTACGAGGTACAGGTATTGGACAACAACGACAATCCCACTTACGTCAATGGGATGGTAGGCTCCATTTACAAACAATCTATTCCTTTGGTGATGGCTGCCAAACCCACTGGGGATTGGAACAGCTACGACATCATTTTCCACGCGCCCGAATTTGATGCGGAAGGCAATAAAACCAAATCGGGAACCCTTACAGTGCTATTGAATGGGGTGTTGGTACAAGACCATTTTGAATTGCTTGGCACTACCGAATACATTGGTTGGCCCAAGAACGATGCCCACGGCCCTGCGCCCATCAAGTTGCAGGACCACGGCGATCAAAGTGGCGTGAAATACCGCAATATCTGGGTTAGAAACCTGTAATCCTTACCACTATGCATTACAAAACAGTTACAGTCATTGTCCTAGTTACACTCCTATGGGGTTGTAAAAATCCCGAAGGAAACCCCAAAGAAGGGGAACCGGCAAGCGATACCCTTGCAGTAGCAATGGAGACTCCCACCGAGACTTGGGAAGTCTTATTCAACGGTAGTTCCTTCGACCATTGGCGGGGATTCTTAAAGGAAGGCATGCCTCCCGGTTGGTCCATCGAAGCAGGAGCCATGAGCTATACGCCAGGAGATACCCACGGCAACGACATCATTTCAAAAGATACCTATACCAATTTCATCCTTTCCCTGGAATGGAAGATTTCGGAAGGCGGTAATAGTGGTATTTTTTGGGGTGTCCATGAAGATGCCGAGTTTGAATACCCTTACCAAACCGGCCCAGAAATCCAAGTACTGGACGACGAAAAACACCCCGACTCCTTTGTAGGGGAAGGTACCCACAAGGCCGGGGCTTTGTACGACATGATTGCCCCTGCCCAAAGTGTGGTAAAACCCGCAGGGGAATGGAATCTATGCATTATTGAGGTAGACCACAACGCCAACAAGGGCATGGTGAGCCTCAATGGAACCATTATTGTGGAATTTCCGGTGCAAGGAGCCGAATGGGATGCCCTAGTTGAAAACTCCAAATTCAAGGGCTGGAAAGGATTTGGCATCTATCCCACTGGGCATTTAGCACTTCAGGATCATGGCAACCAAGTGTGGTTCCGCGACATCAAAATCAAACGTTTGCCCGACTAAAGGACCTCTTTTGTTTAGGACTCTTGGCGCATTTGATTCCGCAATCACGGCAATTTTGCTGGGGATTGCCCGAAAATTGTACCTTTGTGCCTCATAACGCAGCACTATGATTCAGTCCATGACCGGATACGGTAAAAGCATCCTGCAATTGCCTTCCAAAAAGATTACGGTGGAAATCAAATCCTTGAACAGCAAAAGCCTGGATTTGAACACCCGCATGCCTTCCCAGTACCGCGAAAAGGAATTGGAATTGCGCGATCGCATCGCCAAATCGCTCACCCGGGGCAAAGTGGATTTTAACCTCTTTGTGGAAATTACCGGCGAGGAAACCAGCACCCTCATTAACGATGCGGTGGTAAAACAGCACATGAAACAATTACGGGGCATTGTGGAAGGCGACGATTTGGAACTTCTAAAAATGGCCATTCGCATGCCCGATGCACTCAAGACCGAACGCGACGAGATTGACGAAGATGAATTCCATCACATCCTATCTTCCGTAGAGGAGGCCCTCGTGGCTATCAACCAATACCGTTCCGATGAGGGCAAGGTCTTGGAAGCCGATTTCCGACAAAGAGCCCAAACCATTGCTACATTGCTTAAGGAAGTGGAACAATTGGATCCCGAACGCATGGCCAACGTGCGCGAACGACTCCAAAAAGCCGTGTCCGATTTGAAGGAAGCGGTCGATTCCAACCGGTTTGAACAGGAACTCATCTATTATCTGGAAAAATACGACATCACCGAAGAAAAGGTACGCTTGCAGAACCACTTGGCGTATTTTCTGGAAACCCTAGCTTCCAACGACTCCAATGGCAAGAAACTAGGTTTCATCTCCCAGGAAATAGGCCGCGAGATCAACACCATCGGCAGCAAGGCCAACTACGCGCCCATGCAACAAGTAGTGGTGCAGATGAAAGACGAACTGGAAAAGATCAAGGAACAGGCCTTAAACGTATTGTAATGGATCGAGGCGGTAAACTGATTGTCTTTTCGGCACCTTCCGGTAGTGGCAAAACCACCATCGTCCGGCACCTATTGAAACAGGAAGTCCTCAACCTGGCTTTTTCCATCTCGGCCACCTCCCGGGAACCCCGTGACCATGAGAAAGATGGTGCCGATTATTATTTCATGTCCCTAAAGGAATTCAAGCAACACATCAAAAATGGGGATTTTTTGGAATGGGAAGAAGTATACCGCGACAGTTTCTACGGGACTTTGAAAAGTGAGGTGGAACGCCTCTGGGCCGAAGGGAAAAACGTCATTTTTGATATCGATGTGGTGGGCGGACTCCGCATCAAAAAGAAATTCCCAAAGGAAACCCTAGCCGTATTTGTGAAGCCTCCCAGTGTGGACGAACTGAAGATTCGTTTGAAAAAACGCAAGACCGAAAGCGATGAAAAAATCAACATGCGCATCGCCAAGGCCTCTATCGAAATGGCCACGGCCCCACAATTTGATCGCATCATCCTGAACGACGACCTGGAAAAGGCTTTAAAAGAAGCCGAAGCCTTGGTAGCCGAACACATTGCCAAAAACCCCACGGAGGATAGCCATGAAAGGGCCTAAGCACATAGGACTGTATTTTGGCACCTTCAACCCCATCCATATAGGGCATTTGGTGATTGCCAATTACATGACCGAATACACCCACTTGGAAGAAGTCTGGTTTGTGGTTACACCCCATAATCCCCACAAGAAAAAACAAACCCTCTTGGACGACGTGCACCGCCTTACCCTAGTGCGCATTGCGGTAGAAGATTACCCCAAACTAAAGGCCAGCAATGTGGAGTTTGACCTTCCCCAACCCAACTACACCATTCATACTTTGGCGCATCTGGAAGAGCACTATCCCGAGGTGGAATTTGCTTTGATCTTAGGCGAGGACAACCTGAACAGTTTCCCCAAATGGAAAAACCATGAGGTCATCCTGCAGCGTCACCACCTGTATGTGTACCCCCGCATCGCCAAGGGCAGTGTGGCCCCCGAATTGTTGAACCACCCGCACATCCACCGCGTAGCGGCCCCCATCATGGAGCTTTCGGCTACCTTCATCCGTAACGCCCTGAAAGAGGGCAAGAACGTTCGCCCCATGCTACCAGACCCTGTTTGGCGCTATTTGGACGAAATGCACTTTTACCGATGACCCCCATTACGGCTTCCGGCTCTCTTTCTAAGTACCTATTGGGAACAGGCATAAACCATTGGGAGGCCTTGGTCGCCTACATAAAATGCCTGCCTTATGGACGAAATGCCTCGCGCGAGGATGTCTTTTTGGTGCTGAAGGAAGGCCGTGGCACCTGTAGTTCCAAACACGGATGCCTCAAAGCCGTGGCCGAAGAAAACGGCTGGACATACATTACCCTCCATTTGGTGCTCTTCAAAATGAATGGTATCAATACGCCAAAAGTGGCTTCCATCCTAGAACACCACCAACTGTCCTATCTTCCTGAAGCGCATACCATCCTGCGCGTGGACGGCCAAGCCTTGGATGCGACCAGCAGTCAATCCGATTTTTCCAACTTGGAGCAGGACGTGATTTGGGAGGAAGCCATTTCGGTTGCGCAATTGGGAGCGTACAAACTGCAGCGCCATCGGGCCTATTTGAAGGAATGGCTTGTAAACGAAAAGCTTCCTCACACCCTCGACGCCCTCTGGGCCATCCGGGAGGAATGCATTGCAGCACTTTCCAAATAAAAAGAAACCGCCCAACCCGAAGATAGGGGGTCGGACGGTCTCCACTAAATAACCAACCAAAAATTTATGTAGTGCCCTTACGGGTCGTTTACACTAACTAAAAGGCGCTGATCTTGATTTGTTGCTTCTCGATCTCGGCCTTGGAAAGCCGAAGCTTTCCGCGTTGCACGTTCTTGATGGGGATGTATCCTTTGCCCCTAAAGCGGTACAAGGTACCGGACGCGGGATGGTACAGTTCCACCGTGCTGTCATTGATAACGCTCAACTCAAAATATTCATTGCCCAGATAATCATAATCTAATGTTAAATATTTTAGGTAGGGTTCTCCCACCACATCATCTACTTGGTAAATCCCCGTATAATCCCAGTACAGCTCGTAGATGTTGGTCCCCACGGCGTCTTGGGAGCTCTGGAAATTCCCATCGCCACCTCCTGGCAAAAACTGTAGGAAGTTTTCATAATCAAACGGATTGGGCTCTCCATAGGTGCTGGTGTATGTTTTTTCCCAAGCGACGTACTCCTGCAAAAAATAATGGAGGTTGTCGTAAAACAATTTGTTGTAATCAAAATTACTGCGTTGGTATCCGATGAGTACGTACCGCAATCCGCTAGGACGGTGGTACAGCTCAATCTCGTGGGTATTTAACTGGCGGACTTCAAAACGGTAATACCCGTCGATGTCGTGCGAAATGTCCAGTTCGTCCGCAAAGGTGTCGTAATAGCCCACGTCAATCCCAAACCCATACCCCTGATCGCCAATACCCACCAAGTTGTTATTGGCATAAAGTGTTCCGTAGCGAAAGGAAAGGGTAAACGCCATTTGCATAAATGGGATTTGCCCCGAGGCATTCGATTGGTGGATGTCCACATACCACAGCTCATGGGAGGCCAACAACTCGCCCAAGGTGATGGCAGGAACAGGATCGATGGGATCTTCAATGATCACTTCCTGATAACAGGAGCTAAGGGTAAGGACCAAAAGACTTCCGAAAAGATAGTGTGTTGCTTTCATAACCATGGGTTTTAAAGTTTCTGGACTTCACAAAAACAGAAAACGTGCCATTTTTTCAATGTATTGATTCACAACTATTTAGTAATACTAAGCGTAGGCTTCTTTCGATTTAGGTGCCTTATATTGGCAGTTACAAACCGATTTCCCTATTTTTGAATACAACTAAAGAACAACCATGGCAGAATCCGTAAAATTTGCTGTATTTGGGGGCGGAAGCTGGGCCACGGCCATCGTTAAAATGCTTTGCGAAAATCGCAATGAAGTAGGCTGGTACATGCGCAGCGTCTATGCCGTGGAACACCTCAAGAAAGAACACCACAACCCTAACTACCTTAGCTCGGTCGAATTCAACCTCGATCAACTGAAGCTGGGCAACGACATCAACGAGATGGTAGCCTATGCCGATTACCTTATTTTTGCCATCCCTTCAGCCTTCGTGGAAGAAGAACTCAAAAAAATAACCCCAGGAACCCTAAAAGGGAAAGTCATTTTTTCGGCCATCAAAGGAATTGTTCCTGAAAGTAGCCTCATCGTGGGCGATCATTTTTACACCAACTACGACATCCCATTTAAAGATATCGGGGTCATTACCGGTCCCTGCCACGCCGAAGAAGTGGCCCTCGAACGCCTTTCCTACCTTACCATTGCCTGCGCCGACGAAAAAAAGGCCAAAACCATTGCCAATGCTCTTTCCTGCGAATACATCAACTGCACGACCAGCGACGACATCATCGGTACGGAATATGCCGCCATGCTGAAAAACATCTACGCCCTGGCTGCTGGGATTGCACACGGATTGGGGTATGGTGATAATTTCCAGAGCGTACTGATGAGTAATGCCATCCGGGAAATGAAACGTTACGTAAAAAAAGTCCACAAGATGAAGCGCGACATCAACGGCTCAGCTTATTTGGGCGACTTGTTGGTAACCGGCTACTCCACCTTCAGCCGAAACCGCCTTTTTGGGACCATGATTGGCAAGGGCTATACCGTAAAAAGTGCCATGATGGAAATGAGCATGGTGGCCGAAGGGTACTATGCCACCAAAAGTGCTTTCGAACTCAACCAGGCCAAAGGCAATAAAAAGGCCAAAACTCCCATCATCAATGCCGTGTACAGCATTCTGTACGAAAACAAAAATCCCAAAAAAATCTTCAAAAAACTTACCGAAAAACTCAATTGAGAATTTACAATAATTTAAAGTTGAAATGCTTCCCTAAAAAAGATGCAGGTGGTATCTTTGGGCAACTTTTTATAAAAATCATACTATGAAAAAAATTACCTTATCAATTTTGATGATGGCGTGCGGACTGTTACTTCAGGCACAGACCGTATTCATCAATGAAATTCACTACGACAATGCTGGTGGTGACGTTGGTGAAGGAGTCGAAGTGGCCGGCCCTGCAGGTACCGACCTCACCGGATGGACCATCGAATTTTACAACGGAGCCAACGGTTTGGTGTACGACACCCTCAACCTATCCGGCACCATCGACGACGAAGGCAGCGGCTATGGCGCTTTGAGCTTTTTGTTGGCGGGCATTCAAAACGGTTCGCCCGACGGATTGGCCCTCATCGATAGTGGCTCCAACGTTATCCAGTTTTTAAGCTACGAAGGCACCATGACTGCCCTAGGCGGAACGGCCAACGGCATGATGTCTACCGACATCGGTGTGACTGAAGGTGGTGGAACAGCCATCGGCGAATCCCTGCAGCTCATCGGCACTGGAAACCAATACGCCGATTTCACTTGGAGTGGTCCTTCTGCCGAATCGCCTGGCGACATCAATGCAGGACAAACCTTCACCGTTCCCGGTACCCCCATCGTACCCGTTACGGCCACTACAGCCTTGCCATCTGAATTTGGCACGGATATCAACAATACGATCAACGGAAACGGCTTGGACGCCTTCCCTAGTTTAACGGCCAATCACGGGGCAACAGTACCTACCAATTCGTGGGTAACCAGCACCCTTTCTGGAACCATCGATTACGACTTGGGCGGATCATACCTTGTAGATGGTATGTCATTCTGGAACCAAAACGGGGGTGGCCCAGGCGCCAACGGAAGTACTGGAATCCAAGGCATGGCCCTGTACTATTCCACCGATGGCATCAGCTATAATCCACTACCGGGAGCCCCAACAGCATTTGCACAGGTACCTGGTTCAGGCCCTGAAGCCCCAGAAATGTTTGGTTGGACAGCTATAGCTGCCAGCTTCATCCGTTTGGAAATTACCAGCAACTATGGCGACGCTTTCGTGGGCTATGCAGAAATTGTATTTTCCGGACTACCCAACCCAGCCGGCAATCCGCCCATCATTTCTTGCCCTATGGATATTACCGTAAGTAATGATACCGGCGTTTGCGGCGCCGTGGTGAACTTTGCCAATGCTGTGGCCATTGACCCCGACGGCGATTTGGACACCGTCACCCAAACCATGGGTCCCGTTTCTGGAAGTTCCTTTCCTGTAGGAGATACCCTCATCGAATTTACCGCAACGGATATGGCTGGGAATTCCAGCAGCTGTACCTTCACTATCACCGTGGAAGACAACGAAGCTCCTGTCATTGCCTGTATGGATGTGACCGTGGAATTGGACGCTTCAGGTGCCTATACCCTGGATACTACTGAAGTATTGGCCAGTGCCACCGACAACTGTGGGGTGGACAGCCAAGGTTTCTTGGTTCCCACGCCTCCCATTGTAAGCTGTGGCAACGCGCCAGAATCAATCCCGGCTGGAGCCCCAGGCACTACTTCGGGCCCTATGAACCCTTCCATTGCCAACGTAACGGATACAGGGATTATCGGGGCAGACGTAACCATCGATAACGTTATTTTAAACATTGAACACTCCTGGGCGGCCGATTTGGACATCTTCATTACATCGCCTTCGGGAACTTCCTTGGAACTTTCTACCGATAACGGTGGTTCTACCGGCTTGGACACCGCAGCCGATGTGGTCTTTACCGATGCCTCGGGCAACGCCATCACCGGTTGGACCGGAGGGGCGCCCTTAGCCGACTACCAAGCGGAAGGGGGCCTTATGAACACCCTATTTGCTGGCGAAGACATCAACGGCAACTGGACCTTGACCATTACCGACGATGCTGGAGGCGACTTTGGCGTACTCAACAGTTTCTGCATCAGCTTTAGCGGCTTGGCACAGGTTACCACCTTGGATCTTGGATGTATGGACGTTGGGACCAATGCCGTTACCGTGTACGTAAGCGACGCTGCAGGCAACACAGCGACCTGCACCGCTAACGTTACTGTGGAAGACAATACCGCTCCCGTGATTTCCTGTATTGGGGAAGCCACTGGGCCCTCTGTATTCATCAACGAATTGCATTACGACAACACTGGTGCCGACCAAGATGAGGCCATCGAAATTGCCGGTCCTGCCGGTACCGACCTCAGTACCTACAGCCTGGTGCTATACAATGGAAACGGTGGTGCACAATACGACGAATTGATGCTTTCAGGATCCATCGACGACGAGGGTAGCGGCTACGGTGCCGTGAATTTCCCCATTGCCGGCATTCAAAACGGATCGCCCGATGGTATCGTATTGGCACGAAACGGGGAAGTGATCCAGTTCTTGAGCTACGAAGGTTCCTTTACGGCCATAGACGGTATTGCCGCCGGATTGACTTCCACCGATATCGGCGTGTCTGAAGCCGGTAGTACTCCTATTGGAGAATCTTTACAACTCACCGGTAATGGTACCTTCTATCCCGATTTCACTTGGACCGGACCCCTCACATCCTCTCCTGGCGATTTGAACGCGGGACAAACCTTTGTGGCACCTCCTTCTTCCCTTTTGGTAGAATTGGATGCCAATGGCCAAGCCAGCATTGATGCCAGCCAATTGATTACGGGTGTGGACGAAGCTTGTGGTTATACGATTACCGTAGGCAACCCTGCTCCTCCTTCCAATGCCTGTGCGACCAACCTTCCCGCAGCCATTGATGAAAACCTGCCACCAACCGAAGCACCTGCGTCCATTGCGGACTCTGGAATCATTGGTGTGGACTACGTACTCGACCAAGTGTCACTGGACATTACCCATACCTTCGACGGCGATCTGGACATCGAGCTCATCTCGCCCGCAGGAACCGTATTGCTCCTTTCCGACCAAAACGGTGGCGGTGGCGATAACTACACCGGAACCATCTTCCAGGACGGTGGTGCCGATATTACAGCAGGGACTGCACCTTTCACGGGCATCTTTGCGCCTCAAGGAGGAAGCTTTGCCGCTACCTATGATGGAGAGGACATCAACGGCGATTGGACCCTACGCGTGACCGATAACTTCGGTGGCGACCAAGGCACCCTGGATACCTTCTGTATCAATTTTGAACCGTTGATCAGTTCTACCCTCAATTTGGATTGTTCCAATTTGGGTGAAAATCAAATTGAAGTCACTGTGACCGACGACTCCGGTAACGCTGCCACTTGTACCGCCACCGTGGAAGTAGTGGATGTAACCGATCCGATCCTGGTTTGTCAGGACGTGACCATCGTCCTCGACGAGAACGGCATGGCCGAGATCAACCCAGAAGACCTCCTGGCCACGGCCCCGTCCACCTACGAGGCCATGGTGATCGGCAGCGACAACCAGTCCGGTACCGAAGGGTTCACCGACTTTACCGCGCCCGTCACCGATGCGGCCAGCATCAGCTTCGACTGGGTATACACCAGCAACGATACCGACCCCGGCTTCGACAGCTTCGGGTATTTGTTGAACGGCGTCTACACCCAGCTCACCAACCCAGCCCTGGGCAACCAGAGCGGCAGTGCAGGGCCCATCAACGTGAGCCCGGGCGACGTGTTCGGCTTCCGAAGCCAGACCGACGACAACATCTTCGGCAACAACGAGACCGTAGTGTCCAACTTCGCGCCCGGCTTCAGCGGACAGTTCGAGCCGGCCAACTGGACCCTCAACCTTGTGAACTCCGACGGGGATGCCTTCTTCGTGGAGATCCCGGGTGGTCCTCTGTCTTATGACAACTGTGGTATTACGGTATTGGCCGTAGACGTAA